>Ga0214250_1000002_pt1 | contig 592096 bp, 495 predicted proteins | sample TroBogypolimnion_35_FD_153088 | JGI IMG/M metagenome (GOLD analysis project Ga0214250, IMG submission 153088) | Freshwater microbial communities from Trout Bog Lake, WI - 29JUN2009 hypolimnion | ecosystem: Environmental > Aquatic > Freshwater > Lake > Hypolimnion/Profundal zone | place: Trout...
TTTCGGCGAAAAACGCACTCAAAACGGCGATTTTGAACGTAACACGTTTAGGCATATCGATGCATAGTATCAATTGACCGAATCGCGCACAATTTTGACATCATTATGACATCACTCGAATTCGATTGACACTATAGTGCCATTTTGGCGCACAACACGTTTATGCGGATCGATATTCTGCACAAAAGAGAGAAGTATACACAATAGTGACACCATTCTACATCACAACATGATGCCAATCGATTCATACAACATAATATGCTACTTTTGTATTATGTTGTAATACCATACTGCTATATCCTTACCATATATGCTAACGAACTGGTTTGGATTCTGTAAATAAATTGAGACCATAACTTTCAAATGACATGTCAACATTTCCCTTACCATATATGCTAACGAACTGGTTTGGATTCTGTAAATAAATTGAGACCATAACTTTCAAATGACATGTCGACAATTCTCTTACCATATATGCTAACGAACTGGTTTGGATTCTGTAAATAAATTGAGACCATAACTTTCAAATGACATGTCAACAATTCCCTTACCATATATGCTAACGAACTGGTTTGGATTCTGTAAATAAATTGAGACCATAAGTTGTCATTAAAATGACATATAATATTCACATCATATATGCTAACGAATTTGTTTGGAATATGTAAATAATACGAGATCATATATTGTCATCATTATGTCATTCATTTCCCTTACCATATATCATAAGGAAATATGGTAAGGGAAATATACTATTGTAAAATAGTATCGAAAATTATTATAATCAAATTAATAATACTACCTTCATAGAATGAAAGAGAGAATAAAATTAACAAAAGAACTTCAAACGGTTTTCTCTCTTATTACTGTATTTACATCTCGAATTTTCTTAAATATTTAATAATACTCCCTTCATAGAATGAAAGAGAGAACAAAAGAACTTCAAAAACTATTTTCTATCTTATTACCATATTTACATCTTGAAATATTCTTGGACATTTAGTAAATTTAGTAATCGCATATTATATATATTAAATGAATTTTCCCCCTGATTTTTACTGGAAAAATCATCGTTTACAAAAATTAGCACTTTGTAAAATTTATAATGATAATAAACGACAACAAGATTGTTGCACTGATTGTGCTACGGAGAGTTGGGTGCGTAAATACTTTGCACCATTATATAATCCTATTTTTACAGGAACACCTCAAGCACCTACCCCGAGTCCAGGTGATAATTCAACAACCATTGCTACTACAGAATTTGTTCAAAACGTAGTTTCAGGATATCAACCCAAATTTACATTTGATGGTTATATCTACAGTAATTCATTATCGACTAGTGCAAGTGGTCCTATTTATCCTACGCCTACTACTGCAAGTATTGCCACTATCAGTCCATTTTATATTAATTTTTCTAATGGTTTTGGTGGAGGAATACCATATATGTATTATATTATTTGTAATATATCGTATCAATTTGCAATTCAAAATAAAGATAGTGCTATTCCTGGAAAGGTTCAACCATCCGAAATTACTTATTTTAATAATGATGGTGCAACTCCTCCTTTGACTGATCCTGTTCCAGTTTATTGTAAATTTGTTCTACAAGTTTCGTATGATGGAACTGCTTATTTACCAATGGTTCCTCGTCAGTTGCTTGCATCAGGACCCGCTACAGACTTAGTAATACCATATAGTATTCCCGCATATACTACGCCTCCAGCATATCAGGGAAATCTATACCCTTTTCAACCTGTTCAATTTGATTTAGTAGATACGGCAACTAACCCAAGAATAAAAGTTCAATTTGGATTTCCTTTAACTATGACCCCGAATCCAACTATCGGAACAGGTGGTGCATTAATAAAGTTATTTGCTTCATTGCAATTAGACCAATGTGGTGGTAATTCTGTTGGCTCAACTACTGATCTCGGTATTAATAATAATGGAACACTTGAATTTTATCCTTCCGGAGTAAATTTGGTGGGACAATATTATTTATCTTCTACATAAAATATATAATATATGTCATCCGATTCTCTTTTTTTAACTTGTAATTTTGATCTCGGTAATGCTAAACCTTGCGTTATAGAACTTCAAAAGCGTTTAGCCCCGGTATTTGATCTTAGTGGTGGAACAACTTCTACGAATCTTGCAATCAGCACAGGATTGACAATTAGGGATCCTTCAAGTGGTATTCAACTTACTATGAACTCATCCGGATTATCAACAACAGATCCATCTGGATTACAAATTGGTAGTAATATCAACATGAATCATAATGATATTATAGATTGTTCAAATATTTATGTTGGGACTCTTCATTATCTAAAACTTGATCCACCAATACCAGGAGGACCTACAGGTGCAACAGGACCAGCAGGTGCAACAGGAGTCAGAGGATCAACAGGATCAGTAGGTTTAACAGGTGATACTGGTGTAATTGGATCGACTGGTGTAAAAGGTGATACTGGAGTAACAGGAAATACTGGTGTAAAAGGAGATACCGGTGTTAAAGGAGATACTGGTGTAAAAGGAGATACCGGTGTCAAAGGAGATACTGGTGTAAAAGGAGATACCGGTGTCAAAGGAGATACTGGTGTTAAAGGAGATACTGGTGTTAAAGGAGATACTGGTGTAATTGGTTCAACAGGAGTCAAGGGAGATACTGGAATAACAGGATCGACTGGTGTAATTGGATCGACTGGTGTTAAAGGAGATACTGGAATAACAGGATCGACTGGAGTAATTGGTTCAACCGGAGTCAAGGGAGATACTGGAGTAACAGGATCGACTGGTGTTAAAGGTGATACTGGTGTAATTGGATCGACTGGTGTTAAAGGAGATACTGGTGTAAAAGGTGATACTGGTGTAAAAGGTGATACTGGTGTAAAAGGAGATACTGGTGTTAAAGGTGATACTGGTGTAATTGGTTCAACAGGAGTCAAGGGAGATACTGGTGTAATTGGATCAACAGGAGTTAAAGGAGACACAGGAGTCAAAGGAGACACAGGAGTCAAGGGAGATACTGGTGTAATTGGTTCAACAGGAGTCAAGGGAGATACTGGTGTAATTGGATCAACAGGAGTTAAAGGAGACACAGGAGTCAAAGGAGACACAGGAGTTAAAGGAGACACAGGAGTCAAAGGAGACACAGGAGTAATTGGAACAACTGGAGTAACAGGTTCAACAGGAGTTAAAGGAGATACAGGTGTAATTGGTTCAACAGGAGTTAAAGGAGACACTGGTGTTAAAGGTGATACTGGTGTTAAAGGAGATACTGGTGTAATTGGATCGACTGGAGTCAAAGGAGATACTGGTGTAATTGGATCGACAGGAGTTAAAGGAGATACAGGTGTAATTGGATCGACTGGAGTCAAAGGAGACACTGGAATAACAGGACCGACCGGAGTTAAAGGAGACACAGGAGTAATTGGAACAACTGGAGTAACAGGACCGACTGGTGTTAAAGGAGACACTGGAGTAACAGGATCGACTGGTGTTAAAGGAGACACTGGAATAACAGGACCGACCGGAGTTAAAGGAGACACAGGAGTAATTGGAACAACCGGGGTAACAGGTTCAACAGGAGTCAAAGGTGATACTGGTGTAATTGGTTCAACAGGAGTCAAGGGAGATACTGGTGTAATTGGATCGACTGGAGTAAGAGGTGATACTGGAGTAACAGGTTCAACAGGAGTCAAAGGAGACACAGGTGTAATTGGTTCAACAGGAGTCAAAGGAGATACTGGAGTTAAAGGAGACACAGGAGTAAGAGGTGATACTGGAGTAACAGGACCAACTGGTGTAATTGGAACAACTGGCATAACAGGACCGACAGGACCGAATGGTAATACTGGACCAACAGGTGTAACAGGACCAAAAGGTGATACTGGAGTAACTGGAATAGCAGATCAATGTTATACTATTCTGTTTGATGTTTCATTTAATTATCCTTCCCCAAATACTTGGACTACTATTTATACAATTCCAATAACAATTCCATCTAAATTAAATGCTAATATGTATGCGATTAATTTTAATATTAATTTCTTCAAGAATACAATTAATTCTATTCGTAAATTAGCTATATATTTTGTTATTCTTGACATCCATAATAATCCATTAGAATACGGATATGCTTATAATCTTAGTACACCTTATGCTTGCTATTTTAATACTTCTGATTATACTTCACCAACTGTCGATAATCCAATAACTGTTAATTTTACGGATTATTATGATATTTCATCGTTTACTCCTGGTATTTATCAAATTCAAATGAATTATTATAGTGAAAGAAGTCTAATATCAACTATGATAGGATCAATTAATTTTGTAAAAACAAGTATATAATATTATTATAAATCACTAATTTTCATTGTTGTTCGAATTGATAAAAGAGAGAAATAATATATCTTCTCTCTTTTGTTCCTTTTACAGAAATAATAAATATATTTTCAATAAAGAATAAAAGAGAACAAATTACGATGAATTGAAGTATTATTATTTAATACTTCAATCGTGTTGCGGCCTTCGGCCGTGTATGCCAGGATGGAATGGGTGGTTTGGGGGTAGGGTGTTGAATAAAATATTGTAAGATTTTCGATGGTTCTTGTTTGTTTCTCTCTTTGTTGATTTCAAAGAAGTAAATAATCTAGCGATTTATCAACTGAATTATATTGATTTGTTGTTGTTCGAATCGATAAAGAGAAATAATCTTTCCACCTTCATTTGTTCTTTTTTACAAAAATGAAATAACCTCCCTTCATTCATTGTTGGTCGAATTTATAAAATTTATCGATCCAAATAATGCCTGAACTAATATGATGTTACAGTTTGATTCACTTTTGAGAAAGTTGAAACTTTAGTATTCTCATATATTATATCAAATGACTCTTCCTCGTGATTTTTCTCAGAAAACATATAATCAATCAAATATATTACAGAGGATAGCTATCAATTCATTTCTCGAAAATAATATTACAAATTCTCTTGGCAACAGTAGCACCAAAACGAATACTTCTTTTCTCCCTGAATCATTACCATTACCAAAACAAAATATTCCTCGCGACTTTTCTCAGAAGACATATAATCAATCAAATGTATCACAGAAGTTAGCTATCAATTCATACTTCGACAATAATATCACGATTGGTTCTAGCACTAATATGATAAATCCCGGAAATAGTTGTTTTATGTCTGACCCACCCAAATCTCTTCCACCAGATTTTTATTGGAAAAATGACCGTTTACAGAAATTAATACTTTGTCAGATTTATAATGATTATAAAAACAATCGTTGTTGTTCAACTTCAACATGTAATGATTGTGCAACAAATGATTGGGTAAGAAACAATTTCGCACCGATCGATAGTCCAGTGTTTACAGGAAATCCACAAGCACCAACTGCTGGTGTAGGCGATAATTCGAATACGATTGCGACTACCGAATTTGTTCAAGCAGCAATATCTGCCGGACCATCTACATTAACACATATAACATTTACTTATAATAATTCATCTGTTAATAACATCCCTATCTATCCAAATCTTGTTGTTGCTCCAATATCAACCAATATTGCTCCTTTTTATATTAATTTTGCAAATACTTATAGTACAAGTCCAACTAACTATTACATCTTCTGTAATATATATTATCAATATGTTTTACAAGATACAATAGGTTACAAATATTTTAATACTTCTTTGATTACTCCAGCAATACCTCTTTACTATAAATATGGTTTACAAGTTACTTTCGATGGAAGTAATTATACATTGGCATCATTTACAGAACTGATGGGTTCTGGTCCTAATTATTTATTAACGGCGCCAATTACAGTTCAAACTCACACATTTACTCCTCTATCTTTTACTATATCAGGATCAAAAGTAATGGTTCAATTCGCTTTTCCTTATACTACAGTTACTCCACCAAACCTAGATTCGGCTGTTCAATTTTTTGCTTCTTTATCGTTAGAACAAAGTGGTGGAACTTCGGTTGCTTCAACAGAAGTTGGTATTAATAATATAGCAACATATCAACTTTATCCAACTGGTAGTAATTTCGCTGGACAGTTTTATTTATCTTCTACTTAAAATATATGTCTACTTTTCCACCAAAAGATTTTAATATAGGTAGTTCGACAACATATTTGACAAATATTGAAGATCGAATTATAGCTGTATTTGATAGCACTGGTGGAACAACTCCTACAAATCTTCAAATTAATACAGGAGTTACAATTTATGACCCTATTAATAATATTAAAGTTGTTGTCGGTCCAGGAGGATTATCAACAACGAATGTAACTGGATTACAAGTTGCTAGTACTCTTAATATGACTGGTAATATTATCACAAATTGTGCTCAACTCACAGTAGGTGAAATAGTTCAAGCAGATATAAATATTAACGATAGTAATGGTAATTCAATAACGAATGATACAGGTTCACTTAAATTAAAGAGTTCTGGAGATGTAATTATTGATGCTCCTATGAGTTTCACAAATAACATAGATATTAGAGATAGCACTAATAATTCACAAATAATTAGTGATAATGCTGGTATTATGACAATTGATAATACATCATTATTGAATATTGGTAGCAATATTGATATGTGTGGTAATAATATTACAGATTGTTCTATGATCACAGTAGGAACCCTTAATTGGACGACACTGGTTCCAGCAATACCAGCAGGTCCACCAGGACCACCCGGACCTGGTGGAGGACCAACTGGACCGACTGGTTCAACAGGACCAGATGGAGCATCAGGAGCAACAGGACCAGACGGACCAACCGGACCAACCGGACCAGATGGACCGACAGGAGCACAAGGAGACACTGGAGCAACCGGACCAGATGGACCAACTGGAGCAACCGGACCAGATGGACCGACAGGAGCACAAGGAGACACTGGAGCAACCGGACCAAGTGGACCGACTGGAGCAAAAGGTGCAACTGGTGCAACTGGAGTTAATGGTATAAATGGAGGATCTGGTGGTCTTGTATTATACATGAATTATGATATTTCACCAATACCAATACAACCTCTTCTTTCATCAGCACAACTTACTACCACTATTTCAGGAACAACATTTATAGATTTATCAGGTGGTACGATCCAAACTACTATGAGTTCATTGGAGGTACTTCCAAATTTGTCATTGCTACAAAAAACTGTTCCATTTACTACTCCAGTTAATAATACAGATGAATTTCCAATTGTTCAGTTCTCAATAAAAACATTCGATATTTATTCAACTACTCTGAATATTCTTCCACCAGGTATTATTGAAATGAACATTTATGCACAAGCAGATACAATAGGAGATGAAAGCAATATTGGGTTACGCTTTTATTTAATAGGAACAACTGTGTTACCAGGCCCGACATATACATATGTTAATTTAGTAAATTCTGGTTCTGATATAACATATATTCCGAGTTCATCAACTATCCAGTTACTTTCAATTAATATGTATATTGGAAACCCAATTGATATATCAACATATACAGATTTATATTTTATAGTTACAGCACAAAATGCACATTTTGCTAGTTATAAAGGAAAAATATATTTTCAAAGTTCTGCTACATATTCTCATATCCATACTACATTTGGAGATGCTGATAAAGATATTCCATTATTAAAAGTTTTGTTAAATGGTAATTCAGCAGGTTCAACTGATATAGATATGAACTACAATAATATAAATAGGGTTAACAATTTAGTTTCTACTGATTCATTAGGTAATTTTTTAGCAGTTCTTACTCCTAATTCATTATTTATCGATGATACTGTTAACAGCACATATTTACATATGGTCCCAACTTTAATTGAAATGTCTTATACTACTAGTCTTAGTCAAATGAGTGCAAGTAATGCCTATTTTGTTAACAATATAAGTCCGAACTTTTCTTTAACAGGACAGATTGGTGCGGGACAGATGAGTGCAAGATATATTGACACCTCTATACCACGTGATAATAGTGTTACAATGGATTATAGTGGTCTTACATTTGTTAGTGGAAATAATACATATGTCGCAAGTTTCAATTGTGATCCATTGATAGGAGATTTAAATTTATCGACTGATGGCACCATAAATACACATTTCAATATTCAGACAAACGAAGTGGTTATGACTGATTATACAACCCCAACCTATACTTTATTTTACAGTCCTTCTAATGGATATAATATTACAAATGATGTATACGGTGGAGCACCAACTCAAACAACTAATATTACAAATTATTCAGTAAATATTACTAATACTAATACAAGCACTACTGCTGTTCTTGGCGTTGATTCATTAACTTTTAATGATACACTGAATACTAATTTTTTATTTATAAATACAACATCTATTCAATTATTTAGTAACAATGGTTCATTAAATCTTGATTCAACAAATATTAATATGGTAACGACAACGAATTCTGTTTCTTTAGACAGTACCTCGGGTCAGTTTACTACAACTGATCTTAACACTGGTCAAAACTCATATCTTACACATAATGCATTATATGTTGGAGAAGCGGGAGATTATAGCAGTTTTAGTGGTAGTGTTGGTTGTGGATATTTGTATGCTAGTTATATTAATGGTGGTTCAAACGGCGCAAAGCCAATATTTGAACATGGTTTAGATTTGAACGGAACGCAAGATATTGTAGGAGGTAATAAAATATCAGCAATAACCTTTATTGGCGATCTTTCAGGTAATGCTTCTACAGCGACTAAAGCGAACCAGGTTGTAATTACAGATAATAATACAAATACGACATTTTATCCAACTTTTGTTTCAAATAATTCAGGTAATTTACCACTTTATGTAGATAAGACAAGTAGTCCATTATCGTATAATCCCTCTTCGGGAATATTAACTTGTTTTCAATTAAATGGAAATGCGACTAGTGCTTCATTAGTAGAATCATTTCTTACTACTACTGCTGCGGGATTTATTCCATTTGTTTTAACTTCGGCGTCAGGGGGGAAATCATTACAAACAAATGCTAATTTAACATTCAATGGTCTTACGAATAACATAACTCTTTCAGGTGGTTCAATTTCAACTGGAACATTTATTGGTGATTTAAGTGGAAATGCAACGACAGCAACAAGGGCGACAAATCTAGCAGGTGGATTAGGTGGTCAAATACCTTACCAATCAGCATTAAATACGACAGCCCTATTAGCGAATGGATTAACAGGTCAAGTTCTAACATCTTCTGGAACAACTCTTGCTCCAACATGGACAACACCTTCAACAACGGCGACGACGGTTACTGTAAATCCAACTTCTGTAGCAGGAAGTTATTATGTATTATTTGCACCATCATTTGGATCAAATGTGGCAATAGATGCGAGTAGTTCATTTGTTTACGATCCGTCATCACAAATATTAAGTGTTCCGTATATAAATAATGCATATCTCAATTTGGACATTTTAAATAATTTAATACTTGGAAATAAGAATCTTGTGATTACTGGCATTCAAAATACAGCAGTTGGATATCAAGCATTAGTTGCGAATACTACTGGCAGTAATAATACAGCATTTGGAAATAGTGCATTACGTACGAATACTACTGGCAATTTTAATACAGCAGTTGGGTGTAATTCATTATTTGCGAATATTGGTGGTGTTCAGAATACAGCAGTTGGATATAACTCATTAGCTGCGAATACTACTGGTTTTTTTAATACATCAGTTGGATTTCAATCATTACTTACGAATCTGTCTGGCTCTTATAATACAGCAGTTGGATATCAATCATTAGATGCGAATACTGTTAGTTATAATACAGCAGTTGGATATCAAGCATTATTTTCGAATACTACTGCAAGTTTTAATACAGCAGTTGGCTATTCCTCATTACAAGGTAATACTACTGGTGTTAATAATACAGCAATTGGTAGTCAAGCGTTACTTACGAATAGTACTGGTAATAATAATACAACAGTTGGGTATAACTCATTAGCTACGAATACTACTGGCTCTAATAATACATCACTTGGAAATAACTCATTATTTACGAATCTTAATGGCAGTAATAATATAGCAGTCGGATATCAAGCATTATATGCGAATAGTGCTGGTTCTAATAATGTAGCAATTGGACATCTATCATTAAATTCGAATACTACTAGTAATAATACAGCAGTTGGATTTCGTTCATTATTTGCCAATACTAGTGGAACTAATAATGTAGCAATTGGATATCAATCATTAGTTGCGAATACTGTTGGTCCCAGTAATACAGCAGTTGGATTTCAATCATTAGTTGCGAATACTAATGGCGCAAGTAATACAGCAGTTGGAAATACAGCATTATTTTCGAATACTACTGGTGGTAGTAATGTAGCATTTGGATATCAATCATTATATGGAAATCTTATTGGCAGTAATAATACAGCAATTGGAAATGGATCATTAGCTACGAATACTGCTAGTAATAATACAGCACTTGGTTTTCAATCATTAAATTTGAATACTACTGGCACTTTTAATACAGCATTAGGGGGTCAATCATTAGCTACGAATACTACTAGCAATTATAATACAGCAGTTGGATATAACGCATTAAATGCGAATACTGTTAGTAATAATACAGCAGTTGGATATCAATCATTATATTTGAATACTACTGGCATTAACAATACAGCACTTGGTTTTCAATCATTATTTGTGAATCTTACTGGCGGTTTTAATGTAGCAGTTGGATATAATTCATTATCTGCGAATACTGCTAGTTATAATACAGCAGTTGGACATCAATCATTAAATACGAATACTACTGGCATTAACAATACAGCACTCGGTTATAATGCATTATTTACAGATGTTAGTGGTAATAATAATACAGCAGTTGGATTTCAAGCATTAAATACGAATATTGCTAATGATAATACAGCAGTTGGGTATAACTCATTATTTGCGAATACTACTGGCACTCAAAATGCTGCAGTTGGATATCAAGCATTATTTTCGAATAGTATTGGCAATAATAATACAGCAGTTGGGTATAATTCATTAACTGCGAATACTGCTAATAATAATACAGCAGTTGGAAATCGATCATTAGCTACGAATATTAGTGGTGGTAATAATACAGCAGTTGGAACTCAAGCATTATTTTCGAATACTACTGGCAATAATAATACAGCAGTTGGTAATCTAACATTATTTTCGAATAGTACTGGCGGTAATAATACAGCGCTTGGATTTAATGCATTATTTACTAATAATGGTGGTAGTAATACAGCAGTTGGGTATAACTCATTACAATCTAATACTTCTAGTAATAATACAGCTGTTGGTACCAGTACATTATCTGCGAATCAGACTGGTACTGCTAATGTAGCAGTTGGAAATACAGCATTAAATACGAATCTTAGTGGTTCTAATAATACAGCAGTTGGAAATACAGCATTATTTACAAATCTTACTGGTGGTAGTAATGTAGCAGTTGGGTATCAATCATTATATACGAATAGTACTGGAAGTTATAATGTAGCAGTTGGAAATTCCTCATTAACTGCGAATACTGCTAGCGGTAATACGGCAGTTGGATATAGCGCATTAACTGCGAATACTACTGGTTCTGCTAATTTAGCGGTTGGATATGTAGCATTAACTGCGAATATTGGTGGCATTCAAAATACAGCAGTTGGAAATCAAGCATTACCTTCGAATACTAGTGGCAATTATAATACAGCAGTTGGTCATCAAGCATTATTTTCGAATATTGTTGGAAATTATAATACAGCAGTTGGATATCTAGCATTAACTGCGAATACTGCGACTGGTAATACAGCAGTTGGGATCCAGTCATTACAATCTAATACTAATGGTACTAGTAATACAGGACTTGGATATCTAGCATTAAATACGAATACTAGTGGCAATCAAAATACAGCAGTCGGTCATCAAGCATTACGTACGAATACTACTGGTGGGAGTAATGTAGCAGTTGGATATCTAGCATTAGATTCAAATAGTGCTGGTAATAATAGTATAGGAATTGGATACAGAGCATTAGCTGCGAATAATGTTGGTAATAATACAGCAGTTGGATATAACTCATTAGCTGTAAATGGTAGTGGCACTTTTAATACAGCACTTGGACATAGCGCATTAGTTGTGAATACTAGTGGCAGTAATAATGTGGCAGTTGGACATCAAGCGTTACTTGTGAATATTGGTAGCAGTAATAATACAGTAGTTGGACATCAAGCATTAGTTATAAATGTTGGTGGTGGTAATAATACAGCAATTGGTTATCTTGCAGGAATTAATGATATTTCTGGAAATAATAATACATTTTTGGGGTATAATACAGGAATCGATTTATCAGCAAATACTTATACATTATCTACTGCGATCGGTGCGAATGCGAGAATTACCGCATCGAATCAAATTGTGTTGGGTGGAACAGCTTCCACTGTTGTCATTCCTAGTACAGGAACAGCAATATCTGCGCCAAGTGCAACTGCGATTTCATTTCCTTCGGCGAATGTGACAGCGACAACATTTACTGGCGCGTTAAGTGGAAATGCGACGTCTGCGACAAATATAACAGGCGGATTAGGTGGTGAAATAAATTACCAATCAGGAGTAAACACGACAGCACTATTAGCAAATGGATCAGCAGGTCAAATATTATCTTCAAATGGTGGAACAAATGCTCCTAGTTGGACTTCTGTTGCAGTTGGAATACTCACTACAAATACTAATAATACTTGGAATGGAACAAATACATTTAATAATACGGTTACACTTGGTTCAAATGTAAATATTACAAATCCTTTAACTTTGAATGGATTAACTGTTTCAGGGGCTAATTCAACATCATTAGGAGGGACATTAGGAGTAACAGGTCAAACAACATTATCAGGATTACTACAAGTAAATAATAATACTAATTTACAAGGAACATTAATCGTAGGAGGTGTTTTTTCTACGATACTTGGTGGAACATTACAAGTAAATGGGACATCCAGTTTAAATAATACTCTCACTGTTAATGGATTAACAACTCTTAATGGTAATTTGAGTATGGGTAATACAGCAACCATAGGGACAATCGCAGTAACTAATTTTGGTTGTTCAGCAAATGGAACGTTTGGAGGAACTTGTTCTTCTACTAATGGATTTCTCGGTAATCTTACTGGCAATGTAATAGGTAATGCTTCCACATCAACCACATCTTCAAGTCTAACTTTAACAAATGATACTTCAAATGGAGCATATTATCTTACTTTCAGTAAAAACTCTGCTGGTTCAAATCTTCCGATATATATTAATACTTCAAGCAATATTATAACTTATAACCCTTCAACCGGAACATTAGTTGTTCCTTCTGTTACGGCAAATTTAACTGGTGCTGCTTCACAAGTCGCTGTAAATGCTGTTTCGACAAATGCTAGTTATTATGTATTATTTTCACCTTCAATCGGTTCAAATGTGGCAATAGATGCGAGTAGTTCATTACTATATAATCCTTCAACACAAAATTTAACAACTGGAAGTATAACTGGAAATATTATTTATAATAATACATTTACTTCTCTGGGTTCAGGTTGGAATTCCGTAAACTTTCTTACAGCAAGTAATGGAGCAAGTATTTGGAATTATTCGGGAGTAATATCAGCAACAAGTAATTTTTTATCAATTAATAATGGTAGAAGTGGTGCAAGATATACTATGATATTAACATCTAATGGTTCTTATACTATAACTAATACTACAATAGCTTGTAAAACTAATTTGGGTGCTGGTTTATCAGTAACAAGTAGTTCAATTATTCAATTGAATATTACTTATGACGGAGCATTTTATTATTGTATTTTCCAAGCATTAGCATAATAATTATTGAAATAAAAATAATATGACTACATAATATAATGTCAACACAACATACACGTAAATATAATTTGAAATTTAAACCTCCAACGCATCCTTTTTCTCTCTTACAAAAGACGAGTGCGACAAAACTCGTTTTGCCAACAAGTATCGATTTGAGACCATTATGTCCGCCTGTATATGATCAGGGAAACTTAGGATCTTGTTCAGCCAACGCATTATGTACCTTGATGGAATTCGACAAAATATTTGGAACGAACAAGATAGCTTCTTCAAGGTTATTTTTGTATTATAATGAGAGAAGTATAGAAGGAAATATTCCAACGGATAGTGGTGCTTATTTATCCGATGGGATAAAATCGCTTCTCTCTACGGGAATTTGTTCCGAATTGTCTTGTCCTTATAATATCAGCAAATTTACGATCAAGCCGAGTGCGTTATGTTATACAGAGGCACAGAAGCATAAAGCACTCGAAGTATTTCAAGTCCAACAGAATATAATCGCAATGAAACAATGTTTGTCACAAGGATTACCTTTTTGTGTAGGAATTCAAGTTTATAAATCGTTTGAGAGTGATATTGTTGCTAAAACCGGTCTAGTACCATTACCTGAATTAAAAGATATATGTTTAGGTGGACATGCAGTTACTGTTGTTGGATATGATGATAAAAAACAACAATGGATTATGCGCAATTCTTGGGGAACTGGATGGGGAGCGAGTGGTTATTTTTATTTGCCATATGCATATTTGACGAATCCTCTACTTGCATATGATATGTGGGCGATAAAATCTATAATAAATAAGTAAAATATGATATTTATAAAATAATGAATATCATATCATATCATATTTACTAATATTCAATGTTCATATTAGTAAATGAAAAAAAAAATCTGTTACCATTTTAAAATCAAACATATTATCACTTATTATAATAAGATATGCAGATAGAATATTTAATATATAATGATCGAATGTGGTAAACTTATTTTTAGTTAGTTCATCAAATTTAATAATATTATATTTGATATATTTTTTGTCATATTTCTTTAAAACATTGATAATTTCTTTCACAAAATGTTGGCAGTTATTGTCAATGATATTCCAATTAAAATATTTTGAATTCATATTATTTTTTACAGAATTCAACATTTGATTTACAGTATATTTGTCAGAATGAATAGGTATTTTTGTAATATGTTGTAAATAATTTATTTTAATATGATCGGTCAATGTAATATTTGGGCGTTTATGAATAATTAAAAATGCGTTTTTGTTGCCTTTTTTGACAACAATTAATAGTTGGCTATGACATGGTTGTAATGTCGACATGAATTCCTTATATTTGTAGAATGTAAGTATATTTAATGTTGTACAAGAAAGATTTGAGCATTGTTTTGTTAATAAAAATAATCCTTGTATTTTATAATTGGCATATTTGGTTAAACATTTTTTAGTTTTTTTATCATAATCATAAACATTGATAAATGTGCCCGTTTTATTGAAATTATGAATTTGAAAAAGAATATAACCGACAATTAATAATAGAATAAGTAGAAATATACATAAACAAATGATTGAAATAATAATGACTAATAATAATAGAATAACTAAATATTTTGGTTGTATAAGATTACGGAAAAATGTAATAAAGCCTGTAGACATTATATTATTATATTATGTCTACAAATATAATTAAACGCAAAAAAGTGCTGGCTTATATTGATACACATTGGTCAATTGGAAGAATATTCAAGGATTTACATCCTTATTTATGTGACGAATTCGAAATAGTTTATTATGATTGGAGTGTACATAGTCCAAATGATGTATTATCATTATTAGATGAGTTTGATATTTTTATTACAAATTTAGTGAATATACGGTTTTTTGTTAATGCACCACAACATCAATTAAAGAAAATGATATTTTGTTGTCATGGTTCTTCCGAAATCGATCGGGCATTTTCTTTTCCAGAAGGTCCGGTTTATTCGATTGTGAGTAAATCGATTATCTCTCTTTTTCCTGAAAAAATGAAAGAAAAATTATGTCATAGTTATAATGGTGTTTCATTATCGAATTTCAATCATATAAAACGAGATGGAAAATTAATGAAAGCAGGATGGTGTGGTAAAACACATATTAGTTGTAAAAGGAGTTTTTGGTGTAATGAAATATGTAATAAATCCGGGTTATCATTAAGTATTGCAGAAAATCTATCTTATGATGAAGTAAAAGAATGGTATAATACGATCGATGTGTTATTGATCAATTCAGGACCGAACTATTGGGAAGAAACAGGACCACTACCTGTATTTGAAGCAATTGCGTCAGGTATATTAGTGATAGGCGTAGCAGTAGGTAATTTTGCCGAAATTCCTGGACCAAAATATTCTACTATAGAAGAAGCGATCGAGATTATGAATGAATTGAAATGTGATAATGAAAAGGTGAAACATATCACAGAAGAACAATATCAATGTGTAAAAAATAATTGGACTTATGAAACGTTATCGAAACAATGGAGAGAAGTATATAATAAAATATAAGTTCTTGTGCCAACGCACACGCCTTTAAGTTGTTTAGTTTATTAATATTAATATTAATATTAATATATATGTGTGATAGACGTTCTCTCTTTTACAGAAAATAATAATATAATTTGGATTTCGATTTTTAACCAAAGAATCTCCAAATATTGTCGATGAAATCGATATTCTTTATAATCGCAGAAATTTGTTGTTGTGGTTTATAGAATTTCGCCGGATTTTCTAGTATATCGCGGATGAGTTCCATATCATGTTCTATATTTCCATTCAGAGAAATGATATCTTGAAAATAATAGGATATATTTTTTGCACCGATATATAATGGCATACAATTTCGTATTACTGGATCGATGATTTTCTCAGAAATATATATATTGCTTTGGAAATTCTCGATACAAATCGTGAAATAATAGTCATTATATGGTTCTTCACCGACGAATTCGCCTTTTACATTCTCTCCCTTATACAATCGAGAACCTCGTCCATAAATATCAATAGGTAACTTCTCTTCCTGAATTTTTGTCACTAATTCGTGTCGATATTTATGTCCTGGTGCAAATTGTTTGTTACTCAGCACAATACTCATTGTCTTTGTCTTCTTCTCTGAGAAACTCTGTATACTAGAAGTTTGGTTATACCACATAAATGCATAATGTTCTATAAAAGGCGCAGGTAATTGGTGTGTATTACCGATCAAATATTTACCGATATATTTCTGTGCATATTCGACAAATTGAGGAGTTATACCTAAAAATTCAAACGGTTCGTATGCGAGTCCAACAACATTTTCTTTTGGTATAGTTAACTTCGGTGTTGCTTTGTTTAAAATCACGGCATGTGTATAGTCATCATTGATTGTGATATATATTTCTCCGTTCTCTCCATAATATTCTTTCAGAGAACAATGGAAATTTTCTTCAACTTTCTGTTTACAAAAATCAGTACTACAGAAGTCAGAGAATATCTTGATTCGCATAAGTATAATTATAATATAAATATTATAATCATATGAATAACGCTCATTGAATTTTCACTTTTCTCAAAAGTTAAGATGATTTCCATACAATACCCTTGATATCAAATGCACCATTATTACTGCGGATATCATATGATGACAGAGGAAGAATCGATTTGATATATTGTTTAAATTTCTCTGGTGCGATTTGAAACTGTTTCATGATTTCTTTATTGTCTTGCTTAAATTTTGTCCATATATCAGTAGATTTTAATTTCTGTTCCAAGCTACTAGTATTTTCTATTTTTAGTTTCCACCAATCATCAAAGAGAGAAAAGTTAGAATCGACCAAATCTGCCGTCTCTACTTCCAAAATATCCTTCAATTCATAATCGATCGTATCGACCTGTTTCTTCAATAATCCAATGGTAGTATTCAGTTCTCGAATAATCTTCCTAATATTTTTGATTTTATCTGTCATTTTATATTGTTTTTCTCTCAGAGAAGTCAATTCAGTAATATCAGTATGTTCTTCTTTTACTAATTTGAATAGTTCACGGCAAGTAAACCAGGCAATTCGAAGAATTTGTGATGGATTCTCATAATGAAGAAGTTGATTAATGTAGACAATACATTTCTGGGTATTCACCCATTCAAACATGATCGGTGACTTATCGAATTTGTCAATCGTTGTATTCAGAGAAACTAACCAAGCAAAATGAATATGTTCATTCTTGATGAGATCCATTTTGATTTTCTCTCTTTCACTACTTGGAACACTTTTTTTATAGTTTTTCGCATCCGCCAGAATATCGAATTCTTCGAATTTCAAATAGAAATCACCTTCTCCTGATTGTTTCGTTTTATCAATGATTTCGAATCCTTTGAAATCTTTAAAAGTCGAAGCAATCTCACTAAATACGCGTTCTCCATCGATGCCTTTTAATGTGCTCGTCTTGTTCGTATTTTGTGCAATCTTCTCATAATTATCATTCATACGAGTCAATTCTCGATTTTTCTCGCCGAGAAGCATATCGAATTTCTCTCGTTCTTTGGAAATTTCTTGTTGAATCGCGGTAGTTTTCTCCAATTCAATCATTCTCAATTCTTCTTTTAAGAGCGTAGCAGTTTCCTGTAATTTGCTATATTTACTATCATATTGTGTCTCCTTTTCGCAAATGAGTACCTCGAATTTCTCTCGTTCTTTAGAAATTTCTTGTTGAATCGCGACAGTTTTCTCTGATTCGATCAATCTTACTTCTTCTTTTAAGAGCATTGTAGTTTCCTGTAATTTACTGTATTTGTTATTGAGTTGTGTTTCATTCTCTTTGTATATTTCGACCGCACGACGTATTTCTGTATCGATTCTCTCTGATTCGCATTGTTTCAATTGTTTGAATAGTTCTTTTTGAACGAGTAGATCCAATTCCAGCGTCTTTACGATCACAGAAGAATCATTTTTCATTTTAGTATATACTTCTTCTTGAGAGAGATTCGACAAATGAATGCGTGCTTTTTGAATACAATCACTTCCAATGCGAATCATTAATGCATTTTCTTTGGCACAGAAGGTATGTATAATATCTGGGACAGGTTCATCTTCTGGAATAGAAATAATGAATTGTTTACAATTTGTCATATGTTTTGCGTAATGTAATGTATTATAATAAAATATTTTTAAATCATTTCCATATGAACCTTTACATTTTTGCCGTTCGAACTGAAAATATAATATTATAAATATATTATGCATTATACATCATTAAAATCTGGCGAAGCATTTTCAAAATCATATCATTTTGAAAATGGTTTAGTAGTTGATATAGGTGGACGAAATGTCAATGGTTCATTACGTTCTTTTTTTGAAGAAAAAGGTATGCGTTTTCTTTGTGTTGATATGGAACCACATTCTTCTGTTGATATAGTTACGCCTCCAGGTGAAAATTTGCCATTTGAAGATGGTTCTGTTGATTTAATTGTATCTACGTCTTGTTTTGAACATGATCCTTGTTTTTGGTTAACCTTTAAAGAAATGACCAGGATTATAAAACCGTCTGGATATATTTACATAAATGCTCCTACAGGAGGACATTATCATTGTTATCCAGGAGATAATTGGCGTTTTTACTCAGATGCGGGACAAGCATTAGCATTTTGGTCTGGTAAACAAATGTCGAATGAATGTATTTATCCTGTAAAAGTTGTAGAAACATTTAATGTATTAGGTGATATTTGGAATGATTTTGTATGTGTTTGGAAAAGAGTAAATATTGAAGATAAGGAAACAAATATAACTGTTCATCCTGATATTGTAAATAATATTGGTATTTTAGAAAAAACTATTAATAGTTATGGTTTACAAACAAGAAAAAAATGTTAAATCATTCTCATCTACTCAACCTTTAATGGATACAGTTGCCGTATTTATCACTTACATGTGTATTTATGCTACTATTATTTTGTTCATGAAATTCATTCGGTGATATTAACGGACGATATACTCCAATCATATCGTCTCTCGGTAATCGGACTTTTCTCTTTATATATTCTTCATATGACTGATGCATATAATGTGCAACAAATGCTGTAATTGTTCGAAAATTTTCCTTTGTATTATAAAAATATGGTTCTACCTTATTAAGAGGACGATAGTTGACATTAATAGATCCTTTCATTTGATTCAAATCATAATAATGTGGATTCATTATTTGAATACGCCGACGAAAACGCCGGGCTTTTCTAATATTTAAGAATGATTTAATATGACGATTCAGAGAAGGATCACTACGTGTATATGTTTGAATAATACTTTCTTCTGGAGTCAAGATCTTCTCTCTATAATTTGAACCAAATAGTAACCAATTGATTCCTACTTGGTAATATCTCATATATCTTCTCGCAAATTTAGATATAGACATATCTTTATTCAAAACGAGAAACTCATCACAATCCAAATATAATAACCAATCATATTTATGTTTATTCGCAAGTTTCAATGCAAATTTCATGAAATCTAGTTTAACAATATATTGATCGACTCGAATGATATATACATTGTTCATATTTATGTTACTGTTTTGTAATTTTATAAAAATAGGTTCTATGGATTTATGATCGAAAATGACTATTTGTGTAAAACCCAACAGTTGATGATGTTTTACCCATTCAGCAATATTTGATTCATCTCTCCCATTAGTAAATAAAATTGTTTTCATATAATTATTAGATATAATTATTAGATATTATAATAACTATGAACAGCAGTTATGTTTATTTTCTCATGTCAACTGATGGATCGACATATATTGGTGCAACAATAGATTTGAATAGAAGATTGAGACAACACAATGGAGAGATAAAAGGAGGCGCCAAGCGAACTACAATGAAAGTCGCAAAAGGTGAGACATGGCAAAGAGTCTGCTATGTGGGAGGATTTCCTGACTGGACTGCTGCTTTACAATTTGAATGGAGATGGAAGCAAATTTCTCGTAAAAAACAATATCTTAAAAATACGCCAATTGAACGTCGTATGCTTGCATTGAATGAACTTGTCAATTTAGAACGAGCAACCAGTAAAGCAATTCCATATAAGGAATGGTCTTCTCTCCTTAAAATATATTTAGAGAAAACGGATAATATTGACAAAATAACAGAAATTATAAAATACAATAATAATATAGAATATGTCAACTCAAATGATGCATACAAAGAAGGGACCAACAGCAGCGAAGTCATATAGTTTAGGAAAATCGAATACTAATCTAAAATTGGTTGTTATTCCTGCAATTGGGTGGACTTTAGGTATTGCTTTAAAGTCAATTATTGATAGTACTGTTTTTGATTTGATAGAACCATTTGCTTTTAAGATCCTATTTTTGCTACAATTACATAAGATTGACAGTATTAAAAATTTGATACCTAAACAAGAGAGAACATTTAGAATATCGCATTTTTTATCTTCTTTGTTGTCCTTTATATTCATCGTTTACATAGTAATTGCTTTATTGAACTATTACTATTAAAAATTACGTTAATTAAACAGTTTAAATACTTAATAATAATATTTTTTATGAGAATATTATTATTCGTCTATTCCTATTTATTACCTAGTTTAATTGGAGGATGGCCAATATCAATTAAGCCAAGACCTAATTACAGAAGTAATATTGTTCTTCAGGCTGATAACCCACGTGATTTTTTTAATGACAACTTATTGTCACATAAAAAATATCCACTTTCAAGACATTTTTACGAATTACAGTTAAAGAGGCTCAATTCGAAAAATTGGACAATTCAACAAGAATCCATTAATCCTGTTGACGATATTGATGTGGATGATGATGATGAACCACCTGTAATCACTTCTTATAAAGGTCGAAATAAAAGAAAAAGACAGCCCGATTTTAAGATTATTGTAGATAAGCGTGGATTTACATTTGAAGATATTAATAATAATGAAGTTGATTTACCACCGTTTTTAAAAATTAATAATGGTTATAATGGCAATAATGGTGGCAATAACAAGAATAATAAGAATAAGAAATCTGAAAATTTCGAAGTCATTACTGATTATCCAATTACTTTTAAGGATATCGGTGGATATGAACATATCAAAGAAGAAATGATGCAGAGTATCGATATTTTAAAGAATTATAAAAAATATGAAGCATATAATGTGAGAGTACCAAAGGGTCTCATCTTAGAAGGACCGCCAGGAAATGGAAAAACTATGTTGGCCAAGGGATTGGCGGGAGAAGCACGTATCAATTTTATTGCAGTAAGTGGTTCTCAGTTTCAGGAAAAATATGTAGGAGTCGGTTCCGCAAGGGTGCGTGAATTATTTCAGTTGGCAACGAAAAATATTCCATGTATCATATTTATTGATGAAATTGATGCAGTTGGAAGATCCAGATCAGGTGACGGAGAATCTTCATCTTCAGAGAGAGATAATACATTGAATGAATTATTGATAGGATTAGATGGGTTCAAGAATACGAATGGTGTTTTCCTCATTGGTGCAACGAACAGAATAGACTTATTGGATCCTGCGTTGACACGTCCAGGCAGAATAGATAAATCAATCTTTATTGGTCCTCCAAATTCAAAAACGAGAGAGTTTATTATTGATATTCATATTCGTGGAAAACCATATGATACTACATCAATTTCAAAACATGAACTGGTAGAGTTGACGAGAGGTCTCTCTGGTGCACAAATTGAGAATATGTTGAATGAAGCAATGTTATTGACATTACGCCAGAATCGCACAGAAATTACATATAATGATATTGATCATGTTTTGAATCGTTTAATGGCTGGTTGGCAGTCATCGAATCATGAATTAACAGAAGATATGATTTATCATATAGCAGTTCATGAGTTTGGACATGTTGTTGTTGGACTATTGTGTAAGTATCATTCCAAAGTCAAAAAAGTGACAATCAATGTGGCTTCGCCCAAATCGCCGGCGTATACTGTCTTCGAGGGAGAAGATGCCACCATTTATACAAAGCAGACCCTCTTTGAACATTTGATGATACTTCTGGCAGGTAGAATTGCAGAACATGAAATCTTCGGTAGTTCGTTGATTTCGACTGGTGCATCCAATGATTTCGAAGAATCAATCAAGTTGGCGGAGAAAATGGTTATGTATTATGGAATGGGAAGCAGCATAATATATCCAAGTATGAGTGAAGTATATAAAGAGATGATTGATAAGGATGTATTTGAACTAATTAATGATGCGTATCATAATGCCGAGTTTATTATTCGTAATTCTAAGAATTTTATTATTAAAGGGGCTCATTTATTGAGAGAAAAGAAGGTCATTTATTTTGAGGAATTACAAAGGATGCTTTTGGAAGAAGAGATTCAACTTTGAAAATCCAACTTTAAAAAAGTTGGTCAAATATCAACTTCCCGAACTGGAAATATCTAAATTATTATTCTATCATAATAATTTATAATAATGAAAAAATCTACTTCAAGTAAGCTGTTGACATCAAGCAAAATATCGAAAACAAGTAAGAATTCGAAAACAAGAAGCAATCATACACATGACATAAAATTTGAATCTTTCAATAAATTATACAATTATGTATTCACAAATTTAGGATGGACCATTTTAGCAAAAGCACATGGTAATGATAATAAAGTCAATCACTACATGAGTTCCCTACATCGATTACATAATTCCATAGAACAGAAGATAGTTTCGACACATGAAATAGATAAGAAAATTGCTTTAATGATCATTTTGAAAAACCTGAAAATGCTTGAACAAGGTGCGGCTAAGATTTTATAATTCCACTTCCTGAAATTTATTTTCTTATTCTCTTCCGTATTTGACGTCGTATAAATGAGATATTGATTCGAAATCTACTATCTAAATTATTATTTTTATCATAATAATTTATATAATAATGGCAAAATCGAGATCAATCAAGAGGTCAAAGACGAGAACAAGATCAAAGACGATAATGATGGGAAATCATACAGGCAAAGCCGACGAAGAAAAAACTTTTCATTCATTGGATGATTGGTATCATCATGAATTTACGCATTTAGGATGGATGATTTTAGCAAAAGCACATGGATATAATGATAAAATCGATTGCTACAAGAGTTCCCTACATCGATTACATAATTCCATAGAACAGAAGATACATTCGGTTCATTGTCCAGATAAGAAAAACGATTTAAAGATCATGTTGAAAAACCTGGAAATACTTATAAAACACGTGAATAAGGATTTCTAATTCCTCTTTCGTGTTCGATTATGAGAACTTTTATTTCGACGTCGCATAAATGTATATATTTCTGCCTTTTCGCTTAAAAGACGATCGACGATTTGTCGAAAATAATGGCGGAATTGTCCACGCATCTTATTTAAATCATCTATACAAACCCATCGTATCTCTGCTTTCTCGAATATTTTTGTATTCTTTATTACAGAAGGATCCAATCTTTTTTGTAGAAAACGCTGATTATTATTATAATAAAAAGGCAATTGAGGGTCATAATTTAGTTCAAACAAGAACATATTATATCTGCCATCGTTTTCGATTTGATATGTTCCTCTTGATAAGAGACGACGCAAATCCTGTTCATTACCCAAGAATCCTGTTGTCTCTTCGATGCCTTCTCTGATTGCAGTTTGTAAATAGGTTTCATTATTATCAGTTCCACCCCCGAAATCTGCCCATCCTGGTGTATCCGCATTGCGATTTTCTTTACCGAAGAGAAAATATAGTTTACCCTTATAGATCGCTGTTGGCAATATTCCTGCTCCCATATATTCAATAAATTTAATAATATATAAAAATGATATATATTATTAAATCATGCCAATAAAAAACCAGAATTATTTTAAAAATCTGCTGGATAATGATGGATTAAACGAATTAATTGCGCGAATTGAGTATTGGAAATATGAAGCGTATAATTATCTCGCACAACCAACTCAAACGATTAATGCGAATGCGAATGAATCACCCTATTCACCTGATCAATATATTTTACTGAATAATGATGAGGAACTACGTCGTTATACTGAATATTCCGCAAATTCAGACAATGAAAATTTACCAATCAGTGTAACGAACAGAACTCAATCTACTCTGTTAATAACTATAAGAAATATACAGCTATGTATCAAAACACTTATTTCTTTTTTATTAAATGAACTGAAATTCGAAGTATTGAAATATATTAGCGTATATTCGGATGTTCGACCGATGAATACTTTAAAGAATTTACAATCGTTTTTTATCAATGATAATACAGAACTTCTATTTAATTCCGAAACAAAGAGAGAAAGTAAATTGACCATCGATATGTTAAAATATGTTGAATGTATATCTAATTATTCGAATGGATCAATTTGTAATAATGAATTGGATCGAGTCAATCTACCATATGATTTGTCTAGATCGAAATTACAAACAGTGTTAAGCCCAACTAATATAAAAGGAGGTATTAGAAAAACACCATTACAGAAATTATATGATCTTCATTATGTTGAATACTTATATAATAATACTTTTTATCATATTATAGGCGAAACAGGCAAAATATCTATGGAATTTATGATTGGAGGAACTAATCCACCTCCTGTTGCACCGATTGTTAATAATATTACACCTTTTAATTTTAATCCTGTTTTAGATCCAAATAATAATTGGAAAACTTATATTAATGATGTGTTAAGTCCAGCTAATATTCAAACGGCGGAAAATGAACTTCGACAGAAGCAGAATGACATGGAAAATAGTACTACTAATACGGTAGCAGATAATTACCAAAATCTTCGTAAAGCGATTATGTTAAATGCGAACATTTATGCATTGCTTGCTGTAACAGAAGCAATTACTAAAATCAATCCAGGTGGACCAAATGGACCGAATGGACCTAAAATAGATATAACTGATGTTCAACCAAAAGATACTATATATTATTACATTGAAGTAGATATAATCCCAAATGACATTTACTTAAAAGTAATAGAGAGACAATTGATTAATCCAAGAAATCCTCTTTTTAGAGGAACGGCTGGTTCTCAGCCAGCTATTTCAGACAAGTATAAATACTTTCAACTATTCTCTGACAAAAAGTTTATGATATATAATATACGCATTAAAAATAACATTTATAATTTTAGATTATCATTTTCACAAAATGCTAATGGTGTTTACAACTACGATGAATCAATCGAAATGAATGTTGAATTATTATATAATGATACAACATTCAATCAAGACAAATTAAGACGAATACCGATCAACATAGAAGTAATTGATCCATTAATACAACAAAGTCGACTCGGTCTTAAAACAGTTAAACCAAAATATATAAACTTGAATATTTATAAATATTTCTATACAACAAATTGCGAGAATATAACAAATCAAGGCATCATTCAACATGCCAATAATGAATATAAGTATTTGGAAAAGATATCAATATCAGATACACCACTCTTATTGACAACAATGGAAAATCTTGTATTATTAAAATCTTTCTTTGTAGATTCGACAATTGATGAAATATGGAATTCTTATGAAACTGGATATGATGCACTACGCAGAGAAGGTGTCATGTTAAAAGACAAAATATATAATTATACTACATATCATATCAAACCGAACAAAAAGGATAGAATCAGTGCAGATTATATTGAAGATAAACGGATGGTTATTAAAAGGCGATTTATTTCGTTAATCATATATTTAATTAGAACATGCGCATCTATAAAAGCATCTGTCGCAAATATTCAGGATACTGAAGTTAAAAAGGTTGTAAATATATTTTCTCTGATTGTTCTGGGTGAAAAACCATTTGAAGTTGAATCTACCGATTTTAATGTTGATTTCGATGATATTCATGGCCGGTTTTTACTTAAAATAGAACCATTAATACGATTGTTTGAGACTTATCCACAAAATGATCCTAATAATTTATGTCAAACTGATTATTTCGATAAAATAATGAACGGATACTATGTTTATGTTATATATAAATATTTATCTTCAAAAGAATCTCAAGTTCCCGAAGTGGAAATAAATAATATACAGCAATTACAAAATATATTTAAGTTTACTATAAAACTTACACAAGACGTTGTCCAGAATCGTGTTAAAAAATGGGCAACTGGAATTGTTGAACCACCTGGACAACCACCTACTGATGTTCAAATCCAGAATCTTGTAAGAATCAAACTCATCAATAATGGACCAGAACCACTTGAAGCGCCTTATGAACATTGGTCATCTGGATTGGATCCATTTGGAAGAAAATATTATCAAAAAACAGCAGGTGCACCTAATCCTGTATTAGAACCTCCTAATGTTCCAGCGCTTCCGGATAATACCATAATTCAATGGGAAGATCCAAGAAATTCTAAAATTTTGAATACAACGAATGAAGGATTAAGAATTATTTATTCTATGATAGCAGAGGATATTATAGTTGATGCTACTTTTATTCGATATTATAGTTATTTAACAAGTGAGCAAAGAGATAATATACCACCAATACCTCCATTTCCTCCAATTGGATGGCAATGGAAATTACCCTATATATCTAACGATAAAATTACTAATGTGTATAATAATGCATTAGAAGCAGCAAAACAAATGGCAATAGAAATATTGAATAAATATTCGATAAGAGGTATTGATATCGACCAAGCAAAGAGAGAAATAGATGATTTAATTGAAACAAATCCTGAACCAATATATGCGATTGCTCTTCTTGTAAATAACAAATTACGTGATATATATACTGATGATCCAACGAATTATCCTGAGTTGGAAGACTTAGTTAATAAATACAATACTGCTGAAAATACTGCGACAAATTACATTAATGAAATTACGAATATAAATATAAATAATGCTGCTGCTTTAGCATACGATCCGGCTTTTACACCAGCTGATTATAATGATCGTTATCAAGAACATATTAGTCAAAAACATAGAATTGTAATTGTAGAGAATGAAAAATTAAATCAAGATGTTATTCGGGCAGCAATAAATGCGGCACAAACTCAGTTGAAGAATATTGGTTTTATAAATAAACAATTTGATCCAAAATATACTATAGAAAGACAAAATGCTCCTAACACAGCAATAGTTCCGGTCAATAATTATATAATATTGCCTTACGGTGGAAATACTGATAGATTCCCAAATTATATAGAAAAATGTATCCCAGATGTCAACGATTTTTTTGCCGATTCAGTGTTTGATGAAAGAACAAATGATGCATCAACCATAACAATGAATAATAGTTCGGTTTGTGATGAATTGAGTAAAATTATTAATAATATACAGATTACGACTGGAAAACAAATTAGTGGTCTTCCTTCGAATATATTAGATGATAGTTCAATAATGATAAAGGTGGGCAATGAATTTCGCAAAACTGCTAGTAAATTATCAATATAAAATCTAATATAAATAGAAGTATAAACACCCTTATAATGGCAACCCTTTCTCAAGTAGGCGACTATGTCAATGTAAAGAAAAATAATATTTCGGTATCAGTATTGATGTATTACGATGAATATGAGAGATATGATGGCGATGGATTCTACCCTATTATACTCAACCCAAATGATCCTAATGATGCGATAAAATATGCGAAATATAACACAGTCACAATCAATTTCGAATATAATCATGAGAATCGTAAATGGACACAATCTACAGAAGAGAGAATAACAGGATTAGATGGAGAATATGGAAAAGAATTATTAAATAGATTGAACAAAGAAGGTAATGTGAATGGTTTGACAATACAAAGTTATTGTAAGATAGCTCGAGGTGGGTTTTTACTTTTAAATCAACATTTTTAAATCCACTTCTCGAAGTGGGAGCATTTGGGCGACACAGTCGCCCTTTGAATCGACATTTGGGAATGGTTTGTGATGTTGATTATAAAAGCCCACGGAGGGCTGGTGCTTCATCGTCTGTTTTCTCTGATATATCTCCTTTAAGTAAAGCAGTTGACAGAAGATATGCAAGGTATCCAACAATGATACCCAATATTGCGCCAATTGCGACTTGATATGCGTAATATGTTTCGGTTAAGATGACTTGTTGGATCATTGTATTCAGAGAAAGAATGAGAAAAGGGATAGTAATCCAAACTTCTTTTAATGTGAAAGAAATGAAAGTCGTAGTATAAATAGAAGATTGGACGTGTGTGGAAGGCGTGCCATATCGATTCCATGGTGCATATTTTTGAACAATATGAAAGAGATCTAGATTTTCTTTGGGTCGTGGTTGTTTCAATATTATTTTACAAATTATATTGAAGAGATAATTGAGTAAAAAACAGAAAATATATATTTTGAGTAAAATGTATTGATGATTATCTGCTCCGGCATATTTTACCTTGGTAAAAATACAGATAGTTGTCAAGAAGAGAATGACTGAACCATATTTGCCAGTGGCAATGAGGAATTGTTTCACATAACAAAAAAATGTATCGCAAATAGTATTATCCGGTTTTATATCCATCTTTATATCCATTATTCATATATTATCACATTTTTTCTGTCAAGTTGTTAACCAATTTAATGTTTTATTATATATGAATTAATCATGCGGAATAAATCCACAGAGACTTTTGAGGTTTGTGATAAACACAATATTTCATAATATTCACAATATTTTTCCAGTTGTTTTTTCACATATCTGGCTCGTTTATAGTCGCAACAATATTTACTTACTTCAAATCTTGTTTTCAAAGCAACATTATACATTGTCTGCGATAGTATGCCTTCTTCTTGAAATATCCCTCCTACATTCGAATTGATAATGATGAAGATTTTATGTAAAATCAACAATTGAGAAGGGACTTTTTTAGTTTGCGATTGCTTCCTCATAAGATCTATCAGGATCGTCTGGATGCGATACAATTTCTTCTCTGATTGTGTTGACCGAGTTTTATAACCAGTTGTTGTCATTGCGGTTGTGATTGACATTTCTTGAATGTTTGTTTGTTGTATTTGAATTACTTCTTCTTCTTTGATTGAAAAGCAATTCAATTTATTTAAATCGATAAGTATACATTATCACCATCACCAATAAGTTTGCGATCAATTGCTGTTTTCGGTAATATTTGAGGCAAACAATCGACGAATATGTCATCGAAGTGATTCACAGCATTTAAAGCAAGAAGATGTTTAGGAGTTGATTCTGTTTCGACATTACTACCTTTATCGTTTTTTATTAATTGAAGTAATGGTCTAAAACATAGATTTTTCAATGCATTCATTTGACATTTTATCATTTCAATATCAGTCGTGCTTTTCAACCATTCATCGCCTATTTTCATAAAGAATGTATTGCGACGAAGATCTGTTGCTTGTATTGGTCGCATTATTTGAGGTAATCCCTTCCAAAATCCATTTACCAAAGCAGTAAATAGATTCCTATTGGTGAGTTTCTTTTCATCAAATGCCAATATTGTTTCAATATCAATTTCTTTTGGCAATGATTCTTCGAAATTATAAGCATCACTACAAGTATCTTTTAAATATGTTTTAATATTGAACTGAACATTATTGACAACCTTATGTGATGAATCATATACGATATTGTTAACAATTTGAGCTGGAGTAGAAGCCATTGTTGTTTTGAGTTCTGTTAGTTGTTCTGTTTGCTTTTGCATCATTTCATTAGTTTTTTCTATTATTTTATTCTGATTCTGTATTATTTCCATCATTGATAATAATGCTTTTTCAGTTTGAGGTTGAATCGATTGTTGTTTCACAGAACAAGGTTTTTTATTATGACTATGAAGACTTTGACGACTGTTGAATACTTTCATACATTGTTCGCATTGATGTATTTTAATGACATCATTTATTTTATTGGAATGTTTTATAGAAGCAAGATGTTTATTCATATTAAACTTGATGGTTGTTTTATAATCACATGTTTCGCAAAAAAATGGTGCTTTCGTCACTGATTGAATTTCATTGATTGACATTTTGATGTTTATTATATTATTACTACTTATGCTACATTTAAGTCAATTTACTACTTTACATAATTTACATAAAAGTAGTAAAGTAGTAAAAATATTGACCTTTTTGCCATCCAATGTCTTCCATTAATGAAAATATCATTTTTCAGTAAAACTCCAAAGGCTCCTCCCTGTATTTTTTCAAGGAAAATAATTGGTTCTTCTCAAAATAGAAAGGTCCAAAAATAAATCCGAATCTTGAAATACGACAAATATATTTGTCGTATTTTGAATTTCTCTATAAAAGTTTGGATATTGATTAATTTTCTTTCAAAGAAAAATAATATGTTATTTGATTATTGACAACCTTATGTGATGTTCATATATATATTTTGAACAATTGGAGTTTTGAGTTCTTTAATTTGTTGATAAAGCAACATAATCGTTTCATTCTGTTTTTCTATCATTTTATTATGTTTTTCTATTATTTCATTTTGTAATTCTATTACTTTAATTTGGTTCTGTGTTATTTCCAATATTGATAATAATACTTTTTCAGTTTGAGGTTGGATTGATTGTTGTTTAAGAGAACATGATTTAGAATGATTACTCAATGCTTGTTTTGTTTTACATATTTTGGAACATTGTTCACATCCATATATTTCGCGTTGTTTTGATATATCACTGTTCTGATTGATTCGATTCATGTGTTTTATTGTTTTAATATGTTTATTGAAGTTTGATTTGTCCTTTGCTGTATAATTACAAGAACTACAATGAAGATTATTAGGAATTACTTCGCAGTAGTTCATTTGATTATGTTGATCGATTTGAACGGTATTCATTACACATATTATAAATCAATTTTTAAATAGTTTGCTACATTTATGTCATGTTTACTACTTTACATAATTTACATAAAAGTAGTAAAGTAGTAAAAATATTGACCTTTTTGCCATCCAATATCTTTCATTAACGAAAATATCATTTTTCAAAAATAATACAAAGGGTCCTCCCTGCATTTTTTGAAGGAATTTATAGGATTCTTCTCAAAATAGAAAAGTTTAAAAGTAAATCCAAAACTTGAAATACGACAAATATATTTGTCGTATTTTGAATTTCTCTATAAAAGTTTGGAAGATTAATTCTTGAAAAAAAACATATGTTGCCCACATATAATATAATATAATATCATTTCTTTGTCTTTGTCATGTCTTCTTCATTTTTTAAACCACAGATAAGTGTTGATTAGTCGGAACATATCAACTGTGATTCTTGATTGGGATCCCAAGCACAAGGCTTCGTAATATTCGCAAAAGGCATCCATCTGTTTTCGTCCATGTTTGGCTATTTTAAGTTCTTTGTCATTTGTCGATTTGGCAACAACCATGACTCGCATTTTTGATGCACAATGGTAAACTGCCTGCGACAATCTGCCTTCATCCATTACGAATTGTCGGTTCGCATTGAGGACAATGAACAATTTGTGAAGAATTCTCAACTCTTCTTGTCTGTTTTTTGCGGCATGTTTTTTATTGAGCAACACTGTCAAAGTGGGCGCAATCCGATATATTTTCTTTGCATCGACAGGAGTCGATCGAGTTTTATAGCACATCATTGTTGTCGTTGACATTTTTGTCGTTGTTTGTTTTAATTGATTACTTCTTTCAATTGTAAAAGTATTTCAATTTTTTTGTGTTTGGTGTATTTTTTGAAAACTTAAAATATGTATTTACATGAAAAAAATATATGTTGCCCACATAATAATATCATCATGTCATGTTTTGTCTCTTTTGCTGAACTTTTTCAAAGTTTATTTTAGCATGATATCATGTTCATATACATGATCCAAATAATATTCGATGAATTTGTCCATTTGAGTTGTAGCATATTTAACACGTGGTTCAAGTTCTGGGTTATTTGTTAAAATATTAATCGCATCTTGTCGTGATCGCACTGCTGTGTCATATACTGTTTGTGCTAATATTTTATTTTCACAAACAAGTAGCATGTTTTTGTTGATAATAATATACAATTTGTGAATCCAATTAATTTTGTCACGAAAATTGTGAGCACCATTTATTTTGGCAATGAACCTGCTCAATGTTGGAACCAGACGGTATAGTTCATGAACACCGACAATAGTCGATCGAGTTTTATAACATGTTGCTGTTGCTGTTGTTGTTGACATCTTTGTTTGTTTGAATAGTAATAGATTTTATTCTGTCAAAAAGCAATTCAATTTTTTTATCAAATGAAAAAAATATATTATTACCAATATTCGTGTCATTATTTTAGCATGATATCATGTTCCCATACATTATCCAAATAATAATCGATGAATTTGTCCATTTGGTTAGTGGCAAATTTGGCACGTTGGTTAAGTTTTTCGTGATCAGCTGAACTTTCAATGATTTCGGCTCGCAGCCGGACTGCGGTTTCATATACTACAAGTGCGACCGATTTGTTGTCACAAATGAGTCGCATGTTTGTATTGATAATAATATACAATTTGTGGACCCAATTAATTTTATCATATATATTTTCTGTAGAACATATTTTATCGAGAAAATTGGTCAATGTTGGAATCACTCGATATAGTTTAGATCCACTGAGAGGACTTGATCGAGTATTATATGATGTTGCGATTGCTGCTGATGTTGTTGACATGTTTGCTTTGTTTTGAGAATTGTAATAGCTTTTATATTGTCAAAAAGTAATTCAATTTTTTTAAAACGATAAACATACATTATTTTCTTTGAATGAATTATAGTATAAACCTATTTAAAGAGTTCGTTCCTATGTAATATGTGGGGGGGTAGGTGAATGGGTGGGTTAGCTCCTGTAGCTCAGTTGGTTAGAGCGTTAGTCTTATGAGCTGAAGGTCCGCAGTTCGAGCCTGCGTAGGAGCATACCATTTATGGAGGTCTTGTTAGTGTAAACAAGAATTAAGCACGGATTCCGGAGCGGTCAAACGGGCAGGACTTAAGACCCTGTGAATATTCTTCGTGGGTTCGAATCCCACTTCGTGCATTGTGCCCTTGTAGCGTAATTGGATAACGCGTCACCCTTCTAAGGTGAAGATTGTGGGTTCAAATCCCACCAAGGGTTAGACTGATAATTGATTGGGATTATTGAACGACGGTATCGGAAGTTTACTAAATAATTGATTGAGATTATCGCCTCTCTTGGGCAAAGAGAGATATTGTGCTTTTTTAGCTCAGTGGTTAGAGCGACACCTTAGTAAGGTGTAGGTCGTTGGTTCGATTCCAACATGAAGCTGAAATCCATTAGGGTATAATGGTAACATGTGCTTCATTAGCTTAGTAGTAAAGCATCAGTCTTGTAAACTGAAGATCGACGGTTCAATTCCGTCATGAAGCTAAAATCCATTAGGGTATAATGGTTATACATCTAAATATGTATAATAGCAGTGTGGAGAAGAGGCAACTCATTTGGCCCATAACCAAAAGATCACAGGATCGAAACCTGTCGCTGCTATAAAATCCATTAGGGAATAATGGTAACAATTGCTTTGTTAGCTCAGTCGGTAGAGCGTTCGGCTGTTAACCGAAAGGTCGTAGGTTCAAACCCTACACGAAGCGTCATCTCATTTTTTCTATAAAGAAAATATGAAATACTTATGTCATATTATCGTTTACGTGTAATTCTACCTTTTCTATTTTTTTTGATACGTCTTGTTCGTTTTCTTATATTTCTAGTTTTGGGATATCTACGCATTCTTCTCGATTTTTTCGTTTTCCGACCCCCCTTTGGTCCAGGCATTCCCTTTGGAACATAATTCCCACTATAAGTTCGCCTTATACCACAATACTTTGCACCAAGAGACTCATTTCTACTGAGTAATAATACTTCTTTATCTTTCCCAATATCTCTTATTAAAGTTCCACAATTAAAATCAACTTCTAACAAAACCTGTAGATTTCTAAAAAAGAGCAAATCGAAGATATTAATTGTAAATGCAAGAGAGAACTTTAAAGTTGGTGGTTTTCTACATTTGCTATAATCATATGTTTTATCATAAGATACTGCCATAAAAAACAAACCACTATCACACATTATTTCTTTGTAATTTGTGTTGATTAACTCCATACCTAATAGAATTAATGTATTCAACTGGTATAATTGATTTTCTAAAATATTAGTATCTTTTGGCATTGTCATAGTAATATAAGGACTTTCACTTGTCAAATTATGGAATCTTATTCCAAGTATTCGCATTACCTCTTGAAATTCATCTATCTTATATGGTTTAAAAACTATATCTGTCGGTTTTTGTAGATTTATATATTTTTTAGAGCCATCCGCAAGCGTTTCTTCAAATGTAATTTCTCTCACAATAATATCAGTATAAAGTAATAATCCTTCAGCACTGCGTAATTTATATAAAATATAACTGGATAATGGTTCGGATAAACGAAGATTAGTTATACTTTTGGCAATTGCTCGTGTTTGTGGAAAAGTATTAGATGTTTGTCTTTTGTCAGTCTGACAAAATCTTATAATAATACCAGCATTACGTCGAATTCTATCTACAGGTAAACTGGTAATTGAAAATGCATCTCCTAAGTTTTCTGAGTAAGTATTATGTTTTTCAGTTTCCCATCTTTCTGGACGCATAATAATCGGATTATTTGGAATATATGAGTTTAACAATAAGCGCGCATTTATATTATACTCATGCTTATGAAAGTCTATTGACATATATTTGTTCATTTCTAAATGTGTTAAAATATCGTTTTCCCTTCTCTGTGGTGTTGCTGAACCACAAATTAATTTAGGTGTATAATTAATAGTTGTAATATTAACACCAATTGGACTATCCATCGGAAATAAATCAAATAATGTTGTTAAATTTATATTCAATTTATCAAAACCATAGCTAAAATTAACTACGTAATATTGTATAAAATATTTTATATCTTTAGCTATATCTTCATTACTGTCGGTTAATCGTAAATAATCTATTGTTTCTTGAACTCCAGATTCTATCTTTGAAACAGCCGAAATGGAACCATGTTGAGATATAATTACACTATTTATTTTTTGTTGTTTATCAGGAATCATTGTAAAGGGGATTGTAATAATACCGGTTTGATCCATTGAACCTTCTCCTTTAATATTTATTTTACCAGAAAGTTTTACCTGAAAAAAAGAAGAAGCCTTACTTTTAATAACATTAAATACATAAGATAAACCATCTAAAAACCCTGTTTGGTGTGTATCTTCTGGGGAACCATGTATTCTCATTTCATCAACTTCTTCAGGAATTGGTTCAAATCTAGCTTCAATATCTACGAGTTCTTCATCTTCCTGAACTGGTGGAGAGTCTTGTTTCATTTTTTTTGTTCTATCTTCATCTTCATTTTCATCTTCATCTTCATCTTCATTTTCATCTTCATTTTCATCTTCAAAATATTCTGTTTTTCTTTTTTTTTGCGCCACTGAAAACATAGTATTATTATATTAACACAATATTATGATTTCAATCAAATTATTCCATCTATTTCACCTTCTTTGTAAAAAAATGTAAAAATGTAAATAAATATTCCCTGTATTGGAACACACAATCAACATCCATGTTTCATGCCACAAAGGTTGATGTTGATTTAGTCAATGTCGTCATATTTGAATGCATCATTTATGACATATCGTTTGCTGTTTTGAATGAACAGTATATACTTATCCATTGATTCTTCCATATAAAACCGAAATACTTGTACTTGTTTGCTTTGCCCATATCGATGACATCTGGCGATTGCCTGCTCTTCAATAGAAGGATTCCAATTTGGTGCCACAAAGTAGATTTGACTGTAGTTTTCTTGGAGATTCAATCCTTCACAACATGTCTGTATTTGTAGAATCAAAATCTCATACTTGTCTTTCAGGATGTTTTCACGATCTTTGCTCTTGACACGCCCATCATATATACATATTTTCGTTACACCAGCATTGATGAGTCGTTCCATCAAAACATCCATTTCCGTTCGAAAGTGACAGAAGATCAGTTTGCCTATTTCATCACCACCATTACTTCTTTGTCCCAGAATCATGTCGACCAAAATATCCATCTTGGAAGTGCCCATATTATTGCCCGAGACAATAGGATCTTTCAGTTCGACTTCGCCATTATCCACCATTAGTGATAGTTTGTCTTTTAACATCGTCGGCAATATACACATCTGCCGTGACCTAATAATAGTCCGCAATATAGAATCACTGCGCTTCCCTACGAAACTGCCATGAATTTGTGTATGAATGTCCCGTTCTTCTTGTTGTTTCCACAGAATATTGACTTCAGTGTGTTCAACATCTTTCAATAGTAGACCAACTTCTTTTTTTGTTCTTTTTAACACAAAGTTTTGTGTAATGTATTGAAAATCGTGTTTGAACATCCATTCTGGCATGCGTAGCAACCTGCATAACCAAATAAAATCGGCTCGTTTGTTCTGTATTGGGGTTCCTGTCATGAGCCAGCGAATTTTGGCATCCAACTGACAACACGAAAGATATCTTCTGGTTTTATTTCCATTGCGCAAATTGTGTGCTTCGTCAAATATAACACGAGACCACTTCACCTCATTTAGGATTCCACCTGCTGCGACAGCACCATATGTTGTTAACACGATGATGGATTTATTCATAATATCCATGTTGATCATCTTCTTTGTTGTTCCATGGAAAATGATCGCTTTGTGACCGGTTGTTCGTAATATTTCTTTTCTCCATTGATCCAACAGGGCATTTGGAACCACCACCAGTGTTCGTGGAATGAAATTGGCGACAATCGTGGCGATCATCATGATGGTTTTACCCAAACCCATTTCATCACATACGAATCCTCCACGGATTGGTAATTTATTAGTTGGTAGTGTCAATTCGCGATTGAGACACCAACGGATTCCGTCCAGTTGATATTTTTTTCTGTCAATTTTGGATTTCACCAGAAATCGATCCAAGATTGTTTCATTGAGATGGTTCATTTTTTGCTTGATTTGCTTGATTTTGCTTTGTTTTTTTGTTGAAATACTAATTTCCAAAAAATGATTCAATTTTTTGATTTTACCATGGTAGAATATTTTTACCATGGTAATTACTACCATCCACACACGCATATTTTTATTTCTTTAAAAGTATGGATTTTAAGTTATGTCAAAAGTCCCGCAAAAATAAAAAAATTGAAATACTATATGCCAATGAAAATGAAGATACTTTAAAAAAACAAACGCCGTCAAACCGCAAAATGTCAACAACAAACTTTCAATCAAACCGCAATATCTCTCGTGTTGAGAAAAATACAAAATTCTGCAAAGTCTGCAAAGACGCAGGTAAAATCGAATCAGAATACACTTCTCACTTTGTGCGTGATTCTCCAGGTCCATCCGGCAAAACAGTGTGTCCAACGCTTTTGGGACAGCATTGTCGTTGCTGTGGAGAAACTGGGCATACCTACAAGTATTGCCAAGTTGTCGTCCAGAAAGAAAAGGAATACAAGTTTCATGAGCGATCAAGAGCAATTCAAGAAAAATATCGAACAGATCTTGTTCAACAGAACGCAAAGAAGCTGGAAAAAGAACATCGTGTCAAATGTGGCGCATTTACTGCGATCATGGTATCTTCATCTGATGAAGAGGATGATGAAGCAATGGAGCGAAGAATTCGACGCGAAAAAGCAAGAACAAGAGCGGCAGCACAAATGCCCGCACCTGTGAAAGTGAAAGTAGCAAGAATTGCAGCAGCAGATACATATTTGAGTCGTCTCAAGAAGGCTCACGTCGAAGATGCTGGTGTTGTAGTCGATTCTTCAAAAGATTCATTGACACTGACCGCAAGAAACAATACAGAACAAGAACAGAAACAGAAACAGAAACAAGAGGAACAAGAGGAACAAGTTCAAATGAAGCGCATGAGCGATGAGAAAAGAGAACAAATGTTGGAATATCATCGGCAACTGAAAGCACAAGCATCGAAATCCAGTTGGGATATTGATTCATCAGATGATGAAGAGGAAGACGATGATGAAGAAGTTCTTCCAGCAGTAGAAGAACCAAAGCAACCAATTGTTGTTGAAAAAATTGTATTGACTAACCTTGTATTTCTTCCCAGATCAGTGCCAAAACCAGTTGCTCCTGCTTTACAAGTTGCTCCTGCTTTACAAGTTGCTCCTGCTTTGCAAGTTGCCCCTGCTTTGCCAGTTGCTGTTCTACCAGCTGCTGTTCTACCAGCTGCTCCTGCTCTTCCAAAAGAGCGAGCTCATGCGGTTCCTCCGGCAAGAGCACCAGTCGCACCAGTCGCACCAATCGCAAAAGATGCATGGGACGATGATGAATTCGAAGGCAAATCAGCAGCAATTGTTATTCCAGCAAAAAAAGTATCAGCACCTATTGTAACTGCTTTGAAGATCGTGATGAAGGATGCCTGGAGCGATGATGAGGCATAAACCAACTTTGAAGGGTAAATCAAAAGGGTTATGAGAAAATGAGAAAGGTTCGCAGAAGAAGAAAGAAGACAAAATATTATTGAATTAAAGGTAAGAGATATTATTGATTGAATTCGGCTGATACTAACTATCTTGCCTTTTTTCCATGTATTTTTGTCTTTTTTTCATGTGGATGAATAAAAATGATATGTCTTATCAAAGAAGATATATCATTTATTTTAACTGATTTGATTCGTCGTTATACCAACCATATTTTGCAATTTTATAATCCATGGTGGCAAACGTTGTATTACACTCCAATTCGCAGTGATCAATATAATGAATCCATAAATGAAGAGTAATAATCTGGTTTCTTTGTCGATATATAATGTGTCAGAATAAAATGGATAAAAAATAATAATACATACTAGCGCCATTAAAATAATAAATAAAAATTCTAGTCTCTCTTTCCAATAGATAGCCCAATTATAGTTCTGTGTATATTGTTGTTTTTCTGTAGAAGATACACTTTTTGATATTTTAAATTCGTAATATCTCGCTATGAGAGCAAATACGACGAATACTATTTTGACGAAAATAACTAAAATAATGAAATTATCATATCTTCTACCCAATTTTAACATTATATATTAATCTTATAATATATTTCTGCTTTGGAATCGCTTAAACTGGTTGTTGTTGTGGTGGTGGTTTTTGGAAAATGGTGATACATTCCCAAATCTTTGCGGACTCATCAATTGAATACACTCCTCTGCGTTGTGCTAAATTCAAAAAAGACACCATCACATTTAATGCGATATTTTCATTGGTGATTGGTGTATTCAACAACGTATTTTTTATATCAGCAGCAGAAGGACCTTCTTGATTGGTTACGGGGGCAGACTCCATATATACAGAAAATAAGTATACTATTTAAATTATAATTTTCAAATATAATTAATAAATCGGTTTAAACCTAATTATGTTGGATGATAAGATACGGCAATATAATGAATATAATTTCTTCAATTCAAACTGTTACGATTCAATATCACGATACGGTTCGTGATAATATATTTGAGCCTATATCTGTTACAACAGTTCCAGATTCAATTATAGAACCACCTTCTTTGAAGCGTGAACCTTGTTTCAATGGACCAGAAGAAATCCATACATTAGTTCCAACATTACCAAACGAATATCATTTTGGTATAATTAATATTTTGGTTCAAGAAACACTGATGAATCGAACGCCTATTTTTGTTCTATTTTCGAATGATATTTCAGGATCAATGAATGAATGTTGTGCTGATGGTTCGACAAAAATGGAACATTCAATTCATACAATCCGCAATATTCTTATTCTTTTTGCGAATCAAACCGATGAAATCGATATTTGGGTTCAAGTGAATGGTTTTGATGACAAAATTGATAAAATTATACCGCCACAGAAGGTTACTACTAACAATTTGGATATGTTATTGGGTTTGCTGAAAAAGATGCGTCCCAGAAATGGAACAAATATTGAATTGGCTATGCGAAATGCCAATGCTGAGATGCGACAATTTCATGAAGAGCATCCAGATTTTATTATTTCTCATATATTTACGACAGATGGAAATGCCAATGTCGGTAGTTGTGATGCTTTGGGATTATCCGGTTGTGTCGATCCACAATTCTTGAATACCTTTATTGGATTTGGTTATGACCATTCTGCAAAAATATTGAATGCTATGGCAAATAATAAGAACGCACAATATTATTTCATTGATAATATAGAGAATGGTGGACTTGTATTTGGAGAGATTATTCACACAATTCTTTATAGGGCACTAACTGATGTAGTCATCAATGTGAAAGGTGGAGATGATTCTGGATGTATTTACAATTACAAAATGAATACATGGGATAAAACGATTACAGTCGGTTCACTCACTGGCGAAGCGAACAAAGTATATCATCTGCGTTGTTCATCTCCAGACGACTTAATATTGGAGGTTACTGGTGTAAATGTCTGTATAACAAATGAGGATTTTATTGAAACAGCTACATTGATTGAACCGACCGATCTCAGCAAATATTTGTTCCGTCAAAGAACACAAGAATTGTTATATGAATCGCAACAGGAAATATATTCTGCTGATTTCAAAAGTCAACTCAATTTACATTTGGCTAATTTGAAGCGATATATGGAACTTTTTCAATTGACAGAAGATCCTTTCTTTGTTGGACTTCATGATGATATTGTTATTATTATCAATACAAATGGAACCGAATATAGTGAAATGTTTACGATTGCCAGGGCGAACACGAATGGGCGAGGATTGAGTTATAATGTGTCAGACGTTCCAACAATTGTTCCAAAATGGAATGGTAGAAGAATGCCAAAAAGACAACATGGTAGAGCATTCTTTGGTAATATTAATACTAATACAATTGATTATAATGATGGAGATGATGATGAAGACGATGATACTGCTGCTGCTGGTCCTCCTACACGAATGTTGAGTTCGGGTCCATTGAATCGCGCATATTCTACTCCAAGACAGATCGAAGTAATGCGATCATGTAGTCAACCAATGTCGGTTGAAACATAAAATTCGTCCTTTTTTAAAGGTTGGTTTTCATTCATTTATAAATTATTATTATAATTTATAAATCATAAACCTTGTCTACGTCTAAAAGTTGGTATTTATTTGATAATCTTCTGTTGATTCTTCTTCTGTGGGAATTCGACTTTTGATTCCTATTCTTCCTTTTTGTTTCACGGTTTTGTCGCCAGGAACGAGTCCCCATAGATGGGCCCATATAGGGCTTACTTCACCACCATCACCAATATTCAATGAAAATGGGCAATTATATTTGAAAATATTTTCATTTAAAATCGCACAAGGATTACATGGCTTTTTTAGAAAGGAGAATCCATTAATTAGCGCAGGAAGTGCTGCTGGTTCAACTGGTGTATAATTTTCAATCATGAATCCTGGTGCTCCAGTCGCTTTTCGATTCGTCACTTTTACTGGATTACCATCGAGTCCACATCGAACCGTATTATTGATATTTTTCGGTAAGTTCTTAGTATGACCAATTGTCACTCCATCTAATATGAAATGCCCTTCTTTGGTATCCCATGCGAGAACTTCTTTGATAGCAGTTTCATTGTATAATTGTTGGGCATTATCCAGTGCCGTTCCAGGACTGAAACTATAAAGGGGATCTCTGGCGATTGTCGCTTTGTATAAATTTTGAATTTCTGGAGACCATGACCATTTACCTGTTTTTAAATACTCTTCTGCTTCTTCTGGTGTTGCTTGTTGCTGAATAATATTAATATCGAAATAAACGTTTGGATTATAATTATTTTGATATGTTATGAATTTCATTACCAAACTTTTAGTCCATCCATTTTTAAGTATAATATTGCTGTCAGCGTATTCTTGATTACTGAACCCTTCATTCGTTTTGACCTTTTTTGCTTTCGTATTTGTATTTGGATCAGCATCTGGTTTCATAGAGTGATAAATAGAAACATATAAAATGATAAAGACTGATAATAAACCGAATCCTAGATTATTGTTGAAATATGCGACTGCCGCAATGGCAAAAAGAAGTATTCCAATTCCAATAGGGGAAGTAAACAAAAAAAGAATTACTGACGGTGAAATATATGATGCCAAGATGAATACAATGAAGAGAATAATATATATCATGATTTCAATTTTCGTTGCTTTTAGCTTCATAGTGAATTATATTATAACCACATTATAATATAATATAAATTTACAATCTTTGTCTCTACCCCCCAACCTTTAAACACCAGTTGAACCAAATCCACCTGTTCCTCTCTCTGTATCATCGTTCAATTCATCAACAATTTCTACCCAAAGTGGCACTAAAGATGGTCCGCATATTTGCACAATCGATGTATATGGAGCCAAATTTTCTGCTGTCTTACTATCAAATACACCCATAAGATGTCCTCTATATCCAGAATCAATAATTCCCACACTATTTGCCAAGCGCAACCCAGTCTTACTACCTGTACTCGACCTTGGATACATATAAAAACCAGAAGGGAATGCACGATTCGTATCACAGATTACTGTCCCTGCACATTTAACACCGAAATCGATTTTATTCGTTGATCCTGGAAGACATCCCAGATGTTCTGTTGTAAAGAGATTGAATCCCGCATCTGGAAAGAAATCATTCAAAATCTTATTATTATGAATCGTAGCACTCGCCAAATATCTATTGAGGACTTCATTATAATTCGGCAAATTCTTTGATATACTTAGACGCAGAAGCAAATATTTGTCGAATTTTGCCAATACTGTCTGTTGCGAATATACCTTGTGAAAAACATTATTATATTGGTTGACTTCATTGGCTTGTGCAGATTCAGAGAAATCAAATGTAGACATTATTAGTATTCTGTTTCACGAAATATTTATATTGTTTTTCCCAACCTTTTTTTAAAAAGAGGATTTAATTACTTGTAAGATTAATCAAAGAAGTAAATACATTCAATATGTCCAGATAATAATCCATTGATGCGGTAATAAAATCACCATAATAATTGCGTTGAAGAATATGATTCGTATCATAAATAATGTAAAAAGAAAATAGGATTAATCCAATCGCACCAAATGTTTTGTGCAATAGTGAGGCAGTTCCCATGAAGTAAGTGATAATTTCAAAGAGTATGAGAGCAAATAATATATAGAATAGTGCCAGACCAAATTGATAACTCAATTGAATCCCAGTCATTAATAGAAATAAACCTATCAAAAACATTATTCCATAAATCGAAATAGTTCCAACTATTGCCAAATTAATTATTTCTGGACTTATATGAGTCTTCAATGAAGAGAGAAATAGGCCAAGTATTGCAGATAATATCGAAAATAATAAAAATTTTGCCCACGATGGCATTGGTATCATTGACATGCCAATTAAAATGACAAATAGCAAAATAACTAGTCCAACATTTTCATATGTTCTTAATGTCGATGTATATTTTTCCATTACATAATAGGTGATTCCTAATTGAATAATTAGATTTGCAAACGTAAGTAGAAGGAATTGTTTCTTCTCTGACATTAATTGGAAAACAGTCGTCATATTTTCTGTAGAACCACCTCTCATTTCTTTTAAAAAATTATTACCATTGATCAATTTGTATAAAGAAGATTTCGCATATGGCATTTATTATAGATGATATTATTTTCTATAATAAATTAATATTGTTCACATTATGTTCTATTTATCATTGCCCTACATTATTACAAGGAGTTGTATACCAGGCAGGAGGTTCCAAATAAACAGGCGTTTCTCCCAATTGAATAGGGGGTCCTTTTACCCCCGTTTGAACAGTCGCCGAACTCAAACTACCAATACTTGCAGTATGTGTGCTATTCCAAGCAAAAGGGAATGGCTTCTGTTTACCAATTGGATTCGCACACTTTCTCTGTATTTGTAGCGTATATTGTGACGAGTCTTGTGGAATAGTCAAGAATTTTGTATATTTTCCATTTGACGACTGAATATTAAAAGAATTGTAATTCCCTCCGGTAGAATTATTACATTTCGAATAATTTGTATCAGTAATATTCTTGTTACAATCATTATGACCGACAAACTTCCAATAAGCATTCGTATTATTGACTGTAATGTTCTGTGCTGCTTTATTTTTAATATATACTTGTTGACTCGCATTATCAGAGAGATTACTACCACCATATACCGGTTGAACCCAATGATTTGGATATTGTCCATTATTGATCCACATATATTTTCTCTCTAACATTCCCTTTGTAGAAAGAACGCTTGGTTTAATATATCGATACTGCTTTCCTCTGGTATCGACTTTCACATTTGGACAATTAAAAACAGGCTGACTTACTGGATATCTTCCATTTGTTCCACCATTTCCAATAGGAAATACACCATAATAAGGTGTCCCATTTTTGCTCATATGATATGTTTTTCCTATATACCCACTATTACGACGTCCTCCTTGAAGAGAGAATCCATTGGTTCCATATGCCATATGACTTGGATTTTCTGGACCAAACGGTCCCTGACTTAACCAATATCCATTTCCTGGTTTTCCACTAATTTTCACACCCAAATTTTTAATGATACTCTTTTTTTTGAAAGTATGAATAGACATTATATACTATATAGAAAGTATAAAATTATTATTAAGAAATGAAGAAACATTTTCTCTCTTTAGGGTCTACTTGTAATCCTTTTTGAAAGAACCAGTATAATGGAGTATATATAATTGTATTCAATAACACCTCTTTATTATTGTAAGATAACAGTTCTCCAAAGAAACAGTAAAAGATCAGAGAAGCAAAAGTATAATAAAAAGATGATTTCTGCTTGATCGAATTATTTGGAATTCGATTACATTGTTGTAATTCAGGAGAACAAAAGTCCTCTTTGGAATAGGTTGTTGACAGAACTAAAACTACATTTTCTACGGAGTTTTGGTTTCCCAGAAGACATATATGTTTGGAATTAATACAAATGAATTCACTATCATTGATAATGAGGATATCTTCTGTGTTGAAGGTATAAAATGAGAATCCTTTTTTTAATAGCAGTTGCTGTTGTTGATATAAACATTCCATCAATTTTACAGCAATATCATATGGCATCCTTTTTGTAGATTTAAACCAGTCGTTGATCGTTTGGACAGAAGATGCATATATTTGAAATTCATCTCGTCGATTGTTAGTTGTTACTTTTGGAATAAAAGAGAGATATTGGATAGACTCGAGAATTTGCGATTTGTATCTGCCATCTTTTAATTTTACTAAAAATGTATTTTTATTTAGTTGTTCTATTTGTTTCTTCATACTGTCGGGACTTATTGTAAACAGAAAGAAAGAAAAAATAATCATACTACCGAATGCCGAATAAAAAAGGGGTGCCGAAGCACCCCTCGCCCCAATCCCTAAAAGGAATATTGTTAGTAATAGTTCAATCATTTCAAGTTTTCAATTTCACTTACCAGTTTGTGCCCAATAAATGGATACACCTTTTGTACTTCTGCTTTGCCTTCGTCCGTAGTAGACCTGTTCACATATCGCGATTTTTCTCTCTTTTTTTCCTTTTTTTCCGTGAAATTGAAGAATATGAGCGTGCGCTTGTGAGTCATAATCTTTATACTTCCTCTTTCACAACCACCTCCACATCTTCTGTTGAAGAAGATTGGAGGGTTGAAGTTGTTGTATCATCATCATCTATCAACAATTTAGCAACTGGCTTTTTGACTGTTTTCTTCTTTTTCACGGGAAGTTCGCTTGCGGCTGGAAAGTTTGTAAAATCCGTTGGTTCTTCTTTGAGATCGTCCACATCCAATACGCGAGTTTGACGCTTTTTTTTCGGTTTTTCACTTGTTGTCGTGGTCGTGTTGGTTGCGAAACTCAACTCTGAAATTGCAGGAGATGAACATTCCATTGGAACCATTGGAGGTGGTGGTCCTTCTGGAGTTCTCGGAATAAACTCATTTGCTGAATTCTCGATTGGCAGTTCCAACGACAAAGTTGGTTTGCGTTCACGTGGCGGAATATGAACATGTTCGGTGTATGGATTCTGTTTTCGAGGAGGACGATGAAGGTCTTGATCGTTGTGATTTTCGTCGTCTGGAAGACGTGGTGCTCTAGGCAAACGCTGTGGTGGATTGCGTCTTATCTTCTGCAAATTTCCAGGGTAAGCCCGTGGCTTTTGCTTTTGCCTTTGCACACTACACACACTCACACTCACACTCACACTGCCTTCTTCGTCGTCATCTTCAATGCGAGGACGTGGTTTCAATACGCGAACCTTCTTTTCACGTGTTTTTTCCGCACGACTCGCAGAAACGCGCCAGAACCATGGGTCGTCGTAGATGACTTTCACATCACGACCACACAATAGTTTTGTGCGAACCTTGTTGGTGCTCGGCTGCGTATTCCACTTCAAATGGACGAATACACGATTCACTTTCTTGCCATCTGGTGCTGTGTAAGGCACCATGTCAATATGAGTGACATCGCCAATCTCCAAATCTTTGAAAATGCTGCGAAGTCTTGCTTCATTGATGTTTTCGAATACGTACGGGACGCATAGCGATGGGACGTTCTCCGGAATAAGAGAATAGTCAATAGCCAGTTCTGTTGTTGATGATTTTGTTGTTGTCGACATTTTGAGATGTTGCGTTGTTGTTTTTTTTAAAGTATCTTCCTTTTTGAAGAACAAAAGTATTTCAATTTTTTTGATTTTGGTGTGTTTTTTCGAAAACTTAAAATCCGTGTTTTTACCATCCATAGAATATCCATATTTCAATTTTTTTGATTTTGGTGTGTTTTTTCGAAAACTTAAAATCTCATATTTTGAAATTTATACTTAGATACTTTCTAGAGAAGATCTCTCGTTTTTAATAAAATTAGTTCGTCTTATTACCACGTATTCGTAAGAATTATTTTATTTAGAAATAGTATAATGAGTATCAATATAAGTACTTATACTACTTTGAATACTTATGCTGTTTTAGCTTCTGATGGTATAACGAGTACATTAACGGGAACAACTACCATTGCAAATGGTAGTTATGGAACCCTCCCGCAGGAGCTGGAGGAATAACAGGATCATATTCAGGAGTTTTGGATACTGTTAATGGTACAACTGCAGAAACAGAATTAGGTAATTTAGTTGTTGCTATTAATGCTCTTACAGTTGATGTTACTATTGGTACTATAGCAGCAGATTATACATTTTATTCTGGCAGATATTCATCAGGTTCAGCAATTTCATTTACAGGTCCAATAAATCTGACTTTTGATGCATTGGGTAATTCCAATGCTCAATTTTTTATTACTGCAAGTTCATCAATAACATTAGCTAATGTGAGTAATATATATTTAATAAATGGTGCTAGTAATTGTAATATTTTTTGGTTGGCATCAACAGGAGCTATTACATTTACAGGAACAAATCCTCCAAATATTCTGGGTATTTTTATTGCTGCATCTCAAATTACATTTGATACTCCTGCAAATGTTTTAGGACGTCTTTATGCTCAAGCTACATCACCTGGCAATATCACATTTATTGGTCCATCATCTGTAGATGCTGCATGTTTGGTAGTTTGTTATGCCAAAGGAACATTAATATTAATGAAAAATGGTTTTGTTCCTATTGAAAATATTAAAGTAGGAAATAAGGTTGTTACAAAAGGAAAAATATATGATAATAAATTTATAAAACAGGACGCATCTCTAGAAGTAAAACCTGTAACCTGGATTAGTAAATTTAAAGTAAACAATCCAAATTCAAAGTCGAGACCCATCTGTATTAAAAAAAATGCGTTAGGTCAAAATTATCCATTTAAGGATTTATATGTTTCTCCAGGTCACCGTTTATTATTAAATGGTAAAATGATTTTAGCTAAAAAATTGGTGAATGGAAATACAATTTACCAAGATATGGTTTGCGAAGATGTAGAATATTATCATTTGGAATGTGAAAATCATAGCGCTATTATTGCGAATGGCATTTTATCCGAAACTTATTTGGATTTAGGAAATTCAAGATTCGTATTTGAAGATGGCCGTAAAAGTCAATCTCAACATAAAAAACTTACCCAGCATATACAATGTAAAAATAATCGTAACGTCAATATCAAAAAAATGTTAACTTCAAGATAAAGATAAAAATAAAATTGAAATACTTTGATATAGTTTATAATAAACCAAATCAAATCAATACCAAAGATGACAACACAACAACAAAGAATTCGTATTCGTATCCGTCTTCAAATTAAAAATTGTGAATATGAGACAATCCCGGCAGAAGAACCAGAATGTTCTATTTGCTATTGTTCTCTCAATACAGAAAATATAGTAATAACCAATTGTAATCATATATACTGCATTTCGTGCTTCAAGCAATATATGATTACAAAATCCAATGATAATACTCGTGATATTACCTGTCCAATGTGTAGACAACAACTTTCGAGAATAAGTCTATCTGCATCTAATAAAAATGATTTTCAACAGATACGCTTCTGTAATAACCATGATACATATATTCCTAATTTCATAGAACAACCATTAAGATATGAACCATATGAACGTCAACCAATTGAACAAATCAGAGAAACAAATACTAATACCGATATTAGAATTAATGAAATTCTATTATTCATATATGATTCTAGTATAGTCATAACAAAGATACTATTATTTATCATCGGTATCTCAATCATAGTATGGATGATTTGGATGATTCACCAGAATGTCACCATTCAAATAACATTTAAGATGTAGTTTCATTAAAAGGTCGCATTATATTATAAATAAAAGGATTAATTCTTTCTGGAGAAGGGAGAGAAAGATAGAACGTCGAATACAACCATCTTTCTTTAATAATATTCGCATTATTAATTTCTTGTTGAAACATTTCATCTATGACAGAAAATGCTGATTTGAGCATTAGAATTTCTTCCATGTAATCCCTTTTTTTTGTCACTAGTTCAGTAATTTGTAATTTAATTTCATCTATTTTGACGATATCTTTTTCGCTGTTTAAAGAACACATTGATTCCTCTAAATAATATATTTGGTTTTTGATATTCATTAAAAATGTAATCTTCTTTTTCTTGATATCGTCTATTTTCTTTATGATCGAAAATATATTGGTATTATATATAATTGGATAATTGTGGCGTATATAAGAAGGTATAATGAATTGGTTAGTTTCTTTTATTTCCGTGATTTTTTTTTCAACATCATTCAATTTCTTTGTTAATTCAGTATCCATAACTGTTCGATCTCCTACAAGGCTACTACTTTTAACAGTTGAATTTTGTATATAACTTGTTGTATTAAAGAGAAGAATAGAACCCGATGTAAATTCGACAGAACTCTGTAATTTATCATATTGATGTGCGGATATTTTATGTGCTTGAGCTGCTGCATCCAATTTAAAGTAATTGACTAATGCCAATAAAAATGCAATAGTTGCGTTGACAGAAGCAAGTAATACAGGTCCCCATTTGTAGATTGTAACTACTGATGCTAATACGGTTGCACCTGTCGATAGAATAATAGAAGGCATCATTAATTTGTGTAAGTTCAGTTCGCAATAATCGGTCGACTCCATATATATGATTTTATGTCCTTTTAAATAACTGGCTAATACATCAAAAGAAGAGGAATAATCTTGATTTGTAGAAGAATATTGATCATTGATTTCTTTTTCTACTTGTTTGTAAGAGAGTTTATTTATGGAATGTTTTCCATAAATATGGCCAGAAATATGTATATCATCTTTCACATGATATAATTTTTTCTCTTTCAATTTGTAAATTTGATTTTCTTCTATTTCATCTGCCATATTAGTTAGAATATCAATTTGTATATTATTGGTAAGTTCATCATCATCTGACCCTGACCCAATTAAATCATTTATCATCATATATATAATATTATTATATATATATTATGTCTAATAAAAAAACTAGGCGATCAAATGTCCCGTGGAAAGGATGGAAGAAAGAAAAACCTTCTTATAAAGAACGCGGAAAAATGTTGACACGTTGTGGTAGACGCTGTTTTTTAGGAAAACACAAATCTTTTCCTATTTGTAGTAAAAATACATGTTCAATAAATAAGAAAGGATTATATGCGGCATATATTCGTGCTCGTCAAACGAAAAAAAATGGCATCGCTAAGCGTGCCAAACGATTATTATCAAACTAAACCATTGAGAAATAAATTAAAGAGTGAAATTTATTCCATTATTTCATTATTTTCTTGAAACAAATTCGTGTCCACCTCATGTGGAATTGCAATTAGCGCATGAACATCTTGTTGTATTGAAGCATACTCATATTTCTGTATCAACCAATAGTCGCCATCGGGGCCATCAAACTCAACTGAAGATCGCGTCATTCCCATATTCATCGCAAAGTTCAATGCTCGAGTGAAATCATTCACTTCCCAATTTTCCATTTCGATAATGGCTGGTCTTCCCCAGGTTTCTTCGACGGATCCCATGTCGAGTGTTCCAACCATATAATTATGATCCAAGAAGACGATTGAACGAATCGTTCCAATTTTATAATTCGAAAACACATTATGAATGTGATTTTCTGTGTATTGTTCTCCAACGAATGGAATATAGATAACGTTGTTTGTTGCTGACAAAGACATATTGTTTTATTTGAGTAATTTCTATTTCATATTAAAAACAATTTCAATTTTTTATTTGCGAATACTTACTTATACTCTTTTTCGACAATGAAGATACGATGCTGCTGTTCTACCCACACTTCCCACACCAGAATGGGGTTGGGATATATAATTATGATTTGCTGTATAACATAATGTATTACTACAGTTATTCACAATTCTTGTGACTGGAATATATACACCAAGGGTTGAGTAATTGGTAGCTCGAGAATACGGAGATAAGCGGACAGGCATATAATAGCATAATATTATAATAATTCAACCCAAAGAACGCCATATGTGCCTCCCTATTTGCTCCACTTTTTTAAAATAAAAAGGTGGAAATTTAATGACTCGGACAGCTACCACATTGTCTATGTGGTTCATTAACGATTTTCACCATAGAACGATTAAAAAGTTGACGAGATTGTATTTTTGCTTTATGAATCGCTTGTAATTGAGATGGAAAACTGACTCGAGGTAAAGGGTTATTATTTAATGATATACCTAAAGATACAGACCCTCTACCATTTTGAAATAGTTGACCTAATTGTGAACGTGACATTATATTATATTATATGATTATTTATTTTTTTTAATTATTTTTCAATTTTCAATTATGTTGATATTAGTATATTCTGTGAATATTAAATCCACTACTACTCTCAATATTAACAGGAGCGTCACTTGTAAAACCAAAGCAATTTACAAATAAAAAAAATTCTTCTGGGTTATTAACGCGAATTGCCGGCATGATAGAACTACCCGAATCTGTAATTTGAAAATTATTACCATCATTAAATATTAATAGTCGTTTAAATACGTACCTCGATCCTGCGTAATTACAAAGTTCAATTGATACAAATGGTGTTCTACCAGGAATAACAGCAAATGATGAAAATGTCAACCATAAACAGTAATTCACAAACCAAATAGTACCTGTTGGTAAGGTAATTTGTGATGTGTTGAAAAGTTTTATACGTGTCCCATCAGTAATTGGAGTAATTAAAGGATCTACAGTAGTTGATAAATAATTTGGTATTTTATAACCAATCGTTGTAACGCCTGGTGGAAATACTAAAATTGGATCGCTTGCTGGAGTTAATACATTAAATGGTATAAGTGAATTAGCAAAACCACTCATCATATCAAGAGTTAGATTAGATGGTCCCGGTGGTCCAGGTGGTCCATCTGCTCCTTTTACTCCATCTGCTCCTTTTACTCCATCTGCCCCTTTTAAACCTGTTGCTCCTTTTAAACCTGTTGCTCCTTTTACTCCTGGTGGTCCCTGTAGTCCATCTGCTCCTTTTAGTCCATCTGCTCCTTTTAAACCTGTTGCTCCTTTTAGTCCATCTGCTCCTTTTAAACCTGTTGCTCCTTTTAGTCCATCTGCCCCTTTTACTCCAGGTGGTCCCTGTAGTCCATCTGCTCCTTTTAGTCCATCTGCTCCTTTTAAACCTGTTGCTCCTTTTACTCCAGGTGGTCCAGGTGGTCCAGTTGCTCCAATCAAAAAATATTCAATATTATTGCACATTTTTTCTTCTAAATAATTTAAGTGTAATTGTTGCGTGTGTAATACATGATTTATATTGTTAATTGCATTTTTAATCACAGGATTAATCGTTGACAAATTTTTTTGTAATTGTGGTATTAAAATACTCGTTTTAGTAATTAAATCTTCTTTGTTAAATTTAGAAATATTATTAAAAAAATTTGTCAACATATAATTTTTCTTAGGAGGCATATTAATGTGAATCATAATAATAAAGTAAAAAAATTTGATTATAGGCATATTTTGGTAGCATTTTCTGTTGCCAACTTATTCTCATTATCATAAATTTTATATACCAACGGATTATATTTCGAATGTAATGGGCAATTATTACATCCTGTAACAATATTCATTTTCATTGTTTTTGCACCATATACAGGTAAAGCACGATTAAATGGGATTGGTTGGCCGAATGTAGGTAATACTATTTCTCTCTTAAATTGTTTTCGTGCTTTCAATCTTCCCAAATAGCGATAATAAGAGTTATGTTTGATATCGACTCCCCAACCACCAGGATTTGTTGACCCAGGTCGTGATCCTGTTTGTGTATGTCGTAAACTACTTCCATGATAAGTACTTCCTTGAGAATTACCACTATTTGTTTGACGATGAGGCATTGCTCGGTCACTCATTTGGTTCCAGTTGACTTGTTCTCTTAATTTCGGGTATTGAAAAATATTGAGTGCTGCCAAATTATCTGCATATAATGCAGAACTTACTCGAACAGTATTTTGTATAATTTTCTGTGTTTGGTATTGAAACGCAGGATCATTTGAAGTTAAAATGAAAGTAGGAGACCGAATGCTAAAGAAGGGTTGATTAAAATACAATTTTTTATTATTATTAACTGAACCGGAGGACGCCATTATAATAAATCGTATATAATAAAATTGAATAAAAATATAATATTTATTATAATAATAATCAACATTAACATGAATATGAATCCAATTACTTGTCCGTTTTGTGAGAAAGAGTATAACCATCGAAAAAAGACAGAATATGAAAGACATGTCATATTATGTGAACTTATTGCGAGTAGTAATAAAAGTATTGATATGGAGGAAGATGATATGCCTTCTCAACTTCAATTATATAAAATAATTCGTGAATTAAGTGTTCAAAATAAAAAATTGTATGAAAAAGTTGCCAATTTGGAGAAGTTGATTCAAAGAGGAGGAGTCAGTTTGAAGAAAGTTGATATATTAGAACGTTTGAATACACAGCAAAAACAACCGAATGATACATATAATGAATGGGTAGGTTCATTTAATATTATAGAAGATGATGTTGAATGTTTGACGACAGAGTCAATTACACAAGTCATTTGTAGTATTGTATCTCGCAATGTAGAGACAACTGAAAATCCTCCTGTTATTTCGAGTGATCTAAAGAAATCAATAATATATATTTATGGTATTGTAGATGATGCAAATATCGTGAGTCCTGGTTCTAGTCCTGATCAAAGTGCAGGTGGTGGATTCTTAAGCCAAAGTCAAAGCCCTCAGTGGACAAAGATGGAGGGTGAACAATTTATGATTATGATTTGTATGATTTATAAGTGTTTGTTGACAACTCTTCAGACAAAATGGAGAATAACACATAAAAAACGATATAATTTTGATGAAATATATATGAAGGTGTTAAAGAAAATAACAGATATTAAGATTGACACACATAATGATACGAATAATCGAAAAGTGTGGCAACATTTATATATGCGGGTATCACGTCAAGTTTAAAACCACGGGGACACCCCGAATTATTAATATCAATATTTCTTAAAAGTAAAACCTGGTGACAATGTGACAGCAATAATAATATTAATATGAATTAACTATTATAATTCATATTAATTGCTCTCATTTTTTAATAATGGGTATGCGGGGTGTCCCGCAGTTTATCGTCTTCTTCTAGTGCTTCTGCGTCGACTGCTTCTACATTTCTTAGTTCGGCACCGTCTCGACGATCGTCTTCTTTTGCCACCCTTTGTCACAGATTGTGGAGTATTTACTGTTTTTGCTATACCGTTCATTATAATATACTTAAATATAATAATAAATATTCCTAAATATGAATAAAAGACTCTTGTTGGAAATACGCGTGAATAAATTCATCCACTTGTATAACTGGAATATTCAACTTAGATGCTTCTTTTAACTTATTGTTTCCAGCATTCATGTTTTTACACAGAACAATAGATATTTTTTGATTAATGGTTCCGCTTAATATTCCACCAACGGCTTCTATTTTTTGCACAAGTTCTGCATCACGAAAACCAGTCATGACAATAGTCTTCTTGTAAAGTGGATGATGACTTGATATATTTGTATTTATATTTGTATTTTTGTTCTGTGAGAGAATCTTTGTTTTTGTTACATTGTCAACTATTTCATCAAGGAATTGTAAAAATATGGGAATCGTTTCAATAAATACAGTGGCACTTTGTAGTGAAACGCCTTTAATTTTTGCGACTTTTTGGATCATACTTGCTTCATTACCTACTGTTGTTGTTAAAATTGCAGGATATACATCGAAAATTAATTGTATTTTATTTGTGCTTGTTCCTCTAGCAAAGAGATTAGATGCTACCATCAACTGATCAATTGTTGCTTGGCTCAATTTCTCTCTAATTCCAGAATAGATCTTCATCGCCATTTTTTCTTGGAATCCGTTTACCGATAAAAAATCAGTCATTGTCATTCGAATAATCTTCTGAACAGAATCGAATCCTGCATCCATAATACGTTGTATATTTCCTTCACTCAATTCTTCTACTTCAATTTTGCGAAAGAAGAGAGAAAGTTGTTTCAATCTAACACCCAAATTTTCTTCCAAGTTGTCTACGACAATATCAATACCACTTTCTGTCCAATGATATGGAATATTTAATGGTGGCATCTTGGGTTCATCTGCTGGAGACAGAATATCAATAATATGTGGGATTACATCCCCGCTGCGCATAAGTTTGATTTTAGCATTTGGACCGATTTTATTATTGAGAATATATGCAGCATTGAAACCATTTGTAAATGTGATTTTCACATTACCAATTAAGATTGGTTTAATTTGAATACGTGGTTTTAGATATCCATTTTTGCTAGGAGACCACAGAACATCAACAACAGTTGCTTCTGCGATTTGATCTGTTGAAACCATTTTAAAAGCAAAAGAATAATCAGGGTTACTACGTTTTCTCTGATATATCTTGTCATCTGTAATAATGAGACCGTCAATTTCATAGCAACAATTGTTTCTCGATTGAACAAGCATTTGAGTCAGTATTTCATTGGAAATCATTTCAAGAGAGAAGAATGGGACCACATTATATCCACAATCGATAAGAAAGCTAAGTTGTTCACTCGGTTTTAATACAGGTTCAATGACTTCATATGTGACAAAATGAATATCCTCTATTTTGTCGTCAATCGTATTTCGATTGATAATACCTGAAGTCATATTGCGTGCGTTGGAATAGTCAGCTGCATATTTTTCTTTAAATACGTTTTTCACAATAATAAATTCACCACGAACAATTGTACGTTGTGTATTTATTGGAACCTTTGGTAAATGAAGATATGGAAGAAGATGACTAATATTTTGTCCATAATCGCCATCACCACGAGTATATAGTTTTTCTGTGCCATCAATTTCTCTTACATATAAACCAGAAACGCCATCTAATTTACAAGAGACAATATATGATCCTTTGTATATATTTAACCAATTGAAAATTGTATTTGTTTCATTTGGTTTGATCTTATTCATTGAACCCATATAAACAGGTAACTTCGTTTTATTGGTAGTTGGTGCTGCGCCGACAGAAGCAGAAGTAAAATAAGGATTTGTTGGATATCTCTCTTTTAGATAACTTTGTAAAATATCATATTCATTATCAGTCAATAATACTTGTTCTGTATTAACAGTATTATAATAATCTTCATCGGAAGATTGAATCAGAGAAAAGAGAGAAATTTCATTAAGAAATGTTAATGCAGATATGCCATGTCTTTTAAACTCTTTTAGAATAGAAAATGTATCATTATTATTATTATCATAACTGTTCTTCGGTGATTTAAATTTTTGTTCTGATACTGCGAAATTCATAATAAGTTATTAATTCGTCTTATCTTTAAACCCCAACCTTCAGGAAATTTAACGTGTTACAAATGAGAAAAATCGATTTGTATTAAGCGGTCTTATATTGAATGCAGATTCAGGATTAGAGAACAATAACTTCTTTGATTTGATTTGTCCGATTCGATTTCTCTGTTGTTGTTGTTTCAAATATTCGAGAGCAAGATATTTTTTATATTGCTGTTTTGTCATTGGCTGTTGTTGTGGTTGTTGTTGTTGTTGTTGTACAACGTTTCCACGATTGTAATTGGGGTTGTTGGATTGTGATATATTCTGTTGGTATCTATAATCATTTACATTTTGATATCGGGGATCATTTGGCTGTTCATATGAAGGAGCTAATTTCGATTTATTATATAATTCTAATTTACCATTTATTAATGACATACCCATATTAGATAATAGGTCATCATATGATATTTTATTTTTCTTTGGTGGCACAATAGGTGGTTTAGTTGATATCGGTTTTAACGTTTTAATTATTCCATTGCGAGATGATGATGATGATGATGGCAATAATGTCTCAACAACTGTAGGATTGAAGATATTATTTTCGTCGATAAACCCAATATCTTCTATATCTACCTCATTTAGTTCCATATGTATTAAAATAGATAATTTACTGCGGGGACAAACTTTTTATAATTTCTATTATAAATTAAGAATGAACCAATCTTTTCGTAAATATGGTGGATTGAATTATGCCGCAAATAGTAATATTGTCCGTAATCATTATGCGAATAATGATAACTTGACTATTTCTGAAAAAATTGGATTATTGAATTCTAAAATATTGTGTGAAAGTCATATAGACATGAGCGGTAATTCGCTTGTTGGTGTAAATCAAATATATTTCTATAATGGGTTAGTATTCGATGGAACTATACCTCCAGGATCAATTGGTGCTACAGGCGCAACAGGTCCAGCTGGTTCAGGGGGGTCAGGGAGTGGAACGGGACCATCAGGGCCAACAGGGCCAACAGGAGCATCAGGAGCAACAGGACCAAGTGGACCAAGTGGACCGGGTGGACCGACTGGACCAACAGGAGTAACAGGACCAACAGGACCAGATGGACCATCAGGAGTAACAGGACCAAGTGGACCAACAGGTGGAACAGGAGTAACAGGAGTAACAGGACCAACAGGAGTAACAGGTGATACAGGAGTAACAGGACCAACAGGAGTAACAGGTGATACGGGAGTAACAGGTGATACTGGAGCAACTGGAGCAACAGGTGTAACTGGTGATACTGGAGCAATTGGTGATACTGGAGCAACTGGAGCAGCAGGACCAACAGGTGCAGCAGGACCAGGACCAACAGGCGTAACTGGTGATACTGGAGCAACTGGAGCAACTGGAGCAGCAGGACCAACAGGTGCAGCAGGACCAGGACCAACAGGTGTAACTGGAGCAACTGGAGCAACTGGAGCAGCAGGACCAACAGGTGCAGCAGGACCAGGACCAACAGGCGTAACTGGAGCAACTGGAGCAACTGGTGATACTGGAGCAACTGGAGCAACAGGTGATACCGGTGTAATAGGTGATACAGGTGTAACAGGTGATACAGGTGCAACTGGTGATACTGGAGCAACTGGAGCAACAGGTGATACCGGTGTAATAGGTGATACAGGTGTAACAGGTGATACAGGTGCAACAGGTGATACAGGTGCAACAGGTGCAACAGGTGATACAGGTGCAACAGGTGATACAGGTGCAACAGGTGATACAGGTGTAACAGGTGATACAGGTGCAACAGGTGCAACAGGTGATACAGGTGCAACAGGTGATACAGGTGCAACAGGTGATACAGGTGCAACAGGTGCAACAGGTGATACAGGTGTAACAGGTGATACAGGAGCAACAGGTGATACAGGTGTAACAGGTGTAACAGGTGATACAGGATCAACAGGTGCAACAGGTGATACAGGTGCAACAGGTGGACTAGGACCACAATATACTCCAATATATTTTAATGGAAGATTATATACAATATCTCCAATTGAACCATTATTCACTCAAGGATTAACTATTTATTGGAATTTAGATGGAGGTGGTGGAAAAACTGAATTTATTAATATGCCAGGTGGTGGTAATGGTGGATTTAGGTTTTTTAATTGTAATCCAGATAGTTCTGGATTATTTCAACTACCACCTCCAATAGTAACATTTTCACTTAGTGGAGAAGTTACTGCCACATCTTTTAATGCAACATCCGATTATCGAATCAAAGAAGATATTCAATTATTAGGTAATAAATACGTAGTCGATAATTTGGAACCAAAAGTATATTATAATCGACTATTAAAGAAACAAGATATAGGGTTCATTGCTCATGAAATTCATAAAGAGTATCCATTTCTGGTAAATGGAGAGAAAGATACAGATAGTTATCAATCGCTGAATTATCAAGGTTTAATAGGCATTTTAGTCAAAGAAGTAAAGGATTTGAAGAAGCGTGTTAGCGAATTAGAATATAAAATTGAACTTAAAGACACACAAGAAAGATAACACAACTTACCAAAATAATGACAACGACATTGCCAATGCCAAAATTATTACCTATTCTCTCTTTGAAGAATGCTCATGAAAGAGATAGCAATTTGGTTTTCGATGAACCAACTCATAAATATACAATTGTAACAGATCCAGACTCGAAATATACTAGCGTGACTACATGGAACCATCAACATTTTCCGCATTTTGATGCCGACAAAATAATCAATAAAATGATGTCTGGTGTAAATTGGAATTCAAAGAATAAATATTGGGGACAAACAGCAGAACAAATCAAAGATGGTTGGTCACAAAATGGTGCTGCTGTATCTTCGTTAGGAACGGCGCTTCATTATCGAATTGAATGTTTTATGAATGATGAATTAGAATATGAAGATGGCGAACCATGTGATTATACACATGAACAATTATTAGAGGTTTATGATGGGTCTTTATTGCCAGCTGTTACAGAATGGAATTATTTCATTCAATTTGTCAGAGATCATCCACATTTGAAACCATATAGAACAGAATGGATGATATATGATGAGGATTTGAAATTGGCAGGTTCAATAGATATGGTCTATGAGAATGAGGATGGTTCTCTCTCAATATATGATTGGAAAAGGGCGAAAGAGATAACGAAGTTTAACTATTACAAGGAGACTGCGACAACAGATTGTATTAAATGGTTACCGAATACGAATTATTGGCATTATAGTTTACAATTGAATACCTACAAAGCAATAATAGAGAGAAAATATGGGAAGACTGTTACTTCGTTGGTTTTAGTGCGACTTCATCCAAATGCGAAAACATATGAATTGATAGAATGTGCGAATTTGACAGAAGAAGTGAATAATTTATTTGAAGAAAGATCTTTAATGATGTAAATATAAAGATAATATAAGTAATCAATTATATGAATCATACAATTGGTGATGATTATTTAGAAACAGTTACTACAGTTCTTCATGTAATGTATGGATTTCTTTTTTTACAGTTTAGTGTATTATTATACAAGTCGTCATGTTCAAAAAATTGGGATTTAATTGAAGATGATTATTCAACAGATGATGATTGTGATAACGATACCGATAACGATACCGATACCGATACAGAAGTTGTTAAAAAAATAACCCCAATAGTATTAGCAAAATATGAAGAAAAATATATGGAAAAGTTAAAAGGGTTGTCGACGAGAATATTAAACGAAGAAGAGTTGATTCAATTAAATAATAATTATGTGATGGAGATGACTCCATCAGGAAATGTCATTATGTTTTGGAATAATAAAAGAGGCACATTTACTTTCTATGCTGATTCAACGATACCATATCGTTTTTTGGAGGTGGTTGCTCGTAAATATGTAATTTATAATCAGTGTAAACAATTGTATATTCTATTACAACCTTCTATAAAAGACGTATCAAAAAATGAAGGGGATAATACAGCAGAGGTTAATCCAAAGAATGCTGTAGATATTATTCCTGTAGCAGAACAAGGAAGTAAACCAGGAGTATTTGCAAAATTGAAGAGCTATAATCAAACTTCAATAAATAGTGTCAAGGCATTACAATCGAATACGAATACTTCTGTAAAGAACAATTCACAATCCAACTTTGAAACCGCCTCAAAAAAAGGCGAGCAAAGGGGTGTGCGAGGAAACCCAACAAAAAATGGGCAAATTGACATTAAAGAAAATGCGAATCGATATACATGTGAAGGTAAGATCGCTAATTTTTCATTTTTGAAGAAAGAGAAGAAGACAGGTAAAAAAATATCATTTGCAGAATATAAAAAATTAAAATTATATACTACTAGTAAATAATATGTCTAATGTTGTATTTGTGCCTATTGAAATTATTAATGGAATGGCGAGTATTGTTGATTTAACAGGCGAGATAGTATTAAATGCAATAAAATATACAAAAGAAACGGTCATTCCTGAAATAGAAAAAGGTTCAGACAAGGTTGCTGGAAATATGCTAGGTCTTTTGCTATCTCCAGAAAAATTAGGAGAATCAATTAATGATGCATTTAATAATGAACAATTAAAACACCAATTTGAGCCAGGTGTTCTGGAAATAATAAAAGAAGAAATACTTTCATTTACAGGTGTTGATAAATTAAAAGAATTAAGTTATGCTGTGTTTGAATCATATAAAAATCCTTTATCATTACCAAAATTTTTCTATAAACAGATTGATGATTTCGTTCCTTCTCTGATGAGAAAGTTTAAAGAAAGAGGTATACCCTTTCCATTTGAAAATGTAGATGAATTTATTAATATGTTCAAAGAAAAACTGATGAAAAAGTTAACAACTGATATGCCTGAACTTATTATGGAAAAGTTAGAAGTTGGTGCGATAAATACAGCAGTAAAATCATTTTATGCGGTTCCTGGTTATTCAGCTGCATCAACTGCGGCAGAGAGTGCAGTTGAAGGGGTCCAGTCAGTTATGTTAAAGGCCACAGGCGATTTGGCAGGAACAATGGCAACTATGTTGGCTAAACCATCATCAATAAAAAACCCATCGGTTGGTGGTGGTAGTAATAAGCAAAAGAAGACAAAATATCAAAATATAATTCGTAGGATTCATTATTCGATACATGCTTTTCGAAATACAAAGTCAACTGCGCATAATAAAACGAAGAGATTTCGTCGAAGATAATAATGACTGATAGTTAATTCATTATTATTTCTGCTATTTTATTATACGATTTTTTGCTTCACTTTTTTCAAAAGTGGATTTTATTGAGGATTTTCTCGTAACCATTGAATATATCCATTACTTTTTTGAATATAGAAAGATGTTCCAAGATGTTCTTTTGCGATATTGAATGCTTTTGTTTCCATTGGAGATAATTGAGAGATATAAAGAGCAACAAGATCTTTAACTTCTTCGATTTCTCTGATTTCTCTGATTTCTTTGACAGTTTCCATTGTGTTAAATATATTAAGTTATATATTTTCAATATTTAATTCAATTTATTCAACCTTTGAGAAAGGTTAGACCAAATGTTGATTTCTCAAAGTTGATTATAAATGATTTTTTTATATACTTAAAAAATTGAAATAGATTTCTATAAATATAATACTTATAATTCAGTAACAACAAACAGCAAACAAAGCAAATTAATATGTCAACCACAATTCAAAACCAAAACCAGACACCGATTTATCGATTCAAATTCAGTCAAGAATTTACCGAATTGTTATTTCAATTCTCAAAGGTGCATCAATATGATGACCGAAAAGTATTTAAAGAAGAATGGGAAAAATGGGTAGAAGAAAATAGAGATGATTACGATGTGGAAATTCGTCGTTTGACAGAATTAGGATATGAGGGTGACATTGAAGATAAGATGTTCAAAAGTGCTCGATATTATTATAGAAAGAAGTTGTTGGTTCGTCCAGAAGTAAAAGATCGTCGACAATATATTACGGTAAATAAATCCTTCATTAAAATGATGGATAAACATATTACTGACCAGATTGCTGTAAATACTAAATCTAAACCATCAAGTGGATTCGATCTCTTCTGTCGTGAATACAGAAAAGATATTGTTAATGAGTTGATTATTATAATGAATAATAATAATATAAGTAGCGATGAAATAGAGAGAAAAGTCAAAAAAACTTATAAAAATCGTTATTTCCTCATGGTGAGAAAACCAGTTCTAGAACCAGATATTGAAGTAGATCAAGAAGAAACCAACTTTGAAATACAACTTCCTGAAATGGAGCAAATAGAAGAAGAAGAAGAAGAAGAAGAAGATAGTCAAATAGAAAGCCTTACAGAAGAAGAACCAGTTATAAGTTCAATTAACTCAAATATAATATCATACGAAATTAATGATATTATACAAAAAACCCAAACTAATGATAATGGAGACACCATCTAGAACAGTAAAAATAATATATAAACTGAAGATACTCGATTCTGTAACAAAGAGAGAAATAGAATTAAGTGAATATGTGCGTAATCATATCCCCTATTGGACAACCCATTTTTTACCGATATATGAAGTAAAAACAACAACTGTGCGTGATATATATCAACAAACAACTGATTCATTTCGAACTCATCAACCGACAAATCATGTATTATTGCGATATAATGTTCGAAATACATATCAAGAGTTTATCGATTTTTTTTCAACAAGGGATACTTCTTCCAATCAGAATATACGTTTGCGATTAGGTGACTTGATTCATACTTATCAAAATATGATAAAGCTATTACATTTATTAAAAAAACACTCGATAGTATTCATTGGTTTGAATTGTCAGAATATTCATATAAATGAAGATCGAAGTTGTATGCTTGTAAAAATCGATAATGGAATAGTATACCCCGCAGTTGTTGACACCAACTTTGAAAAAGTTGGTCAAATTGGGGGTATGCGGGGGAACCCCGCAGTTGTTGACAGAATATTATCGGTAAATTATCAGTCAAAGAATGCAATGTTTTATCCAGTTGAATATTATTTTATGCGATATATGACAGAAAATAATATTTATGCACCATCGATTGATACGATTGAGAATGTATGGAGTGAATGGTCTAAAATGATTTGTGAATCGCCGATAGGAATATATTTTACTGCTGTAGTATTGCGACGATTAAAGAAGCGGTTCTTGGATTTATTATATCCTTTTATTAATCAGAGAAGAGAGAAAATATGCGAGCATTTATGTTCTCTGATACAATGGAATATATATGGACTGAATATATCATATTTATTATTACTTCTTTCCGTATTGAAAAATTGTGTTGATGATAGTCCTTTGGCAAATTTTTGTAGAGGTGGTTTCATAGAAGATGTATTAATGTCTTTTCAATCATTAGAAGAAACAGATTGTTTGTTTTGCCATTTGATAGAACAATATACTGAGACAGAATGGGCAGATTTTCTCGTGATTCCAACTTTGAAACCGTCTTTAAAAAATACAAAGGCGAAAAGTGGAAAGATAAAGATGCATTATTAATATGAAAATTTTAATCTCTATTTTTTTTGGTTCGTCTTGATCTAGACTTGGATTTTCTTGATCGAGACTTGGAACGAGATTTTTTGATTTTTCGTGAAGTAACTCGAGAACGTTTTTTGTGTTTTTTGTGTTTTATTTTTTGTTCTTCGCTATCACTACTTGAATCGCTACTTGAATCACTACTTGAATCACTACTTGTATCAGTATCATCGTCATCCTTTGTATGTTTCTTGTGTTTCTTGTGTTTTTTGTGTTTTTTGTGATGTTTATGCTTACCTTCTGTTTTAACTTCTTCTGTTTTAGTTCCTTCCGTTTTAGCTTCAGGAGTTCCTTGTTTCTTATATGTTTTTTTAGCATCACGCATTGCATCTTTGAATCGATAATCCTTGTTGTTAACTTTATTTTCTTTAAATACTTTCATAACATGATCTGTCCACTTTGTCATTATAATATTAATAAATATATTAAATTGAAATTATATTGAAGGAAATTGGTAACAGTAAAACAAAAAAAATGATTTTAACGAGGCATTTATATGACAAAAAAGAGGTATTTCTGGTCCTGATGGTTTCTCTCTTAAATCGCGATAAAGAGAGAACAATGTATTGGGCATTTGAATTATATTATTCTGGTTTTCAGACAGAAGTATTTGATCATTTGTTGCGAATATACAAAAAATTTTATCAAGAGTTTAATCCAAAATTTGAAAAGTTCTTTTTACAGAAATATCGCCAGTGGAGTTCCAAGAAAGAATACATGACATTGATAGAAAAGGATCGTTTATTATCGATTATTCTCCTAAATCTTCTTTGTCGAAAATCAAACCAATCATCGCATTGCAAAGAAATATATGTGTTTGTTCATATACGAGCACATATATATTATTATAAGGGTGATGTTGTTATAAATAAACCATATAATGTTTTGAAGATTCGTTGTCTATATGGGATCAATGACTTTGGTTGGTTAGGAGATAGGTATCATAGAAATATCATAGATTTATTTGATCATTGGGAATACTACGCTTATCATTCTCCAATATGGAAAGAGAGAATACAGAAGTATAAAGGTATTCAAGATCACAAAAATAAGAAGATTGTATTCTTGAATTTGATATATGAGCAAGAGTTTTATGATAAGTATGGATATGAACCGGATGAGCAATCAGTAGATGTCCAGAAGAGGATATTATACATACAGGATGGGATGAAGAGTTGAAATATTATCGTGATTTTCTGGTTTGTCGTGGTGAACTCGAATTTTTTTTACGAGGTGTTGGTGTTAATACTTCTCTAAATATATCTTCTAATTCGGGTGGTGTATTATTGTCAGTTGATTGAGGTGAATAACGACGAGTATGTCTTCTTGATAAAAATGGAATGATTTTGGTTTTATCAATCATATCACGGTTTTCTAGACTTTTTTGACTGTCATATTGAATAAGGAAAGGGATATTGAATGTCATCATATATTCTTGATCTTTTTCTCTCCTTGTCTGATATTCCCATTCAAACCAAGTATAATTTGCATTTACTTGTTCTTCTAATGGATAAAATCCTTGCGATGTATAGAAGTTTTGAGTGCTTGCTCGGTTAATAGATTCTATTCTCAACTGTTTGATTTCAAGTATACGAACAATGATCTTCAGTAAAATAAGTAGATTCTTGCCAATACCAGAAAATAGTAAATCTGTACATATATAATTCGTTTTAATAATATTAGGATATTCGTGACAGTCTTTCACTTGAATGAATCCATTAATATAGTTCTTTGAATCGTGATTGAGATAACTGATCAATATGAAATTGTCGGTATGAAAACTCTTGTTTTCGAATCCAGATACCCAACGACAGAATCGTCCCTTACTTGGTGATGATGTAATACTTAATATAATGCGCAAAATGTTGGAATAATCCATTTGTATAGTAATATTTCTCTGAGTCATAAACTTCATTAATCGATCCATTTTTATTTTTCCTGGATCAGCATCAGGATTTATTACGCATATTACATTACTATATATAGGATTGGTTAACTGCTTTGCGATTTTTTCTGGTAAAAGACCTTTTTCTAAATGTATGTCATTGATCATATAATAATAACTTATTATTATGTGAAATACTTACCATAGAATATGGTATGCTAAATATGCAGCCGAATATTTTGGAGCCCGTTTCCATCGTCGATTTCTGGTTAAGAATCTGCGACGTCTTTCTGGGTCATGATGTTTTAACCAATCTTCATAACCAATTTGTCCAAAGTTGATTTTTTTCTTTGTATGTGGGTCAATGACCATGAATTTTTTGTTTTTACGATCACTCAAATACAATTTTGCTTTGGGACCGAGAACTTTACGAGTTTGGAGTTGTGCTTTGCGATAATTAGAATATCGATTGACGTTTGTCAAAGATGAAGGCATTATATAATTAAATAAAAAAATAAAAAAAAATTGAAATAGAAATATCAATATAAAAAGAATATATTAAAGAAAACAATCAACTAATCAAAATGGTCAAAAACGTGAAAGGAGGAAGTGGACATAAAAGTCAAGCAAGAAAATTTGTTGCACCAAAGGCATTATCGAAAACCCGTCTGGTAACAGAAGAGGGTGAACAATATGCATATGTGACTAATAAAAGTGGCGGAGAAAATTGTGTTGTCATTTGTCAAGATGATGTATCAAGACGATGTGTGATACGAGGAAAGTTTCGCAGTAGTCGTGGAAAGCGAGATAATTTCATTTCAAAAGGCACTTGGGTGCTTGTTGGTATTCGTGATTGGGCATCATCATCGAATGCGGTATGTGATTTGTTGGAAGTATATAATGAAAATGATAAAACGAAGTTGAAGACAATTCCAGGAGTGAATTGGAATAAATTTATATCGCATGATATGGAATGTTCGAATTCAACATCAAAAGATTCATCAGGATATGATGACGATGCGTTTGAGTTTAGTAGTAGTATAGCAACTGCTGCAGAAGAAGAATATGCCCAATTAGTAGCTACGAGCAAGTCATCGATATCGCTTCAAACTATAAGTGAATCAGCAACAACATCATCATATAAAGAAGAAGAAATTGATTTGGATGATATTTAATTTATTAAACCATTAATACTATCATATCGTAATTGTTCGAGTAATTCAAATACAGAAAATAATTGTTGTTCTGTTTGATCATCATTATGAATAATATTTTCAGTAAACATGACACTACTATTAGTATCGTCTTCATCGATATTTTTTATTTCAGTTTCAGCATATTTATATCGACATACTGGACAGATAGGATTTTCTTTTGTCAACCAATGGAGTATTGCATCTTTATGAAATACATGACTACAATGTAATTGAATAACCTCATCATCATCTTTGAATTCTTCTTGTGATATACAGCAAAATGGGTTAGTTGTTTGGTCAGTTTGATTTAAGTTGCGATAAATTGTCGGTGATAAAGATTTGAGTGCTTCTTCAGATATAACCATTTTATATTTATTATTTTCATATAAGCTTCTTGATAATGCCTGTTGAGTTGTATCGTTATCACTATGATTTAGGTTAAGGTTTCGAAGGCTTCCATAGTTGCGAAACCCAAAATTGACAGGAATATTATAATTATAATTGTAATCAATAAATTCTGGTCGACGTTGAGGAAGGTCGATGTTTTCTCGCATAACACTATTGATATAATGATTGTTAGAAGGATCATTCAGAATATTAAAGTTATTGAAAATTGATCTGTTATTTGACATATTATATGATAATATTTAAACATTCATGTTATATTTTATATTGTTTAATGAAACAATATAAAATTATGTTTCATTAAAATAAATAATAAACCAATTTAAAGATGAATACAAACGCAAACAAACGTTATTTCAAAAAGAATAAACCAGTAACATTGAATAATCAGTTTCAAAAACAAAAAATAGTGAACCCGGTATTAACAATGGAATTTCCGGTATTTACTTCTTTGGTTGCGACTTACCCAACAGAAAAAGTTGGACAAATACAGGAAAGCTCAACAATGTATAAAAATATTGTCGAGACGGAATGTAAAATACATGTAAAAGACGATAATAAAGGATATATAACATTGAAAGATCAACCTTTGAAGGTTGGATCAAAGGACTCTTGTGACATTATTATTTCTCCATTTCACGAAGTGGATCTGGAAGTTGATCTCGATGTAGTTGCCAGTGTTCAAAGACAACTTGATACTGATCATGAAAGATACAAAAAGAATTATATAGAATTATATGGACAAAGTGAGTATAATAGAAACTATACGATGACAGAAAGTCATCTATATCATGACACAGATGATGATAATGAAGAGGAAATGGATATGGATTATGAATCAGAATAGGTAAGAAGTAAGAAGTAAGTTATATATTATATTGTATTATCTGTTGTTAATAGATAATATAATAATGACATTGAAATCAATCACTGCTTTGGAAGATGTTACAGAAGTAAAAATTGTGTATATTTATGTTAATACAGCAAATGAAATAGAGAATGTAACGAGTAGTCATTGGACATTTTCTCAACCCAATATGATTCTAAAAACGGAGATTATTGAAATTCTAAAGACATATGTTACCAATAAAGAAATAAATATGAATACTTATACTATTTCATCGATTCTTCAATATAATGTAGATTTACCTGCTGTGGCTCCTCTAGATGATGAGAATGAATTGATTGACGAGTTTGTTAATTATCCGGTTGTTGATATAGCGAATGCTCCTTTTTTCAGTGTAATCAAGCAGATTCGTGATATTTATTGGAAACCTACATTGCCTATTTTTAAAGAGTTGAATGAATTAACTATTGTATTTTATGCAAATAAAGATATCAAGTATACGAATTCGAATGTAAAAAAGACAAAGAAGATATATTTTCGATCCAATAGCGAATTTCAGAGAAAACGTAACACTTTCAAAAACCAACCTCACTAAGTTGGGCGTCTCTTTGGTTCAACCTTTCCCAAAGATTGATTTCTCCCAAAGGTTGATTTTAAATGTAAATTTTAAAGATAGATGGGCGTTGTTTTTTTATTCTCTCTATTATTATTGGAGGACGATATTTTATACCAATTCCCGTATTTCTACCATAAATAGTAGGCACATATGTTCTTTTGTATTTCGGGTGAAAGAAACCACCAATATTATTTTTTTCACAAAAGATGCGTCTATTTTCTAATACGACGAGTGATTCTTGTGCTTTAATTTTGGAATTATACTTATAAATATTCAAAATATGATCTAAGTGATGATGAAAATGGTAGCATAATTTATACATAGTAAAAATATTTCCAACATAAATATTGTCAATACCATAGCAGGATGGAATATTTTTCATAAAAATATTGCGAGCAAGATCAGTTGGGTTATTTTTTTTATAAATGACGATATTATTAATATATTTGATGACATTTTCAAATGCAAAACAATTAGAATTACAGAAAACATCAAATCTCAGGTTCACTACTAAATTATCATTTTCATTTTCTTTATTTATATTAATAATAGAATTTGTTGTTGTCTTTGAAAGAATAGTATTCTGTTGATGATTGTTTTTAATATATTCTATTATTCGAAATTTTCCATACCACATATTTTTCCATCCAACAAGTGGTGTTTGAATAATAATGCCATCTGTATTTCCAATAAGTTTAATATTACTATCATTATCAATAATGATATGTTTAATGAATTTGCTGAGATTTTTAAAATAAGAGTAAATTAACTCGGTAGTGACTTGTGTATTATTTTCTTCAAGTTGTCTCCAACTAACAGTAGATTGAACAATATGCCATGTATGAATATAAATTTCAATATTATATAATTCGGATAAGTATTGAATTATATAAAATAGTTTTGGATTATCGAAACTATTACGGATATGTCCTCGTAGCAATATAATCATATTATATAATTATATATAATATAAATATAAATGATTTATCTGCCTGTAAATACCTTAATAATTGATTTTGGGAGACGTTTACGTTTGCGACAACCTATATATTGTTCAAATGTATATCCAAAATAGCCATCTTTTGTGATGCTTCCTAATATAGATTTGCTCGTATTCATTTCTAAATAAAAAATGACAGCAAATATTCTTTCTAATGAACATCGATCTTCACGCACACGCACTACATGTAATAAGCGTGGCAATGCGTATTTTTGCATTAAATAAGTAAGAAAAGAGTGTTTAATGAAGCTCTGGACACCGAAACATCCAATCCATTCAGTTGTATTTTTTTCCAAATATTGTTTGATAATACCCGAGTAGTTGAGAGAACTTGCAATTCTTAAATTATTTTCGAGATGAGTTTTATTGTAACTATTACCGAAATGCCATAAAGGAATAACGGGTATTTTAATTCGTTCAAATGGAATTCTTTTATGGAAAAAGACTCCATCATGAATAATAACAGCTCTTTCAAACCATTTATTTTTTGCATAATATATGTATGGCAATAATTCTGCTCTACCCGGATATTCGGAAATGATAGTAATTGTATTTTGATACTTTTTGTCTGCTTTTAAATAAAGAGGATCACTATTATCGTCAATAATAACAATTAATTTCAAAGGATATAATTTCCTTAATTGTTTTACGTTAATATTCCAATAACGATTTGTTTTACGCGAATTTACATGTCGAGTAATAATAAATCCGTAATTTGTAAAGATAGTCGGTTTATTGTCTCCAATGTCGCAAAAGGGTTCAATAGGGATATTTTCTTGGACTGTTTCTCCAGGTTGATCCATATTGGATTGTATACCATTGAGATTTGTATTAATTTGAGTTGGGCTCATAATATAGTATAATAATAAAATTGAAATACTTGATAATTTATAAACGCAGTATATTAATAAAAATAATGTTGGAGAATCCAATTTTGACGTGTCGTTTTAATAATGAAACATTTGAAGAAAATCAGGTATTTCGTGACCTACATCCCGAGAATGGCTGCGTATATGGTTCGCCAGGAATGTTAACCGAATCTTGTAAATTTAATTCTCTCTATTTTGTTGTGGAGATGAATAATCAATGTAATCGTATAGAAGGAATAGGATTGATTGTAAATAAAGTGATAATTTCAGATCCACGATATTGTATATATAAAAATGGAAATTATAATCGATATACCTATAAAGGCAGATATAGATTGAGTCGTGATATGATTGAGAGATATAATTCCGGGTTATTAGAAGTATTCGATTATATATTATTCAAAGAAAAGACGCATTTAAAGAGGGGTTCTGGGTTTACAAAGATACCGAAGAAATTATATGAAAAAGAAATATGTCAATCCTTCAATTCCACTTTTGAAAATCCACTTTTGGAAGTGAAATTGGAAATGGAAATGGAAATGGATACAGCAGAAGAAAAAATAAAGAAAGAAATCATTCGATTGTTCAAGACATATTGTCGAAGACATATTTGACATAATATATATTAAATATTATGTCAAATTAAGTAATATTATGTCAAATAATCCAAGCGCGTTTAAACAAGAATCTCCAATTGATACGAATATAGAAAATTATACATTATCAGAAATGTTTACAATATTGGGTTTAGGGGATCAACCGACAAAGCAGGAAATCCTAGATTCAACAAATCAATATATTATGCAAGCAAATAATCCTGAATTATCGCAATTTTTTCATGATGCTCAGACATCATTATTAGAATATATTCAAGTGAACCCAGTAACACAAGACAATACATATTCGCCTAGTGAACAGCAGACATTGGATTGGTGGAATAATGAGACATTGAAGCAACCAGATCCAATTCAAAATAGTAAAATAACGACACGTGCTCAAGAGATTCAGGTATTTGGTAATGATCATGTTCCAATGAATAGACAGCAGTTAGGTATAAATAATAATTTCAGTGTAAGTGTTGCCCAAGATACATTAAATCCTAATTTGAAGAATACAACGACCCGTTTCATTAATTTAGATAGTCAATTTAGACAAGCGACTTCTGGAGTAGAAAGTTCTTCGACGGATTATACGTTGAGTTTGTCAGAACCATTAAATAATGTTCTCTCAATGTGGTTATATTCTATTCAGTTACCTCATGCTTGGTATACATATGATGATGCATATAGTAATACTTGTTTTTGGGTATTATTTGAACCGATAGATACGAGTATATATTTCAAGTTATCGATTCCACCTGGTAATTATACGGGTATTGAAATAGTATCTATATTAAATCTTGGTTATGGTGGAAATACGAATAATAGTTTTTCTGCACCATGTTATAATTGGGGGTCTGCCGTGCCTTCGGCAAATTTTCCAGTAAGTTACAATTCAAATAATGGAAAGGTGACAATGAAATTATATGGTGGAATATATACAGATCCGGTATCAGGTATTGAATATTCAATGAATGATACAACACAATTGCTTTTTTTTGATATAAATAGTGAATTTAAATGTGATTCAACTGGAAAAGGAAATTGTTCTCAATCACTACAGAATACGATAAATCAGTCATTTGGTTGGAATTTGGGATATCGTTTACCGAAGATAAATGTGAGTGTGGAAGGTAATACGGCTGCGACTGTTCTCAATACATTTGGTCCCAAGTATTTAATTCTAGTGATAGATGATTATAACCAGAATCATATTAATAATGGATTGGTGACGATCACAGAAGGATCAAACTCAATTAAATTGCCGACATATTATAATCCATCGACTCCGGTAACGTGTAATCAACCTGCTACAACGGTGCCGACGCTTAATACCCAGAATGGGCTTTTGTTGTTAGAGAAGACGAATATTGCGTTTAAAAAAATACCACAAGTGTTGCCTACGGCTCCACGTATATTGACACAGGCACAGATCTATTCGATTAACGAGATACAGAAGAATAATGAGACGAATACATCGTTTCGTGGAAAGGCGCCGACGAACCCGGATATATTTGCACTGATACCTGTGAAATTGAATCAGACAGAGGTCACTACAACTGGAACAGTATATATAGAGTTCAGTGGTTCACTCCAAGAAAATAAGCGGGTCTATTTTGGTCCGGTGAATATAGAGAGAATGAGGGTCAAGTTGCTGGATGACAAGGGTAATTTGTTGAATTTGAATGGTGCAGATTGGTCGATCACTTTGGTGTGTGATATTCTGTATCAATACTAAAAATATTTAGAGTATCTTCTTCTGTCAAGCCATATCATACAGTATACAGTATACAGTATACAGTATACTGTATACACCAGGGTAATACTATGCTTCCATGGTATAGTATCAATGAATGAAACTATACTATACCATGGAAGCATAGTATTACCCTGGTGTCGAAAAAGCAGAAATGGGTGACAAAAGCAGAAATGAGTGACAAAGGCAGAAATGAGTGACGATAGCAGAAATGAGTAAAAAAAACCTGTTCAATAGAAGGTTAGTTTTGAATAAATATAGAAGTTAAATATGATCACTTACTTGTTGTTGGTCTTTGGTCTTCGTCTTGGTCTTTTTCACATTGATTTTTTACTATTCCACACCACTTGAGAGTATTTACTCTTCATCACTGTCTGCGTCTGCTTCTTCTTCATCATCTTCCTCTTCACTTTCTTCTTCCTCTTCCTCTTCCTCTTCCTCTTCATCGCTTTCCTCTTCCTCTTCTTCAAGAATGATTGTATTGAGTTTGCGGTCATAGTGTCCAACATATTCTCTCGTTTCTTTTACGAATGCGTTATCATCAGCAATTGTGATAATATATTCGATTCCATCAATAGTGACTTCCTCTTTTACTTGAGCGGGTTTTGCTGGTTTTGTGAGAGGTGCTTCAATAGGTTTTTCAACAACAACAACTGGTTTGGCAGCAGGTTTTTCAACAGGTTTTTCAACAACAACAACTGGTTTGGCAGCAGGTTTTTCAACAGATTTTTCAACAACAACAACTGGTTTGGCAGCAGGTTTTTCAACAGATTTTTCAACAACAACAACTGGTTTGGCAGCAGGTTTTTCAACAGGTTTTTCAACAACAACAACAACTGGTTTGGCAGCAGGTTTTTCAACAACAACTGGTTCTTCAACAATAGGTGGTGGTGCGTCAACAGGAGTTTCTGGATCGAAATGAGCTTTTGGTTTTTCTACAACTGGAACTGGAACATCAAGAGGTTTTAGTGGTTGTTCCTCATCTTCTTCATCATCCATGATTTCAGGTTCGAGTTCGTCTTCAACAACCTTTTCAAATTGTGATGATTTTTCTGTGATTTTTTTAGAGTCTTTGGCTTGTTTGGCTTGTTTGGCAGCAAGTTTCTCAGCATCTCTTATTTCTTTGGCTTGTTTGGCAGCAAGTTTCTCAGCATCTCTTGCTTCTTTGGCTTGTTTGGCAGCAAGTTTCTCAGCTTCTTTGGCTTCTTTGGCTTCTTTGGCAGCGGTTTTCTCTGGATTTGTTGCTTTTTTTGCGATTTTCTCAACTTTTTTTACTTGGTCTTCTTGTTGAACCACTTCATCGTCATCATCATTACTCGGTTGAGACAAATCGCTAATTTCATCATGTTGAGAAACTTGAGAAACTGAAACAGCAACTGGTGTTAGTGCTCGTGGCATATTGCTGATTTGTTCGGCTTCTGCGAGTCCTTCGATTCCTTCGATTCCTTCGATTTCTGAGAAATCAGCATCATCTTCTTCATTGTTCTCATTCAAGTAATTCAGAAATTGATTGTTTGTTGTTGTTGTTGCTGGTTTCCTTTGTTCTGCAGCGGCGTGAACGAGTTCTGCGAATATATCTCCATCATCCACGTCAAGTTGTTCCTGAGTATCCTCCAAGACACGAACTTGATTGGATGTTTTCTTTGGACGAGGTGATTGTGTTTTTTCTGCTGCGGTCTTTGTCTTGGGGCGTCCGGATTTTGAATCTGTTAAATCAGAGAGATGCTTAGTATCAAATGGTAGTGATAGGCGACTTACTTCGGCGAGGACGAACTCCTCTGTGACGTTATGCTGTTTCATAGCGACTTTGTATTTGCGCGGTGCGCGTCCCGCAGGATCTTTGTAGTTTTCGCCTGCGTCAATTCGTGCTTGAATGAACCCTAATGGTGGTAATCCATTTTGGGTTTTCTTAGCAGCTTTGTCGCATTTGACACAGAGACCATGCTCAGATGTGTCAAGAGGGGCGTTCAAACATTGCGAGAACAGAAGACAGTTGGGGAGAACCGCAGAACAGCAGTTTGGAATCACTCCGTTGAAGAACGGAAGTGGGAAACTGGGTAGTTCGCGACCAGCCACAGTTTTAGCTGCTTTTGGTTCTTTGGGTTCTTTTAGCTCTCTTGGTGCTTTGATTGCTTGTTCCTTTGGAGTTTTGCTGGCACGTCCATTAGAACGGGACACAGCTTCATCCACTGAAACATCAACCTTAACACGAGCACTGAGATCAAGGAAATCGAGTGCTTCTTCGAGGTCAAACTGGTATTTTTCTGCGCAACGAGTGATACAATCGACCGCATAGGTATTCATTGCAACTTCCATGGACTTGGAGATTGAAACATTGTATTGAGTTGACATTTTCGTTTTGGATTGGTTTTGCGTTTTGAACGTTGTTGGTTTTTTTTAAGTAACACAAATCCATAGGTGGAAAAGTATTTCAATTTTTTTATTTTTGGTGTGTTTTTTGAAAAACTTAAAATCTGTGGAAAACACCACATAGCGAACCCAACCACGATGTTCTATGGATGTTTGCCCTGGGAGGGCTTTACCCGGATAGGGCTTTCTAAGACTTTCTCTGATTTGAAAGAAGTATTAATATTGATCTTCTATCTTACAAGACTTTCTCTGATTTGAAAGAAGTATTAATATATATCGATCTTCTAATAGTTTCACTGATTTGACCGAAGTATTAATATATATATTCTATCTTCCATGAGTTTCTCTGATTTGAAAGAAGTATTAATATATATCGATCATCTAATAGTTTCTCTGATTTGAAAGTGAAAGAAGTAATTATGTGTATATTCTAAGACTTTCTCTGATTTGACAGAAGTATTAATATATATATTCTATCTTCCAAGACTTTCTCTGATTTTCTCTGATTTGAAAGAAGTAATAATATATATATTCTATCTTCCAAGACTTTCTCTGATTTTCTCTGATTTGAAAGAAGTATTAATGTATATATTCTATCTTCCAAGACTTTCTCTGATTTTCTCTGATTTGAAAGAAGTATTAATGTATATATTCTATCATCGATATTCCAAGACCTTCTCTGATTTTCTCTGATTTGAAAGAAGTATTAATGTATATATTCTATCATCGATATTCCAAGACCTTCTCTCTTTTTCTCTGATTTGAAAGAAGTATTAATGTATATATTCTATCATCGATATTCCAAGACCTTCTCTGATTTTCTCTGATTTGAAAGAAGTATTAATGTATATATTCTATCATCGATATTCCAAGACCTTCTCTCTTTTTCTCTGATTTGAAAGAAGTATTAATGTATATATTCTATCATCGATATTCCAAGACCTTCTCTCTTTTTCTCTGATTTGAAAGAAGTATTAATGTATATATTCTATCATCGATATTCCAAGACCTTCTCTCTTTTTCTCTGATTTGAAAGAAGTAATAATATATATATTCTATCATCGATATTCCAAGACCTTCTCTGATTTTCTCTGATTTGAAAGAAGTAATAATATATCATCGATATTCCAAGACTTTCTCTCTTTTTCTCTGATTTGAAAGAAGTCAATAGTATACTATATAATCTATCATCGATATTCCAAGACTTTCTCTCTTTTTCTCTGATTTGAAAGAAGTAATAATATATATATTCTATCATCGATCTTACAAGACCTTCTCTCTTTTTCTCTGATTTGAAAGAAGTCAATAGTATACTATATAATCTTCTGTGGATACCCAATTGATCAACCTTTTCAATCTTGACTTGACTTTATAGAAGAAGTATATATTGTCAATAAAGAGAGAAAGAGAGAAAAAGCAGAAATGAGTGACAAAAGCAGAAATGAGTGACAAAAGCAGAAATGAGTATACATATTATATAGATCCATGTTGATTGCGTGCGTGGTATGGGAGGTCTAGCTGGGCTGGTGGGGCTGGCGTTTCTCTCTTTTACCAGATACAGAAGATTAAATATATTCTTTCTTGTTTTGTTGTTCAAATCTATATCTATATCTCAACAAGAGAGAAAGAGAGAAAGAGAGAAATTGTAGTAGTAATTGTAGTAGTAATTGTAGTAGTAATTGTAGTAGTAATTGTAGTAGTAATTGTATTCTTCTTTGGTTCAACCTATCCACTTCCCGAAGTGGGAGGCTCCGCCTCTGTTGCGCACAGCAACGAGCAAGGGAGACGCCTATGGCGTCTCTTTGGTTCAACCTTTCCCAAAGGTTGAGAAGGTTGAGAAGGTTGAGAAGCTCGGTCTTATTATTTCTCTTTTTGAGATTTTCCATCGCAACTCATTATCATTATCATTATCATTATCATTATCACTTTTCGTTATCAACACTTTTTTGTAACTCAACAACCTTTTATCTTTTATCCACATCTCACACCACATTGACGACGCATCTTCTATCAAGATCATACATCGAGGCTTTGATAACCATAACACACTCAACATATCACTGAACAACACTTTTCCTGATTCTACTCCCACCTTTAAAAAAGGTGGGGCCAAAAAGCATTCCGTATTATCCTTATAAGATATTGATGAGTTTGTGAATAAGTATTTGAAATATAATAACCATAAAAAAGAATAATATATTTATAATTATTCTTTTTCTAATTCTATCTGCTGTGTTTTTGGAGTGAAAATTAGATCCCAAATACTGGAATATGATATGAATCACCGGTTTGAGTATATTTAGCAATGATTTTCGGGTTTGTGCTATTGCTTACAATATCTTCTGTTTGATACACATTCATGTTTTTATCCAAGTAATATACGATGCCTTGAATATCTTGAGCCCATACTTCCAACTTCTGTGTTGTTGGTTCATCAAGTGTGCCATTTGTAATATTGACGATTCCGTGTGGCGTTCCTTTTAAATGAGTTCCACAGTATTCAAACCCTTCTTTCTTTCTTCGAGAACATTGTTCATTATTTGCCCTTTTTGAACTACAACGATCAAAGAAAGGGACCACATTTTTCACTCTTTTGCGATTTGTCAAATCATCTTTGTCGATGACTAAACGTTCATAATTATAAATAAATTGCAAAAGTTCTTCTGCTTTTGTAGAATCATCGATATTCATCTCAGTGACTTTATCACGAATTGTATCCTTGAATGAAGTAAGATATTGTTCAACTTTGATGTTTAATTTGCGTTCCATGATTGCCTTTCTTCTTTATATTGTTTATAATAACTTTAATTCAATTTTTATATAATATATAAAATGATATAAAGAACGCAGTATCTTCCCGATTATAATCTGGAATTAAATAGTTGGATTTGAATTTGGATTTAATTGAACTGTCTCTATTTCCGGTTGTAATGATATTGTCGATGGTAATGGTGGTGGCGTCACTGATATCGGCGGTTCTCCAGTTATTGCGTTCAAACTAGCTTGCTGATTATACTTATAACAAATACTTCCTTCATCATCATCACTGCCAGTATAAGAGTTGAATATAATAGCAAAGAATACTGTTACAAAGAGAAAAATATAATATACAGCATATACTTTTATAAATATGAGACCTTGTTCATAGCCATAAAATAGAAGAATGTAATATAATCCCCAAATGATTGCCATTAATACAAAAAAATATGTGAATAAACTTCTCATTTTAGACATATTAATTATATATACCATTATTATTTCACGTAATATATGTATTATACTTTATCTCTTTCAATTCGTCAGGGGTAATTTTTATGATATGAGAAGATAAAATATGATATTGATTCTGCTTCTTAACTACCCATAGTGGACCATCTGTTAGTATAGAACCATCATCTAATTCGATTTGTCCAACATATATACTGTCATATGATAATGTCCACTTAGAGTCATAGTCTGTAATGCGTATTTTTAATCGAGCACGAATAGATATATCTTCTTCTGGTGTTGCCAAATTTTGGATAACTACAGAAGATGTATCAACAGAATCATTATTTAAATTGAGAACAATCTTCATTTTACCTAAAAATAATATACATCTCATTAATCCTATGTATTGATCATTCTCGAACTTTTGAATCGCAGAAAAATAGTCTGTAAAATAGTAATGATTGCCAAAAATTCCAGATGGACAAGTTGAAGTTCCAAATGTAGATATAAAATCTAATCGTTTAGTAGGACAATTTGTATATGCTATAATAGGTAATTCATAATGTTCTCCTGTATCATCCATTAAATATACAAGTTTATCATATTTGTGAAAGAGATCAACTACCGATGAATGAATATTGAATTCGCAAACTTTTCTGTGATTTATGATTTCATCTATTGTAACTAACCATAGATCATTTGTTTTAGTCATTTTTAAAGTATCAATTATCATATGACTACAATCGAAGAACATAAATATATCAGTGTCATCGACCAAATACCCTTTAAACTCAAATTGCGTATCTTTATAGAAGGATGTAGATAATACTTCGATCGTAGTCATAGATTTCATAAGAACATCTTGTTCATTTTTATACTGAAAATGAGGAAATACAAATTCACTTTTGAATTTGGAATCTTCTTGTAAATTATACGGTTTATGTAAGAAATATTGTATAAATGGTTGTTGAAGAGAGATATTGATATTATATGCACAAATATGTACTTCTCTCTTTATTTCAGGCGTTTGATTCAGTTTCAAAAAGAGTGGAGCCATTTCTATTTCTAAATAGGTTAAACCTTCATATGTAGCAGTATTACATATATTTAACGACTTGTAAAGATGTTCTACTTCATTATTTAAGAGCATATAATGTTCATCGTCTACATCGTCAGAGTCAGAGTCATTTCGGTTGTGATACATATTTAAATAAATTGTATTTTATTTAAATACTAAAATTTCTTATTTGTCTAATTTTCTGCGTATAGTTTCTTTGACAACATCTTCCCTATTATTAAGAACGAACTTTGTTACATCTTCAGCAATTAAAGGGTTATCGACATAATAATTTTGTAGTGTGGCAAGTAACATTTTGGTATTAATTGGTTTTTTGATTTTACTTTTTTTATATAAAATACGTCCTCCATTGATATCAAAGCAATCTAACGAATTCATTTTCATGACAGAAACCAATGTTTGAGTCATTGTTTTCTGTTTTGATTTTAGATCTTTTACTTCTTTATTCATTTTAGTGATTTCATTATCTAATCTAATCCATTCTTTAATACTATGGATTAATTCTTCTTTTGTCTCGACTTTTGGTTCATTTATACTGCCTCCTCCTCCAGCATTCATTTGTTTTCTATCAATGATTTTTATTTAAGTAGTAAATAATTTAATTCCAATTTTGAAAATTTACTTTATGGTGTGGAAAAAAGTAAAATAAAAAAATTGAAATACATATTTCTCAGTAGAATTGTATTACTTTAAAAACAACAACATCGTTCAAACGCAATTCAACATGGTCTTTATCATTGACAACATCGTTATTTCGAGAAATGGAAATGGATGTAAAATTGCAAGTATCTCATGGTATGCAAAACGTGGGATTGATATAAATCAATACAATATTCGCAGAATCAGCACTGGAACCAGGCTAAGCGATAATCGCATAATAACCAAACTTGCAGGTGGTGTATTAACATACGATAATGTTCGAAGTATGTATTTATCATAAATCGAGAAAAGTGAAGAAAATGAAAGAAAATGGAAATATATAATTTATACATAGTCTGTTTGTTAAGACACTTGAGTTGTGTCAACAACAGATTTTTTTTCGATTTGAGGTATAACAGTATCGTCTCCAGTTTGTGTATGTCGTGAACAGAATGATGTATTTTTTATACATTTAAATGAGCATTGATTACCTTTATTCTTACCTTTTTGGAGAATAAAAGAGCAATTTGGGATATTTTTCTTTGTCTCTAATTTCAATACGTTGGCATCTTCTTTCAGTTTTTTCTTAGCTTCAAATTTTTGAAGTGCTATATCTTCTTTCAGTTTTTTCTTAGCGGCGATGTCTTTTTCTTTCTTTGCTTTTAAGTAGTCATGAATACAAACCGTTTTATGAGTATAACATAAGAATGATTTAAATATATCAATATACGTGACATATTTTTCATGACATTGTGGTATAATTTCATCACTGGTATGAAAATTTTGTTTAGAAAATGTACACTTTCCTTTACACCATTTTTCTTGTTTTTTACTCAATTGTGAGAAGTATATATTTTCATCGAAAAAGTTAACTCCATGTATTTTAGGATATAATATATCGTATGGCAATAGTTGTTTCTGTATAGATCTACAATATGGGCATCTAATTTCGATTGTGCTTAAAGAATTTCTCTCTAGGGTATTGAATTTGGTTTTGTGATTTTTGATATCATTCAGCAAAGGTTCATAATTGAACTTATGTCCACATAATAATGAAATCGAGTTGGATAATAGAGGTGTTTGACTAATGAGACAATAAGAAGAATCATCGGTGTCTGTGTCTGGTTCATCTTTAATAAGTTCATTGTAAAAGTCGATATTATCTTCGATAACATACATATATTAACATTAAATTAATATATTTATATTATTATTCATTAGTATATGTCACCTTCTAGTAAATGGGGTCCACCTATTTGGCGTTTTATTCACTGTTTGGTTGAGAATATTAAAGAAGATCAATTTCATGTGATAGGGTTGCCAGTTTTTGGCATAATAAAACAAATATGTAAAAATTTACCGTGTCCAGATTGTTCTATGCACGCAACAAATTTTCTCTCTTCTGTTCGATTTCAACATATTAAGAACAAGAATGATTTTGTATTCTTGATGTTTATATTTCATAATAGTGTTAGAAAAAGAAAAAATCAAAGTATATTTCATGAGAATCATCTTGCAGAATATAAAAAGTGTAATATTCACCAGTGCTTTAATCAATTTGTAGATGCATATAAGACAACAGGTGATATGAAAATGTTGGCAGATACTTTTGCGAGAGAAGTAACAGTCCGTCAAGTGAAACAATTTCTTTTAAAACATAGAAAACTTTTTGTTATATATAATCCTTCTACTGTGAACTCTCGTGTCCCCCTTTTGGCTTAACCCATTTGACCAACTTTTTTTAAAGTTGGATTAACTTCACGATAAACTGGATGCAATGACTTCACCATTTTTATAGACATTACACTTAAATGTTTGAGATGTAGGCATTGAACAAAAATTAGAATCGGTATCCAATGCATTCATAAATAATAATTTGACATTACCTGATTGGACTAACAACATGATTGAAATCAATGCAGAAACGAAGCCACCACCAAAATTTAACAATAAACCAGTCATATTCATACATTTGTCAACATATACATTAAAAACCATAATAGCTATTAAATATATGAGTAAAAATGAAAAAAGATAGAAATTGTATACTCCGTAAATCATCATTGGTGCTAAAATATAAAAAACGATAAATACAGTATAAAAAACAACAAAACCATTACCAGTATTATATGGATCATTAATGGAACACCATTTATTCACTTTTCCCTCCTCCATAAAGGGAATTTTTGGGACAAATTGAACAAAACCAAATCTGATTGCAGTAAAGAACAATATAAAAATAAAGAAGAAAAACCCTGTCAGTGTTTGAAATAAAAAAGAAAGAACGATAACACATATACTTAATATGATAGGAGAATAGTAAATGCTCGATTTTACAACATCTATAAACAATTGCTGAAACGATACATTATTGGTAGTATTGATAGAACTCATATTATAACGAAATAATATTAATTGTCAAAAATAATTTCAAATACTTCATGAATCGTATTAACTGGGTAAAAAGAGATATTTGTAAATATGTCGTTATTATCATATTTTTTCAATAATTTATGATAATCTTTAATATTTTTATGAGGAAAAATGAAGGATGTCACACCAGACTTGATCGAACCTATAATTTTCAAATCTAGACCACCTATTTCACATACATTTCCATTCAAGTCAATTTCACCAGTAATTGCAAAATTATTCCGTATTTTCAAGTCATTTAATAAACTATAAATGAGAGTAGTTATTGCGACACCTCCACTTGGACCATCTTTACTAACAGATCCTTCTCCAGCATGAATATGTATTCCATATTTATGTTTATCGCTAACGATTACTTCTTTTCGTTCTTTAGAAGTCAAACTCCAAGAGAGAGTTTCAGCAACATGCATACTTTCCTGCATTACCTTTTCTAATAATCCTGTTAGTTTTAAATCCATAAAATGCGCACTGGGAAAAAATTGTGCAAATATTTTTAGGATACCACCTTGTCCTAAAGAGTTTGCCCACATACCGTTAATAATGCCAACATGGCTATGATCATATATTTCAGGAGGAATAACTTCATTACGATCTTTTAAATAAGTTTGAATATCAGGAATGGTAATATGGATTGGGTATGATTCTAATTGGATCATATTTTTGAAAATGTTGATATTGATCTCTCCAATAATTTCGAATAATAATTCCTTCAGTTTACGAACGCCCGACTCTAGAGTATATTTTTCGACCAAGTATTGTATTGCTATATCATCAATGACGATCATTTCATCTAACCCCATATTAGATAATATTTCAGGTAATAAATAAAGTTTAGTGATAACAATTTTATCTTCTGTAGAAAGGTATTGAAATTGGATACGATGTATTCTATCTAGTAATATAGGATCAATCATAGAAGGATCATTATAAGAGAGAATAAAAAGTGCTTTAGACATATCGACTTCAATTCCATGAAAGAATTTGTCTTGGAATTTGTCATTTTGAGAGAAATCCAATAAATGTGTCAAAATTCCAATAATTTCTCTTCCGTGTTCAGTTTTACTGATTTTATCTACTTCATCGATATAAATAATAGGATTCATTATTTGCGTATCCATAAGTATTTGAACAATAGATCCCCAATTAGAACCGACATATGTATAATTATGTCCATGTATAGTACTGCCATTTGTATCTCCTCCCATTTGGATAAATGAAAATGGACGACTAATTTCATTTTCATCTTTTAAACAATCGGCAATACCCTTCTTTGCCAAAGTCGTTTTACCTACGCCAGGTGGACCTTCAAATCCAAAACAGTATCCTTTTTGTTCTCCATTTATCCATTGACCAATGATTTTTTCAATCTGTAATTTTGCGGGTCGATTTCCATATACAGATTTATCTAATATTGCTCCAACGCCACATAAATATTTATTTATAGAAGTATTATTGGTTTGAATATGATCTATATGAGTATTTATTACGTCAATTTCTTGTTGTGTTATACTAGGGGTAGATATATTACATAATTTATTTAAAACCGATTCATTCGTAGAATACTTTTGAATAAGTTTAGTTATATGCTGTTTCAAATCAGTTTTCGTGTGCTTTTTATTGATTTTATCAATAGAATCATCGTCATTATCTAAAATAGATTGAATAGTAGTTATATTTTCAATAAGTTGTTGTTTATCTCCTTGTATCATGCGATTTTTCATTTGATTTACATCTGTTTTCGAAACACTGTTAATGTTCGCATCGCAGTTATAAATAGCATCTTTGATATTTTTGACGTGAATTATTATTTCCATATTAGTATATTTATCCTTCTTTGGAATGGAATAATTTAATTTATTTTGTTGTATTAACCGTTCAGTAAGATGATTAAAATGAGCGCGATTATTAGCCATTACATTTAAAATAGGTTCACTTTTAAATATCCCAAAAGGAATATTTAAAAGCCCGTCTAAGTAGTGTCTTGCTTTAGAGTTATTATCTTCTGTTTTGGATTTGATTTCTTTTAGTTTAATAAATGCCTTGTCTTTGACACTACTAGGAGTTTTCAATAAATGAATTCGTTGTTCTAACGATACAGATTGGACATCTTTATTCGAGTAATCATTCGTGTTATGTATAATTTTTTTCATAGAAGAATAAAAAAACTGACGAACGATTAAAGGCATACTATTGAAAAGAACATTTTGTTCATCCTGAATGTTATTATCGTTTGACAGAAGATCGTATAATATATAAGCAATAAATGTGTTTTCATATTCATCCATATTGAAAAATAATAACAGCAGCATGTTTCGTTTAGAGTATAAATCAGAAAGTAGAAAATCTTTAATAATACTATTCAATGGTTTATTTTTCATAATTTTATACAAGTAAGAATATCCTATAAATTTGTTGTATATTTCGGTATGAGAAGATACTAATAGTTCTTTCAGACTCAACGAAGAGAGATATTTATTGAACATTTCAGTATGAAACATTTTTTCAGAGGAGGGTATATTTTTCTTGATGATGTCTAATTTATTAGAAATAAATGGATTATTTAAAAATTCGACGACGACATCATCAACGACACCAAATACGATAAGACTTTTGTTGACGCTTACATTTTTAATATATACTTTCATACCATATACTTTATTATGGAAGTTACTACTAGTTAACATAATATCACTACAGTGAAAATGTTCTGTATCCTCAGTGTTATCATCAGGTGGTTTGTGATGAACAACTTTATATCCAGTAGGATGAAAGTAATTTTTCAATAATTCATTTTTCAATAAAAGTATACTATCATTTGTTTGAATATATTTATTATTACCAAAACAAACAGTCAATAGTTTTTCAAAAGATTCGGTTCCATATGATTTTAATATACTGGATAATTCATTATTAATGACTTGAAGTTTACCAATGATTACTTCTTTATCATAATTGGTAGAAATATATAGATTTAGTTGTACAATTTTATCATTTAAATTAGACAACAACTGAATACATGTATTATATTCATTTTCCAATAAAATCTGTAGACTCTTATTTGTTTGAATATGTAAAATAGTGCTTTGAACAATGTTGTTGAAAAATTCAATTTTATTTTCGACTAATTTTAATTCATTCATATATAATTATAAATAAGATTATTATTCCCGAAATTTTATATATTATTTTATTTAATTTAATTTAAAGACCCTAAGCACGATTTTTATATTATAAATTACAACTTAAAAATCATCCCTACAAGTAATAGTAGATGGGCATCCCAAGTTATTTTTCTTATATTGTGCGAAATTATACACATATTATTCGAAAGCTAAATACCTATAATTTACATGTAGATCGATTTTATTTGGACAGTAACTCCATCATTTATGATGTTATTAAAAATCATACAACACAACCTACAGTCAATAGTATCATTACAGATGTTATTGTCAAAATTGGCGAGTATATCAAAGTCATTTCGCCGAAAAAATTGGTATATATTGCTTTTGATGGGGTTGCACCTATTGCAAAACTGGAACAGCAACGTCAACGGCGATACAAATCGTGGTATCAGTGTAAAATGATGCGTAATATTAAGAATGGTACAACAACTACTGCTATATCATCTATTCCAGAAATCGCCGAATGGAATACATGTCAAATCACACCAGGAACTCCATTTATGGATGAATTAAATAATCGAATCAAATGCCACTTTGAAGATCCGGCTATAATTTCTCTCTTTCAAGTCGAAAATATTATTGTTTCTACAAGTCAAGAAAAGGGAGAAGGAGAACACAAAATATTTCATTATATACGACAATTATCAACTGATATCAACAAAGAAGATACACATATTGTTTACGGATTAGATGCCGATTTAATTATGTTATCTATTAACCACTTACCAATTTCTCCTAAAATATATTTATTCAGAGAAACTCCAGAATTTATCAAATCCATTCAACAAGATCTTGAACCGGGTGAAACATATTTAATGGACATACATGAATTGGCAAATATAATTACTCTAAATATGAGTGAGGGTGTTCCAATTCATGTTAATGTAAATCGAATATATGATTATATATTTCTGTGTTTTTTCTTAGGAAATGATTTTATGCCACATTTTCCTTCTCTCAATATTAGAACCGGCGGTATAGACAAGTTATTAAACGCATATCGATCAACAATCGGTCAAAAAAATAAGATATTAACGGATGGTCATATTATTTATTGGGAGAACGTATTACTGTTGTTAGAATGGTTATCTCATAATGAAGAAAAATTTTTCATCGATGAGGTAAAATTAAGAGATAGAAAAGAGAGAAATGGACGAAATATTCCAGAAGATACTCCTGAGAATAAATGGCGAAAAATCGATAATATACCCACTTATGAAAGAGAGTTGGAGAAGTATATTCAACCAAATATTGATGGATGGAAACGACGTTATTATCGTTCTCTCTTTCAAATGAAATCGAAAAATATGGAAGAGGAAATTCCTATTGTTGTTTTAAATTATTTAGAAGGATTAGAATGGACTATGCGATATTATACAGAAGATTGCGTCGATTGGACATGGAAGTATAAATATAGTTATCCACCATTATTGAGTGATTTATTCAAGTATGGTGGAAAGAGTATTCCCAAAATATGTTTTAAAGAAAATACTACTGCTGTTGCAGAATTGGTTCAATTATGTTATGTTGTACCCCGTTCAGGATTAGATTTTTTGCCTATCAAATTGAAAAATTATTTAGGACAACATTACGAGTTGTATCCTGAAAATTGCGAATTTATTTGGGCATTTTGTCGATATTTTTGGGAGGCTCACGCCGAATTGCCTGATCTTTCTATTTCTTTCATTGAAGATGCTATTTTCAAATGTTCAAAATGAACGAATAAATGAATAAAATTAGTTAATATATTATTTTAATAATATATTAATTACTATTAATGGAACCACAACAACAACAACAAAGCGAAAATCAATACATCACCAAAAATGTAATCAGTCGAATAGATACGAGAGATAAATTTTTAGGTATATTGAAGATAAATCCAGGACTATTTATCATGAAATTAGGCGCACCATGGTGTGGACCATGTAAATTGATTGCACCTATTATAGATGCTTTTTTCGCATCATCGCCTGCAAATGTTCTGTGTGCCGACATTAATGTAGACGAGAGCTTTGATTTGTATTCTTTTTTAAAAAGTAAACGTATGGTCAATGGAATTCCAGCAATCCTCTGTTATCATAAAGGAAATGTAGGATATGTTCCAAATGATATGGTTACTGGTGCTGATCCAGAAGCACTTCATAGTTTTTTTAAAAGATGTGGTAGTCATTTGAATCAACTTATGCGTGTAGCTAGACAGCAGTAATATTTGTTAAAATAAATATAAATAAATACTTAAATAGATTTAAGCCATCTTTGTTATGTCATTCGAAGATTTTGAAAATAATGAACACACTTTTTTAAATCTTATTTATGAACACCAATATATTTTTGAACTGAGAAAATGCTGTGGATATAAAGAATGGGTATCCGTATATAAAACAATGACGACAGAAGATTTATATGTGAATATATATAGACAATTTAAAGCAATTCCTGATAAGCATCCACCTATACGTTTATTTCTATTAGGACCTTCTGGTGAAAAAATAGAATTAGAGAGAAATAATACCATATTAATTCGAGATATGATTTTGGCCCATCCGACTCATTTTAAAGCAGTTTATCAAATGCCATGTCGTGTCATATATTGGTTATATATCGATGACGGTCATTGTCATTTGGATCATTCTGGTGCAACACAAATTGGTTAAATATGAATCGTTATACGCCATAAATTAAATACAGATAAATAGTATAATAGAATGGATACAACGATAGATTTAGATATAAACAATTATGATTTGAATGATATACTCCGACTATTCGATATTCCAAATAATTTTACTGAAACCGATTTAAAGAAGGCAAAGAACAAGATGTTGAAAACTCATCCAGATAAGTCTGGACTGGACCCGAGATTTTTTCGTTTTTATGGAGAAGCGTATAATATGGTGTATATGATATGGGAGTTCAAACAAAAAGGAAATACTAAGAACACAGAATATACATCATCTAATTATGACGAAGAAAAAAACGGAATTCTCGATAATTGGTTCAATGAAAACAAGTCTCTTCATCAGAACAAAGGTTCATTTAATACATGGTTTAATAAGCAGTTTGATAATACGCATATATATAATGAAAAAGATACAAAAGGATATGATGATTGGTTAAGAAATGACGATAATATGGCAGCCCCAGAGACGATTACGGATTTGAATAAGATGAATCAGTATATCGATGAAAGGAAAAAAATTCTAAGAGAACAGTCATTAGTAACAAAGAGAGAAGTCCAAGATATATGGAGTATTGGTTCGAATATGTCTGCATCAGATTTATCACCGAATGCTCCAACAGATTATGATTCGGGACTCTTTTCTGGACTGGCATATCAGGATTTACACAAGGCACACACAGAAACAATTATTCCAATTACGATGGAGGATTATGATAATGTACATAAATTTAATACCGTAAATGAAATTATTCATTTTAGAAATACACAAGATATGCAACCATTAAATGAGCAGCAGGCGCAGTTATACTTGAGTGAAAAACATAAAAAAGAAGATGATGTATCTATAAAAGTGGCGTATAATTTAGCAAAACAAAATGAACAGGTCAAACAAAAGAGTTCCGAGTTTTGGAAAAATGTACAATTATTACACTAACCATCGAACCGAATGTTTATTAACGAACTTAATAAACATTATAATCGCAGATATATATATGAATTTAAATGGCAAAATGAACATGATTACATATTTCTTATTGGTATTTATTGTTCTAGTTATTTTATATTTGTATCAAAGGTATCAACACAAGATAGATAGAGAGAACATTTCATATAATTATAATGTTATACAGAAGTATTTATTGTCAGAACCAGATGATACGCGATTAGAAAAAATGGAGAAACCTATATTATGGATTTTTATTGATTATGAATATAACTCAAGAAAGTGGGATTCATTTGGATCGAGGTCGTCCTATCAATTGAATCAACCTTATTTATATTTGACTGTAAAGACGATTATTGAAAGATGTGATGATTCTTTTCACATTTGCTTAATAGATGACAAATCATTTGCAAAATTATTGCCTCATTGGTACGTAGATATGTCACGCATTTCATCTCCTATCAAACAGTATATGATAGATTTGGGAATGATGAAGCTTTTATACAAGTATGGTGGCATTCGTGTTCCGCCATCATTTATTTGTATGCGAAATTTAATAACTTTGTATCAAGGGACAAGTGTGCCATTTATAGGTGAATTTGTCAATCGTAATATAACTTCATCTCATTTCGATTTTTATCCAAGTATAGAAATTATGGGATCTCACAAAGAAACACAAGTAATAGGTGAGTTGATTGAGTTTATGCAAAGAGAGATATCGAGAGATTACACTGATGAAACGAAATTATTGGGTTCTTTTAATAGATGGTGTAATTCTCGCATAGAAAGACATGAAATGGAATTAATAGATGGCGAATTGATAGGAACAAAAACCATAGAAAATCAGCAAGTATTAGTCGATAATTTGCTGACAGATGACTATATTAATTTTAATACGAAAATGTATGGCATTTATATACCAGAAAAAGAATTGAAAAGCAGAAATCATTATAATTGGTTTGTGCGCATGTCAACAAAGCAGGTTCTAGAAGGAAATATGATTATTTCAAAATATATACTGCTGGCAAATACGCCTAATGCACCAGTTGGTGTAATAGAACCGATGAAACAAAGAACCGGAGAATTTGTCAGCTTCTGGAAGGTTCCGTCAGGTGCCCCAGTGTGGGGATTGAAACCAGTTGATATAGGAAATTATGTTCCAAAAATGTCATACCCAGCCGCAGTTCCTGGACCAAACTAACTCAGTAGAAAGCCCATAAATGGCTTCTTTTAACCCACCCAAATAAAGCAATATATAAGTAATATAAAGAAATCAACCGAATCAAACACCATAGTATGGATTTAACAATTGAACCCGAATATTATATCGCAAGTGTTGATGATGACGGCAATTATATCGATTCAATCCCTTCTTTCAGTAAAATACAACACGGTATACGCTGTTCATGTGGATCCAGAAAAGATAAGATATTCAATAATTATAATTCTTTTTCCGCACATATAAAAACACTATGTCATCGTAATTGGTTAACTTCTCTGAATACCAACAAACAAAACTATTATAAAGAATGCGAAGAAATGAAAATGAATATAACAAATCAAAAAATCATTATTGCTCGATTAGAGAGAGATATTATCGGTCGAAATCATACAATTGAACAATTAACTCACCACAATCTTCTGTTAAAAGAAAATCATGACAATGAAAAAAGATTATATTCATCTAACAGTAATATTAATTTGCTAGATATGGATATATAATTTTTCATTGGTATAAATTCATTATTCTTTACTGAGCTCAATCATTATTTTTGCTTTCAAGTCTTTCTTCGTTATAGATGGGAAGTCATTGATCATTTTTCTTTGTAACATATTAATATAGGATTGATTATTGTAATATATATTACTCGACCACCATAAATCACACGATTCCAACTCTGTTCTTGTTGGAATAAGCACAACACTTACTCTTGTAGAAATGCGAATATGTTTATTTCGAATATTTTCTTTTATTGTTTGAAATGTAACTAAATTATATAATAATTCAAACACATTAAATATAATAGCTTCATCGTATAATATTTGATTTTTGGTAAATGAATACATTATATAATATTAATATCAAATGATTATAATATTTGATATTAATTAATAATTTTTTATGTTTAATCGAATAATTCTGGTTGAAATATTTCTCTGAATACTTCATTTATTAATGGGAATAATTATATTTATTCTATTAATTTACGCTTTTTACAATTTCAACAATAGTAATAATTAATTATATAGGTGGAATTGATTCTTCATTTTCTATAATATTTTCATCACGATTCGGTTGTGTAATTTCAGTTGGTATATATATATAATAATATATAACATAGTTTGATTTATCATATTTGTTTTCATTTTTATATTGAATATTATTATGTTTACATATTTGTCGAATAATTGTGATGAACGAATTATAAGTTAATTGTTTATCCAAATATTTGCGTTTGGATATGTGGTAATATTTTCTACAACTTTCCAAAAAATCGACAATACTCGTATTATATGTGCCTTTTTTAAAAGATATAGTATTTATTATATAATAATTTTTTATTTTAACGCAAATTTTATCCAATAAATCAAACAAAAGATTATTAGGAATTTTATTTTTAAATATTTGAACTGACATATATAATAATATTATTTAATTTTTCACTTAAAAAAAGTGGAAATACTACCTACATTATATCTAATATGTTATTTGTAAATAATGACAATTCTACTTCATCTTCATGAATATTATAGAAAATATTGATATACTTACAAATAATCGAAATTATTTTATATTTTTGATCTTCTGTGAGCATTGTAGACGATTTAACAAATAAAAAATAGTTGTCAAGAATATCCATTACAGAATATCCATTGTCATATATAGATAATAGTATATTGATTGCATCGACCAAATTATTATTTTTAACGCAATCCGTATATTTATTAAATATGATAAAACTTATATTTGTACATACTTGATTCGCTACACCCAATGTAATTGGTCTATTTAATAATTTGAAATTTTCCATATAGTTGATTAGCACCTTTGATGTATTATTACATACATCTAATATAAACTCGCTTGCATCCGCGTCAATGACAATATTTTCTTTCGTCGCAATATCAGTCATAATTTTTCGTAGTTCAACTTTTTGTATTGATTGAATACGGATGATTGAAAATCTAGACTGTATACTTTCTATCACTTTCTGTATACTGCTACATGATGAAATAAAATGAACATTATCGCTATATTTATCTATAAAGTTTCTAAATATCTGTTGACTCTGTTCATTTATAATATCGATATCATCTAATAATACTATCTTCTTTTTCTTTGGTATAGAAGATCTCGTTTGACAAAAGATCTTCACATCATTTCGATAATAACTTATGCCTTGTTCTTTCAAATTATTAATATGGAGAACATTATGTGTGTATTCATTGAAGGTATAATCTTTATAATATTCTTTGACAATTGTATGTAAAATAGATGTTTTACCACTACCAATATTTCCAACAAATAATATATTTAACTTGTTGATTTGTATTAATATTTTTAATGTTTCTACAAAGTCTTTTTCCAGTATATAGTCGTCTAAATAAATCGGTTTGTATTTATCAATGAACAATTTTTCTAAAATATCTCTCTTTGACATTAATATTTATATTGGATTAATTAGGTTTATAATTTATTTTAATTATATAATTAATATTAATTATGTATTCTTCTTCTACTGAAACAAAAGAACAAACTCATTATACAACATTAGGTATATCAGAGAACGCAACTCCCGAAGAAATTAAAAAGGCATATCGTTCATTATCTTTGAAATATCATCCCGATAAGAATCAAAATGATCCAACAGCAGTAACTATGTTTCAAGGAATTAGTTCTGCTTTTGAAGTATTAGGAGATTCAGAGAAAAGGAGAGAATATGATTTTATGCGCAATAATAAAAATATGTTTGGTGGTGGTGGATTTAGTGGAGGAGGAATGGAAGATATGGGTGATATCAATGATTTATTATCGAGTTTATTCTTCGGTGGAATGCCCGGAATGCCCGGAATGCCCGGAATGCATGGAATGCCTGGAGGTTTAGGGAATATGGGCGGAGGAATTAGAATGGCACATATGCAGCAGATGCCTGGTCATAACGGAAATGGATTTAACCCACCTTTTCAAGGATCTCATATTCGTGTTTTTAAAAACGGAATGCCAGTTCATATTCAGCAACAACAACGACAACAAAAACCAGCTCCTATCATTCAACACCTTCAAATCAGTATTGAACAGGTTCTCAATGGCGCTCAATTGCCAGTCGAAGTCGAACGTTGGCTCATTGAAAATGATATGAAAGTACATGAAAAGCAGACAATTTATGTTGATATTCCCAAAGGTATTGATGATGGAGAACTCATATTGTTAAAAGATCAAGGAAATACGATTGATGATGATTGTAAAGGAGATATTAAAATTTTCATTAAAGTCGTGAACACATCATCTTTTGAGAGAAGAGGACTAGATTTATATATCGAAAGGCATATTTCTCTGAAAGATGCATTATGTGGATTCTCTTTTGAATTGAAATATATCAATGACAAAATATATACTATTAATAATTATTCTGGCAATATCATTCAACCAGAATATCAAAAGGTAATTGCAAATATGGGATTAATGAGAGAAAATGCGCGAGGCAATTTAATTATTCATTTCAAGATCGATTTTCCAACTACTCTCACTCTTGAACAACTTGAACAAATTAAAACTATTCTTTAAATGCGGGCTTCCCCACAGACCCCTTTTTGATGTACTTTTGAAAAGTTGATTTTCAAAAGTAAAATTACAGCACAGAACTATTCAATATTTCATGAAGAATAGCCATCCTCATATAAACCCCATTTTCTACTTGATTGAAATAGACAGCTCTCGGATCCTTATCGATATCTGTTGATATTTCTATTAATCGAGGCAATGGATGCATAATGATAGCAGTATCTTTCATCACAGATACTTCTTTCATAGTAATAGTAATATTGTATTGTTTAACAAGCGAATATTCTGCTTCTGTCTCGAATCTCTTTTTTTGTATCCTCGTAACATAGAAGATATCTGTAGTTGACAATGTTTCTTCTAATGTAGACTTGTATTCTTGTTGTATACCTTTTCCTTCTACAACAGAATATATATCTTCTGGCATTTCTAATCCTTCAGGACAAACATAATTGAATCGAATACACGGAAAATAACATAATAGATAAACGAGAGAATGAACTGCGCGACTGTTCTTTAAGTCGCCGACAAAAGTAATAATCAATGATGGAAATCTTCGATTGCTGTTAATATGGATACCTCTTTTTGTCAGTTCAGAATATATCGTATATATATCGAGCAATGCCTGTGTTGGGTGTTCTCCTGAACCATCTCCTGCATTAATAATGGATACAGAAGATACAAGTGTTGCTCTTTCGACGGATCCTTTCTCTGAATGTCGCATTACAATAATGTCTCCATAGTATCCCAATGTCTTAATCGTATCTTCTAGACTCTCGCCCTTCTGCGTACTAGAAGTTTGATCATTGACTGTTATTACTTGTCCACCTAATTTATACATTGCTGCCTGAAAAGAGCACGAAGTGCGAGTGGAAGGTTCACAGAAGTAATTAATAAGTATTTTGCCTTGTAAATTGTAAATAAGACGGTTATATTTCATTTCATTTGCCTTCTGTATCAGTCGCAGAACAAGATATTTTTCTAATTGTCTTACACTGAAAAGATGGAAATTATTCATTATTATGCTTGAATATTATATTTTTATATTAATATTCATTTCCTTCTTGTTCCACAATGACACTCTGGAACCCAATTATGACATCCTGGAACCCAACCATGACCTCCATGTGATTGATTCATATGCCTTTTTGCGCGATCATCGACTGTAGATAATGTTTCATTTTTCTCTGAAAACCAATGTTCTCCATCAGGACAAATACCACCGAAATGGCAATGATTACAATTACCACACCAACACATTTTTATACAACATTTGTCATCGTAATTTTCACTGTTACAAAATTGACAATTCATGAATATATATTATAATATACTATTTTCTCTCTTTCTTTTTAAGTTGGGATTATACTGAAAATAAAAAATGATATTAGGTTGAAACCAACAAGGCATTTATTTTCAAGGCATTTATTTTTCATTATATATATTTTTTGATTTAAATATATGCCTATATGTCATAATATGTCTCATCAATTAAATTTGCAAGAAAAAATAGCAATATTTCTCAAAATGAGAAATGATGTATTAAAAGTTCCTCTTAAAAAAATTATCAATAATATGATAAATAAGTGTAAATATATTAATGGTGAAAGTTTAGAAAGACATAATTTTGGAAATAGACCAATAAAATTAACAAATATTCCAAAAGATATTAATTCAGCTTCATTCGAAGAAGATTTATTAAATGCACTTGGTTCAGATGAAAATGAAAAATCAATAGTAGAATTATTATGGGGAGATATTCAACTTGGAAAAAGAGTTCATGCTTGTATAATAATGTGGATTTCAGTTTACATTTTAAAAAGACCTGTTTTATATATTTTTAGAAATTTATCAATAGACCAAAAACAATTACAAGATGACATAACTGGCACTGAAAAATATAATTTTAATGTTCAATTTATTAAAAGTTTTTTTGATACATTTAATGTAGAACTTCAAGAATGTTTTGAAGATTTGGGTTTATCGATTTATGAAGAGTATAAACTTCCGGAACTGAAAGACATTAATAGTAATGATATTATTAATAAATTAAGCAATAAAGATGCAATGAACTCAAACGATATATTCTGCTGTTTAATGAATAATGTTCAACTAGCAAAAATAAATATGAAGTTTAGTGAATATATTTATTACAATGATGAGCTTGTTAATATAACAACCTTAGTTGATGAAAGTGATTTAATGTCACCAACTTCATCAAATGACAGAAGCAATGATAATGATAAAAAAGATTCTACTGCTAGTGAAATATTACTTGCTAAAATATATAAAAAAGTAAAATATGCTTTACACATTACAGGCACAGCACATTCTTTATTATATAATATAACAACAAGATTAAGCGACCAGACTGATATACAAATTAAAATATCAAAAGTTCACAAAATGAAAAGATCAGATGATTATTATGGATTATTTAATAATTCTATAATTTTTAACACAACTCTTGTTGAATCATGGTGGGATTATCAAGATATAGAATATCACAAAAAAAAAACTTGTTATGACATTGTTCGAGATTATAATATTAATATTAAAAAAATTATAGAAAAAATACTTGAAAGACCAACGATAAAATATAATTCGTTGTTAATAAGTGAAGAAAAAATAAGAGCTAATCAATTTTGTTTAGTAGATAAAATTATTAAAGATTTTCCTGATTTGTTTATTGTAATATATCATGGAAATTGTTTAAGATTATATTTATCAAAAAAATATGAAATGGAAATTAAATCTTGGTCTAAATGGGACTCAAAACAATCATCGACAAGTCAAAGATTATGGCAAACTGGTGGAGTTTATGGTTCATCTGTAGATACCGAAAAATCTGAAGAACTACCAAACAATTATTGTTATTTCAATATAAACACCAAAATATTAAATATAAAATTTGTTTATAAATTATTAAGAATATTATTTGAAAAAAGCGAGGTACCTATTGTGTATAAAACAATTATAACAATAACAGGTAAATATGGAGAAAGGGGTTATTCTTTTACAAGTGATGATTATGATAATTATTCACTACATTTAACCGACCAGTATTTTGTGTCTCATTCATCATTAAATTGTACTGATATTTCACAACGATTAAGATTACAAGGAAAATATAATGATTTAGAACTTAAAAATGGTTCTATGAAACTTACTTTATGGACTACTCCTGAATTACAAGATATTATACAAAATTTTTATGTCAAATTTATAAAAAATATAGAAAAATATATAATGGATTGCGAGAGTTGGGAAGACATTAAAGATTTATTAGAAAGTATAATAGATAGTGGTGAGTTTCAATTTAAAAAATATATAAAAAAATTAGATACAAGATCAAATCGAGCAGGAAATCTAAAAATTAATAAACAGTTTGACCCCAAACTTAATGGATATAGATTCATTCTTGTTGATGATATGAATGAAACTGAAATAAGCAACTGGTGTAAAGAAACAAAAATATTACCTGATTATATTTGTATTAATGAAATTAAAGAAATAAACATTAGTGATTTTATTGATAAATATGGTGATTATGATAGCGGAGTTCCTTTGTGTATTGCTAAAAATATTATTATTAATTTTGATAGAAATAATTTAAATGAATTAGTGTTAAAAAAATTTCCATTTTTGGAAAAATATAAATTAGATAGAGTAGTTCAAATTAAAAAAGGTTCTCTTAATAGTGATAGATATAATGGTATACAAACCGCAATTGAAAATCGTTTACCTTACAATTATTATATTACAAAACGTAAACTAGACACATATAATATTTTAGTTTACGATAATTATGATAATATACATATTACTATTACAACAAATAAAAAATGTTTACCTAAACAAACAAATAATTGTATAAAAAAAACTCCATATATTATTGATGGTGATAAAGTAAAATATTCTGTTCTCAAAGAAGAGTATAAACGACTGAATACTCATGGATATTCAAATGAAGACAATGACGATTTTATAGAAGATGGAGGATTGCCAGGTAAATATTACTGGAAAACTCCAGATGGTTGGTTATATTTATTTGATAAAGATAAACCAGAAATTATTTCATTAAATATAGTAGCTCCTTTACCTATTACAAATATTATACAAACAAATACAAATAATTCGCCTGAACAATTAATTAATAGTGATATAGTATTATTTGCAAATTCCTGCTGTAAAAAAACAGATAAACCCAATTTAAGGTTTGGTATAAAAGACATATATAAAATATATGAAATGTGGTGTATAATAAATAGTAAAAAATGCTTGAAAATACAAAAAAAATTCAGAGAGGAGTTTGAAAAACTAAATTATAAAGAAGAACTAAGCAAAGGAGTTGATTTAAATAATCAACCAGGTAAAAGAGGTTATAATATTATGGTTTCATTATAATTTGACTTAAAATTAATTTACAAAGAATTAATACTATGAAGGATCATATTATTAATTCTTTTATTCTGCAAGACAAAAACTCGCTAATTGACATATATAATTATATAAAACTTCGATATAATAAATCAGTTGAAATAAATGATATAAAAACCAAATTAATAATTTTAATAAAAAATAACATTATTTTTGTTGATAATAAAAATAATGAATTAACAGAAGAAGGACATGTAATATTAAATGACCATAAGTATTATTATTCAAAAATAATTATTAGATTTTTTAAAAAATATAATAAAACACATAGAAAATATCAATTGAGAGAAATTAGAAAAGAACAACAACAACTAAGAAATTATTTAATTACAAATAAACAAAATATATGTATAATTTGTGATAAAAAATTACCATTATGTTTATTAGAAACAGCGCATCTAAAACCAAGATGTATATTAAATAATAATGAGAGAAATGATAAAAATGTTGTAGAATTTATGTGTAGATATTGTCATAATTTATATGATAATGGGTTTTTAGCTGTTTATAATGGCTTATTATATGTTTCGACATTTATAGATAACTATGATTTAGACTATAACAAAAATAAACAAATAACATTTTACAATTTACAGAACGAAAAGTATTTTATTTTTCATTATAAATATATTTATAAAGCGGGTGTTTAAAATAAAAAAATGTACAAAGAAGTATTATATTATGATTGAACTTAAAGAAGCGTAAACACAATCTTCTCAAGAAATCCCGGATTACATTCTGTAATAGTATCGCATATTTCTTGCTTTTCTGGTTCTAATACCTCTTTACGAAATGTAATTGTGTTAATTTTATTATGGTCAATTTGTTTAAATACTTTTTTAAGGTCACGAAAGAATGATTCTGAACCCGTGGTAATATACATCTCCATATTAATGTCAATATTCGTATTTCTATCAACCAATAATTTAATCATATTACACGTGTAATATAGAGATATATCGTGTTTTTCTCTTTCATGTTGACCTGTATAGAAACTTAAATTAATTTTCCGTATATTATGTAATGAACGCATTAACATATAAACATTATTAATTTGTCTTTGTTCAAGTATTTCAGATGCGCCATGTCTCTCACGTAAAATTGGAGTAATAATATGGCTATAATGTTCATTAAGTGCAACATCTATTTGACAATGTCCACCAACATGATTATCACAAGATTCATGTATACGTATTTCTTGATAATCCAAATCTACAAAACTTTTGCCAATAAAATCAACAATCGTACACAAACGACTTCTGTCCATTACGATCGCCATTTGTTCTTCCAATTTTGCTAACCGTGCTTTTGTTTCTGTCAATTCATTTTTCGTTTCTCTCAATTCTTCTTTTAAAGAAGTATTCTCTTGAAGATATGTAACAAGTGGATTCACAAATGGTGATATTTCTTCTTCTTCTGAAGAAGATAAATATTCATCGAAAGGATTGATGTATTGTTCTGACATTTCTTTTGTCTTTTCTTGGGTTTGTTTAAGTAATTGAAGTATATATTGTAAAATATAGTTCAATTTTTCTCTCTTTTATACCAATTCAATGAAAATAAAAAATGCGTATTTTAAAGAACAATAATAGTCGTAATCGTATTCTGTTTAAAATGATCATTCAACAATCGATAAATGTTGAACGAATAATATGTATTTTATCATGATATTTCTTTTTGATTGAATCCATGAATAGTTTTATTTGCGATGTTGTAAATTCAGTTTGTGTCATTTTTATCTGCGGATTTCTACCTTGATATGAAGAATATAATCGTATATCATCTTGAAAATATACAATAATTTTGGATACATGTCTGAGTTTTATGTTAGAACATATATGCGCTAACATAAAACTATTAATACCCATTCTAAAATGTAGTTCGCATTGGTTATTATTATGTATAAGTAATGTAAGAGCATTTATAAATTTACCACTTACTCTTAACTTTGATGATTGTTCAGAACATAACCCACGTTGCTCTAATGAAAATGGTGAAAATGAATAATCTGAAGAACTATAAATACGAATTATTTTTACACGATCGAATTGTCCAATAATATCTGTAAATTGTTCGTCTTTTAATATATAAGAACTACCCCCCACACCATTGCCAAATGGAATTGCATCTATATTAAACTTATGATAATATAAGACAGAATTATCCACATCGCGTGTTATTGATTCACCACCCAAATCGCCTATAGAGATTGCCGATGATTTTATATTATATGATATTGTATTACATCCGCAACATAAATATTTTGTATCTTCTATTGGTGTTGGTAATATTTGTTTTTCCAACTCATATAAACGAGAAATAGCATCGCCACTTATTTGCTCCAAATGAGACAATTTTTGCTGTGTTTCACGCAATTGTTTCTTGAGTTTATTATACGACTTTCGTTGAACGCCTTTGTTGATATACCGAATTCTTGGCATCACGACGCGAGTTTTATATTCATTCTTTGTTGGCAAAGAAATATCTGCTGTTTTCACAGAAGATAAATATTCGTCGAAAGGATTGATGTATTGTTCTGACATTTCTGTTGTCTTTTCTTGGTTTTGTTTAAGTAATTGAAGTATATATTGTAAAATATAATTCAATTTATTTTTCTCTCTTTCTAAGTCGGGATATACCAATTAAACGAAAAAGTAGAATTACCTGTATTATATCTCGAATACAATCCAAGTCGTGTAAAACATCCTCCATTACTACTACTGGATTTTGGGTAAAAATGAGAAGCACGACTAGTTGCTGCTCTCCTTATTGCTGTGCTAGTTCCTCCTACACCCGAACCAGGTGTATATTTATTAAATACATTTTGTGGTTGATTACAAATGCGTCCAATATGAGGATTCCATCTGGCACCAGTTGTATGACTCTTCTTATAAAGAAACCCATCTTTTCCATAATAGAAATTGCCGTATGTCATATAATATATTATTATAATAATATATTATTTCGCATTAATTACAGTTATCATAAATTATAATAGTATCATAACCTCTATGAACCAATCTATATCCAATCGAACCAAATAGAGTGATAATTTCATTAACACTTTCAACAGTATGATGTTCATTTGTTTCAAACTGTATTTTACAAGGATAGAACATATCAGGTAAACCTTTTATATAAGAAAATAACGATTTTAATATAATACAATCATGACCTTCTGTGTCGATCTTTAAATATTTTACTTTTTTCACATTATTTGTATAAAACAACTCACATGCGGTAATTACATTTACTTTTTCTATTTTACATAAATGTGAAACATTATGTTTTAAATGTAATGGATGATAAGTATTTATACAATTACATCCTTTGAACCAATATGGCAAATTATTAGATTCAATCACTTTTTCGTCAATATAATAAACATCTAAAACTGATTTAACATTTGATATGCCAACATTTATTTTCTTACAATTCATCTTATCTGGTAAGCAGTCAATATAATATTTTACCGCATCTACAGAAATTCCCTTTGTTGTGTCATCTGCCAATTCTATCAAAGTCTCAAAATTACTCGTTCCAATTTCAATAAAGTCATAATCGACTAATTTCATATTTTCGAATGATTTATTGATAAAAAAATTCAAAGGCATATTTCCATCTAATATTTCTTTTTCTGTTTTAGATTCAAGAGTTTTATATAAATTATTTACTAATATTAATGGTTGAAAATTTCGCATAATATTTTTATAATTATCAAATGGTTTATCAATATATTCACTTACACAACAATCCCAATTAACAGGAAATAAATTATCTAGTCCATTAAATATTTCATAATTATCATACAACTCTATATTAGAATCGGAAAAATATTGAAGAATCAAATTGCCTATCTCATTTAATTCTATTATTGAATTTTGTTTTAATTCTAAATATTCGACCATTCGTCGTTTCCATTCAATCATTAATGGAGTTAGCCTTTTACTGCCGAATATTCCATTAATGATACGATCATTATTTTCTCTAATAAAAAATCCATCCTTATTTTCAATCAATTCGAATAAAGGATCTAATGTATTTATTACTAAAGTTTCAGAGTCTAACCAGATACCTCCATAATCACATATAACATTTACTCTTACAAATTCTGATTGATGTATAGGAGACAAATTATGAAAATATGCTGGAATATATTGAATATAGTCGTTTATATTTTTATCAGTAATTAAATGAACGTGATAACCTTTTCCGTTAGTTGAATGTAAGTATATTAAATTGCGTAATATAGAGATGAGTGTATTTTCATTGCCAGTCCAATATAGATAGATATTTCTTGTATTCATTGATTATAATTAATATTTGCATTTATATTATAAATTAATTATTTTTTTACCATATTTTAAACTTAAAGAATATAATTATTATATTTCCAACGCAATAAAGTGTTGTAAACGCGTATAAATAATAATTTGATATTGAACAAATTATTATTGTTATGACATGTCAATTTTTTTCCAAAGAGGTTAAACTTATGATATCTTACGTGTAGGAATATCAGAAGAGACCAAGTAAATAGAGTTTTCAGTAATAACAATATACTCTGTTCCACTCTTGTAAAATTTGGCGACAGGAGAAGTATACTCATCTTCGCTCTTAACCAACAGTTTTTCACCGCCTTCACGAACTCCAATGAGCGCCTTCTTGTCGAGTGATGATGCCCAATAATCCAACATGATAGGTTTATCTTCTACAACAGCCAGTTTTGCGGCGTGTTTCAGTGTGGCATCGCTAGGTAATCTATAACTTGAAGTTCCAACTGCAGCTGTGATTGTTTGATTTTCTGTAGACATTATATCATTTAATTTTTATTGTCTTTAAATACTTATTAATACTTATTAATTATTACAACAAATACTTATTAATTATATTAATGTATAATATGTTAACCGATACACCGGCCAAAGAATTCAAATATATATTGACAAATGCAGATAATTATCTGTCTTCTTTAAATTGTGAACTAAGTGGCTTATTGAAACAGCAGTTAAATTTGACAAATGAATATACAAAATGTATGAATGAATTATATATTAACACAAATAATCAAAACCATTTCTACATTTATATCAAAGGATTAGAAACAATCTATCACATATTCAACAATTTAATATATCATACCAAAAATATCCATCTTACACATGATTATTGTCAAAAGGCGATCTATTTTTACATTGAATTTGTTAACCAAATTATGGATGATTCTAATGTATTTTTAAAGTTAAATATTTCAGATGCAGTTCTTTTTATTTACAAAAAAACCATCTTTGACATTAATAAATCTTTATGTAAAAATTTGGAGAAAAATCCAATTGAAACAGAAAAAAGAGTATATGATACGTTGATGATTCATGGAAATATCATCAAGATGGTTATTTCTTATATATATTATAATAAATCAAATGACGATGATGATGATGATGACAACGAAAATCAAATATCATCACGTCCATTTGAAAATATATTTACTATCATTGATTCAATCCTCGGTATATTAAAAAATATAGTTGTATATGATTTTTCTTATATAAATTATTGTAACCTATTCTGTTTAACAGAATTACTACAGGAATATTTCAATAATATTTATACTCGCGAAGAATATTTAGAATGTGTATCTAAATTCTGTAAAAATATTAAAAATTTGGAGATATCTCCAAAAATAATGAGAGAAAAAATATATATGAAAATGATATTCAAAATGAAACCAACACAATTTATTAAACTGTTTGAATAATATCTATTATCATGGTTTTCTTTCTAATCTTCTTTCGCTTGTCCTTGACAACTCGATTTGCATCTGTTATGATCATTTGATTAATTTGATGAAATTCTGCGATGAGTATTTTCTTTAGATATTCATAAATACAGTATAACACATGTTCATCACACATACCGACAATAAGTATACTTCCAGTTCTAAATATCATGAATGATACTTCGACCACATTTGGATATAGGTGTTTTTTGTCTTCTGGAATTTTACTTCCAGTCTGTATTTCCACATCAGGATTAAAGTAGAATTTTGACTGAATTCCTGGATAAGAACATGGATCGTATATGCTTTGAATATTATACTTATATTTGAACAACTCATGTAACACTTCTCTGTTGATGTAGAATCCACAATTAAAATTGGAATTAATTAATACAGTGTCGCTCTTTTGTTTATAACCCAATGGAAGCTCTTCCACAATAAAGGGTTGTAGCGTTTCCAATATATGAACTAATATGATTTCATATATTTTATCATTTTGAACGCCAGGTATCTCCAATTTGCCCGTATTGAAGATCTTAATATGAAACTCCTTGAACATATCGTCGACCTTAATACGCATGATCATTACAAAGCAGTTATAAAATGCACTCTTCTTCTTGATGCGATAACTCAGTATATCCTTCTTTGATATTCCAACACTAACTTTGCGTATATCCTTGAATTTGATTCGCCCGGTGGGATTATGAATGCTGGTAATGATTTGTTCATCATAGTAATTTTCATTTTTTAAATTTTCTTTTATAATTGCAAGCTCTTCTTCTCTCATTGAATTAAATTTCATCTGTTTTTTGATAATACCTTCTGTTGGTTGAGAATAAGGTATGATTTTTATACCCCAGAATATACTATGTAGATCTATCATTTGATTCAAATACGCAATCTTCGATTTCGTTGAAATATATATATCAGATGAAATAGGAATATCTTCATCGGCAATAATGACATCTGAGCCGAATTTTTGTATTGTTTTAGATATTGGTGGTGGCATCACAATTTCATCATCATCTGGATCTTCTTTTACAGAATCGTCATACCCAAAACAATTCGAATGTTTATGCGTTGACACAATATAATCTGTGTCTAATTCTGGTGTAGAGTTTTGAGCCATTAAGAACAATTCCCATTCATCATCTATGATTGTTGCTGACGCTGACATTTCTGTTTATACCTTATTTGCTTTCATTCCTTTAAATTAAATATATAATCAATTTTTATATATTTAAAAATGCTAAGGCGCAGCAGCAACAATAGCTGACACAATATGATCAGTTAATTGCGTCATTGCATAACCAATATAATACTCATTTTTACAATCCTGATAATGCATAATATTTTCTATGCTTTCCAGAATACCCTTGTTAATAATTGACGGCTTACTACGAATGAGGTAATTAACGAAATACTTGATAATATTTTTTACATCGATGTTATATTCGACACTGATTGTTCTTATATATTCATTCATATTCTCTTCTTTGTTCACCATTTTTCTATAAATATTCTCCAATACTTCATTATTAATGATTCTAAAATCCTTATTATCCAGAACATCTTGATTCGACTGCATGTAATTAATCATACTTCTAATATCCGACTTATATAACTGCTGTATAGAGTGAATAGTCTGCGCTGATACATTCAATCCTTCTGCCTTTGCGATACTAGAGAGAAAATTATGTATATCGTTATCTGGTATTTTATTAAAACGCATTTTCAAAAACTCATTCTGTAGACCCTCATCGATACGACTAATATAATTACATATCAGACAAAACCGCACAGAAACAGAATACTCTTGTAATAAATATTTTAGCGCTTGTTGTGCATTTTTTGTCATATAGTCTGCCTCATCTAGTATAATAAATTTCATTCCATCATTAAAGAGAGACTTTGAATTTACAAATTGACTGATTTGATTGCGAATAATATCGACCCCTCTATCATCGCTTGCATTATTTTGAATAATCAAACTTTTTGTTTTATAATTATGCTTTTCTTGAAACTCATTCACTAATGCGATAACGCTCGATGTTTTACCTACTCCCGGAGGTCCATAGATTAAAAGATTAGGAAAATAACCTGTTTCTACTATATTGTTCATTATCTCTCTATTCAATGGATCCAGAATAATATTCAATATTTTTGTTGGTCTCCAGGATTCTACCCAAGGAATACTCATATAATTAATATGGTTCATACTGTGTAAATATTAATTATTGTAAATATTATTAGTGTTTTATTTATCAAATAGTATTAAAATTGAAATTGAAATACTTATAAACAATAAAGACATCAAAAAGACAGATAACAATGACACGATTCAAAGTGGCGACAATTTCTAATTTGCGTGAGTTCCCTGAGTTTGAACAGCAAAAAATATATATTTCAATGATAAAAATGAAAATCCAAATCACGAAAGCGCTTGAACATAGCAACTATGTAAGAGAAAATCCAGGGAAAATGTCCTCTATGCCAACTCAACAAATTCATTCTAGATTTAAAGCGTTGACAGAAGAAGAAATTCCTGATGAAGAACGCAAAAAACGAGATAATATGCTTATTTCTCTGAATGACCAAATCAGAGAAACTCTCAATGAAATGGATATGGATGTTTGTATTCAAGTCAAACAAGCTCACTCTAAATTTAGAGTGTTGTCAGAAAAAGAGATTCCCGACGAAGAACGCAAAAAACGAGATAATATGTGTATTTCTCTGAATGATCAAATCAGAGAACCTCGAAAATGGAGAGTCTTGAAAGAAGAAGACATACCAGAAGATATACGTGTATGTAGAGACAGAGACAACAAAATATAAAAATTGAAAATAATTTATCAATAATACTATTTTTTTAATTAAGACAAAACAAATGGAATCGCAAGGTTATCTAGAATTATTCATCGGCCCAATGTTCTCAGGCAAAACGAGTAAACTACTCGAAATATACAAACAGAATATCTTCTGTAATATTCCAATCATTGTTATCAATCATTCTGCCGATAAGCGATATCATGAAACGGAGTTGAGCACACATGACAAAATAATGATTCCATGTGTTCAAACAACTGATCTACTCACACTGTGGAATTATACTGCTTTAGATGTTCCAATTGATGATGAATTATCAAGATGTCATATTCATTTTAGACAAGCAAAAGTTGTTCTAATCAATGAAGGACAATTCTTCAGTGATTTGTATCCTTGTGTTATGAAATTATTAAAGGAGAAAAAGAAAATATATATATGTGGTCTTGACGGTGATTTTGAGAGAAAACGGTTTGGAACCATTCTCGATCTTATTCCTTTGTGTGATAAAGTAACAAAGATGACGTCACTTTGCGGCAATTGTCGTAATGGAACACTAGCCATCTTCTCGCGCCGAATTACTACAGAAACTACACAATTTCTTATTGGCAGCGACAATTATATACCAGTTTGTCGTGATTGTTATGATAAATAAATGAAAAATGAATAATATATATTATAATATAATATTATATAATATTTTTTATTTTTCATTTTTCATTTTTCATTTTTCATTGACACCGAGGACCACCGCCAATTAACTATCATAAACAATTTAAAGTAATTTAATAATATAATTTATATTAAATGAGTTTAAATAAAGCATCTTCTTCGATTTTGAATAATGATTCTTCGATTTCCGCAAATGTATTGAACACAACCACAATAACAACAACAACTCCACCTATTATTACAGAAGGTAAAAAACGCACAAAAAAATCGATTGTTGAAAATTCTACCACAATTGAAGAAGTTGTTTGTAAGAAACGTGGTCGCAAACCAAAAGGTGGAAAAATAATTAGTCAACAAACCACACCGGAATTGGTCAATGTAATCAAACCAAATATCATTTTACATCTCAAATGTTCAATCAAAGATTTGAATCATATCGGTGAATATAATTCCAACTTTACGAATTCGAACATAGATCCTTATAATTTCGATAGTATTAAAAATGAATATGAACAAATCAGTTTGGAAACATCTAACACATTGTCATTATCAGTTGATAATATAATTACAAGTCAACCCTTTTCTTTCGACTGTTCTGACAATTCAATCGATACAAAAGAAATATGGAAGAAGCTGAAAACTTTAGAACATAACTTACATATTAATAATATTTCTGACAAAAAATCCGCATGTTTTTGGTGCTCATACGATTTCGATAATCCATCTATCTATATTCCCAAATTTCAAATGAAGGGAACATATCATGTATATGGTTGCTTCTGTAGCCCAGAATGTGCCGTTGCGCATTTGATGAATGAAAATATTGATCATTCTGTCAGGTTCGAGAGATATTCTCTACTTAATCATATTTATTCGAAAATATATGAATATAGCAAAAATATTAAACCTGCACCTAACCCACATTATATTTTAGAGAAATTTTATGGCAATCTTACTATCCAAGAATATCGTGCTTTATTAAAAAGTCATCGACTCTATCTCATGATCGATAAACCGTTGACTCGTATTTTACCCGAATACTACGATGACAATGATGACTTCATTATTAACCATAAAGTTATTCCATCCAGTAATTTACAGCAGATAAAGAAAAATATACGAAGACAACCGTATAATGATATGTATGATAATAAAGCAGTTTAATGTAGTATTATGACTATTTTTATAGTCATAATATGATCCACGTATTTTACCATACAGCAATTTGTGGATTATCTGTTTTCAATCCACCGAATAATGCCTGAAAATGTGGCGACATTACTAATGCGCAATTGACGCGATATTTCGCATAAGAATGATTGTCTCTTTTATATAGTGATGACATTAACTTTGGATGCATTACTACTCTCCATAATTGCGCATAATTCGTATAAAAATGCTTCAAATGTTCTCGTTGTTTTAATCCATAAACACAATTTTCCGTCAAAACGTTAATATACGCCTCTTCTGCAACTAAAAACCCAGTTATATCCGCTATATTTTCACTTAAAGTCATTTCGGGATTCACGTTAAATTTGTCCCTCTTGGCAACACGATAGAAGAATGTCTTAATCAGTATTTGCTTTGAAGCATACGCCTGAAAATCCTCTTTCTTCCACCAATTATGATACGAACCATGTTTATCATATAAACTTCCAATATTGTCAAATCCATGGGATATTTCATGCCCTATTAATGTTCCCATAGTTGCCATATTATAAGATAAGGGACGGCTTATATCTAGAAAAGGTGCTTGTAAAATCGCATTTGGTATGATTATCTCATTCTTATTCATATTATATTCCGCATTCACATTGTATGTATTCATATCGATGCCTTTTAACCATGTATTTTTCGATGGAATTGGTTTATAAAACGTTTTCACAAAATAATGTAATTTCCATTCTAAATAACGCATATAATTGGCAAATACATCGTTCATCAAAAATACACACGATGGATCTTCTATCCAATATGGTTTATCGCCGACAGTCACCTTAAGATTTTCCAATTTATCAATCGCAATGCGAATCGTATCAGAAGATAACCATGTGTTTCTTTTTAATCGCGTAATATAGGTAGCAATAATCAATTGAATAATGTGTTTGGTCAATACTATTTCTCTCTTATTTTCATAGAATTTGAGATAAGTCTTATTTACCAATGTGTTCATTATCTCGCAAATAAAGTTAATTGCTCGATCCTGTTTTGTTGCAAGTTTTACTTTTTTATCTATAATACAATAATCCAAAATAATCTGGTGTAATTTACTATGAAACTTCGATGCCATAAAAAGTATTTGTGTAATATAATAAACCAACATATCATTTGTTCGCCATTTACTATTGAGTAATAACATTGCTTCTCTCGTATATCTGGGATTTTCAATGACAATTTCTTTCGGCGTCTCTTGTAATTCAATGTCTTTTGACAGAATAGTCCAATCAAGATGACATATTTTTTTTGATTGACTTACAGAAAATAAATTATATATCTTTTCTATAGTTCTAGGTTCTTTAGAAGAATAAATAAATTGTGACATATACTTTTCGATTTCTATAACTTTTTCTATATCGTATGAATGATCCGGACCGAAAATACAATGAAACATATCCGTCAATAATTTGCGATATTTATTGATGATTTTTTTGTCTTTTATGCGATATTTTTCTGGATCTTCAATATTAAGACCACCTTCTTCAATATAAAATCGATTTAATGTTGGTTGTCGTTGATCGGCGGAAATAACAATGTTTACTAATTGATTTAGACCTTTTTGAATAGACCAAGACATTAGTTTATATAAATCGTTTGCTTCTTTTGAATCTTGAATTTGAATTAATTCTATAATGAGAGAAAAAATATGCTTTTCTACAAGAGGATCATTTTGTTCCATATAAGAATGATATAATGCATTAACTTGCGCATTCCCAATTAACTTGTTCAATACAACATTTTTGATATCTTTATCGACCTTGTTATTTAATAGAGAGAAAGCACTAATTATTGTTTTTTTAGACACTTGATTTTTATGCCTGTCAATCCAATCTTTGTTTACCATACTATAAAAATCTTCTTGAATCGTTATATGATGATGATGTTTATTTCTTTTCTTTTTGACAATTTGATGTTTAGGAATATGTTTTTTTTTGTATATTTTACGTGTTAATACCATATTAATATATTGTTATATTATATTAATATGCCAGATATAGATATAGATATAGATCCGGCTATTGCTGCTGTTTGTAAACGATTAAATATCCTAATACCACAAGCATATGCTGGAATTGTAACTTTACTTACAGACATACAAGGTGGAAAAGGAGCACCCCCCAATTACCTTACAACAGATGAATTAAATACATATTATGATATTATTTCATCTATTAGTGTTCGTTTGATGATACAGACGCAAACAAAATATGGTTCTGGAAGTGCAAGCGGAGCAGCAGCACCAATGTCTACTCTTGGTAACAAATATAATTTTAGTAGTAGTAGTGGTGGAGGTGGATTGATTGGATCATGGAGTGATTTTATTTTGAATAGAAGTTTACAAGATATTTTACCTACAATTATGTTAAATGACAGAACAAAAGGAACCCTAATTGGGGGACTTCGTCGTCGAGTAACAGATGCACCAAATAATCATATTCATAAAAGTATGATTGATGCAATGGCGTTAATGGTTAATATAGGAATTAATCCAGCTGACCCAAATTACCAAACAGAAACCAGAAACAGATTATTTTTTAATACAGCTGATGCAACTTATATACCATATAGCACAATTCGTCATAAAACAGGAATTCAAATTATTGTTGATATTTATTTAAAAGCTGGAATAATTTTTAAAGATAAAACTGGAAGATTTGTTTGGAATATTGGGAGATTATTAACAGAATTAAATACAGGGTGTCTGGTTGTTTCATCGTTAGCAGCATATTTAACAGATGTAGAAATTGCATATTTTTTACAAGGAAATGTCGCAATTTATTTACAACAATCTGGTTCTGCTGAATTTCAATTTATGACAGCAGTCGTGATGGGATGTCTTTTAGCTAAGTTTAATAATATAGATCCTGCTACTGGTATCCCTGCTCCATTAGACCTGGCTCAACCAGAACCAGATATTATTAATGTTGTATATAATTTTACTATGGCTACCGCTCATCCCAATAGTCGCAGGATGACGATTACACCTACAGATCAAATTTGTAATGATTTAAGTATGCATATTCAGAGGCTAATTATTGCAAATAAACAAAAAATCAGTGATGAGCTTTGGCCTTTTGTAACGTTTACGGTAACACTTATTTTAAGATTACATGGACATCCGTTTGGACATGCATTTGAATTATCTGTTACATATGATAAAGGTAATTATTACGCATTAATGTATGATGGTTATTCAACTAAATATATTAAAAAAAGTTCTAGTACTGCACCAACAACAACAACCGCACCTAGTTCGGCATTTTCGAGTTTTCTATTACAATGTGCTCAACCAACAACAGATAAAAGAGTATATATGTATACTATTGAAAGTCATGATTTAGTTGGATTAGATGATTTACATCAAATGTATAAAGGAGTTGTTATTCCGGCAGTTCGAATACCAATAACTTTTGGAACAACTGGTTCAGGAGTATCTACTGATCCAAACATATTAACAAGTCTTCCTCTTGTAATGAATAACAAAGAATTTTATGAAGGGATACGTGGTCAATGCGTGCTTCAAGGAAAATCCGGTCCATTAGAATTATGGGTTCCGTTTATAAAAACAGCAATTACTGACCGTTCCAGATATAATAGTATATATCCACGAGAAATATTACAACATTCAACAGCAGAAGATTTACAATCGCTTGGTAGAATTGTTTCAGTAATGACTCCTAGAAGTCAACAGACAAAATTAGATCAAGATATGATTATTGTGAATCAAATACTAATAAATCCATTACTTCGAACAAAATTTGAAAGAAGCACTGGTTATTCTCTTGCTGGAAAAACAAATCAAGATCTTTATGCATTATTTCAAACGAGATCAGACTATATGGATTCTGCAAAAGAAGCTATAGCTGAAGTGGAAACTCAACGTATTCAGGATGAACGTAATAAAGAGTATGCTATTCATCTTGAAGCTATTAATATTGCATATGAAATTTTAAACACTGCTGGCGCTTATGATTTATTTGCTAGAGCAGTTAATGAACCATCTCTTACTCAAGTAAATTTAATTGAATATTTGGAATTAAATATCAAGCAAGGTAAAACTGATGTAATAAATTTGGCAATCGATTCTATAAATTTAGGTGGTCTTCAACAGGCTTCTACAGATGCCTCAATAAGAATTCAATCTAACCCATCTGCTGTTACAATACTTAATTCAAAATTACGTGAACATGGAATTGCACCTCCACAAGGAGATATTTATAATGAAAGATTTATATTTGAAAATGAAAATAATGGCATTGGTATTATTTCTTATATAGAAGAAGCGATTGAAGAAACCACTCATGAAGAAGCAATTTCTCTTGTTTTGGAAGATTTGATAGACCAAGCTGCTGGCAATCCTGGTAACTGGAAATGGAGTCCAATTGATGATCTTATTGTTGGGTCATTTACTCCAGCGAATTATTCAGAAATAATTAGTGATGAATTCGCAAGTAATAAAGCTACTAAAGAGTTAATAGTACATGCAGTTGATTATGCTATTAAAGAAGTTGCTGTTCCAGTTACTGAAGATATTCATCTATATTCTAATGATATTATTGCAAATAATACGGCATTGGCATTTGGTGCAATTATTGCTAATAGTGTTAGTGAAAATATAGCAACAGATCAAAATGTTGCAGAATTGGCGGCAAACAATGGAGTGGAAATTGGTAAACAATCTGTAGTAGGATTACAATCAACCTTACAAGCAGAAGCACGAAAAAATATTAGTGGCCCTCCAATAGTAAATAATTACGAAGTAGCAATTGGTGTGATTCGCACATTTGGTAATGCATCTGCTATTATAATGGGAGTTGACCCATTACACGCGATTGAACAAATTGCTGGCGTTACAGCAAGTGTCGTGGGAAATGCATCTTCATATATTACTAGTGCATATTCTTCTTTATTTGGCGAAGTTCTTTCTTCTAGTTATTATATAGGAATTCCTCGACAATCACGAGAAGCAGGCAAATTAGAATCATCGCTGGGTTCTTATTGGAGTCAACCAACAACTGCCAAAAGAGGAACAAAAGGCGGCAAAAGAAGAACTAAACATCGTAAAATAAACAAAAGAACAAGAAAGCATAGAAAAAATGTCAAATGTAGAAAATCCAATCATCGCCGAGCTAAACGCAGCCGCCGTTAGCGATTTCTTGTTCCAATTTTACATTTTGTGCTTGATTGAAATCCTTAATTGAAAGATCAAGTTGTTTTCTAATCTGTTTGAACATTTCCTGTTGTAAAGAAGGACTGGTTCGACTTACTACCTTATGAATAGGTATTCCCATAAACTCTTTAATTATGTTGATAGTATCCCCTTCATGTTCTAAAAACTTTTGTTCAACAACCTCTCTCGAGTAATCAGTTTGTCTCATAATGACATCAATAGATGATTCTAATTCTAATTTTGAATCCATTGATATTATGAGCAAATAAAAAAGTTTTATTAAACGAATAATATATATGTTGATATGCCCCCCCGCTCTCATATACCTTATCTTCTGTATTGTTCAAATAATTCTAGATAGCATCAATGGACTCTACAATACAGCGCTAGTCAAAACATTTGTTGCCATTATTATTACTTTTTTGCTGGATGTTTTGTGTAAAATGGGTTTAGGGATAATTTCATGGATCATCGTATTGATTCCCTTTATATTTATGGCAGTGATTACGAGTTTGTTGCTCTATATTTTCGGTCTGGATGTTGCCACTGGACAAAGGGTTACGACAATATATAATAAAGAGACAGAAAATTCACAACCACAACCACAACCACAACCAATTGTTATCAAATCAAATATGACATCTCCTCCTTTTCCACCATGGATGTTACCAAATACAAAATATGATACACAGCCTCATTACTTGACTGTGTCAACTCCAGAGGCAAATACAAATATAGTAAAACCGCGACCAGATGCCATAATTATTCTTCCAATGCCGGTACAAAACTTGGGATAAAGATAAATATAAACTAGAAAATATGATATAAATATATATAACAATTTCATTATCAATGAATTTATACAATTTATATTATATCAAAATTGGAATGAGTATAGGAATTGGTTTTGTTTTTATATATGTAATTAAGCATCCACCTAAAATCAACACTATTTTCTTTTATGAAATAGCACATTATGGTGTAAAATATTATAGTCTTGCTCAAATCGTAAGTCGTAAATATATAAAGAAAATATCTCAAAACAAATATATAGAATCAAGTGTTTTCTATTTGAAAGATTTGTTGATAAATGATGTCGAATTAATAAAAGATAGTTGTGTGCTATTGAGATGTAAAACAAGTAATTTGGTAATGTATAATCCGCTATATATGGATTTTATGATTTATTCGGATATTCATAGTTATCCAGTAAATAAGGTGATTTGTAAAGATGTATATAATTTTGTAAAAAAGTATGAAGTATGCGATTTCAAATTATATATGATTAAAATTATATTGTCTGAAACAATAAATTATATGATTAATCTGTCCACTGCTGAATATAATTATTATGTTGTTGGCAATGTGATTGATAAATTTGTAGTGTTATATTTGTTATATAAACAGCATGGAATTATTGTCAATGAAGATACCGTATGTTACACAATGGAAATAATGGATCATAATATAGAGGTCGTTTATATCACTGAAAATGACGATATTATTTTGGAAAAATCGACATATCGAATTAAAAACGTGTTCAAGGTGAGAGAAGATGCGAGTTATATAACTGATTATAATAAAGAAAAAACAACAGATCATATGTGTTTCAATAATAATAAAGTAATCGAAAAATCGATTGATGATATTGACTGGGTCAAATGTCTCAAATAAATTATAAAATAGAATATAAAAATAATAGTATAATGTTCTTTATATGTTATTATCAAACTCATATAAAGAACTTGAAGAGGAAATGAAGACAGAACTTCCTGTTAGCATTCATCCTACAATAAATAAATGGACATTGTGGGCTCATTTGCCACATGATACGGATTGGACGTTGAAAAGTTATAAAAAAATATATGACATTTCAAGCATTGAAGCAATGATAGCGATCACAGAAACTGTTCCGGATATATTAGTAAAGAATTGTATGCTATTTATTATGAGAGAAGGCGTAACACCATTATGGGAAGATACACAGAACAAAAATGGTGGATGTTTTTCTTACAAAGTGTCGAATAAAAATGTATACGAAGTATGGCGTGATTTGACATATGTGTTAATTGGAAATGTAATTAGTACAAATGATCAATTTGTCTTTTCTGTGACAGGGATCACAATTTCTCCGAAGAAGAATTTCTGTATTATCAAGATTTGGATGACGAATTGTAAGAATCAAAATGCGTCGACTGTTACAAATGATGTGAAGGGGTTGACATCGCAAGGTTGTATATTTAAAAAGCATGCACCAGAATATTAAGGACAAGGAAAGGGTCGATTGCGTTCGATGACTAAAGGGAGTGGCATAATTGTTGGATTAGGTTCATACAAATTTTTCATTTTTAGATTAGTCGGTTGAGCGATGAATTTCAGTTCTGGTTTGACGAGATTGGTAGAATTGATACCGAACAAGAATGATTCTGTTTGAACAGGATTATGAGAGAGTTTATTCCATGGTAAATGTCCTTGAATGAGACCTAATCCCGCGAAATTTGTGTGACCTGCTTCGCCATAAGCAGAATGAGAATATAAATTATATTCTGTATTTTCTTTGTATGTGCGTTGTTCAAGATTGTAGTTGCCAGGAGTATTGATATTTCTGGTAGAAGCCATTATTATAATATTATATTATAATAATTGTTTATTTATTCGTTATTTGTCATTTGTCATTTGTCTCCGTATTTGAATTTGTAAATGACTGAATAGACTGAATAAGACTATCTATATTTGTTCGAGAGATAAATTGAGAATCTTCGCAGAGTAGATCGGAAATACATAAATGTGTAATATGAAATAATTGATACGAGAATAGAATAATAAATCCAGAATGTTCATCTTCAGTCAACAAAGTATTGGAAGAGAGAAATAGAGAATAATTCAATAATACGTTTGCAGTTTGGTTTGTCTCTCTTAGACTACAAATATGATTGTATAATTCTTCGATCTTCGTGTTAATCACAGCTTCATTAAATTTATCTATATTAAATGCGTGTAAAATCTCAGTTTCATATAAATATTTACTGGTAAATGTATCAGATAAATTATTCACATCAATTTCATTTTCATCGTCATCATCTGAATGGCTAGACGATTCTGTATAATAAGCGTCTTCTGGCGCAATATGTTTTTGTGCCGTTTTATCTGCTATATATTGACTACTAATAGGGTTAAATGAACATAATGAAGGATCATAGAACATATAAGTTGGAATAAATTGAAAATTATACATATATTAATACATTGTCAAATTTGTTTTAAATTAATAAATTGTAATACTTATTTATGATAGCTGAATACAATGAAGATTATATTATTGTTGTCTATTTAAGAATTCTCTATCACGCGTCAATTCACGTGATGGAATACCTCCACGAATCCATCCTTCTGATGCGACACCTTCAACACAATATGCTGGATTCGTAACTCTATTTTGTATATTAGATTGAAGTGGTGTATTTGTATATTTCAAATAACTCTTTTCTGGCAATCGAGTAACTGTACGTTTATTAGTAATCATCTCTCCTTGTTGCATCTGCGATTCTAATACCGGATCAACTGAACCTCTACCTAAATAGGGAACTGTCGCAAATGGTCTCTGATATAAGTCTATCTTACTTCTGGGATGAGTGCTACTATTCTGACTAAATAATAACTTCGAACTATCATCTACGACGCAACCACCTGATCCAACCGGACTTGTCCCATTATACATAATACCTGGCTGTGAAGTTGCGAATTTGATCGGTATTTTCATAGAACAATCGCCAGCAAAATAATTTTCTAAATTATAATTTGCATATTTCATATTCTGTATAGTATTTTGATCTTGAAAGCAAGAGTCATTGCCGATTCTAGACATATTATCAAAAGAGTAGTTCGTGACAAATGCCATTAATATTAATACATATTATTTTAATATTCGGCATATTTAATATATTTTGTATATTTGATATAATTATATCGAATATATATGAAATTAGTATAAAGTATATCGGTAGCTATCTTTTACACATTCCAGTGTATCATTGTCTCTACAGCTGGGCATGTTACCATATAAAAACTGCGAGTAAGCACCTTGATCATTTGTTACACGGGTATTTGCAGTTGAATAGAAAACACGATTACTTTGATCTAATTCAAAATTTTCTGCTAAATCTCCAAACAATTGCTTATCTGTATTTATAATATCGGGGTTTAATTCTTGAACCATTTTTTTGGTAGCAGTTGTAATATCTTCGTAAACTTGAGGGTTAAAAGACGGTGGTGCCGGTTTTCTCTCTTTGTTGTATTTAATTTCTGGAAGTAATACGTTAGAAAAAGGATTCTTACTATTATTCATTGTATAATTTTCCTTCATTGTTTCTTCAAGAGTTTCTGGATTTATGATTTTGGAAGAAGCCGTTTTAGTATTTCCTAAAATCGCCATTTGCGCTTGGTTTGCGGTTGTAACCTCTGGTTTATTGATAATACTAAATCCTTCGATGTATTTTGATTTATATAATATATATATGATGAATAAAGTAATTACTCCTGCTGCGAGGATTTTTAAAGAAAAGGTAAATATATATCCAAGTAATGTCAATAATATAACTAATCTGGCAATCGCATTTAATTTATTTTCATAATCCATATTGGCAGTTGGCCATAGTTCCAAAACTTCATTTTTGTTCAATAAAACGGATGGATTATTTCCCCAAAAAGCAGTAGCATTAGTTGACATATATATAGAATATTATATAATCTTTTTCGATTATGACGTCGTAGTAACAACTGATTTTGATTTCTTTTTCTTAGGATTATCTGTTTTCTTATTCTCCTGAAAGAGAGAAACCAGTTCTTCATCTGCTATTGGAGAGGATTGAACCGCACTCGAATTAAGCATTTCTGCAGCCGCTTCATTCATTAATTTATTCATATGGCGTTCCTCCAGTTTCTTCCTCATTTTCTCTCTTGTATTCAAGTTTTTCAACCGTTGATCCATCGCATTTTGATCGACTCTTGTCCCTTTGCTTTTTCCATTTTGTTGCCCGAATCCTGCTAATTCTGCTAGTCCTTCTAATCCTTCTAATCCTCCTTGTCCCTGTCCTTGTCCTCTTTGTCCTTTACTTCCTTGTCCTTTACCTCCAAGACCCATCTTAGAAATTATATCTTGAATATTATCCATTCCAGGAATGGATTTCATTTTACCCATCATCTCACTTGCTTCTGTGAATAAATCAGTTTGATTTATTTCACCCGATTTAATTTTTGTGTCTAATTTACTACCGACATTTTTAACCAAATCCATCAATTTACTTGGATCCGAAAAGAGCTGCTTAAATATATCTTTTGGTTCGCTCATTTCATCAAACATATCAAAATTCATACTTCCTGCGGTTTCTTCAGCGATTTCTTTTGCCAAGTCACCTAGTTTACCTTGTAACATTCCAGAAATATGACCTTGAATGTCATCAGGTGAAGGTAAATTAAATTTTGGTTCAGTATTTGATGAATCGTCTTTAGTTTCACCTTCACATTCCTCCTTTGTAAATAATGTTTGGATATTTTCCAACGTCTCCTCTAACTTTGTTTTGAATTCGTCGTTATCAATTGTTTCTAGTAACTTCGCAGTATCTCCAAAAATACTCTTATCTTTAATTGTGTCAATCAGAGAAATAACAACCAATTGTAAGTATTTCCAAATAGTTTCTCTCGTTTTATCTGTAATATTAGATGCCCATAAATACTTGAAACTAATTCCAGGCAAAAATTCCGTATTGTAATTGGTATCTTCTGAAAATAAGTCAGTATTTTGATATAGGATTTCAAGTAGTCTCTCTGGATATACTTTCATACAATAATTGTAAATATAAAGAACGGATTCATCTTCTGTGTTTAAATCCCACCATTGACCGATTATTCCGTTATATTCTGGAAAAGTATTTTTAATATCACCAATAAACTCCTTAATGATTTTCTTAAATTCTGCAGTAGGGGTTGGTGTTGGCGTTGGCATTTGCGTTAATAGTTCATCAATAAAAGATTCCGTAGTTTCTGGCTCGAACATAATATATTTCACACTTATTTTCTTTAAATCATTGACGAATAAAAAGATATTATGTCATTTATTGCGCATATTTATTAGTAATTATTTTGGTGGCAAAATTCATATAAACATTATCAATATATAATAAGTATATGAATCGCATTGAACAAATGAAAACAATTCAACAGAATGGATTGGAATTATTTACCAAAAAAAATATTGATTATGGTGACGCATTTGCTAAATATGGAGTTATCGGTGTATTAATGCGAATCGAAGATAAAATACAACGCTCATTATCTATAACAAAAAATGGCGTCAACTTGGTAAATGATGAAGGAATTAGAGACACATTACTGGATTTACATAATTATGCAGCAATGGCATTAATTCTTTTAGATGAAAACCCGCCTCAAAAAGTAGAGCAAAAATAACTCCATTTGTTCAACATTTGGGAAAGATTGATAATATTATGATAATATAATAAGCATATTATCATACAAATTGTGAACTAAACAGCAGAAATTATATATGTATTAGATAATTTACACAAATTTTGTAAATACTTAATCGTGTTGAGTTTATCTTTCTCATTCATTTGTCTGATTGGATCTCTTAATCTATTGATTGATTCTATTATTTTATTCGAATTATCATTATTTGACAAGTCATCACGATAATCTTTTTCAATGAAGAACTGTATATCTCCTTTTTCAATTTCAGGATAATACTTGGTATACACATAATTATGGAAAACCTGGATAATCAGTCGAGGATTTGTTTTTCGAATTAACGAAAAAGAGTTTTTCATAGTTAATAGATCAACATCTTCTGGAAATATACTTATAACATCGTCAATAAATTCAATAAAATGGTTGTTAAATATTGTTAAAATTGAAGACTTGTTAGACATTATATTAAATCATTGTTTTATTTAAATGATTTAATACTTAATTATATTTTCTCTGATTGTAAATATTATATTAATTTATATTTTCTCTGATTGTGAATATCTTTTATTATTTTATTATATTTTGCGTTGTTGTTTACTTAATGCGGCATAATCTTGGTCTCTCTGTTGTTGTAATTGTTCAACTGTAACGTTTTCAGATAATTTTGGTTGTTTATAATTGGTTTCTTCAGTAGGTGTATATATATTGCCATTGGAATCTTCATTATTAATACAGAAATAGTTATGAGTTTGTCTTAATCCTCCATCACCTTTTGCTTTCAATGATTCAGGATCCATATCTAAGAAACTGAAATTATCAGACACGATTCCTCCATAAGATGATCCTCCTCCTAAACAGAATGCTATTGGTTCCATATTATTACTCGTGGCAATTTTAGCCATTTCTTTCTCTTTTGGTTTTATAAAGTTATAAATATCTTCTCCATATAATACATTAAATTGTCCATTTAACAGAAGAAGAGCAGGGACTTTGTCTATATTTTCAGGCATGATAATTTTCTGTCCATTTTCTAAAATAATATACGTTTTTCCGTCTTTACTATCCTTTACTCGTTTATCAATGCTAATAAAATGTATATCATCGATCATTGGCGTCTTCGTTATATGTTGTAGCAATTTCTTCGAATGTTCGCAAAAATTAGAATAGTAAAATATTGAACTCATGAAATAATACAAGTAATTCTATCTTTCTTTTTAACTTATTAAAATTGATTTATAATATAAATATATAATATTATTAAAAAGAATATAAATGTCGTCTCAACAACCAAGAATCGAAAACATCGCTAATAGTGATGATATATTTACGTTTACTTTATCCAATGTGAACGTAAGTATAGCTAATGCAGTCCGGAGGACAGTGTTGTCGGATATTTCAACAGTGGTATTCAAAACATCTCCTCAAGAAGAAAATACAGCAAATATGATTACGAATACGAGTCGCATGAATAATGAAATACTCAAACAGCGATTGAGTTGTATACCGATTCATATTGAAAAACTCAATGCAAAAACAATTGATAATTATTTGCTAGAAGTCAATGTTGAAAATAACACGAGTGATAGTTTTGTTTATGTGACAACGAAAGACTTTCACATTCGCGATATTTCAGAAGATAGTTTGTTGGATGCTGAGACAACGAAAACAATATTTCCTCCATGGATTGCTCCAGATGGAACAGAACATTATATTGAGTTTGCGAGTTTAAGACCCAAGTTGTCAGATTCTATTCCAGGAGAGAAGTTGAACTTTACTTGTAAACTGTCATATGGAACATCAAAAGAAAGCGCTATGTATAATTGTGTTTCAGTATGTTCATATGGATGTACAGTCGATGTAAGTGAGCAAGAAACACGGTTGACAAAGTTAAAGAAGGATTGGGAAAAGAACAAACTTGATGTTAAGTTTGAGGAAGCCAATTGGAGACTGTTGGAAGGTCAGCGCATTATATTGGACAATAGTTTCGAATTTATCATTCAAACGTTGGGTGTATTTACAAATGTGGATCTTATTCGAAAAGCATGTGATAGTATTATGTCTCGTTTAGATCATATAAATACGTTGATTAAAACGAATGAAGAACTCATCATTGTTGCTGATAATACGATGAGCAATAGTTATGATATTATTCTGTTAAATGAAGATTATACTATTGGAAAAGTGATTGAGTATATGTTGTATTCGTCAATATTTAATGTAAGTGATGGCAAATTATTAAGTTATTGTGGATTTAAAAAATTACATCCACATGATACATATAGTATCATACGACTTGCGTATATTGAAGAAACGTCAAAGGAAATGATAAAGCAAAATATAGATGTATGTATTTTAGATAGCATAGAAGTATTTAGACAAATTAAGGCCCTATTTAATAAAATCGATTAATTTAGTGGGTAAACGTATTGTAAATGATATATAAATGAATATTATATTTTTTATTGCGTAAATATAAGTATTTCAATATTTCAAGGTTATTTAGGAAAATATTTTTTCTTTACAAATAACACTCAACTTATAGATATTTTAGAAAAATAAAATCTCTATTTATATTATAATGACACAAATGACTGGTGGACGACGTAGACATCGAGGACGTAAACACCGAGGTGGTTCAGCGACTAATACAGCAACTAATACATTAGCTTCATTATTAAACAAAGCAACTGCGAGTTTGAGTTCAACTGCTCCAACAGCTTCTATCACAAAAGGAGGTAGACGTCGACACCGAAAAAGAGGCACTAGACGTCACAAAAGATCATCGAAAGGATTCATGGGAATGAAATGGTAATTCATTTTGTTTTTTTTGTTTAATAAATATGAAATCATATTTATTAAATAATATTTTTGCGTTGTTTTGTGATGTAATTATTAATTGTTGATAGACCACATTTGTAGAGGAGGTTGTAATTGATTGAAATAGTTAATGACTTCGTTCAATGTAACATACAGTTCATTAGGTCTTAACACAGTTTTAAATAATTCGTGTATTTTATACATATGTGTTTTAAAATTTGATGGATAATCGCCCAATTTGCGTTCTTTTCGAATATAGCAAGACTTGTAATGATGAAATAGTGTGCGTATATATGCGTCTTTTTCTGCTCCAAATGATTTGAATTTTGCTTTATATTCAGGATAATATTGTAAGAATTCATATACTCTATTTTCTTTTAGCAGAACGAAATAATGGTATTGTAGTTTGGGTTGATTCCCTCTTAACTGACGAACACTCTCATAATTGGGATTACGTATTTTGGTTCGTTCATTCGTCTTCGTATCTCGAATGACAACCCCCATTATATTATATGGTGTCGATTTATCAGTAAAATAAGTATAAAGCTGATCATATGTAGATGAAAGAACAGAATATATTTGTGGTGTACGAACTTGAGAATATGTAAATGCTGGATCGGTAGTAACAATTGATCGTGTATTCAATGCGTAAATTGTATCTGGTGAAATATGATATGCTTCGATTAACCAAAGCGATGGTTTGTAAAAAGCAGTCACTATTCGATTTTCTGGATGTTGCAAAACGAAACTATAACTAACAAATTTATCCAACAAATCTATTTTTAAATTGACTGCATTGGCTGCTTCATCAAACATCGTTTTAAATGTTTTGTCACCGAAGAAGGTTGAATTGCCTCCAATTGTGGTTTTTGTAGATATTTCCCATTTTCCATCATTCCAAAATACATTGATCATTGTGCCTTCAATAAAATCTTCAACAATGATACTGTTATCAATGATTGGATATCGTTGACTAAATACATCATAATCAATTGATTTAGATGGTGATACAGAATAAATAGTTGGACTTCTAGGATCCCCGCGATCCAATTTACTCGGATCTTCAGGAAGATGTCGACATATAACAGAACGCAAATGTCGATAATAATCCATACATACATTTTCTTCCAGAACGATTTGCTTCTTATTATAGCATACTAAATGGAAATCTCCATATTTTTTAATAATAATATTTTTGTCATTATTATTAATAGTTGAAATCAATTCAGCAATAGAGATCATTTGGCGGATACTTTATAATATTAACATTGTGTCTTTATATTATAATGTTAAAATGATTAGGCGAAATTGAAAGAAATTGGAAAGTATCAATTAGGTATGTAATACATATATTTATCTGTAAATATAATAATAATGCAAGAACAAACTTTTAAAACCGCCTTTGAAAAAGGCGAGCAAGAAGAAAGCCCAACCAAAGAACGTGAAAGTTTAGGAGACAAAATGGTAAGTATTGAGTTAAGATTAGGCGATATTATAAAAATTACGACAGAAGGATCTATGAAGAATGAATATTATATTGAATACATAGATAGAGAGAAAATCAAGGCAATCGACGTTGAAACATTGGAAAAAATCGAATTCACTATTGACGAAAAATATGAGTTAGTTTATAATGGAGTTCGTGTAAATGGAAAAATCGCATTACTATATCGCCAAAAAGAAGAAGGATTCGCCAGACAAAATGGGCTTATAGTAGACACTTGGATAGCGATCCGGTTTGATATTAAAAAGGAGCAAAAAGAAATCATTGCAAAAATTATAGAATTGCCGGAAGATCTAGATATGATTACCATTTTGACTCATCCACAGAAGGATACATTATATATTAACTTCAATTATAACGGGTTATCAGAGAACCTTCATATTTCTTCTTTGAAGATCATATCGTCGCCATACACGGAAGAGAACTTCTTTGAAATGGTTCCAGATATAGAAGAAGAATATGATGATGATAATGCTACACCGACAAAGGAATATCGGTCACCGCCGATTTTTGAATTTGGAGAGATGATTCCATTAGGGAAAGTAGCAGATATAGTTTATTTAGTTAACGCGGATGAATCTCAATATCGTTATGACATAGAAACACAGAAAAATGATTTATTGAATAATATGTTATCTAAGTTACCTAAATCACAGCGAACAATGGAGGAATTATCTAATATTGCTTTGATTATTGAACGATTTCGCCAATTACGGCAACAATTTTCAGTAGTTGATAGTTATGGTAATATTACTGGTGCTGTCCAAAAAGGCGCTAAATGGAAACCACTAGTAGAGAACTTGAAGACGTTTAAGCGTCCATTGTATTGGATTGTGCCAGTTGGAACTCAAACGAAGGTATTAAATCTTATTGCGAAAGAAGGTGGTGAGACTGAACCAGATGAGGAGGAAGAGGAAATAAATCCTGAATTTATGGAATTATTTATGCAACAGAATAAAAATAAAGATGTCGAAATAAACAAAAATGAACCAGATGATCAATTGAATCTGATTGTGCAAGAGTTTAAAAAGGCGAATATCTCTGACAACAGATATATTAAATTCATTCAACAATTATACAGATATTTTTGGCCTTTTCGTTACAATATACAGAGGTCTAATATATTGACAAGTATTCCCATTATTACGCCTAATATAAATGTAATGATTGATAATGGTAACCGATTTATGTCAAATATTGTCGACGTTTCTGTTAAAAAAACAAAAGGTTCTAAGAATGTAACATATGATATTAAAGAACAGAAATATATTACAGGCGTATATTTACCAGAAGATATGGTTTTACATGCTTCTAAGATTACTTCTGATATTAGAATGACTGTTGAAAGAGAGAAAGTATATAATACGAATGATCACATTGACCTAGTGAGTATATTGACATTACCCGAGCCAGTGATTCAGTTCTCTCGAGTGAACTTACCCGGAACAAATATAATGGAAAAATCGGGACTTAGTAACTCATTCATTGATTTTTCAGAGATATTTAAAAAGACATCAAAATATGATAATTTGATCAAGACGATTAGTTTAAATAATTTAGATAATGAAGAAACCGTGAAGAATTTACAGCAAATGTATGATAATACTTCATTTATAGGAAAGCGGATGATGACAAGTTATGTTACAAATACGGTTGCAGACACTGAACAGAATAAGAATTTGTATGATACTTATTTAAATTTGATTATACCTCAGTCAAGAATCTTGTTTGATTTAATCAAAAAATACGTTACAGGACGAATGTCGATTATGGATGTTATATGTTACTTAGAACCGTTTTTAATCTATCAAGACGATGTGACATTCAAATTTTATGAAGAATTAAAGAAATTCGTAGAAAACAAATGTCGAGAATATAAGAAACAGTTGAGAGACAAGAATACTGAGTTCAATACATTGAAAGAAAGGCTGAAGACAATGAATAATAGAGAATCATATATAAAATCGAAATGTTGTAAATTGGCAAATCTCATAGATAGAGACACGACAGATTCTGCAGAAATATATAATTTATATGGATTTCCAGAGATCGGGATTGCGAACGTAGATACGGCAAAGAATATACATCCTACGTCATCTGAGTTATTACAATATTTAACGAAGATTGATTTCCATCGAATGTTATCTTACAGAATAATAAATGTCTCTCTTTTGGTTCATAATAAGACAGATGAGATGATTCGTATTCAAGGAGAGCGTATGGATGAGTGGAATAATCCAGGCGAATGCGATAATAAGTATGTTATTGCCAAGGTATATAATAATGAAACCGACTTAAAGAACGACGACGGAAAGTCGCCGATATATTTTGATCGACGACTGAACTCGGGACAAACATGTGAACGGGATACGACGGTTCGTGAAATAGTAGATGGTGATATGGCTGCATTATATAGCATCGGTCAGGATTCTTTTCAGTATTATAGAAGAGCTGATGATCGTTGGAAAGAAGAAGATATTGATGCCAGTGTCTTTTCTGGAGAATTTATATGTGGGTTGAAAGAACATTGTATGCAAAATGCACAAAGTGGCGACTGTTCTTCGATGGATATGGTTCGAATGAATATCACCAAAAAGAATATAGATAATGTTCTACAAGAGTTTGATCGTTCAATAGAAATTCAGACAAATGAATTGAAAGAAGAGATTGAGAAGAACTATTTATATTACAAGGATATTCTTCCAAAAGTTATACGAATAGAAATAAATAAACAATATGGTAAATATGAACATAAAAGGTATGAGTTGGGCGAAGAAATGAAGCGGGAATTACAGACCGAAGATGAAATCATAGTATCGCCCTATTTGAAATTACGAGATATCATTCTGGGACAAAGCAATTTTGAAAAATTACAGCGCGATATTATTACATTCAAAGAACAACTCACTTTGAGTGTGAATACTTCTGTCGATCCTGAAGAGCAATACTGGTTTTATTGTAATAAAACAAATACTAAATTACTACCGAAATTTCTGTATGTTCTAGCAGATACGTATATTAGTAATAGTGAAAATTATGATAATGTAATACAAGAATTGTGTAAATTCCAAGGTAAAATAAGTGATGACGGAGATTCATGGGTAGATAAATATAGTGGTTATGTTATTAGAAAAATAGATTATGATGTAGAAGAAGGATACGAAAATGGTTTCAAAGCATCATCCAGATCAAAGTTGGAGGCAGAATCAAATATAGAAGAGATTGAGGAAATTACAGATATACAAACACAATCAAGAGAGAAACCTGCATACATTACATATATTCATTATAAAACAATTATACATATTATAGATACATTATCTCGTGCATTGAGAGTTTCTCTCGACGATAAGACACAGAATGATTTTATTGCAAATTTAGTTCATCAATTAATGGGTAAAATATATACCAGAGATCAGTTTATCAAGATTTATGAGAAAAAAGGAAAAACGTATGATACAGAAGAATATATGAAATATGTAAATAAAAATCTTTTATTTTACACAATCGTTACATTTATTACTGCTTTACAAACAAATGTGCCTATTATAAAAGTCAATGGTAAAAATTATACAATGAATGAATATCCATTACAACCAGATGGTGGTAAAGAAACATTCCAATATATTGTTCGTATTTTATTGAGTTTAAAAACACTACAAGGTAGTCCATGGAATACAATCTTCAATAAATCGAAATCAATGAAGGTAGATAAAGTAATTGAGAACTTGGAATTAGTGCGTGGCCAGGTTATTTCACAGGATTTGGTTGAACACAGAAAAAATATGAAGACAATCGATTTGGAGAAATCTGTTGAGGAAGGGAATGATGAATACAATATTAGTAGATGGACGCAATTTCTGCCACCATTATTTGATATACATATGAGACATGAAATTGAAGATGTAAATGCTGAATTCAAATCAAGATTATCGCAAAAAATACATAGCGGAGATGGCAGTCAATATGACGAAATCAATGTTCTGAGAGGAAAGATTATACTCTTCTCTCTTGGTATTGTAGTTTCTATTCAACAAGTAATTTCTAGAGAAACGTTATTATTGGAGAGTACTTCTGGAAAATATTACTTAGAAAATGCTTGTTGTGTATCGAGCAAAGAAGGTAATACTGTCATTGGATACTTTTCAAATGAAAACAAAAATATCGAAAGATATATTGGCAATGCGATATCCGATGGAAATATACTGGCGGATATACGAGCAATGACAATGTCACCTGCTCTCTTCTGTAGAAAGAATTCGAAAGATAAATATCCTGCGATTAATATGCAATTCAATGAGCAAACAATTTATATGGCATTTATCATGTATTGTCATTTTCAATCATTAAAACCAATGAATGATAAACTGAAAGTATTATGTCATTGTAAACAAAAACCGGTTGCATTTGATATTAATGATACAATTCGTCAAAAAATAGAAAAGATTAAATCAAGTGGAAAGAATTATCAAAATGAAGATTTATTGGGTCTATTAAAGTATATTGGTGAGAACAATATTGTTCATTTATATATTGATTCTGAACGAGTTATGAACCCATTTGAAAATATGAAACGTATATTGAACGGAACCGTTCGAGAAGAATATGAGAGAATAGAAGTAGAGTGGAGCGAGGATCCAACTCATGAGAGTGAACATATTACCCATGATGGGCTTCCTCCAATATTAGATAAGATAAGCACATGGTTGGATAAAATAGATATATCTAATGCATATCATCAAATTAGCAATTCAGATAGAAGTGCATTCATTGATGAAATAATTACGGCGAATACTGGATTAAAGAATAAAATCTTTGGTAAATTACCAAAAAGAGAGAAATCTGTTGTTCAAGAAAGATTCAATAACTTATTTTCTACTGTAGGTCAAACAGTCTATAATACAGCGGTATTTATAAAACATTATATTTATTTCATATCCAGTGTTTTTCCAAAGATGCTTATCGACTATAAGTTTGACAAACAGTCATCGAATATTTTTTCGAATATTTTACCGAAATATTTAAAATTGTCACCTGTAGATAGTAATCAAATATTAAAAATAACAGAACGACATTATGAAGCATTGACCAAATTTTACAATAAATATGAAACAGATATATTTATTATTCAACAGAATGAAGGTGAATGCGGTTCATGGTTCTGTAATATGTTACATAAAGTGAAAGAGAGAACGTCTCCTATTATTACATTAATGAATAATACTCCGTTATTATCAAATATTCACGACGGTAAAGAAAAGGTCATGCCTCTATTAGAAGAGAAAACTGTTCTCTCTTTGTTAGAGAATTATTTATTGAATATATTATATACGTATCAAGAATTATTCAGAGAAACATTCCAAGAGGATGATAATTTGATTAATGAACTCATTAAGACATATATTACCATGATGATCGAGCATAAAATTACTATTGCATATACATATCAATCAGTCGTCGATATTGAATTCAAATCACAAGAAATAGAAAAATATTTGATGACTGATAGATTAAAGGATTTATTAGCATCAGAGAGAAAGGTAGATACTTTATTGAAAAAGCATAAATTGGGCGCATGGGGCGTTGGATTAAAGAAGGAGTTCTTCAAGTATTCAGCGCATTTAGACAAAAACGAAGAACAGTTTGTAAATGAGTTGAAAAAGGTAGAAGAACAATTGAGAAAAGAACATAAATTACATGGTATACAAGATACAATTACGATGGAAATGTTATTGGATATGTTAGAAGAGACAATGGTCGAAGAGATCCAGTCAAAAATACTGATTGACAAAGACAAAAGAGTTACAAAGGGACCAGTACAAGCGGAAACAGAAGATGGTGATGGTTTTGGCGATGAAGACGAAGATATGATGGATGATGATTACGAAGAAGATAGTGATGATGACGACCATTTCGGTTATAATAGAGATTAATACAGAAATAGTTAATAGTTAATAGTTAGTTGTGTTGTATAATTTTAATAATTTTATTAGTATAAAATAAACAATGATCCAATATTTCGTTAAACAAAACCAAATATTAGTAAGTATTATATTATTTTTACTCTTCTTTTTCTTGATTCAATATGATAAACCATCATATTTATATAATACGGATGGAAGTCTACGTAAGTTTGGAGTAGGTTATAAAAATAAGACGATCCTTCCAATCTGGTTGTTAGCTTTGTTGTTGGGAATATTATGTTATATTTTCATTAAATACTATATTACTTATTTATAGAATAGAATAGAATAGAATAGAATGGTATTATAGGATAGACATAAAATAGATACTCAGAGAAAAACAAACAATTGCAGTATAAAAATACCAAAAGCATTTACCGATGGCATATTTTCGGAGAACGATTGCTTTCAATTGGTCTCTGATTCCACCAACAGCTTCCAAGTTTGTTTCACCTGCAAGTGTAAATAAATATTTGAATAATGTGTCCCATTGACAATCAAAATTGCTGGGCGTTAATTGATTAATGATGAGTGTCTTATTATTTTTAATTTCACTATATAATATTTGTGCTGCAACGAGATCAGCATTTTTGGGTCCATCAATGTTATGGATATTGATTGCATTTAATTTAGATAATATATCGGTTGCTTGTCTAGAAACCCAAAAATATCCAACAACATTAGAAAAGATAGAGTTTAATTCTTGTGCAAAATCGAGTCCAATACTTTTACCAATTGTGCTATCATTAATAGTGAACATTGGTAAAAATAATACAGTCCATGTAGTAAAAACGGCAATAGCAGAATTAGTAAATGCATAAGATGGAGGCATATCAGAGAGATAAGAAAGAGCTCCCCATAAAAACTCGCAAATGACAATTATTAACCAAAAAACATAATTTAGTGGATTAGTTGTAGTAGGATTGTCATTTTCATTCACATACATATATACAATATATGCTATGATTGCTATAAAAAACATAAAACTAAAAAATCCATCAGTATTCGAATTAGTTTCTGTATCAGCCATTCTTATTAGATATAAGGATAAATTAATTTGATATTATAACATATTAGATTAATGAGTTCAAAACCAAGTTTAACTGAACCTGGAATGAAATATTTCATAAATGAGACATTAAAGCAGTGTCATGTATTCAAGCAAAATTATAATAATACAGTAATGAATATTTCTTTGGGTGTATTTTTTCTCAGCTGTATTGCTCTGTTTTTATTTATAAAATATAGAGGTAAATTAACTCCCAAAGAACGAAAGGCAAAAGATAGAGAGAAACAGTATTATATATTATCAAAAATTAAAAATTATCATGATTCTAAACAACGATATTCAGAATCATTAATTACAGGATTGCCTGAATGGCGTAATGAATATGACGAGATTGCTGTAAACCGTGTAAATTATAAATAAATAATCAGTATAATTATTATGGAAGAAGAAAAATATGAATCCGCCATTGACCCTGGATTTGATATAGAAGGAGTAAAAGATATAGAAAAAATATATAAAGAAGATGACAAGGTAAAAGATGCGATTCGCAAGTATTATGCAGATAAATATGAATATGAAGAGAAAATCCAACAAATCAAAGAGAATATATTGAAAAATATTCATATCAAACAAATGTTGCCCAAATGTTTATTCTGTAATCGATCAGTTGGGATGATATTTTCTACAGAAATAAGTAAAAATGGTAGTAAAATATTGAGTGCTGTATGTGGCGATACATTGAATCCATGCAAAGAAAAGATTCGAATATCTACTGGTAAGATGACTTCTTTTATGAATAAAATAAGAGAATATGAAGACATGTTGAATAAATTGAAGATAAAGGTCATCCTATTTAAAAATGATCTACTATTTGGTTATATAACAGAGGCAAATATAAAATCCAAATTCGAAGACTTGAAGTTTAGAATAGATAAATGTTCGTTAGAACTGCAAATTATTAAAGAATTGTATTTAAAGAACGTTGACAACTACGAGAATTATGAAGAATTATGTAAACTTGAACAACAGAGTTATGGTTATATTGAAGAAATAAAGACAAGAATACACAACTATAAAGTAGATACTGCACCATCTTCTGACAAAATGGAGGATATAGATGAACTTATGGATACATATACGCGATCATTTATTCCATTATTGAAGACTTTGATGAAATTAAAATATAGTATTAATGAGGTCGATTATTATCCCGATGATGAAGAGTTTAGATTAATACAGATCAAACAGCAATATGATATAAGTGAAAATGAATATTCTGAATTACCAATTGAGATTATGGGAAGTATCAGTATTCTGAGAAAACCTGTCAAATCGAAGAAACCGAAAACTACAACTGAAATTACTCATACTAAAACATTGAAGAAACCAAAACAAACAAAAGCTAAGACAAAAACTTTTGTAAAACCAATTTTAGAGAATGATGAAAATGAAGGCGAAGGAATGGATGAATTAAGAGAATTTATTCCAACTGTTCCAGAAGAGGAACCTGAACCTACCTTTGAAAAAGGTGAGCAAATGCAAATGGGTATAGAAGGAGTAGAAGAAGAAAAAGGAGGAGAAGAAGAAAAAGGCGCAGAAATGGGTATAGAAGAAGAGATCATTAATCCATCTTCTATAATGAGACACGAGATCAAACAGAAAATAATACATTCAAATATCGATGAAGATGAATTAAAACTAGTTTTTGATATTCCTCAAATTGTAGAGAGAGAACACATGTTCAATGAAAGAATCATATTTAGATGTAGTTCAAATTCATTGACAGCGCCACCAGGTGAAGGCGAAGGCGAAGAAATACCAGAAGATGATAAGGCCAAGTTCAAAGAGTTAAGTAAAATAAAAGATTGGCGTAAAAAAATCGCCAATTTTTGGACAGGTGCCGGCGATTGGTCTGCAGAATTTACATTAGATGGTAAGAGATGGAAGAGTGTTGAACATTATTATCAAGCATCCAAGTTCAAATATGGTCACCCAGAGTTTTATGATAAGTTCTCTCTAGATTATGAAGGAGAATCTGTAGAAGGACATCCTGAATTAGTTATTTCTCAGAAACCTTCTTTGGCAAAACATGCTGGAACAGATGGATTTTATGAAGGAATTAGAATACGTCCAGAAGGAGTTGAGATTGATGATGATTTTTTAATACCGACAGATCGAACTATAGACAAAGAAGAAGAAATGAAATATAGACAGAACTATGAACTATTTGCCGCACAAAAGGCAAAGTTTACCACAAATGGTAAGATGCGAACATTGTTATTGGCAACCAAAGATGCCAAATTGACTCATTCGTATAAAGCAGTTGACACGAACCTGCGTATTATTGAACCATTTTATTATTTAATCTATATTCGACATTTACTACAAAAGGCAAATATATAATAATATATTTTAATATAGTATGTTAAAATATATCTCTCTCAAAGTATTTGCCATTAGTTTCATTGTAGGACTTTTCTTTGTTTATATGTTTGGACCAGAGATGAAGACAATATACGTTTATCCAACTCCACAAAATATAGGTAAAATACAATACAAAGATTCGGCAGGTAACTGTTTCGCATATGAAGCGAAAACGGTTAATTGTCCGACAAATGTAGATGATATTGCTGTGATCCCTGTTCAGCGATAAATTTATATTTTTTTTAAAAAATTGAATTACTTTATCAAAATATATTTTTCATTACTCAAAGCAATTTAAAGAAACTCAAATGGAACAAAATCATTTGACAACCGAAATAATATCCTTCTTTCAAACCATCTTTCAAAATATCGATGAGTTCGAGAAAGAATTGGTGAAATTAAAAAGACAGAATGAGGATATAACTGAATTATTGGCGGATTTTGATGGTTCAATTGAATCTATTATCTTCTGTGATACATTCTGGGACAATCTTATATTACAAATTATAAGACGTCGTTATTTCTTTATAAAAATACGAAGTTATGATTTCACCCTCATTGAAAAAACGAATGAAGTTATACAAACATTTCTTCCACCTCAAATATATTTTACTTTTCTGCATGTGGAATTTAATATTATTGAATATATTATTCATTATTGGAATGAACGATTGAAAGAACCTGTTAAATTATGGGTTCAAACAGAATATGGAATATGCCCGAAATAAATATTGAATATTATATTAATTAAAGCAAAAAATTGGTTATTTTAAGTTTTTTTATTTTTTCACACATTTTTGAAAAAATTGAAATACTTTACACAGAAATAATTGTATTTATTCAAACAAAAACAACGCAAAAAATGCCAAAATTCTTGAACAAGGAAAAAATATTTACTTCTATCAGACAAAATGAGAAAATGAAAAAAGCGAAACAAGCATTCAGAGAAGAAGGGTTGCGCATTGCTTATGAGAAACGATTCATGCCATGCGAGTTTCGTGATCCAACAATGTTTCGAAGCATTCTTATTATGAAAGGTAATACAGAGGTTGCACATTTCGATCTTTCAGGCGAATGTGTAAATGGTGAAATAGATTGCTTATCAAAAACAGGAGAATCAGAGAACGCAAGCACAGTTAGTATGTCAATTGGAATTGACGATGATGAGTTTCCGCAACTAAAAGGGATTCAGTTGTCGAGAATCATGATGTGGAGTGCGATAACAAAGTTGATGGAAGAATGTGTTGATATGACACAAGATGTCTACATTGATGTTGACGCAAGTGCAGGATTTTGGTCAACAATCGGCATGGAAATCAATGACAATGAGAGAGGACCGATCGGGACAAAGGGACGAGGATACGAAAAGAAGATTAGTTTGAATAGAATTGAAAAATGGTGCACAGGATTATAAGATGGTTCTTTGTATTGGATGTTTTGTAATTAAAAATTGTTTTTTTTATTGAAATAATAATAATAAGTATATATCTTAATGAAGATAAATATTTCCAAGTTTATCAATTCTAAAAGCGGTATATATATTACTTCTATATTGCTAGGTCTAGGACTCGCTGCTATTTTTAGAACAGTTTGTAAAGGTGATAACTGTATCATCTTCTATGCACCTCCAATTGAAGACATAGAAAATAAAATATTCAAACAAGATGGGAAGTGTTATTCTTATCAAATGGTTTCTACAAATTGTAATGCAAACAAAAAAGATGTTCTTGTGAAACCAAAATATGAAGGTATTATATGAGATGATGCGTCATAATTATATTTATAATTAGTTATTATAAATATAATGAACACTACTAGCATTATGGACTTACCAAGTGACATGAATATGTCATCCGTTCAGCAACAGCAATCCAATATTACCTTTAATGTAAATGATATTCCACCACAATCAATTGATACAAAATTGCTTTCTAATAATGTTTCTTTAGATCAAAATACAATTGATCAAATAGTATCTGGACTACAACAAGCGAGCTCAACCGGCGCTACTCAATTACAGTCACGTGATATACCTATTAACAAGGTTCAGTTTATGGATGAACAAGTACAACAAGAATATATTCCTTCTGCGAATGTGAAAAATGAATTTATCGAAGAAGAGGATGAAGAAGAAGAAAATACCACCATATTAAATAATTATAGTAAACGACTTGGTGCATTTACTAGAATGGAAAATATATATTCTGATTTACAAATACCAGTTCTTCTCTCTATTCTATATTTTATTTTTCAGTTACCCTTTTTCAAATCAATATTGTTCAAATATATTCCTTCTTTATTCTTTGGTGACGGCAATATTAATATTTATGGTCAACTATTTATGAGTCTTTTGTACGGAATATTATATTATATTTGTTCTATATTGTTAGCTTTCTAATGAGTTTACTTTAATCCCACCAACCCTTTTTCTTTGTTTTAGGGCGTTTCTTACGTATTATTTTTGTTCTCGTGCTTGATTTTTGCGATGATGATCTTTGAGATGATGGTCTTGATGATAATGATGTTGGCGTTGACGACCATGTTGGCGATGATTTTATTGAGGAGGATTTCATTGATGATGACCTTATTGATAATGGTCTTGTTGAAGACTTTGGTGATGATGATTTTACAGATAATGACATTGGTGATGAAGACTTTGATAAGGATGATTTTGTTGATGATGATGATGATTTTGATAATGATTTCACAGATGATGATTTTGTTGAAGATGATTTTGATATTGGTGTATTAGTATTTATATCTGCTTTTAAATCAGCAGGTCTATATCTCATAAAATGCTTCTCATATTCTTCTGTGCCCTTCTTCCCTTTTAATTCAATAAATTTACGTGCTTTATGTGCACGCATTTCTTCTAATGTTTCTTGATGACCATAACATTCTACACTAAATCGACGTAATAAACCCTTCTGTTGTAATCGATTATGTTGCTGAACCTTGAAAAGATATTGAGACATACATAATATTCGATTTATATCATAATATTTCTTATTTGCGTATAAAAAAGCCAAGTAAAAACTCAACATAGTATCGATCGTCGCTATTTTTACTTTTTCACCATCTATATTAATTATATTATAACTATGACATGCTGAAGGTTGATATACAAATGCAACAGTTTCGTTATTTATTTTAATTTCATAATGTTCTGCAATAATTTCTCCGATGGATGATCTTTCAATCAGAGAAACATTATCTATTCCTATTTTCTCTAATGCTTTCTTAACCTTTTCAGCAGTTTTCTTTGGAGTCACTGATAATACATCGAAATCTGGATATTTCTTGAACTTATGTTTCAGTTTTGATGGCATATACGCAGAATATAATGAAATTGCATACCCACCAAAGAAGACAACTTGATCTTTTATAAAAGTTTCTCTGATTGTATCATAAATTTCATCCACATTATTATCAGTAGTATCCATCTTTCTCTGAAAATCCTTTTTCCAACAATTATCTGCTTGTAATGGATAGTTTTTATTTAATAATGTAATCCGCTTCAAAACCTTCTCCCATCGACTCACGTCACCGGCCGGTCTCGATAATTCTAAATACATTGCCATTCTCAAATAATTTGGTGGAGCATATAATATTCCATCTTTTTTGATTGCTTCTCTCTTTATCGCACTGAAAATATCTTTGTGTATATATGTAATATCAGCAACTGGTATAAAATTAACAAAAACCTTATATGTTCCTTCATGAACACCATTTTTCGCTTCGACTTCAGTAAACCCTTTTTTTACATATATATCTGCCAATTTTTTTGCATCCTCTTTTGCATTTGGAGAGAAAAAATCATAATCTGGTATTTCTACATCTTTACTATAAAACTGATCTTCTAATGGCAATATCGAGTTAATAGCAGTTCCACCATATGCCACCAATTTAGTATCCTTTAAATATTGTTCAATAATAGAAATAATTTTTTTCACTTCTGGTGAATTTACAATAGCATGTCCTTCTTTTTCTTCTGCTTTATCAACAGCAATTCTTAAGATTGCTAATTCACACTCATCTAATGATATTCCTTTTTCGCATTTATATACTTCTTCTTCTTTTCCCATATATATACACAATAATATTTGTGATATATGATTTTTATATGATTATGAAATATTAATATTCATAATCATCCAATCTTATATGTTCCATGGTCCAAATCCTCTGCCTTCAAACTCTTGTGGTTTAAAACTATAATTTGTTGGATTATCTGCTGGAATATCGATAGTGACAGGAATATATCTTAAATTAGCTGGTTTCAGTATAAAAGCATATCCTGCTGTGATAAACAAGTCCATATCATTCTTCATATTTTCATCCGCATTCGAAAAATTAATAGCATTGACCTGAACACCTAACTGAAGAGACGCATTTGGATTCGGGTTTGTCGTAGAAACACCTACATCAGGTGTAACAATTGACATACTTACTTTATTAAATTCTAATAATTCAGACTGATCTGGTGAAAATCTCATCTCATGATTTGATAGTAAACGACAATGAACAGAATTTGTTGTTATATTTACATACTCCATTAATTTCTTAGAATCTAATATAGCACTATTCGAACGATCAACCATGACAATGATTTTCTTTTTAAATATATACAATGGCAATTGTGACAAATTTCTTGGAGTACAATTATTTTCATTACAAATTTGATATTCGTGACTATACATTGGATCTAACATATAAAACTCATTTTCAAGAAAAATTTGTGCAATATTATCCATCATTGTATGATTCGTGCTTTTAATTCGTAAATGAAGAAATATTGGATCATCTGGATTTGGCGCAGATATATTATTAAATGCGTTTGTTATAATTGTTTTAAATGCATCTTGAAATGTAACAGAGTTATAAGATTCTTTGATAAAAAAATTACTAGGGATAGAAGAGGTTGCTATAACAGGTTGATCATTAATATTGTATATCTCAAAATCAATAAATCTGACACCTTGACTAATTATGTATTTTAGTGCATTTAAATTCATATAATTATTTGTATTTCTTCCACTAATATTACATGAGTTATATGAACCATATATATAATAATCATTAATATGATATGATCCATCATTTCCATTTCCAGAAGAATCTACATATATAATATTACCACAAGCATCATATTTGATTGGATCAGGATAATACAGACTATGAAAATTCGGGTTGACTGTAAATGAGTTCATATATGATGTATTCTTTCCATTTGCAATAGAAATCGAAACAACTATAATAATAATAATAATAAATAATGCGGCTAATCCACCTATAATTGGCGATGTATTTTTGCCTTGTATGACATTATTGTATGCTGCTGTTGCTGCTGAACCATATTTGGATAATTGTTGAGACATTCCTGCGCCAGTACTAGTAGACATATTATACTAATGATGGAAAATTATATTATAATTTCTACAAGTTAAATATATTATAATACTTATAATACTTATAATATGCCAGGCGGTTTAATGCAATTGGTTTCAGAAGGACAGCAAAATATTATGTTGAATGGAAACCCGTCTAAAACATTTTTCAAATCGACCTATGCCAAGTATACTAACTTCGGTTTACAGAAGTTTCGTGTAGATTTTGATGGATCTCGAACATTGAGATTGAGCGAAGAATCCACATTTACATTTAAAATACCGAGATATGCTGACTTATTAATGGACTGTTATCTCTCTGTAGAACTTCCATCTATTTGGAGTCCAATTATTCCGCCGTCAAATGAAACTGGACAACAATGGGTTCCATATGAATTTCGTTGGATTGAGTTTATTGGAGCACAAATGATTTCTAAAATAACTATCACTTGTGGTAATCAAACCCTTCAAGAATTTTCTGGTGCTTATTTATTAAATTCTGTTTTGAGAGATTTTTCTGCTGACAAGAAGGAATTATTCAATCAAATGATCGGACACGTCCCTGAAATTTATGATCCTGCTACTTCTGGAACTCGTGTGAATTCATATCCTAACTCTTATTATACCACAAGCGCTGGTGGCGCTGAACCCAGTATACGCGGAACTACATTATATATTCCATTGAATGCATGGTTTAATTTGAAAACTCAAATGGCATTTCCTCTTATCTCTCTTCAGTATAATGAACTACATATTAATGTAACAATGCGACCAATTCAACAACTATTTCAAATCAGAGACGTCCACGATACTGCGAATAACTTCCCCTATGTGGCACCAAACTTTAATTTATATTATATGCAATTTTATCGCTTCTTACAGACTCCACCTGACATTGAACTAGGTTTGAATTCTTACTTGGATACGAGAACTTTATGGAATGCAGATATTCATTTAATTTGTACCTATGGTTTTCTCTCTAATGAAGAATCTCGACTCTTTGCTCTTCAAGAACAGAAGTATTTATTTAAACAAGTGAATGAACAATTATTCTATAATGTTACTGGTTCGAATCGTATCTCTCTGGATTCTATTGGTATGATCTCCAATTGGATGTTCTACTTTCAGAGAAGTGACGCCAATTTACGTAATGAATGGAGTAATTATACTAACTGGGCATATCGTTATTTACCACAAGATTTGATACAAGCATCAACTAACGGTGGATGGGCAGTTACACGATCAAATACTACAATAGATATAGGACCTGGTGTAAATACTGATGGATACTTGACGGGTTGGATGATTACTGGTAATTATAATTTTGAAAATGTAAAGAATATACTTGTTGGATTAGGTATATTGTTAGATGGGATCTATAGAGAGAATGTACAACCAGCAGGGGTATTCAACTATATAGAAAAATATACTCGCACAAGTGGTTCTGGAATAGATGGACTATATGTTTATAACTTCTGTATGAATTCATCAAATTTGACTTTACAACCGAGTGGTGCAATGAATATGAGTCGTTTTTCGAACATTGAACTGGAAATGATAACCATTACTCCACCAATTGACCCGAATGCTCAATCGCTAGCTATTTGCGATCCCCAAACGGGGAACTTAATCGGTATCAATAAACCAACTTGGCGAATATATGATTATAACTTCAATATGTATTTGTTTGAAGAGAGATATAATGTAGTTAACTTCATTGGTGGAAATTGTGGACTTTTATATGCGACTTAATCAGAGAAATCATCATAGATTTAAAGAGTCGCATTGGCAGGGAGTGGTCCAGTATCGACGAATTCGCCAGTTAATGTAGGACGTGATGGATATTTCGGCAATGAATTAATAATTTGGAATTGTGGATTATATCGCGTCTCATAGAGTCGCTGTCCTTCATCAAATGTTCGTCTCCAAGTATTGACTCCTTTACTATAATTTGGAGGAGGTGTATTAGGACCCTTCATTTTAAAAGCATGTGTGCCAATATCTGTCGTCAATACAGAAAAAACTGGGGTCATTGCATCTGACAATTTACCCGCATCATTATATCCTGATACTTCTGTCGTTAATGATGAAGGAGGTGTAACTGGTGGTGCACATCCATAGCAATCTGGATCAGACGAGCATTGTTCGCCTGTAATTGAACATATCGCCTGTGGGCCACAGAAATTGGAACATGATGTTGTCGTATTAATAGGGAGATCAACTGAATAACTTGTATTTGTATTACGATATCCTTCTTTCAAATCTAATCCAACCCAAATGATATAAATACCGATACTGACCCATAGTATACACCATAAACATTTGGATATAGTAAATTTACTGTTTTGCTTATTCATATTATCTAATTAGATAATATAAATTATATGAATAGTAAAATGACGCGTTAAAACTTATATACGAATGAAACATTATCCTTGAGTTCTTCTATAGTGTCTGCATTGACATAAGTGCATGCACTTCGTATTCCACCGAGCATATCCTTTATAGTATCCTCAATTGCACCTTTATATGGAACTCTCAATACATCACCTTCAGAAGAACGATAATCCGCCATTTTACCACTACCATATTTTTCCATAGCATGTTTTGAACTCATTCCATAAAACTCTTTATATTTCTGTAAGACCTTTTTATTACCAAATTCATCTTGAACCCAGTTTTCGACAACAACGCCGGCATTCTCGTCATGGCCAGATAAATAACCACCAATCATTACAAAATCGGCACCTCCACCAAGTGCTTTTACTATATCACCGGGTGAACGAATACCTCCGTCAGACACAATACAACCTTCTTTAGAACAATCGAAAATAGCAGACAGTTGAGGAATACCAACACCAGTTTGTCTTCTTGTCAAACACGCCATTCCTGATCCAATACCAATTTTGACAATATTAATACCTGCACATAACAGCTTCCTTGTTAAGTCAGAAGTACAAACATTTCCAGCAATAATAATTTTATCTGGAAATCGGTTTCTCACTTTACAACAATACTCAAAGAAAGAAGAGATATAACCATTCGCAATATCAATACATATCCATTTACAATCAGTATATTCAACAATTTCAATTAAATTATCATAATCGGTATCCGAAATACCAGTTGTCACCATGAAATAATCATTATGTAAATATTCTTCATTTTGCTTATAATCATCGATCGTATAATGCTTATTTAAAGCAGTCAACATATTATATTTTGCAAGTTCATGATGAACGTGAAATGTTCCAATTGTATCCATATTTGATGCAATGATCGGTATACCTTGCCATACTATTTTCTCTCCATTTTGCCCAGTAAATTCAAACTTTCTTGTAAGAGAGACAAAAGAACGGCTATTTATACTGCTTTCCTTAGGTATAATCATGACATCGTCAAATTCATAGACATTAAATTGTTTCATTGAACTAGTTACAAGTAAGTATTTATATTATTTCGATTAAATTATTATATTTATAATTATAATGTCATCAACCGATACAGATACGGATGAAATAACTAAAAAAAAAGAAGAAAAGGCAGAAGGTAATGTTTATGTTAAAGTAAGTGAATATATAGTATCTTGTTTGACACAAATAGCATTCTTTATGCTATATTTATTGATATTTGGTTCTATAACTCTATTCAATTGTAAAATAGCACAATCTGGAATATTATCCAAGTTAATGAGTAATGATAGTTATTGTAGTCCATTTATCAATAAAGCTGGCCCATTGAATTCAGATCATTCTGATCCAAAAGACTTGAAAAATGCTATATTTAGTTCTGCTAGAAATATGAAGACAGATGCCAATTATATTGCAACAGATCAAATATCATTTATTGATCAGAATTATAAATACGATATATGGGGTAAAATTATTTCATTTGACTATGTAGAAAATGTTATCAAAGGATTAGGAACAACACATGGAAGTTTTGTTAAAGCGATATTAGGTTATGATGTTGAAGAAAATATCATTATATTGAGAGATAGCTATGGTAATGAAACATATGCAGGTTTATTAAGTAGTTTTTACTCTATTGTCAGAAGTATTGTCTCTTATGATTTTGTTATTTTGAATAGTATATTTACAGTACTAAATTATTTACCAGAAGCATTACTATTTATTTTACCAGCAATGATACCTATATATTTTACAACAATATGTTATACTATCGGACAACTTATACTATTGTTTAATATTATTATTGCAGTTGTCTTTGTAATTATTCATTGGCTTCAATTTGTAAAATATATGTTTTTCTACTTTTGGAGTTTGACCAATGGTTGGCCAGTTTGGAAAGTTGTGCTTTTTGCTAGTAGTAGTTTTTTGATTTTATTCTTGTGTGCGTTGTTATTTGGTATTTTGGTATTAATTGTATTATTCATTTTTATATTTTGTTATTCGATTATTATATGGTTTATATCAAATCTTATTTTATTATATGTGGTAATTTGGCCAGCAGTAACGTTTAAGGCAAAAATGTATAAACTTGTTCATGCTAGAGACAATATTGATGCTACATCAAGTATTCAAGGCGATTTTACTTCACCAGATTCATTAGAACATGATATTAAAAAATTTTCTGTAAGAATTAATTCTAAAGATGAAAAAATAAATAATGATGATAAATTAACATTTATGTCTTTTGAAAAAGAATATGGTATATGGACATTGTTTGTACAAAATTTATATTATAAAATGAACTGGATCGTATTAGCATTGACAATTATTATGTTAATTAATGTTGGAGTTAATTTTAGTGTATCTGGTATAAATGTTATATTAATTATTATCTTTTTTATTTTTGTATTAACAATCACTTCTCGAAATGAAAGAGTTAATGAATTACATACTGGTAAATTATTCGGTGTTCATAAATATGTCATTGATGATATGATTGTAGAAGGTATGATACCAATAACGAGCGATTATACTGCACCTTATTCTGATAATTATAAGTGTGTTAATAATTATAAAGTTGATGGATTTGTTCCTTCTCATATAACGAATGAAGTTATTCCTCTTAATCAGACAATAGATTCAATGATTTCTTCTCAGTTGGGTGTGAGTAGTGAACTTACTGGTCAATTACATAATGTTGCTTCTGCTGCTGCTGCTAGTCCTTCTACTACTCCTTCTTCTGTTCCAACTCCATCTAATGACGCTTTTAATCCTTCTTCTCTTGACGCAGTTGGTTCTCCTCCTCCTTCTTCAGTTCCTGTTTATGTTCCTCCTAATGTTCAACCCCATGTTCCTTCTTCAGCTCCAGCTCCAACTAAATCTACCAATTAACATTAATTCAATAACTTAATTATTATATAAATAAATGAAATGTAATGATTCATATAATGTCAAATAAGAAGAATAAAAATAAGGGGTTTCCATTTGTAAGCATATGTACACCGACGTTTAATCGTAGACCTTTTTATGATATGATTATTCGCTGTTTTCTTTCTCAGACCTATCCAAGAGATAGAATGGAATGGATTATTATTGATGATGGAACCGATAAAATAGAAGATTTAGTGAAGCATATACCACAAGTTAAATATTATAAATATGATACTAAAATGACATTGGGAAAGAAACGTAATTTAATGCACGAAAAATCAAAAGGAGAATTTATCGTTTATATGGATGATGATGATTATTATCCTTCAGAGAGAGTATCTCACGCAGTCGAAACATTACAGAAAAACCCCCATGTACTTGCAGCAGGTTCGAGTGAAATGTATATATATTTTAAACATATCAATAAGATGTATCAATTTGGACCATATGGACCAAATCATGCAACGGCAGCGACATTTGCATTTCGACGCGAACTGTTAAAACAAACATCATATGATGAATTTGCCGCATTAGCAGAAGAAAAACATTTCTTAAAGGATTATACAATACCATTTGTTCAATTGGATTCATTAAAAACGATTCTAGTTTTCTCTCACGAACATAATTCATTTGATAAGAAGGAATTGCTAACTCAATCGGAAAATCAATATATGAAGGTATCGACACGAACGATCAATGAATTCATTCAAGACAAAGAAACAATCTCTTTTTTTCTTGATAAAATAGATGACGCGTTAAAGTCGTATGAACTAGGTAAGTTGGAACATAAACCAGAAGTAATCAGACAAATTGTTGAGATGAAAGAAAAAAGAAATGCAATTATTCAGCAGCAAATGATTCAGCATTTAAACGATTTAAATGGTGTAAATCAACAAATACAGAAAATAGTAGGAGAACATACCCAATTAATACAGATATTAATGAAAGATAACGTGGAAATGAAGAAGCGCATATGTGTTCTAGAAGAAATACTTAAAAAATCCGTTTAAAGACGAATTTTTATAATAGAATAATAACCGAGCAATGCCTGAACGTGAATACTACGATGACCTTATTTCTAATTCATCCGAACCAATTAATAATTATGTATCTGTTGATAAGAAGACTCATACATATACAATAAAAGTATTTGATGAAAAGAGACAACAAACTTTTAATAAAAATGTCAAATGTTATTCATCTGGTGATGTCGGTTGTGTAATTCGAAATGCTCAATACGGTAATAGTTACAAGTATTACTTGTCTAGGGAAAGTGGGTCATATATTATGGCTAACGGTATAAATCATTATTCAACTGAAGATAACAGGAAGGCTATTAGTCATCTTGTTGGGTCAGGTGAAGAAGACTTGTATTTCAAAATCAAGATGCCAACGATTGTTTCAAAGTCTGGAGAAAAGATATCTGCCACTTTGTTTTATAATAATCCAAATCAATGTGAACGCCATCTAAATATTGAAATCGCAGATGAAACTAAAAGAGAATGGAATGAAAAGAGAATGGATAGATTAATGAATTACAAATACAAATTCTTGTTTAAGGAAGAACTTGAATCGAGCATGTTTATCAATGATCATGAAGGACAAAGTGTTGTTGTAAAATAATTTATAAAATAATATAAAGTATTTATATAATAATAGATAATATGAAATTATTTATTATTATGTGCTCTTTCATCGGTTTATTGATGAGTGATGGATTCTTTATCAATCATCATCCTGTTTCGCGTTCATTGTCAAAGAGAAAATCTATACAATTACAACCGTATTTAACAAATGGGAATACATTTGGAACAGAGTTTGATTTAGATATACCTGACGATGAAAAAGCAGGTCGATGTGATATTGAAGAAATAAATACAAATATTCCAATTATCATTAACAATAATGGGAATCATACTGCGATTGTGAATGCGAATGCTACAGTAAAATATTATAAAAACCTGCGGGCGTATAATTTATTAACTCGATTAATATCAAATCTTGTTATCGAACGTTCATACATTGAAGATGAAATGACAACGTTAGATCTTGATTATGAGCTTGATCTTGATATTGATTTGTTTTATAAAACAATGATATAATGTTCATTGTTCGTTGTTCGTTCTTCATTTAATTATTATCAAATAATAATAATTAAAATACACTTTCATCCAATACAGATATTTCATCATCGCTCACTTTTGTCTCTTCATTGATTAATGTCTCAATCACACCAACTGCATTTTCGGTAGTATACTTATCTAAAAATCGAAATAATCGATTAATATCCAATTTGGTAATATCACTGTTTTCAAATAATGCGTAAATTTCACTATCCTTATATTTTTCTTTTAAGCAAAAGAAAAAAGAGAACAAATCTTTTTGATCCATATTTAAAATTTGACACAAATTTTGTATAAAAATAATATTATTATATTCTGTAGAATATTTTGTCAGAACTTTAGTAAATCGAATATTTGTATCATCAGTATAACTATCATTACCAGTATTGCGATTGTATTCATGAAATAATTTATTATTATAAAATGTTTTAAGGAGAGAAGTCATTTCATTGAATTGCCATATTTGTTTTTGAAAAGTGATTCGATCAATATAATCAGAGAAGCAGATATTATTCAATATCTTTAAATAAAATGGAATACTTATAATAGTCGGTTCTTTTTGAATATGATTAATTACATTTTCATGCCACAGCAGTCCTATAATTGTTCTGTCTGTATCATTAATTAAATGGATATGATCATATATCGAAAAATTATTGGAAAACAACTTATTAGTGATTTGCTTTGTATTATCATTAAATGACTTTTGTTGAAAAATATTATAAAATAATTTATCCCTCAATATTTCGGGAGTATTATTATATATATCATGTATATTTACCAACTTCTTCAAATCATTTTGTATAAAATGGCATATATTCGATTTCAATGATTCATTAATTTCCGGCATAAGGAGAGAAATAATATGACTGATTTGTGCGGATGTGGGTGGTTTGAGTTCTAATACATTACATACCTTCATCAGTTCTTTGATTTTTTTATCGATTTGATAATTACCTATACAGATAATAGGATTGCGAGTTTGTTCTTCTAACTTTTGTTTCTTTGTCTTTTTTGGACGAATGATTTTAATGAGAGAATTAATACCACCTTTATCGCCATTATTCATTCCATCGATTTCATCCATCACAATTGCAATCTTCTTTACCTTATTATGAAACATACTCATAATATTTTTATCAGACATATTATGATGAGCAATATTTTCAATGACCGCTTTATTGCGGATATCACTTGCATCGTATTTCACAATATCATAGTTCATCTGTTTTAGAATATCAAACACAAATGCGGTTTTACCTATTCCTGAACTACCATATACATATATATTTCGTTTGATAGACATATCTTGTTTATTTTCTTCAAATTGACGTAATATATGTTTCATAGCATTTTCTTCATTTGTTCTGTTAAGTATTTCATTTAAATTGAGACTATCCATTATTATTTAATATATATTCTTTTATATAACTTACTCTTTAGTATTAAGTGATTACTAAGTCGAATTATTCGAAGAATCGCATGGATTAGCTACGCCATATGTAATACCATCCCAAGCAACATCACATGTGTTCTTTGCCCACAAATATTTTTGGCAGTTACCAGTTGTTCCAGCCCATTCTCCTTGTGTGAAATCAGGAGCAGTTCCACACTTACCTAAACCTAAACTTTCTTTAGGATTAATACATTGCGCACCATTGCCAGAAAGATCTAACCAGTAATCTGGACAACTCGGTATAATAGGAGGCCATGTTTGATTAGAATTAGCGTTAAAGAGGACATATGAAAGTATTATAATAATAATAATAAATAATATTCCCGCAATAGTAAGCGTCAATCGCTGAAAGTTCGCCATTTGTATTATTACTATATTTTTTTTATTGTTATTATACATTAATGCATAAACCTTTTCAAACTAAAAGAACAAATGGTCGAGTTAATATTCTATCATGTGAACCACCTGATATATTAGACCGTTTTCAAATGTATGATAAAATACCAATAAATCAATGTTCTACATTTAGAAATCCTACTGAAGGTATATGGAATCATACAGAACTATCAGATGTATTTTTTTCAGGTAAAAATATATGTTCCATTCAAAATGGAATCCGCAGTGGCGTATATGAAAAATCGAGTGGTAAGTTTATTATTTCAAATCAAGATGAAGATACATTAAAAATAATTATGCGTTCAATCTTTCTACAAAGTTCAGTCAATCTCTCTTCTCATATCAGAGAACAAGTCGAACAATTGAATCAGTTGGTTCTCGACTATTGCGTTCCGCAGGTTTTTGGAGAAGCAAAAGGATATAAAAAATATCTGGTTGATGCGTCTACAATGTATAATCCATTACCGCCTCCAGTTTTAGCAACTAATAATGATAAACAATTGATCATGCATAACTGGTTTTAACGCAGTGTATATTACGCATATATATATTATAAGATTACTTAAAGACCGCCAATCGGCCAGCAAAATAATATAGTCATATATTATTATGCAACAATACGGCGGTAGTTCGAATACTTTCATGAACGAAATTTTTGGTCCTCTCCCAAAACAATATTGTCTATATTTTTATCTTCTCTCTATCATCGGGTTCTCTATTTTCGTATTTATTGTTTTGTATTTCTTATATGTCATTCTCATCGGCGGTAAAAAATTAGATCCATCTTTTTATGTTATGGCAACATCTATGAGTATTAGTTATCTTCTCATTTATTTCACATATAGACTATTATATTCAATGTGTGCTAATTCACTCCATTAATTTAGGAACCACCTTTTTCGCCTTTTTTTTAGGCACTGTAGGCATAGTATCATGCATTCTCTCTTTCTCTTCTTTAAACAGAAGATATTCTTCTTCTAATGTTGTTAACTCGGTTAACCACATTTCCTCTGGCGACGTCTTTTGAATAATATCCAACTCTTTCACTTTCTTTCGATGTTCTTTCTGTAATTTAGCAACATTCTCTTCTGTCACACTATCCATCGGCATCTTCGTCAAATATTTGTAATCCATATCAGCAGCATCTATCTTATCATACCCTTTTTCTGTCAACAACTGACTCACTTCTTCTCTCTTCTTCTTTCTCAGATCTATTGTTCCTTCCAAATTTTCTTGAATATATTTTGTCTTATTTGATAGCAGTAATAATTCTTTCGATATTGCACTGATCATATACTCCTTACGGACCGAATACAACTCTAATCTCTTCACAAAGTAGTCATCAATTATCTCCGGAACAGAATGATACTTCTTTAACTTGTCATTCGCATCAAAGAGATGCATATTTGTCGTTGTCAATGTTGTCGTCAGTTTGAATAACTTATGGACTCCATCACAACCCAATATTGTTTGAGTTGTCGACAATAACTCATCCAATTTACCCTTCTGTAATGTGATTATAAAGTCGATCGTAGTGTCCTTACTCATATCATCATAATCTTTGATTACCGATGGCATCTTCTTCCCTGTCTTGGGATCCACCATATCAACCAACTCTTCTAAATATTCTTTGAAACTATTCGTCCATGTTCCAACTGGCAACTCCGTAATACGAATCTTGTCTACGCCTACTGTTTCATATCGCCCTTTTATGAGAAACTGATCTTCTTTCAATGAAGAAATTTCACCAGTAAACCCATCATAATAAGGAATAAATAGTGAATCATATGTTTCACTATTCAACTTACATTTCAAATATCGAATAATATCAATTGGATTATAACACAGAATATTTGTGCTGAATCCTGTGCCAATACCCTTTGATCCATTCACCAAGACCATTGGAATAATCGGTGCATAATATACGGGTTCAACTGGTGTTCCATCATCATTCAAATAAGAGAGAATGGGATCATCCTTTTCAGGGAAGATACATCTGGTCACTTTCGATAGCTGAGTAAAGATATATCTCTCTGATGCTGCATCTTGTCCACCCATCAACCGAGTCCCCATCTGCCCATTCGGCATAAACAAATTGATGTTATTAGAACCAACGAAATTTTGTGCCATTCCAATAATGGCTCCATTTAGTGATGCCTCTCCATGATGATAGCAGGAATGCTCTGATACATATCCAGAGAATTGCGCAACCTTGATTTCCGTCGTCAATCCCTTTTTGAAAGCAGAATATAATATCTTGCGAAGACTGATCTTGAGACCATCCATCAAATTAGGAATACTTCTGTCACAATCATATTTTGAAAAGTGAATCAGTTCTTTATGAATAAACTCTTCATATCGAATCGAAGTATGACTCGTATCCAAATACAATTTGCGATCATAATTGCGTAACCAATCCTTTCTGTCATCCGCTCTCTTTTTATTGAAAACCATATCAATCGCATCATCACTTTCTTGTCCTCCATGTTCGAATCCTACAATCTTTTTCTCTTTAAAATATTCACGAAACTCTTTTCCTGTACTCGTTCCCAAACCTTTATAATATTTGATCTTCCATGAAGCATAATCAGCTGTCTCTTTCCATGATTCATATTCACCTTCATTGTAAAATGCCACCTCTCTTGTCCCTTTACGGGCTTTCAATATAGGCGTGCTCATAAAACCAATGAACCCAAGAATCTTTGCCAAAGAAGGCCATTCTGATTGGAACAAATTGATACCGAGTCCCTTGATATGATTACCATCCAAATCTGCATCACACATAAACATTACTTTGCTGTATCTCAAATACTTGTGAACATCTTCAATCGTCTCATATTCACGATCCATCTCCAAACCAAGAATCTTCTTTATATCAGCAATCTCTTTATTATCAGCAATCTTCTTCTTCAATTCACCGCGGACATTCATGATTTTTCCCTTCATTGGATAGACACCAATAATGTTTCTGTCCTCCGAAGATAGACCCGATACAATTCCAGCTTTGGCAGAATCACCTTCACAGAAGATTATCATTGTCTGTGATGACTTTTCTGTTCCAGCCCAATTCGCATCGATCAATTTCGGTATTCCACGCACATTTTTCGTTTTTTGTCCATCCATCTTCTTTACTGCTTTCGTCTCTTTCAGTTCAGTGATAGCACAAGCCGCATCCATTATACCCATCTTTGCTATCTTTTCAATGAATTTCTCTGAGACTTGGCATGATGATCCAAATTTATTCGATGGTGTATTCATATAGTCCTTTGTCTGACTATCAAATGCTGGATTCTCAATATCACATCGCAAGAAGAGAATAATCTGTTCTTTGATACTTGTCATATTCACTTTTATTTTCTTTTTCTTTTCAATGAATTCAACCAGTTTTCTGGTGATTTGTCCAAGAATATATTCGACATGTTTGCCTCCCTTGGAGGTATGAATTCCATTGACAAAACTCACTTGAATAAATTCATGCGTTGAAGACATAGCAACTGCATATTCCCATCGTTCATTCGCAGACTCATATGCTCTCGCGGAATCTTCTTTGGTACCGATATACAAATCAATATACTGCGCAAAGTTTTTGATTGGGATAAATTGCGAATTATACCGGACTTTCATCGATTTATCTGTTATCGCAGCAACATCATAGACTCGCTTTTTAAAGAGATCAACCATGTCGGTTGTTAGACCTTCAATCCCGAAACGAGCATAATCCGGACGGAAAGTGATCTTCGTATATGGTTTTCCTTTCCATTTTATAATTGTCGGTGGACAAATGACATCCAAGTTATCCTTGAACTCTTGGGTATATTTCAGTCCACGAACATGATCAACTGTTTCAATTGAACCAAATGTTGACCAAATGAGAACCAATTTGAAACCGAACCCATTTTTACCTCCCACAATTTTCTTCTCTGATTTATCGTAATTGGTTGAAGTTCTCAGATGTCCAAATATCATCTCTGGAATCCAAATCTTCGTTTCTGGATGTTCAGCAACATCGATTCCATTGCCATCATTCATCATTGTAATCGTCCCAGTTGTTTCATCGATTGTTATATCGATATAAGTCACTGGAAGCGAATTGACATTACCATCTTCAACTGCTTTTTCCATGCGAATTGCGTGATCACGACAATTGACAATCCCTTCATCAAAGAGTTTGAATAATGCAGGAATATATTGAATGTTTCTCTCTTCAATACGAGGTTGCCCTTGTTCTGGAGAAGAGAGAACATATAAATCCGATTCAATAATATCAACAGCCCCAATATAGGTATCTGGATTATCCAGAATATGCTGTTTATCAGTCTTTTGCTGATATTTTGTGGCAAGAATTGATTCGTTCATTGTGCTCATTGTTTTTACTTAGTTATAATGAAGCAGTCTATTTAAATTGAGTTCAATTTTATTATTCTCAGCATATACTATAAGTATTATGTCGCGTATAGATATTGGATTGAAAGATAATTATGAAATTCTTGAAAAAACAAAAGTTAATGACAGAAGAATAATTCAGCTTATTATAGGATCATGTCGAACCTATTTTTACGATGATTCTAATGTTGATTATAAATATATTCTGTTCTCACGTAAAATGAATGAACATAAACGATATCGTTTAATAGGAATATATAATGATATTGATGAAACGGATCCTGCTTATATAGAAATTAGTGAAAATATGGATAGCACTGCAAAAGTTCTTGCATCGATAATTAAAAAATATCATGTAAAGAAGATTGACCTCGACCGTTTATTTTATAACAAACCAGGATGTGGCGAACCATTGGATCTGACAAAAGCAAACGACCTACTTCGAACATTAAATCATGTAATAAGTAAAGAATGTCGCGATATTCGATTAAATTTGGATTACGTGTATAATATGAAAAATAAAGTCGTATCGTTCACTAATGCTTCAAACTATCTAGTTCTCTGTCTATATTACAAAGAGGATTGTATATCATCTATTGAAATAGTGGAAAAAAAACAACCTGGTTTACTTGAAATTAATTCAAAGACAGAAACTATACATGAAGGTAAAAAGTATAATAAATTGTTGCGTGCAGTTGCTATCATGATAGCAGGATTATTAGTTCCTGATGCGTCCTATGTTTCTAGCGTTGCTGTCAATCCTATTTCTGCGTGGTTATTAGTAAACTCATTTAATGGAATTATTCAACAAACAGAAGATAATGAAGAGTATTTTGCTTATATAAAAGAAACATATGGTGATGCTCCACCTCCAAAAATTACATTTAAAATGCTACAGGACTTTTATAATAAGTATACTGGTATTTATGTAGATGTCGAAATGAAACCAGACAATTTAGTAAATGCATCAATGCAGTTCGTTAAAATTGTCAATGAGATGGTATGTGAAAGAAGAACTACAAGGTCAAAGTCAAAGTCAAAATCATCCAGTCCAACTTCAAAAACGAGAAGATCGAGATCACCAAGTCCACGTTCCAGTCCAACTTCAAAAACAAGAAGATCAAAATCAAAATCGAAATCACCGAAATAAATAATATAAACTTAATATATGTCATCGACAATTGATATTAGTTCAAGTAAAGACTACCAAGTAAGAGAGAAAACAAACGTGAATGATCAAGGAATTATTCAACTTGTCATCGATGATTGCCACACATACTTCTATGATGAAAATTATGAATATATTGTATTACTTCGTAAAATAGGTAATACAAAGTTTTATAATTATACTCTTATTAAAATACGTGGTGAGTTAAATGAAGATGATCCTATTTATCTTGAACTTCTCGAAAATATTAATAATGATAGTAAAAGAAACAGTATAATAAAATCAAAACAAAATAAAATAAAGAAAATAGATGTTGATGGTTTACTAAAAAATCCTCATAAATCTTGTAGTAAACGTCTTGATCTCACTCTTGCGAGAGAAATGCTCGATACTTTAAATGTATTAATCCGCGAAAAAGGTGGATGTGAAGACTTGCGATTAAATTTGGATTATATTTATGATATGACAGGAGATGTTGCGTTATTTAGCGAACCTGCTTACAATAATTCACCGACTGAATTAATCCTTTGTTTATATTATAAAAATGTATGTGTATCATCAATTGAAATATTAAGAAGCAAACAAGAAGACATGTTAGAAATTAATTCGAAAACTTTTAAAGAATATGAAGGTAGAAAATATAACAAATTGTTACGAGCAGTTGCGATCATGATAGCAAAGAAATTACTTCCTCATTGTTCTAGAGTTGCAAGTGATGCACAGAATAAGATATCTGCTATATTGTTGCTGTTTAGTTTTAAAGGACATCTTCCACATAATGACAAAAATGATGATTATTATCGTTTTATAGAAAAAAAATATCCGGGCCAAGAACCAAAAATAACACCCAATATATTAGAAGACTTCTATAAGTTAGGATACGAATTGAATGTAGAAGTTGAATTAACTAGCAAAAATATACAAAATGCAACGAAACAGTTTACTATTGTGAAAGATACAATGAATGCTCGGTGTATAACTGAGAGAAAACGCACTTCTGCTGCTAAAAGAATTCAGAGAACGATTCGCACAAGGTTACGTCCTATAGTAAGACGACGTACCAGATCAAAGACTCCTGGAAGGTCGACCTCGCGTGGAAGATCAACAAGAAGAACAGGATCGAAATCTCCTGGAAGGTCGACCTCGCGTGGAAGATCAACAAGAAGAACTACTTCGCGTGGAAGATCACTATCAGTTAAGAAATAACTTCTGCCTCTTTAAGTTCTTCTTGAATATATTGCGTCAACAATTTGACCGTCTTGTATTTGTATTTTTTATTGTTTTTCTCTGATCTTTCAACCTTCCATTCTCTCTTTTGTATTAAGATCTACATTTATTGAATGGATTTTAATAGGTCTTATCGATTCTATATCATACTTATCCAGTGTTAACGATTTACTCGATTTTTCAATACAATATATAAATATTATAATACATGTTATAATATATGAAAAATAATACACAAAGAACACAAAGAACATGTTGTGGTTTAGCAAGTAAACTGAAGGTAATTAATAATTCGAATCAATCTGTCATACCTGAAAATACTCAAGTAGACAGAGCAGTTAATACTATCCTTTTTGTCCCTGGCGGACGTACACAATATGGTAATCGATCTGCACGATCACTTACACGCATTGCTTTTTTAGGAAGATTAGAAGGTCAGCCTGGAGGAACACTTGGAGCACTAAAAAACAAGTTTTAGAAGTTTTAGAAGGTAAAATTATAAAATAGTATTATTTCATTGCGTTATTTAGCAAATTGTCACATATAATAATTTTTTCTTTTTATTATATATGACACGTTATAAAAAAGACAATAGTGGGAATTATATTATACATGGACATAAATATGAGAAGTTGGAAGGATCTCGTGCACAAGTTGTTCATGGAACCGCATTTAAAACTAGCGGCGAATTGACAAAGAAGGACCTTTTACAGAATAAAAATGGACGTATTGTTAGTCGAAAAAAGCACGTTTTAGCGAAAAAAGAGAAGCGTCTTGTTAAGGCAGGTTATGGAACAAGAAAGGGACATTTCGGTGCTGTGCGATTATCTGGACATCATTCGAGTTCTTCAAGACGATCTTCTAATAAACGACGAACTAAAGGACACGGGCGACGCGGACGCAAAATGCGCGGCGGAGGAGGGGGAGTTGTAGCGTATAATTCTGGAGGTCCACCATCAACCGCATTTTCTTCTGTCCCATCAAATGTTACAAACATGAGTAATGCATCTACTTTTAATTAAAATAATATATAAAATATTATATTATATTATAAATGCCAAAAATTGTCAGTTCTACAAGACAAAAACGATATAATTCCAATAGAAGAAGATCTCATTGTGTAAAACAAACGAAGACTCATTGTAATATGATTAGCAGTTGTTTGTGGACAAAAGGAAAACGACACTATTGTCGCCGAGGTAAAAAGACTAGAAGAGCATCTCGTTCTCTCAGTTCTGCACGTAGAAAATTTCAAAAGTGGAAAGCATCTCTATAAAACAAAGTTGATTTTTTAATGAAATATACAATTACTTCCATGATTATTATGCTTTGCTAAAATTCCATTAGGACAACACCCATATCTTGTTCCAGAACAACCTCCAGACATTTGTGGCTGCGGTGGTTGTGGTTGGGGTGGATATTTGGGATGTTTTATATGAATTATTAAAACTAGTAAAATAACAAGTATTAAAATCACAATTAATACAACTCCTATTGTTTCATTATCCATATAATATACTCAATATTATATTGATAGATATCATGATTTAAATATTTAAAGATTTAAATACTTAAATTAGATATAATAATGTCACAACAACAATCCAATTCAAATGTTTTAACGATTAAAACCGTTCAAATAGCCCCATTTAGAACACTCATGACTGCATTGAAAGATATCTTATTAGAAACAAATATTACTTTTCAGGCAGATGGTATACGCATTATTAATATGGATAAATCACATACTATTTTGGCGCATTTGATTCTCTCTTCTCAGAATTTTGAGTTTTATGAATGTAAAAAAGAGAAAATTGTGATTGGTGTAAATATGTTTCATCTGTTTAAACTCATCAACTCGATAGACAATAATGATACATTAACAATATATATTGAAAACGCAGACTACGTAGATGGTATTGTCTCTCATTTGGCACTGAAATTTGAAAATGGAGATATTAAACAATGTAAAACACAGAAATTGAGACTTATTGAACCTGATCAAGAAGAACTAGAATATCCTGATGTCAAATTCTCTTCTGTCATTAATCTACCTTCTGCTGATTTTCAAAAAATTATTCGTGACTTGTCTTGTATCTCTGACAAACTGGAGATCAAATCGGTTGGCAATGAACTCATATTTAAATGTTCTGGACAATTCGCTTCGGCAGAAATCCATCGCGCAGAATCAGATGGTAGTATGGAATTTATTGTCAAACAAGATACTTCGAAAATAATTCAGGGAGAGTTTTCTCTGAAAAATCTGGGTTACTTCATTAAATGTACGAACTTGTGTTCTCAGATTGAAGTCTATCTAGAAAATGATTTGCCATTGGTTGTGAAATATAATGTCGCTAGTCTTGGTGAGATTAAACTTTGCTTAGCTCCATTGCCGTCATGTTAACATGATAAATAATACTACTATATTATAATAATATAAGTTTTCAAAATATTATAAAGTTATTTTGAAAACTTATAAGAAACATTCTAAAAAAGATAATATAAAATAACATTTTTGATTAATATAGATACATATAATATAATATATATATTATATGTATCAAGTATTTATATATTGTGGTGGTAAATGTGGAGGTTCTACTTTATGTACAACATTTAATAAAAATGAATATAATACAATACACGTACATAGTAGTATTACTTGGGTAAGTGTATCACAACGTGACCAAAGTATATATGAAGTCATTAATTCATCGCATCAACAATATAATCAAATTTTTATTATTGATAGTTATAGAAATCCAATTGAGAGAAAAATATCTAGTTTTTTTCAAAATATCACCATTCTTTTACCCGATTATAAAAATATGAATACACTTCAAATGATAGTCTGGTTTAATAGTAATTTTTTAAATGAAAATGAAAATTATCACCCATTAAACGAAGTACTTGCTCATTATAATGTTCCATTATTTACAACTTATGATTTCTATAACAAATATAATATAGTTACAACACCCGACAACAAAACATTTATAAAATTACGCTTTAAAGATATTAACTCGTGGGATACTATTTTGAGTAGAATATTTGATAAAAATATTATTGTACATCCTGATAATCTAACAGCAAATAAGGATACTTATGAATTATATACGCAATTTAAAAAATTATATAAATTACCCAAAACGTATATCCAAAATATAATAAATGATACAGAATTTAAAATATATAATACACCCGAAGAACAAGAAAAATATATAGAGTATTGGTCAAGTCATTCTTATTAGAATCAGAGAACAATGATCTATAAAATCTATAATAATCATATAATTTCTTTTGAATTGAATTATATGATTATAACTTATAATATTATAAATGGAATTTATTAAAGTGTTACTTAATTTGATTTATTCTATTGGATATTTCGGTGATTATATTATCTTTATTTTCGGTATTATTGTATTACTTTATTCAAATCCTATTATCGTTTGTATATCATTTATCATCTTTTTCTTTTTAGGCAAATATTTGGTCGATATCATTCGTAATATAATTAAACAAAAAAGACCAGAACGTCGTATCAAGTTTCTCACGGATGAATCCCCTACAACGAAATATGGTATGCCTTCTGGGCATAACGAATCAACTGGGTTTTCTACGATATTTATCTATTTGGCAACAAAGAAGTATCTATGGTTGATGTTGATAATCAGTGCAATCGTGGCATATCAACGATACAAGTTTCGAAATCATACTATCCCACAAATCATTTGTGGATATGGAATTGGATTATTATTGGGCTATTTGTCATTCATATTGACAAGGTGGATCGTCAAATTTTAATCATACATACAATCTTCTCAATAAATAGTATAATGTCGTATGATGAAGAAGAATATATTGATAGATTTTTTGATAGAAAACATTTTAATATAAGAAAAGATGATGATGAGATCATTTTTATTGAAGATAAAAATAATAAATTATGTTTAGAAATAATGATCCTAGAAGAAATTATCTTCATTCTCAATTTATCAAAATGTGATGCTGGACGAGGTCCCGAATTATTGAATAAAATGTTTCAGTTATCCAAATTACTCAAAAAACCAATTCATTTAACTGATGCGTCAGCCATTAAAAAATGTGGTATTTATATAAGTTTACGATGTTTACATATATTATCTTATGGAATATCTTGGTATAACACATTTGGATTTAAAAGTGAAAATCAAGAAGAAATTGATGAAATAAATCGTCGAATCATTCATCAACCATTGCGAACCTTTTTAGATTCTATCATACGTAAATCCCAAGAAATATATGATACTAGTATAAGAAATGTTTCTTCAAAAGAACGAGAGAAATTATTGAATGAATCAGAGAAAAATATATCTATGATTGAAGAAATCAGAGAAAAATATATTGATTTTATGGATGACACAACTGAACACTTTTTTCTGTATTGTACGAATCATATATTTAAAAGCGATGATTGCGATCAAATTAGATACTTAAATTGGTTACTAGAATATATTATTAAGATAAAAGCAATCGAAATTGGCGATGTTTTAGTAAGACCATATGATGAATTCAAGGGAGGAAGTAATAAGTATTTGAAATATTTTAAGAAAAGTAAAAGGCGATGCAAAAGAAATACAAAGCGGAGAATATTATCGAAAAGAAAAAGAGCAAATACTTATAAACGATGATTGACTGTATAATAATATGTTTATCCTACATATTTAATCTGTGTTAGACATTGGTCCATTGGTTTCATTTCTTTTGACTCTTTGACTCCGGTTATTCGATAAATGCCAAATTCCATAATTTCATCATTATCTGTTTCATCTAAAAAATCACGAATATCTAAGGTCATTGATACCATTTTTTTATTTTTCGATTGTGGATCGAAATAATATACTCTATTATTATATTTATATGCAATAATTGCATGACCATAAGTAAATACACCCTTCTTTGAAAAAAATATATTAAATAATGTTGCATGATTATCGGCTAAATTAGTATTAAAATAACCATCAATTGTATCTACATAACTATTCTCATAAGCAACATACTCAATATTTTGTTTCTTTAAATTAAATATATCTATAATATATTTTATTACTTCTTTATGCTCTACACCAGATTGTCCATATTTATTACACTGTAGTGAACTCGTTTTTGACATTTCACATGATCGTAGTCCTAATGCAAATAATGATTGGAAAACGCAATCTACTCTTGGCTTATCGCTTAAATTTACATATTTCGTAAATTGTTTCTTATCAAAATTAACTTGGAATAATTTGGAATTACCACGCATCATTATTTTATGTTTGTGATATTGGCGTGCATATTTTGTTCGAGGCGTTGATAATTCTTTCATTTTTCGATTTTCAGAAGAATTTGTCTGATTTGTTTTACCGTAACATATATTATTTGCACATCTTCTTGTTCCACGTTTACATCTTGGTTTTGAAGATGAACTTTTAATGGCCGATTTGGTCATACATTTTCCATTTATACATTTTCTAGTTCCATTTCCACAACGAGTTCTTGTAGTATTCATATAATATGATTATATATTATATAAATGACACATATTATGGAAAAAAATATGTGTCATTTATAATGATAAAGTAAATTATTTAGATCTTGTTACACTCAAATAAACAGAACTTCTCTATACTTCGATTTTTAATATAGAAACCATTATCTTCCAATAATTTTATCATTTTCGATGCTTCTTTGCCTTCAATAATATTATAACGATCGTAATTTTCTGACCATCGTTTTGTCGGTTCGATAATATACAGTTTACCATCAGTTTCTAATATCCGATTCGCTTCTTTGATATATTCTTCACAATTAGAACCCCACATTGCCAAAGAGAGAATACATATATCTACTGAATCTTCTTCCAAAGGAAGATTTGAAATATCACATTGAATCACATGTTCATTGGATGAAATGTGATCATAATTTGTGAAGTTAAATCGTGGATCTGCTTGATAATGTTGGGCAATTTGTGCTCTACCACATCCCATATCCACGACTTCTTTTGATCTCTTTGTTATTATTTTGTTGAGTTCTTTGATAATACGATTACGAGGGATCTCTTCTTCTGGAAAGGATTGCTCATTCTCTTCTGCGATTTCATGATATTTATGCCATAATTCTGGATTTTCTGTAAACTTATTACTAAGATTTTCCGATTTTAATCTCTTGTATTCTAGGTGTAAATCTGACAACTCGGAGTCAACTCTTGCTCTCTTTACAGAAGGGGATTCTATTATTTCTGGTGTTGCTATTACTGTTGCTGTGGCTGTTTGTAATTTCATCGACTTTTTCTTTATGGATTGTTTTGCTATTAGTTGATCTTTGTATTCTTCCAAGAACTCAGTCCATTGTTGGTATCTTTCTTCATCTTTCATACTAAGTTTTTTATTTTTATAATTATGTTGTTGATGATGTAACCATCCTCCTATTTTTTTTTCGGTTTCATTTTTTGAACTATGCGTAGGCTTTCTTTCATTCTCATCAATAAATGATTTCAATTCTATAAACTGTTTATTCCATAATTCATCCAAATCTTGGACATACTCGTTATATTCTTCCAAGAAATCAGTCCATTGTTGATATCTTTCTTCATATTTCATACCTTCTGTTTTTTTCTTATAATTTTGTTGTTGAGTTGATAACCACGAACCTAGTTTTTTTTCTGTTTCGTCTTTTGAAATTTGACATGGTGTTTTCTTATTTTCATCAATAAATATGTTCAATTCTATAAACTGTTTATTCCATAGTTCATCCAAATCTTGGACATACTCGTTATATTCTTCCAAGAAGTTGGTCCATTGTTGATATCTTTCTTCATTTTTCATTCCATATTTTTTATTTTTATAATTTTGTTGTTGATGATGTAACCATCCTCCTAATATTTTTTCGGTTTTATTTTTTGAATGTGTTGACGGTTTTCTTTTATTATCATCAATAAATGATTTCAGTTCTATAAAATTTTCGTTCCATACTTCATCATCGCTTTTAAAATACTCTTTATATTCTTCTAAGAAGTTGGTCCATTGTTGATATCGTTCTTGCTCCATTGTTTTCTTCTTATAATTTCGTTGTTGAGTTGACCACCAATAACTTAATCTTTTTTCTGTTTCATTTTTAGATTTTATTGTTGGGTTTCTCTCATTATCATCAATAAATTCTTTCAATTGTATAAAATTATTATTCCAATTATCGTCATCACTTTTAAAATATTCTTTATATTCTTCCAAGAACTCAGTCCATTCTTGGTATCTTTCTGGATATTTCATACCATCCGTTTTTTTCTTATAATTATTTTGTTGATGATGTAACCAACGACTTAATATTTTTTCAATTTCATCTTTAGATTTTATTGTTGGTCTTCTTTTATTCTCATCCATAAATGCTTTCAATTGTATAAACTGTTTATTCCAAATATCGTCATTACTCTTAAAATACTCTTTGTATTCTTCCAAGAACTCTGTCCATTCTTTGTATATTTCTTCATCTTTCATACATTGTGTTTTTTTCTTATAATTTTGTTTTTGAGTTGATAACCATTTTCCTATTTTTTTTTCAATTTCATCTTTTGAATTGTCAGTTGGTCTTCTTTTATTCTCATCCATAAATGCTTTCAATTGTATAAACTGTTTATTCCAAATATCGTCAAAATCTTTAAAATACGCTTTATATTCTTCCAAGAAATTAGTCCATTGTTGGTATCTTTCTTTATTTTTCATAAACAATTTTTTGTTTTTATAATCATTTTGTTGCTGCGATACCCATCGTCCTATTTTTTTTTCGGTTTCATTTTTTGAACTATGCGTAGGCTTTCTTTCATTCTCATCCATAAATGCTTTCAATTGTATAAACTGTTTATTCCAAATATCGTCAAAATCTTTAAAATATTCGTTGTATTCTTCCAATAAATTAGTCCATTGTTGGTATCTTTCTTTATTTTTCATAAACAATTTTTTATTTTTATAATTATATCGTTGATGCGATAACCATTTGTTTAATGTTTTTTCTGTTTTATTTTTTGAAGATTGATATGGAGTTCTCTCATTCTCGTCAATAAACTTCTTCAACTCTTCAAACTTTTCATTCCATGTATCAACAACTTCACAATCAATAACGCAACTACATATATCCTTTGTAATATCTCCAGTAATTTTCCACAGAACCCGAATATCATCATTGGTATGAACATTAATATTCATTTTCTTGCTTCTATCTGGAGCAGAAACAGATCCTTTACCCTTCTTTGTTCCTCTTTTCTCGATAATAGGTTGATAACATGTTTCATCTTCTTCTTCTGTTTTATATAGACGAATAATATCTTCACTTGTACCATTGTATTTCTCAATAGGATTCTCCAACGAGTCGGTATGGATCTCAACACAAACATCATTCTCTTCAGCAACACGCATAATCATGTCTTCATCAGTTTCATATTCTTCTTCATCAAAGCAAATATCTGTATCCAGAAGATACTCCATTGTCTCACAAAGATCGCCAACTGGGTCTTGAATTGCGTATCCTTGTCTCTCCAAGTTTCCACGAATCTCTTGTGGAGAGAAACTGTCTGGATAATGTAAGCAAATATCATATATATCTTCATCTTCTTGCTTTAACGCGCTCAATACGTTTAGAATGCCATTGAAGTTACCTCCACTCGTGTCATTCATATCCTGCCGAATCACTTCGTCGCATTTCTCTCTATCTCCTTCGCATTCCAAGTATTTAGTCTTATCAATCCAACAAGGAATCAAAATAGTCGAGTTTGCTCTGTTTTCACTGAAAACCTTTCTGACAATTCTACCAATATTTTGAATAATCTTCACATAAGAAGACTTTGGATCAACAAATACACACATATTTGCTTTCTTTGTATCAATGCCCTCACCAAGAGTTTCACATGAAGAAATAATAAATACTTTATCGTCTGGAGTTTCATCGAGGTTCTTCAATTCTTTTCTTCTCTCTTCAACGCTCTTTGAAGAAGTAAATCCTATCATTTTTATATTTTTTAATTTATATTTCTTCTTATTTGAAAATTCTGATTCCTGTATAATTCGAAATACAGCTTTGAACTTTGTTTCATCAACAAAGTTATTGACAGAAGTATCCCTTCCTGTGTTTACATCGGAATGAAAAGTCAATACTCTGCTGTTGCCAGTTGTAAGAATCGCACGAGCAATTGTTTCATAGCAATCTAAATTTGTATTATCAGTATACATATCAATCCTGATCTCAAATGGATTCAAATAGTCGTCAAACACACCCTTTAAGTAGGAATAATCATATACTAATTTACCACACATCCCATTGTCTGGTGTTTTTCTGTCATACATGATGATTCCATTAGCATTTTTAGGAGTTGCAGTAAAGAATATTTGTTTTTCACAAGCATCATTTTCAAAGATCAATTTTTGATATGTCTCTCCAACTGCGTGATGTGCTTCATCAAAGCAGCATACATTTATTTTTATCTCTCCCAAATTATCTAATAATACCTTGAAACTCTGGTAAGTAATACATATAATCTTATTAGAAGAACGAGACAGAAACTGTATAATTTCTTCAGGGTTGGTCGTGGAACCATCGTCAGAAGATATTTTACGAGTAATATCTTTTTTATCAGAAAGATAATCTGTTTCAAACTGATCTATTAAAGAGAGAGACGGAAATACATATACCAATAATGATTGGTTCTGTACAACTTGGCACTGACGCATCAATAATGATTTGCCACTACCACAGAACATTTTAACCAAACATTTATTATTTATTCGAAGTTCATTGAAAATCGAATTGTCTGCAGCTTCTTGATAATAGCGGAATGTCATTGTTTCTTTGTATAATGAATAGCTTATTATAATTTTAATTCAATTATTATAATATTAAAATTAACCCAAAATAATATAATCATTTGCGATTATATTATTTTAACAGTTGTTCATTATTTATTAATGCTATTTTGTAACTCTTCAAATAAATCTAAGTGTTGACTAAAAAACCTTACTAATAATGGAATACTAGTTGATTCGATATAATTTATGATATCGTGTATATTATTTTCCATTGGAATTCTATTATATTTTTTTCTAGAACCATGATTTCCAGCTATTTCTTGTTCAGTTTTTGGCAATAAACAATATTTAGATTTTTCAATAAAATGAACATTAATATTATGATTACGAGAATATAAATTAAATATATCATTGTAATATTTCAAATATTCATTATTATTCAATAATTGATTACCATGAATATCTATAAAATTACGATAATTTGTATTGTTACGGATTGTTAAATCAGTATTACATCCTTTATCTTCTATTTCTCTTGCATTTGTATCTAACATCAAGAGAAAAAATGTTTGTATTTTAATCATAATGGAACTCATTATGATTAAAATAACTAAGTAATTTTTAAACTATAATTTATTTTATTGATAAAATGCGAATTATTTAATACATATTATTTGATACATTCTACTTTTTCACCTTTACGGTTATATACCCAAATTTCACAATTATATCCTGCATCTTTACACGCATTTTGTTTTAAATCTATTGTTTCACGTCCTCTTGTAATTGTATAATCACTTTTAACTTCGATACATCTTTTTTGAGATGAAATAAATATATCTACAAAATATCTATGTCTTTTACTATCTACTCCATCATACCAAATCTCTGGGACATGTGATAACCCATTTAATATATTTTCTTCTGGTATATTTTCGGTATATAATAATTCATCTAATGCATAATTTTCATAACCTTGATGTTGAATAGTTTGTCCAGACGGAAATTTGTATTCTTTATATTTATAACCAGATATAAGTGCTTTTTGTAATATATCTGGATTTTGTGTTGCATGATATACTCCAAATTTGTTAAACATTGTAGTTTCTGCCTTTCTTCTTATTTCAGGAACACATGATACAAATTCAAAACCATATTTATTTATATTTGTTATTTTTGATTTATTTCTTATTTCTTCACTCTGAAATGAATGTTCAACGCCAAAATTTTTAAAACATGTTTGTTTTTTTAAAGATTTTATATCTTCATTTTGAGATGGATTTTCAAAACCAAATTTTTCTAAACAAGTTTTTTTTGATTTTTCTTTTATTGATGTATTTCGCAAAGCACAAGTATCACCATATTTTTCTAAACATGTATTTTTAATTTTAGTTTTTATATCTTCATTTTGAAATGGATTTTCAACTCCAAATTTTTCTAAACAAGTTTTTTTTGATTTTTCTTTTATTGATGTATTTCGCAAAGCACAAGTATCACCATATTTTTCTAAACATGTATTTTGAGATTTAGTTTGTATTTCAGCATTCTGACTTACATATCGAACCCCAAATTTTTCTAAACAAGTTGTTTCACGTTTTTTTATTGAAATCTGTTTTGAACATTTTTTACAATAATAACTATTAAATTTTACTAATGCTCTAAAGTTTTTTTCGAATGACTCATGACAATTGTCACCTTTACAATTTCCACAAATAATTGTATCTCTCGTTATTTTTTTCTCTTTACTATAATCTTTTTTTAATTTCAAACATTGTGTTTCACAAATCTGCTTTAAATATTCATAATTATATTGTTGTATGGTTTGTTTGGTAGCACTCATTGTTTGTTTCTTTGTATAATGAATAACTTATAATAATTTTAATTCAATTATTATAATATTAAAATTATATCCTAGTAATTTAATATATGCAGACCCGATACAATAGCGACGATTGTAGAATAGCAAAAAAATTACAAGAGATGACAGATCAAGGAAGATATATTTTGAATGTGCCTGGTTTAGGAGAGAACCCAGCCTATATTGAAGACCCACAAATACGCGCCCAGGGTTGGGGTGGTAATTTAAGAACGAATGTTTTTGAATTAGAAAATGAATTACGAGGAGTCAATCGACCTCTAAGTCGAGATTGTTTAGGAAAAGATGAATATCAGAGATTTGGACATCGGTCTGAACCAATTCAATATCCAACTAATACGAGCAATTTCACAGAAGAACCAAGGGCAACTCATCCTGCTTGGCAAGTTCGAGACTGTGAACAGGTAGATTGGTATTACCCACCACTCAATCCACAGGAGAATGTTTGCATTGGGTTCTTAAATAATATCAGTACTAGGATACTTGAGAAGGACTATTTCGTTGCGAAAGTCCCATGTAACTTATCGAATGATTATACAGCATTACCAACTTCTGTAATAAATAAAAGTAATATTCAAGATTCCAATTCATTTCAAAGAGTTAGATAATAGGATAAAGAGAGAAATAAATCATTTGTATATATAAATAATTTACAATCCAATCCAGTTTATTGCTTTAGCATTAATAAATAAATTGAATTGTAATTATAATAAATACTTTTTTACAAAGACAAACACAACATGGAGTTTATTCAAAACCTGATTCATAATTTGATACAATTATTTACCAAAAACAAAATGGTATTTATTCAAAAACGATTAAGAAATGGGGATGTTATAATACTACCTATTACAATTGAAGAAGCAACAAACTTAATTGAACAAAATGAAAAAGATGAAAAGAAAGAGAGAGAAAAAGAAGAATATGAAGAAATAGAAAGGAAAGAGAGAGAAAAAGAAGAATATGAAGAAAGAAGATATTTAACATTTTTACAAATAAGCAAATTAGCAACTCATGGTGGCCCAGTAAGCGAAATGTATCTAGAAGGAAATAGAAAGTATTTTGCTAATAAAAAACATACTTTTTATGGAGTATTATTTAAAAATACACATATATAAATAATATAAATTGGTACTTATTTACATTTATATTATTTTGATTTTCGATAATTTTTTTGAAGTTTTTTTATCGAACGAATAACATTATCCCAATCCTTTTCCCACATAACGACCAAATTATAGCCCAAATCTCTTATACATTGTTCTCTCTCTCTTGTGAGTTTATGAAGTTCTCCGTAATTTTTACCAAGATAATTATTCTCATCAGGATTACAACTTCTTGGGTCGCCGTGAAAGTTTGTTCCATGAAACTCATAAATAGTATTTGTTTCTTTACAATACCCATCTGCTTTATATTTTGTATTAGTTATCATATATTCTCCACTATTTTCCGCATGTTGAATTGTTATTTTATGATACGATGACATAAAATCCAAATATTTTACTGCTTTCATCGAATATCCACGTTTTGAACATTTTGGGCATCTACAACCACATAAATGATCTCCTGCAATTTGTATAAACTCGCCATGTATTTTACATATTATTGTTATTTTGTTGCGTCTTTTTGTATATTCAACTTTTGAATAATCATATACATTACCATGAATAGATATGGAATTTTCTATAAAATTAGTAGTTGTTAATTTTCGAGATAATGTAGTTTTAATAAAACCACATTGTAAACATCCATTACCTTGTAAATGACTGGTTGGTTGTTGTTTAAAAGAACCATGTATTTTACATATAATAATAACGTGTGTTTTACTATTTATATATTCTACTTTAGAATAATCATATTTGTCACAATGAGTTACTATTGCTTTATTAATAAACTCATTTTTTGATGACGTTATTGACTTTTGTGATTTTAATTTACCACATATTTGACAACCTGAACCCATTATGTGATTGGTTGGATTTTGTTCAAAATTGCCATGTATTTTACAAATTATCATAATTTTAGTAGAAGAGTTAATATATTTCGAATTTGAATAATTATATTTATTTCCATGTTTTGCTGTTGCTTTTTGAATAAATAATTCAGTCATAACTGTATAATGAATAAACTATTATAATTAATTAATTTCAATTATATTATAATTCATTTCAAATAGGTCGATAATAGGATAAAGAGAGAAATAAATCATTTGTATATATATTAATAATGGAATTTGCAATCCCGTTTATAGCACTTTCTGCAGCATTTGTAATTTCCAATCAAGAAACAAAAACGCAACAGAATTCACCAGAAGCACAAAATATAAGATTAAAGGGTGGATTAAAACGCATTCAAAAAGAAGAGTTTACGAATATGGGCGCCAAGGCGAATTATTTACCAAATACGAATATACAACCGCAAAATTATCCAGTCGTGAATCTAACAGAAATGAGCGATACTGTTCAAAAATATGCGAACCCAAATACAGCAACAGATAAATATTTCGATCAAACATATTATGAGAATAGAGAGAACGCAGGAAAGAAAGTAGGCAATAATCCACAAGAGGTCTATTCTTTAACAGGAAATTACTTGGACAGTAAAGAGTTTAAGCACAATAATATGGTTCCTTTCTATGGAGGAAAACTGAAAGGACAAGTCTATAAAATGAATACAAATGAGACTATTCTCGATAATATGAATGGTGTAGGAAGTCAAACGATTCAGAAGATTGAACAGGCACCGCTCTTTAAGCCAGAACAAGATATCAATTGGGCGAATGGGACACCGAATTGGTCTGACTTTTATCAATCACGAGTCAACCCTGGAATGAATAATGCGAATGTAAAACCCTTTGAGACGAAAAATGTGGGACCTGGATTAGGTAAAGGGTTTTCTTCGCATGGTAGTGGTGGATTCAATTCAGGTATGGAAGATCGTAATGCTTGGTTGCCGAAAACGGTTGATGAACTCCGTGTTTCTACAAATCCAAAAGTAGAATATACATATGACAACTTGGAAGGCCCGGCGAAATCCGCTGTTCAAAATCTCGGAATTTTAGGAAAAACAGAAAAATATCGACCAGATACATTTTTCATTCAAACACAGGATAGATGGCTCACCACAACAGGACAAGAAAAGGGACAAATGTTACAACCAATACAAGAGATCGCAGCAGAGACACATAGAAATAATACGACACAACATTATGCTGGAACGGCATCACATTTAAAGACGGGTAATTATGTGCCTGGTATAATTAAGCCGTCAAATAAGACGGAGGCGAAGACTCATGATATTGGTCATAGTACAGCAATGGGAAAAGGAACACATGAAGACAAGGAACGGCGTTTACAGAGTATAACAAATTATGAGAATAATCGTAGTTCTGGAATCCAACCAGATACATTTCGCAGTTCATTTAGTCATGCAATTGGTGCGGTTATCGCGCCTTTTATGGATGCTTTAAGACCGACAAGAAAAGAAGAGTATGGTGATAATTTACGCATTTACGGAGATGGTGGATCAAGAGTGCCAGCTCAATATGTAAAAAATCCCGGAGATGTACCTGCTGTAACAGTGAAAGATACAACTCTTTTCTCTCCCGACTTTTATATTGGAAATCAATCTTCAAGACAGCAGGTATTATATAATCAACAAGCGATAACGAATCAGAGAGATTCGACAACTTGTGGATACATAGGAAATGCAGCTTCTGCATTTAATGCACAGACATCTCAAGAAGCAAATATGCGACAGAATAATAATAATAATCTGGAATCAACTCAAATAACTTATACTCCAAATGGTGGAACACAGATTTTCAATCAACAAATGAATGTGAATATTCCTCGAATAGATACAGATAGAGAGAACCCGAGAATGTGGGTGCCAAATTGTTCAAATATTGCGCAATTACCGATGGGCAAAGAACAGTATGGTGAGATGAAAGGAAAGCAGTCGTATCAGGAAAATATTAATTTGGTTCGTAATGAACCAGATATTCTCCAAGCATTTAAGAGTAACCCATACACACAGAGCTTGTCTTCATGGGCGACAATATAAGAACTTCAATAAAATAATAAATTGATATACTTTATTATTTTATAAATTAATTTAAACCTTCAGAAAAACAAAGTTTTCAAACATGTGCGATCAAATGATTATTAAAAAAATCGAAAAACTACAAAAAATTCTCGATGAAGATGGGCCAGACCCAGATATTGAAGAGATGATTCGTTCTTTGACAAAAAAAATTACACAAGTTACGAATATTCCACCAAACGTTGTGGAAGAAAAAAACGATGATATAGAAGATGTTACAACTGCAGTTGAAGACGAAACTGAAGATGAAGACGAAGATGAAGATGATGAAGACGATTGTGATTCAACTGAAGAAGAGTCGATCGATGATATTTTAATTTCTGACATTGATAGTGTGGTGACAGATATACCATCTAATTATGAATATCGTGTTCAAGTCAAATATAATAGAGATCAATTAAAAGAGATTAATTTTGACAAATCCGAATTTAAGATACAACTCAAAAGATTGGTAAGGAAAAAGATCAATAGTATGTGGATAAATAAATTACACCCACTTCAAAAAGAATATGGTGAAAAAATTGCTCTCAAATATAATGACAAATCGATTGTCATTCAGCTGGTTATTGCGAGAACTCAAACCGGGAAAACAGGATGTATGATTGCTTTTGTGGATACTTTTATTAAGAATGAAAATATACCATATAACAACATATATGTTATAACTGGCATCTCTTCGAAAGATTGGAAAAAACAAATAAAGAGTCGTTTTCCAAAATGTATGGAAGACAGAATATTTCATAATAATGATATCGGGAAAACATTTAAAGAAGATGTGCGTGGAAAGAAAAACATTCTTGTTATGATAGATGAAGTTCATATGGCAGCAAGAGTTGGACAAACAATCAGTAACGTGTTAATAACACTTGGATGGAATCTCGACTACATGATGGAATATGATATCAAAATTGTTCAATTTTCAGCAACACCTGATGGATTACTGTTTGCTTTAAGAGATGCAAAATGGCCAGAAAAGCACTATTCTGTTACAGTCATGCCAAATGGAGAAGGATATTATGGAGCAAAAGAAATGCGTGCGAGAGGACAGATTAAACAGTATAAACCTGTTTGTGGAAATATTAATGATGGTGAACAACAAGGCAACATTGAAGAAATATATAATAATATTACAGAGAATCTCCGCGATATTCTCTCTTTTGATACACCAAAACACAATATATTCAGAGTAAAATGCGGAACAGCTGATTATGTTAAATATAATATCGTTCAAACGATTCGATCAAGGTTGACACGTGATGAACAAAATTGTTTCAATATTGAGTTCAGTGAATATACTCAAGATGGTGATATTGATGATATTGATAAACATATAGAAACCGTTCCTGAAAAACATACTTTTATCATAATCAAAGAAAAGTTGAAATGTTCCAATACATTAAAATATAAATGTAATATTGGTATTATGGTGGAAAGATGTGTCTTTACAATAAATGATTCATTTATTACCCAAGGATTACTTGGGAGATGTTGCGGTTATGGAGAACACAAAATCATTTGCTACACGAATATTCCGACAATTCAAAAGTATGAAGAGTTATTTGATGGTGGATTTACTAGAGAGACTCTTTCCAGAATAGGATGGAATAGTAATACCACAATTGAAACAAGTGAAGGAACAAAAACAATACAAGATACACATACTTCTGCAGAACAACTCATTACAAGTGTAGCAGAAGACATGCTGGCAATGCGTATCGAAAAACAAAGACTAAAAGAAGCAGACGTCTTGCGGAAAAAAGAGAATAAAATAAACAGAACAGAAAAGCTCAAGCGAGATGAAGAAAATACGTTTATTACGCAGCATTTTCCTTGTGAACCAAATGAAGCAAGTCTTCGATCAAAATTCCAAGAAGTCAAAGAACAACATCTTAGAGAAAAATTACATACATATAATTGGCAACCAAAGTTCCGTGAATATTTTCATGAAAGCAGGTTGATTTCTGGAAAATACAAATCTATTATAAGAAGTAAAACCCAAGTGAGAACGTATGAAGATATTAAAAAAGATAGAACATATGGACTTGCTAAAACTAGTAAAACATGTGCAAGACTTTATATCTGTTATCAAGGCGAACAGGTAGGTTTTGCGATTACATATTTGATTAATTTATAAATAAACTAAATGAAATGAAGTATTATAATATTTGAATGGGATATAAAATATATTTTTTTACATAAAAAAAAGGGGGAGAGTGTTAGTATTAGTTTGTAAAGAAGATTGATTGATTTGACTTACCTTTTGTTTGTTTTTCCGTCGCTACCCATTCCGGGCTTTATACTTACCTTTTTGAATTTTCTCTCCACATCCACTTGCTTTTGTTGCATTGCCCATGCCATTCTGTTCTTCTTCTTACTTTGTTGCCGCATCACGAAGCAAAGCTCCGCCGATTTTGCCGCACACCCATGTGCCGATGACCACCCACATTTGGGTGATTACAGATCCACCATTGGTAATGACCCATCGCATCGCTTGGCAATGAGGGGCAGGGGCAACAAAGGCCGACTTGATCAATCCCCAGACTGATAATTCCGCGCAGTAAACCGGATACAAGTTGGCTGCCGCAAAATGGAGCACGATCCAGCACAAATAGATTCCACTCACATTGATAATAAATTCCATCGCAATTTTAGCGTATTTGAGAAACGTTTGAAACATCATTGTTGTTTTTTTTAAATGCGTTACTCTTTAACTCCAAAAAGTAATTCAATTTTTTTGTGTTGAGTGTGATTTTTAAATAACTTAAAAAATGAAAATAAACATGAAAAACGAAACACGAAAAATTAAAGAACCATGATAGTTGGATAATGTTCACCCATTACACGATGGATGTCTTCTTGAGAAGCATCGTGGTTCAATGAAAATAATCCTTTGTTGTCTACTCGTATCTCTCTATATACAATAATTGGATTATTATTTGACATTTTCCAATAAATAATTTTATGTGCTCGGTTACTGGCATCATATCCCTTCTCTATTGCATATATATCCGAAATTGCTACAAAGATTGTATAATTATCTTCTAATTTTTCATAATAAATACAATCATCTGTTTCTGTAGTGTTTAAATTACAAGTCATAAATGCAAAATAACGGAGCGGTTTATTTAATCCACAATCTGGTTTTTTCGATCGAATCATTATTATTTGTTCTGTATTATCTACTGGTAAGATTAAATACCTTGCACTGTTATTTGTAAAATAGAGAGATAAATTTTGTTTACTGAAACAAAAACCATTAATAGACATATCAAGATTTTTCTTCTTCAAATTAATTAGTATTTTATATACATATGTTAAATATGCTGTATTTTGCTTTATAATATCAAACTGTATATGATTCTCATTGATTAATTCGTTCAATGTATTCGATGGATTATTTGAATAAATACGAACAATTGCGATACAATAATCTGTCGTTATATATTCAGTAGAATCTATATGATCATTATAATATTCCACAATTTTACCAGTATTATCATAAAAACTAATATTTAATAGATTATAATTTTCTCTCATTGCGAGATCAAAACTATGATAATCTATTTTCTGATTAGGAGGTAAAAATGTCATAATATAGAGAGAGTAATAATCAGGAAAAGCAATATTACCAGTGAATGGTGCGTTTGTACAAAAAGACATATTTTGTATAATATTCTTAAAAGATAAATGAATCAATGTATACTTGATAGCATAACTTCTGTAAATGACATAAAAACACAAATGAATAATATTTTCCATCCAAATAGTAAACATATTTTTAAAATACGATTTCATATAATATAAGTTTAACACCATACATTTATTATTTATGATGTTTATTATTAATTAAAAAAATAAATCATAGCCATATAAATATATGGAACAAGAAATTATTGAAGAAGTAAAGGTTGCTATAAATGAAAAAAAAACACCTAGACGTGCTACTAGTTTAGGTGGACAAATATACAGGACAGAAGAAATTAATCAAATTGTTGCAAAAACACAAAGAAATGTAAATCTCCTTGTCGAATATTTGGATATTATTCGTAATTATAGAGAACTTACACAAGAAATGCTTGATGTTATTACAACATTTGATGATCGTAGTAAAATGTTAATTATCATAGAATATAATACTTGTATGAACTCAATTCTACCCATACTAGAAGAATAAAAAATCCAGATTACACTGGAAATATATTTGGTTTTTATAATAATATTTTTCTGTGAATAATATTATTCTTTATCTGGGTGAAACTCATACTTTTCTTGTGCCCATTGGCGAATTTTGCTTTTGTAGTGTTTATTATAAGTTAGATTCAAATATTTTCCAATGTTATGTTCTAATGTATTATATTGAGAATAATAGAAATCGTGAGAAATCATGTTTCTTTCAAGATGTGACACAGAAGATAATAATCTGCCTCCTTCAATAAAGTAGTTTGGCAGAATAGATTCTTGTTCCACAAATTCACTGAAGAAAGAAGATTGTGGTATCAATGATGCCACGTATTTTTCCGGAAAGATATTCTTCCAAAACGAATAATCGTAAATGTCATAGTCACTCATTCTTTCTTTGCGAGATAACTCAAATAGAAACTTGAGAATATTCATCATATCTGTTTCGAATGATTCCTTTTCAAAGAGAACAGAATATGTATTGATCGTTGTCATTGTTGAACTCATAATGATTGCTTTGTTTTAGTGTTATTCTTTTTTCATAAAAAAAGTAAATCAATTTTTCCAACCTTCCCACTTCTCTTTTGCTCCACTTTAGAAAGTGGATTTACTTGGGTGAAAACCCATATTCATCTTGTGCCCATTGGCACATTTTATCCATATACAGAAGATGATACTTTAGAAACAAGTATGTGCCGATATTATTATCTTTTGAAATGTAAATATCATAGAAGTATCCATTTATATCCATTTGATTCACAAGAACCATAATATCTGTAATAAGTAATTTTCCACGAATGTGAAAGGCTGGCATCATTGCAATATTGTATCTTCCAGGAGGAGGATTTAACATTGCGACACATTCGTCCCAGAATATCTTTTTCCAGAATAATTTAGAATAAATATCATAATCATTCCGTACTATATTGCAATCCGTTTCGTTGTCATATTTTGTAATATAAATACGAAACAGAAACTTGAGAATATTCATCATGTCTGTTTCGAATAACTCATTATCAGGGAGAACAAGCGTAATCGAAGATAATGTGATTGTTGATGCTGACGTTGTTGATTCTGTTGCGGACATTGTATTGTTCTTGTTGTTTTGAGATTTGTATAATTTTATTTATATAAAAAAAGTATATCAATTTATTTTTTAGTATAAATAATAATATTATACATATATCCAAATATCCAAATATCCAAATTTGATATTATATTATTTAGGAGAGAAATCAATATCAAACATTTCAACCCATTGCTTCAATGGTCCTTTAAATCGCGCAACATAGTAATGTTGTATATATTGTAATATATTTTCATTCAAAGAGTTCATTTCAATGAACCCGTATCGTGGCTGGACTACAAGTCCTTCTCGCCAGTCACATGAACATTCTCGTAAATATCCACTTACCTCGGCATCATTATTTAGTCCATCGCCAAGTTCTTTGAACTGCTCTATACTGGTATGCCATAATAAAGTAAACTGTCCAGTTTGTGGTCTCGGATAAATAAATGAGCGATAGAAATCAGATGTCGATCCAAAATCCCAAAAGAATGAGGATTCCAATGACGGGATGCCTCTTGTATTTATTACGGGATATTTGGCGAATGACTGTGGAATATCAACCAATCTCTCCAAATGAAATTTTATCATTTTCAACATGTCCAATTCAACTAGATTTAAATGGTCTTCTGTGATATTACTAGAATTCCCGGCAACGACAAGTTCTTGTATTATATCACAAAAGTCTTCTTCAATTTCTTCAATTAATATTCTTCGACGAAGGCAAAACCGTTCATCATCTGCGATCATTGGTATTGATTCAGTGTTCATTTTTGTTTGTTTGAATTATCAAAAATCATATAATAAAAAAGTATATCAATTTTTCAACCTTTGGGAAATCAACCTTTAGAAAAGGTTGCGCCAAATAACGCCATATATTATTGACTTTTTACTCCACTTTAGAAAGTAGATTTTCAAAAGTGTATTATTTAGGAGAGAAATCAATATCAAACATTGCACCCCATTGTTTGATTGGTCCTTTAAATCGTGGTTCATAATAATGCTTGATGTATCGTAATATATTTTCATTCAACGACACAGAAGTATCGATGCGAAATGGAATTGTTGTAACACGTTCTTCTCTCCAGTCGTTTGTACATTCAATTAGATACTCGCGGACAACATCATCATCATTCAATCCATCCCCAAGTTCTTTAAACTGCTGAATACTATCCATCCAATAGATCGATAATTTTCCATCTTTTGGAGGTGAATAATTGAATGAATCGATAAACCATCCACCAATACCATAATCCCAATAACTACTAAGACGCTCACTAGTAATCGGGATTCCTCTGGAGTTTAAATGCCATTTATGAGTGCTGTAACCAAATGAACCTGGTTGTATACGGATATCAGCGAGTCGTTCCAAATGAAATTTCACCATCTTCAGCATATCCAATTCAACCGGATTCAAATGATCTTCTGTGATTTTATCATGAACTGATGATAATTTGAATTTTTCCAAAATGGGACGTCTAATATTATATTTTTCTTCTTCTCTGATATTCATTGGGTTTGTCATTCGTCGTTTGTCTTTTGTAATGTACTGAAATTGATATAATAAAAAAGTATATCAATTTTTCCAATTTCAAATTGACACTATATAATATCTCCATGTTTGAACCAAAAGTAAATTATTTCGGGCAGAACTCTGGTGCGGCAGCCCATTGCGTAAGCGGGTCTCTGAATCGACCAATATAATATACTTCAATGTAGAGTAATATGTTTTCTTCAGGCATATAATGATCTTTCACACGGAATTTCTCCCAACAACCAGGGATGCGTTCTTCACGCCAGTCATTGGAACATTCGGTTAAATATGCCAATATATCATCAAACTCGAAAGGATTTGCTTGTTTAAACTTTTTTACACTGTTAACCCAAGAAGTTGAGTAAGAGTATGTATATGATTTTGGCCAATGAAATGTATCTGGAAAATGATAATCCCAGAACTCTATATCTGTTGACAAAGGCATTCCATTTTCACCTGGAATAAATTTTGGTAAACACTCATGTCTTTCCAAACGATAAATATGAAATTTCATGATATCTAAGAAGATCATCTCAACTGGATTCAAGTTTGCTTCTGTTATGCCGATATCATTACAGTCGACAATCACATCGTCATCTTCATCACCAACAACATTAACATTGATTTCGGGTTGATCAACAATTTCTGTTGTCCCAGGTCGACGAATCGCCCATTTTCTCTCATTTTCTTCTGCTTGTTCTCGTGTTTCGGCAATCATAGTTCTTTTATTCTTTTGTATTCATATTACTTTCTGTAAAAGTAATTCAATTTTATAATTTATAAATATAAAATGTTCGTAATAAAAAATATTATTGTATTATGATATTATGTTATGTTGTATTTTATTTTTATTATTATTTAGGCGAAAATTCACACTCACATGCTTGAACCCATTGTATTAATGGTTCTCTGAATCGTTCAAAATAATAGTGTTTAATATACCATAAAATACAATTTTCAATACCAATGTATTTAATAGAATATCTCGGTGATTTGAGTCTCTCTTCTCTCCAATCTCTATTACACTCAATTAAGTATACAGTTATTTCATCCCAATTATCCAATCCATTGAACTGTCTATAATTTTCTAATATGGTATACCATTTTACTATGATTGATATTGTTAAAATAACTCCACATTCATCGCCATGCATTGTTCCCCAAAAACCAAGTTCATCAGATACAGGTATACCTTCATGATTCTTTCTATAAGAATCATAATAGTTTGAAAATCCATCATCTCTTCTGCGCAATAGAGAGAACTTAATCAATTCTAAGAAGATTTGTTCAATTGGATTTAACAAATCTTCTGTCATGATAATTGGTTGAATTTTACCATCATCATCAACTATTAAACCAGGTCGCCTGATGCGCCAATTTTCTTCCATTTGATTTTCATTGATTTCGGTTGTCATGTTGGTTGTTTGTTAAAAGTAACTTAATTACGCAAAAACAGAAGTAATTCAATTTTATAAATATAAAATATTCGTAATAAAAAAGAATAGTAATATTATTTTGCTATGATTGTGTTATTATTTTGGTGAAATATCACACTCTGTCATTTGAAGCCATTGTATTATTGGTTCTCTGAATCGTTCAAAATAATAGTGTTTAATATACCAAAGAATCTGTAATTCTATAGAAATATATTTGATAGAATATCTTGGTGTTTTGATTCGTTCTTCTCTCCAATCGGTTCCGCGTTCAGACAAATATCTGGTTATTTCATCTTTATTATACAAATGAGGTTTACTTGATAAAGTGGAAGACCATTTCGATATTGATCCAAACAATGATGATAATAATTTACATTCGCTATCAGGATCTGTTCCCCAATAATTCAACTCACTTGATTCAGGCACACCGAGTTCATTCGTTTTATAAGAATTATAAGCGTTGTTAATAAATCCGTCATCTCTTCTACGTAACAGATATGCTGTGAGTAGTTCCAAGAAGATTTGTTCGATTGGATTCAACATATCTTCTGTCATAAAGATGGGTTCAATTGTGCCATCATGTGCAACGACTATTCCTGGGCGTAATCTACACCAGTTTTCTTCCATTTGAATTTCATTAACTTCGGTTGTCATGTTTGGTTGTTGTTTGTTAAAAGTAATTTAACTATTCCAAAACAGAAGTAATTCAATTTTATTAAATAAAAAATAATACATGTAAAAAATGTAAGGAATATTTTCTCTCTTTGAAAGAAATCCTTAACTATCGAAACCCAATAATATATGAAACCTTGTTTCTCAAGAATCTATTTTTCCGTTTTTTGTAGCATTTTTATATTAGGACAATACACATGAGTGTGCCCTTTTTCTTTGCAAAATCCACAACCTTCATATGTTTGAATTGGACAATTGACTGACCGGTTTGTAATCGGTGTTATTCTCTGAAGGAGTTTGCTACAGAAGTAGTGCGAATGCCCTTCTTCTTTGCAATATTTACATTGTTGGGTCAACAACGATGGACAATAAATTGTCCAATGTGAAGAATATATGTTCTCAGAACACCCGGCTTTATAACACAAGTTGCATCCAATTGTTTGTTGATTCATTTTTTGATCGTTGTTGTTTGTTTTAGTATCTTCATTTTGTATTGAAATAAGTAAATCAATTTTTTAAAAACAAAAAATTTAATCCATACATAATTTTTTGAAATATTAAATGTCTAAGGATCAATGAATTTATTTTGGACAAAACAAATACTCTTCTTGTGCCCATTCTCTGATTTTATTTTTATAAAATTCGTGATACGCATAAAACAAATAATTACACATGTTTTCATCGGGTGTAATTGATTGTTGATACCAGTAGCAGTTATCATCTTGAATGAAGTTATATATTCTATTTGGAGTTGAAATTATTGGTGGTCCTGTTTCGCGAAACAGGAATATAACAGTCATTTCTTTATTATTCCGCAATGATGGAGGTGATAATGAAATCACACAATTCGATGGAAACCACTTATCCCAAAATATATCGTCTTCGATTTCGGGTGCTTTCGTATTGGCATTTTCTGTCGAAACTCGCATCATGTGAATATTCAATGTAAATTTGAGAATATTCATCATGTCGTTTTCAAATATTTCTCTTGCGGAAGTCATTGTTGTTTTTTGCTTAGTAATATTAGTTTTTCAATAAAAAAGTATATCAATTTTTCCAACTTTCCAACTTTGTAAAGTTGGGCAAACTACTCGTGTCTTTGTCTTTGGTTCAAAGTCGATTACTTCGGGCAAACCAAATATTCCATTTGTGCCCATTCACGAATTTTACCTTTATATATAGTGTAATACGCCAATTGCAAATAATATCCAATGTTTTCGTCAAGTGTACTGTAATAATTATACCAATAATTATCATCTTGCATGAACCGATACATATCATCAGGAGTTGAAATTAGTAGCGTTTCTGTCTCGTGAAATGCCGAGATGATAGACAATCCTGTATGATTTCGCATATGATTTCGCATCGATGGAGGTGATATCCATTTCACGCAATTCAATGGAAACCACATATCCCAAAATGCGTCGTCTTCTATTTCAGGCGCTTCAACTGTTTCTTCTGTAGAAATGCGCGTCATGTGCACATTCATTGTGAACTTGAGAATATTCATCATATCGTTTTCAAATGTTTCTCTTGCTGAAGTCATTGTTGTTTTTTGCTTAGTAATATCAGTTTTTCAATAAAAAAGTATATCAATTTTTATATTTTTCGAACACTTCTTCAATTTGACATAGATAGATATTGTGTTGAGTGGAATTACTTCGGGCAAAATGCATACTCCGAATCTGCCCATTCTCGAAGTTGCTCTTTGTACAAGTGATTATACATATAGAAGAGAAAGTTCCCAATATTATCATCCATTGAACTATATCGGTCATAAGAATAATTATAGTGGAACATGACTCTTATAATTTCGCGATCTGGCGATAATCTCAAATATTGAGATTGAGAAGATATTAAAAGGAGCGACACGCGGTCTATGTTGCCAGCCAACAACCATCCTTGAGATGTAATCTTTCGTAAAATGTTGGTCGCAAACCATACATTCCAGAACTCATCTGTTGTGATGTCTTGTTCATCTTTCAATATTTCATCATCATCAAGCATAAAATACTTGAATGTGATTTTAAGAATATTCATCATGTCTGTTTCAACTCTTGCAAAAGCCATGTTGTTTTTTGTTTTAGTAGATATATTTATTCAATAAAAAAGTATATCAATTTTTTCAACTCAACCTTTTTAAAGGTGGATTTACTTCGGTGAGAATGAATACATTTCTTGTGCCCATTGTCGAAGTTGATCTTTGTATAAATCATGATACACATATGTATAGAAGAGAAAGTTCCCAATATTATCATCCATTGAAATATATCGGTCATAATGATAATTGTATTGCGACATGAATTTTATAATATCGACATCTGGTGTTAATCTTGGATGTGAAGTTTCCATGATAATTGGTACTTGTTCTGCATGAGCCATCCATCCTGGAGGGGATAACAATCGTAAAGTGTTGGTTGGAAACCAACTATGCCAGAAATCATCATCATTGATGTCTTGGTCTTCTCTCAATATATCATCATCAAACATAAAATGTTTAAATGTGTATTTAAGAATATTCATCATCTCTTCATCAAATGTTTCTCTTACAGAAGTCATGGTTGTTTTGTTTTAGTAGATATATTTATTCAATAAAAAAGTATATCAATTTTATCAACTCAACCTTTGGAAAAGGTTGAACCAAAGTGAATCCATTGCCCCACTTCGGGAATTGGGTTACTTCGGTGAAAATGAATATTCATCTTGTGTCCATTGTTTGATTCTCTCTTTGTACAAGCTATTATACGCAAAGAAGAGATAGTTGCCAATATTTATATCCATTGATCTATATCTGTCATAATAATAATCGCTTTGTAACATAAACAGTATAATATTATCGTCAGTTGTCTCTCTTGGATGCGAAGATTCCATAATTATTGTGATAGGTTCTACATTTTCCATCCATTCTGGTGGCGATATCATTCGAACAGCCACATTTGGAAACCAACTATTCCAAAATTCATCATCATCAATATCAGGATCTGTCCTCAATATTTCTACACGAATCGTTTCATTGACCTCGGTTATTATCATAAAATATTTAAATGTGAATTTAAGAATATTCATCATTTCTTCGTCAAATGTCTCTCTTGCAGAAGTCATTGTTGGTTTTTGTTTAGTAGATATATTTATTCAATAAAAAAGTATATCAATTTTATCAACTTCAACTTTTTAAAAAGTGGAGCAAAATGGGAATATAATTACTTGTGTTTTTGACTCAACTTTTTTTAAAGGTTGAATTACTTCGGTGAGAACAGAAATTCATCTTCTGCCCATTGTCGAATACGATCTTTATAAATATTATTATATGTAAAATAAAGATAGCAACCTATATTGTCATCTTTCGTAAACAGGTCAGACCATTGATGATCTTCTTGAATTATCGATATAAGATCATCCTCACTTGATTGAAATACGTTCTGTATAAGAAATGTTGGTATTATTGGGTCATTAACATCCTCCCATCCAACAGGAGATATTAATAAAACAGCGTTGTATAGAAACCATTTATTCCAGAATTCATCTTCTGCGATATCATGTAATAACTCTTCTGCTTCATTCATCACGTATACTTTAAATGTGAATTTAAGAAGATTCATCATATCATTTTCAACTGTTTCTCTGATTTCTCTGATTTGTGGATTCATTATTGTTTTTTCTTTAATGAAAAATTATCTTTAATAAAAAATATTATCAATCTTATCAATCTTATCAACTCAACCTTTTCCAAAGGTTGAACCAAAGGATACAAATACATCCTGGTACTGCTCCACTTTTTATAAAAGTTGATTATTTCGGTGAGAATGGATATAATTGTAAGAACTCTATTTGTGCCCACTCTTTAATAGTTTGTTTGTATCTTGATTCATAGAACAAATATATATATCGTCCCATGTTGTATTCAAACGTTTCCCAGTCGCTATTAACAAACGGATTACCCTTGTCACTCAATATTGTTTCATCAGTTAATATTAGTACAATATCATCTATAGATATATTCAATGTATTAAACTGATAAAATTTGATCCAAACATATGTATCCCAAAAGAATGTATCTCGTATATATCTTCGAAAGTCAACATCCCAAAATTCATCACTTGAAATATTATGTCGCGTTACAGTTTCATTTTGTCTAACAAAGAGTCCATGTTTATAATTTTCCATATTGTAATTGGGTCTCGCGGCATCAACCTCTGGTTCATTGCCTGTTCCTCCTGTATAGAAGGATCGAAACGCGAATTTCATCAATCTTACCATATCTTCATCAAACTGTTGAATGTTCATCATTTGTCTTTTTGCTTCTTTAAATAGAAAATAATAATAAAAAAGAATATCAATTTTTCCAACTCCACTTCCCGAAGTGGAGCAAGGGTTTTAACTTTGATTCAACCTTTCCCAAAAGTTGAGTGGATTACTTGGGAGAGAACAAGAACTCGTCTTGTGCCCATTCTCGAATTCTGTCCTCGTATTTCGTATGATAGAAATTATATATAAATTTGCTCATATTTTTTTCATTTGTTGCCCAACTCCAAGTATGATATCGTCCAGTATAATCTGTTCGCATTGTTTCATTATTTAACGCAAAAGCAATTTCTGTATCTGTCAAATCCATTGTATTATGCTGAAAGAATTGTCCCCATATTTCGTCCTTCCAATAGAATACACTTTGAATACATTTTTTGAAGTCATTATGCCAAAATTCATCTTCTGTAATATCGAATGGTTCTTCATTTTTATAACCGAGAAGACTATAATCGATTTCAGCAGGATTAATATCTGTTCTTTCAGCATCAACAAATGGTTCATTGCCTGTTCCATTTGTATAATGTTTGCGAAATGCAAACTTGATAATATTCATCATATTTTCATCAAACTTTTCTGTCATTTTGATCTTTTTTGGTTCTGTAAATAGAAAATAACAATAAAAAAGTATATCAATTTTTCCAAAAGCGGAAAGGTTGACCCAAATGATCTCTGTTTGCTCCACTTTTTTAAAGTTGATAGATTACTTAGGCGAGAACAAGAACTCATCTTCTGCCCATTGTCGAATTCTGTTTTTATACTTAGCATGATAGAATCGATATATATAATGTCCAATATTATGGTCTCTTGTAGCCCAATTAGAAACATGAAATCGTTCATCATTATCTGCCATCATTAGTTCATTATTTAAAATGACATCTATTTCTATTTCAGTCAAATCCAATGTATTATGTTCGTAAAATGGTTGCCATATTATATTCTGCCAAAAGAAGATACTTGATACCAAATATTTGAAATCACGTTCCCAAAAAGAAACTTTTGAAATATCATTTGAATCTATAGATTCAGGATCGACTCCAGGATATTTGGGCGCTATTATACTATAGTAATCAATATCTTCGATATTTATATCAGTTCTTGTAGCATCAATATGTGGTTCATTGCCTGTTCCATTCGTACAATACAAACGGAATGCGAACTTGATAACGCGCATTATATTTTCATCAAAACGTTCTTGTGGTGTCGTCATTGTGGTTAGTTTCTTTAAATAGAAAATAATAATAAAAAAGTATATCAATTTATTCAACATTTAAGAAAGTTGAGCCAGAAGGAGACATATTTTGCTCCACTTTTTTTAAAAGTGGAAAGAGTGGAATTACTTCGGTGAGAACAAATACTCATTTTCTACCCATTGTCTGATTCTATCTTTGTATTGCATATCGTAAAACATACATATATATCGACCGATATTTTGGTTCCTGTTGACAGAACGTTCAAATTGTGTATTCATATTATCAAATATACCATCCATATCTTGAACTGGTGTTTGTAATTCATTATACAAGCAATATCGCGTCACTATAAATATATTCCATTTGAAGATTGCTGTAAGATTTGTCTTGAAAGTAACATTCCAAAATTGATCTTCTGAAATATCATTGTATTCTTTCAATCCATAATGAATAGCATCGAAATCAATATCGTCTCTTAAAGAATCCACTAAAGGATCATTGCCAGTTCCATGAGTGTAATAAAACCGAAACGCAAATTGAATCACTTTTATAATATCTTCGTCAAATTGTTCTTGTGGAGTCGTCATTGTGGTTGGTTTCTTTAAATAGAAAATAATAATAAAAAAGTATATCAATTTTTACCAAATATTTACACATACAACGAAAATTTATATATCATCTTATTTTATACCGAATGTGTTGGAATGAAAGTGTTTCGTTAAATACATTTTTATTTAGTAGTTTTGTATTAGCTCTTATTATTTACAACAATTCTTTTACGAAATATAAAATTCAAGAACTAAATAATAAATGGATCTATCTTTTTATCGCATCGTTTATATTGATGCAATTAATAGAATTTTTTATTTGGAGAAATATTAACAATAAATTTTACAATAATATATTTTCTATTTCTGCAACATTATTACTAATTATACAACCAATTTGTAGTATTATGATTTTAACAAACACAAATATACAATTGCGCAATATATTATTACTTTCTTATTTATTATTGACAATTCCATATTCAATATATAAATTTTCTACTAAACGTATGTATTCATCAATAAGTAAAACGGGTCATTTAAAATGGAATTTTTTTAGTTCAAGTCCAATTATTTGGATTATTTGGTTATTTTTCTTTTTATTTAGTTTTGTTTATGAAAAATATTGGTTTGGATTTTTCTTTGGATTAATTACTTTAATTATTACTGTTATAAATTATAAAAATGACAATACTATTGGGAGTATGTGGTGTTGGATTGTAAATTCAGTAATGATATATTATGTATTTTACTTATTAATGGTTTTGCCATTTTTAGAAAAAAATATTATTTGTTAATATCAACCTTTCCCAAAGGTTGATTTCCCAAAGATTGAGTGGATTTATTTCGGTATAATCGAGAACTCTTCATGAGCCCATGTTTGTAACATTTCTTTATATCTGGAATGATAATCTGCTTGAATGCGATGCATTATTATAGTTTCTGTAGAAATACAATCAAACATAGAATAAATATATGATAAAGGATCTTCCAACGATAATAAGTATTCTCTCGATGAACCAATCGCATAATATTGGTTGAAATAATTCCACAAATAATCTGTATCATCTTCATCTCTTCCAAGTTGTTCAAAACAACGTGGGTATACATCAATTTCCCAGAAGGCGTCGTCATATATATCAACAAATGACTCAAGAGTAAGACTACTGTTGATTTCTTCTGGTGGACCTTTTTCTAATTGTTCCTCTAAATCAGTATAATATAAGCGAAATACGACCTGCATGACCCGCATGATATCGTCATCAAGAATTGATTGCATTCTGTTTGGTTTGTTTAAAATACAATCAATTATTCAATAAAAAAGTATATCAATTTTATCAACCTTCCAACCTTTGGGAAAGGTTTTATTTCGGACAGAACAAGAATTCGTCTTGAATTTTATCTCGAATTTTATCTTTGTATCTTGTATTATAGAACGTGCATATATATATTCCAATCATTTTGTGGAAGGTGCCTCTTGTCGTAAATAGTTTACCATAGTCATCAAATAATCTATCATCACGAAAGACTTCCATGATTTGTCCAGCAGATATTTGTAATTGATTAGAAGCATAATATATTGTCCAAAAATCTACATTCCAATAGAATAATAATATTATCATTGTTTTGAAAGTAATATCCCAGAACTCATCCTCTATGATATCTACATCTACTATAGATTTCATATCGTAATGACTATTCTTGGTAGACATTTTGTCTCTAATCGCAATAATCAATGGATCATCGCACAGATCACTTGTATAAAATGTGCGAAACACACATGTCATGATTTTTAACATTTCTTCATCGAATAGTTCTTTTGCTGATGCCATTGTTGTTTTGCTTCTTTAAATAGAAAATAATAATAAAAAAGTATATCAATCTTTTTATATTTAAAAAACCCACAATCTTTTCAATTCAACGATAATTATAGAACTTATAAAAAAAGATTGAAATAAAATTAAATACTAAATTAGAATTTATAATTATACAACGAAAACATGCAAAAAATACAAGAAATTATTATTGAACTTTCAACCAAATATGGATTTGATTCAAATGAAGCAATCATTCATATAACAAATAAATATTTTCAAACCGAATTCAACTTTATATTTGAACAATATCCAAAAGAAAATATCATTGAATCCCTAAAAATATTTAGTGGATGCGATAGAAAAAAGCATATATTTACAAAAATGACCGATTGGGATAATAATGAATTTGTAAAATACATAAAAAAGAATAATATAAATGTTGAACAAATGAAGACCTTATTGGTTCAATCAGTCGATAGTTTAATTCAAATTAAAATGGAAAAAATAAAACATAAAGAAAAACGTGACAAACAGTTAATAAAATTTATAGAAGAATTACAAATAGGTGATATAGTTGATCAGTATCTTATTATTGAAAAATGTGATACTATTGCTAAATGTGTTTATATAGATCATAAACGATTTCATTCCAAAAAAAATGAGATTGACATACATTTAGGATTGAATTACGATAATAATAATTATATAAAAAAAATATCATACAAATATTTAAGAAACAGAGATCCTTATATTTCACGTCAATCATGGTATACTCTAAATTTTATTGTTGACGTTAAAAATATACATGAATTTATAAAATCTTTTAAAATAGCACACATAAATGCTACTAATAAGCGTGATAATGGAATATTACATACAATATTATCAAGTATTAAGTATCCCAACCCAGAAGATTATCCCGAAGATTTTAATGAATTGCCAAAATTCTTCGCTCAAAATAATAATGTAAATGATTTTAATAAATGGTGTGATATTTTAGAATTACCATATGAACATAAAAATAATATTTTAGAAATTAAAAAAAAATATAAAATAATGGCATTAAAACTACATCCAGATAAAAACATAGGAATAGATACAACTTCACAATTTCAAGAAATCAACTCCGCTTATTCAAGTTTACTAAATATGAACGAAGAGAAATAAAGATATACAAAAGATATATGATAATACAAACAACCTATTTTTTACTGCACTTCGGGAAGTAGATTTCTATTTAGGAGAGACCAGATATGTTTGTTCAACCCATTCAACCAACAGTTGTTTAAAATGTTCTGTATAGTTTCGCTTGATATAGAAGAGTATATTATCTTCAACTGAGATCTCTATTCGATATGGATAACATACATCGGGATGATAAGAAGATAAATATTCTATCATATCATCTTCTGATTCAATCGGGTGTGTTTCAGTATAAACATACATTGGATTGGGCCATTCCCAGAAGAGAGAACGATAGAAATCGTTTGACCAATATGGAGATTCTATATCAAACTTCGCCATGTATTTTTCAAAGTGAAATTGAAGGTATTCCATGATGTATTGTTCGCACATGTTGTTTGTTGTAATTGTATTACTTTCTTATTTCTCTCTTTGTATTTCAATTTTATATCTATATATAATATGTTACACTTACAACCCACGCAATCAAAAATGGTAAAGAATAAATACTTTATTGTTCCATTTATTAAGAGAAAGACAGAACCATTATTTATTAATGCTTGTGCCGCTATTTTTAATAATACTGTTCTTTTAGAGAATTTTAAGAACATCTCATTACGAGATACGACAAAGCATTTATGTACTGTAAAAGGGACAGGTGTGGATGAAGATTATATTGTAGATAATTTAAATAGAAACCAGTTTCTCATTTGTTTAATGAATCACGATGATTACTCATTGGCTGGTTTCGTATATGGAAAAGTAAATGATCCGCATAAATATACATGGTCTGCTTTCTACATAAATGTATTGTGTGCGCATAATAATCTGAAAGCAATTGGTTTCACTTTGGTAAATATTCTTAAACTTCTCTCTATTGAGATTAATAAGAATGATCCGTCAAAGATTGGATTTACATTAGATTCTGTTGATAGTCCAAATACTATTGATTTCTATAATAAACAGGATATATTGCCATTATCAAGTAAAAGCAATTTACTTCGAGGTTGGAAATTAGATCCGAGTATAAATATTGAGAGAAGCCTGATACAGAAGATTACACGTATTGAAGTAAAGAAACGAGCAAATAGTGGTAGTTTCGATTTCAAATCTCAATCGAGTGAAGAAACACCACCCACTCCTAGGGAAGATTTTATGGAACGATTAACTCGACAACTATTTAAACACCAGAAAAAAGAAACACCGACGAAAGACTTTGTTCTTATCAATCATCCTAGACTCAAAGGAATAAATAAAAAAATTACCAAAAAACAGCGTAAAATAGATAAACAGACGAGAGAAATACAACGACAATTAGATGAATCCAATGCATACATGAATTCATCTGAGCATATGTCATTTGATACTTTTGTAAGACAACCAGACCTTTGGTATTTGGATGAAGGTAGAGTCTCTCCGACAGAATTAAATCTTTTGAAAAAGAAAAAAGAGAGAAAAACAAAACGCCTGAAAAAACATCGACCTCGATTTCACGATTCCAATAATTATTTTAACGTTCTACGTCAATCTTCTTCTCCTTCTTTGGGTTCTGACAAAAGTTGAACTCTGAGAAATCAAAAAGGTTGTATTAAATATGATTCGGTATCTTTTGATATAAATAATCACATTTATATCAAGTATCCCAACATGAAATTACAAATACACGAAAATATTATAAATAAATTAAACTATTTCCATAAAATCCATAAAATACCGAACATATTATTTCATGGTGCATCCGGTTGTGGTAAGAAGACAATAGTAAATGATTTTATTAACACTATATATGATGGTAACAAAGAAAAAATAAAAGCATTTACAATGTATGTCAATTGTGCTCATGGAAAGGGTATCAAGTTTATACGCGACGATCTCAAGTTTTTCGCCAAAACACATATTAATTCAAATGGGGGAAATATCTTCAAAAGTATTATTCTGTTAAATGCAGATAAACTGACAATTGATGCACAGTCTGCATTGCGACGTTGTATTGAACTCTTCAGTCATAATACTCGATTCTTCATTATTGTAGAAGACAAATATAAATTACTGAAGCCTATTCTCTCTCGGTTCTGTGAAATCTATATACCTGAATCGATATATAATGGAAAACCGATTAATTTGTACAAGTTTAATATAGAAAACACATACAATTTTGGAGATATTAAAAAGCAGCGAATTGAATGGTTAAAGAGAGAAATAGAAAGTGTAATTAATGCCAAGGTATGCGATGTGACAAAATTATCTGTTAAATTATATGAAAAAGGGTATAATGGATTGGATCTAATTTATTGTTTGGAAAATAACATGATCCATTTTGATGAAAAGAAAAAATATGAGCTATTATTCACTTTTCAAAAAGTAAGAAGTGAAATACGGAATGAAAAATTATTTATGCTATTCATTCTTAATTTTATGTTTGTAGATACTACCTTTCCTTTAGATAAAATAAGATGAGCTTCTTTATTTACAACATATATCATATTCCATTTGAAACCATTCCATGATCGGTTCTTTGAATATAGTTGTCCAGTTTTCCTCTATATAATCTAGAAGGTTGTTTTCTAGACAAATCCGTCCGTTGTATTTTGGCATGAGAATCGGTACCATATCTTGTCGAATGACTGTAAATTGATGGTCAAGTAATTTATTATACAATGATAAACTAGAACTTATATTCATAAGCGTAATTATGTTATCCCAGAAAACATCATTGTAAGTGATAGAATGATATGTTCCATCAAATCCAGTTTGTTTCATTTCGTCCAATAATTCATCCCACATTTCATACCACATATCTTCTGTCCAATTACGAGAATTATGAGGTTGGTTAAGGTTAATTTGAAACATATTTTCAAGACGTCTCTCGAGCTCTTCTATATCAGAGAAGATTGATTTTATAAAGCATATAATTTCTTCATTCAAATGAAGAACTGTCATTGATTTCTCTTCTTCTGTCAATATAATTTCTGTCGTCATTGTTGCGTCTGTCATTGTTGTTTGAATAATAATATACTTAACTTCTGTAAAAAGCAGATCAATTTTTAAGTATATTATTTTCTTTATATTGAAAAAAATATTATATTACACCGACAACAGCAGCACTTATTTGGGTGATATACTAAACTCCATTTGAGCCCATGTCTTGATCTCTTCTTTAAACAATTCATCCCATTTATACTGTATACAATACAGTATATTTTGATGTAAATTCATATGTCTATCGTAATAATCGAAGAGATTTGGTATCATTCGTCGTTCAACAATTGTATATTGATAATTGCGTATTTTATTATGCCAGAAATATTGTACCAGAATATTAATGCAAAGATTATCCCATAACATATCATTAAATAAGATAGATTCGAATGTTCCATCATATCCAGCTTGAATAATCTGGTTTCGTAAGTCCCAAGTCCAAATATCAGGTTTTATTTCCAAAATGTAATCTATATGTTTCACAAACCCTTCTGTATCAGAGAAGACTGATTTAAGAAAGCATATAATCTCTTCGTCCAAATGTTGTTCGGTTGTCATTGTTGTTTGAATTGTAAATACTTATCTTCTGTAAAAAGCAGTTCAATTTTAAGTATATTTTTCTTTATATTGAAAAAAATATTATATTATCTTTGCGACGACGATGCTATTTATTTAGAACAAAACCCATACTCTATTTGAGCCCACATTCGAATCTCTTCTTTAAATAATTCATTCCATTTATACTTTATATTACACAGAATATTGTACTGTAAACTCATATGTCCATCATACATGTAGCCGCTATTATCGATCATATTTGGTATCATTCGTCGTTCAACAATTGTATATTGATAATTGCGTATTTTATTATGCCAGAAATATTGTACCATCATATTTGTACAAACATTATCCCAAAATATATCATTGAATAAGATAGATTCGAATGTTCCATCATATCCAGATTGAATAATATGAGTTCGCAATTCTTCATTCCAAATATCAGGTTTTGTTTCCAAAATGTAGTCTATTTGTTTCGCAAACCCTTCTTTGTCAGAGAAGACTGATTTAAGAAAGCATATAATCTCTTCATTCAACTGTTCGGTTGTCATTGTTTTTTTAAATGTAATATTATCTAGTTGTATAAAAAGTAAATCAATTTAATTAGCGCAGTCATTTCTCAGTTGAAAAAAAACTATATATTATTTATAATATTATATTATTATTATTTCATTTTGGACATATTCCAAATGTGATTTGTGTCCATTCTCGAATTGGTTCTTTGAATATATCTGTCCATTGATCAATTAAGTAATCCCACAAATTAATATTGACGCTTTGTATATCACTGAACTCATCATTCGGCATAAATGGTTGAAGCCCTTCAATTGTCTTTTCTACAATAATGAAATCATATCTTATCAATCTTTGAAATATTATGTAGAATTGAACACATTCAGACATAATTATATCCCAAAAGTATTCATTGTATAGAATAGACTCAATAGTTCCATCATATCCAATTTCGATCAAGTCTTCATATAATGAAGTTTGGTTTAATTCTACAACAAACGTGTCAAAGTCGACAAATACGCTTTTCATAAAATCTATCAGTTCAACAATCAATTGATTTTGTTGTGCCATGGTTTTTTGTAATAATGTAACAATAATAAGTATTTTAAAAAATAAATCAATTTTATAATACTGTTCTCATTCTTCAGCGTTTAACATATTTACCTTTTCAACATATATATTTTTTTTGTTACATATACGAACACTCCTCCCTTCATTTAGGGCATATAGAATACTCATTTTCAGTAGATTGTCTTAATGGACCTTTAAATAAATCATGCCAATTATTATTTATATATATCCATACATTTCTATAAATATTAATTGTGTTATCATAATCCGGAATAATATACCGAATATCTTCTTTCTGTATTAATTTACATTCATATGTTTGAAATGCATTGTATATAAACCAATTCAAACTTTTAATTAATATAGTATCCCAAAATTCGTCATGATAAATCAACGATTGTAATGTTCCGTCATACTCAATGTTATTTAAATAGTTTACAAATATATTATCAACACTACTTCTTAGTAGTGTATTAAACCATTTTATTAGTTTGTTCGAATAAATAAATTCTTGAATAATGAATATAAATTCTTCATTCATTCTTGTTGTTGTCATACTTGATAATAATATATATATGTCGTGTAATTAATATTTTATTATTATTATTATGATTGTCGTTCGTTATCACAGAAAAAAAAATAAATCAAAGTAATTAAATGGATGACTTCAATATTAATGCTTTACACGAATCCAAGAATGAATGGTCAAGTCGTCTTATCACTATTATGACTCCATTAATAATCGAAGGACTTCGTTCTATATTTGAAGAATCCACAAATCTTTGTTCTTCTAATGGAGAGATGGATAAGTATTTAATGACTTTCCAAAACTTTATCAGTCGAATCCCAAAATGGAATGCAACCATCATAGAAGAAGAAAAGGCTCGCATTATTGAAAAGAGTCGGTGTCCATATTTAGAAGATTTGATTACTTGTGTTCATATAATTCAACTAAAAGTACTTACTGCTGTGAGAGTTGGACAAAAGCAGAAAAAGATCGATTTGGATATACCCAAATTAGACGTGTTCATTCATAAAGTGTATATACATATTGCCAGAAAAGTCTACCAGAATGTTTATCTATTTGAAATCAATATTCCACCTTTAAAGACTCAGAGAAATAATCGAGAACTGGAAATAATGGTACAAGAAAGTATATTAAATGCTGTTAGAGAGAGTATTCCAGTAGATACTATTTTGAAAGCATATATGGATGAAACTGTTGAAGAAGATGTAATTGAAGAAATCAAAGAAAAAGAAATCAGAGAAACAGATGAAATGAAAAGGTTAAAGAAGGAAAAAGAGACGCCTTCGAGAGTTGTCGAAGAAGAGAGACCAACCCCTCGTTTAGAACAGAAAGTGACAAATTCCTATGATGATTTGTCTGATTCTGATGAAGAAGATAATAATTATGGAAAACAGAAAATTGCATTCAATGATGTTGATTTAGTTAGAGATGTCAATAATAATGACGGTAGTGTTGTTGCACCCAAGTCGTTTGAACGATTAGATGAGATTAGTAATATGCGTAATGATCAGAGAAAGAGAGAAGAAGAAGAAGAAGAGGAAGATGATGATGAACCGATTAAATTGAAAATATCAGATAACTTAGTTTCTGCTGCTGACTTGGGAATCCAATCTTTGGAACCAGTTGTCTTAGATGATGATGTCGATCTTCTCTCTGGGTTTATTGAAGAATTGAAATAATATAATAATTTTCGATTAAAAAATGTTTAATTAAATTGCAATTACAACACAACAACAACAACAAAACAACTTATCTAACTTCTTGCGGTCCCTTCATTCCATTCTCGTTCTCATTTTCTCGACACCAATCAACCTCTCACCCATCAACCTCACGCAGTTCTGCGTCTTTCAATCTCATCCCTTGATTCTTTGACACGCTCATTTGCATACTGAATGAGTTCTTCTCCTTTTTTCACCAAATCCTCACCTCTTGCGATTTCGTCATTTCCGCCTTTTTTGACATTCGTCCATCTTGTAATCTCGTCGTTCATTGTGACGTTATCCACTTCCATGTTGTTGAACTCTTCTTCCATCTCCGTGATATACTCTTGAGCCATCTCAACCGCATCTTCTCCTTGATTCATAAGGCGTGTCCCATTTTGAATATCATTTTCTCCGATTGTTATGCTGTTTTCCCAAAGTTGGATTCTTGAGAACAATTGTTCATTCGTGAAGAACGAAAGACCTCCACCCACAGATGGTGCCTGTTGCACTGAAAGCATATTATTTGTTTGAACTGTGTTCATTTTCGAGTTTGTATTAGTTTGGTTTGAAACGTTGTTTGTTTGTTTAAAGTAATATAAATCCACTTGTGGAAAAGTATTTCAATTTTTTTATTTTTGGTGTGTTTTTTGAAAAACTTAAAATTTGTAAAAAAAAAGGTTGGATTTAATCCAACCATATACCATCAGTATATATTATCCATAATATCGTTCCACACCACTCCACATATATTATTTATGTCATGTTTGCTCGGCAAACTGGGCACCGTCTGATGTTGGCATTCGCTGAAGACATGACTCTGAGAAGACATTCCAGACAGATGAAGTGGCGACAACGCATCCCGCATACTGGAGTTCTCATTGGATCCCCGTCTTGGTCCATCCGGCGATAGCAACATGGACAATCATGAACAGGGTCGATAACCAAGTCTTCTGGTTCTTCATTGTCTTCTATCACATGAACATACACGGGTGCTTGTTCTGGAACTTCTTCTTGTTCTATCACATGAACAATCACTGGAACTGGTTCTGGAACTGGCACAACTTCACCTGGTAACACAGGCATTGGGATGTCAACCAATCTCCAGTTGCAATTTGCATCCCAGAAGAGCGATGGTTGTTCAAGAAGAGGAACAAGTTCCGCTGCCCTCTTGTGATGATACCAATGATCATACTCTTGAGGTAAAGTCTCCCATCCAATAACTGTTCCATCATTGTTATGTTCGAAACCCATGACATAACGGAATGTATCTGAAATATCCCTTTCAAATGTCCATTGTCCAGCAACATACTGAACAAAATTTTCTCGGTCTCCGTCAAATAATATATCACGCACCTGTTCTATTGTTTGCATACCTTCATATCTTCCACCTGGAATGGTATAAGCCGTAAAGGTATTACGAAGATGCTGGTAGCAAAACTTAAAGTATTCATTGAAATAGAAATTCTTGACATTGTTTGGAATTGCCATTTTGATTTGCTTTGTTGCAGTTTGTTTTATTGAATTGTAATATGTTATCTCTTCTGTAAAAGTATTTCAATTTTTTTAAATGAAAAAATAAAGCAGATCCAACATGCTTTAACAACAATGTATGTATGTATGGTCATTGTGATTTTTACACTGAATAAAAAACATAGTTAAATTACATTTCAATGCAAATCAAATCAAATCATGCTATTGTTCTTAAGAGTATCTGGTGCTTGCTCGAGATGGTTTTGACGGAATCGAATTGAGTCCAAATCCGTATTCTCCATCTCCAATCAACAATTTCAAGAACTCGTCTTTCTCTTCTGGTTCTCCTTTGTCTTCTTCAAAATTCCATCGTCCAACAAACCTTTTCGTCACATCGAAGATACAATGGCTTTTTGTCACAGAGTATTCATCCTTTTCAATCGTAATCATTTTAGATTCTGGATCCCATTTTCCAACATGATTTCTCTCTTTGTCATAGACTTCATTCTTGCTAGCACGGACTGTATACTCGCCTCCAACAATAGTCCAAAACTCCTCAACCTTTGGTTCGCCTTCTGCGGGGTTACCCCGCATACCCATTTGCTCGCCCTCAACCTTTGGAAAAGGTTGGTCCAAAGGACGCCTGTGGCGTCCCTCTTGCTCCACTTCAGTAAGTGGATTTTCAAAGGCAGTTTCAACATTAGGAACCAACCCTTGTAATTGTTCTTCTGCTATAGCAAGTCGCGTCTTCATGTCATCAATGTCTTTGACCATTCTTCTGCGTTCAACTTCTTGTTGTCCTTTTTTGACAAGGTCTCTCGATTTTTTTATCATGGCTAGACCAAGCCTAATTAACTCACGACCTTCTTCTTCTGTGTCTTGCCAGATGCCGATTTGTTCATTCAATTCATCGTCATCTTCACAGAAGGTAATAATAATATTCGATTCGTCAGTGTTCATGTTTGATCACGTAGTTTGTTGTTTTGTGTAACTTCTTTTTACAGAAGTAAAGTATTTCAATTTTTTACATAAGTAGTGTATTTTGAATAACTTAAAAACACAAAAGAAAAAACCATGGGTTTTTAGAGGGTTGCCCACCCCTCGTGTAAAATTACATCAACATTAAATCTCTGGTAAATAAAAGCATCCATCATTTTCATCATCACTATCTTCGTCATATTCGTCTTCATCTTCTTCTTCGCTGTCTTCTTCTTCTTCTTGAAAAGTAATCGTATTAAAATCGCAATTGTATTCTCCGACATATTCTCTGTCTAGACCGAAGACATGATTATCACTGGTGATCCAGTATTCAGCACCATAAATTGTTCTCATCTCTTTCGTCTGTTTAACAACTGGAACAAATTGTTCTCTTGCTTCTTTTGCTTGTTTCTTCTGCGAAATCGATTCCATATATGTTCGCATATAAGGTGGTTGTCTTCCCTTCGCAAAATGTTCTGGACTCATATGGTGTTTTCGTTCATTATTTTGGCGTATTCGCTCTTGCAATTGCTGGTTCTCTTCTTCGATCTTATCCAATTCTTCTTGCATGCGGATCTTTGTCATCTTGCTGTCAATCTTGTTCCAGATTTCTTGCTGTGTCTTTGTCACTTTTTTACACAAAGTCGCAATCTGTTTGCGCATTGCTTCACAATCCACAACCATGGCAGTCAATTCTTCATCTTTGTAAAGTTCTTTGAGAAGTTTGTTCGGCACTTTAATCTGTGGGAAAGAAGGACACATTATTTCAGTGGAATATTGTGACAGACTTACTTCTTCGATATTGGCGGTTTGTTGTTGTTGAGTATTCATTTTCGTTTTGACGGTTTTGGTTTGTTTTTTAAAGTAATTTCTTTTTTACAGAAGAAAAGTATTTCAATTTTTACAAAAAAACAAAAAACCATGGGTTTTTAGAGGGTTGCCCACCCCTCATGTAACATTACACAACATGAAAATCACATAGTTGGTTTAATCATCACTTCCATCCATCACTTCCATCCGTTCGTTCAAATATATCGGTTTCCTTTGTAGATAGACCTTATTGTCTAGACCAAGTTGTCCAAGGAAGCGTCCATCCAAATCATAAATATCATTGCCAGAATGGTTATTCATACATTCAATTCCGTCAATTATTTGTTTCTCGTATTCAAATCCGTTATATATTTTCTTCCTTGGTGGCTGAATCTGTGGAAATGAACCATTACCTCGTGTTCTGTATTCTCCGATATAAAATCCATCCAAACTATAAAGCTGGTCATAATCCGACTGGTGAAGGATTTTGCCAGCGTTCAAGTATTCAACTCCATCAACTTTTAATTTAAATCGTTGAACAACCCCGTTCGTTGCCTCGAATTTTCCGAGCCTATTCTGGCGGCTTATTGCCTGGAATTTCCCGATGTAGATTCCATCCAAGCTATAAATCCTGGAACAACTAGACACCATATATTCAACTATTTGCTTCTCTCCATTCGATTTAACAACTGGTTCTGGAACAATCACTTGCACTGATTCTGATAATTCTTTTTCTTTTATAATTTGTTCTGGAATCTGGTGTTTTCGTTCATTATTTTTGCGTATTTGCTCTTCCAATTGTTGGTTCTCTTCGTCAATTTTATCCAACTCATTTTGAATGCGCATTTCCATCATTTTGCTGTCAATCTTGCGTTGGATTTCTTGTTTTATCTCTTTCATTGTTTGAACAAAATCTTGATAATCAGTCTCAAATGTTGCGACCAGTGATGTAATTTCTTCGTCTTCTCGGAGTTCTTCTGGAATTGTAATCTGTAGGAAAGAAGGACACATTAATTCTGTTGGAAGTTGTGACAGACTTACTCCTTTTTCGATTTTGGTTTGTTGTTGAGAGTTCATTTTCGGTTTTCGGGTTTTGGTTTGAGTTTTTTAAACACTTGATTTTTTGTTTGAGTAACATCAATGATAATGAAAAATAGCATTTCAATTTTTTTAAACATGGAGTGTTTTTGGAAAACTTAAAATTGTTAGAAATACAAAGTAAATACAAAATAAAAAAACGGGTTTTTAAAGGATTGCCCGATCCTCATGTAACATTACACAACATGGAAGTCATCTTCATTTAAGCATCTGTAACTTTCTTCTGGTAGAAGAGTCTTGTTTGCGTCCTCCTTCCCATATGATAATGATGGTTGTCCGACCTTCTTCACATAGAATAATGGTTGTCCGTTGTTTTGGCGAATTTTCTCCTGACGTTTTTCCAAAGCAGTAATATGCTTTTTGCTTTTCATGTGCGCGCTATACGAACACTTCTTGATTCGGTTTCCACATTCGCATACCATCTCTTCCCGCAAACATTCTCTGTTTTTCAGATAGTACGGATTCATGGTCATTGAATCAGGTCTCATCTCAGAATCAACTGAACTTGGAGGAGGAACCATCAATGATAGATGTTGTTCCTGACAAATATTCACTAGACCCAAATTTTTGATTTTATCAATTACCTTTTTTGTGTTGATTTGTTGTTGAGAATTCATTTTCGTTTTTGAGTTTTTGAAACACTTGATTTTTGTTTGAGTAACATCAATGATTATGAAAAATAGCATTTCAATTTTTTTAAACATGGTGTATTTTTTAATAACTTAAAAACCAACTTTTCAAAGTTGGGCAAAGGGTATGTGGGACCCCGCAAAGAAACAAAAAATGGGTTTTTAGAGGGTTCCCCATCCCTCCTGTAAAATTACACTTCTTCAGTCAAATCACTAATTACACTTTCATCATCATCCTCATCCTCATCATCATCTTCTTCAAAAATAATCGTGTTCCGTTCACGATTGTATTCACCGACATATTGTCTATTTAGACCGAAGACATAGTTATCGCTGGTGACAAAGTATTCAATGCCGTCAATCATTTTCTTCTCTTTTGTCGGTTTAACAACCGGGTTTGAAACAACCACTTCTTTCTCCATCTTGATTTCTATTTCCTTCTTCAAACTGATTAAGGGTTGAATGTTCTGCTGGATCTTCTTTTTGCGTTCTTCCAAAGCAGTTAAATGCCTTTTGCTTTTTAGGTGGACCTTGTATGAAGCCTTCTTGAGTTGTTGTCCACAATCACAGAACACCATTTCAACCTCATCACGATGTTTTCCACCATGACCATGATATTTCTTCACAGAGCCCCTTGAAGTCATGCTGATATCTGGACTTGGTGGAGGAACCATCAAGAAGAGATGAGGTTCTCTTACTGTTACTGGAGTTGAAGGAGGAGCAACAGTCAATCCTACTTCAATTGGTTCTTCAAAGAGTTCGAGTTCTCTCGCATGTCGTTCCTTCAATTCACGAGTTTCTTCTGCTTTAACATCGCGCTCAATGGAATGTCGCTCTTCCATCTCACGTATCTCTGCCAAGTCGATGTCCATTTCGACTTGTTGTCGTTCTTGAACTTCTTTGAGCTGGCGATTCTTCTTTCGATCAGCAACCATTTTGTCAAAGTCGGTATCACTCATTGATTCGACCAGCTGTTGACAAGTATGTATTAGACTCAAATTTTCAATTTTAATATTTACCTCCATTGTATTGATTTGTTGTTGTTGAGAGTTCATTTTCGGTTTTGAGTTTTTGAAACGCGTCGTTTGTTTTTTAAAGTAACTTCTATGCTAATGAAAAAAAGTAAATCAATTTTTCGAAAACATGACATATTTTTGGAAAACTTAAAATCGCCTTTGAAAAAAGTCAGCAAAATGGAACCCCAACAGAAATAAAAAATGGGTTTTTAGAGGGTTGCCCATCCCTCCTGTAAAATTACACAAACATGGTCATGACAAATTGAAATTCAAATGATAGCAATATGGTTTTCAGGTCTAGAATCAGAATTTTTATACAATTTGATCGTTGGTTGTGTTCTCATTACCTTACCTTGGTCGAATTGTTCGAACCATTTTCTGCTTATCCATAATATCTCACGCGCATACAATGCCATAGGGATTGTCTTCCATTTCTTTTCATGCCATCCAAGGAGACAGTTTACGGCAAAGATTTTTGCAATCTTAGTTTCGTATGACTTTACATTGGTGACCCAACATTGTTGCATGGTTCTGTCTCCTCTCAGCACGCTCAATGCACTTGCTCTCCAACTTGCTCTTCTCATTTTTCCGATAGCAGTAAATCTGTCTTGAAAATATTTCATTTCAAATCGCATGATATTTATAAATTCACCGATTTTGCTGTAGATATCATATGGGAATTGGTTCTGTGAAGAAGTTGATATTGTCCCAACAAGAGTTTGCTTCAGACAAATCATGCGATTTTCCAGCTTCTTCGTGTTAACAATCTTGCCGATTGATAGACAATTTTCGCAGACAATTTCTGTTTGTCTTGTTCCATTCGAGTGAATGACTACCACACTGTAGTTCATTGATTTTTGTATAGTAATTTGACAACATCCACATGTTTCAATCACTGATTGGCTTTTCTTTGAAATAAGTTGAGTATTCATTTTTGATCGCTTTGTTTGTTGTTTGAGTAATTTCTTTTTTACAGAAGAAAAGTATTTCAATTTTATGAACTTATAAAAACCACAGAAACAAAAAATGGGTTTTTAGAGGATTGCCCACTCCTGCTGTAAAATTACACAACAAACATATCATGACATGTTGAAAGTTCAATATTTCTTACACTCTTTTTTTCTCCGATAGTGGCGTTCTGCTGCTCCATTTCCATACTTGTCTTGGATCCAATGGACTTACAGGAGTATCCGGAAAATATGAGTTGAGTTCTCTCACTGACATCGGGCTTGGAGGAGGAACCATCAAAGACAGATAGGGTTCTCTGACAGTCACTGGAGTTGGAGGAGGAACCATCAAAGACAGATAGGGTTCTCTGACAGTCACTGGAGTTGGAGGAGGAACCATCAAAGACAGATAGGGTTCTCTGACTGTCACTGGAGTTGGAGGAGGTGCCACAAATTTCACATCGTCATCTTGTTTAACCAAGAGATGTATCAGTTCTTCTATATGACGCTCGTTCATCGCCCGTGTTGCTTCTGCTTTTACCTCACTTTCAATGAGGTGTTGCTCTTCCATTTTGCGGGTTTCATTCAAGTCAATTGCTCTTTTACTAGAATACTGGTCTCTGGCTTGTTGTCTTTGGAACATTTGCAAGATAACGATTTCTCTCATATAAGCGTCCATCATTTCCCGTGTTTCTTCTGCTTTTACCTCACTTTCAATGAAATGACGCTCCTCCATTTCACGCGTTTCTGCCATGTCGACAGCCCTTTCATCGAGATGTCGTTGTTGAATCAACATTCGCTGGCGGAATTTCTGTCGGTTCGCAACCAATTTATCAAACTCGGTATCGCTCATCGATTCCATCATTTGTCGACAAGTATCCATGAGGATCATTTGTCTCATTGTATTAATTTCTTGTTGTTGTTGTTGAGAATTCATTTTTCGTTTTTTGAGTTTTTTAAAGTAAATTCATCTTTCAATAAAAAAGTAAATCAATTTTTTGGAAAACTTAAATCCATAACAAATAATCCATGATTTTAAATATCTTTAACATATACACCTCTCAAAGTAAACACCATAATAACAGGTTGCTGTCTCATGATAATTCTGTGTTCGAATAATCCAAACCATTTTCTGCTTCTCCAGATCAATAATCGTCCATATTCCGCCATTGTATTGGTTCGTTTATTTATTCTATCCCAATGAAGAGGTCGAACGAAGAATATATCCTTGATCTTTGTCTCATATGATTTCACACTGTTAACCCATGATTGCATTACTATATGATTTCCACGAAGTATGCTGAGAACACTTGCTCGCCAACTGGGTTTTTGCATTCTACCAATTTCAATAAACTTTCTCTGAAAATAGTCCAAGTCTTCTTGACGACGCAATTCATATTGACTTACCAAACTATTTCTCGTATTTATATCGAGATATTCCATAATTCTATAGGTTAATGCATCAGGTAATTTCTTCCATGAAAATGTTTCACGAAGATTATTTGCAAGACGCTCCAACTGTTTTTCCAATTTCTTCGTTTTGACAATTTGGTCGACTGCTACGCAATTGCCACAGATGATTTCACAATGAGTTGTTCCATCTGGTCGATCATTGACGATGACACTATATTTTGTAGATTTTTGTATAATATTTTGACAACATTCACATTGAAGTGTCATTGTATCAATTACCGATTGAGATTTCAGAGAAATAATTTGAGCGTTCATTTTTGAGTGGTTCGATTGTTTGTTTAAAGTATCTTCTTTTTCAATGAAGTAAAGTATATCAATTTTTTAAAAATAAATAAAAAAATACGACAATTTAAAATCTGTTGTCGTGGTATATAATATCAAATCCAATCCATTCCTATATTTATTTCGAATCAACTACAAGTCTATCTTTATTTACAGCAATATCCCATGATGATCCATCTTCGTCATATGCTTTGATTCTGTTTTTAATATCCCATATTGTTCCAACTTTTCCCAGGAAGCCTTGACTTTTCGCAAACATGCTCCAGAATTGTCTCGGTGATTTATATGAAATATCATGTTCATCTTTCCATTGTCCCTTTTTCCAATTACCTTCTTCTGTCTTGTAAATGGATGCAGTTGTTCCTCGATAATTTACTTCAAGACGAGTTGTATGCTGAAATGTCGCATTCAAATTATATGATGTTCTGGACTGTCTTCCAACAGTTGTAGTTGTATTGATTGATCTATCATCATCATCATCATTCATTGTCCTGAATATTTGTTCTTTGAAACGCTGTTCTTTGTTCGAAAGTGTTTCCAAAATTCTGTTATGTTTATCCAAACGAATTCGTTCTTGTTCATTGAACGCATCAATCTCTTTTTGTTTCAATGATTCTACTTCTCTCAATTGAATAATTGCCTTTTTGTTTTCTTCAATTTGTGCCAATTCCTGCTTTACAGCAAGTTCTTGTATTTTCGCAAGGCGATATACTTCTGTTAATTCGCTCATTTTAGTTATAGCAATTTTCATATTATTTTCTGCTGTATTATAATCATTTTGTACGATATTAAATTTTGCTTCAGCATCTATTTTTTGATTCTGTGCATCATTTAACTTTTGTATAGCAATCTCTTCTTGTTGAATAAGAAGCTCTTCTGTGTATTGTTCAGTCATCATTTTTGAATTGATTGAGGTTGTTTTAAAGAATAAATCGGTTTTATTGTTTAAATTCAGTTTCAATTTTTTTATTTTAAGTATTTTACTATTTTATATGGTATAAAATAGTAAATTGTTGCGTTTAGTATAATGCGAAAAAGTATTTCTTTAATTATAATGAAACAAGTATTTTTAAATGCATCTATCGTATCTGTAATATATACTATAATAAAATTAATAGAAATCCAATTTATAGATAAAGAAGAGATCAATATTAAGTTGGTTATAAGAGACATGCTAATAGTTTTTTTTAGTGTAATCGCAGGCCATTATATGTTAGAACAATTAACACCAATGATATATGGAGCACCAGAAGCACAGATAAATAATCCTCAAGTATTTACGGATAATCCTTCTTTTTAAAGAAGTATAAGAAGAACTGACAGAAGAATATTGTATTTATTATATATGAGTTTAAAATCAACAAACATAACTTCGAATTCAAGTTTCACTACAATGTCAATATCAACGCCAACCCAAATTGCTAGTTTAAACACAACTCCAAAGAAAAAATCAAAATCAAAATCAAAATCAATACAGAAATCAACAAAAAATATAGCTAATATAACTACTATTTCTGGAATAGATATTGATACGAGTTCAACCATGATTCATATAATATCTGCTTTAATTGGCATTGTTGTCTTCTATTTTGTTCCATTACTATCAAATTTTATTGATAAACCGGTTACTGCTGTTATATTGAATATTATTCCCAATGATCTTATATTAGGGTTTTTTATTGTTGAAAGTTCTTTTGAACCCTACTTATTTGTATGTATATTTACACCTTTATTAAATGTATTTGATAATATTTTATCTTATATATTATATATATACGTTAAAGTATTACCATCAATTGCTTTATGGAGTAATATAGTAGTATGGCTTATTGCAGTAATAATATCTTATTTTATATAATACTATATGAAACTTACTTCGAAAAATATTACAATTAGTGGATTAAATAAAAAAACATCAAATAATTTAATTGTCATTATTTCAGTCACATTAGGAATGATTATATTTGCATTAATACCGTTTGTTGCGAATAAATTATCAAATCCAGTAACATCTGCTTTATTAAATGTTGTCCCAAATGGTATGATATTAGGGTTTTTTATTATTGAAAAAAATTTTGATATATATTTTAAGGGATTGATATTTGCACCTCTTATCAATACGGTTATCGATATATTTGTTTATTTCCTTTACAGATATTTAGGTTTGTCTACAATAGTATCTATTTCAACTGGTATATTTTTATGGTTATCTGCATTAATAATATGCTATTTTATTGAATAACTTAAATTTCAAATCATTATCACATTATATTATAATATAATGTGGTATATTTTGGAGAGTATATTTGTAGGATTATATTGCGTGATCATATACACAATAGTCAATTTATTTCTTTCTTCTAGATATTTTTTCTCTCTTTTATTAATTACTGGATTCTTAAAACATTACGTAGGATATTATTTGGGATTACACGAATACTATTATCATTACGGGGAGCAATGTTTGAAAATACGCAACAAAGAGGGTACACCGAATATTAGAAAAATAGTATTCAAAACAGGACAAAAAATATTACTTATACAGTCAGGTATAGAAGCCATATTATTTATTATTGTAGGATATTTATTTCATTGGTTATTCAAAAATCTCAATTATTATATTCTCTTTTTTATAATTGGATTTTCATTACATATTATGGCAGAATTTTTGGGAATTCACAAATGGTTTTGTCGTCATATCAGTTAAATATTTATTATTTCTGGCATTTCTGACATTTCTGGTGTTTCATTTGATAAAGTTTGTAATAGTGGAACTTCATAAAGTTGGTCTAATGCCAACATATTCTTATTAGGCGAATACCATCCATTCGTTCCATTATGAATATCATTAATTGATCTAAAAGCATAATCATAACTCTTTGCTACATTATACATATCGAATAATCGCACAGCTCTTTCATGAATATATTTTCTGTCAAATCTTCCATCTAATGCCATTTGAACTCCATGGCAGAAATCCGATAATGTATGACATCTTAATCCTGTTTTTAATTGTTCGATATTTTCAGTAAATGCGCCATGATGAGAAGAAATAACTGGAACGCCACATAATTGCGCCTCAGCAGAAACCCCACAAAAAGGTTCTAAGAATATTGTTGGTGTTAATATAGCAGCAAATTGACTCAAATAATCCCATCTTTCTAAACCATGAAGAGGTTTATGATATTTAATATTAGGTTCTGTCAAATATCGCGTTGGGTCACCTTGTCCGCAAATATATACATCGACATGTGGAAATCTTCTCGCAACTTCCACAATAACATCTAATCCTTTGATATGTGTAATTCTTCCAAAGAACCCGATTGTATTCTTTTTACATATTGGTTGAAAAGGCCATTCTTTGATGTCATAATAATTAGGACAGACAAACCAATAATTTGGTGGTTGAATATTAGCTCTTGAACAATCATAATGTAATTTGGCATAACTTTCATATATGCGATAATCTTTGTAAGCATTACTATACCCAATTCCAGATTCAACATATACGTAATTTAACCCTACAAATGCTGCTTCATATGCAGGACCGAAAGGTATACATACAATATCCGTCGTATTTGATCTATAATTTTTTATCAATTCTTCGCGAAATCGCCGATTAAACTCTTTATATAAAGGCGTATCCCAATTTGCTAAGTTTCCAACTTCTTGGCTTGGATCAGATAATTTTTTTACAGCTTCTTCTTTTGTTAACTTTGAGTCTAAGTATAAACAAGAATCGACTTTCAAATCAGTATACTCATTAACAGTTAACAACTGTATTTCAACATCTGCACCAGAAGTTGATGTTTCTACGCCATAATGATATACTTCATAACCTACACTTCGCATCATAGGAGAGAATCGCAGAACTTTACCCGTAAAAGCACAATGACTATATTCATTTGTAGTGATAGTATGTGGAATTGCTGGTAAATGGAGTCGAATTTTCATTATATCAAATAATGAAATAAGTATTTATATTAATATTAACAAATAATTATTATCGTCCAGTCCATACTTTAATAATAGGTACATTAATGACTTTGTCTGATTGTTGGTCATCAAGATATTTATCAAAAGTATATCCCCATTTCATATACGTTGTAATAGAACCCAAAAGAGAGAAGGCTCGATATTTCATTATAATCGGACTTTCTAGAAAAAAAAGAACACCCATTATTCGTTCGAGACAACATCGATCTTCTCTCTTTCTGACAAATTTCAACAAAGAAAATAGATTATATTTTTCTTGAAGTCGATACAAAAATGTATGATTAATAAAACATTGGCATCCAAAACAACCCATCCATATATTATCATTTTTTGTAAGAACTTCAAATTTATCTCTGTCCAACAACAATGATGAAAGTTTCTCTCTATAGTTCATTTGTCGTATTAAGCGTATTGAATTATTCGCATTTTCAATTCGTTGAGTATCAAAGTGCCACAAGGGTAAAACTAATGATTTAATTCTATCAAATCGTACCTTTTTCCTAAAAAATACACTATCGTGGATAATAATAGCATAATCAAAATATCGATTTCGATAGAAATAATAAAAAGGTAACAGTTCTCCTCTGCCAATAAACTCGGACTTAACATATTCGATATTAAAATACGGAATTTCTTCTTTTACAAACTCAGGATTACTGTTGTCATCAATAACGACAATTTTATTTGTATAGAATGTGCGAATTGATTGAACACATAAATTCCAATACATATTAGTTTTCTGTGAATTTACATGGCGTGCTATAATGAATCCATACGTAGTTTTTAGTTTTAGATTCGCGAATTCATCATCTTTAATTGGCTTTATATTCATTTACTCTAATAAATATAAAGTGTCGTATATTTTAACGCCTAATTTATCGTCGTCGTCGGGTCCGGCGACATTGTCTAGTTTTTGCTTTTTTGGATCGACGACCACCTTTCTTCCAAAACTTCCATCGATTTTTCTTCTTTTTCTCTGATTCTTCCTTTTCGAGTAATTCTTTAAACTTCAATGCTTTTTTGATTTGTTTACCTTTGTTCTTGGCTCCTTCTTCTAATTGATTTTTCTTTTTTTTTAAATTTTCTATATTTACTTCTAGACCTCGAATTATTTTTTTCAATCCTTTAATATGTTTTTCTTCATGTTTTTCAACTTCTAAACCAGAATACAATTTATGACCTGCATCTTTTTTTATTAATGCATTCTTTAATTCATCATTATAATTATCTAAAATGCCATTTAATCTTATTATATCATTATCTATTTCTCTGATTTTATCTTTTGTTTTATTAAAAAATGTCAAAACCTTATCAGTTGCTGCTTTAGATAGATGTAAATTAAAATCACTTATATTTTTAAAATCCATATTTTCAGAATAAATAATATCTGGTTCAACCACGAAATCCTCATCGAAATTACGTTGTGACACATGATCGAAATCAAATTTATCTTTTGTTGATCCAATAGAATCTAATCTATCTTCTTCAATCGGTTCTAATTTATCTGGACTATTACGTGGACTATATAAAGGGTTATCTATACTGATATGTCGCCTTGGACTACTCATATCACTTCTTACACTACCACTATTACTTCTTTGTCTTAAAAGTGTTTTATATCGTGGACTACTTACATTACTTCTCGGACTATCTTGTTTTGGTAAACTATTACGTTTTTGTGTGGATTGTATATTTTGTGTCATCTTTTTACGTGACGGCCATAATCTTTTTGTAAACAATCCCATATATTATATACTTATATTTTAACATACAGACATCAAATCAATATTCATGATATTTTTCTTTTCATCCTTTGGAACTTTCTTTTTATCTACACAGAAATTATTAAATTCGGGTCGTTCTAATTGATTCTGTGGAGTATGTTTATGAACACTTCGAGCGATCATTTTATATAGCTTGAAATCTTCATATCTCTCATCACCATTTGATTTGTATAGAACATTCAGTCCATTGTCATCTTGACACCATTCTACTATTAAACGCACAATTGAACTACATTTATGTAATTTTGCAACATCTTCAATATCTTCAACAATATAGTCGAAAATAGAACATGCTAATCGACACAAATCGAAACTGTAATTCGGTTCAATGCGGGGTTTATTTTCATTGAAATATGGTTCTATGTTGTATTGTGTTGCAGCATCTTCTCCCTTTTTGAAACTATCACTACAGAAAATACGGTTATTCATTTTATAAATACTTCTTCCAAAATCGATGATTTTAAATATGCGACCATAAGTTGGAACCTTGTAATGCTTATTATTATAGCAATAATACAAGAATTTTTTTTCTGTTTGAATATACATTATATTATTTGTATGTAGATCATTGTGTGTAAAAGCAAAACATTTCTGGTATGTGATGAGTGTCATGATTATTTGCATTAATACAGCAAACCATTCATCAATAGATTTAATACCATCATCTAAAATAAGATTATCTAATGTATCTTCGCATTTTTCCATACAAATAACATTTACGGGAAACTTTGGTATAGTCGCAAAGAGGGGTTCTTCATCATCAGAATATGTTGATGATTGTGAATTTGTTTCATCATCCTCATCATCATCGTCGTCGTCGTCATCATCTTCATCATCTTCATCTTCATCGTCATCCTCATCATCTTTGTCAGAACCAGATTCAGTTCCGGACTCAGAATCAGTTAAAGAAGTCCTAGATGAACATGTGGAAGTGCTTTTTAAAGAAGTAGATTGTGTATTATCGACAATATTTATTGTTTCTTCTAATAATGTATCACTTATTTCTTCTAATGTTACGATATCAGTATCTGTTCCAGATTCAAATATATCCTCAAACATATTATCTTTTATCGAATTGGCAGATATATTTTCTCTCTTACTATGATCAATCTTAATCTGCGGTAATTTATCAGAATATTGATCATTCTTATTTATTTTATCAGAGTAATCATCTACAAAAAATTGTGTTCCATTATGTGTGGTAAAATATTCAGATTTACATAAATATTCAATATCATCTAAAATGTCCACTTTAAAGTTGTTTTTAATACCAAAGAATGTTCCATAGAATTCTAATCCATGAATAAATCCATACTTATGTAATATTTCACCGGACAAATAAGAGAAAAATCCATCAACATATGCCGAATTATTGGCATCAAATACTTTCGAGACAATATCGGGATGGATAAAAGTATCTTTCTCCTGAGTAAATGTCGGTAATTTACATTCATCCATTGAAAATTTATATTTACCAATAAAGTATTTAAATGGGTCCAATACTGGCGCATATTTGATATATACATTTCGTTCAACAAGTTCATCGTTTTCTTTATTTTTCAATTTATATGCCATTTTACAATCTTCTTTACAATCATCGTCAACGATATCTATTTTATTTTCATTAGATATTTCACAAAGATAGAATGAATGATTTAGATTAAAAGAGTTGTAATTATTTTCATTCAAATCGAAAAATTTATTGTAAATTGGAATATAATTCTGTATTTCATGGAAATCATGTATAGTAGTATTTCTAAATTGTTCAAATAGTTTTGTATTTTTGCGTTTTTCATAATTTAACTGAATCACTGATTTCTGTATCATTTAGGTAAATAGTATATTATTAATATACTATTTAAACTCATTTTTCGACGCGTTATATCATTATAATAATAGACCAGGTATTATTATAATGACATTGGAACTGAAGAAATTCGATATGAAGTATATTAGTTTCAAACCAAACGAGATGAAGGCTCCTGTATGCGTTTTAATCGGGCGAAGAGGAACAGGTAAGAGTTATCTTGTTCGTGATCTCCTATTTTATCATCAAGATATTCCTATCGGTGTAGTTGTCGCAGGTACAGAAGAAGGTAATGGATATTATGGCAAAATGGTCCCTAAACTATTTATTCATAATGAATATAATACTGCTATTATAGAAAATATTCTTAAAAGACAAAAGTCTGTTTTAAAACAAATAAAGAGAGAAATGGAATCATTCAAAAAAAGTAATATCGATCCTAGATCCTTTGTCATTCTTGATGATTGTTTATATGATGGTGCATGGACTCGTGATAAAATGATGCGTCTTCTCTTTATGAATGGACGTCATTGGCGAATTATGTTAATTATTACTATGCAGTATCCATTAGGTATTCCACCAACTCTGAGAACAAATATCGATTTTGTCTTTATTTTGAGAGAACCATATATTTCTAACAGAAAAAGAATCTATGAGAATTATGCCGGAATGTTTCCAACATTTGAATCGTTTTGTCAAGTCATGGATCAATGTACTGAAAATTATGAATGTCTTGTTATTAATAATAGTGCACAATCAAATAAATTATCTGAACAAGTCTTTTGGTACAAAGCAGATATGCATAATGATTTTAAATTGGGAAGCAAAGAGTTCTGGGAATTAAGTAAAGATATTAACTCCGATGATGAAGAAGAAAAGTATGATCCAAACAATGTGAAAAAGAGAGGATCTGGGCAGAAAATCAATGTGAAGAAGACGAAATGGTAAAAATAATAAGTATTTACACCCTTATTGTATCTATTGTATTTTTATCTGCCCAGTGCGATATGGGTTCACGACGATGTTTACTTTTTGGGTTTTTCGAAAAAAGGCCTCTACTAGATTCGGGATTGCGTTGATGTTCTTTATAAAGTGTTTTTCGAGATTGAGAATTGGCATGTAAAGTTTGTCTTTGTGATTGACGTTTTTCATTTTGTAAATAATTTTGAATATCTTCATCACCCGATGTTAAATTGTCATACGCATTGTCTTCTTTTACATGTAACAATTGTGATATAGGATGCTTATCTATATCTACCATAGAAATCAATACTTTATCAATATTTTTGCTAGTATGTAGTCCTGTAGCAATTAAATATCTTTTAAACGGTTCTATCTCCGTATCTATTAAATAATATTTATCCTTACTTTCTTTGAAAAACTTTTTGATATTTAATGACTCTTCTAAGTATTTTATTTTTTTAAGATCAGAATCACATAATTTTTTAATACCCTTATTTTGAATTTCATATTTTCCACAATCATATTTATTATAACGTTGAACCGCGCGAAGAAACGCACGTAGTTTAGTTTTGTCAGTTTGTATGCGATATAATGGTATTTTTCTGGACCAATTTTTCTCTGATGATAATGCTGACGAGAACTTTTTATAATCACGATTTTTACCGTTGTTTGCGTTAGATAATCTGCGAGTAGGAGATAACCTACGCGTTTGAGGCGATTTTATCGAATGGGTTGGTGATAACGAATTACGGATATTACTTTTACGGGTTTTCCAAAATTTCCAATTTACCATATTATATTATATCAATATAATATAATTTATTCAAATTCATCTTCTGTAATACCATAATATAATTTATATCCTTTCCACCCAACTTTATAAATACCCATCTTATCATTCATATAAGAAAAAAGGATACGACTCGATATTTTAATGCATCGATTTTCACACCATTTCAAAAAATAGGGGATTACTTCTCTTTTTGTTAAATGTGACCCATCACTTCCTACAATTGATTCTAAATAAAATTCATTAATCAATTCTTTATATTTGTAATCTACATTAAAATCACAAATTTTCTTTTCACTGAACACTCGTTTTCGTTTATTGAAGAGTATCGTTATCTTATTTATTAATTTGAAAATATCTGTATCTAAAGATACATATATACATGTTACGCAGTTATTATTTTCTATTCGTAAATCATCCAATGAAATAATAATAGCTATCATGTTGTGACCTTTCTCGATCAATAAATCCGTCATTTGTTCGCAAATTTCCATATTCGGCTTTACAGAACACGTTCCATTGAAAGCAGTTAATATACTATCAATATAGATTTGTTTCTTTATTGTTTCTCTCTCTTCAAAAAGAAAAGGAGAGAAGAATTCTTCTAATTGTAGAGTATTGTTCATCATTTACATCATAATTACACGTGGTATATTTAAATGTTAAAATTATATACTAGATAATGAATTTAATCGACTCAATTGAGAATACGAATGATTTAGTTCTTCATTTTTAAGAAAGCTGTGTGGTTTAAAACATTTTGTTTCATACCCACATATTATATTTTCTTCTTTTAATTGCGGTATGAACTGTTTTGCCACTTTATAAAAATTATATCTCGATTCGCTTCCTATTCCTGTATTAGGATAGGCACGCCAATTCATCGCAGCAACTGGATTATTTGTTAATATAAAAACTTTCACTTTCTTTCTATGAAGTATATCAAACATATGTCTTAACCACATAAGACGATATTTTGATCCAGCATAATAAGTAGCAATTTCTCGATAATTGATTCCATTTGACTTCCATTTAGTTGTATCACGTTGATTACCAGGAATATTGATACCTTCAATAACAGACAATGTTCCATCCCAATCAAAAATTGCGATTTTGTTTTGTATATTTGAACGAGAAGCCCATTGTATTAAATCTTCAGCATCTTTTTCATTAAAACCAATATTTGTTCCAAATTCTTTTATTTGAATAGAAGAGAGATAATTAGCAAATTTATTATTTGGATATAATTTCAAAAACTCTTCTGTATACAATTTTGCTATGGGGCTACCATTTAATACTTCTTGATTTGGCTTATTTGAAACCAAAATAGGCTCCACATATTTCAGCGTTTGTTTGAATTGTTTAATTAAGTCTGGCATATTATCATAAAAACGTATTGCTGTATTTTCTGTTGCTTTTTGTTTCAATCGCGATATCATATTACGTTTTCGAGTATATTTCATATAATATATATATTATGAAATATAATATATTATAAAATATAATATACTTGGTTAAAAATTATATTTATTATATTCGACATCATATATCAATATATATAATATTACTAATTATATATATTGGTTATAATTATAATTATTGTTAATTATTATATATAATATAAAGTTATAATGCAACCAACTCAATGTAAAAAGGTTATTAATAATCAACGTAAAGTGATAAATGTGCTGGCGGCAAATATAAATGAATCTCATGCAAAAATAAAAGATTTAACTGACAAACTTCAACAAGAACAAGCGAAATCACATGGATTATCTACAACTTTTAATACAAACGCTGCTACAATAAAAGATTTAACTGACAAACTTCAACAAGAACAAGCGAAATCACATGGATTATCTACAACTCTTAATACAAACGCTGCTACAATAAAAGATTTAACTGACAAACTTCAACAAGAACTAGATAATATAATTGCACTCGAGTCAAATACAGTTACATCTAATTTACAAATAGGAAAATTATTAAATCAATATGAAAATTTGGTCACGCTATATGCTGATTTAGTAACCAAAAATCAACAATTACTTAATACAGACGTTAATTCTACCAATAATGATTCTTGTGATGATTCTGGTGACGAAACAATTATAAATAACTATATTTATGTATATCCAAATGGATCAACTGGCTCAGATGGAACTGTCACTGTACCTGGACCAGCCGGACCAGCCGGACCAGCCGGACCAGCCGGACCAGTTGGACCAACCGGACCAGCCGGAGTAGGAGAAATAGGACCAACTGGTGAAACAGGACCACTTGGTGAAACAGGACCACTTGGTGAAACAGGACCATCTGGACCATCTGGACCATCGGGACCACCTGGTGAAACAGGGGCAACAGGGGCAACAGGGGCAACAGGGGCAAAACAAGATCCGCCAGTTGTAGGACCAATTTGGAAACAAGTTAATTATATTGGGTTTTGGCTTGTCAATAAAGAAGCATTTATAGCTTATATAAATAAAGCAGTACTTAATAAAGTTACTCATATTATTCTAGAATTTATCACTTTAGGAGGAGACCAAACTACCCCAGTTGTATGGGATCGGCTTACGGTATGTGATACTGTTCTTAGTTGGATTGAATTCTCAAACGCTGATAAAAATGAAATTTTAGTTTTACTTCGAGATAATAATATAAAATTAATGTTTAGCTTTGGAGGTGCAACATCGTTTTATGCAAATGGTTCTCACTTATTTGATAATATATGGAAATATCCTCAATCGAAATATTACGTAAACGATAGTGCTAATAAGCAAGATATGACAGATAGTGCAAAAAAGTTAGCTGCAGATTTAGCTAAACTTATTAATGACAATCAAATAGATGGTATAGATTTAGATATTGAAAATATACCTATGTTATCACAATATAATGGTGTTTATACTGAAGTTTCAGATTATTTAGGTATGTTGTCTATGTATTTAAAGATGTATACATCAAACGAAACACAAGTAACTCATGCACCACAACCTCCTTATTGGAATAGTCCTAATTGGCCTTCTTTATATAAAGATATTGAGAGTAAATATGGTCTCTATATAGATTTTTATAATTGGCAATATTACAATCAAGGTGCATATTATAATGATGAAAATTCTATTTTTATAAATGACGATTATAGTGGTACTCCTGGATTTGGAGGCGCTGTATTACAAATTTATAGTGATAATCCAAATGATCCAATAACTCCTTACTCGAATATTACATGCCCAATCGATAAAATATTAGTAGGAAGGGCTGTAGATGCTCCTCAGTCATTATCGTGGCCAGAATATACTGCTATGATAATTAACCAAAAAACTCAAACAGGATATACACCTGAACAGAATTCATTGTTACATGATTGGTTTAAAACAGCAGGTGTAATGGTTTGGTTTTATAATGTTCAAACAAATACTTCTGAAAATAATAATCAACTGGAATTTTTCAATGAGGTAATTAGTTCTCATGATTAATATATAAAGAAATTCCACATTAAATCAATCATTTGAGTTTATATTTAATGAATATATGAGAAAATAATTAAATGGGTTAAACAAATAATTTTAAACCGACGAGTTCATCGATTTAAAATAGACTAATTAATAATAAATAAATTAATTGACTGTTAGATTATTTTATTGTTAAATATTATAAAGTAGCATAATCTTATAATATGGCAACAACCCCAGGAGAAGTAGTTATAACATATGATAATTTAGATCTATTAGACACAGATCTAACCTATTTAATTAAAGTAAACCCAGTAAATAATAATATTGCAGGTAATAGTGATTATATAATGTCGTTTCCATCAAGTAACACGTCTGATTCAGGAGGTAGACCCTTAATAACTGCTACTTCAAGTGAAGCATTTTGGTATTTTGCGAATGTTGCGCAATATTATACTAATTATTCAAATCATGATAATATACAAAATTTACGAGAGATACTAAATGGTTATGCGTTTTTAGTTGCAACAAAAAACAATTATATTGGTGAAACACAAGGTAGTGGTGAGGGTCGGATGTATTTTTTGTCTAGTCTCGGAGCGATGGGCTGGCAACCAGTTATTAAAATACCAAATAACAATTTTAACTATTTTTATAATGATAGTAACCCCAATACTAATTATTCAAATCCTAATAATTATTTTGCAAGTAATGTTTTTACCCAAAAAGAATTTGCAACGACAGCAACTGATGCAGATTCACATATGTTAACACTTCTTTATAATGCTTCAAAGGTTAATGGTATTAATACTTTATATTATGATAATATTCCCAGTAGGTCTACATCTAATATTATAAATGGTAGAAATAATGCTGGAAATGAAATTTGTTCTTATCCAACTACGTCGGAAACAAGTGTTTCTATAAAAATGCCTTGTATGTTAACTGATCCACACATTCCGCTCCAAAAAGATTGGTATATGTCATTATATCCTGGGAATATGACTGGTGATGATCATATATTTACTGGAAATGGTTATGTTCCTGGTACTACTAACAGTAATGTAACAATTACAAATCTTTTAACACAAGCATTTTGTTCTTTTTTTACTTTAAATATTTCAAATTGTCCAGCTCCATATTGTCAATCTAATAGAGGATTTTATTTTTGTAAAAATATGGAAAATTCGGAGCAAACTAGTGCAGTAGGCCTAAATGGTAAAATATATACTGGTGTATGGAAATGTTGGAGTGACATTAAAGATGTTCGTGATACAAATTATTTAAATAATCCAATATTATGTAACGATCAATATGGAGGAGGAGATACAGAATTTGCACCAGTTGGAACTATATCATACAGCTCTAGTAATCGTTTAAATACAAATACTAGTTTAAATCCTTCTTATTTTGATCCTGATAACCTTATAGATATACATAGAATAGCAAAAAGTGATATTGGGATTAATGATCAAACTTTTTTCCTTTCATTTCCAGAGTATGTTACGAATGATTCGAAAACAAATCCAAATATTCCTGAACCTGCTGGTGCGGCGCCTGTAAAAATTATGGTTTTACAGAATTTTATCGATGCAGTAAATAATTCTATTAAATATTATGGTTATCTTCAAACTTTTTATAAAGATAAGATTGTTAATCACATTAATTCTTATGGTCTTCCAGATAACCCTTTTTGGAATGAAAATGATGATACACCACTTTTTACATATTCAAAAGTATTTATAGAAGGTTTACATACTGATAAAAATGGTAATGAATATCAATATGGTGGACCACATATGATTGGTTATGATTCTATTCGTTGTTGTACCAATTTTGGATATTATGCATATAAAATTAAGAAGGATCCTACTTATGGAACTAATTTATTTACTTCGAACCAACAAAGAGATATTTTAACATTAGCAATTCGTATGATGAATTTTTTATTTTATAATTGTCTACAAAAAGAAACAGTAGATATTTATTTACCATATGCTGATGGGTCGAAATTATATGGTGGGTCATTAATAGGACCATTAACTGTAGCAATGGTTGGTTTGTTTCCCCATATTACAAATGATACAAGTAGTCCACACTATTCTCCTATAACTTTATCTGATGTTACCGCAATGCAAAACGTATTGGATACGTTAACAATGGATACTAGTAAATTTGTTTATGTTCAGTCTGATCCAGGCAAAGCATGGAAAAATTGGCAAAATAATGATCAAGGAGCAGAAAATGATCAATATGCTAATAATTGCTATTATCCTATTTTATTAGTTTTAGCTGCTAAAAATTATTTAGCTGAAATGACTGGAGATGTTGACCCAGTTGTTCCTGTTGTTCCTGTTGACCCTGTTGTTCCTGTTGACCCAAGTGGATGTACTGGATGCTGTGGATCAACTGGAGCAACAGGATCAACAGGAGCATCAGGACCGTCAGGACCGTCAGGACCGTCAGGGCCATCAGGACCATCAGGACCGTCAGGACCATCAGGACCATCAGGACCATCAGGACCATCAGGGCCATCAGGACCATCAGGAGCATCAGGGCCATCAGGAGCATCAGGGCCATCAGGACCATCAGGAGCATCAGGACCATCAGGAGCATCAGGGCCAACAGGGGCAAAAGGACCAACAGGAGCAACAGGAGATAAAGGACCATCAGGGGATAAAGGAACAGGATCAGGATCAGGAGAAACGGGAGCAACAGGATCAACGGGAGCAACAGGATCAACAGGAGCATCGGGAACGTCAGGAGCATCAGGACCAACAGGGGCAAAAGGACCAACAGGAGCAACAGGAGATAAAGGACCATCAGGGGATAAAGGAACAGGATCAGGAGAAACGGGAGCAACAGGAGCAACAGGACCAGCAGGACCTGTAGGAGCACAAGGACCACCAGGAACAACAACAATAATTTATGATACAGGATCACAAGGGACAGGATCATGTAAATGTAAATGTAGTAAAGTTGTTATAAATAATAATATATATTATAGATAAAATCCAATCACAACATATTTGATATAATTAATCAAGTATTAAGTATATCAAAAATAATATTTCACTGAATAAAGTTATTCGGCAGAAAATACAATATGATATTTCAATGGAGTAAAATTATATCTATAAATAATAGATATAATCTGTAACATATTTAATTATTTTTTATTGGCAAAAGGCCCACTTTTCAATAAACTGAGTCCATTATCCGATTTTCCCAAAACAATATTTTCACCTTCAAATAACTCTGATCGAATATCCGCAACAGAAATTTCATCACCATTAGACTTATCAAGAAGTGATTTTTCTTGTGTATTAACATTATTAATACCGACCAAATTTCCATCTGCATCAATACTTTGTGTCAAAGAAGATCCGGTTTTCTCTGCATTGCGAATATTTTCTTCAATCGCACTTTTCTTACTTTCTTTGACACGCTGTTCAAATGCATTTTTAGCAAAACTCTCATTCTTTGTTTTTTCATGCATTAACTGATTCAATTCATCTTCCATGTATTCAACGCGTCCTGTCTTATATGCTTCTGGTTCCCATGGCATCCATAATCCGACAGGACCGACATAAACATCATGATTAGGATCGAGTTCTCTCAACATTTTACATCGTAGTTCAGCCTCTTCTTGTGTTGGATATACGCCACGAATTTTTAAACCACGAACAGATGTCTGAAAATGGTATTGAGTATTAAATTTATTATCCATTTTTTCTTCATTCTGGTCTAAAAATGTTTTAAAATCATCTTCAATCGCAGTTTGAATAAGTTTCTCTCTCTCTTCTTTTACAAATTCATTGAAATCATTTGTAATATCATCGAAATTTAATTTATATTTAAAAGAAAGAAAGTTTAGGAATAATATTGATTTTTCCATGCTTTTATTAAAATCCCATGATTTCAAAAACTCTTGAAAGTAAAATAGTTGCTTATCTTTAAGGATCTTATCAGGAGATACAAAAGATACACATACAAATTTCTGTCCAGCAATTGGTTTATCTTCCTCTAATAAATCGACAATTTTAGAACTATTTGTTGATGATTTATTGATTGTACTCATATACTCTTTTGTATTCTATATATTTAAGTATTTATAAATATTAATATTATTTTCTACTAAAATAATATAATGTTTGATATTTCCGAAATAATCAAGAGAATCATAAAGTATTTAGTAGAAGGTTTAATGGTTGCCATTGCTGCATACGCAATACCACAACGATCATTAAATATAGAAGAAATATCTTTGATAGCATTAACTGCTGCTGCGACCTTTAGTATATTAGACTGTTATGTTCCAAGTATAGGGGTATCAACTCGCACAGGTGCGGGATTCGGTATAGGCGCAAATATGGTGGGGTTCCCAGGAGGGTTATAAGAATGTAAATTATTAATCAATAATATCACATAAATAAAAATATGATATTATTGATGTGATTTTAGTAAAAATAATAAACATGTAAAGTTTTGTTATAAATTATATATTATATGTCAGGTAGATCTTTATTGGTATAATTTCCTTCTGTAATTAATGAAACAACATGTATTCATTCAGGTATAAATAACAATCCCAATTTATCAGACAACATAAATCATAGTATTCATATAAATGGGTCAAAGAGAGAATATACAACTCTAAATATGAGAACACATAATAAAATAAGCATAAATAAAGTACTACTATGTTTTCCAGGAGGAGGAGAATCTATAAATACCTTTATTTCATATACACAATTTGACCAAATTAAAACTCCTGTCATCATTTTCTTAGGTCAACAATCTGCGAATACATATTCATTTCAAAATGCATTCCCTTGGTTATACGCGGATGATTATCAAAATGATGTATTATTCGTAGATACTGTTCTTGAAAAGCATTGTATAAATGTGCCACAAATATTTTTAACTGGGAAATCTGATGGAGCTGGATTTGCTATTTTATACTCGAATCTATCGATTTATAAAACGTATATAAAGGCAATTGGTATTTGTTCCGACGCCCATTTTGGAATAAATAGCAGAGAAAATATTGGGAAATATAGTTCATCAAATTGCTTCAAAGGTAAAGATGGTGTAATTATTCCTTACAATATAATATTACCTCCTCAAAATGTCTCTCTATTTATAATACATGGAACAGCAGATACAGTTATGCCTTATTATGGAAATAATTATATAAACTCTAGTGCGATAACGCGTCGTAATAATACATTATGGAAAACGATTGATCCGTCTATAAACGGACCACCTGTTCAATCAAATGTAACAAGTAATACATATACACCGAATATTAATAATTATGTTGAAAAAATGAAGACAATTTTTCAATTCAAAAAAGCGTATTTTATTGATGAACCGAATTATTCATTACATACATATAATAATAGAAATAATAAAGTAGTTAATTTTATTACGATAACCGGACAGAAACACTGCTGGTCAGGACACTATTATTCGGGACAAGGTTCGAGTGAACCAACAAATTTTTACTTAGATGCAACGTATCTACTCATTTTATTCTTCGATTTAGATAGAGGAAAATATATTCCGACTATAAATACGACACCTGATGTTTTTTTAAACTATCGCAATGAATCAATCTTTGGAAAATCCACCTTTGCGAAAGGTTGAACCAAATAATGCCGTAGGCGTCTACTTTTTCAAAGTGGAATTTTAAATAGTCGAAATAAACTCCCAATTCAATTCTTCGCAAATTTTGCGCCAAATAGTATCTTGTTCAATCAATTTCTCTCTATCTTTCAACATAGGTATTTCTTTTAAATAAGATGTTTCGCCAAGCAACTCGAAGAGTTTATACAGAACATAATAATAATGAAGAAAATTCACTCTATAATCAGGACAATGTCTAGCATATGGATATTGAATTTCCATAAAAAAATTACATAATGTATCTTCTAATTCTTGAGAAATAATGGGTGGTGGAATACCTAGTTTATCTTTAATAAAATTAATGTGTTCATAATACTTATTGTATCCCAGTTTTTTCAGCAACAATTTGGTATCATTATATGTGAGTATATTGACCTTTATTCTCTCTTTTTTTATTTGGCCCATTAAACTTTCGATAACGTTATTAGGAATCAATGTTGTTTCTTTACCTTGGAATTGTGCCAATATTTCTTTAAAATGGTTAATTTTTTTATAAGCATAAAAACATATTTCTTTAGGAGGTTCTTTATAGGACGGTTTATCATTTTCAATAAGAAATTTTTTATTACTAAAACATACATTACACATTAATACGCCTTCATCATCCATAGGTATATATTCTCCTTTATGACAATAAGAACATATATCGCTTTGTTTGAGATAGTCATCCGTATTGATAAATGAATTATCGATATTACTCAAATATTTAGAAAAAATGTTGTGATTTTTCTTCTCTATTTTGTTGGGTTCAACTGTGTCATTTTTTTTGATTTTAAAGAATGCATGAAGCATATTATTTTTATTAGGAGTTTCGCCTTGAGAAATACTTTTTTTATTCTCAAAGTAGTCGAATATATATTTAGAATTATCTAAATAATAGTTTAATCTTCTGTTTTCCAGTGTGTAAATATGTTTTTTTATTTCTCTGATTTTATCTTTCATATCCATAATTTGTTCAATATTTAGGGTTTTATTTGATTCTACAGATTTACTTAATTTTGAAAGTTCCAAATGTAACTTAGGCAACTTATCGTTTTCATCTAGATCAAATTCGTTGATAAAATCATTATGTTTCGTATCTAATGAAAAGAGAACATTTCTGTTTACTTTTAATTGTTTAATTGGTTTCGGTTTAAAAGACGGCATATATATTTTTTATATTTATTATTTAATTCTTAATTAAGTAATATAATAATAAGTATAAGTGAAAATATAAAATACTATATTTAAATTATGGAGTTAAATATTCATTTAGAACAAGACCAGAACATAAAAATCGAACATATTCAATTTCAAAAAATGTTATTCATTTTTAACGCAATTAATGATGGATGGGTTCTTAAGAAAGAAGATGATTCTTATATATTTACAAAACCCCATCATGGCAAAAAAGAAATATTTAAGGACGAATATTTGTCAACATTTATTAAAAAGAATTTTAATTCCAGTAATTTATTATCTTGACTATATGCTTTCTAAATAATTTTTTGTAAAATGTGTAAAAATTGAATTGTGTAGGTAATTATTAATTTTGAATTAAAACTCGAAATTTTTTTCTTTAGCAATAATATAAACTATGGGCGGTGGTTTAATGCAATTAGTCGCATATGGCGCACAAGATGTTTACCTTACAGGCAATCCTCAAATTACTTTTTGGAAAGTGACATACAGACGATATACTAATTTTGCTATTGAATCAATTGAACAAACATTTAATGGACAAGCGGATTTCGGGCGTCGTGTTACATGCACAATTAGTCGTAATGGAGATTTAGCATATCGCACTTACCTTCAAATTACTGTTCCAGAAATTAATCAATACATGGGAAATACAACATCTCTTGCAATGGGTGCTCAATCTGTTTATGCCAGATGGTTAGATTTCCCTGGTGAACAAATGATCGCCCAGGTTGAAGTTGAGATTGGTGGTCAACGCATTGATCGTCAATATGGCGATTGGATGCATATCTGGAATCAATTGACTATTACCAAGGAACAAGAGAGAGCTTATTTCAAGATGGTTGGTCAAACAACTCAATTGACATTTATCACTGATCCTTCTTTTGCCGATGTTGATGGTCCTTGTGATTCTTTGGCGCCAAGACAGGTCTGTGCTCCTCGTAATGCTCTTCCTGAGACGACTCTCTACATTCCTTTACAGTTTTGGTTTAACAGTAATCCCGGACTTGCTCTTCCATTAATTGCTCTTCAATATCACGAAGTGAAGATCAACTTGGATATTCGACCTATTGACGAATGCTTGTGGGCAGTTACTAGTTTGTCATGTAACTCTAATGGTTCTAACCCATCGAGTCAATTACCTATTGGAAACACGGTTTCGGCAACAATTGCCTATAACCAGTCTATGGTTGCTGCCTCTTTATATGTTGACTATGTCTTTTTAGATACTGATGAGAGACGTCGTTTTGCACAGAATCCCCATGAATACTTGATTACACAGTTACAGTTTACTGGTGATGAAAGTGTTGGATCGTCATCGAACAAGATTAAGCTGAACTTTAATCACCCAGTGAAGGAGTTGATTTGGATTGTCCAACCTGATCAAAATGTGGATTACTGTTCTTCTCTTTTGTGTGATGCTCTTTTATTTAAAGTGTTGGGAGCTCAACCATTTAACTACACTGATGCAATTGATGCGTTACCTAATGCGATCCATGCCTTTGGTGGGCCAACAGAAGTTACTGCTGGAAATTACATTGATGCCCGTGGTTTGTTCGAGGATGCAGGAGCAGAAGATGCTTGGACTCCAACCAACTTTACTGGATACTGGAATGGTCCTAATGATCCTTACAATGAACCCAATTTTGGTGGAAAGAATGTTCCAATTAACCCCAACTTTGTGGGGAATAACGCATCTCTCCAATCCGCATTGGCAAGTGTTGGAGCTGGCAATTTGAATGATATTACAGGATCAGGATTTGGTTCTGGTAGTGGATTACCCGCAGTTCCTCAATATGTCTACCACAATAACCATAATGCCAACTCTTCTGTCTCTGATGCTGGAACATTTGTTCTCTCTGAGACTTCAGTTGATATGCATTGTTGGGGACAGAACCCAGTTGTTGTTGCCAAGCTTCAACTGAATGGACAGGATCGTTTCTCTGAGCGTGAAGGATCTTACTTCTCATGGGTTCAACCATTTCAATGCCACACACGTAACCCTGATGAGGGAATCAATGTTTACTCTTTTGCTTTGCGACCTGAGGAACATCAACCATCTGGAACATGTAACTTCTCGAGAATTGATAATGCGACTCTTCAATTGGTGTTGTCGAACGCAACAGTCGAAGGAACAAAGACTGCCAAGGTTCGTGTTTATGCCACTAACTACAATGTTTTGAGAATCATGTCGGGGATGGGTGGGCTCGCGTATTCCAACTGAGTGGATTGGGTGTATATTTTATACATACATATATATTCGTATATTTATATTAATTTCAATATAAAAACTTCATATTATAATAAAATATAATATGAACTCAAAAATTGAATCAGTTATTGATGAAGGAGAAAATAATAATACAAACAACATCAAAATGAAACCAACATATTCAAGCAATACAGAATTAATGTGTGGCGTCATTAATTATAATGGCAAAACATATTACGTTGATTATAGAGAGAAAGACCGAATTATTAATTTTGAAAAAAAATTCGTCTTTGTCAATGACGATGATATATATCCATCGTATTGTAGTAATTATAAAAGATACACTTATTTGGAATTTATATTCCATGTAAACACAGAGACTGTTCATTATACATTCAAAAATGGAAATATATATGATTTACGACAATCAAATGTCAGAATCTCTCATTTCTACGCCAAAAATATAGAAGCAACTTATAATGTATTGGAATATAAAGAAGGACATTATTATACATTGGGACAACATGCTGGCGTAATGAAAAATCCAATGTGGAGAATATTAGAAGACGATAAAGAATATATATTAATGTATTGTGAAAAAGATACTATATGTAAATTATGCCATGAAAGTTATCAGAAAATATTGGACTATGAAACAGAAAACAATAATGGTAAAAAAATGACTTGGTTTAAGCATTTAAATGGATATATATTGAGTTCTGGTAATTTATTTATCCATCAGGTCATTACTGGATGTTATGGGAATGGCAAGGGAACGAAGGTTATTAGTGTCGACCATATTGACCGCGACCCGCTCAATAATACGATGACAAATTTGCGTATCGCAACGAGAAAAGAACAGGAAGCCAACACAAAAGGAATTATGGAAGCAACCAAACGTGCCAGAAAAACGAGTGCTATTGCCCTACCAGAAGGAATAACTCAAGAAATGATGCGTAAATATGTGGTATATTATCATGAATGGTTGGACAAAGACCGAACAAGATCAAGAGAGTTCTTCAAGGTCGAAAAACATCCAAAATTGGATAAAATCTGGTGTACAACTAAGTCGGGAAAAATAACTATCCAGTCAAAACTCGATGCAGCAAATAAGGTTGTTGATGACTTAAATGAAAACATACAACCATTAAAAAGTGAGGCTACCTTACCTAAATATGTATCACTAATAATTGCGAGGGATAAACCACATTTAGTATTTGAAAAACGAATACTAAATGGAAAGCGTTTGAATATCAAAATGGTTCTTCCAGAAGAATATGACTTAGATGAGCAACTAGATAAATTAAATGAAAAAGTTAAAGCAAAGTATGAAGGCGAAACAATTATTATGATCGAAGAAGCATAAGATGTATTATATTATTTAAATAAATAACATATTATTTTTTCTGTGTATTAAAATTCAATTACTTAATTCAATTTATTATGAATAACAAATATAAAAGAAAAAATATACATGAAATTGGAAACAATATAGAATGTAGAAGAAAAAATATATTTAGATGAATATCAAAATATATTCAATGTGTTTGAATTTGATAACAATTAATAGCATTATAATATTATTATAATATATGACAATTAAGGTCGACAATTTTATTAGTAACTCTTTAAAGAAAAACAATATCTATCGGGTATTTAAGTTAAATCCTAAGCTATTAAGGAGTATTCAAAATAAAATAAAAAAACATAATATTGATATTGATGAAAAACAACTCGATAACGAAATTAGTGAATTTATAGATGAGTTTAAAAAAGTATTATCTAATAAAAATTTCAATTTTGCGAGTTTTTTTAAGAAAATGTATAACAAAATCATAGAATCATATACTTCTTCAAAATCGAATGATAAATCACAATATGGAGGACGCATTACACTTTCTAAAATAGTAAACAATATTAAATTGTTAATTGTTTTGACAATATTAATAAATGCTGCTTCTGCAAATGTAGAAATAAACGCAATTGATGCAACAGAGTGGTGTCGTAATTTTGGTGTTGTTCCTGGTTCACTTGCAGAGGTGAACTGTCCGCAATTTATTTATGCATATAATTTATTCAGATATTGGTGGGTTGGACCACCAATTGATTTTGGAACATGGCTTCAATGGAATAATTTTAAGTTAACTTTATCTGATGATCTCATTAATGAAAATCATGTAAACGATTTTTCTATATTAATTCCAGATTTTCGTGGGATACAAGGACTATTATCAATGTCTGACAATCCACGTTATACGCCACCAGTCCCTGATTTCGATCGAGTTGAGCAAGAAGAACGCGCTTATAGACAACGCCATCATCCAACAGCGAGCATTCAAATGAATCAATTTCCAGAAGCTCTGAGAAGACAACGAGCTAGTGAACCTCTTCAATTACCTGCACCTCAAGAACGACTACTCTTACCGAGACCACCTCAACGTTCTCGCAATATTCCGTTACAAAATTTAGGTCAATATTTACCAGCACCTCCAGAAATGCTTCTATTACCGTCACCACAACAAGCTGAATATATGAGTGCTATGGGATTTGTTTTATTACTAACAATTACTCGTATTTTTTCACCGAGACGATTATTAAGAATTGCAGAAGGACAATATGGAGATGGCAATGAAGGTGATGATGACCAGAGTTACGGAACATCTGGTTCAAATACTCCAATTTTAACTTCGTCGAACACATTAACTGAAATATTAGGAATAATACATGCTACTAATGAAGAAGAAGAAGCAGTAAAAGAATATGGCGTAATATCAATTGCTGCCGCAACTAGAATACAAAGTGTATTAAGAGGTAATCAGACAAGAAGTAGATTAACCACAAGACAACGCGCATCAACTCGTATACAAAAAATGTTTAGAGGTGATAGAGCAAGACGTTCATTAAAACGTCCCAAAATGAAATCGAAAACAACGATTTCACAAGTTCGACAAAATATAATAAAACTAATAAAAGATGAAATTGGTGAAGATATACTGGAGAGCGAGATCGAAAAGTTTACAATTGATGAATTGATGAATATGATTATTAATATGCGTAAAATACCAAATTATGCCACGAGAAGGTCTAACTCTTCAGATAATAGTAAAACTCGCAAAGCTAGTCCACGAACGGTAAAAGCAACAAGTAAAATACAAAAAACATATCGTTCATATTTAACTAAAAGACTATTGAGAGAAATCAAAGCACTCATCGGTGAGGATTTAACAGGAAAAGGCATAGAAGATTTAACAGTAAATGAGTTATTAGATTTTTTAAAATATTATTTAGACTTGTACGGAGTCGGTATTCCAGCAAAGAAGGCATTAGAAGAATTCAAGAAAAGATTAGAAAATCGTAACAGGTTATCAACAAAAGCCAGATTTATTACTCCCAAATATGGTGTAGGAACATATGGTAAACCTCTAACTTTCTTTGATACTGGCGACCTACCCATACCAGAACGATATATAACTAATGAAAATGGAGAATTAGTAAAAATACCACTAGAAGAGTATATGATTTTATTGAATAATCATGGTTATGGTGTTCATGAAAATGGTAGAATTTTCCCATTACATGGATTTACTTATAATTCAAACGAGGCCGAAGATTATCCAATTATAGAAGAATATGTTCAACGAACCGAAGCTGCTCAGGAACGTGGTTATGAAAGTCCTAGATTAAAAAGAATGAGAGAAATGAAAGAACTGAAAGAGTCTAAAAATAAGTATAAATAATAGTTTTAAAGTAAATTGTGTAATTTGAAAAATGATATAAGACTCGATAAAGTCTTATATCATTAAAGTAAATTCTGTTGTTGTTCATACTTTATTATGCTATTTAATACGACAAACTGTTCAAATGTCAGTAGTAAGTGAAATAATATATGCCATTTATACCACAATGGATTATTCCCTCTGTGTAGTTTCTCAGATAGATAAAATGTATAAGGCAGAACCAGAAGACAACAATAACCTCCAACTATAATGAAATTATTATTATTATATTTAATATGAACGATTCCATTATAGACAAATACAGCAATCGATAATTTGGCATAAAATAGATCCAAATTTCGTCGCCATGAATATGTAGCTTTTCTCCAATAATTTGCGCTGATAGTAGATGTAAAAAAAAGAAATGTAGAGTAAAAGAACAATTGATTATAATATGCATATGTGGATGATATAAGAAATAATAAAGATGACGCAGTTAACCATTTCGTTTCATTCCATTGAGCAATATATATTTCTTCTGCGTTAGTCATATTACTTAATTTATATTTTCTTTGTTTCTTTAAATATAAATTAAATTGCTTATTTAGTTATTACCAAAAGAAAAACACAGAAAAAAAATATCATATCTTAGAATAATATTATTATGATTTATAAAATATTATTATTATTGTTTTAACAGAATAGTTTTGCCATGTTTCGCACTTCAGGTTTATTTTCTTCTTTGTAGAACAACTTATTGACTTGTGTTTCATCTCTCAACCGAATCGTATAATCTTGTTGAATATTATTGCGACCAATGCGACCAAATGCCTGGATGATCTTCTCTTGAGTAATAGACAGATCCTTCGCCAAATATCCATGACAGAACTGATAATTTGTTCCATAAATATAGTCGCTTGATGCGATGATCATATATAACTTCTGTTCATTTGCAAGACGTTTAATAATTTCTGTGTAAGCAATACTGGGGTGATTTGTAAAGACTCCAATACCCATCAATAACAGAACTTTCCAACTGTCATCGACATCTTTGAGCATCATAATATCGACAATAGTATGTTCATCAATATCACTGGTAAACGCACGATGATTGTTGCCAGATGAAGGTCCCCATTTCTTCAAATGAAGCAGTTTATTCGGGATTAGTGTATCATTCAATTGGGCGGACTGGATCATTTGTCGATATCTTTCTATTTCATTCTCTAATTTTGCAATAGATCGACCATCTGAGTTTGAGTCAGATGCCAATTTGACTTTATCCTTCTTCTTTGATTTTTCATTTCCATCACCACCCGCATCTGCTGATGCCAATGATTTTTCAGTGAGTAATTCGAGTTCTTGTTCTAATTCTCCAATCTTTTCATTGATCGCGTTATTCACTGAAATTTTATCCAGAATATCATTCATCACTTTTTCTGGTATTTGTGACTGTTGTATATAGAACTTGGCAATCTTTTCAACATTGTTCGTGAGAAATATTGTCGGGCCATCTGTAAGAGTGAATGAATCTTTGGTAGTGACATAGATGCCGGTTTGTTCTTCTGTTGTAGGAAGCAATTGAGAAACACTTTGCGTTCTGGATATCGGTGCACCAGCGATTTTTGTAGTAGTAGTAGTAGTAGTAGCAATATTGGATCCAACACTCGCCGATTTGCGAATTTGATTACCTTTGACATCTACTTGTGGATTAGATTCAATACGACGCACCTTCTTTAAGTTCAAATGATTATATATTCTGGCCCATAGATGAGGCGAACCTACAACGAGGGATTCCAATAGATCGATATAGTATAACTTTATTGATGACATATTCACATCTGCAATAGAACGGAATCGCTCATTCAATCCAGAATCTGCAATTTTGGACAGAATATAGATGATAAATTTGACAATCTCTGACAAGTCAAGATATCGTAAGATTGTCATATTTTCACGGCAATTGTCAACGATACGACGAACTTGTTCAGGATCATCACTTAGCAGATGCGGAACAATTACATATCCAAATTTATTGATAATCGGTATCGACTTCTTTGAATCATAACTGACAATACTATGTATTTCTGTATCAGGAAACTTGGTGCGAAAGGATGCAATGCTTGCTTCAATTTCATACAGTTTCGGCAATGTCGCAGAAGATAACACCATATTCGGGATCAAATTATTCGTCCAATTGTCATGAATAATGCTATGAAGTTCATGTTCTTCATAATCCATCGTGATCGTCGGTTCATCCCAATAGGTAATAATATTTGGTGCCTTATTGAACGACAGCATATAATACATTGCCGGTAAATAAGATTTGACATCACAAATCATGATTTCCACTTTTTCACCAACTGAATTATCTACTTTTCCAATACCACCAGAACGTCGATGTTTCGTATATTCTTTTGCTGCGAAATAATGAAGACGAATATCGGCAGCACTTTCACATCCAAATGCGAATGCAATCTTTTTTCCCATTGAGATTGCAGATTTCGCCAAAGCGAGACCAACATGTCTAGCAGCACAAACGAAGATGATACGTTGACCAATGCGTTCTTGCGTTGTTGGACATATCGTATACCCCTCAGATAAACCAATTGGAGATAATGTCTTGCCTGTCCCTGTGGGAGCGATATACAGAACCAACTTCGATTGTTGACGCTTCGCAACTGTAAACAATTCTCGCTGATGCTCATAGAGAGTAATATCAGAATATTGTAATAATAACTTGTTCTTCTCAATGAAGTCAACCGAATTTTGTATCACTTCTGTCATATTTAGTTCGCTCTCAAACTTCGCAATAATATTATGGCGAATGAACAACATGACATGACTATTGATACGCAATACGTTCATTGTTATCAACTTGTAGAGTGTAAAGTAATGAACGCACCATTTACCATTTTCTCTCTTGTTTTTCAAAATATGATCCACCAAGTTCATAAGAAGATATTCGAATATTTCCATATTATCTGTCAATTTGCTGGGATCATTCTTTTGAATACGAATTTGATCCGCTTTTTTGATTATTGGGTTTGATTTGATAGTTTTATCTTCATCAAATTCGAATCCATACTCTTTGAACCCATCAATCTTGGATTGAAAGTAATTACAGAAGAGATAATCATCCATAACTGGCGAATAGTCGACTTTCAAATATCCAAACAGCGAAACGTGTTTATTATATTTGATATCAGTGTCATGAAATCCACGACAGATTATATTCAGAACTTCCTTCTCATTCTCAGAGATAGGTAATTCAATATTTGCCCATTCAGTCTTATTCAATTTGCGTTGATTGATATCCATTGTAAAGATTGTTTTTGCTTGTTTAAACTGATTTATAATATAAATTATTAAATCAATTTTTTATAATTTATATTATTGTTATTGATGAATGATTTATTTATTATGAATATAACTTATGTCAACTCCAAATATTGAAGATTCGAATACTTTTTACATTAAAACATAATTTAAGTATTAACTACTTGGATTCTTGATTTATGAAAAAAATATTCAAATAAAAAATCCAAATCTTGTTCTGTATTAATTATATTACAAAATAATTCGTTTATGCTGGGTCGCAATTCATCACACACCATTTTTGTAATTGCTATTATGTCTTTATCATATAATGGTTTAATATCATCGAATTGCTTTTTTAAGTCTGTAAATGATTTTTGATTATCATCTAATTGCTTTTTTAAGTCTGTAAATGATTTTTGATTATTAGAATCAGAAACAGTTTGTTGATTTCTTAAATCTGTAAATGATTTTTGATTATTAGAATCAGAAACAGTTTGTTGATTTCTTAAATCTGTAAATGATTTTTGATTACTAGAATTATTTTCATACATCTGCTTTTTTAAATCTTCAATTGAAATATAAGTATAATTATTAATTTTTTCAATTTTCTGTGTTAAATCAAAAACTGACATTTTTAGGGTGTAAAATTCTAAAAATAAAGGTTCATATTTATTAAGTTTTGAATTAATTATATTAATTTGATTATGTTGATTCGTTAAAATTTTTTTTATTGGAGCAAACATATTTACACAAGGTCTATAGTTATTATTTACAAGACGTCTAGGTCTATAGTTATTATTATAATTTCTATTACCTATAGTGTAATTATTAGTAAAAATTAAAAATCTAGGGCGCATATATTAATTATATCAGATAATAAATAGAATTATAATTTATTTAATCAATACAATACAATACAAATCAAGGATTAGAATCAATATAAAATGTAACAATTTATCAGAGAAATGAATATTGTATAAATATCAAAAAGAAATGATAGTCAAGAGCGAATACGTATACGTATGTTAACATAATTTTTGATGAAAAATAGTATGTTAATTTATTAATAAAAAAGAATATAAAAAATTGAAAAGGATTCAAGTATTTAAAATAGTTTATTCAAGAACAACAATTAAAATGACACAAATCATCAGCATTGAAGGAAATATTGGTTCGGGAAAATCCACCTTTCTCTCTTATTTGAAAGAATACTATAAAGATTCAGAAGTCATCTTCTTGAGAGAACCAGTTGATGAATGGGAAAAAATCAGAGAAAAAGAAACAGGTGAAACAATGCTAGAAAAATTTTATGCAGATCAACCTCGATATGCGTTTTCATTCCAGATTATGGCATTTATTAGTCGTTTATCTCTTTTGAGAGAGATAGTCAAGACAAATCCTTATGCAACAATTATCACTGAACGGTGTCTTCATACAGACAAGTTAGTTTTCGCAAAGATGTTATACGATATGGGAAATATTGAAGATGTAAATTATCAAATATATTGTCAAATATTCGACGAGTTCGCCAAAGATTACCCAGTTCAACATATTATTTATATACGTGCAGATCCAGAGATATGTCATGAGCGTATTCAACTTCGTTCCAGACAAGGCGAATCATCAATATCATTAGAATATTTAACTCAGTGTGCGAAATATCATGATGATATGATTGTTTCATTGGACAAAAGTCGAACAAATATACATATTTTGGATGGAAATGTAAATATACATAAAATGGGTATACCATCAATTAATGCGCAATTAATACATGATATTATAGGAGATCGTCACAGGCGACGAGGTCGTGACCAATATATCAGTTGTTAAATCATTTAAAGACGATACATTAATAATGTATAATAATGACGGAATACAGCACATCAAATATGGTGACAGAAATTAATGGTTACTTGAATAAAGTAAACCATACTTTTTTTGACGCGGTTGTCAAATTAGATCATATTTTAAATAATGACATTGAAATTGGAATTGACGATGAACGGAATGATGTTATTTTTCGTTTGAAATTGTTGGCGCATATTCAAGACTCGTTATATAATTCAGATGAATATTCTCAAATATCTTTACGTGATCTAGGAATCGCGGTTGATTATAAACTCGCTCTACCAGGAACAACATTGGATCTTATTTCGGTAGAATGTGTAAAATTTATTCAAAGTTTCAATGAATTTGGTTATACATCATCGTGTAAAGAAGAAATGGTTGAGTATCATAAATTGATACTGCGAATTTGGTTATATCATAACTCATTTGTTTCAACAAATGATGTTATATTTCGTGGCGATTTGACTGATGACTACTTTGAGTGGTTTATTTATAACAAACTGAAAGACGAGTCATTAGAAACCAGGTGTGTAGGAATGCACGATGCTTGGGCACTTGCTTTACTTTATGGGGTTCAACATACTGGTGAAAAGTATGTCTTCAATCCAAAGAAAGAAAAAGGATTGTATCCTGATATAACAGATGAAATCGACGACGCCATACCAATCATCAATCGAGTGAACCAAGAAATAGATACAACTTCTTTTGGAAAGAAAGATCTTGTAAAGGTTGAATTCGACGATTTATTCAATGTTGAAAAGCGAACTTTGCGCCTTGAAAATAGAAGATTGGTTCAACTTGTTGATTATAACCATCTAACGACTGAAGAAAAGATTAAGGATCTTGTTCCGGCACTCGTATGTTTTTACGTAAGTAACATTTTAGTTAAATAAATTAATTATGAATTTATATATTTAGAAATTATATGTGTGATGAACAGATAGATTTTATGATTTCATGTCCTCATTGTAATGAAATCATAATGGTTGAGAAGCTAAATTGTGGTATATTTCGTCATGGTATTCATAAGAATACATTTCAACAGATGGATCCTCATTTATCTAAAGAAAAATGTGAAATACTTATTTGTAATGGGGATATTTATGGTTGTGGAAAACCATTTCGAGTTTACAAGGAAATGGATAAATGGATCATTGAAATTTGCGAATATATATAAAACCCAATTATTGAAAAGTAAGTAACCTATTATTATGGGATAATATAGAAGTTGTTTTATATTTTAATATATCAGGTTCTTTACATGTCGTAGAGAATTCGCCGTCTCCGTATATGTCTTGTAGTAGTAACCATTCAAAAAGACCACCTAAATAGATATAGATATTTTTGAAACCTAGATTTGTAAGTTGTTTATATTTTTTAAATATTTTATCATCATCATTACAGTTTTTTCCATAAATAATAATATATGTATGAAATTGTTTCGAAGTGATATATTGATTAATCATGTTTTCTTCATCTTGTGCTAAAATAGTACCATAAATCAGACACTTTTGTTCATTTATTCCCAATGTATTAATCATGATTGATCCTGGATACGCTTGTCGACAAATAAGCTGAACATCTTCAAAATTCACTTTTTTTATAGAAGATAATGAATTACCCATTTATTTAAATAAGTTATCTAATATTTAAACTGTTTCCATTTTTTTTACAAAAGTGAAAACAGTTGAGTTAATTGAACCGCACAATTATTTCGACTTCTTCTTTTTTAATACTTTTTGTTGCCGAAATAGATAATTCTTCTCTCTTTTTTCTAGTCTTCGCAGAAGTGTCTGATTTCTCTGATTTATTACTATTCGTATTAGAATTTACATCTTTTCTCTTACTCGTACTATTTCGCTTATTCATGTCATTTTCGATTTCTTCATAATTATCTTCAATGAACTGAATAATATTGTTTTCCAAAGTCCATTTAAAGAAGTTAAGTTGTCCAATAGTTGTTTCGATATGTGTGCCATTTTCATATGGAATACTAATTCGTTCCCAACGACAAAATGGATCAAAATTCTTCTTACTATATGCCTTCAATTTCAACTTATAATCGACATATACTTTGAATCGCCTGTCCTTACCATTTTTATCGAGAATATTATATAGAGTAAAATTTTTCTTTGCATAATTAGTGGCAAACCAATCCACAATGCGAAGTGAAATTTTGGTCTCTCCTGTAATAATTTTTAGAATCCGTTTTAAATTATCATCTTGTTTATAAAATTCCATAAGTGTGTTCATTAATAGGTCATTTTGAGTGCTATATGTGACTGATGACATAGATATAATGAAAGATATATATTTCTTTTATATACTTATTTGATTTAATTATTTTTTACGTATTTCTCATGTTCTAGTAAATTGTCAAAATAATTGTTAGTTGGATTGAATGGATTATATCCTCTTTGTCCGATCATCTCTCTTTCAGACATTTTATTATATGATTCTTCTCTCTTATTCGATTTCGTCCATTCATCCTCAATATGCTTTAAAGAGAGTTGATCTTCATTTTCTAGTAAACAACGATTTGCTGTAACATGATTAGAGGTTTTACGTTCTTCTACACTAATACTATTATCTTTGATAATTTGCGATTGTCCTACTGAACGCCGTCGTAGTGATCGTTGTGGTTTATCTCCATAACTCCAAACTAATTCTTGCATTAATTTAATTTATAATAATATTTAATAAATATAGAAATCACGAGTAAATATAATTTTCAGTTATTATTTTATTATTTTATTATTTTATTTATAAAGTAGAGGAGTTTCTTCATTGAAGGTAACAATATATTTGTCATTATTATATAACATATCTTCTGTATAATTTTTCATTCTAAATTGAAACTTGTTAAAAAAATCGAGATTTTTCGTGTATTCGTATAAAATAAGTCCATTACCATATTTATTATTATCAATAAAAGATGTGTATTTGTCATTATGTGAAAATAATTGCGTAACATTATAATAAGAAGAATTATTAACTACATTATAAATAACATCAGTAAATAAAGTCGGTCCAGTTGCAATAAAAATATTTTGTTCTTTGGCATGAATACGTTTTACCATTTCTTGAATGACTCTTAATATGATAGGATTGTTAGCTGCGGTCATAAAACACCATTGTTGTATATTACAATCTCCATCTAAGAAAAATAAGTGTTCTAAATTTGGATCAATAAATGAATTTAATGAAATACTAATATTACTGTCTAAATCTAAATATACTCCACCGTAAACATACATTGCAATATATCTTAAAAAATCACCTTTTGCTGCTCCAACGTTTAATTTATTGAAAGCATTAAGTATATTTTCGTCAAAATATTTATTTATTAAATCGATGCCAATATCATCTGTTATAAAAATATAGTTATAATCATCGTTAATTTTTAACATATCCATAATACTGCTATAAATAAATTCGTGAATATGATTATTTTTATAAGTTTGAATAATATTTTTTGGGATTTTACTTTCGATATTGATATTATTAATATTTGTTCTCTCAATAAAAGAACTAATTTCTCTTTTCATTAATGAAAGTAAAAATTATTATAAAAATTACAGAATTAATCATTATCGATATTAATACGAACAATTTTCATATTTTTAGTAAATAGAAAAGCATCCTTTCTTATTCGCCTTCGTTTTAAATTACATTCTAAACAAGAGAGAACGATATTCGTCGATATATGTCCTAACTGATTATCTATTCGGTCTAAAGTCCATTGTTTTTTCTCTCTAGCAAACTCATATAGTATATACATTTGTTCAGAGCAATAATGACAATGTAATTCTGTTTGATTCATCATATCAACAACTTCTTCTAATGTGACAAATGTAACATGATCAAGTCGTTTTTTAATGATATCTTGTTGTTTATAAGATGCAATTTTCTTTTTCAATTGTTTTTCAATGAACAGTGATACTGCTGTAGGCGGAATTGTCTTATTCATAATGTGAATCAAATGATCCTTTTGATTATTATCCAAAAAGAGAGAAAGAGAGAAAGCTGGTTCATCACGTATTTTTTCAACAGTTTTGAGTGCAATAATTTGTTTTGGAACCTTCATTGCATTTTTCATTTGGTATCGTTGTCCAGTTCCTATAATATCAATTACTTTTGTCGCATCATCCATAATATTATAATTATATATTTAAAGAAATCAAGTTAAAATTATAGTTATATAATAAGTAAGATGAATTTTAAAACTGACGAGTGTATTGAGTTGAAAAACATACAATACAAATCAATGCTAACTGGTGGAAACATCATTTGCGATCACAAGACTGAAATTATCAGTGATTTAAATGTTCTCGATAAATTTCTTGAAGATCACAAATTACACAATCAATATGATAACTGGAATAAAATGGACAATTCCAGTAAACTGAGAAAATTATTAAATTATACAGAAATTTATGTTGAACACAACAAACTAACACCAACAGAAAACGAAATTTTAAAAACATTTTTCAAAGACTGTATTCAAAATAAGCAATTGATGCGTATTAAAGATGTTGTATATGATAAACAGTCGAAAGAAGTAAAAGATATACCTCCTTTACTCTATGATAAACCGACACAAACATTTAGTCTCAAAAATATTGATAAAGCACGAATACATACTCTTAAAAATCTACCTCCTCCCAAGATACGTGGAACATTGAAACATAAAATTGTCGAACTTGTATCGACATCTTCTGTACAGACTTGTGTATCTTCGACATCATAATCTACTTATGTAAAACCATCGTAGATGTATATTATTCTTTAAACAATAATATATATCATATAAAAATTAATAATGTATTATAATAAGAATAACATGACTACTTTGAATGAAGAAGAAGTATGTTCTATGTTATTACAATTATTTTATGATTATATCGAATTACATCCAACGCTCATTAGCGATCCTTCTTTTGAAGATGACATGATTGAATCTGTAATCGAATTGATTCAGCTTTCTCTGAATGAAGATATCAACTTTTTTAAAGTTCAAATTGGGGAAGTGGACACAGAAGATGAGATAGAAACTATCTATGAATTCATTGATATAGTTATACCTATGTTCTATGACGGCATATATACACGTCGTTCTTATTCTGACAGTATTATACTATCATATTCTATCGAAAAAAGCGTAATTGCCAAAAAAATAGCATATTTGTCATCAATGCCACAACCGAATCAGAGAACTGATGAATGGTATGCTTTTCGAAATAATCTAATCACAGCAAGTAATGCATATAAAATATTCGAAAGCAATGCACAACAAAACTCTCTCATTTATGAGAAATGTAATAGTAATCTTTCATTGACCTTAAAAGAAGATAATGATAAGATCTGTTATGTAAATACAGAAACAACTCTTCATTGGGGACAGAAATATGAACCATTATCTCTTCTATTTTATGAACAAATGTATAAAACCAAAGTGGGAGAGTTCGGTTGTATTCAGCACAATAAGTATTCATTTATTGGAGCATCGCCAGATGGTATTATTATTGATCCAACAAATAATAGATATGGACGTATGTTAGAAATCAAAAATATTGTCAATAGAGAGATAACTGGTATTCCAAAGAAAGAGTATTGGATTCAAATGCAACTACAAATGGAAACATGTGATTTGGACGAATGTGATTTTTTAGAGACAAGGTTTGTAGAATATGAGAATGAGTTGACATTTTTAACAGATAGCGATAGTTCTCTCTTTACTTCTAGAAATGGAGAGAGAAAAGGAGTTATACTTTACTTTTCCAATAATATGACTGGAATACCCTTATATATATATACGCCACTAGAAATGTCTTATTCTGAATATGAATCGTGGTCAGAGAAGTTGATCGAAGAAATGTTAGATACACGCACTGATTTGACTTGGATAAGACATATTTATTGGAAACTAGATGAACTGAGTTGTGTCCTTGTTACACGCAATAAAAAATGGTTTACTGACATTGTTCCAATAATGAGCGACTTTTGGAAGATCATCGAGAAAGAGAGAATAACTGGATATGAACATCGAGCGCCGACTAAACGGGTACCGAAAATACAACAAACAATATAAAGAGAAAAATCATTTATATTGTTTTTAAATATTATATTTACATTACTGTTACACAGAAAGCGTATATTTATTATTTATAATATATTAATTATAAATAATGGAATCAGTCCTATTGGAACCAGTTACATATTATAAACAACAAAAAGGAAAAGACATTCGAAGAATATTAGGAGAAATTATTGGTAAATTATTACAGGTAAATACAGAAGATACTAATTTAATAAATTCATTAATACATAATATTCATAATGCTTCTCTCGTAATAGATGATATACAAGATGATAGTACGTTAAGACGAAATGAACAATGTGCTCATATTAAATACGGTATTCCATTATCAATCAACGCCGGTTATTTGGAAATTTTTAAAACGTTACATATAATACATACTGCTTTTAAGAAAGAAACTGTTAGCAAAATAATAGAGTATTTGAAGTATATTCATATAGGACAAGGGATGGATATTTATTATACACAAAATAAATTTATTCCATCATTAGAAGATTATACAACGATGATGGTATATAAAACAGGGTATGCTTTTATTATACAATTCGAATTGTTAATTGATAAAAGTAAAAATGTAATTTTAAAACAAAAACACGAACTTGTAAAAACATTGTTAATTAAATTATCTATATTTTATCAAATACGAGATGATTATATCAATCTAACAGATCCAGAATATTGGGGAAAAAAAGGATTTTGTCAAGATTTTGATGAAGAAAAGATCAGTTATTTAATTACTTATTTTAAAACGATGAATGAGACAAACGTGATCGAAATGATGAAAAACAAAACAACAAAAGGGAAAATACAGATATTAACATTGTTTAATGAAACTGGTCTATTTGATATCATTTATAACAAATTAACAGAATTAAAAGGAGAAATCTTAAGTGAAATGAAATTAGATTATATATTTGACCATTTACCATTTCATAAATTTGATATAAATGATGTAGAAAAAATATAATATGATGATAAATATATTATGAAGATAGATTATAAAAATTTTATTGTTTTTGTAATGATTTTTATGATTTTACAATTATTTTTATGTATTACAGAAATAATTCCTTATTCAAATATGATTTCAGATATTCAAGGTTATAAAATTAATTATTTTAAAACTATAAATAATAAATTCACTTTAAAATGGATTTTTATATTTACTATATTTTCTTATTTTACTTTATTATTTACATATTATTATATTATTATTCCTAAAAAATCATTACTAGAAGGGTTTATTTTTTTTAGTGTATTATTTATGTATTGGGATATGAATTATTTGGTATCTTTTGACAAAGGCGTTAAACATTTATTAGTTTTATTATATGATACATTTATTGTGGGAGGAGGTTGTATGGTAATATCTCAATATATTTTATACAATTATTATAATATACTTAAAAATTATATATTTTTATTATTTATAATATTTTTATTATTTTATATAATTGCGTTATATAACGTGTATGAATATAATCCTGATTTATCTAATATTAATGGGGTAGTTTTATTTTAAATTTATCAAACATTTTAAATTTATTCAATGTTAAAAAACATATGGATCCAATTAAAAATCCAATATTCATTAATAAAATACTATAATTACCTTCATAAATATACATTGAATAAAATGTCATATAATAAAAAAATACACATAATAAAATAAGAACAAATATTCTTGCATATAATTTTTTATCACTAGAGTGTTCTGGTGTAAAATAAATATCACTTAATACAATAATAATATTTATAAATATATTTATGTATAATGTAATATTCTTATAATCACATAAATTTATTTCATTTAATTTATTATTTTTTAAATAAATGAATAAATGAAATAAAATAAAAATACCAGAAAGAATCATGGAATAAAACCAAGTATCCTCATTCATACAAGCAAAATCTTTCTGTTCTAAAGTATTTTTACTATCAGTAAGATTATTAGTATAATATTTATCCATTAAAAAAGATGAAAATGCCATAACAAACCATAAAATAGAAAATATTATATCATTATAAAATAAAATAGAAAATAATGTTATCACAAAATATTTTAAAAAAGTTAAATAACAAATATTAACATTAAATTTATTATCTATAATATCATCGTATATTTTAAATATAATACCATATGAAAAAGCCAATATTAAATTTATAGAATATTCCATTAAATTAGGTAAGTTAATTAAAGTTTTTAATTAACTTATATCCAAAAATAAAAAATACATTAAATTATTCATTTCAATGGTTTATTTTGTTTCAATGTATCCATTCAATTCAATACTTTTTCTAGTTCTCCTCGCAAAAGTTGTTTTCTATTTTGAATATTTTCTCTGATATTATTGTGCGTATTTGTATTTGTAGATTATTTTGAATATTATTTTCTTCTGTTTCTACTTCCCATAGTAAAGCAAGGTGTTTTTTTGCTATGTTTTTTGGTTCGATCTTTTCGACATCCTTTGGATTGACCTTTTCGGCGTCCTTTAGTTCGACCTTTCCACTTCCCGAAGTGGGAGGCTCCGCCTCTGTTGTACACAGTAACAGCAACCTTTGACTCAGGTTGATTTCAGGAGGTTGCTGTTGCGTATATGTTTTAAATTGAACCTGGAAGATTTCACTAATAATTGTTTCGTTTGTCTCATTTTGATTTTGCATTTTGTTTGATTATAAGTTGATTGAATTGTTTTATCTAAAAACAATTCAATTTTTTTAATTACTTTTATATATAAATTTATTATATTATTATATTATATATTCATATATGCTAATTAAATATGGAACAATTCACCATAATATTGACGTTACTAATATTTGTTTATTAAAATTAAAAAAGAATGATATTATTACAATTCCATCAGGTGATTCTAACAGAGCAAATATCTTTACAGATCCATTATTTGGAACATTAAAAATAATATTAATTAGTTTCGATGATGGAATATTACATAATTATTCCCAAGATTATACAATTCAAATAAATATAACAAATAATACAATATCTCTTACAAGTGATACTTATATTAATAATAAATTGTCAAATATACATTCTAAATTAAATATAAAACATGGTAGTTTAAATGATGAATTTCCAGAGCAAATTATGACAGTTACATATTTAACTGGTAATGAAAAAGTGTTGGAAATAGGTGGAAACATAGGAAGAAATTCGTTAATTATTGCTTCTATTGTGGAACAACAAAATTTTGTATCGTTAGAATGTGATAATAATACAGCAATTCAATTGACAGAAAATAGAGATCTAAATAATTTTCATTTTCATATCGAATCATCAGCATTATCAAATAAAAAATTAATTCAACGAGGATGGGATACCATACCAAGTGATATATTATTAGACGGTTATAAATGGGTAAATACAATTACACTGACCGAATTAAAGTCAAAATATAATATTCAGTTCGATACATTAGTGTTGGATTGTGAGGGTGCCTTTTATTATATTTTAATGGATATTCCAGAAATATTAAATAATATTCATTTGATAATTATGGAAAATGATTATTGGGATATAACTCACAAACAATACGTTGATAATGTATTAACAAAAAATGGGTTTTATAGAAATTATGTAAAAAGTGGAGGTTGGGGACCCTGTCAATCTAATTTTTTTGAAGTATGGAAAAAATAGTATATTGATTTGTGTAATTTATATTATATTATAGAATAACTTAAAGCACAGTGCCTTAAAAGGCAGGAAGTTCTACCATTTGTCCAGGTTGATCGCTTAAGAAGAGATCTTCTTTTGTTCGATAATAATTCACCCGTATTCCACTATCATTCGATACTGGTGGTAAAGGCAAAGTAATATTTGACTTGGGATATATATTTTTATCATGATAAAAATCGCCGCAAAATTCGGCGGGAGAACATAGCCCATTATCTGGATTTTTGTAATATCGTAAGTTATTCGTAATCTGCTGATAAGAACCTAAACTAAATACTGGATAATATCGCCAATTACTTGAATAATTGTCGCTATCTACAACCTTATATCCAGTGGACGGATAAGAGTTTAGTATTGATGTTTCATCACTTTTTGGATAATTTCCACCTTTTAATGTTTCGAATGGTTCTACTTTCGCATTGTTACATGCGCATCGGCTCCTAATATGAGACATAACTAAAGGATAAAACATAATAATCAGTAACAATATTGTTAAGAATATGAATCCATAGTAATTTTTTAACATATATATATATATTCAATATTATTCATATACCAAATGAGTTAAAAATTACATAATTAATAAAATAAGAATTATGGAAAGAGAAATGCGTGTTACAAAAAGAAATGGTTTAACAGAACCTATCAAATTCGATAAAATTTTAAACCGTATTAAGAAACAAGGGACCGATGCTAATATACAACTTAATTATTCTTCTTTAACAATAAAGGTAATTGACCAATTGTATGATGGTATATCTACTTCCAAAATTGACGAATTAACTTGTGAACAATGTGCTGCGCTATCTACACAGCATCCTGATTATGCAATATTAGCCGCGCGTATATTCGTGAGTAATCATCACAAAAATACAATTACTCTATTCTCTGAAGTAATTGAACAATTGTGGCTGTTTACCGATTCTACAAATGTTCATAATCCATTGGTTTCTGAAGAATTATACAATATGGTGAATACAAATAAAGAGTTATTTAATCAAATAATTGTTCATGACCGTGATAACCTATTTGATTATTTTGGATTGAAGACACTTGAACGTTCTTATTTATTTAAAATTAACGGAACAATTGTAGAAAGACCACAACATATGTGGTTACGTGTTTCTATTGGAATTCATGGTAATAATATTTCTGCTATCAGGGAAACATACGATCTTATGTCACAGAAATATTTTACACATGCAACGCCTACACTATTTAACGCAGGAACAAAACGACCACAATTATCATCTTGCTATTTACTTGCAATGGAAGAAGACAGTCTAGAAGGGATCTTTAATACTCTTCAGGATTGTGCAAAAATATCGAAATATGCAGGAGGAATCGGATTACATATTCATAATATTCGCGCAAATCATTCTCTCATTCGAGGAACAAATGGAACATCTACTGGTGTTGTTCCAATGTTAAAAGTATTTAATGATACAGCAAGATTTATCAATCAGTCTGGAAAGAGGAATGGTTCATTTGCTATTTATTTAGAACCATGGCATCCTGATATTGAAGACTTCTTAGAATTAAAGAGAAATCATGGTGACGAAGATATGAGAGCACGTGACTTATTTTACGCATTATGGATTCCTGATCTATTCATGGAACGTGTTAAAACTGACGAATTATGGTCATACTTTTGTCCAAATGAATGTCCTGGATTATCTGATGTATATGGTGAGGAGTTTAAGCAGTTATATGAACAATATGAAAGCGCACCAAATGCTATTCGCAAACAAGTAAAGGCGCGTGATTTATGGTATAAAATACTAGATTCGCAAATGGAAACAGGTACACCTTATCTTCTGTATAAAGATGCTGCAAATAATAAATCTAACCAGAAGAATTTGGGGACAATTAAAAGCAGTAACTTGTGTACAGAAATCATGGAATATTCAAATGAAGAAGAGACAGCAGTGTGTAATTTGGCAAGTGTTGCTCTGCCGGCATTTGTCAAAAAAGATAAAACATTTGATTACGACCAACTACATCATGTCGTTGGAGTCATTACTCGTAACTTGAACAAAATTATTGATATTAATTACTACCCAACAGATAAAACACGACGTAGCAATTTATTACATCGACCTATTGGTATTGGAGTTCAAGGGTTGGCAGATACATTTGTGTTAATGGATATTGCGTTTCATAGTGATAATGCGAAAGAAGTAAATAAAAATATATTTGAGACGATTTATCATGGTGCATTAGAAATGAGTTGTGATCTCTCTCTTGAGAGAAAAGAGTATATGAATCAATTGAATGAAATCATTCATGAAAATCCAGTGATTGAGGCAGTCATATCTAATGATAAACCAGATACACTTGTTTCAAAATACATATATCATTTAGATTTAAAATTAGACCCTTCTATTGAAAACTCTATTTTAGCAGAACTGAATTTAGATGATACATGTGCTGGCGCGTATAGTTCATTTGAAGGATCACCCGCATCGAAAGGCATCTTACAATTTGATATGTGGAATGTAACTCCTTCCGACAGATATGATTGGAATTCACTAAAAAAACGTATACAAGTTAATGGAATTCGTAATTCTCTTTTGGTTGCACCAATGCCTACGGCAAGTACATCACAAATTCTTGGATATAATGAGTGCTTTGAACCATTTACCAGCAATATTTATAGTCGACGAACAATGGCAGGAGAGTTTATATTACCGAATAAATATTTGATGAGAGAATTAATCGATATGGGATTATGGAATGAAGAAATCAAGAATAATATTATTGCGAACAAAGGGAGTGTTCAACAATTGACTGTATTACCTCAACATATGCGCGATAAGTATAAAATTGTATGGGAAATACCAATGAAACATATTATCGATATGTCGGCTGATAGAGGTGCATTTGTTTGTCAAAGTCAAAGTTTGAATTTATGGTTAGAAGATCCAAATTATAATACATTAACTTCTATGCATTTCTATTCATGGACAAAAGGTTTGAAAACGGGAATATATTATTTGCGTAGAAAAGCGAAGCATCAAGCACAACAGTTTACAATAGAACCGACAAAAACGGTAATTGTCACACAAAAAGAAGATATTGGTTGCGAATCATGTTCTGCTTAATTGACATTTAAAATATATTATAGACAAAATGAAACTTATTTATTGAAGACTTTAGTAAAATCTTCAATAAATAAATATTTGTAATTATAATATATGAATTATAATTACAATTATTTATTTAATAAAAAAAATATTCCAAACGGTGGCAACAATAATATATTTTTACGTTCACAAAATCGCCAAATTTTAAAACCAATTCAACTTCAAAATAACAAAAATTATATACTTATACGTCAACTTCAATTACATCGTAAAAATCAAATACAACAACAAAATCAATTACGTCAACTTCAATTACAACGACAAAATCAAATACAACAACTTCAAATACAACAACAAAATATAACAAATAGTAAAAATATACATAAATATAAACAAAATTTAATACCGAGAGTAAGATCTAATCAAACGTTATCCAAAAAAGTTTACATAATAAGTAATATAGTTGGTGGTGGAAGTAAAAAATATTTAGATGATATAAAAAATCATTATATAGATGTAAAATTTATAACTATAAAAGATAAAGAAGATTTGTATAATTTTGTTTTTAAACCTGTTGATATAATATTTTTACAACATATTATACTTACAAATATCTTACCGAATGATATATTAAATCTTAAAAATAAATATAATTTTAAACTAATTATATCAATACATGATTTTTGTTGGTTTACAAATTTAAAGTATGATCAACGTAATCCAGATAAATATTATGAAAATATTTATTTACGTGATAATATAAATATAGATGAAAGTATCATTCGTTTACTAAATAGCGCAGAACTAGTTATACACCCATCTAATTTTACCCTCAATCAATATAGCAAATATTTTTCTATAAATAACTGTATTGTGTATAATCATAATGATATAGTAATTAAAAATGACACAAAAAATATACCAATAATACATAATAAGATTATAAATATTGCACATTTTCAATCTTTATCAGAATATAAAGGATCAAATAACGTATTATTATTAAAAAGTAAGTATAAATTTTATAAAGGATATAAAATTAACATTTTTACTGACATAAATTATAATGAAGATAATTGGAATATTCAAATGTTACGATATAATTTGCATGGTTTATTACATTTAAATATGTATGGAGAAACATATTCTTATGCTTTATCAAAAAGTATTAATTCTGGATTACCTATTTTATATAATAATATTGGATGTTTTAAAGAAAGATTATCTGTAGAAAATAAACATCATATAAAGGTAATAGATAATGAAGCCGAATATACGAATTATTATAAATTATTCAAGAATTTTGAGAAATGGTTAGATTATATTATTGAAAATAATGGTAAGTATACTTTATCATGTAATGATACTACTATAAAATACAATGAATTTTATAATTTTATATTTAATGACTCGTATGAAGAAAATATGTCATCAAATATACATAAAAAAATTAAACCATTTGCCATATATTTTCCCCAGTTTCATTCCATAGAAGAAAATAATAATATTTTTTATTATGGTATGACTGATATAACAAACTTAGATGCACTCAATAGTGGATTAAAAAATAAATTAGATTCACCATCAATTACAGAGTTGAATCTAAACAATATTTTAGATTATATGTTAACAAATGAAGATATTATTAACAGACAAATAAGTATTGCTAAAAATTATTGTATATATGGTTTTGCTGTATATTATTATTGGTTTTCACAAAATTCGATTACAAATCGTAATACATTAATGGAGAATAGTTATAATTTATTTTTTAAAAATAAAATAGATGGATTTAAAATATTTTTTATATGGGACAATGAAGACTGGTCAAATAATGAAAATATTGTAAATAATATTACAAATATATATGATGTGGATAATTTTAATAAAAATATAAATAATTTAATTGATTATTTTAAACACGAAAATTATTATAAAATTAATAATAAGCCTGTTTTTTATATTCATCATCCATATTTAATACCAGAGAATGATTTACAATTATTTGAAGTTCTTTTAAATAAAAAATGTATAGATAATGGGTTCAATGGAGTTGTGTTATATTTAAATAACATGACAAAAAAGAACGAGAATTTCAATAATTATGGTTTTCATCCAAACTATAAAACTACACCTGAGTTAGATTACAGTAAATATATCAATCAAAAATTAGATGATCAAAGCAATTGTATATTTTTTGACTTTGATAATAGTGCTCGTCTTTATATACCAAATAAACTACAATTAGTTAATAAAATTTTTAATAATGATATTTACAATCAAAATACTTTTATAAATAAAGTATTAAAAAATTATAGTAACAGCGAAACAATCGATGAAAATAAAAATAATATATTATTAATCAATTCTTGGAATGAATGGGGACAGAATATGGCAATTGAACCTGGTAATTTGACCCATTATAAATATTTATCACTTATAAAAGCAAATTTATTATCATATTGTGTGGGTAACCAATAATTATTAAATAGCAGTAAGATCATCGAGTAAAGCAGTAATCTTCGAGTTGCGTCCATAAATATCAACGCCAAACTGCATTTGACAGAAGCATCGCAGACAGATGACAACATCATATAGAGCATTATGTAATTTTGCATCATTCAATTTGTGGTCAAATAGTGTTGAATATAGAACAATCAATTTGGGCATTCGATAATATTCTTTTCCAAAACGATTTAAAGCAGAAATCTTACACACATATGCTCCATTTTTAGCAGTACAATACATCTTCTTGCTTGTATATACCTCTTGTATATAGGTATCGAATACAGGCTTATATCGTCGAATACGATCCATCTCAACGAGCAACATATTTCTGTCAAATTGAATATTATGAGACACGATAATATCTGCTTTGAGAAAATCCGGCATAAATTTGCGGAGAATTTCTTCAATCGTCAAATTATACTGAAGACGGTAACGTCCAGTTTGGCGATTCTTCACTCGTCGAGTTTTCCCTTGTGTTCTCTCTAATGAAATATTATGTATTGCTTGACTTTCTGCTGTAATATTAACTCCATTTGTTAATTTCACGATTTCATCAAAGATCTTGGCAGTTTCATTTTCTATATCATATAAAATATAAGACAATTGAACAGAATGAGGATAATCTGATTCATTTGATGCGGGTATAGAATGTCCAGTTCTCACATCTGTTGTCGGATTCAACGAATAATTCGTCCATGCCTTTTTAGGCAATCCAGTTGTTTCGAAGTCGAAAACCATTATATATCGAGGCAATTGAGAATCATTCATGTTCGTGTTCATCTTAGTTAATATAAGTAAGTATATTAACTAATATTTAATCAATTTTATTATATTCTTTACAAACTCCAAAACTCTTTCTATGCCAAATTGTAATACCATGATTTCTAATTCCTTGAATATGTTTTTGTGCTCCGTATCCTTTATTACTATCAATAGAATATTTTTCAATCAAGTCGGGGTTTTCGACACACAAATCGTGTATGTATTCGTCCCTCGCAACTTTAGCAAGAATTGATGCTGCCGCAATGGAGCAATATTTATTATCTCCACCTTCAATACATACATGAGAAACACATTCGAATCGCTGTCTCTCTTTATTATATATATTCAAACTATTAAAGTAATTCCCATCTACCAATAGCATAATATCTTCTATATTCATTTGAGATCTAACAAGAATATCACGAACACATTTATGCATTGCTTGTTGTGTTGCTTGTAAAATGTTAACTTGATCAATCATCTCTTCTGTTTCATATTGAATAGACCAAAAGAGAGAATTGGATTTGATATAATCAGAGACCATATTGATCTTTTTCTTGGAATGAAATCGTTTACTATCCTTTAACAGATGGTATTGAAAATCTGCACTATTTTTAGGTAGAATCACTGCCGCCACATAGACTCTACCAAATAAAGGACCCCGTCCTACTTCATCAATACCTATTTCGATCTGTTGTGATTCTTCCATGTAATTTTGCTTTAATGTTGTCATGATAATGTATGTTTAATATACATCCAATTATTTATATTAATTAAATAACAATAATATTATCATAATATAAATATATGACCTATTTCAGTGATTTTATAAAAAAACCATTAAATATCTTTATTATAATATTGTTATGTTTTGTATTGCTTGTAAGTTTAGGAGTTTATAGAGAAGGGTTTACGTCTAATAATTCAAGTAGTGGTGTTACAGAAGAGACAAATAAATTATATATTGATGGCGAAGAAATTATAGAGAGAAAGTTTACTGGACCAAATGGTAACACTGCTGAAATTTTTACTTTAAATGGAAAACATGAAATTATTGTATTAGATTTGGCTGGTAATGTAACCAAATATTCTTATTCGTTGGATGATTCCAATCAAGAAAATGTTGCGACGGGTTCAAAACCGACATCAAATTCAAACACTAACAATAAACCTTCTTCTGTAATTACACAAAATACTATATTCTATGGACCATTTGGAGGCACAGCAAAAATAACTAAAGGTCCTAATGGCAATTATTTGATACAACTCATAGATTCTAGTGGTGGAACAAGTTATTTTATACAAAACACATCATCTCAACAATCACAACAATCGCAACAAAATCAAGGATATCCTGGTTATTCAACATATGCAAATGTTCAATCAACCTATCAAGCACCTTATTCTTATCCTTTATCTCAACAACAACAACAACCACAACAACAGAATAAATATGATTATTCAAATGTACTACCGCCTGGAATACCTGCTAATCAAATACCACCTGGACAAGAAGATCTATATATACTTAAAACTGAAGTAATTCCACCAGTATGTCCAGCATCATGTCCAGCTCCACTAGCTGCGGTTAGATCAAAAACAGATACTTGTGCACCCTGTCCTCCATGTGGAAGATGTCCTAAATCAGAGTTTGAATGTAAAAAGGTTCCAAACTATAGTTCGACCAATGAAGATTTACCTAGTGCTATATTAAGTCCATATTCTACATATGGTTCATAAATTTAATAGTTGATCCTTGTGTGCTTTATATTGAAAATTATAATATGCTATAATGGTATCATTTGTATACAATACAACTTGTAATATTATAAATGATGCAATCACGTAAAGTAACCATTTATATATATAATCAGTACCGATTTTGTTTACTAAATTATGAGCGGACAATCCATATGTTATTGCTGTAACATCTATTGAGTTAAATAATATCATAAAAACAAAAGAAATGATGATGATTGTCATTTGGAGAAATATATAACGTAAATATTTACCCATATATGTAATGACAAGATAACCAGTAATCGAAGAAATTATATTTGCTATAATATAACCATTCCATAAAGTATTCCCATTCATATAAGAGTATATGCTAGGAACAAGCGAAATTAAAAAAATATCTGTCACATCCTTTAATTTGTTATTATTAAAAATTGGTTTAACAACTAAATGAAGTAGATAAATCGTGATTATAAACAATAAAACATGATATATAATAACTTCTATGATAAATCTATTAAGAATGTATTTTTTATCTAATGTATTTAAAAAATGATATGGTAAAAGAGTTATTTTAGTAGAATCTATACATTTATTAATATTAGTAAATTCAGTCGCCGTATTTTCTTTAATAAATAAATGCACGTTTTTTATGCGATTTACAATTTGATCTATTAGATTCATAATTAATAGAGATAATATTTAATTATGATTATTCTGTCAAAAATCGGCGCTTTATACACTTTTTGTCTAATTGAAATGTTTCAGCCTTTGTTTCTTGAGGAACAATTTTTATAATACATTTTGATTTTTTACCATATAATGGAGTAGAACATCCCTTTTCTTTTATTTTTTTATTAATCACATCGCATCCTCTTGCTCTAAAATGTTCATATCTTTCTCTGACATCTTCATAAGATAACCCCGATTTTTTATTTAACATTTTATTGATAACTTCATGTAATTTATATATATACAATGAAAATGTGTATCTATTTTTCATTTCTGCCATTGTTAATGGATTAGTTTTAAAATTCTTGTCTAAATTGTCTCTACAGTGTTTACATGGCAATATATATTTTAGATTAAGAATAAAGTCACGATAATGTTTTTTATTTTCTGTAGTCGGCTCAACAGGATAATTGAAACTAATTGTATGTAAAAAATGCCATATAGCAGGTCCCCAAACACTTGTTAAAAATCCATCACCACTGCTATATTCGCTCTCAGTATATATTTTATTTTTAATTGTTTTAGAATTGCGAGAATGACTGGTTCTACGTTTCGTCTTTTTATTCATATTATATAAAACATAATATAAAATTAAAAAATATCGATTTAGGATTACCGTTATCATAATTTATTTCTCTCTTTTTCGTTAAAAAAAACTACAAAATTATATATATATAATTATATGTATAATTTTAGAGATAAATTTACAAATGTAACGAACGGATATTCATTCAAAAATGTAGGAATGATAGCAGTATTAGTGCTCGCGTTACTTGTCGTTGTTTTTATAGTTTATTACATTTACATTAAGTATTTGACTCCCAAAGTAAAAGAAATGTATAAACCAAATAGAGAACAGGTTCCATCATTTGCCGCAAATTCATCCGGTGGTGGCAATAGTAATGACGCCGAAGTATTCCTTTTTTCGGCAGATTGGTGTCCTCATTGTAAGGCGGCAAGACCCGAATGGGACGCAGTGAAAGAAAAATATAATAATCAAGATATAAATGGCTATCGAGTTTTATTTCGAGATGTAAATTGCACAACAAATACCGCGGAAACCGATAAATTAATGGATACATATAGTGTGGATGGATTCCCTACGATTAAGTTACTTAAAAATGGACAAATTATTAATTACGAAGCAAAAATTACATCAGCAAATTTAACACAATTCTTGAATACAGCATTATAGTTGGGCATGTTTTTTACCTTGGCTATACCCGGTTTCATATAATAATAGCCTCTCTTCATTGTGAAATAATAATTTTTTAATACATGTAAATGACATATTTAATAAGATCGGTAGTTCTACAATGTTGTTCTTTGAATGAGATTGAGGAAATAATATACTATTGATGTAGGTAATAAGATTATAACATATTACTGCTATAAATTCGATGATGTTACAATCTTGATTGTATTGAATATATCCATTTTTCGTGCTATCGTATTTGTTATATATACCAAGTATCGTATCATTATCATTATCATGATTTTCCCTATTCATTTCAATACATTGATTTAATGGATAATTACATAAAAACCCACCATCAATATAACATTGATTTATATATACATAAGGACTGAAAATAATTGGTACAGTGGAAGACATGTATATTGCATAAATAACTGGTAAATCGGGTGTTTCTTTGAAAGAAAATGGAACTAATTTTACTTGATTGACATTGAATGCATAGAAATATAATTCAATTCCTGTTAACTCGTACAATTCTAACATTGTTATTGTTTTTGATAATTCTAATAATTCGAAAAATGGTTTAAAAAAAATCAGAGAAACATTCTCGTCATAAAATCCCTTTTTGTGATAGAGATTTAAAATATTATGAACATTGATCTTGTATGTTTCATGAAAAGGTCTATGAACAATATAATCACGAATTGAATCAAAATCGATACCTAATTTATTGAAACACAGAAATAAAGATATTAATGTTCCGACTGAAGTTGCATGTATCGATTTCAAATCCTTTATATTCATATAATTAAAATCTAAGAGAGAATTGATTGTACCACACATTGCTATTCCAGAAGGACCTCCTCCAGACATAACTAAATGCTGTATTGTCATATTACCATTTGATGTTATATAAATTATTATATAATAACTTATATTTTCAACTTTGAGGGTAAGAAAGTGAAATATAGTAAAAACCTGTAAATTATAAACTCTTCTGTTTATAATTTATTATGGCAAACATATTTACTCTTGAAAATATTAACGATTTCTCTGAAAAGCTCAATTTAGATGAATTATACGAAAAGAAAAAACAATATGATTTGAATAAATTAGAATTATATAATAAGTTGCTTAATCGTATTCATGTAAAAATAAAGACTACATCTAGACAGAAAATAGATGAACATTTTTGTTGGTATGTTGTTCCAGAAGTTATTATTGGTGTTCCAAAATATGATCAAGGTGCTTGTATAGCATATCTTTTAAACAAGTTAATGGAAAATGGTTTTCATGTGAAATATTACCATCCAAATACATTATTTATATGTTGGAATCATTTTGTTCCTTCTTATGTAAGAGCAGAACTGAAAAAGAAGACTGGTATTATTGTCGATGAAAATGGTAAGCAACAAAATGATGAACGAACAGATATTTCGAATTCTGATACAATAAATGATACCGGTTTTTTTAGTAAATCGATCACATCAACAAATACTACTTCTGCTCAATCAGAATCCAATAAAAAATTTACACCTATCAATTCTTACAAACCTACAGGTAATTTTGTATATAATAAGGAACAATTATCGTCATTAGAGAAGAAGATAACATAGTTCCACTTTTGGAAAATTAAAGTGTTATATTTGTAATTCTGCTTGTCGACACAAAGGACATACGCGATTGTTTGATTGTATACACCGACGAAAACAATCACTACAAATTGGATGACCGCATATATATCTTTGAACGAAGAGTCTGCTAGGATTTTCTTGTTCTAAGCAAACAGGGCATTCAGCAATAGATGGATGTTCTTGTTCTTCTTGTGCAATGAGATTAATACATAATACTATTGAATTATTTGTTCTAGAATTAAGTCTAAATTGTTCGGCGATTGGAGCGATAATATTTCTGTCGCATGGTATATTTTGAGGATCTTCATATACAACAATATGATATTGATATGGCATTAACCCTAACTCGTTACGTATTTTTGTAGATAAGTATTCAAACATATTCTTCGTTGAGATGCTTGAATTAAAATTGTAATACAATGCACGATACGGTGGAGATGTCAACTTGATGGCGACACTCACCGTATAAGGAATAATATTCCGTCGATTATCATTCATAATCATATTCGTATTTTGCGACATAGTAAGAGTCATTTGTTTTCAAAGATTATATTGATTTAAATTAATAAAATTTTAAATCAATTTTGTAGAAGTATATTGGTGTTTACTTATAGAACCAAATGAAGTGTAGATTCTTTTTGAATATTATAATCTGTCAATGTTCGACCATCCTCTAATTGTTTACCCGCGAAAATGAGACGTTGTTGATCCGGAGGAATACCTTCTTTATCTTGAATCTTCTGTTTCACATTATCAATACTATCAGATGGTTCAACCTCCAATGTAATTGTTTTTCCTGTCAATGTTTTCACGAATATTTGCATTTGATATACTATAATATATATAGCATCTTTATTTCGTTTTACAAATCATATAATCAATACTTTTCTCTGATTTCTCTGATTGAAGATTAATAATTATAGTTTATTGAATCAACACTTTTCTCTGATTACAAGAATATATAACAAGAGTTATTGAATGAATACCAATACTTTCTCTGATTTCTCTGATTACAAGAATATATAACAAGAGTTATTGAATGAATACCAATACTTTCTCTGATTTCTCTGATTACAAGAATATATAATTATAGTTTATTGAATGAATACCAATACTTTCTCTGATTTCTCTGATTACAAGAATATATAACAAGAGTTATTGAATGAATACCAATACTTTCTCTGATTTCTCTGATTGAAGAATATATAATTATAGTTTATTGAATGAATACCAATACTTTCTCTGATTTCTCTGATTGAAGATTATATAACAAGAGTTTATTGAATGAATACCAATACTTTCTCTGATTTCTCTGATTGAAGATTATATAACAAGAGTTATTGAATCATTAAATCAATAAATTTCTCTCTTTCTCTGATTGTAAAAAGACCCCATAATATATTTATTTTAAACTTCAATACATTTGGTGCATCATTTCTAAAATCTATATTTCTAATATATTTGTAGACTTTGTATGTATAATCGCTATTGTCTAACAAACTTTTACCGAAAAATAATGGTCGTTTTATTGGATTAATAAATGGCAATCGTAAGAAAATTCTATAAAAAGCTGGAGTATATCCATACATTGTTGGAACATTACGATTTGCGTATCGATATATATCATTTTCTAGATTTTCTAAATACTCATTTGGATGAACTGCCCATTCTTCCCATATATCTTTATAATGTTGATGAATGAGTTTTTTGCTGTGATAATAATATGTTATATCAACCAGTAGTTTTTGCGGTTGTGGTCTCTGAGCATAACTTAAAATATAATATACAAGAGAAAGAGGAAAATTGGATGGCACTTTGATCTCGATTTCAGTCATTTAGATTGTTATATTATATTATTAAACTATTATCTCTTTAGACAGAATAATTGAAGAACTTAATGGTATTTTGAATATCTGGCGTCGGTGTTGGTAACAAAATCTGAGAAATAGGCGTTGTTGTTTTTTCAGGTGAATGTATATTTACCATTATAAGTTCAAGTGTTTCAATTTGGTTCTGTGTTGTTTGAAATATAATATTTTCTACGATTGCCTCATATATTTTAACTCCTTTTAGAAAATTCTCTTCGCAATTCAAGTATAGTTCAACAATTATATTTCGAGTTTCTTCAATATATTTATATAAAAGTTTTTCTGTCAATTTCGGTTCAATTCGTACGACATTATCTACATACACGAAAATGTCATCAATAATTTGTAATAATTTCTTCTGATAGAAGTTGACATTACGCATCATTGATTTTAAATTGGTTGCATAATCTTTAATTAACGATGAGTTCTTCTGTCTACCTCCAATTTGTCTGATTCCAAGCTTTGAAAAAGGTTGATCCAAAGAAGGATGCTCAACTTCGGGAAGTGAAAGTTCTGTTTGTTCCATTTTCAAAAGTGGATTTTCAAAAGTGGAATTACAAAAGAGAGAACGATAGTCAGTCAATTTAATATCAGAGAACTTTGTAATTTCTGGAGGCATTTTATTATTATGTGTAAATACCCGATAAAATTCTTCTAAATCATGCTTAAAACGAAGCTGTGTCTTTTCAGTCATTCCTCGAAACTCTCCGGTTGTATGGTCATATTCCGAATCATAATATAAGTTAATAAGTTCAGGTATTCCAGGTTCTTCTGTAAGGTTCTCTCTTTTTGTAGAACAAAAATCTCCATTTAGATTACCCAATAATATATTCATCTTTTCATGACACAAACCATTACTATATTGTTTCACTTCTATATTTGCAGGTATTTCATTCTTCTGTTGTAAAGTCTTTGTCATTTTCTCTCCAGTAATAGGATCAATGTATTCATATTTAGGATGAATCGTCATAAGAATGGCAGCAAATAAGTGACCGATTTTCACGTAAAACTTGGCAATTTGATAGCAATCTGTTATTTTATTAGGAATACGATCGATATCATTTTTTTGAGCATATATTACTAATTCACCATGTTCTATACGATCGCGCATTTGACGTATTTCTAATTCAGTGTAGTATCGATTCAAAATGTCACCAGTTAAGATGACAAGTTTATCGCAATACTCTTTATCATAAAGTTTCTTCATTGTATTGAAATCCATTGTCAAAATATATTGACATGCAATATAATCAATCGTATTCATGAATATATTATTATCTTGTGATTCATCTAGTACTTTTCTCTGATCTTGAACTATATCTTGACCCCATATATAAAGTTTAGCACTATCTTCTTGAGAAGTGGCAGTAGGTGCATCTTCTGTTTTCGTCGATAAAGTATTGCCCATACATCATTAATATATAAAAAAATTGAATTAAAAACATGTTATTATTATTAAAAGAATTATATGAAACATATTAAAGACATGTCAACAACAACCGAAATCATTCCTATCGCTCTCGCATTTACGTCGTCTAATGCAACGAAGAGTAAAAAAAATAAAGGACATACTTCATCGAAGTATAAAGCAGAATTATGGAACAACTTCGATGATGAAGTCTATCCAGACAAGAAAAATAAATTGGAATGTATATATCGAAATTGTGGTAGCAGAGAAAATTGTGAATGTTGTAATGCTATTTTAGCATTCTCTGATGAAGGATTCTTGACTTGTACGAATACAAGTTGTGGTATTATTTATAAAGATATTGTTGATCAATCTGCCGAATGGAGATATTATGGTGCCGATGACAATCAAAACTCTGATCCAACAAGATGTGGTATGCCGATCAACCCGCTTTTACAAGAGTCTTCTTTCGGTTGTAAAGTACTATGTAATGGATCAACCAGTTATGAAATGCGCAAAATACGCCGATATACAGAATGGCAATCTATGCCTTACAAGGAAAAATCACAATATGATGAATTTCAACGCATTACTATCATGTCACAAAATGCTGGAATTCCAAAGGCTATCATCGATGATGCTTTCGTTTATCATAAGAAAATATCGGAATATGATACGACATTTCGTGGAGATAATCGTGATGGAATTCTTGCGGCATCTATTTATATTTCATGTCGAATCAACAATTATCCAAGAACAGCAAAAGAAATTGCCACCATATTCTTCTTGGATGTCGCCAGTGCCACAAAGGGTTGTAAAAATGCATTACTTATTATTAATGATTTAGAAAAGGATATGGATAACAAAGAAAAGACTAATTTCTGTAAAACAACGCCTGTATCTTTCATCGAGAGATATTGTAGCAAATTGAGTATTAATCTCGAATTGACGAATCTTTGTAAATTCATATCAATCAAGATCGAAAAACTCAATTATATGCCAGAAAATACACCCAACTCAATCGCCGCCGGAGTCGTATATTTCATTGCGCAAGTTTGTAATTTGAATATTACAAAGAGGGATGTCAAACAAATGAGTGAAATCAGTGAAGTCACTATTAATAAATGCTTCAAAAAAATCGAAAAAATTAAGGGAGACCTTATCCCACATGGAATTCTAAAGAAATACTCTTCTGCTATTATTTAGGAAATATCGCAAATATATTCATTATATTCATTATATATATTATTATAAATAATGAATAAACATACTTCTCTGATAAGAAAAGTTCATATTTCTCTGATAAGAAAAGTTCCAATAGATAATTTTTATATTGTGAATATGCGCAAAATACGAAATATAACAATCAAACAAGAAAAACTACATAAATTACAAGAAACACAAATTCTTCCACAAACAACGAAGTTAACATTTGTTCATCCAACAAAATGCGGTGGCACTGCAGTCGAGAACTTTTTATATGAAAACTATCGCAACTTTTTTAATTTAAATAAAGGCCATGGACCCACTTGTTTAAATCATAATAATTCTGTCATTATTGTAAGAGATCCAGTTGATCGATTTAAATCCATTTATAAATATTGGAAATACGGAAGTGGTGTAAATATTCGAGATGAAACATTTCTTAAAAAATATAGTGATGTCAATGTCAAACAGTTTATCCAATTTATGAAAGACAATAATACAGAACACTTATTTAGGGGTTGTACATGGGATGTCCATATTAGACCAATTACTTATTGGATCAAGAAAACACAATTACGAAATATTATTGTGTTAAAATACCAAAAAGACATTAACCCTAGCATTCAAAAATTGTTACATTTACTGAAAATACCTACTACGTCAAAGATTGTTCCTCATTTCAATGTGACAAAAAACAAAGAAAAAATCGTTCTAGACGATGATGATATTGCCTTCATTCGTGAATATTATAAATCAGATTATGCTTTATGGGATAAGATTAATAATAACCCGACTCTTTTTCGATGTGTTATATAATTTTTATTATACTTTTTATAATTCTTGTTCTATAACTGGTTCTGGTGCGATTCCAACCACCTGAGAATAACTGCGAGTATCTCTTTGTGAAAGCGGAACACGTCCATTCTTTATATTGTCAATCATATCATAAGTGCTTTCACAGAATGCATCATTATGTCTTGGATTAACTGAACTGATCGGCGTCAACATATATAACAAATCTATCATTGTATATCCAAGATTCGTCAATTTATTCGACAATTGTTCGAGTGTCACATTAGAAGCTTCATCATCTGTTGATGTTGATTCATTAGACGAATCATCTAGAGTTTCACTATCATCATCGTCATCGTCGTCATCATCTGTTGTATTTACAAGAGTATGACGACACAATGGACATTCATCATTTCTCTCAACTGCTGCCAACAAACAGAAGCAATGAAACGCATGACCGCATGTCGTAATTGACATATTGACACCAACAATTTCTTCAAAGCAAATCGGGCAATTTTCTAAGCATAATGCCGGGATTTCAAATCTTGATGAAACAATAGCAACACTCAAATCGATTGCTACTGCTGCTGCTGCTGTTGGCGGGACAACAATCCTTTCTACAACTGTTTCTGTATTTATAACAGGAACAGGTGTTTGTGGTTGTGTAGAATTTTCTATTTCTTCTTCATCGAAATCTTCGAATAAAGATCGTCCATTCATTCCGTAATTGGCGTATTGAGACATGTTTGAACTTGGTTGTTTGTTTTGATTGATAATTCTTCTTCTATTACAAAAAAGAATTTCAATTTTTTATTTATATAGATAACTATATTAAATAAAAAAAGAGAACAACATGTAGTATGTTAGTATTTTTCATTTTATGTATTTATAGTAGTAGTGCATTAATACCCACTCTATTTATACCAGGATTGGGAGGGTCACGACTTAAAAAAAATGGAATTAGTATATGGCCTCCTGATATAAAATGGATGTTATTAAATCCCGAAAAATATAAGAACGTGCTACAATATGATACTGAATTGGAAACATTACCATTTGGCGACAATAATGCTGTGAGTATTTATTCTAACTATATGAAACTTTTTATAAAATCAGACCCATTTAAGAAAATTCTTCTCTATCCAAAACTACACACTATACCATATGATTTTCGATTGATACATCAACGACCTTATATTCTCTCTTTTAATGCCAGATTGAAAGAATATATCGAATCATTTGATGAACCGATCCAATGTGTAGCACATAGTTCAGGAGGATTACTTTTTCACTATTTTCTAAATTGTCAAACAAAAGAATGGAAAAATAAACATATTAAGGAAGTATACAATGTAAACGTTCCATTTACAGGAACTATTTATTCTTTGAAACAGATTACACAATCGTGTATTTTTGATTTTATATCAAAGGATTTTCTTTTCTCAATGGGATGCGTTATAATGAATTTACCTAATCAACAGTTTATGCATTCATTGTTATTTGTTGACTCTGAAGAGAGAAACTATATCGAATACTTTGGTCTTCAAAAAGAATATGAAATATATAAAATGAATGAAGATATAATCAATACTTTTTCTGTGACAAATGGTGTTAAAACAACAATCGTATATAGCACAACAGATACGCCGAAAACACCAATAACAATCAATATAAATAACGATAAAAGCGTGTCTTTGATTTATGGTGAAGGTGATGGTGTTATCTCATTGTCCAGTATGTTACATCCAAAAATATGGAGCCAACCAAACTTGGATTTTGTTCATATCAAGAATGTATTACATACAGATGTTCTCGCTTCTGATGAATTTATGGAATTAATTAATCATTTTTAATTATGATTTTTTAATTTATAATATAATTGTCGTTCAAAATAATTCATATTATTCGTCGTGAATACTATGAACTCTGAAACTACTTTAATTATCCCCAAAAGAATATTTGTTGTCCCATATCGACAACGCAAAGAACAGAAATTCTTCTTTTCAAATCAAATGGATTTTTTATTAAAAGATGCAGATGACTATGAGATATATTTCTCTCATCAATGCGATGAGAGACAATTCAATCGTGGTGCAACAAAGAATATTGGTTTCTTAGTAGTCAAAGAAAAGTATCCTGATGATTACAAAGACATGACATTTATCTTCAATGACGTTGACACTCTGCCTTTTCATCGTATTTTTGATTATCAAACAACGCCAGGTATAGTTAAACATTATTATGGATTCGAATATGCACTCGGTGGTATTGTGGTGATAAAAGGCGCTGATTTTGAGCGAATCAATGGATTTCCCAATTTCTGGGGTTGGGGCAATGAAGATAGTGTATTTCAAGAAAGATGTTTACGAAGTGAATGTAAGATCGATCGTTCGCAGTTTTATCCAATTGGAAGTCCAGAAATACTTCAACTCTTTGATGGAGTAAAACGATTGGTCTCTCCTCGTGAATATACTTTAGGACAACAAGATAGTGGCGTCGATGGTTTGACGACTTTACATCGAGTAACATATTCTGTAGATAATGAGTCATTGAATCCACTTGATAATCTTTATACTGTTCAAAATCAGAGAATCCAGGTGATCAATATTCTATCTTTTCTCTCTTTAGTCAATTTTGAGAAGAATGATTATTATCAATATGATTTACGGCAATCGACTAGAGCTATTGTGAATCCTGCAAAAGAACAATTGACTCGGCAGCGAGTTGTTACGACAGAAGATTGGAAAATTGCACCACCACAACCACCACAAAGAAGACCACAACAACAACAACATCAACAGACCTTTGCGGGTTTGAATAAGTATTCACCTGAATATGCGAGATATGTTGGGGCAAAACCGAGAGCAACCTCCAGTGCAAATATTCGATTAGGTGGTGTTCGAAGAAGATAATCCCAACCTTTCCCAAAGGTTGAACCAAAGACACCAGAAGTGGATTTTCAAAGTGGAATTAAGCAGGAATAAAGTTCATTGGTTTATCTTCATAAATATGTAAATCTCCTAATTTTGTATAACCTACATTTCTATAATAAGTATCTTTTGGTATTGTAGTTTCCATTAAAAAATCCAATGCTTTTTTCATTTGTATTACATTGTAAAGATACGGATAATTTTTTTTGTCGTATTTGTTGACATTATATAAAATAATATAAATATTATTATTATTTTATACAATTTATCATCATACTTCTACAAAATTATGTAATTATTTAGACTGAAATTAACACCAATTACAAATATTCGATTAAGTTGCGTATATCGAAGATAATATTATCATATAATAAGAGATGGAAAGAATGAAATATAAACTAGATGCTGAAAAAAATATACAAATTTCAATACCAACACCAATACAAGGAATAGTAAACTCGATAGATGGAATAAGAATCGGTGATCAATTATTAATAAAATTTATAATGAGCAACTTAGCAAGACATATTCATACAGAAATATTACAAATAGAGAATGAAGATACAGAAGGTATGTTAAAAGAACAATTGTTAGAACATTATAAATTACAGAATGTAAATATAGATGAAAATCCACATTTAGATCCAGATTATTTCACAACATTAGTTGATGCAACATTATTTGGAGATTCGGGTTTAATTAAAGTAGGTATATGTTCATTAAAAATGAATTATAACGAACAAGAAAAAACATACCAACCAATGTTAATATTAAGAAATTTTAGTTTAGGACATGATTTTACATTAAACAGTGGAGAGACAAGGGGGTCAAATTATTTAGGTTATATTGAACGAATGACGCCTGAGATAAAAGATGAGATCAAATCATTAATTCAATATATAATAGAATCCGGAATTATAGACGAACAAATAAAATTTGTTATGTCAAATAAAGACAGTGTTATTGATTTTATAATAGAATATTTTCATTATAGACAATTCAGTAGAATTACAGATATACATCAAGATGCACAAGGGCATTCTGAACTATTATGTTTAATATACGATATAGAAGATGATGGGAAAACCTTAACTGCTTCATTTAATCTTAATTGTAACAAAAAATACTCAGAGAGAACATTTGAAATAAAATATCCAATTACAGGTTTTATCGCTAAAAATTTAGAACATACAACTCCTAGTAATGAAATACAGCCACAAATAGTAGGAACACCAGGAACAATTAGCGCGGTTCCGATTGATTGTGATAATGAAGATTTAAATAGAGAGATTATTCAAGATAGTAGACATTTTGTAAGAATTATATCCATTGTTAGAACTGAACAAGATGTTCAATTACCTAAGTTTGGAGTAGATTTTTTAAAAAAACTCTGTAATGAGCATCCTGAAATAAATAGTCAATTAAGTATGGAAAATTTATGTGGTCTTGTAAAACAGTATCACGGTTTAGTAAAAGTAGTAAAAATACAAAGACGTGGACAACAACTAGGTGGTAAAAGAAAGCATTATTATAGAAAAACCAGAAAAACCAGAAAAACCAGAAGAATAAAAAAGAAAAAATATACTAAGCGACCAAGAAAGAGACAATATAATCGCTATTCAAATAAGCGATAAATAATATCAATATTCAATATTTAAACTCCACATTCATCATATAATTCTTTGATAATATATTTTATTTCTGCGAGTTCTTTCATAATCTGTTGTTGTTGATCGATAACAGAAGACAACAAAATATATATAATATAAATAATCAGGAAACAAATAATTACTAAGAGGATTCCAAGCCAATTAGCTAAACACAGTTCTTTCAAATATATGAGAGAACGGAATAGCAAAGACAATCTATATAGAAAGCCTATAATATTCAAGAGACATAATGCTTTGAGAATCCAAACAATCATTTTTCGAGTAAGTAAATTTTATTATACCGTATAAATTCAGTTCAATTTTATTAATTTAGTATATAATGAATATAATGAAGCGAGAAAATATTGCCCAATTAATTAAACCAATTTCAAAAGAAGAGATAAAGAGAGAAATGTCCCAATTAATCAAATTATCAACCGGTTTAAAAAACGGTCACGCCACATTGCCATCGACGATTTCACGATTAGGGAACAAAATCGTCGATTATTTCACTTTTACACAGCGTCTGGCAGTTCGAGGCAAATATAATGTAAATTTCTTTGAATTTCTTGAAAGGATTGATGAGTTTAAGCAAAAGCATTATATTCAGACAATGTTGAATTACTACAAAAATGTGAAAAACAAAAACGGTAAAAAGAATGAATATGTCGTTTTGAAAGAAGTATATAATATATGTATTAGTGCAATCAATATTATGCGTCCACTTTTTTGTACGGAAATATTTGTCAGATACAAACCCAAAACAGTTCTTGATTGTTGTGCTGGATGGGGTGGGTGTTTAGTAGCTGCGACAACACTGGGTATAAATTACTTCGGCGTTGAAATTAATCATGACTTGAAAGAACCCTATTCACGACTTATTTCTTTTTTACAAGAAGAAAACCCTGAAACTTCAGCAAAAGTGTTTTTTGAAGATGCAACTGTATTCGATTACAGTTCAATTGAATATGATATGGTATTCACATCTCCACCTTATTACTTCATTCAAAAATATGCGAATAATGTAGAGTATTCATCGAAACATGATATGGATGTTCGTTTATATATACCGCTATTTAACAAAACATATTCAGGATTATCTTCAGGTGGTATATTTGCGATCAATGTGTGTAGTGAGGTCTATGATAGAGTATTAAAGCCTTTATTTGGGGATGCACATGAATCCGTTCCTTATAAAAGATCAAAGCGACAGAATGAATATACAGAAATGGTCTATGTCTGGCGAAAATAATTATTATAATATTAATGTCAAGATGTAAAAAAGTTATCGAAGAAGATAAATTAAACCTGATAATTACATAGTTTGCTCTGTGCAAAGAACTCTCGTGTATTTTCGTCACATTTAGACCAAGCATACAAAGGACATCGTAGTTTTAATTCTTCTATGATTGGATTGAAATGATAGATGAGTTCATTAGTTATTAAAATGAATCCGTCTAATAATAATCTATCATCATCGATAAAGTCATAAACAAATTGATCTATACCCATTCCATCGTTCACAAGGATTTCAATGAAACGATTAATATTTCCTCGAATAAATTTTGTAAATGCCCATATATTTACATAATCTTCAGACTCATCTGCCCATTTTTCACCGAAGAATAATGTTTGATTAGAGAAGATTCTACATCTGGATTTTTTTGTCTCTAACTCGGTAATCAGTCTTACCAGAGGTTTATTCACCCAATGGTAATAATCACCTGAACCAATTTCATTGTATCGAATCATGTTGTTATACATTTTGTTTGTTATACTTTACTTTTTTATTATTAAATAATTATTAAATAAAGATAAGGATAAACAATTTTTCGAAATAATGTAATAAATAAACACATAATATACTAAATATATTATGAACAATATAACAGATATTCAAAACACAATTTACATTAATCTAAACTCACGCCCAGATAGGAGAGAAAACGTCGAAAAAGAGATGCAACAGTTAAACCTAGGTATGCCAGCACAACGATTCAATGCAATTAAATTACAAAATGGGCGAATTGGTTGTAGTTTAAGTCATTTAAAATGTATTATGTTGGCGAAAGAAAATAATTGGACACATATATTAATAGTAGAAGATGATATTCATTTCTTGAATCCCGCAGCATTTCAACAACAATTGAACGATTTTCTCTCTTCTGGAATAGAATGGGACGTTGTTCTTTTTGCTGGAAACAATCTACCGCCTTATAAGACTTGTGGAACTCATAGTATTCAAGTTTCCAAATGTCAAACAACAACAGGATATATGGTGAAACAACACTATTATGATATATTGATTGCGAATATGAAGGCGGGTCTTCATCTCTTGATGAAAGAGCCAGCAAATCATTTTCATTATGCGATCGACAAATATTGGTTTCAATTACAAATGAGAGATAAATGGTTTCTAATTACTCCATTGAGTGTTGTTCAACGAGAAGATTATAGTGATATTGAACATAAGACGACAAATTATTCTCGATTAATGTTGGATCTAGATAAACCACATTTATTTAAGACTTCTACAATTCAATGGAAAAATCCAATTGAAAATGTTTATCAGTTTTAAACTTTTCAACTTTTATAAAAAGTTGGGACAAAAAAGGGTTAAGTATTCCAATAAAAAATATTAGAATACTTAAATATTATTCTTCAGTGTTTGTTGTACCATTTTATTACTTTGGACTAACCATTGATTCAAGCAAATTGGAACATAATGAACATTGACATTTATCGATATTATTATGTATACATTCCATACAGAAATATGCACATGGATTATTCATCCATACATGATGTTCATGCATATTTAGTAGAGGATAGCAAGGCATTCCAATTTCGTCATACAAAACAGGTCTTGGTGTATATGGTTCGCTGTCTGGCTCCATAATAGACTTCCAAAATGATATATTTTCATTTTGATCAGAATAGTTATAACATGAGCCATCAAACTTATTACATGCGATGAATGGGATACCCCAAACATTATTATAACAAGAACGACATACAACCGAGTTGGTTAATGTTTCTGGCATGACAATTTCAAAGTATGGTTTTGTAGGACTGAATCCAAATCCGTCCAACCCACAAATTTTACAAAGGCGTATTTCTCTGACAACTTCAGTGTTCATTTTGTATTTTGTTCAAAAGTAAAGTGATTATTTTTGAAGAAAAGCTTTTCAATTTTTATTTGTTAAATAAAATATCATCAAAATCGTTTAAAAATCGGTCGCTCTGAATATCGAGTGTATCTTCTTTCAATTGTTCGTCAAGATGATATCCAACCGCATAATCCTCCAAGTATTCTGTTGCAAATAAATTTTTCTTTTGAATTAAATTTTGAACTGCATTAAAAGAGAGAAAATAGAAACGACCACTACAATATGTCGTCGTAAGAATAGGTAGATCAGGAGGCAATTCAGGGTGTATCCTATTATACATTGAAAAATATGGTTTTAATACATTAATAATTTTTCCGCCATAATTAGGTCGATTGCGACGTTCAATCAATCCTTGTACCATTTCAAAGAATCGTTCATTTAATACTTCTTGGTCATCATCTGTTTTGAATATATACTTAAATTTAAATTGTCGATTAATTGCTTCATATGCGGCAATAACTTTTTGTGGAAGAGAATTATAATCATCTGCTACTCGAACATATAATATTCTCTCTTTCTCTGAGAAGATAAAATCTGTTTCTAAAGAAGGTAAACCGATTACATGATAATAGATTAAAAATGGGGGTAAATTTTGTAACCATGTCATTTTCTGTAAATTTGCTTTATCTTTATATCGAACACAATTCATTATCAATAGAAGATAATCTTGATTGCGTTTTGTTGTCGTCATGATATTATATTATTGAATTAATATTTAAACCGTTAAAAAATACAACAGTTTAAATATTATAAATAATATTAGTATGTATTAATGATTTCAATCACACTATATTATTGTGCAAATGATTACCTTAATGGTATGGGTAAAGGGTTCTATCCCACAATGAGACGAACGTCTACAAAGAAAAATAAATTCGATATTTGTTTCGAATTGACAAAAGAAAAAATATTTGAAAAGCTAATATGGAAACAAGTAAATGGTCCCGTCATATATGGTTTTATTAAAATACATGGAGAAGAACTATTAAATACGCTCAATGATACAATATGTGTAAATGCAACAGCAATATATAATTCTGGTAGAAGACAGATATATCCAATAACAAATAATACAACTTATTATATTTTGGATAATTATCATTCGACAGAGTTATAAAATGCGAGTCCATTCAGGTGGACATAAATCGCAAGTATTATTTTGTTGTAATGCTTCTCCAAACCATTTTTCAGGATAGCATACAATTTTATCTTCATTGTTATTGAAGTATGCCCCCCACCAACTGAATGTGCTATTTGCAATAATATGATGATCACATAAACTCATTAATAGCATTTGCTGCCAATCGGTTATTTCTCCCGGACATCTCTTGAAAGTCAATTCAGGGTTCGTTATTTTAAGTGTAATAATAGCAGATTCCACATAAGATAAGTCGGCGTCTTCACAGAAATATAATATGGTTCCTCCAATAAACGGCTTTAAGTTGTTCTTTATATGATTCAATGCAGAGGCATAGTATTTTATAGGCATAATTGGATGATGTGATTGAAGCTTAATATAGTCGCCTATGCGAAAGTGTAGACTGATTACAACAGCGTCATCCATAATCAGTTGTCGATATATATTCTTTATTGCTTTTTTCTTCTTTGATAAACCAATGATCTTATATATTTCTGCTTTTCTCTCTTTGAAGTATTTTGGAGATTGAAAATATCCTGTTAATAATATATTTTCTGTTTTTGATATTGAAGGCAACGCATTGTAATGAAATCCTATTTCATTGATTCGACGATTTACTTCTTTACAATGACCAGTATATTTCTGTAAAGAAGAGAGAAATGTTGTCCAATACGTATTTCTATCTCCTAACTTCTCATTTGGTGTGAAATCGAATGTTTGTCCTTCTTTCAATGCGTGTGCAATTGTTGCAAATATTTGAAAGAGTTGATTGCCTAATCCACCAGCTAAATGACAGTAAATCATCGATAGTTATTATGAACTATTTAGTTTTTATTATAATAATATTGTAATAAATATTATTATCTTAGCCAACCACACAATCATAATCATAATCATATTCATTTCAAAAATCTGCACAGAAATTAAAAACTGATTCATCCTTCGTCTTATTCGCCAAAGCATAACTACTTACATTGCTTTCAAAGAAGTTAGCCTTAGATTCAATTGATATTAATTCCATCCACTCGAATGGATTAGGAACACCATATACCTTCTCATAACCCAATTGAACGAGTAAACGATCTGCAACGAATTGAATATATTGTGTCATTAAAAGCGAATTCATACCAATCAAACGACAAGGCAATGCCTCGCAAATGAAATCCGTCTCAATATCAACCGCTTCCCGTATTATTTCTACAACTTGTACAGAAGAGAGACGGGATTCCAATTTTTTATAAAGAAGAACAGCAAACTCTGCATGAAGTGCTTCATCCCTCGAAATTAGTTCATTGGAAAATGTCAATCCAGGCATTAATCCTCGCTTTTTCAACCAATAAATGGCACAAAATGCTCCAGAAAACATGATCCCTTCTACACATGCGAATGCGACCAATCGAACAGCAAAACTCGCATCTTTATCAGCAATCCATTTCTGTGCCCATTGCGCCTTTTTCTTAATACATGGAAAATTATTGATTCCTTTAAACAGACGATATTTTTCTTCTTTATTACGAATATACGTATCTATTAGAAGACTATATGTTTCACTATGAATATTCTCCATAGCAATTTGGAAACCATAAAAGGCACGTGCTTCAGCAACCTGAACTTCATTCATAAACCGTAATGCCAGGTTTTCGCATACAATGCCATCACTCGCTGCAAAAAATGCTAGAATTGTAGAAACAAATAGTCTCTCTTCATCTGACAAACGCAGCTCCCAATCATTTACATCTTTAGATAAATCGATCTCTTCTGCCCTCCAGAAACTGTCTACTTGTTTTTTATACATTTCCCATATGTCATCATGTTCAATTGGAAACATAACGAATCGATCATCATTTGGAGTTAATAGTGGTTCGGTTTTATTCATATTCTTACATATATACAAATACTATATTTTTATACTTTAATCGCTTAATATTTCTCTCTTTTTACTTTAAATGGAAGAATTTAATCTTGGTCAAACGATTCAACCTCTACAAAGGGACGACTCTACAGAAAATATGTATATAGATTTACCTTCATTAACACAACAATATGATGATAACAATTATTTGGATATTTATAAACCACAATCACAATCACAATTACAAGAATATATTACTGATGATGATGATGACTTTGAAACAAATGATTATGATATACCCGAATATTTAGAAACACAATTAAATACGCTGAATAATCAATATCAACAACAGCAACAGCAACAACAATTATTGCCTCCTAATATTGTCATTAATGGTCAACAAAATCAGCAACATAAATTATATCCTCCTGATATTATTATTAAACCACAACCACAACAACAACAATATAACAAAGAAGAACAATATAATAATCTTCTGTCTCTCTTTCAAAATCAACAAAGAGAGAAATATACAGCTCAACCTCTAGAAATACTAGACGTAGGAAATCGAGATAATCTTCTTCAAAAAATCCAAGACCAAATTGGATTAAAACGACGCTTTTTAGCAAATAAGCAAAACGATTTAAAAGAATATATTAGCACAAATGAATTTCTTCGAGGTGTAAAAGAAGACTATAGTAAATATAATGATTATATCATGAATGAGAAAAAACAACAGATACAGGCATTCGAAACATTGAAACAGTATAGCGAGGATTTGCGTATGAATGGTGAATTAACACAGGACAAAGTCAGAGAAGCAATTCGAGATCAAAAATATATTATGGAAGAAATGGGGAATTTAAAACAACATTTGAATGAATACACATGTCCTGGTAAATAATATTATGATATTATAATATGAGTGAAAATGATATTGGAGACGAGATAGAACAAAAAATTAACGCTATTTCCGCATCATTAGATCAGACAAGTGGTTTACAAACTACAATGGATGCCGATTTGTCTGAAATAAACGTAAATTTACAACAAATCATGATTGATATACAAAATTCCAAAAATGATATAATATATAAAATTATTCAATGTTGTAAACAAGCAATAGAATTACCAGTCGATAAAGAACAAACTCAAGCAGTATTGACAAAAATTACAACAGATTTGAATAGTCTCATACAAAAATCACAAAATATTGCAAATAAAAGTAATGATCATGTTGGGCTCATTAAACAAACAAATACTCAATTACAAGGTGTTAAAACTTTATTAGCAGATAGTTCTGCATTTATTGATTCATTTAATTGTGAGGATTGTTCTGATTCAGAGAAACTTAAAAGTATTACAAACCTTTCGGGTAGTATAGCAGAAGTTATTATGGATATAAGTATTGGAAGAAAAAAAGCACCAATAGAGGAGATTCTTGGAAAATTTAAAATACAACAAACTCAAATAATAGAAATTTTAAATGATTCGCGATTTTCACGTGAAACTAAAAATAAGCTAATTCAATATTGGATTGCTAAAGGGTTAATTGATCAAATGATAACCGAAGGAAAAATTACTAATTCGAAAATATTTCAGGATGGTATGATTTTTTTAAGAGATGAATATAATAATAATTTAAGAGATGTTCTAGCAAACCAACTAAAAGGTAATTTTGAATTATCTGGTGGTCGTCGCCGCAAATCTCAAATGCGTGGTCGTCGTCGACATAAGAGATCGCTTAAAAGACCACGTAAAAGACGAGGTTCACTGTCCAGTTCTAGACGTGCTCCTCCACGAAGAACGCGCAAATATCGACCCCATAAATACGCACGATAAACTCGTTTCCATGTACGCTGAATAATGCGTATCCAAATCGTTTTAATAATCGATACTTTTTCACCGCCAGATAGTATGATATTTTGTGCTATATCAGGCTTTAAGCCCCTTTTTCTTATATTGAAATAATTACGAATAGTAGGATGTCTAGTAGGTATTCTATGTGATATCTGTTTAATATCATCATAAATCAGGTCGATTAATTGAATTACATATTGTTGATTATTATCTTGACTATCATTTTCATTATTGTCGTCTTCATCTTCATCACTGTCATCTTCATCTGTTGTCTCGCCGTCATTCAAATCTCTAAAAGAATAACAATATATTACGATATAATGCTGTAAAATATCAGGAGAACTATTAATATCTTTTCCATTTATTGCTGGATGAAATAATTCGTTGACAGTCAATTGATAACTACTAGCGTTCATTCTTTGTGTTTAGTTGAATTGTAAGAACAAACTATTTCATTTATAATTCAATTTTATTAAATTATAACAAACATTATATTTTTATTATATATAATGAAATTTAAATCAAAAAGTTCATTGAAACAATATACTAATAAGTTATTGTCCAATAAGTGGTTATCTAACAAATATGTATTATATTCTACATTAGCTCTATCATTATTATTCCTATTATCACTTCTTTTAGCAAATAAAATTGGATTGATAATTGTATTTGCATTGATATCTTATATTATATATTCCTTTAACCACAATATGATTCTTGTGTTGGGATTAGCTTTGATCATTACTTATATTGCGAGTTTAGGGATGAAAGTGAAAGAAGGAATGACAAATTCTGATTCTACCGCAGATACAAAATCAGAGAAACCTACTGAACCAAATACTACTTCTAGTTCGAATAATACTTCAGATTCTAATACTGATCCTATGGCAAAATTAAAAAATTTAACTGACGGATCCAAACCAGAAGTTGTTAAGGATGGCATGGATATAATGAGTAATAAGAAAAGTAATAGAATAGATTATGCTTCGACAGTTGAAGATGCATATGATGATTTGAATAAAATTTTAGGTAGTGATGGGATGCAGAGATTAACGAATGATACACATAAATTAATGGAGCAACAAGTGAAGTTAGCTGATGCAATGAAAAATATGACACCATTAATAGATAGTGCCAAATCACTGATGAGTGGTTTTGACTTTAACAGTTTAAATAGTTTGAGTGGTATGGCACAACAATTTATGCCTTCAAAATAATCACGATTATATTATAATAGTATAATATAATTATGAGTGTAATGAATATAATAGACAGCGCAACTACAAATTATTGTGATGATAAGTGTTCTTTATCATTTAATTATCCTCCAAGTTCTACATGTGTAGTTGGTAATAGTGGACCTTTCTTTCTTTTTTCATATAACATAGACCCTACTTCAACCCCAGTCACATTTAGTAATAGTAAGTATATTGTGGCTCAAATAATATTATTTTCTCCATCTGTACATTTATTTAATGGTTCAACCGCAGAAGCAGAACTTGTTATTTTTCATTATGATTCTGCCAATAGGAACAATCTATTAGAAATATGTATACCAATAAGTTCATCTTCTGGTAAGTCATCACAAGTATTTTCAAATATATTAAATGATGTTGTCGATTACAATATGAATAAACCGGGTGATCAAGAAACATTTTATATCCAAAACTATAATCTAAATGATATTATTCCATATAAACCTTATTTTTATTATCAACAGGGTTCAAATAATATTGTTGTTTATGGAATCCAAAATGCCATTAATGTGCCTGCTAAAATTTTAAATGATATTGCCAACTATATAACTCCATACCCTAGTCCTGAATCTATTTTTCCATATGAAAGTAATTTATTTTTTAATCAAAAAGGACCAGGAGTGTCTGATTCAGGCGAAATTTATATTGATTGTCAACCAATAAATAGTGCTACAGAAACTGTGGAAGTTGCATTTAAAAAGCAAACAATAAGCGGATCATCCGCATCGTCAAATAATACAATTGGAAATATGTTTACCAATTTAGGATTAAATTATACAACTGTTGTAATTATTATTGTCATCTTACTTATTGGTGTAGTATATGTTGCTCTCGCAAGGACAAACTTATTAATTAATACACGTATTTCGAAAAAACCAAAAGGTAATAGTGAAACATTTAAACCATTTATTAATGTTTTAAATAATTATGTATCTCCTGGTGGTGGATTAAGTAATTTATTTACAAATGCGAAACAATAGATTAAATGACTCCATTATAATAGACAGAAGCAGCATCATGTTGTTCATCTAATATAGGTGTAAATGAATATTGTTGTTTATTATCTGGTTCTGTGTTATATTTATGAATAGGTGCTCTTATCTTGACAATTTCCTGTTCCAACGTATATGGATATTTATTATTATTAATCATATCGGCATATTTCTTTTCTTCTGATGGAATGTAATGTAATTTTCCATAAGATCCAGTTTCGATTGTAGATGACGTTAATAGTTTATATGCAACAAAAAATCCAAGTATTCCTAAAATAGGATTACATACAGCAAATAATATAAAAGCAATTAAAATGACGATGATTTTACCCCATATAGTATCAATTAAAATGGCCAATCCATGAGGCATTTTATACCCCATGATTAGATAAATGAAAAATAATATTAGTAATGTCAACTGACCCAGATTTTTTTTTGCGAATAGTTCTGTAAAAGTATTGGTTCCTATATCCATATATCATAATGATATATTTTATTTGGTTCTATTCCAACAAGTATTTTATTAAATTGATATAAATATATTTACAATATAATATATTTATTAAAGACGAATATGACGACAACAACAATGCCAACAATGCAAATAACAATGAATACTTACTTGGGTAAAAAAGGATATACTATTTTAAAAAGTGAATTAACGAGAGAACAATTGATAGATCTGCGATCGAAATTGCTTGTAAAACCTCAAATTATTACGTGCGTTGGTGGAGGTTTTGGTGCAGATATCATATCTTATCCAATTTATCGTGAATCTATCAATAAAATATATATACCTCGATATTATGGTATTACACATTATGGTTCACCTAAATTGGCATTACCTGGTGGAGTATCAATTGAATGTCCATTTGTTGCATCTTTGAGACCAATACAAGTTCCAGTTGTAGATGCTTTTATGTCGAATATAAGCGGTGGTGGAGGTGGTGGTTTATTGGAGTTGCCTTGTGCATTTGGCAAAACGGTTATTTCTCTCTATATTTGTTCTTTGTTACAGAAGAAGACGTTGATTATTGTTCATAAAGAGTTTCTAATGAATCAATGGATAGAGAGAATCAGAGAGTTTCTGCCGACAGCACGCATAGGCAAAATCCAAGGGCAGATTATTGATATTGAAAATAAAGATATTGTATTGGGGATGTTACAATCATTATCAATGAAAGATTATCCTTCTTCTCTCTTTGATAGTTTCGGGCTTACTATTATTGATGAAGTTCATCATATTTCGAGTGAAGTGTTTTCATGTGCTTTATTCAAAATTGTTACAAAATATATGATGGGATTATCTGCAACAATGAATCGTAAAGATGGAACAACACCAGTATTTAAAATGTTTCTCGGAGAAGTTGTTTACAAGGGAAAGAGAGAAGAAGATTATAATGTGACAGTTCGAGCTCTCGAATATAAGGTTGATGATGACGAATTTAATGAAGTGAAAACCGATTATCGTGGAAATGTCCAATATAGTTCTATGATTTCCAAATTATGTACATATAATCGACGAACCGAGTTTATTCTAGATGTAGTTATTTCAATGTTCAAAGAAAATGAAGCACAACAAATGATGATATTGGCTCATAATAAGAATATATTAAAATATCTACATGATGCTATTCAACATCGTCAAATTGCAGGAGGAAGTGTTGGATATTATATTGGAGGAATGAAAGAGGCTGCCCTAAAAGAGACAGAAGGCAAACGCATTGTAATTGCGACATATTCAATGGCTGCAGAAGCGCTCGATATTAAGACACTAACAACTTTGATTATGGCGACACCAAAGACGGATATAGAACAGGCAGTAGGACGTATTTTAAGAGAAAAACATGGACGACCGATTGTGGTTGATATTATAGATCAACATACACCTTTTCAAAACCAATGGCGTAAGAGAAAACAGTTTTATAAAAAGCAAAATTATACAATTGTGAAAGGTTGTATTAGTGCTAGTGCTAGTGCTAGTTTAGAAATACCCACTGAGGGCATTCTACCTGGCAAATGTCTGCTAAAACGAGTAATAAAACAATCGATACCAATATCAATTTAAGTATTCTAAGTATTTTGATATTGTGAAACAGGTGGAGGATTAGCCAAAGCTAACTCTGATGCTTTTATAGAATAACCTGGAATGCTATATCCACTAATAGGATTTGTTATAGAAGTTATCCCACCATGTTGTAATTTGTGACAAGCACACTTACAATTGCTACGCCTACAATTTTTTTTCATATGACATAAACAATTACATTTTTTATTTCTTTTATGAGAACCCCCTGATTTTCTTCTTCTACGAGAACCTCCTTTTCCTAATCCTAAATAATTTGATACTCCACAAGAACCACATGAACCACCTCTATGTCCTCGTCGTGATCCAGTTTTTCTGCTTCTGCGTCCATGTTTCTTTGAACGCAAACGTCTACGCTTACCACCTTTTATGGCAGATGCACTTGCCGCAAGCGTATTGTTTTCAATTCCTTTATATCCACCGAAATTACCAGTAGCTTCATCTGTACTAACAAAATTAGGCGTCGCAGCAGAATGCGCGTTCATTTTATTGACGTAATCGTACATATAATTATAATAATATTATAATTATATTTAACATATATATTGTGTAATGAAGATAATACATTCAAACAATTAATTATATGTCGATATAGCATTCGTTAAGTCCTCCTCGTTGCGTTTGTTCTATTGGCAATTGTTTACATACTAAACAATTATCATATTTTGAAGTTCTAGATTTCCAAATATTTTCTATATGAAAATCATAGCAATTATTATCGTCAATTAAATATATATTAAATATATATGAAAAATTTGCGTAATGACATCCAACCATTTCACATCTATCTTTATTATATTGTGTTAAACAATCATAATCATCTAAATGATAACGACTCAAATACTTTTCTAAATCGGGTATATAAAAGCGCCCTGTTATTTTAATTATAAAATTTGATGAGTGTATTATTTTCGAATTACAGAAAGCATAATATATTGCAAATACTTCATGTGCACCCTTAGAATGTTCATTTTTTAAGTATGTTGCTTGTTTTAATTGTTCTTCTTTAAATGTAATAACTTCAAATCTGTTTTTGTATTGCTGTTTCTCAGAATTTAATTCATCGTAATTGTATCCCGAATTCTCAACTAAAATAATATTAAATTTTGTATTGAATAACCATTGACGAACACTTTTTAAATACAGAGATAATCTATCAGTTGAATTTTTTTGATATAAACAACTAATATTTGAACCTACATTTATAGTTGATGTTAAAATAATTGTAGTGTTCATATTATGTAAATTATTATTATTATTTTATTATTTCTAATAAAAAAATAGTTCACAATTTAATATTATACAACTTCTATCGGGATCCATTTCTTGAAACGTAAATGAAATTTACATATCATTTTACATTCTTTCTTTAAATCGACAAGATCATTATCTAATTCATCTTCATCATCACTTTCTTCGATCGCATCCAAATTGATATTTTCTTTGATATTTCTAAATATTGAATTCATAAATACACTCGTCTTATAATCAGGAATACATGCTACTCCACATGATTTGTCATCATCATCGCACAAATAATATATATCGTTTTCTATATCAGGACGAACTGTCATAACACGATATTGTTCTCCGAACTTATTATATGGTAATTGAAACCGATGATTACCTCGTTGTTTTTGGTTATTTCTAAATTGTATATATTTCACAGAATATGGTAAATCGTCAAATGATATACGCTTTAATCCATCTTGTGTAGTTATAATAGGTAATCCTATGATAATTTCATCGATATTATTAGTAGATTGTTGTTGTATTTCTCTCTTTAATATAGTTTCCAGAATACCAATCTTCTCTTGATAAGAGTTACTCGATATATTATCGCCCTTATAATACAATATATCTTCAATCGCATAAAAAGAAATGCCTTTGTATTGAAAATATACGCCGTAAAATAGAGTTCCGCATCCTTTTGTCAAAGATGGACTAGTAGAACATTGAATTTTCTTTTCTTCTTTTGTATTTTGTAACAATGATCCATCTTTAGTGATCCATATATATGATGGAGTTCCTGTTGGAATAATGAGTATATAAGAAGAGTAAACATTCTTATGAATAATTGTTTCATAAGAATGTTCAAAAGGAGGTAATAAACGACGACGTTGATATTGATATTGTGGATATGGTTGCTGCATATCATTTAATTATCATGTCGTTTTTAAACTATTTATAATATAGTATCCATATATTCTGACAATTCTTTTGCAGAGTCTTCGTCTTCATGTATTAGTTGGACCACATCTTCTTCTGTCGATATCGTTTCCTTGGACAAAAGCGTCGCGATTTTTTCATAATGTTCTTGTGGGATAGTAACATAATCTTTTATTTTCGGTGAAGTCAAATTTGTTTTTAAATAGTTCATTATATTATGCGCTAACAGAATAATCAATAAAGAGAGAACAGCAATTTTGAAAATATACCAAATCATAGTTTAGTTATTAGTTGTCAACATTTATTTATTATTCATTTTACGAAACAACACAACCTTTAAAAAAGTGGAAACAGAAGTATAAATACGATTTTTAAAATAATATAAAGAGTGGCTCCTAATTGATTCAATGAAAAACCTAGGAATTCTTATTATTGATAAAACTGCCATAATTACACCACAAACTATTAAAGAGTATAATGAAGCAGAATTATATAAAAGATGTGGGTTTACAAAATCAGATGGATTTAAAAAACAAACAGAATGGACGAAAAAAATCGATGGAGTTAAATATTCTATTGCAGTATATGGCAAAAATATTGGCAAAGCAAATTACGAAAATAAATACGAGTTTCCTCCACCGATTGATACACAATTATTCTTTGGAAAATGTGCACTCGTTGGTCATAAAATATTACCAACCGGTGAGCAAGAATATATCTCTCTTAATGTTCTATTATGGAATAAAATATACGAGAAATTAATGGGTGGATTTGAAGATCTAACTGCAACTGCAAAAGAAGATGAAGAAGAAGATGATGAATTAGATTGTATTCCTGACAGCGAAAAAACAAAGACCGGATATTTAAAAGACGGATTTATTGTCGATGACGACTCCGAATCCGATAGTGTTACAACTGATTCTGATGACGTCGAATTGGAAGAAGAAGAAGATACTGAAGATGAACCCGAGGAACTAGAGGTTCTTCCAAAAAAAACAAGATCCAAAAAAAAGATATCCAATGATGTTATCATTTCTACAACAGAAAAAGATGACATATATGTAGATATTAGTGTAGAGTTGGAAGAAGAAGCATTCAGTGATGATGATACCAATACATAATCTAAGAGTTTTTCTGCCTATTATTAAATTGATTTAAACTTAAATAAATAATTTAAGTTTAAAGATAAACCACCAAAATGCTGACAATCGCACAACCAATTGAATTTCGATCCAATTTAACAAAGAAAATCGATTTGATCATCAAAAATGACAAATTGAGTCGTAATATTGAAAGAGGTGTATATAACTTTGCTTTAAAAGAGGCAACTACTCGCAAGTTATTGAAGAAATGGGACAATCCATACTTTGTTCAATTATATTTGGATCGTTTAAGAAGCATATATACTAATCTTGAATTCCCTTCTTTCTGTGAAGCAATACAACGAGGCGATATCAAAGCGATTGATCTCGCTTTCATGACACATCAAGAAATGCGTCCAGATAAATGGGCGACAATGATTGAAGATAAGAAAAAGCGTGATAAAAATAAATATGAGACGAAAATTGAAGCAGCGACAGATACATTTGTTTGTAGCAAATGTCATTCCAATAAGTGCACGTATTACCAAATGCAGACACGATCTGCAGATGAACCTATGACAACATTCGTTACATGTATTGAATGTGGTAAACGATGGAAATGTTAAGGATTGATAACAAAAATAGTAGTCAATGAAAATAATATAAAGAATAAAAGTATTAAACCTCCACTATTGAAAAAAGTGAAGAATGTGAAGTCCTTTGGACAAACTTTTTTTAAAGGTTGGAATTGTTTCGCGTATACCGTTTTTTCACTTATATAGTTCTTCAAAACATCATCAGGAAATTCGCATCCCACTTTACGTAAAAACATTATATATTTTTCTCTCTTTTTATCTTCTATGAAACAAATCTCTTCTGTATTACCTTTGCGGAAAGTATGAGGGCTTGTTGGAGTATCCATATTTTTCCAATCTGTCGCAAATACTTCTTTATTAATTACATGATTATTATTTAGAATATTTTGAGATGATAACATGATAGCAAAAATACTCTCATTTGCAATTGTTCCACTACATATCATATGATAAATTAAAAAGTTTTTTTTTTGATATAATAAACACTTTGTAACCGCGTCGCGAGAGAGAATAAACCACGGATTATTTCCCAAATGATATTCTGGTTTTAAACGTAGTAAATTGGCACGATTCACTAAAAATGGATTCCACCATATAGGTTTATATGTCATAATTGATTTTCTATGATTTTCAAAGAATTGTCGACGAAAAACACTTGCAGGAATAATTGGACAACAAGATCCAGTTACAAAACAGAACCATTGGTTTGTAGGATCTTTCTCTGATGCATAATACATCAAAGACATATAAGCTGGAACAACATGTGTATAATCTGTTTTCACAATATATTTGTAAGGTAATACTCGTTGCTTAATCCACTGAGACTGAATTTTTGAATAATCTGTATAATGAATATACACATTAACAATATCCTCTAATTCTTTGATCCATTGAATCCATATATGTTCTTTATTAATAATATGTTGATAACTAATTAAAAAACAGAGAGCTATCTTCATAATAAGTATTATAAAAAATTGTTTATAATAAAACAAATTATAATACTTATTATCACAGTTCAATCAATCGAACATTATTAAATAATATCCAAATCTTTCAAATTCCAATACTCAGAACCTCCTCCTGGAATTGGACGACGAATAATAAAGGGGATCTTACGTGCCATCAGTTCCATTTCAGCAATAATATATCCATCGATAATTTTTGAATCAACATCAATGAAGATAGTTGCACCCATATCTATTTGCTTTGCTCGTTGACCTATCACTCTCGCCTTTTCATATTTAGTTAAATAAGGTAATGTTCTATGTAAACTATCAACAATATTCTTGTATTCATCTCTTACAACTTGCGTCATAACCAGAACTTCATTGTTATTATGTCTTACGCATTCAGGATGTATATTTTCTAAATATTTTTTATTCAATTCTGACTGAAATTTTTGTAAATATGGTTCATCTTCAGTATCAGATTCATCATCATCTTCTTCATCTTGTAAAATATGATGAGACTCTTCTTCTGCTGGGTTTGTTCGCATACTCCTTCTTTCACCAACTTCTGTAGGATTTTCCCTTTGTTCAGCTTTTTCTTCTTCTTCATCGCCTTCTTCATCGCTTTCTTCTTCTTCAGCTTCTTCTTCGAGTTCTTCATTATCTTCTTTGCCCTTTTGTCCAACTTCTGCGGGAGTTTCCCGCATACCCTTTTGTCCAACTTTTTCAAAGTTGGATTCAAAGTTGGATTCATCATCATTTACATATTTGTGTAATATAGTATTTTCTACAGCCGCTTCAGCAAGAGCATCCTCAATAGCCGATTCTGTTGCAAATTCGCGGGTAGCTTCAATTGCTGCAAATTCCTCTATTTCTGCAGGAGTTTCTTCTATACCAGGTTGACCAATGTCAGGTTCAAAATTGGATTCGACATAATGTTCAGGTTTATCAGGTTCTAACATAGGAACCGAATTGATAACAACCTTTTTCGTCTTATTTTTTGTAGGGTCTTTCTTTTTTAAAGTTTTGGTGCCATAAGTTGCCATCATTTCTTGTAAGTTCATATATATAAATATAACTTATATATTTATATATCAATTTTATTCTTTAAAGTCTTTATCTTTTTAATTTAATTTTCTAATTTCCAAATGGTATCGCATGTTGAACACAAATATACATATTTCATATTGATATCATCGTAACGAATATATATAATTTCTTTCTCCGTGCTATGTGTGTTCGTAGAACACGAATGATTCGGACAATCGATTGTATTAATTCGAGGCAAAGTAGGATCCAATTTGGTGTATTTGTTGATGATATGAGAGAATTTCTGCTCATTCTTCTTGATGATCGTTTTTGCGACAGAAATACTACTCATGTCAATATTTTTCTCTTTGTTACCACACTGACGGCAGTAATATTCCAACTTGTTTTGATCATCTTCACTGATGTTGATATAATACATGTTTGAACAAACGGTGCAGAATTTCATGCTTTCTTTGTTAATAATTTATATTATTTATTTATATTCAATTTTATTATATATTATAACTTCTCTGAAACAATAACACAAAACTTTTCATATAATTTACCGTAATCAATGAATACACTCATATTATAAACCGCTGTTTTTACTAATTTGGGAATCGAGTCCTTTCTCTCTTCTAAAAATGTTCGCAATTGATCGCAGTTAGATACAAATTTCTCTGAAATAATAGGTAGAAATCGTTGTATGATTGGATCAATATTACTAAATTGTGGTGCAAATGAAGTCAATACATTTAATACAGCAATATCAATATTCTTGTATTCTATTATTTTTGTATAATTTGCACAATCGGGATTTCCAAATCCAATACCGGGTTCATTTAATAATGGATTATTACATAATAATGTTCCTAAAGTAAGAAGAACACTATTGATTGTCTGACAAGACGTCCATTGTTCTCCTCTCCAAGTATTTAAGAGAGAAATACAAACTTTTCCATTGACATACAAGTTTGGGTTGAATCGTATATTTTCACCATTTGTTAAATAGACAACCTTCGGTGGAGTATGTGGATAATCTGCCGGATAATTCAGTTCAAATAGATAATAACCCCCGAAATAAGGCGTTCCAATTGTGCCGATAATGAGCGCATATCCTTTCATCATATTTTCTTCATCATGATAATAATATATATTATCTCCTGCTAATGGGTGGCCTTTAAGTTGTTTTACATCTTTAATAAGACGCTTGACTGTTTCTCTCTTGATAATCATTGGTTCTTCTTTTTTTTCCATTTCTTCCGTATATATAAAACATTATCTTTAAACCATTAAAAAATATACGCCTCCGGCATCCTTTGGCTCAACCCTTTCTCAAAGGTTGATTTTAAAGGTTGCCATATTATGGTGTCATTATATATAAATGAATAACAAAAAACATTACGCAAACACCATAACAACTGCGTTTAAAATTAAACTACAAACGTAATCTATAAATATAAAATTGATATAAAAATATATTGTTATAAGTTAATAACAAACAAATGAACCAAATTATGAATACATCATCTTCATCATCGTCTCATAATTTGAATGATTTTCTTAAAAATCATCAAGCATCAAAGGTTGAGGGCGTGTCTCCAACTCATACAAGAATTGGAGAAAAGAAGTTGAATATTTTCGGTGGATCTTATGTAATACCGAAAGAAGAACTACAAGAATTCTTCATTTTATATCATAAATCAATATTTCTGGATAAAAAAATGGAATATTTAACAGAAAGACAATTGGAAAGTGGTTGTGGAATTCTAGTCGATATTGATATGAGATATGATCACAACGTTGTTGAACGACTTCATACAAAAGAACATATTGTCGATCTAATTGTTCTATATTTAGAAGAATTAAAAACTGTTTTGGATTTTACAGAAGACACATCATTCCCAGTATACATTTTTGAAAAACCAAAAGTGAATAGATTGGAAGATGGGTCATTGACAAAAGACGGTATTCATATGATTATCGGTGTTCAATTAGACCATTATTTACAAGTCGTATTGAGAGATATTATTGTCAAGAAAATCGCAGAAATATGGACAGATATTCCAATTATCAATACATGGAGTAATGTATTCGATGACGGAATCACAAAAGGAACAACAAATTGGCAAATGTTCGGATCGAGAAAACCTGGAAATCTCGCATATGAATTGACACAATGTTATGAAATTGGATTTGACACTGCGGATAAAGAAATCACGATGAATGAAAAACCAGTCAGTGAGATTCTATCTCCGGAAAATCTGGCATCCAACTTGTATAAATTGTCCGCTCAATATGATGGACATCAAAAATTTGAATTTACGGAATCATTCCAGGCAATATTGGATACCTTAAAACCTGCAACACGAAATAATGCCAAAAAAACGAATACAAAAATCAGATTATTGAGTCCATCGAATGAAAATACAGTTGAAGATATATGCATCGATGATATTCATGACAAATCGTCGCTACAAAAAGCAGTAGATAATATGTTGAATAGTTTATCTATTGAACAATATAATATTAGAGAAGCGCATGAATATACGCAGATTCTTCCAAAGAAATACTATGAACCTGGTTCGCATGCGATCAATACACAAGTTGCATTGGCATTGAAACACACTGATGATTGTCTATTCTTATCATGGGTTATGCTGAGAAGCAAAGCAGATGATTTCGACTATTCAACGATATCGACCTTATATGAGAGATGGTTCAAATATTTAAAGGATAAATCTGGTGGCGTAACAATTCGTTCAATTATGTATTGGGCAAAAGAAGGATCAAAAGAAGACTATGACCGAGTAAAGAAGGATACATGTGAACATTATATTGAACAGACTATCGTAAACCCAAATGACTTTGATTTTGCGAAAGTATTATTTCATATGTATAAAGACAAGTATGTGTGTAGTGATACAAAAAGTAAGACATGGTATGTTTTCAAGAATCATCGTTGGGAACAGGACAAGGGACAGACTCTCAGAATGATGATTTCAACAGATATGTATGCGATATATAATAATAAATTACAAAAGTTGATCAACGAAACAATGGAATTGGAACCGAGTGATCCAAGACATGTTGCAAATAAAAAGAAAATTTCCAAGTTGAGTGATGTTGCTGTCTTGTTAAAGAAAACATCGGATAAAAATAATATAATGGTTGAAGCACGTGAGATCTTCTTTGACGTTGATTTCTCTAGAAGTATCGATACTAATAGATGGCTCATCTGCTTTAAGAATGGAGTCGTCGATTTGGAACAGAAGATTTTCAGGAATGGTCTTCCTTCTGATTATATTACAAAATGCACAAATGTCAACTATGAAGAATATATTGAAGACAGTGTAGAACAGCGTGATATTGCCAGTGAAATTTTACGATTTATGACTGAACTATTCCCGAATCCTGATTTATGTGAATATATGTGGAATCATTTGGCAGCTGTATTGATCGGTGAGAATAAGAATCAAACATTTAATATTTATCATGGTCGTGGAAGTAATGGTAAATCCATGTTGACAGATCTAATGTTTATGACGTTGGGTGAATATGCAGGAAGTGTTCCAATTACATTAATAACAGAAAAACGACCCAGTATCGGGGGAACCTCTTCTGAAATTATGCAATTGAAAGGAATCAGATATGCGGTCATGGCAGAACCAAAGAAGGGTGATCGAATCAATGAAGGTATTATGAAACAATTAACAGGCGATTCAACCATTTCTGGTCGTGCTTTGTATTGTGATACAGAGACATTTACAATCCAATTTCATTTGGTCGTTTGTACTAATACTCTGTTTGAAATGAATAGTCATGATGATGGAACTTGGCGACGTATTCGCATTTGCGATTTTGAATCAAAGTTTACAGAACCAGATGAGTTATTCCGCAAAAAAGAATACCCATATCAATATCCAAAGAATAAGAACTTGAAAGATAATATGAAAAAATGGATATCTATATTTGCTGGAATGCTTGTTAAGATTGCATTTAGAACACAAGGTACATTTGGTAATTGTAAAGCAGTCAAGGATCGCACGAATAAATATCGTCGTGAAAGCGATTATATTTCTTGCTTTGTTGCGGAAAAGATCAAGGTCGTGAATCCAGATGATACTTCGATTGTATTGAAGGTACAAGAAATTGCACAAGAATTTAAATCGTGGTATGCGTTGGCAGCACCGAATGAGCGTGCACCAAAACAGTCTGAGATCAAAGAGTTTATTACTAACAAGTTTTATGAACCTTCCAGAGAACATGGAGGCTGGATTGGATTGAAAATTATTTATGGTAATGATAAGGGAAATGATATTGATGACGAAAGTGTTAGTGGTGGTGGTGGTATCGTCAAAAATATGATTATTGATGATTTAGATAGAATTTAAAATGCGAATAATTAATACGGGGAAGAAAAGAAGAAGATATCCAGAAGTTAATAGATAATATTTTTTATAAATATTATTTATTTTTTTAGTAGATAGAAAGATATACATTTTTCGGTAAAAAAGAATTGATTGTGCGTAATATAGAAATAGTAAAAAGAATAATCGGTTTTGTAATGAAAATGTATGCGATAAATAGAATCAAAATGCCAATCTTTGACATAAATGAGAATTGACTATCTGTGACAAATATCGCTATTATGAATATAATTAGTAAAAAAATATATATGTATAACCATACTTTATACCACCATTCTAAAGTAGCATAATTTTCCAGTTCATAATAATTTTTTCGATCATTCGTTAAAATGTCATTTCCTGTTTCATCAATACTTTTTTCTAGTTGCTCATTATTTTGCATAATTTGTAAAAGAACATCATTTACATATTTAGTGCTTTCCACGCCAGTTGAATAATTTTCATTATTATTAATCGCATTTCGAAATTGTGTTATAAATAGTTCAATCTTCTTTGAAACATAGGTTTCTGCTTCTGCTTCGATCTCCTGTTGATTCATTGTATTATATGCATCTTCACCATCGGTAAATACAATATAATTTTTCTTTGCTTCTTTAAATTGTTTTGGGGCATTAGTTAATGCAAATTCTGCTTGTAAATAATCATCTCTTAAAGTGGCTGTTTCTTTTTTTATATCACATTCAGACCCAGCCGGACAACTTAAATTAGCTGAAGAAATCATGGCATTCATTTTATTAATCGTATCGTTTAGTTGTATATTTCCAATATCTAGAGATCCCATATATAAAGTATATATTACAATTCTTATATTGTTCCCATAGTGGACGATGTTGATGATGGAATAGGTGTCGTTGTACTTGCATTTGCATTTGCGATTCCTCCAACACAATTACTAATTGCAGTTAGTTCATTATTTAACCATGGATTATTCGAAGAATAAGTAGGTGTCGTATCACCAGAACCTGTCATTATATCTCCCAATGGAAAAGTATATTCCTGATAATCCATATTATTTCTAAACATCATTCTATAGAACAGTGATCCCATTTTAACAATTATATAAATTACAAGAATTGTTATTAGAATAAGATATACATTTCTAGTAATATAATATTTTTTATATAAAACATAAACAAATAATATCAAAATTGTAAATAAAATAAAGTATTTCATAAATATTGTGTGATCTGCATATTTATCTCCATAATATCTATTAATTTCAACCATTCTCATCTTGGCATTATTCTCTTCATTTAATTTTTGCATCTTTATAGCGGAATTTTTCAATTCTTCTTCCACAATATTAATTGCCATCAGTTGTTCTTGAATAGTATTTTTCGTAGAAGATACATTATGCTTATAAAAATTATATGTTTGATTTAGTTGTTTATATAAATTAATACGTAATGCTGATAATTCTGTAATATTCTTCATAAACATTGTCTCATCTTCAGCAGATAATGTTTCATTTGCTATACCTATTTCGAGTTGTTTATAATAATCTCCTTCCATTTCTTGTAACACAGCAATTGCCTTTAATGTTTCAGTTTGCTTTTCTTCAACATCATTTCCTACAATTTCACCTAACGTGTTGTCAGAGACGCCCATTCCAATTGTAGCAGGATAGGTTGAAACAGGACATAAAGCAGTTCCATTGTTGATTGTTGACATATTTACATCACTTGCATTATTATTATAAGGCGCGCAGTTATTATTGTTTATTGACCACCAAAAACCATTATCTGTACAAGAATTGCAATCAAAATATTCACTACTCGCATTTTGGTTGACTCCGGACATATTATTATAAATACAGATAATTATACTATTATTTCGGTGCAATACTCAATTTTCGAATAACATATATAAAGAAAGTAAGAGTCAATAATGCTAAAATAATCCACATAATATAAGAATAGTTTGATTGTAGAACACTTACCTGACTATTTGTTAATATATTATTAATATTTCCGTTATCATTATTAACCGCATTTTTATATTTTTTATTAATAGATTTATACATTGACAAGTTTTTATCCATTATATCTTTATCGACATCCATTTGTGTATTCATGTTTGTATTTAAATTCATAAAGCTTGTCAACTGATCATATATTTTACTAGATGCCCCTGATAATGTCTGCTGTGAATCATTTCTCGCGTTTAATGCGCTAGCATTGACTTCTCCTAATTTACATAAAGTATCCGGAGTCATATCATTTCCAGTTAGGTTATAAGCATTCCAATCTACAGAAGTTATATTGTTAACTGCAACTGGACAACTACTATTGAGGTTAGCCAATTCTGGTTCTCTCATATATAAGTCATAATTTGGTATTGGATATAGAGCTGCTGTTAACTTACTCGGTCCATACATGTCTGTTGTTTTTGTCCAACAAGTACCACTTTCATTTGCGAATATAAATCCACCACATTTATTATCTGTATTACAAACATTCATACAATTCTCAACTGTTGTACTATCAACCTTAGTAATGTCATTTCCTGGACTATCAAAATTTTGTAATCGATCATAGGTCGTTCCTGGCACAACCATAGAAGATGGATATGGAGATAATTCATTATTTTCATTGATATGACCTATTTTTCCCATGAGACTTATATCTCCTTTCTCATTCAATTCATATACAGAATTTACATTACTTACTCCATATTCATTTCCACCTATTATAGTCGACCCACCACGAGGACCATAACGTGTTGCTTTTGATAAATCATCGCTCACAAAACATTGTGCTGTATTTGGATCTCCATTTAGTATATCCTGTACTGCAAAAAGTTCGTGACCGAATTGTTGAGCATATTGTTTACATGTTTCAACAGAATAAGATTGTGTCATCGGTGGAGAATAACTTGTCACTACAGTACTATAAAACCAATTTCCATTAGTATTAAATAACAGTTCATTTGTATTTACATCTATAAAACTCAATAAGAATCCAGCTGGACCCCCACCATTCAAAGCATTCACTTCTATCACATTTTTTCCAGGATTTATCGTAACGGTAAACCCAGTATCTCCATTGCCTCCCCATCCACCAGCAATTGCCATTGATCTTCCACCTGTATCGACGCTTGAACCGTTCACTTTCATAGTACAATAATCATCAGCCATACCGAATATTTTGGCAGTAGTATTATTACAACTAGATGCACCATTACAATTATAATTGAAAGGGTATACGAACAATACAGGAGCGGTATTATTAGTTGGTGCATCATATGCCGCATTTTCTGTATACCATATCCATTGAGCAGTTGAATCAATATAATCAGAAGAACCCCATGGACTACAACCAAAATTACCTGCTATAAATACAGGTTTATACACGCCAGTATAATTATTTTCATCTATTTCACCAGTACTACTCATTGCTCTATCCTGGTCATCTTTATAACAACCCATATAAGTAGAAGTAGTTCCATTTTCATCAATTGCATAGATTGCATTTGTCCATCCACCTCCATAAACATTTCCATCACTTGCTTTAACACAACTAGGTTGATATGTTCCATATTTTGCATAATTATCAGTCTCATCACCAAGCGCGCATTTTGCCTTTCCAGTTGCTTCATTCGTTTGTTGTAATCCAAAATATGGTTTTCCTAAATTAAATGCCATATCGCTACATGTAGTATAATCATAATCACCGTTTAATAAAGTCATTGAAGGATTATTAGGATCATCATTAAATAAACCCTTATTCGTTGTTTCCTTACCAGTAAACAATCGATTCACATATACATTTTTGTTTTTATCAACAGATTGACCATTTATTATGTAATTATTCGTATTTCCAAGTAATTGTGTATTAGTTGTTTCATAATTAGATAAACCAGAATTAAAAGTTTTTTGTAATGTTTCAATATCAGGATTTCCTAATACTTCTATTGATGTTGCTAATAAGCCACGCGTTTTATCTATTTCAGCACCTGATGTAGTAATATAGTCATTTATATATTGGTCAGAAGGCGGTTTGTTTGTGGGATTATTAAACAATCTAGTATTTTGTTCTGTTAAACTTTCTTTTTTATCTAAAGTATGATTACTAACACCTAAACCTGGATCATCGAAAGCAGATCGAAAACCTTCAAAATTATTCATATAAGAACTCTGTTTCTTTGTTGCCTTTTCACGAGGTATATTATGAAACAGACTGGATTCATTTTGAAGAACACGAAACTTCATATCATCATGTTGTTTATTAAATTCATTTCCTTGTTTTTTAAAAACATCATCATATGATCTCTCTCTTTCAAGATTTGTCTTATTATTATAATCTGTTAAACTCAACATAATTATTATATGTTGAGATTAAACATTGAAGAATTCCAACCTTTAAGAAAGGTGGATTTTTTAAAGGTGAAATGACATTTTAATTGCGACAATGAAAATGATTAATGCAACTAAAAACCATAATAAGTAAGCAAAATTAGTTTGTCTGACAACTGTTCCTGTAATATCATATTCATTCGTTAATTGCATATTTTGTTCTTCCAGTGTAAGCAGTTGGCTTCTGTCATATAACAAATGTTGATACTTGACATTTAAATTTTCAGCTGCTTCATCTTTCACCAACTGTTCCTGTGCATTACTAGGTTTTATCTGATTAACAGTATCATTGATTTTCGTAAATATAGCAGTGAGTCGAGTATTTATTTCCTTTAATATATCCGTTAATTGAGACAATTTTGTGACAATCGCATAATTACCAACTACCGACTTTGCTGGCTTCAAATCTCCGCTTTGTAAATTACAGTATTGATTGCTCGAATTATATGTAGCACCAGAACAATTTGGATCTGCACTACATTGTGCCTGACATATATCGACTGAATTCACAACGTTTCCCGATATAATTCCAGCACCAACCCCAACACCTTGCATTTCACTTTTTGGAATAGCTATACTTATTTTCGATGTGCTAGAACCATCACCATTTGATACAGATAAGTAATCCTGAAATGCTTGCTGATATTCAAGCATTACTAAATGATACTCATTTTCCAATGTTTCTAATTGTAATAATGTCGAATCATATGAAACCGCCATGTTTATTATATATATATAATATTCCTAAACCTAATAGTGTCATATAAAAATACGTAATCTTTGATAGTTTTGAATCATCATCGTTCGACTTGGTTATATCTGTCATATACAATTTTGGCGTTTTATCAACAATCTGTTTCGGAAGTTGAAAAGGTATACGATAATTTGAAATTCGTCGTTTATTTATAAAAAACATAATTTATTATTCATTTCATTTTTTAAATACTTTTACTAAAGATATAGAAATAATAATAATACCAATAAACATTATCCAATTTGATATATATTGCGATTTATAATTTTCAACTGAATTACTTATCATAATAGACGAACTATTATCAATTGGTTGTTCATCCACATAAATTTGTGCTAATTTCGATCTTTTTTTTTCTTCTGTTACGATTAACGCCTTTGCACCTTCCATTTGTTTTTTTAATTTCATATTATCATCTTGTATTTGATATGATAATGTCTGCATTGAATTGGTAAGTGCATCGGTTGATACTTGACTCTGAATAAATTTGTCATAATCATTATTTGAAGTAGAATTTAACTTATATGTAATAAAATTCTTCATCAATTCATTTATATTTGAAATGTATTGATGAAAAAAAGTATTTATTTTTTCAGTATTTTGTGTTATTTTCAATTTTGCCTCTTCTTCATATTGAGGCCGAATCGCATCAGTATATGAAGCGAGTTTTCCGTTATTATTTATTCCTTTTTCGAGTGGTTCTGGCAATGAAAATTGCATTTATATTATAGAAGATAATTATACACCAATTATACACATACTCTGTAATAATATCCAATAATAGACGTCTTACTTGGTCTCAAAATCTCACATACTTCATTTGGTTTCATTCCAATCGCTACAGATACTGGATCGAAGCGCGATATCTCTGGAAATTGAACAACCTGATCTATATTGTATTTTTTCATTACCCCTTCTGTTTCGGTCTTTGAAAGAATACGATGAGGAGGAACCAATGAATGTTGTAATATATTAAATTGAAGTCTCTTAATACTATGGACAATGATATATTTTCCTTCAGTCTCCCATATATGTTTTAGTGTTTCTATCATTGTATCATTTGGATCGTCTTTTATAATAAACATCAGCGTATCATTAGCCATCAACTTATTAGGATAATCACCAATGGTATTATATAGATCTTTTATTGTATTGCCTAGATCATTCGGCGTAATACGTGGATAATGACCATAACATATATAAATGCGTTCTGAACTTGTCGTAAAGGCCGCATCACTTTTCTTTTCTAAAAACATGTCCAATTGTTTACTATTCAACATGGAACTTACTTCACTTATACTGAAGCTCTCATATTCTTCTATGTTATATCCTTGATTCTTCATCAATTCCAATAACACTTTTCTTGATTGATAGACAGAATAAATATAGCTGCACGAAACTTGTTGAGAAGAGGTCATCTTTGTGTATATCATTAGTTTTATATCATATATTTAATTCAATTTATTAATTATATTTTAATTGACTTAGTCTCTCCTCCTCCACTAGATTCATTTTTCTCTTCATCTGTTTCAATAACTGACTCGTTAGGTAACTCTAATATATTTTGAGTTAGTTCATTTTTTTCTTTCTCTGATAGTTCACTTTCACTCAACTTTAAAGATTTCTTAATTAAATCCAATTCACTCTTAATATCCGTTATTTCTTTAACAAGAGGCGGTGTTCCTTCTGGTGTTGTTGGTTCATAAGAAGGTGGTGTTCCTTCTGGTGTTGTTGGTTCAAATTGTTGTAAAGAAGGTGGTGTTCCTTCTGGTGTTGTTGGCTCAAATTGTTGTAAAGGAGGTGGTGTTCCTTCTGGTGTTGTTGGCTCAAACATATCATTACTCGAACTGAGTCTAACTGATTGAACATCGGAATTCGACGACAAAGACTTCGTCGCAGATACACCTCCTTTACTCAACCATAACATCAATTCAGTAAACTTCTTTGTGAATTCTGGCTGAATCACTTCTCTCGCAAGCATCAATGCATTATTCGCAATCTGTCTACAGATATCAGAATTTCCTTCACACCATTCTAACACAGAAAATAAATCTGACATATCATCACGAACCGGAATATAATGAGCAAATACATTTTGACCATTCGAATGAATATCATATGGATGAATAAGAGGTTCAACCCAACTCGTAAAGTTACTCTTAACTCTTAGAATCAGAGAACCAGTAATAAATGTATGTAACAAACGATATGCATTTACATTACCATCAACGAAGATAAGATATTTATAATTACTTTGTTCTTCCATGCTAATCCAATCAGAAGATAATATATCCGTGTTCATTACTCCAATTTGATACTTTGGATCATTACGTATGGAAGAAGTATTAATTAGAACATCAACCTTCTTGTCATTATTAACAATACCCACATTAAAAAGATCTGTTATTGCCTGTGGTATTGTTGGATCCTCTTTCGCATCTTCCACAATCTTTATTAACTTCAATCGTTGGTTAGTCATAGTTGTATATCCACAACCAGTTGCACCACCACGAAAAATTGCTTTGGACATTTTCATCATCCAACTAACATTATATTTTTCACGATTGGCCATATTATCATTGATATTCGCAACATAACTGTAATTATTGGTTCCAACCATTTTAGAATAATTATATGTTGGAATATCATCATAATTTGGAATTGGAATATCGACATACCCTTTACGTCCAGATAAACTGAAGATAGGAATAAAATTCGGTGTAATCCCAAATGTGCTGATATCTTGTTGCTTTGGTAAAATGTCCCACGGAAATACAAAACGTCCATGATCATTCTTCTCCAAAATCATTGAATCGTTCAAATTGAAAATAAATATGCCAGATGGAAGTCGTAAATCATCGAAGAATCTGCTATATTCTGTGGATTCACCTTCACCATCATTTCTCATATTAATTGCCTTAACAATACATCCCATTACACGATATGGTTTATTTAATGTATATTCAATCATATCAATCTGTCCTGCTGATAGTTTCAACTCCGGATTATCTTCTGTGTCATTTTTTCGCACTTTTCGACTAAATTCAGTTTTAAATACTTTATCAATAATGGGAGATGTTGTCTTTGTCGTTAATTTATATAACTTATTACCCTTATCTCCACCATATACGCACAGAAAATAACAAGTGTGATGTAAAACTTCGAAGATATAACGCATAGTATTTTCTAAACTTGTATCATTCATTTGACTACTATGATTGACGTAATGACTGAAAGATGGATAATATTTTGAGGCAAAGTCTCTCATATCAGCATTTTCAAATGGATCTTTATTCGCAATATTTTTCTTATTGTATTGAAGACATCTTTTACCAATATCAACTGCCTCTTGAAAAGAAGTAATTACTTTTGTTGTCAGATCAACCTCAATTAAGTCAGTCAACTTCTTATTCACATTCTTGGTCATAAATCGTGATGGTTTATAGTTAGGGTTCTTCAATAAGTTCTCCAATTTAGTTGTATAATTAGGCAACAAATGTTTAAAATCAGTATCTTTCTCTCTTAACAGAAGTTGTATATTGTCTGAATAAGACATACTTAACAACTGATCAATATTATCTTCTGTAATTATTTTCATTTGTATATTCATACCTTGTAATTCTTGGATGAGTAGTTTTAATGAATAAGGAACTCGTACAATACTAAAAGATTTCCCAAACTTACTAATATTTTCAATATTCAGAGAACCGTCTAACGACTTTGTAAATTGAATTGGTCCATCCGCATATGGACTCAAAAATAGATTTAAATCCTTATTATAAATGGCAATGCCACCTGTCTTGTTACAAATTGCCAAATAATATTCATCTCCTCGAACCATGAATGAATCGTTCAAAAATGCACTTGCTCCATGTGCTAATACGCCGTCCCTTTCCATCTCACCGATACGAAGACCTCCATCATTTGCTCTTCCTTGAACAGGCTGTCGCGTTAATGCTGTATTTGGACCACGTGCTCTGTAATTAATTTTATCTTTTACCATGTGTTTCAATCTCATATAATATGTTGGACCAATGTATATATCAGAATACAGTTGTTCTCCCGTATAACCATTATACAGAACTTGATTACCAGATGAATGAAATCCTGCACGTGTCAAATATTTTCCATAAAGTTCACTATGGTTTCCTTTTGTTTCAAATGCTGTACAATCACCGAAACCGCCATAAGAAACACCTACTTTACCCAAAATAGATTCGACTAATTGACCAATTGTCATACGACTAGGTAATGCATGTGGATTAATAATTAGATCGGGTCGAACTCCATCTGAGGTAAATGGCATATCTTCTTCTGGAATAATTAAACCAATCGTCCCTTTTTGTCCTGCACGACTCGCCATTTTATCGCCTATTGCAGGTATTCGACTTTCAGTAATTCGCACTTTCGCAATACGGAATCCTTCTTCTCCTTCTGTAATAAAGGACTTATCAACTACACCAAGTTGTCCCTTTTTCGTAAACACAGAAGAATCTGATAGGTTCTCTCTATTCTCAGCATTATAAGAATATTTACCAATCATTACAACGCGATCATTGATTTCCGTATTCTCTTTGACTAATCCTGATTTATCTATATAAGTATAATCATAACCTGCTTTCAGTCCTTTTACATCCATAGACATGACATCACCAAATACGGCATTAGATTCACCTTTACCGAATTGTGAACTCTCTTCTCTGGATTCATATGTCGTATAATAAGTAGTCGAAAAAAGTCCTCTTTTGATAGAACCTTCATTGATCAAAATTGCATCTTCTACGTTATATCCAGTATAAGACATGATCGCTACAATTGTATTCACACCATATGGTTGTTCTTCATTTGTGACATACTTCAAGTATTTAGATTTGACAAGAGGAATTTGACCATTATTTAATACAACTGCCATCTTATCCATACGCATTTGATAATTTGTATGAAAGAGAGAAACTGCTTGTTTACTTTGACCACATGAAAAGGCATTACGTGTCACTGGATTATTTGAAGGAAAAATGATCATATTTCCCATAACCCCTAGAATAAGAGATGGTAATATTTCATAATGAGAATAGTATTTATTTGCGGCAACTTGGTCTATATGATTCGCGATTAATAACCCTTCTTCTTCAGAAGTATCTACGTAGTCTACGATTCCTTGATTTTTTCGAAGTATAGTCATTGTTCCATCTCTATCGCTTGGTATTTCTGGGTATAATTGTTGTATTTCTTGAATATTATATAATTTATTTTGTTCATTGACTGCTTTTGACAAGAATCCGGAAATGATTTTATTCCATGTTATCTGAGAAGGATCACTTGCCTTATATTTTACATATTTGAAACAACTGATTTCTCTCTTTTTATGAGATGAGTCAATATAATATATAGGGCGAGTTAATCGTCCGCTGTCACTGAAGATATGTATTTCATCATTTTCATAATCAAATGATATACTCATATATGTGGGTATAATACCATTTCTCCGATACACTTTTATATCTTCAACATACTCGATCGGAGAACTAATAATAACTCCTGCCCAAATACCATTAACAAATATTTTCGTAGATTTAGAAATAAACTCGGCATTACTATCTTGAATATTATACAAAGTAGAGTGATTTGTGCGTAACCATTGAATTACTGATTTACTAGATATATAATTTGTCACATAAGTAGTGATAGAAAGATGTTTATGAAGACCAATATTTTCTCCATCAGGAGTATCTATTGGGTCAATATATCCCCATTGAGAAGAGTTTAATAAACGTGGTCCAACGACTTTGGCGTCAGATTCAAGCGGTAAACTCAGTTTTCTTAATTGACTGATAAATGTAAAGTAAGAGAGACGATTTAAATCCTGGACAACACCAATTCGTTTCGTATGCTTTTCTGCTCCCCAATTTCCTTTAAATGCTTTTCTAAGACCAGTTTCTACTGTTCTCTCTTTGAAGAACTCAACGTAATTACTATCAACCAAATTCTTAAATTTCTCGCCAGTATATTCGTCTTTATGATAATAATATTTTTTATCTATTTTTCGCATAATTTCTTTATTTTGTATCAAGTAGTATTCTCTGAAAATATCATTGAATAGATCTCCAGATAATTCCACCCTCTTAAACTTGTAATTATCTCTATCAGTTGGTCCATTTACACCAGTAACTACTTTTAGTAATTTGAATGCCATATAACCTAAAAAATATGCTTTTTCAATAAAGTTATCTTCTCCGATATGAGTCAATAAGAGATCCATTAACGTATACAATGCACTATTGATTGTTTTCTTCTTTGTTAACACAGCAATATATTCTAATGCGGCTACTTGAGTAAAAACCTGTCCAGCATCATGAATTGATGGTATAAATAGATCGATATAATTACTGTTTTTTTCTAAATCCAACAAACAGCACTTAATAATATCCTTATCAGTAGTTACACCTAATGCACGCATAAGAATAAATAATGGAACAGGTTTCTTCACATTTGGAACAACAACAACAATTTGATTATTTGTATATTTCGTATCTGGAGCAATCATTCGTATAGAGAGAGTCCTAATTGGTTTGGATGTATCTTCACTGACAGAACGAATATCTGCTGAATAATTATATACATTATCAGCAGCATTTTTTTTTACATATATCATATTATTTGCAAATTTCTCTTGTGGAATGATGACCTTTTCTTTACCATCTATAATAAAATAACCACCATAATCATTTTTACATTCTCCAAGATTGAATCTGACATCTTGAGGAAGGCCTTTTAATACACATAAATTCGACTGTAACATAATTGGAAAACGTCCTAAATATATTTGCGTAATTGTATCTGTTTCATCTATACGTTTCATAGTATCTCCTTCTTCCACGTAATATGTATAAACAACTTCCACATCATAATGAATAGTTACGCTATATGTCAGATTTCTTAATCTAGCGTAATTTGGATACATATATTGCATTGTTCGAGAATCAGTTTCATCGTGTATAACAGGTTTACCAATATAAATAAGTTTTCCATTTTTTCCTCCTAAATAAATTTTGATTTCATTCTGCTCTTTTTCTTTTCTCTCTATAAAGCGAATTGGATTATTTTCTTTGAAAATATTATATATTCCTTTGTCAAAAAAGTCGTTATATGTATCTAGGTGATGTGCAACTAAATAATGGGTATTTTCGACAAAATATTTGTCTAAAATATCCCAAGATATATCGTTTAGTTTGTCCTCACCGAGGACATTTACAGTCTCAGTCTCAGACTCATCATCGGAAGAAGGTAGTCTAAGAGTCCTTTTCTTCTTTTTTGAAGATGCAAGATCAATCTTTTCCATTAACTCTATTTTAGTTTTTGACATTAATTATATATTAAATCTTCTATATTTAATATATAATTTACACAATTAATGACTAGATGCTTAATGACTAGATGCGACAACCCACATCATAAAGAAAACCATTATAAATGGTAAAAGAACTAACAACCATGATACCCATTTATAACCTGCTTTACATATCAAATTAAGAATCCAAGTCCAGAATAATATACATAATAATTTAATTATAATTATAAGACCGGTATTAGGGACCCTTGAGTTGTAGTTACCTATACTTAACATGTTACTATTTCCAACATTTTGGAAAATAACCATCAATAATGCAATTATTGAAATGGCCAGATAAAATATTGCTGGAGCACACAAGTTACTAAAAAATTTAGCCATTATAATATATTTATAGAAAATAACTTGATTATAATGGTTGTGATTTGCTAAATCATTTAAGTAATCCTTTGAATTGTCCTTCAAAAGGTAATGTTGAAGGGGTATTTGGAACTCCATATAACGTTCTTACTCCATTACTAATGGCATTTGCTCCTGCATTCAAATAACTAGTTCCATCACTCACTATAGGAATTCCTCCTCCTACATATTGTTTACTTTTTCGACGTTTACTTCTTTTATTATGACTTCTTCTTTTTTTACTGCGGCGTCGATGTTCATCGTAAACATATCCACCACGCATATACGGAGCTGGGTGAGGAAAAATAGAACCTTCTCGTTCACTAATGTAATTAGCAGTCTGCATATCATTAATATAATTATTATGTGCATAATGATTTCCTCCATGATTCTCGACACCTGGCCAAGTGTTCATATTAGAATAATTTAATGCTTTTCCAATAAAAGCATGATGACTACCTCCCCTCATCCTCATCCTTCGTTTATTCGTTTTTCTTCTCCTTATTCTCATATATATAATCATATTATTTTATTCAATATCAACGTGAGTTAAGAAATGTCTTCTACAACACATTCTTGTAAGGCCGATTTCATCCATCAACTGCCCTTCGATCGTTTTATCTCTAAACTCTGTCGTCAAATAAAGAACGGTTTGAATTCCTTGTTTACCGCTTTTTCTTTTTCTAACTTCTGTCGTATAATACCGATATTTATCAGCAATCACCATACCGCAAGTAAAACATTTGATTGGAATGATCATTATATTTGTCTTTGTTAATAATATTTTATATTGTTATTTTTAAATCAATTTTACCAATTATTAAGATATCTATCTTCGACCTTGTTAACTTTATCTACATCTTTCCATTCTTTATATTCTGCGTTCAGTTCACTTTGAATGAAATTTCTATACTTTCTCTCATATAAAGTATTCTTAAAAACTGAATCGCTATATATATCAATCGGTTCAAAATCTGGTTTTAATTTCAGTTTAACATAATCATCCATTTTTTTATGATAATCAGTTACATTCTCATCATACACATTATAAAGATATCCATTTTCTCGTGATAAATTGATTATCGAATATGCACGATCATTATTATAATAAACATATAAATTCTTCTCAACGTAATAGTCAGCACTCATTTTAAACGATCGACCTGGTATTCGTCGTATTCCATTACAAGTAAATAACATCAATGAAATTGCGATAAATGAGAATGACAACATAAGTATTCTAAATATTGAAGTAATATTTATATTATTACTTCAATACATATATATAATATAATATAATTACCATCGTCTTGAGATAGTTTTTTTACAATTATTTTTTAAGATATCTATTTTCAACTTTTAGAATTCTGTCGACGTCTACCCATTTTTTTCTGTCTCTATTCAGTTTCTTTTCAACAATATTTTTGTATTTTTCAATGTATAATGTTTTTAAGAAAGCAGAATCGCTATATATGACAATTGGCTCTGTATATGGTTTCAAATTCCTTTGAATATAATCTTCCATATTTTTATCATAATCGGGAGAATCCTCATCATACATATCGGTATTATACGACCTTGTTTTACGTGTTAAATTGATAATCGAATATATAAATTCATTTTTATAATGAACATGTAGATTCTGTTCAATGAAAAATTCACCGCTGATATGAAATGGATTCAAAAATTTAAACATTTTGAAAGCAGAACATGCTGACAGAAAAAATAAAATTGGACTGAAGAAATACATTAATATATTATACTACATCCATCTAAATCATTTTTTATAATAATTTATTATTTATGATGCAAATTTGCACCATAAATAATAAATTATATTATATTTAGCAAAAAATTATTATCCAGGAGTATATTATAATGTCTGGTTATAACTGCGACGATTGTGACGATTGTAGCGACTGTAAATGTCATCATAAAATGCACTGTGAAAAAGGTGACAAGGGAGATAAAGGCGAAAAAGGAGATAAAGGCGATAAAGGAGAAAGAGGTAGTAAAGGCGATAAAGGTAATACTGGTGAAAAAGGAGAAAGAGGTTGTAAAGGTGATCCAGGCGATACTGGCGAAAAGGGAGAAACTGGAGATAAAGGAGATAAAGGAGAAAAGGGTTCTCGAGGAGAAAAAGGTGATACAGGAGATACAGGAGAAAGAGGCGAACGAGGAGAAAAAGGAGATCATGGTTGTAAGGGAGAGATTGGTTATTCTGGCAAACAAGGTATGCAGGGTATTCCTGGTCTCCAGGGAGTAAAAGGTGATAAAGGAGATAAAGGTTGTAAAGGTGATAAAGGTGATAAAGGAGATAAAGGAGATAAAGGTTGTAAGGGGGATACTGGACCACAAGGAGATACTGGTGTAACTGGACCAACAAGTACAGTTCCTGGACCCAAAGGTGATACAGGATGTATCGGTCATCATGGTCATGAAGGTGATACTGGACCCAAAGGTGATACAGGATGTATTGGTCATCATGGTCATGAAGGTGATACTGGACCCAAAGGTGATACTGGTGCAACAGGTCCTCAAGGGAACATTGGATATCAAGGTCCAAAAGGTGATACTGGTGCAACAGGTCCAGCAAGTAGAGCTCCAGGTCCACAAGGAGATACTGGTGTAACAGGTCCTATTGGAGCGACAGGACCAAAAGGTGATGACGGAAATACAGGACTAATCGGATCGACTGGTGTAACAGGTCCAATAGGCGCGACAGGCGCGACAGGCGTTGTTTCAGGTATATCTTCTATATTTTCTTGGAGTAATATTAGTCAACTCAATTTAAATAACACATTATTTCAATATGTTACATTTGAAAATGGACCTATTGGCCCGGTTGGTAATGGTTGGACGACATCTATACAATCTGGATATTTAGACACTACAAATTTTATTGCACCGAGTGATGGATATTATTTATTAACTTATAAATTAGATGTACGATCTGGAGGAGGTAGTCCTCCAGCCGCATCAACCGATTGTTCTACTGTATTAACTCAAAATGGAAATGAAATACCTGGTTCTTGTACATTGGTAGAAGCACCTGAAGCAAATCATATTTACACAATATCGAACACTGTATTAAAAAATCTTTCAGCGGGAGATATAATATCCTTATTATTTTGGTCAGGTGACATTCAAACAAAAATTGGAGACCCAGCACTTGTTACCGGACTTCTTCCAAATAATTCAACGCCATTAGAAGCCACTGCGTCTGTTGTATTTACGAGAATAGCAGATTAATTTCTATATTCTAACTTCTGTGACACATTCGATGACAATCTTCGCATACTGCTTTCAGATTCGCTAAATGATTTTTGTGAAATACACTACCATCATCTTTATGAATAAATCCCTTGGAATCTGCCATTTGTTGTGGAACCAAATGATGAACTTCTGTGCTCATTGAGTTTCCACATATTTCGCACATACTTCTAACTTTTTGACTATTATATTTCGACGTTTTCAAAGAGAGAAGAGATCCAGAAGAAGGATTATATTTTGTCCTCAATTGATCTGCCATCTCAATAAATTCCGTAGGAAGATGTAAGGATCGGCATACTTCCAGTCCATACATATTACTGCCTGCACCATCTCTTATTTTGCGATCATAAATCAACCGTTGGTTCTCTCTATCGTAGATAACTGCTAAATGTTTTAAAGATAATGCCTTTGCTTCTCGTATCTCTTCATAATCTACTATTTCATGTAAATGTGTTGCAAAAATGAATGAACTCTTCTTATTTAACAAACTTTGAACGCCAGCAACGAAGATACTCTTAGCTGATATACTTTCTGTTCCAGAACAGAGTTCATCACCTAGAACCAGACTGTTCTTGTTTGTTAATCGTAATATCGTTCTCAATTCTGACATTTCTACAGCAAAAGTAGAGAGACCCTTGAATATATTATCATTACCTAAAATGCGAGTGAATATATATTGATACGGTTTGAATAAGAGAGAAGAACAAGGAACATATAGTCCAGCTTGCGCCATAATAACAATGATTCCAACAGCACGAATCAAACTCGTCTTACCAACCGCATTCGTTCCATATAATAGCATGCCGTCTTCTGTTGTTCCAAGATTGATATCATTCGTTACATATATTTCATTCTGCTGTAAATGTTCGATCAATGGGTGTCTCATTCCTTTTGCTGAAAAGAATGATTTATCTGTGGCAACATCAATTTGTGGACAGCAATAATGATACTTGTCCGCAATAAACGCCTTTGTATGAATGACATCCAAATATGTAACGAATAAAATAATTTGCTCCAATTTATCGGAGTAATTCTGAGAAAAGGCGTCGATCACAGAAGTCAAATAGATAGAATATATCATATCTTTTAATTGTGTCTTTGCTCTCGCAATATTTTTACATAATTCCTGAATTTGTGGAAGAAGAATACAATCATTATTACCAGATTGATTGACAAATGATATATCACAATCACATACCATTTGAAACGACCGTCGTTCGCCACTATAAGAAGATATATAAGATAATGTTGTTACTACTTTACTAAGTTCCTTTTTAAGAATAGCGCATCGTCTTTTAGTTGCAATAAGATTAATGACAGTCTTTTCTGTTTCATGTAATTTGACATAATCGGACTGTTTTTCTTTGTTTTCAAACTTGGCGATGATTTGATTCATACGTAGTCGAATTGATTCTAACTGGTCATTATATTCTGAGAGACTCTCACAGACTTTATCTAATGTTGGATCGACTCCTCGTTGGATAAAGTTAATATCGAAGTGATTATATGTGTCGATTGTATCACATAAAGATATATTCATTCGTGTTTCTATAAATTGCGTCAATTCATCACATAGTTGTTTTATTTCAAATGTAGAACCTATTTTTTCTGTGATATAGTCTTTTGTTCTCTCTACAATATGTAATTGACCAATCGTTTTCAGGTTAGAATGAAGATAGAAAAATGTTTGAGGTGTAATCTTCTTAATAACCATTTGACGCCGAATTTTGGATAGATCTTTGATAGATGATAATTGTTTTCTTAATGCATTGTTATTGCCAATGTCAGAAGATAATACAAACCCTATCATATCATATTCTTTTTGTAATACAGAACAATTAGTTGTTGGATTGAGTAATAAATGAGAGAAATGTCGCCGACCCATTGAAGTTACACATAGATTCAACAATTTTTCGACAGAAGAGTATTTGCCGACATAGTTATCCTGAATCATATTTAATTGCTTCAGAGAATGATTCGCCAAAATAAGACGTTCTGTACAGTTTTCAAATATAGGTTCTGCGATCTTGTTGACCAAAGAAGGATTATGTTGATAAATGAAATCCAATAGAAAGCAGAAACTCTGTATGGCATAGATGTGTTCATTTAAAAAAATAGAAGAGTCTTGATAGAATCGATTGAATAGTTCAGTTTGATACTTCTGTTTTTCGCAATTAATCGCCTGTTTTGAATGAGTAGAGTCTCGGTTATGTGTAAGATTGATTTTATGAATAGTAAGTGCCTGAATGCCAGAGTATTGAACAATATCATCGATTTCATTGTCAGTAATACCTTCCGCAATAACAATGACTTCACTTGGGCGATAAATCGAAACAAACCGCTCTAATTCATCAAATGTGGTCGGTGTTTTTATATATGTTTCTCTAAATTCGAATATATATGTTTTCCCAGTTAAAATATCGATATTAGATATACCTACATGAACAACTGATGTTGCACTAGCATCGGCGCCCATCATTTTTCGAAATGTTGTAGATGAAGCACTTATATCTACAACATTTATCCAAATACATATCGTATTATTTGTAATGTGAACACTATCATGTGAAAAATAGGTTCCAGGACTATATATACAATTCAAGCTGCGAACTGTTTTCATATGTTCGTCTTGCGTATATACAACAATTGTATACCCGGCATCTTGTAACTTCTTCAGGTATTTGTCAATCATATAATGAGAGAAACCTGCCATCATTACTTGCTGTTTTCCAACAGTCGATTTTTTATCTGCAATATTCAAATCGCATATGCGAATGAAATCGCTAATAGATGAACCAGAAATGGTGTCATTCTCTTTCAGTCCGTAGACCTCAAAGAAGGCTCCAACTTGCATCAAAACGATGGTATTGTCGCCATATTGTTCTTTATACTGCTTTGTCAAATCTAAATATTCTTGCACGAGAGCCATTCTATTCTATTATTTACATGGCATCTTTAAATATTTTTTGTATATAATATTACAAATATGTGACTGAGTATCGTGTGAAAATACTTAATTGACATCAAACTTGGGTGATATGAGTACCATTTTACTGTCATCGTATCCCAATGATTTATTCATTATTTTATTCTTATAATAAAGAAATTGATCTTTCGAAATTAATGGTAAGGTGTAATATATAAACTTCAGTAAAATTAATATAATTACAGCATAATATGGAAGATCATATTTCATAGAATGTGCCTTTAAAATGACGGTTTTATATTTTTCATTATAAATCGTAATTTCTAATCTAAAAAGAGGATCCATACTGTCATACTTCGTTTTATAACCATAAACAATACTATTTGAATGTTGTGCAACCCACATAATTTTTTTAAATTTGCTCTTTTTTAAATGAAGAAAATGTTGTAATTTATTGTTCACTGTATGAACATTATCAGTAAAAATACAGATATCAATATCACTTTGTTGAGCAAAATAATCTTGGCGTTGAACACTACCGTAAAAGTATATTTTTTCTTCAATATAATTGCTCATTTTATTGAAGAACTTCTTTATTTTTGGCGATAACTCGTTTCTGGTATACTCCATATTATATATTAGATTTTAACTATACTTAAAAGTATTTAATTAATCAACTATAATGGATTGTATCAAAGAAGAAATCAAAGAAGAAATTAATGTCATAGAATTACAATTTATTCGCGATAATATCGAAATTATGATGAAAATCAACCAAGTAGAAGTCTTGCGTATTTTACATAAAGAACCTAATATTATTTTAAACGAGAATAATTATGGTGTGCATATTAATTTATCAGATTTACCACAATCACTTATTGTTGAATTAAAGAATTATATTCAATATGTTCAAACACAAGAGAATAATTTACAGTATATGGAGACACAGAAGAATAATATGAGATCACTCTTTAAGGAGAAAGAAGTTAAAGAATACCTTTAAATAATATATACACATGAATCTTGCATCACTTCAATCATTATTTTTTACGAAAAAAATAATGGATTCGTATACAGCGGCAAAGCCGTCGACACTACAAACGAAAATAATGCTGCCGAAATCTATTCAGATTTATGACAGCGATACAGATGATGACGACAAATTTGAAAAACCAATTTGTCAGAGACCCGATGTTGTTTTCTTTGAAAAACCAATTTGTCAGAGACCTGATGTTGTTTTCTTTGAAAAACCAATTTGTCAGAGACCTGATGTTGTTTTCTTTGAAAAAGTTGAGAAAATACCACAATTACAATGTCCTTTGGTTCAACCTGTTTTAAAGGTTGAAAGATTAATTGTTCCACAGAAGAAGATTAATAAACGAGATCGCCCAACAGTTCCTAGAAAGAAGGATCATCTATTTTGGTGTTTTTATATTATTGTCAATGGTTTCTCTGAATATGAATATCCAGGAAACAATTCTTTTGAAAATGAAAAGAGAGAAAAGTTTCGATTGATTGAGTTTCTCAGAAAAGAAAATAACAAGGCTATTTTAAAGAAGTATAAAATTATCAAAGTGAAAGAAGATATCGAAAATGATTTAGCTAATAAAGAGAGAATTGGAATGAAGACATTTATTGCATTATGTTATACTCATCAATTAAATATTCTCTTCATTCATCGCCGCAAGTGTTTCCAAATTCATGGAGGACATCCAGAAGAAATATATCATGTTGTTCATCAATATGATCCACCCCATCAAAATTCGCATGGATTATATAAATATGCATATGACTCCGATGCAACAATAGAAGAGAAAACAAAATATCGAGATCCTACTATTTTCTATTTATGGGAAACAATCGATAAACCACTTAAAGCAGTTTCATCATACAAGGTTGCAGATTTAACGCAGATATGTCGAATAAATCATGTTGATTCCAAGGGTAAAACCAAACCGGAAATGTATGAAATGCTCATGGATCGTATGTAAATTAATTATAGTTCTGTATAAAGACAACTACATTATATAGGTAATCCATGTCAAATAAAATCGTCCCAACACAACCTATTCAATGGAAAGATACCATCGAATTTGTTCCTCCTATTACAGAAGGAGAAGTAATCAAAGTATATGATGGTGATACTATTACAATCGCAAATGTAATGCCTTTTAAAAATAGTCCATTGTATCGATTTCCTGTGAGATTATTGGGCATTGATTGTGCCGAAATAAAAAGCAAGAATCCTAATGAAAAAGATCATGCAAAACAATCAAGAGATCGATTGTCTGAATTAATTCTACATAAAACAGTTACGCTTCAAAATGTTTCCACTGAAAAATATGGGCGGATTTTGGCGAACGTATTTTTAGACGAATTGTGTGTAAATAAATGGATGTTGGAAGAAGGGTTGGCCGTAGAATATGATGGTGGAACCAAACATTCACCCACATCATGGACTGAAAATTTATAGGTCCAACCTTTCAATTTTTGATAAACTCCTCTTTCTTTTTGACTCAACTTTTAAAGTTGTATTTATAATTATAATACACAGAACGTATTATAATTATTCTAATAAAATTGAATATAATATTAAATAATATAAAGTATATATAACAAAGGATGAAAACACAAAAGAGAGATACTCAATCAAAATTTGAACCCAGTCAAAGAGGACCGAGGGGATCTCCTACAGAAGAAAAATCAATGGATGCACAATTGGTTGATTGTGTCCAAACTTATTTGTCAGATATTAAAGAAATAAGAGATCATCCAGAACTTGAGGTTCGCATTGGAGGATATCCATTCATTACAAAAATGAACTTTGATAATGTCGTAAAAAAATTGTTGTCGTTGGGATTTAAAACGACAAATATAAAAGGCGTAGACTTGTTGCGAATTAATGTCACTGATCAATTTGACTCTTATTATCGAGCAGAAATCAATGATTTCAAAGCAATACAAGATTATTGTATTCACGAAAGTATTCAACGTATTACGACAGAATATAATGGCGTTGTTCGATTTGAACAAAAAAGACAGAAAGCAATGGTCATGAATTACGACTATAACTTGAAATATGCATATTCTGTTGAAAAAGTATTTTCGCCAACATCAACCGTTGGTATCATTGAAAATTGGAATAAAAGTGGCAAAATGTTTCGTTATATGAATCGTGTCACTTTTAAACACGCAGATTTACCTATCATTGTTGATATGAGTATAGTCAAACAATCTGGTGGCGGCAATGGACCAAAAGGAAAACAATTTTATTCTTTGAAAACGGCAGATTTGTTTAATCAGAGAGAAAGATATGAAATTGAATTGGAAGTAGATAATGATTTGGCAAAAGATAATACAGCGAAAAGTCTCATTGATAATATTAAAAAAGTTGTGAAATATGTTCTCATGGGACTACAAGAAACGAGTTATCCAATATCGTATACTGAACAGAAGATGGTATTGAATGAATATATGAAACTCACGAGACAACCTACTGATTATAAACGGCGAATTAATTCTCGCAATTTCATTGGACCTTCTTCAAATACTTTACAGATGATCAATATTATGGTCTCAAGTAATCGAAATATACCAAACATTCGATATGATTATGTCGCAACAGAAAAGGCAGATGGTGATAGAGCGCTGCTATTTATCATGGGAAATAAAGATGAAAATGATGAAAGACAAGACAAAGAAGAAGGTATTGATAGTGGCGAGGGAAGGAGGAAACCGAAAAGACCAACAAGTAATATACATAATGGTAAAGTATATCTCATCAATTCAAATATGAATATTATATTTACGGGAGTATATGTCGAAGATGCGACTGTTCATTTGAGTCTCTTAGACGGAGAGAATATATTAAAAGACAAATCAAATCAAAGCATTCATTTATATACACCATTTGATATTTACTTCTATAAAGGCAAAGATACACGTGAAATGCCACTCTTTGAAAAAGATCCACAAAAATACTCGAGAGATGATTTATTGACGGAATGTGTCAATCTTATGAATGAACAATTGAAATCCGTCATAAGAACAAAAATGTCGTTACCGATTACAATTAAAAGAAAGCAATTTTACGATGTTAATCCAACAATCGACCCGGAAACAGTGCCGAATAATATGAAAATCTTTACTGCTTGTTATCACATTTTAAATGAAATTGGTGACTCCTTCGTATATAACACTGATGGTATCATATTTACACCCAAGTATTTAGGTGTTGGGTTTAGTCCTACGGACAAGTCAAAGAAGAAGACATGGGATTATTCATTCAAATGGAAACCTCCCAAATATAACACAATTGATTTTCTGGTAAGGACAATCAAAAATGCACAGAACACAGAAGATGCTATTCAAAATTATTTGGGAGATGGATTAAATACTACAAGTATGACACAAATAAAAGAATACAAGACTCTGCGGTTATGTGTTGGTTATGACCCGTTTAATCATCTACACGGATACATCGATCCATGTAATATGGTATATTCTGGAGAATTTAAAGACATGAAGTTGATCAACCCACAACAATCTGGCAATCGTTCGAATTACAAACCTGTTCAATTTCAGCCTACGGATCCACCCGACTTTAATGCTGGAATATGTAATATCGAATTGAATGCTGCTGGACTCATGATGACAGAAGAAGGCGACTCCTTTCAAGATGATATGATTGTTGAATTTGCATATGTCACAAATAATGAACCAAAATGGAAATGGGTTCCCTTAAGAGTTCGATATGATAAGACGGCAAGACATAATCAAGGAGAGAATGAATTCGGTAATGCATTTCATGTTGCGAATAATAATTGGAAATCAATTCATAACCCTATTACGGATTATATGATCACAACAGGATATAGTATTCCAACATCTTCTTTAGAAGATCAAGATAAATATTATAATAGAGAGACAACTGCGACATCAACTGCATATTTGCGAGATTTTCATAATAAATATGTCAAGAAGTTGTTAATAGAAAGTGTTTCGAAGAGAGACGATACGTTGATAGATTATGCCTGTGGTAAAGCAGGAGATTTATCCAAATGGATCGATGCAAACCTGAGTTTTGTCTTCGGTATAGATAAGAGCAATGATAATATAGTGAATCGATTAGATGGCGCATGCGCTCGTTACTTAAATAATCAATTTTCAAATAACACAAATCGACGTATTCCTGATGCACTATTTATTCAAGGTGATTCTACGAAGAATATTCGTGATGGTCAGGCATTGAGCACAGAAACAGGTAAAATCATTATGCAAACTGTTTTCGGTGAGTGTTCCAGAGAAGAATCTGAAACAGTTGGTCAATATGTAGTAGAACAATATGATAAAGGCAAAGATGGATTCAATGTATCTTCGTGTCAATTTGCTATACATTACTTCTTTGAAAACATAACGACCTTGACGAACTTCTTGATCAATGTTGCTCAATGCACTAAAAAAGGTGGATATTTTATCGGGACTTGTTATGATGGAAAATCAATATTTAATATGCTGAGAAATGTTCAAAATGGTTCATTTGTCAAAGAAACGATTCGTGGAAAGAAAATATGGGAAATTATGAAGAAATACAAAGAGGCAGAATTTAGAAATGATTCATCTTCTTTGGGTTATGAGATTAGTGTATTTCAAGAATCGATTGGCAACTATTTCTCTGAATATTTAGTAAATTTTGATTATTTAAATAAACTCATGGAATTATATGGATTTAAATTGATTACTGGCCAAGAAGCGAATAAACTCGGCTTACCTGAAGGTTCTGGTCTATTTGAGATATTATATAGACAAATGGAAATGAAATTGAGAAAAGACCCGAATTTGATGGTTGGTGATGCATTATATATGACACCAGAAGAAAAGAAGGTATCTTTCTTGAATCGTTATTTCGTATTTCAAAAGATACGAGATGTTGATTTAAAACAGGTAGTCATTGAAGATAATGGTGGATTAATAAAGAAATCGATGAAGGTTAAAACTGCTGTCAAAACGGCAAAGGAGTTTCTATCTAAAGCAACTGGACAAGAATTTAATATCGAGAGTGAAAGTGGAATCAAGACTCAACTACAAGGACAACTCACATTGAAGGATTATGAAGAAGGAGAAGTTGTAGTACCGAAGAAGTCTAAGGCGAGAATACAAGATTCTGATGAAGAAGAAGGAGAGATAGAAGAAAGCGAAGAATCCTATCCCGCAGAAAAATATAAATCACGGACACCATCACCTTTACCTTTACCTTTACCTTTACGAAAAAATGAAGTAGCAACTATGAAACCTGCTTCTTCTGTCGCTAGATTTGTTGATTCCGATGAAGAAGAAGAAGAAGAAGAACAAGCTCCAAGACTTCCTTCTCCAAGACTTCCTTCTCCAAGACTTCCTTCTCCAAAGCCTCCTTCTCTAAAGAAAGTGTCAGAGAAAGAAGAAGAAGAAGAAGAAGAATTAATTGCACCACCAAAGAAGAAAAGGGCAAAAACTATAAAGTTGGGTGAAAATGGATCTCCAAAGAAACCTAAAAACAAAACAATAAAGGCGCCAAAAGAACCGAATCTAGCAAAGGAAGCAAAAGATGCTGAGAAACTCGCAGCTAAAGAAGCAAAAGATGCTGAGAAACTCGCGGTCAAAGCAGCCAAAGATGCAAGAGATGCTGAGAAACTCGCGATCAAACAAGCCAAAGATGCAAGAGATGCTGAGAAGCTCGCAGCCAAAGCAGCCAAAGAAGTAAGAGATGCTGAGAAGCTCGCTGCCAAAGCAGCAAAGGAAGCAAAACCAAAGAAAATAAAAGAAAAACCACAATTAATAGAAGATTAAATTAAGTATAAGTATTTAATGATTTAATATTAGCGGCGTGTAGTATTCGTAAACATAACTTAAATAATAATATATAATAACAGACAATGAGTTATTATATATTGCCAAAGAAACACATTTTTTTTTCATTAACACCATATGAAGCAATAGCAGATGATATTAGCGACGCACCATTTATTTCACATAGTGTTTATTATTATATGAATGAAATAGATAATGAATTATCACATTGTAATATAACAAATTCAACAATCGAATTGTTACAAAAGCAATTCAATCCATATGAATATTTACGAAACAAGGATTTCATTCATTCAAATAAATATTCATTTACATATTTTATTTTTATAGAATTATTGAAAATCTCTAATATTATGTTCGATACATACGCGATAGATAAGTATAAAGGTATAAATATCTTCTGTGACAGCGAAATAAATGATATTATGTCATCAATTATATATATAAATAAATACAATAAACTACATTTTAGCCAAACCATAACAGAAAATATAGATATCATGACTTTTTTACAAACAAACATTGTCGAAATAAAATCATATACAATAGATCTATTAACTATTCTCTCAAATATATTATTATTTCAATCAAATCATGGAAGCACTATTATAAAGATCGGAGAAATCATGTATAAACCAATAATAGATATTCTGTATATATTATCATTATTATATAATAAAGTATATATTATTAAACCTTATTCATCTAGTGGATTTAGCAATGAAAGATATATTATTTGTAAAAAATTCACAGCAACTCTAACAGAAAGAAAAACATTACATCTATATTTTAGTGATGTTCTGACAAAATGGACCAATTGCGAAAAAGTCGAGTATCGTAAAAATAGTTCTCTCTTTTCAAATGAAATCCCGTATCACTTTATAAATAAAATAGAAGAATCCAATCTAGGAATTGCTCATCAATTGTTGGAATATAATGATATCTTAATAAATGCAATTTATAACAATTTATGTAAAGAAAAATTAGAAAGCATCAAAAAGAATAGTATAAATAAATGTATTATATGGTGCGATAAATATAAAATTCCTTATAATAAAACGAGCGACAAGAATATATTTTTACAAAAAATAGAACCAATCGTAGCAGAAATGGAATTGGTCGATCTGTCATTTAATTGAAAGAACCAGACATTCCTGTTTCCGAAACAGTTGTCCCATTTACGTTGTTACCTATATTCCCCAATTGGGACAATGCTTTTACTCGTTGATATTCGATTGTATTTACAATTGCACAATTACGTTGGTTTCCAAAAGAACGCATATATGTTGAATTTGAGTTCTGACAAGTTGTATACTTATTTTTATAAATAAAAGGATTGCCACTCGATTTAGATAATACAGACGCTCCACTTAATCTACGTATTGATGCGATATTTGTGCTAATCGTATCCGTCGTTAATTTTAATAATCTGGTACTACTACTTACACCACCTTCTACTGCGAATTGAGGATTACTCGGTTTATATATCACTGTTTTACATCCACGTGGATTAGAAGGTCCATTTATTGGAACTCCAACATAAGGATTCTCTATGAAATTATAATATATCATTAATGCTCTCTCTTTATCACCTTCAATTGAAGAGAGAAATATGTTCATTTTATATAATGAATCGGTCACTTGTGCATTATATGTAGCAATATCATTTTCTGTGAATATTCCTGGTTGAGATTTTAATAATAGATATATTCTGTTTACTATATTTAATTGCGAATATGTCAGCTCATCCACATTTGGATAACAGTTTGCAATATATGTATTCGACATCGCTTGTGGACTTCCTGGTTTCGCGTTTCCGATAGAACCACCAAGTGGTCCTTGAAAATTAAAGGCCTTTTGTTGATATGTTTGACATCTATTCTGTAAATATTGATAATGTGTATTATAATAGTTTTGAGGCAAATTTGTATTGGCATAAATAACCATTTTTTTGGCTTTGGCTTCTTGATTACAGCAAAACTTTTTGTTAGTGACACAAGGTTCAGGATTATTTGTCAGATATCTTTCTGGAGAGAAACTGGCAACCAAGCCTATACCATAACATTTTTGACAATCTTCATTTAACTGGAGAGTCCCATTTTTCTCTGATTTTGGATTATGTTTTACACTAAATCTTCCTGGTTGATCTATTGTTTGACCAATTAATGTATCCATTTTAGATGAATGTGAAACTCGACTAACTTCTATATATTCATTCGGTTTATCTGGATTTATAACTGTGATATATGGTTGTGTTGATGTTCCCTTTCTATATTGCCATTTTAATGGTCTTGGAAGACCGTATTTTTGTGGAGCATTATTTGTTGGATCTTTATTTGTTAATGGACGTATATTACCACTCGTTATTGCAACTGGATAACTATATGCACCAGTTCCTTTTGTAGTTGCTCCGCTTAATGTAAATGGTTGTGCTGTTGTATTATTATATGACTCCATTCCTTGACCAAATACGTTTGTAGACATATTATATATATATATAATAAAGTATATATATAATATGTTAATCAAATTACTTATTTTATTTTTTATTTTTTTATTTGCATATCAAATTACTATATATTACTTTTATGGTAAAGAAGGACTTACTAGTACAAGTACAGAATATAAAGAATATGATATTAACTCCGATAATGCTCTTATATTGTCACAGCAAAATGCAGGGAATATTATTAATTTAAGAGAGAGAGTCGATTCATGTAATGCTCTCTCTGATGTAGTTCAAGATTTATCAGGCGAATTACATCTTCTACAATCACAAGTCAATGATATGGTAACTGAACTAACTAATGGTGATAACATCCCCGATATCAATGCTTAAGAAATAAGTAATACGAACTGTATCTGATGAACTAAATATATATTAACTATTAATATATGTCAAATTTCCCAAAATTATCATTAGGAGATAATTATCCATATTGGAAATATATTAATTCGCCTTCTAAAATGGGTATGGATGGAAATCGTAATAGTCTTACAGCAGACGTAAAAGGTTTAATGGCTTATTCTGATTTGCTTATTTCAGGTCAAAGTCGTGCATCAGCAACAGGACATCCTTTAGGTAATCAATATTTTTTAAATACAGGTGGACAATGCTGTATTTCAAAAGATTCGTCTGGCAATTGTATTGAACAAGTTGACCGATATATGTATATTAATAGTATACCAGATGGAAGTATTCCATTTATACAAAATGATATGTCTAGTGATTCAAATGCTCCAAAAGGTTTATTGATAGGCATTTTGGAAGATTTAGAGGTTCTTGATCCATTTGCGCTATTTGACGCTTTTACTAGTAGCTCAAACCCTACTTGTATGCAAATAACATTACAAGTAACTGATACTAGTAATAATGTTTCACAAGATACACAATATGTAGCAGAAAGTGATGTAAACAAAATCAGTCCTTGTAAATTTACAGATTCTAAGTATAATAAAACAAATCCATTTAATAACAAGAAATGTGGTGAAGCATTCTCAAATATCAATAATGCGTATTTTGATGAAGACAGTCAATCATTAGATCGATACTATCCAACTGATCCAATAATACTGTTGTATTTTATCCTAATATTTATTCTTGGATTATATATCTTTTACAAAATATCTTATAAATAATATAATTTACTTCTATTTATGTCCATTATTTCGAGTGCGTCGTTTCTTATTTGAATATCGATATCTATATGTTCTACGACGTTTATACTTTCTTCCTCCTTGTACGGATTTTTTTAAATCATTATTTAATGCTGCTGTCTCTGCATCTTCATCTTCATCTTCTCTGATAAAAGATTGTTCCGATTCAGGAAATGAATTTTCAAAGTTGGGAGGGGCTGGTGCTGCTAAATCTTCTGCTGCTAAATTTGTTGCTTCTGGCATTGCTGCTGGCATTGCTGCTTCTGGCATTGCTGCTTCTGGTATTGCTGCTTCCGGCATTGCTGCTTCTGGTATTGCTGCTTCTGGCATTGCTGCTTCTGGCATTGATACTGGTTCTTCTTCCGTCGTTGATTGCGTTGGAATGATCTCATTTACTTGCGATGACGATGCTTTTTCAGGTTCTCCAAATATTCCAAGCATACCCTTATTTTCTTCAGTTTTTTCATTAGAAACATTTTTATATAATTCATTCGATGTAGTAAGTTCATTTACTTTGTTGGTCAAATCTTGATTAGTAACTATTTCTTCTTCTTTTTCTTCATTTCCTAATGTAGGCACAATAGGCGCAACCACAGGAGTAGTTGTATTCGATGAACCAAATAAATTAAAGAAACCAAAACCATTCTTTTGTGGTGGTGCACTTATCACGCTACATTTGTCTACCTCATTTTTTGCGGATTCTGCTCTTTCAACATCGATTTTTACTGAATCAAAAATATTAATGAATTTAACATATAGTTCTTTTGTTTTATTTAACTGTTCTTCGAATTCCTTCCCTGCATTGTAAACTTCCTCATATTTTTTGTTTTTGTTAGATGTGCTACTAAGCAGATCACCAACCCAACTTCCACCATTCATATTTATATTATTTCCTGCTAGATTCTGAGACACCTTAGGCATATATTATAATAAGAAATTATAATATATTATCATTTTTTCATCATTTTGTATAACCAAAATGCAGCTATTGCACCAGCAGTTTCAAATACTATATAAGGAACTATTTGCTCTGTACTAATTTTCTTACATGCCATTAATGCTAAAGCAACTGCAGGATTGTATGCCGCACCTGATATAGGACCACCAAAATAAGCAATAATTGCTAAAGTTGCTCCAACAGCTAACCAATTTTCAGTCGCTAAAATTACAAAAGTCAACAGTAAAGTTCCACAGAATTCAATAATATATGTTTTCAAATTAGTATTCATATATATAATTTATATATAGATTAATATCCTTGCCCAACAATTGCCCCTGAATTACATATACCTCCTCCTGCTGTACATGACTTATTATATATAGAACCTTTCTTTGCCGGTGCGACACAACCAGCGGATCTTGTTCTTTGAAGACGAGTGCGAACAAAGCTTTTATCATAACTCTTAAAACTTAACAATGCGTCATTAGGTAAGCCTTGCTTATATGAACTCTTACCAACTGATCCTCTTTTCAATATTGATGTTCGCATTGAAGAACATATTGGTGTAATATAATTCATATGTCCAGTTTCAGCAGGTATCTGTCTTTGTGTTGACGCTGAGAAAAAACGATAAGGTTTTGTTCTCGCTACTTCTTTTTCTCTCGCCAATGCCTGCTGTTTCCATGATGTATCACATTGAGCATATTGAAGTCTAGATTGCGCATAATCGCCTCCTCCATCTGATGGATAAAACTTTGGCGGATTAGGATGTTTTCCGGGTAAAGAACCATAACTATGATATTGTATGTTACCAGGCGTTTGCGATGTGCTTAATGGTCCAAACGTTTGCGCTTGAACATAATTATTTCCTTGCATTGAAGATGGACTTAGTGTGTAATAAGATGCGTAGTTATTCGACATTATAATATAATCATAGAATAAGTATTACTAAATATTATCTTTTACACTCAAATGAGATTAATACCTTCGAATTGCTTTCCATGCTACTTGCGTAGAATGATTTTCATCTCCTCCATTACTGAGATTATTATATGTCTTTACTATTGCTTTTTGTTTTAAATAAGTTAAATAATCAGAACTGTCGTAAACGTATTTGCCATTACAAGCTGCCGCAGGCACAGCTGTTTTATCGCATGCGCTCTGTATTCCTCCAAACCCGCCTGATAATCCATGTAATCCAGGACGAGATTGAGGTGTCTGACAAGGTCCTCCGCAACTGTAATTTTTTCGACAAAGAACATCTCCCGAGTTGGTTACTGCTCTAAAAGGCGTAATTACACGATGAAGTTTAGATGCCGCCAATTGTGTTTTATATACATTATTCCATGCTTCAACAACCTGAAAACGTTGTTGTTCTACATCGATAAAAGTATGATCATCTGTTTGATTCCATTGAGGAGAAAACCCTTTCATGCCTCGTCCAAGACGAGAATAACCAGGCATACTCATTGAAATTCGAGGTGGCATTCCAGTTGATCCATGTAAACTTACGCTTAATCCAGCCATATATAGTATAATATTATATAAAAGATTGGGATATTGAGTTCAATAAACTCATTTCATCCTAAATAATAATATTCATAATATTTATTATTAATATTATGAATATCGCAAAGTTACTCGGTTCTCTTACAGTCATTTTTCTCTCTTTATTGGCATTAGACTCAATCTATTTCTTCTTTGTTCAAGCAAATATGAAAAATATGATTAGTTCTATTCAGCAGACTCCAATGAAGATTAATTTGAGTTATTTTGTTCTTTGTTATCTATTTTTAACTTTTGCGATTTACTATTTCATTATTAAAGAGAGAAAACCTACAATCGATGCCTTCTTACTTGGATTAACTGTCTATGCAATTTACGAGTTGACAAATGCTTCTATTTTTACAAAATGGAAAAATTGGGTTATTTTAGTAGATTCTATTTGGGGAGGTGTTTTGTTCTCTCTTGTAACGATTATATATCGTTATTTTTACAGAAATTAAATATCATAGAATAATTGGACTTCTTCAATCAAATTATCCGTACGATTTTCTATCCAATAATTTATTTGTTTAGACAACCAGTCTAACTGGTTGATCCATTTCTCTCCCCAACAAGAAGTAAAATTAGTTCCTTCATCACTATAGTTGTGAGGATTAAAACGAATGAATACGATTGGTCGATATCCAAACTCTTGTGATATCTCAATAATATGTTTATTATCATAAACACGATTACAATTTATATTATGATATTTTTCATCTATTTCAATAACTAATATTTGGGGACCTAAATCTAATATTAGAATGATTTGACTTTTTGGAGAATCTGTCATCTTATAAGATATCCATGACAAATCTGGAAAACTTGTTTTTATATGTTTTACAACAGAATGGTATTTTTTTGTTTTACTTGTTATAATTACATTTACCATCCCGTCCAATTTGTGTTCAAAACAGTATAATGTTGTTTTCTCTCCTTCGAAACCAAACAAAGAACGCTTTTTACAATCTGGATAATGGCACATGTTGGAATAATAATATAATCATTATATTATTATTATTAATTCAGTTTATAAATGAAATGTAAAAAAATATTAGAAGAATATTATTATTATACCCCATTTATTGAATATCATAGAACAATTGGACTACTTCAACTGTTTTATCCGTGTGATTTGCCATCCAATAATGTATTTGTTCAGACAACGTATCCAATCGATTGATCCATTCATCCTTCTTTGTCTTCTTTACTACACAAATACCCTGCTTATTCTGTCCCCAACAAGAAGTAATATTTTTTCCTTCATTACTATAGTCGTCTGGATTGAAACGAATAAATACGATTGGTCGATGTCCCAAATCTTGCGATATTTCCATAATGCGCTTATTTTCACAACTACAATCATAATCAGTGTGCTGATTTTCGTCAATCTCGATAACTAATATTTGTTCACCTAAATCCAATAATAGATCAGGTCGTCTCTTTGAACAGCCTCCTACTATTGTCTTATCTGCTGTCCATGACAAATCTGGAAATTCTGTTTTTACATGTTCTACAACCGAAAACTCTTTTGTTTTATAATTGCGAGTTACCGGTTTATCTGGAAACATATTGATATAACAGAAAAGACAATAACCATCGTATTTTTCTGTAACAAGAGTATAACACCAATTATTTTGACACGATTTATCTTTTATATTTATCATTCCCTCCAATTTATGTTTTGAACAATATAATGCTTTAAGTCCTTCAAAATTAAAACCAGGTCCAGTTTTACAATTTTCATGTTGACACCTTTTATTTTTTATATCTATCATTCCATTCAATTTATGGATTGAACAATATAATCCCTGTATTTCTCCTTCAATATTGAAATGAGGTTGTGTTTTACAATTTTCATGTTGACACCTTTTACTTTTTATATCTACCATCCCATCCAATTTATGTTCTGAACAATATAATCCTAATTGTGACCCTTCAATATTGAAATTAGGTATCGTTTTACAATTTGGATGAAAACACATTTGATGTTTCACGTCTATCATTCCATTCAATTTATGTTCTGAACAATACAATGCTTTAAGTCCTTCGATATTGAAAGTAGGTTGTGTTTTACAATTTGGATAATGACACGTTTTACTTTTTACATTTATCATTCCATCTAATTTATGTATTGAACAATATAATGTCGTTTGTTGTCCTTCAAAATTGAAAACAGGACTCGTTTTACAATTTGGATGAATACAACTTTTACTTTTTACATTTATCATTCCATCTAATTTATGTATTGAACAATATAATCCTAATTGTGATCCTTCTGTATTGAAATGAGGTATCGTTTTACAATTTTCATGTTGACACGTTTTACTTATCACATTTATCATTCCATCCAATTTATGTTCTGAACAATATAATGCTTTAAGTCCTTCAAAATTAAAATGAGGTATCGTTTTACAATTTTCATGTTGACACGTTTTACTTTTTACATTTATCATTCCATTCAATTTATGGATTGAACAATATAATCCTAATTGTGACCCTTCAATATTGAAAGTAGGTTGTGTTTTACAATTTGGATAATGACACGTTTTACTTTTTACATTTATCATTCCATCCAATTTATGTTCTGAACAATATAATCCTAATTGTGACCCTTCTGTATTGAAAGTAGGTATCGTTTTACAATTTTCATGAAAACACGTTTTACTTTTTACATTTATCATTCCATCCAATTTATGTTCTGAACAATATAATCCTAATTGTGACCCTTCGATATTGAAAGCAGGTTGTTTTTTACAATTTGGATGAAAACACTTTTTACTTTTTACATTTATCATTCCATCCAATTTATGTTCTGAACAATATAATGCTTTGAATCCTTCGATATTGAAATTAGGTATCGTTTTACAATTTGGATGAAAACACGTTTTATTTTTTACATCTACCATTCCATCCAATTTATGTTCTGAACAATATAATGCTTTAAGTCCATTTTTATTGAAAGTAGACCGCTTTTTGCAATCTGGATAACGACACATTCTTTGAATAATAATATAATGAATATATTATTATTTTTAATTCAATTTATAAATGAAAAATAAAAAATTATTAGAAGAATGTTATTATTATATTATCCTATTTTCACATTATTATTTAATTTTCTGTCAATATTCTGGGAGCAACATTCATTGAGATCAATTCTTGGAATAGAAGTTTGCAAGCATATGGTATTTCAACATACGAGAAGTCCGTTCTGTTATCGCAAGTCTTACAATGATGAATATGTACTTCGTCGTTATACGATGCAATCAAACCGCATTTCTTACAAACGTGAACTGAATATTTGTCTGATACGTCATACAACCTTTCTTTTGTAAACCGCGAGGCTCCATGAGCTACTGTTGTATCTCTCTCCATCTCACCAAATCTTAAACCACCATCTCTTGATCTACCTTCAGCAGGTTGTCTAGTCAAGTTCACCATTGGACCAATTGAACGACTGTGTTGCTTATCAAGAACCATATGTTTCAATCTTTGATAGAATACTGGACCAGTGAAGATACTACATTCGTGTTGTTCTCCTGTTAAGCCATTATACAGAAGTTCATTACCATTTGCTTCATATTTTGCCTTTAACAATTCATCGCGAATCGTATCCACATCTAGATGACCGAAACTTGTTCCATCTCCAAATAATCCTAATGATAGCAATACTTTCGCCAAGATGGTCTCCTTCAATTGAGCAATTGTCATTCTGGAAGGGATAGCATGAGGATTCAATATAATATCAGGACGAATTCCATCCTTGGTAAAGGGCATATCTTCTTCTGGAATAATATTACCAATTGTTCCTTTCTGTCCACTACGACTAGAGAATTTATCACCAAGCACAGGAGGTCTTACTGCTCGAACTCGCACTTTGGCAAAGTTATATCCATCTCCATTGCGATCAATATAATTCTTATCAATATACAATTCTTCATCTGTTCTGTAAATGCGACTCTTATCTTCGAATTTGATGACCTTGGTTGGATCATTTCTATTTTCTTTGATTGGAGTAATCTTTGAAATAATCACATCGCGATTTTCGACCAATGTATTTTCAGGAATAACACCTTTGCTGTTGACTTTGTTATAATTCGCAAACTTCATACCCTTTGTCTTTGTTGGGTCTGGTTTACAACGAATTTCTTCATCACCATTGACTTTCTGTTTGTCTTCATCTTTTTCAGTATGATAAATGGTTGCTTGAAACAGTCCTCGATCGATTGATCCTTTGTTGAACAGAAGAGAATCTTCTTGATTATATCCAGTATGTGTCATGATTGCAACCACAACATTATACCCAGAAGGAATATCGTTGATGTGAATCATATCCATAATACGAGTATCCACTAAAGGACGAGCTGGATAGGTAAGAACATAGGATGTCTTATCCATTCGGTTTTCATAGTTTGTAACATAAACACCGATTGCTTGTTTTGCTTGAGCACATTGATATGTATTTCTGGGAGACTGATTATGTTCAGGGAAAGGAATACAAGATGCGAGAATACCGAAGATTGTGCTAGGATGAATCTCACAATGAGTGAACCTATAAATTTCAGTGTTTATTGGGCGATGAACCCATTGTTTCTCCAAGTCGGCTGGTGTCATTGAAATCAAACAGTATGATTGTTCTTCTGGATCAATATACTCAATAATGGCTTCAGGAAGAACACAATTCGTCAACAGGTCATTCCATTTAACATCACACCTTCGAAGTTGAGGAATAACTGATTTTTTCATAATGAGATGATTATTGTTGACTCGTAGCAATGGGCGAGTCAATCGTCCTGCGTCATTACAAATGCGAATCTCAGCAGTCTTATAGTCGAATATGATAGAAACATATATATTCAGTGAACCTTCTTGTTTTTTGAGTTTCAACATATTATACAATGCAACTGGATCTTCAACGATACCGATCCAACATCCGTTAATCAATACTTTGACTTTTCCAAATGTTTGTAAAGGAGTACAAGTTGACAATTCAATGACGTTCTCCAATACGCATTGATATATTGGCTCCGAGTTGGAAGCAATTGTGATATGCGCCATATATGCAAGATTCTTGACAACACCAACAGATTGACCTTCTGGTGTCTCAGCAGGACATAGATAACCCCAAGAAGTATTATGTAACTTACGAGGAGGAATCAGTTTGCCACTTTTATCTGTCGGGGTAGAAATACGACGCATGTGACTCAAACTGCTGACATAAGTCAATCGATTTAGAACTTGTGCAACACCAACTTTGTTACTATTGATTTGTTTGATTCCAAAGTCGCCGGTGGACAATGCCTTTTTCAATCCATTCTCAATCGTTGTTGATTTGATGATCTTATAAATATTTGTCATATTGACAATGTTCATATATTGTTCAGTCGATTTCCAAGAACCATTATTGATTTCTTTGATAATCTGTTTCTCCATATCTTTCACAAGCTTATTGAAGTAATTGCGAAATAGGTTGTTCAACAGAGAACCAGTAAGATCAATGCGTTTATTCAAATATGAATCACGATCACTAGGTTTGATCCAATCAAATTTGGCTTGTAATATGCGATTTGTCATGTATCCCAAGAAGAATATTTTCTGTGACAGAGTAGCACAATGAGGGAATAAATCATTTGACAGAATATCATTTGCAAATTCCAATTTCTTGCGTTGTCCAGTTTCTCTATCCATATTAATGGGGGTATACATAACGTATCCAGTAATATATTTGATAGCATCTTCCTGTGTTAAGCAGGTATTTGCATCAATGATTGACGCAACAAGACCTTGTAATAGATCTTTATATTCAATGTTGTCAATATCCAATATAATATATTGACAAATTTCCATGTCAGGAATGATACCAAGCGCACGAAACAGAACGAATAGTGGGATAGGTTGTTTCACTCGAGGCAACTGAACAACAATGGGAAATCCAAGACCATTATTCTTTGACGAAACGAAGAGGTTCAGTTGTTTAGGAGAGATACATTTGAAGTCGGGGATTGACTTGATTTCCGCACTCCATGTATATTTAGTGTTATTTTTACTAACATTATAAATATATATTTTGTTTTCTGCTGCTCTTTCTTGTCCCAATACAGTTTTCTCTGATCCGTTAATGATGAAATATCCTCCAGTGTCATATTTACATTCACCAATGCTTTTAGGATCAACATGTTTGTATTGAGATAATACGCATATGTTTGATTTAAGCATGATTGGCATTTTTCCAATATGTATTTTTGGGAGAGTTTTGTAAAAGTTTTGAACATTCTCCAGATTTTCGCCGTTTCGAACAACGAAATGTATTTTAATATCAATCGTCATGACAGAAGCATACGTGAAATTGCGAAGCCTGACTTCTTGAGGGAACATCAGTTTAGTTGCTCCATTATTTTCATGAATCTGTGGACGATACAGATTGAAGTTTTCAAAAGTGACAAATAATTCCAATCTATGTTTGCCCGATGCAATATCAAGATCTTGTTCAGACTTGATATTAATTGGATTGAACATTTCGATTGTTTTCATCAATTGGTATTCAATGAAGTGATTGTATGATTCGATTTGATGTCGAACCAGTCTCTCCAAATGTTGCCCTTTGAAGTAACTTTCGATAATATCCCAAGGGGTTTCAATATATTCTGCTGCAAATATGTCGTCATTCTCTTCGACAGATTTAGCATTTGATGTATTTTCATTGATTGTTGTCATTGTTGATTTTATGGTTTGAGTAGATAACATAATTTAGTTATTAATTATTTCAATTTATTTTTAAATCGTTTCGTCTTTATCTTAATAAATGTTTTTTTTAGTAAACAATAAAGCGAATAGAATGCGAGTAAAGAATTCATTATAATACTAATTCTCTATTATAATGAGTTCCAATAAAAAGACGATACAGATTAATCCAGATTTATTTAAACTTCAAGGTTCATCCAAGTCACGAACGAGAAGTAATAGAGAGAGAAAGAAAATCGAGAAACCAATTACTCCAAATCTATTAAAAAGGCAATTAATAGAGAGAATCAAGGATCATAAGAAGAGGTTAGAACAGACAGAACCTCCACGAAGTAGTGTTAGTAAAAATGTCATAGTTCATGAAAAAACAGATGAATCAAAAGACGACGACGATGAATTTATAATGTCAATGAATTATCTTTCTTCTTTATCAGAGAAATCAGAGAAAGAATCAAATATTGAGTCAAAGGGTATACCAACAAGTATTCCAATTTTTCAAAAAATACAAACATCGACTGCACCAAATGTTCAAATGGTTGATATTGAGTTACATGATGATTTTAAAAATACACATATGCAATTGGAAAACGTTATACCAGCAACATCAATATCAATGTCAACAATGGAAGAAGATGATGATGTTTCACAATATCAACAACAACCGCAACAACAAGATATTATATTAAAATATGAAAGACCAACAGATGTTCCATATGGTTGTTTAAAGAATGGAAGTAAACCTACTTATCGTTCTTGGATGACACATAAGAATGATATATATAAACAACAACCAAATGATAATTCTTCTGTTTTGCTTGAAAGAGAGAAAAAGCTGAATGAGTTAAAAAGTCGTTTTAAAGAGAATGAAATAGAAGAACCAAAACAGATAGAAGATGATAGTCCGGTTTATATTAAAAAGACAATTCGAAGAAAATATACTCTTGGAAAGTCAAAAATATATAGAAAAGTTGGAGTATTGATTAAAAACATACAAACTAGAAAAAAAGTAATTGATTCACATAAAGAATTAAAGACTCATCATGTTAATGATATTAAAAAGTATTTGAGAAATAAAGGTCTTATTAAAATCGGCAATCATACTCCAACCGATTTATTAAGAAAAATATATGAATCTGCTATTTTAACTGGTGATGTCAATAATAGTAACAAAGAAACATTATTACATAATTTACTAAATGAATCGAGTGATCATTTTTAATTTTCTTGATTTAGTCCTCATCTGAGTCTTCGAATCTCGCCTTCTTTTGTGGTTCAGCATCAACACCAATATATGCATCTTCATCATCTTCGGCATCGGCATCTTCTTCCTCATCTTCATCCGAATTTTCATATTCTGGAGGAATTACAAGTTCTTCTTCTTCCATATCTATTTTGGGTTTTTTACTAATAATCTGTTCTACTTCTGTGGGATATTCTTCCTTTTTCTCCTTGTCACCTTTCTTCTTTCGCATTGGTGGTGGTGGAAGTTGTGAGATACCTTCTAAATAATTCTCTTCGGCAACATCTTCTGCTTGTGGCGACTCTTCGAGATCATAATAAGACTTTGCTTTTACAGTATTTTGTATAGGTGCGGTTATTTGTTTACGTTGTTGATATTTCATTGTTCGCTTATATTCATCGGAAGTCTCTAATTTTGCGATAATAGAGACGAATCGATCATTCAATTCAAATCGTTGTCCGATAACGATTGCTACAAAGATATCACCTTCCTTGATAGTATTAAAGTAATCGACATTATAGTGATGGTCTCTTGTAATAAATACAATTGCCGGAGAAGGTTTAATATTTGCTATATCTCCACGAATTCCAGCTTTTGTAATATTCACAGCAATACAAGTAATTTTCATTCCTTCCACTGGTAAACTTGTTTCGCATTCAAATAGAACTTCGAATATGATATTTCCGCCTCTAACTGTTCCACTGGAATAACTGATTATTTTGGAAGATCCTGGTTTGATGAATCCTTCAACCACACATTTTCCTTCATAATCATCTTGTATTTTTTGTCGTATTGTTTCATCAAGATTTTGTCCGATCGAAATGATAGAAATACTAATACTTCGAGTAATCATCGATGGAGCATATATTGCGGAATCGACAACTCCTTTCTTTTGTCTTCTGCTATTAAATTTGGATTTCATTTGTTGCGTTTGCATTGTTTTCATTATATTATTCATTATTATATTTATTTATATTCAATTTTATTTTATTATAGTAATCCAGTCTCTACATATTCATTCAATCGATATATATATAATATTTCTTAGTTATTTCTTACCTGTTTTTTTGAGAGGTTTTGTTTCTGGTTGAAATACGAAATTCATCGTATAATCAACTGGTTTCATATTTACAAATTGTATAAAGTTCTGTAATTCATAATTTAAAAACCATATTTTGTTTTCTTTATTTACTTTTTCATAATACCGAAGTATAAATTCGCATATATAACATAGTTCACTTTCATTTGTATATTTCAAATTGACATATGTAGGTGTCACTTCTAAATAATTATAATATTGTGATGGAGGTTTCGTTGTATCACTTAATTGGTATATTTTACTATTGACAATTTCATTCAATGTTTCGGTCATTTGTGTCTTATTCGTGCTTTTATTACATATTCGACCAGTTGGTGTCCTCTTTACATCTGGTTGTTTTTCAGTAATCTTTGTTTTAAATACCATTATATTATTATCTTTCATATCAATGAACCCGACTAATGAATTAAATAATTTCCCCATGAGGGGTGATAAATCTTCACTTTTTTGTTTCAGCATACGTTGCGAATCACTATAATCGGCAGTATTATAATTTACTTCTGTTCGATTCCACTGAAGAGTATTTGTATCTTTATGAAACATATAATAATGAGGTTTAGCCTTGTAGCTGATATATCCAAATGCGATTGAACCTTTATCACCTGACATGCGTATGAGCAGACTATCGCAGTATAATTTGAGTATTTTTATAAAATCATCGGTATCATCGTATTCATCTATATCTAAACTATATTGTAGTAACAGTATTTTCTCGTCTGGTAATAGATCATCAATAATATGTTCAACTAACATTTGTTGTAATGTCTCTCTTGGAACGGGGTCACTTGCGCTACGAATGAAGATACTATAATTACTTAAATTATACATTACGATACCTAATATAATGTGCTTTTCTATCCAAACCTCTTCTCCGTCATAGACTTTGGGTATTTCACGTATTTCCTTTTCGGTTTTATTGAAAATCTCCATTGACAGATCATATTTGGATTTCATCAAACTAACTAATTTGCCATATTTTGTATCTACATTCGCGCGTTCTACTTGAGGTGATTGTATTTTCAGTAGTTCTGCTGCTTTAGCAGGAACGGCAGCAGGTGTTATATCTCTTATAATATCGATTTTTTCTGGTAAAGCCTTGATTGGTACACTTCTATCATAGAGAGAAATATTCTTGTTATCTAATTCATTTGGTTGAAAGAGATAATATTCACCGATATTTACTAGATGTCCATTTCTCTCATATTTATCTTTAATGAATATATTTCTGTCATCAACCACATGTGTTAACGCAGCATATATTTGAATAATAGAATATCTATTGTGTGGATTGATTCTTTTTATTAAATCCAGTTTTTTGTAGAAAAATCGTTCTTTAAATAGTCCTTTGATGCGATTAATAATAGTATCGATGTTTGCGTTTGCAAATGCTTCTCCATATGTATATTCATTCGTATTCGTCGGTGTAACAGAACTACATTGATAATCACAATCTTCCATATAATCGCAAGTCATACTATATGGACTATCACCAACTTGAAATGGAATTGTTACTTTTGGTTGAGTAGAGAGAATAATATCCAAAGTAGTATTGATCTTTTGTTGAGAGAAGTTAGTCTGGTCATGATTGAGAATACAATCAACTGCGGTTTTCTTCAATAATCTGGTTACGACACCGATTTGTTTTGCTTTAAATTCTGCAACTCGATATATATATACATCTGCCGTTTCTGTATTTTTATCTTTCTCTGATAGAACTGTTCCATGTAAAAATATTTGTACGTTTCTTTTCTTTAAAGGCAACCATTTATGACTCAAATTACGGACAGCACGACCAACGACTTGTTCAATTCGATTCATATTATACCATGGTTCTAATATATGAACTTGACGTATTGCTTTAAAGTCAATACCTTCTGATCCTGATTGAGAGATTAATACCACTTTGATTTTCTCTCCAGAAATATCTATATTTTTCACTTCATCGAAGATATTATCAATATTTGTGATTGCTTTGACATCTCCGTCATTATTAGGAGATAAATGACTATCGCCAGTAATCATGATATATTTTGCTGGTTTAAAATCCGGTCTTTTTGTTGATTCCATTGTTCTCACATCTACTGCTGCAGTAGGAGGTGTTTTAAATAGTGAGTTTGAACCGTATCTTGTAAATCCCATTTCTTCTAATGCTAATGCCATTGGTATAAGTCCACCATATAAGTATTGAGAATAAATGAGTATAATACCCTCTGAGATAATACCTGTTTGTTTGTTATGTATCGTATCACAAATGCTTTTTATCTTTGAACTATACTTGCCGATATTATCTTGATCAAAGAATGCACCATAACCTGCTTTATATTCGTAATTTAAATTTTTATTGAATGACATTACTGTAGAGAGACCTTTATGACCATATAATTCTGATATTCTTACATTGCCATATAATTGTTCGTTTAGTTCAGAATCTTCCGTGTTTACATCAGCGTCCAAATCTGATAATAATTCTTCATCTTCTGCTGGCGAATTCACCCCCTTTGCGGGAGCACCCCCTCCCATTTCATCAGAATTGGCTGTATTCTGGTCAGATTCTTCTTCTTCTTCTTCTTCTTCTTCTTCTTCTGCGGGTATATTTTCATTAGCTTCTTCGAGAGAAGAGTTAGACGAAGGAATAACAGGAGAAGGAGAAGAAATAGCAGGAGATGCTTCAGTCGAAGGAACAATAGAAGAGATAATTGAAGATACAACAGAAGAAATAGAGGATGGTGCAGCAGAAGAAATAGAGGATGGTGCAGCAGAAGAAATAGAGGATGGCATAGCAGAAGAAATAGAGGATGGCATAGCAGAAGATATTTCAGTATTTATTCTCTCTAATCCAGGATATGCGATAATAAGTGTTTGTATCAAAGGTTGTAAAATAGTATATCCAAATGATTCCATCTCTTCTAAATTTTTATTCTGTATATAATTTTGTAATATGTAATTATATACTTCATTTTGATAAGAACCGATCTCCGTCAAATATAAACTGAATGCATGTTCTATATTTTCGGCAGGTATTGGATTTCCATTCATCTTCATAGTAGGAAACAAATATCTAGGATAAGTATGTTCAGGAGAGAATAAACTAGGATATACTCGAAATGGAAATGTATAAGGATTTTCACCCCTAACATATGATACATATCCTGTCGCTTTTTGGGTCAATAGGTCTTCATCAATTAAATCGTCATTATTATCAAAGACATCACTACTTCGAATAATTGATCGTCGATCATTCATATTCATCATGTTTAAAATCCATACCAATTCTTTACAACTATTAAACATTGGAGTTGCCGTTAAAAAAAGTAATCTAAGATTATTCGCATTCTTAACTAATTTTTGAAATGCCTTGGATGCAATCTTATCTTTTCCATTTTTACTATCTGTTATATTTTTCATGTTCTGTATTTCATCAATAATAATCAAACTATTGTTAAACTCTCTGCGTAAATTATATACAGAAATATCTGTCATATCATCTCCAATCACTTCATTTATTCTGTGTGCAAATTTGACATATCCATAAAACTTATAATTTTTCTTAATTAATCTATTTACTTCTTTCACAATCGTGGCACGACTGACTCGAATATTTGTAGGATTGACTTCATTGATTAACTGATTCCCTATTATATTATTCATTGTCCATGGTTGAGTCTTACTCATTTTTGCCTCATCGAATAATTGAAGTTTAAAATTATCAACAACATTTGAAGAAGCAACAATGATAATCTTCTTTTTAACACCGATCCTTTTTAAATATTCTCTCATTTCTTCTGCAATACCAATTGCAGTTAATGTTTTTCCACTTCCTAATCCATGAAATAATAGTAAACTGTTATATGGTGTTTGAAAAGAGAGATAATTTCGGACAAAATGTTGATGAGGTGCCAATTCAAAATCCGCATTGATGATTTTATTTGCGAATTCATCAAAGTTTTCTTCATTTTTTTCTTGACTTTCAACAATTTCATGTAAAGAACCATCATATTTGGTTTCTTGGAATTCTTTTTTCTCCGCGATTTTAGCATTAAAGTTCTTATCATTTAATGTTGGATACAGAAAATCATCTGGTGGTTGTGTTACTGATTCTTCTCTCTCTTTTATTTCTTTTTGAATTAAAAAATCATTACAAGACTTACTGTATTTATTTTTTGATTCTTTACATGATGTTTCAAGAGGAGTTACTTCTTCTGTAGAAATATCAGTAAACAAAAGAGGAGGTTCTATAATTCTTTCATTGATATCATTTTGAATAATAATTTTCTCTGGAATCAGAGAAATCAGAGAAACAGCTGGAGCAATAGGAGAAGGATTCAGAGAAGGATTCAGAGAAAGAATAGGAGAAGGCGTTTTCTCTAATACAGGAATAATCTTCTTTGTTCTAGGTTTTCGTGGGTTTTTTTGAATAATAATAGGTTCACCATTTTCATCTTCTAATACAGGAATAATCTTCTTTGTTCTAGGTTTACGTGGTTTTGGAGCAACAATAATAGGTTCGCCATTTTCATCTTCTAATACAGGAATAATCTTCTTTGTTCTAGGTTTTCGTGGTTTCTTCAGAGCAGTTATATCCATTTATAATTATATTATAAAATATAATTATAATTATCACACACTAAAAACGAACTACGCATATAACAATATCGCATGCATTGTCTCATGAACCTTGCGTAAGACTGTTTTTTTCTCTAAATGATATGGTCTAATAGATTCCATACATTCATCATATGTTTTCCATTCTAATTTACTAACTTCTGCTTGTTGAAACTGTAAAGACCCAGTCGACAAATCATTGATATTGTCGGTATCTGGTTTATACACAGCAATAAAATACTTATGCTTATAAAATTTATGATTTGATCCTATAAACAGTTCTTCATATGGTATAATATTATCTATCAATTGTATTTTTTCGATGTCGATACCAGTTTCTTCATTACACTCTCTCAACGCACAATCTACATCTTTTTCCTGATAATTTTTGCGCCCTTTTGGAAACTCCCATTCTGTCTCTTTCCAATGAGTTGTGCTTTCATCAATCAAATCTTTTAGAAAATATGTTCGGTCATTATAATCAATTCCATTCATTAATAATTCATACTTGATATTTGAATTATTTGCTTCATTCTTATATAACGGATTTACAGTAACTCTTCCCCACATTTTTCTCCATAAATCTTCAAATGATTGTGTCAATAAATTGTCTTTTTCCAAGAGAGACATTTCGTTAATTTTTTTTTGAAGATGATATATATTATTCACGTTATATTTGCCGCGTATAAAGTCAATATACCCGAAACTGTCTTTTCGTCGAATCATGAGATAGTATATTTCCCCTTTCACAACCTGAGTTAAAATGATACCACAACTGATAATAGGCAATTTACATTGATGTAATAAATGCCCGGTTTTTGAACAATTATTACACAAAATCGTTTTATTCATTATATGACTTAAATAATCATCTTTTAGTTTTTAAATTCTTTTATAATTAATTTGTCATAAATAATAGTAGCATTCGGTGCGAATCGTTTTTGTTAAGAGTTTAATGTGTTTCGTATTATATTATGCCTAAATATATAAATCAATCATTTACATCCACATTAGATCCTGCGATATGGGGTCCACATTTTTGGTTTTTCTTACATACAATTGCGGTATCATATCCTCTTTACCCAAACACAATTACCAGAAAAAAATACTACGAATTTATTCATAATTTGCCTCTTTTTATTCCTGTTGAAAATATCTCAAAGTATGTTTCCAAATTATTAGATAAATATCCAGTAACTCCTTATTTAGATAATAGAGATTCATTTATTAGGTGGACACACTTTATACATAATAAAGTAAATCAAAAATTGGAGAAACCAAAAATATCATTGGAAGAGTTTTACGTCCAATATTATGAACATTATAAATCAAAAAATGTCAAATTAATAGAATTCAATAAATTACGTAGGCATATTGTATATATTTTTTTAATTGTTTTATTAGGATTTGTGATATATTATATACATTATAAGTCCTCTTTTTGAGAAAGGTTGAAAATAATATTAATATGTTGGTATATTATAATGAAACATGGTGGAACAGTTATCGAATCAGGTGGATTTGGTTGTATTTTTAAACCGCAAATAAAATGTGATCCACTGCATATAATTGGAAATACCAATATATATGACAAGACAGGTATTTCTAAAATAATGCGATTACAACATGGACTCGATGAATACGATGAAATAATCAAGTTCATTCCTATTTTAAAGACGATACCGAATTATAAAAACTACTTTATTATTTCACAGTTTACGATTTGCCGTCCTGTTAAACTTACTAAATCTGATTTGAAAGATTACGATACAGTGAATTGTTCTTCGTTAAAGAAAAAGGGAATTACAAAAGACAATATAAACGATCATTTGAGCAAATTATTGACATTAAACATGCCATATGGTGGAATAGATCTAGACTGCTATATCAGCAAAAATCTATATGATTCTGCGCGTATCATAGAATTCAACAATAAAATGATTGATTTGCTCGATAATGCCATATTACCAATGAACAAGAAAGGAATATATCACTCGGACTTGAAAGCAAATAATATATTAGTCAATAATGAAAATGGACATTTACGTTTTAGACTAATAGATTGGGGTCTCTCTACTATTTATTTTCCTGGTAAACAAAATGTATCTGTCGAAACAAATTATGGATTCACAGATGATTGGAAATTTATACCCGATGCATATAGAGACCGTCCATTTCAGTTCAATGTTCCATTTTCATGTATATTATTTTCTACAATTTTCAAAGAAATGTATGAATTATTTCTTATAACCAACAAACGAACTCACAAAGATATTCGTGATTTTTTACAAGAATTTGTTAAAACACATATTGAATATCGTGGTTCTGGGCATTTATCAAATTTTAAATCTATTTTCAGTAAAATGTATGGAACACCTGAATTTACAACAACAATAGAAAAATTACATGGTAAAATAGATATTATACAACAAAATGTAAATATAAAACATATTGGATATATTATCGATTATCTCTGTAATATTTTAATAAAATATACGAAAAATGAAAAATTTGATGTTTTAGGATACTTAAATGAAGTATATATTAAAAATGTTGATATATGGGGATTTGTCATGACATTTCTTCCATTAACAGAACAAATAATGCAATACGAATTAATTCAGCCATCTCAAAAAACTTCATTTTATCGAAAAATAATACATACCAGTTTGAAAGATATGATAAATATATTATTAAAATATAGCAGTTCTCCAATCAATATTGATGAATTAAAGAAGGTGTTATTATCATTGAATAAAAAGTTACAACGCTTAAGCAGAGAACCGGTATTATTACAAAAATTAAAACAGCGACAAATACAGTCTCTGAAAATACGTAGTAAAATAAAGATTCTTCGTCGAAAAATGCTTACGCGCAAAAAGAGAGAAAGTCGTCGATCAGGTAAATTATAATAAATTCAATTTAACCAAGAAAAACCCAACTATTATAATGAGTGTTCATATATTCTGCCGTTTTACTTTCTTTATACTGAAACATCTTATACGCTTCTTTGGCATGTAAGAATCGGCCTATATAACCTAAAATCATGATAATAATTAAGACTCCAACAAAACGCATGTTAATATTTTTACTAAAAAATTTATTTACAAATACATAACTTGCGAGATTCAAGAAGATTGTATAAATTGTTATGTTAACTAATATAGATAGACAGATGATTGGTATTAACTTCATAAAGGCAATCCATGACGTTTTTGGATTTGTCGTTTCCAAAAATAGTTTCGTAAACATATATATATATTATAATATTTCTTTGAAACAAATATTCAAAGAAATATACGAGGGTAAATATATCAGTTATTATATGAGACTTGAAATTATTATTATTGCCATTACCGCTGTCTTCATTTATAATGTATATTATGATGGAAATATTTTAAAGAAGATCTATTCATATAAGAAATATTTCACAATGGGTATAATTGCCATTATAGGCATATCGATTTATCTGTTAATCAAACGGGATCCCATGCAATCAAAGAAGATACTTCTTTATGCGAATAATATGATAAAATATATGCCGATAGATAAACAGACGATGAATTTTATTTCTCCTATTATTGATTTCACATCTCCCAAAGATAATAGTGGATTTATGATGGGAATGAACAATAATTCACAATCACCTACAAAAGGTTTCAATGGTAGTGGTGGCAGTGCTACTAAGAGATCAGTATCTGAAACAAAGAAGAAATATGTAGCGTCGCAACAACATTGGAAATGCGGTGAATGTCATCAACAGTTGAACCATACTTTCGAAATAGATCATCGTGTAAGATTAGAATATGGTGGTGGAAATAATGTGGAGAATTTGGTGGCACTATGTAGGAATTGTCATGGAGAAAAAACTGCTAGTGAGAATATGTAAATCATAATATTTATATAATATATACTATTAATGGAAGCGGCAGCAACAGGAGCAAATAAACCCCCGCCAAAGGATTCTGAAACAAAAAATATATTGAACGCAATTGATTATAAAAATCTCGGTAATTATTTTGGTAATCCTGTGATAATAACTATTTTATATTTCATTATTTTAATCAGTTTTATTGTGGTATTATTTTCAACGACATATGTGACGATATCATCATTAATTACAATATTTTTCGTATATCTCTTAATAAAGCAAATATATTATGCGCTTAATGATAAATCAGGTAAGGCTGCAAGTCTTTGGTCATTTGCGTTGCCCATCTTTTTAATTATTTTTACATTGGCATGTAATGCTTTTTTACCGAAAAGTTCAAAGTTTGTCTTAACGAATCAAAGTAACATAATTCAAAATATACAAATGCCAATATATTCTATTTTATATGCTTCAATTATATACGGTATTTTCTTCATATTTATGTTAATATATCATACATTTGACAAAAATAAAATTACATTATTATGCGTGTCATTCTTTTTCATCATATTATCTTCAATGTATATTGTAACAAGATCAAATTTGCCACAAGATGTGACAAAAAGTCAAACAACTTCAATGATGATAAATACACTTGTTTATACACCTCTTGTTGCTTCTTGTATTTATATTATATACGTATTTATGACGTATAAAGGGTTCATACTCAGTGGCTATAATGATATTAAGAACACGTCTTTAATGAATAATATTACACGCGTAATACCTACACCAGCTGCATCAACGATTACGAATATGGAAGAACAGTTGAATAATCTCAAACAATATGATACATCAGGATCAAAATCATCGTCAAAGACAGAATCATTCATGCCTGGGCAGGTTGCGGTTGCCAAAGATTTATCAATATATGGTTTACTTATTATTTATGGAATCGTATTTCTAGGATGTTTCTTTACATTTTTGAATACGACAGCCAATACGAAATATAATTCATTGAATGAGTTGGTTATCATACTGATAAATGGATTTATTATATCGGTTATTGCAGTTTTAACAATGAAAATGACTTCTGCTGGTTTCTCTTCGTTTCAAAATGATTCGATTAAAGAATTAAATAAATCAATGAAAACTGCTGAAATTAAAAGGGGGCAATATTTTGGTAGGTTGGGATTAGAAAATGAGGAATATGGAGTTCTCGCATTGTTAATAGTATATAATGTTGCCATAGCAAATGTATTTAATAATGATTATTTCAGTAAAGATAATGAGATATTTGTCAAGTTTCTCTCTTCATTCATTCCGTCTTCGTATATAACCAAATATGAAAATAGTCTACCAACTCTTAGTATCATAATTACATATATTATTACATTTGCGATATATTACAAAGTAATAATGAAAGAGAGAAATGTAAAGAACGATTCAGACTTACTAATGTTTTTCATTACATTAATTTTATTCATAACAGTAATATTATACATAAATGGTAGTAAATTGGCACAAGGTTCTTCATTGAATAATGGTATTTCGCCTTATATATATGCGATTATAGCATTTGTGATCATTTTCTGTGTAGGATTATTTCTCATATATATATCGACAAAACTGAATATGAATCTCGCGTTTTTTAATATGGAAAAAGATCAGTTGATGCAATCAATTACAGTATCTCTTTTCATCCTGTTTGGTATTTTTTTCTTATTTTCATTGATTAATTGGATCATCCAGTTATTTCAAGTATTTACATTTAAAAACTCAGATGGTTCATCAAGTGTCTTTGGGATTATATTAAATTTTGCAATTATCATCACGTTATTGGCGATTATATACAGAATGATGTCATATAGTAATTTATTCAAAGGGTCAACATTTATAACAGACAGTCCATTATCGCAACTCATAATAGGTTGTATTTTCTATATACCTTGTTTGCTGATTGCACTGATCGATATATTGTCAGGTTATTATAAAAAGGGTTCAACTGTTATGGTAAATGCGATGAAACGAGCATCAACCGGTGATTTGGCAAGTTCAGTTTCTTCATTACAAATTACGCCAAGTAGAACAGATATTATTTTGCTGATTCTTATAGTCTTATTATATCTCATATATTATAGTATTCCATACACATATACATTATTTTCATCGCAAGGTGGACAGCTTCTATTAAAAGAGCCTGTATATACAGATAAAGAAATAGTTTTAGCAACATATACATCATTGAATCCTCAAGTAAATTCGACAAAAAAATCATTTAAACTATTTAATTATGATTTTTCATGGTCGAATCCAGATTATAACGCAACGCAAGTGATTACTCATTCTTATAATTATGCATTATCATGTTGGATTTTTATAGATGCGAATAGCACAGCAAATAATCGAGGCGATACTTTTCATTCTCTTATAAATTATGGTGGAAAACCAAATGTTCAGTATAGAGGAAATGATAATCAAATGATAATAACAATTGAAAAAATGGATGTATCAGGAAATCCAACATTATATGAAGGAAAAAAGTATGATTTAGATGATGATGGAAATTTCATTGTTTATAGAAACAAAAATGTATTGTTACAAAAATGGAACAATATAGTGATCAATTATAATAGCGGCATTTTAGATATATTTATAAATGGTAAATTACAACAATCGTTTAATGGAGGATCTATTCCTTATATGAAATTGGATAATATCACAATAGGAGAGAAGAATGGATTACATGGAGGTATATGTAACGTTGTCTATTTTAGCGATGCATTAAATATAAAGCAGGTGTATTATTTGTATACTTCGGTAAAAGATTTGAATCCTCCTATATTAATGAATTATTATGACAGTTTATATTTAAGTTCAATAAAGGTTGAAAATGCGACAGAAAAGATTGGGTTAAATCAGATTGCGAATTGATAATTATAATGAAATAATAAATTTATTATTATATATTATTATAATAAATGAACATTCGTATGATTATATTTACGACAATTATCATTATCATATTAATATTGATAATACGTTATTATGTGGTAAGTAATCCAATATTAACTAAATTAAGTAATGCTACTGTTCCACAAACAATATCTGCCAGTTCTTTAGGATCATCTAATAGCGTTGGAAGTTCAAATTTTGCATTTTCAATATGGTTTTATATAAGCAACTGGAATTATAGGTATGGAGAGCGCAAGATTATATTTGGAAGAATGAATAATACAACCGGAAAGGTTGATCCTTCAACTGATACTACTGGTGCAGGTCCATCTCCATTAGTATCTCTAGCTGCTATATCAAATGATTTAGAAATAGCATTAGCATATTTTCCGGATAAATTAACAAGTGGAACTTCATCAACACCATTTATTTCCTGTCCAATACAGAATATACCTATACAGCAATGGGTCAATTTAACAATAAGTGTATATGGTAGAACATTAGATACATACATAAATGGTAAATTAGTGAAAACATGTTTATTGCCAGGTGTAGCAAATGTGAATCCGGCAGCAAATGTATATATTACTCCAAATGGTGGATTCGAAGGTTCAACCACTAAATTCTCATATTATTCTTATGCATTAAATCCAGAACAATCTTGGGATATATATCAAAAAGGATATGGAGATGGTATGTTCTCGAATATATTTGGCAAATATCAATTGAATTTTACATTATCACAAAATGGAACTGAAGAGGCTAGTATAACTATTTAATAAAATAGTGAAATTATTTTATTAAACCGTTGAAGGTCAGTTACATTCGTCAATTTATAATGATGGCCTTTAGGGTATCCTTTTTCGTTGATATAAATGAACAAACAAACAAACAACTAACGTATAGTTCTTTCTTATCTTATATTATTATATAAGATATGGATTCTATAACAGAAGATTATACAAATACTGTAGATGAATTAAAAAATGGCCTAACTAACATTGGAAATAATATAGACAGTTACAAAAAAGCAGGTGAAAAATGGGTGGGCGATAATAGTGGAGGTATTCAAGCAATTGGATCAAGTGTTAAAAAAACGTTTGATGACAGTAAAGAAAATATTTCAATAGCTGCCTCAGGAGTAAGAACAAGATTTTCGGGTTTTTTCGATTTTATGGAATCGAATAGTTTAGTCGCCAAATTTTCATTTTTGCTTTTAGTGATTTTTCTGTTTATTATATTATTGGGAGTAGCAGTGAATTTGATTGCGAAACTGTTTGATAATAGTACAGAACAGAAGATTATTACTGGAATGATTAATGCGAGTTCTCAGATGTTGACGATTACACAAGATCCAAAAATGAAGGGTTCTAAAACAATATATCGTTCTAATAATGCTAATAGTGGAATTGAGTTTACTTGGTCAGTATGGATATATATTAATGATATAGGCGTTTCAAATGGAAAATATAAGCACATATTTAGTAAAGGCAATTATGGACCAAATGAACAAGGATTAAATTATCCAAATAATGCTCCGGGTCTATATATTTCTCCTGATACGAATCAGTTAAGCGTAATAATGGATACATATGAGGTAATTGGCGAAGAAGTAGATATCCCGGATATTCCAATAAATAAATGGGTTAATGTTATCATTGTTTGTAAGAATAAATCATTAAATGTCTATATAAATGGAACGATTACAAAAAGCGTAGAATTGATTGGAGTTCCAAAGCAAAATTATGGAGAAGTATATGTCGCAATGAATGGTGGGTTTAATGGATATATTTCGAATTTATGGTATTTTAGTTATGCGTTAGGAACGGTAGCAATTGAAAATTTGGTAAAGAAAGGACCTAATACTACAATGACTGACAGTTCTACGCTGAATAGTAAGAATGCGGATTATCTTTCTTTGAGATGGTATTTTGATGGAACCAATAGTGAGTTCTTCCCTTAATTCTTTTATCATAATTTTTAAAAAGGTTAGGCTAAATGACTTCACTTTACAAAGTGGGTTTAAAGATTAAAAAATAATAATATTATTCTATTTATATGTGGAACACAATATCTAAAATGTTTGGTCTTGGTAGTAGTGAACAAAAAATTAATACTGGTGCAGCATTACATCAACCAGTTCCAATACCATCATCATTGACTTCTGTTACAACTGGAGGAAGAAAACATAAACGGCGTTCAAATAAACGTAGAATAACTCATAAGAAAAGAACAAATAAAAGAAAAAGATAATATATGTCTTGTTTAGGAAAATATTATGATCCAAACCCACCGAGGGAATGGAATCGTTTTCATAATAGATGTAGTCAACCAGATAATCCAAGTATATCTCTTGCAGAAGGTTATCGATTACAGATGATGAGAAAGGGAAACGTGCTTCAGTATAAGAAGAATGAAACACAATTTTCTAAAAAACAGAAGTATTGGCGATTGGCGAACAGACAGTTTACTTCATGGGCGTCGCAAACCGCAACTGTATCGGATCCAAATATTGGATTGTTAAAGAGAATCAATTCGACTTATATTATTGCTCCACAATCGAATAATATAATAGATAGTAGTTCTATCACAAGTGTTCAAAATGCGAATTGTATACCGATGATTAATCCAGGTAATATCAATAATTTGCCTGACCAACCTACTTCAGGTGGACAACCACCTCCGCCTCCAATTCCACCTCAACCAATTATTGATGGAACAGTTGTAATTCCTCCAAATATAAAACCGAGTGATGTAATATTATATTTAATTGAAGATGGTGGTACTTTATTATGTAATAAAATAGTTGCACCGTGTAGTGGACAACTTCTACAAGAGTTTCGCTCGGGTGATTGTTATCCGACATCATTTTCAGATGTTCCAGGGAAATCGCGGTTATTATGTTGGTCTGGAAGAGAAAAATCATATTTCCCGAAAGTAAAGAGAACATATGGAACAAGCAATAATAAATGGCCAGTAAATGCTAAATTTATACGATCTGCAAAACCAGTGAACCCGATGTTTTCATTGGGTCTTTAAATTGTTGTTTATATTGATATTTACCTTTCTTTGGCATTTGGTAAATATAAAATCAAATTATGCTCTTAAAGAAGGATTAACACATATATCTCGACTAGGGAATATATCACCAGACATACAGTCATCATTTTCCCCGACTTGTAAACAAGTTCGATATCCTCTCTCTTCTCCAATATAACACCATCCTGTTTTATTATTTGATTTATTATTACTGCTATAAGTGTCATCCGCTTGAGGCGTTTGTGTCGTTTGACTATTATTTGATTTTGTAGCATTATTTAGTGCTGTATCCAAAGAAGTATCACTATATGGATTAAAATTAGTTGTATTGGCATTGGTATTGATATTATTGGCATTGTTGGTGTTAATTCCAATAGTAGAATTTCCACCACCACTTCCAATTAGATCATCACCATAATCTTGATTATGTGTCGATGAAACTGTGTTATTTGTTATTTCATAAGGCGATGATAAAGATGATGCCATTGTCATAGGTGAACTATCTTGTTGAGATGATGATGGAACAACATTATTAGAAGGAGTAGATGGTTTGCTATTATCTTGAGTTAAATTTTTAATATAACTCGATATAGCCGGGTTATTCCAACATAAATGAACAATAATAGCAATAAATATAACGAGAGAAAGAACAGCAAGAAATATCCAAAATCCTGAATTAGATGAAGGACCTGGAGGCGGAGGTGGAAGAGCTGGACTCGATTTTATAATAGTATTTGAAAATATACTCGGTTGTGGTTGTTGTATTTGATTATCCATATTTATACTTGTCATTTATATATTATTAATTTAAACTCAATAATATATAAACAAATTAAAAAGCCCAGCCCCAATTTCATTCTTAAGAGAGAAAATTATTTATTAAAGACCATTAACTATTCTACATAATCTTCTTTTTCTAAATATTTAATTAGTATTTCATAAATGATTTTCTCTGTAATTTTCGTAATATATATATATAAAATATGTATATATCATTATCGTCGTCCTATGCAGGTAATGCTTGCGCGGTTAAACAAAGTATTATTAATTACACAAAACAAAATTGTGAAACACAATTTTTTGATTGGTTGGTAGTAAGTATGAAAAGTATAAATCAAATATTAGAAAATACGCCTATTTTATTTGAAAATAATTATATATATCCAAATCCATTAAACAGTACATCTATTAATTTTAAAAATTTTGATTTATTAATTTCACATCATGATATTCATATATTTAATGAAAATAGTATAAATGAAATTACTGAAAAATATACCAGACGTTATGAAAGATTAATTAATACAATTAAAGAACAACAAACTATATTTTTTATTAGGTATTGTAAAAAATCAAATGACATACAAGAAGAAGAAATAAATAAATTTTGTAAAAATATTATTAATATTAATCCTAATTTAGCATTTAAATTTATTTTAATTAGCGATTGTGATAATTTAATAATACCAAAACCAAATATTTTATTTAAAGATCATTTTATTTATATTAATTTAAATAATTATATCGATGATGTAGTATTGAATGAAAAGATTGAATATTCTCAAATTATTAAAAAATATAAATGCATATTTAATATTGTAAAATAATTAGTGTTCTAAATGTGTAATTTTACTTCTTGTATTTATTAAATTTATATAATTTGTTGAAAATTGTACTACATACCCTTCTTCATCATTTTAAAGTCAATAAATACAAGAATTGATTCAAAGATGCTAATATTTCATCTCGTATAGTCCAAAGATCGGCATTAGACATTGTTTTCATAAATGGTTCATTTTCCAAATTAACTAAATAGTCTTTAAATGATGCGATTTCTCTCTTCATTCCTTTATCAAAAGTGTTTCCACTAGAAAAATCTATTAGAGGTATCGACTTTACTGTTGTCAAATTGATACGTGCTCCATCCATTTTCCCAAGCAATACTTCAACAAATTTATCCATATTTCCATTGAAAGATGAATACAATTCATCACTTGCTTTGTGTGCAGCATAATTAAATGTTTTCCAATGATACAATTTCACCATATTCAATACAACCAAAAAACGCATAATAAGTTGTTCTTTGAAACCAAGTTTTCTAGTACTTTGTCTAGAAAATGTTTTGGTTCTTTTTTTCCTTGAGAATGATGGCATTATATATTATTTCATTATATTATATATGCTGAAATACAAAAATATTATTAATGATAATAATAATAAAATCCTATACTAATTAATATTACCAAAATCGTCCATCCTGTAATATGATCTAACGTATCCATAGCAGTGATAGCTGATTTCGGTAATGCTTTAAATTTTTTTTTATATTCAGTTGGTTTAAAAGGCAAAAAAATATATCTTCCAAAAGGAATAATTGTTGGTTGCATTTTATCAATACAATGATAACTATAATCATACCAAGCCAATGCAATATAAGGTATCCATAATAAAAATAATAGGACTATAATATTTTTTGAAGGAAAATACCAATATCCTAAAACAATAAGCAATGTAAATATAATACATTTTATATTAAAATGAAATGGATAATTAGGAAAAATACCACCCGACATATATTATAAATATTTATAATATATAAAAAAATCAAATATTATTTTCGTTCATAATCGTGGAATAAAACTTTCACCAAAAGTATTCATTCGATCTAACTTCTCAATCGTTTTATCCAAATTAGACTTTTTCAGAGAAGAGAATAAATAATCTGTATTGGGCGAATGTTCATTCTTCTTTACCTGTTTATATATATTGTCGATTTGTTCTACCAATTGTAAAACCTGTTGTTTCTCTCTTATAATTTCTTCATCAACTGGTACAGATTCAGTCAAGAGAGAAATCGCAAAATAAATAATAAAGCGCCGTTTCTTAGAAATAGCGTGTGTATATTTTAATGAAAATATGTTCAACAGACTATCAACGATACGCTTAATAAGCGCACCATGAGTTTCCGCTTCTCTCAAAAGCACATCCCACAATAACCAAACGATATCCATTTGATATTTACTATCCACAGGAATCATATCTCGTCTTTCACATTTACATTTAATCTTCTTTTTCATACAGACGCATTCATACTCTAACAACCATTCTACCCAATAACAAGCAGAGAGAGTATTCTTACCATCTTTGGAAATATTATAAGCAAATTCATTGATAGGAATAAATAGTTCTTTTGGATCTTCGTTCATCATAATCGTTCCATAATTGACATTAGGTGCCTTAAATCTCTCTGTCATTGAAGTCATATCAAAATCATCTTTGTGAACCTTAATTTCATCAAAACTGTGTCGTCTTTTAGCATGACATAGAATACAAATTATTTCGGCGAATAATTTTCTTATTTTAGAATTATTTCTCATAGGTAAATCATTAGCGAGATATCCATTTGCGACAATGGTTTTAAAACTCTGGATTCGAACATCTAAGTATATTGCAAGTTTAGGATTTCCTAAATGAATAAATTTGCTGTAAAAGAAGAATATGATTTCCCATAAATCAGAATAATGACCAGCACAAATGAACTCGACACTCCAATAACATGCTTGTTCAATCTTAGATTTAATTAAATTATCGAGTAGTTCTTTTTTAACATCAGTTTTTTTAAATCCAGAGAAAGTAACTGCTTTAAATTCCTTCGATTCTCTCTTATCATTAATTTCGGTATTTTCATTCATATAAACATATAAAGTATATAATAACAAAAAAAATAACAACAATACATATAAAGATGAATCCAGCAAAATCATTAACAAAGATATATAATAATATGACTACTTGGAGTAAAATATTGTTACTATTTGCTCTTTTATTAATAGGCTATTCTATTTTTTCTATAAAGAGAGAAAACTTTCAAAATACTAAGAACTTTGTATTCAATGATGGACCCAGTGTATATGATGATTTTTATAGTGAAATATATGACTTAATGGTATATAGTCAATCCAAGGATCAATACGAAATCGGTGAGATTCTTAATCAGACAACGCCAACAGAAGAAAGTATTATATTAGATATTGGTTGTGGAACAGGACATCATGTTGCCTTATTAGAATCAAAAGGTATAAAAGCGATTGGCATAGATAATTCTACAGCAATGATAAATAAAGCAAAGAAGAATTATCCAGAATATAATTTTATGGTTCAGGATGCGCTCGATGCGAGTGCGTTTAGATATCAATCATTTACACATATTTTATGTATGTATTTTACAATTTATTATATTCAAGATAAGATGCAATTTTTCAATAATTGTATGGGATGGTTGAAACCAGGTGGATATTTAGTTGTCCATTTAGTTGATAGAGATATGTTTGATCCTATTCTACCACCAGCGAATCCTTTGTTGATGTTGACGCCACAGCGTTATGCCAAAGAGAGAATTACCAAAAGTAAAATACATTTCAAAGATTTTAATTATACTGCTAATTTTGATTTAGACAATAATACCAGTGTAGCGAAATTTAAAGAGAAGTTTGAGTTTAAAGACGGACGTATTAAAAAACAAGAACATAAAATGTATATGCCAACTGAAAAAGAGATTGTTGTAATGGCACAGGAATCAGGCTTTATATTACATGGAATAATCGATTTGATCAAATCAGGGTATGAATATAATAACCTGTATATATTTGTAAAACCGAATTAATCCGATATTAATTTACTAATATAGATATATAGACTATGATATATACGACATATATTTTAAAGCATAGTGTAGATATTAATTATGATGAACTGATCAATGATTCATTGAATATTTATTTAGGCTTGTCATTATTACTGTTTAAAACGAAAAATACTGGAAATGTCAATGTTGATCAGTTATCGCAAGAAGTGATATTACTATACGTTAACATGCAATATCAATTACTTTTATTTGTATCCTTACTGATGGTTATACGAAATACACAAAATAAAATATTTCAAATGGTTCATCATTATTCAGAGAAGTTGAGTACAGAAAATTCTCTGACAATTGATGAATTAATCGAAAAATTAATACGTAAACAACATTTAAAGAAAATCAAAATGAAAGGTGGAGATAGAAGACGTCATCGTAACAATAAATCGAAAAGGACAAAAAGAAGAAAGCATAAGACGAAGAATCATAAAAAATATGGTTCTATAAATCGTAGTTCTCAACGAAGTAGTAATAGTAGTCGAAGAAATAGCATAACTCGGCGAAATAGTAAAAGGGAATCTGGTATATTATTTTTATTGAAAATACTTATGATTTCTTGGTTAAGATTATCATGTTTCTTTGTTCCTTCAGTTAGTGCTAACATAACAAATGCACCAAATACTTCAATGTATCAAAATGATAATATTTCAGTCACATTTAAACCACAAAATGGTTCAGGAATACTTAATGTTGATATACCTGCCACAGTAGCTAGACAGATTGAATCAAATACGACCAAGGTTTCTGCAGAAGTAAATGCCACGGCTGAGAAGAATTTAAGTAATGGATATTTTAGTTCATATCTTGGAAGTATGATATCAGGAAGTTTAAATCAAGTATATTCGACAATATATACTATTCCAAAAGATGAAGTTACTGCTGAACAACTTGCCGAGTTAAATGTAACAGTTGATAGTTTATCGGAGGCATTAGAGATTGCAAATAATACAATTGTTAGTCAAAATACATTGAATGATTTGAAAATAGAAGAAGAACAAGAGGAAGAAGAAGATGATTATTCTATTACAGCACCAATAGATCTAGATTATGCGGGTCCGTCAAAACCTATTCCATTAACACCTCAAGGATATTCATTTGGTTTTACTAAAACAGCACAAGAAAATATTGAAGATATTAAAAATCCAGAAAAAGTAAATAGTTTTTGGGGATTAGCGCCTATTACTGCTCCTAGAACGGCAATCGCATTTTTAAAAGAAAATGCAGCAATAACTCGTGGTTTACAACGAGAATTAGATAAGAATATGATTGAAGTAAGAGAATTATGTGTTGATTTATTTCAAAAAACAAATGGTATTGGATTATTTGAAGATGAAGCTGTGAATTTACTAAAAGAAAATATTACAGCTGCTATAGAACCTGTATCAATTTCATCATATTTCGTGACAACTGCTGCCCCAAAAGAGAGAAAACCTGCAGCGGGTCTTGTTGCAATAGATGTGATGAAATCGATCGATGATAAAGGAAGTGTCGCAAATTTAGTAGCATCACAGAATTTGACTGCTGTTGATAGAGAAAAGTTTGTTGAGGCGCGTATAGAAGAAGGATTATCTTATTGTAGAGGTATATTTACTGGTCCATACATTGAAATGACTACTCCAAAAAATGAAAATGCCACTGCTGGAATAAACGAACAAGTATCAATCAGGTTATCGAAAGAATATATGAAGAGTGGAATAATTGGTGGTTACAATATTACGATGCCTTTTAAGATTTTTTTAAGTCAATTACAATTATTAAAACGGAGATCAACTGCATTACAAAAGAAAATATATGAAGCTGCTGTGGGGCAAAAGATGACTTTATTCTCCAGTTTCTATCCGGATGTGACTCCAGAAGTTCAAACAGAATTGAATAGATTACAAGATGTCTCAGAGAAAGCGGATTTATTTGTTGAATTAATAAGAAAATTAGATGACAAACAGCATATGTTCTTTAAAGTAGATGATGAAGAAGTAATAGGGAGAGAATTTGATGTTATCAATGATGATATTAAAATGGATATTGTAAAAGTGAAAAAATTGTTGGATGAATATGGTTCATTTTTGCCTTTAGAAAAAAGAAAGATTGAAGAAAATGCACAGGTTATGGCTCAAAAAGAATTGACAAAGGCAAGAGCGGCGCGAATTGTGGCAGAAGCAGAGACTATATCGAAATATATGAAAGCAAATGATACTTCAAGCAAAGCGGAGGCACAATCGAGGTTATTAGATGCTAATGCAAAGGTCAATAAAAATAATGCGAGAGAAGCACAATTAAACATGGATTGGATGTTTACTAGCATAAAGGGGTATATGAGTGGTATTACGAATTTAGTTGGTGAAGGTATATGGAGTATGATAATAATGATTGCTGTTCCCGTAGTATTACTTGGCGGTGGATCTTTTACAGTTCAATACTTTCTCTCTAGACAAGCAATGTCTATAGCAACAAATAAAGTAAAAGGTGCTGTTTTTGGATCAAAAAATAAAGTAGTGTTAGATAGTCCAAATGATACAACGATTGTTGATGAAGATAGTTATGGTTATAACATGGGTGCTGGTGGAGGCATAGTAAAAACGAGAATGATAGAAAAACATAATCATAATGATGATCCAAATATGTTAGAGAGAATAAGAAATTATTATAATATACATCCCGAATTGAAAAATATATTATTTATATCTATACGTCACGAAGGGTATACTGATAGAATATGTGTAAGATTTAAAGGGTTGAATTCAACCAAAACAAAATTGTTAATTGAAACATCTAAAACTGGTAGCACAAATATGGGAGTTTTCAGAGAAATTGATTATAATGATACTATATTAGATCCAATTAGTAATCCTGGTTTCTATACAACAGATTCTTTATTTATACGATGTGTCAATGATTTTGAAATGAAAGATAATCAAGTTTTATCACAAAACAAAATAGAAAAAACCAAATTAGACGTTCATAGCATGTTTTTTCCAGAGTTACCAGAATCACCAGAATCACCAGAATCTGGTCCTCCTCCTCCTATATCTCCTGCTAGAAAACAACGCGATACATACAAAAAAAATACCACTAAGACATTATTAACTCGTAAAGTTGGACAAGGTCTTAGTAGTCTACAAGGTCGATTACCCAACTTACCTGATGAAGAAAGGTTAAGATTGGCGATTCAATTACAGATGCGTCAGCGTGAACAAGAGAGAGAAAGAGGAGTGGTAGAACCAAGAGTTAATTTTGAGGAAGTGTATCCTGATAGAGAACAGGGAAAATTCTAATAATAATATTATTTCTCTGATTTTCTATTTCTCTGATATTTGAAATTAGAAATAATACATAAACTAAAAATATGTTAATACTATATTTCTTTATTTCAATCATCGTAATCATATTATGTATATGTGCATATGTTCGCATCAAGTTTCGCTTTTGGGCAAAGCAACCAATATTTCATATTTATGATTTATGGTATTATATTTTTCCACCAGGTATTATTTGTATTGATCTTCCAGAGAGAGAAGACAAGTATAACAATTTCAAGAATATAAAAACGACGACTCTTGATTGTATAACAGATATAGAGAAATCAAGGTTTGTCGAGTTCATTCAGAGACATTTTCTGCGTGATAAAACTCTCCATTATGCCCCAAAAGGGGATAATATATGGCCTTTTATGGAAGGATTAGAAGGTGGTCCAACCTTTCTCTCTTTTTACAAAACAGAAGATATGGCAATAGATACTAAGACAGGCGTCGTTGCAGAGACCGATCAAATACTTGGAACAATGGTATCATATTCTCTTCAAGTAGTCATCAATAATGGCAAGCCAGATGCATTTTTCAATGTCTATTATGTTGATTATTTATGCGTTCATTCGGATCATAGAAAGAAGTCTATTGCTCCTCAATTAATACAGACTCATCATTATCATCAACGACATTGTAATAAAAAAATACAGATTTCACTCTTTAAGAGAGAAGGACATTTAACTGCTGCAATACCATTGTGTTTATATACTGCTTATGGATATACTATTTCCAATATTTTCAAAATCAGAGAAATCAGAGAAAAGAATCCTCCATCGATCAACTTGATAGAAGTGAGTCATAAGAATATGTCACATTTGTCTGATTTTATCAAAACAACACAAAGCAAATTTGAAATATCAATTAGTCCTTCATTGGCGAATTTAGCGGGATTGATAAAGACAGAAAATATATATGTCTATTTATTGATTGAAAATCATGAAGTATTGGCTGCATATTATTTCAAAAAACAATGTTCTTATATAGAAGATGAATATGGCTGCGACGGCAAGAATAAAAAAGAGATATTGACTTGTTTTGCTTCCATCATCGCTGATGGCATCGACAATAATATTTTTATAATTGGATTTAAAGACGCAATGGACACGATCGTCGCCAAATATCCAACATATTCGATTCTTATGATTGAAGGAAAATCAGATAATGTTTTATTAAACAAGATATTATCTTCTATGTCTCCCACCATATTTGCTGTTCCGTGTGCATATTATTTTTATAATTTTGCTTACGCAACATTTAAACCAGAAAACACGTTTATTTTAATATAACGAGTAAATATACTCAAGAACTGAACAGGTAAAACCTATCTTGTATATTTTCCAACATGACAAAAAGAATCAACAATAAAAATAATGAATACTCCTAAAAAAGAATATAATATAACTTCTTCCATTACACTTCCTGTTCTTTCATCTTGTTGTTCTTCAAGAAGATGAATCATGTAATTTAGTTTATCCATTAATACATTCTGATCATTTGTCATTGAAGATGACGACGATGACGAAGAATGAGAAGGTGTATTATAAGGAGTGTTATTATAAATATTATCATAATTTGGTATATTTAATATTCCTGAATTTGATGATGACACTGCGGTTGATTGTTGTGGAACATGTGGCATATTCATATCTTGTTCATTTATAGACGCCATATTTTCTCTCATAATAGTCGATTGAACACCTGATGACATTGGTGGTGGTGGAGGATTAAAGTCTCCCATTTCATCATCATTTGAAGGCAAATTACTCATCGCTCGCATTACTTGATTGACTTTTTGAAAATCTACCTTTTTCTGTATATTGTCTTGAGAATGACTAGTATTACCACCAATAGGCGGATACCTCTTTAGTGTTTTCGACATTTTCTTCTTTTGAATAGAAGATTCATTGTTCATATATACGTTTGAGGAAGGCTCATCATCAAATGGTGCTGCAAACATAGCCAAAGACATTCTCTTAATAAAAAATAAGATAATAAATTATAAAACAAACTGAATAACACTAAATAAATATAAAAAATATGATTTTTATTATATATAATAAATTTATTATATATGATTAATTTGAACCCGTCAACTACATGTATTTTATCTATTATTTCTTTCATCATTATTCTCTATTTATTGCTAACGCCATATAATTTTGGATACTTATTTAATACTATTTTAGGAAGATCAATTCTGTTCATGTTAATAATATTTTTCATCACAATCAATCAACTATTAGGTATTATTATTGCTGCAATTATTCTTTACTTCTATAATGAATATAGTTTAGAACAAAATTCTTTCGCGGGTAATATGATGCCAGAAACAAAGACAACCACTGTTGAATCATTTTCTAATATTTATGAAAGTCTAAATACAACAAATAATAAGATTTCTTTAGAACATTATTTAAAACCGAAACAATCTAACCAACAAATAATATATGATGTGCGACAAAAAGATAATGAACCGAGTCCATATCGAGAATTATTAAAAATGTTTCCTTATTTTTAATCATGATTATAATATGAAGGAGAGAAAAATTGCGCTGCTTGTTTTTATAGTAATATGTATTATAGCAATTGTATTCGTTCTCAGAGAACTACTATTAGATAAAGATAAAGATAAGGATAAGCAATCAACGAGAGAGAACTTTATAGGTAGATATTATAGGCCGGTTCTTCGCAATTTTAGAAAGGGATTTAGTTCAAATGTAAATCATTATATGAAAAATCTATCTGTTTCTTATAAGAAATTCATGTATTAATGATATATATAAAATATCATTCATACTTTTTTGGTCATTATATTCCGCCACAATTTTCGACTATAATATAAATCGTAATATAGTATATGATTAGTGCACCATCAGCTTCAAAAATTGCTCCAAAAATTCAAAGAAAACCAAGGTCCGCTAGATCCAAACACGTATCTGGATCTAGAAAACATATTGGTGGATTTCCTTATAATTTTCCACAAGCGAATTTATCACATTCGGGTAATAGTAAAAATTCCGTCAGTTTTTTTAAAAATCCAATCAAATATATAAATGATCATATTATGTTTTTGAACAATAGTAAGTTCTTCGCAGGTGTTATCATGATTCTACTGAACGTGGGATCCAAGTTTATTTCTATACAGTTTAGTAAATCCACAGAAGAATACTTGAAGTATACATTAAGTAAACAAATACTCGTATTTGCAATGGCTTGGATGGCAAGTCGAGATATATATACTGCTTTAGTTCTTACTGCCGTATTTGTTATTTTGTCTGAACACTTGTTTAATGAAGATAGTTCTTTGTGTGTTGTTCCACATACACATCGAATATTACATAAATTAGATGCCGCAACAAAAGAGTCGGATAAGGTAACAGAAGAAGATTTGAATGGTGCAATTGCAATATTAGAAAAAGCTAAAAAAGAGAAACAAGAACAGGTTCAACATGACGCTCGAAATAAATATAAAGATCTTAAACCAACCCTTTAAAACCCCAACCTTTAAAAAAATTAGAAGGTTGGTGGGATAAAATAAATAAAAATTATATACATTATAACAATATACTATGAATAAATTACATGAAGAACCTAAAACAACTATAATTCCAGAGTTGAATTTCTTACAAAATGGATTATATCCAAAGAAATTAAGTATAATATTAAAAACGAATATTAGTGGTCATACTCATATGGAATATAAATCCAATATGAGTCTTCGTAATTCAAATGTGGATTATACTTTCTTTAATCAATTGATCAAACTGAACGAAAGTGTTGTAAATGATAATACTGTTTATCCAAATGGCATTGTCCCTGAAGTCGCTTATAAAAATGGTGTCCCTCATACTATATATACAAGCACCGTTCCTGATACTATTCTACAAAAATTTTTGAATAAGGATACTTTTATGAAATTATTAGATGCACTTTTAAAAGACAAACAACAAATAGTTACTTTGAAAGATAGTTGCGAGAATGATTATATAAATAACAATATTAGAATTACATTAAATACGCTATTTCATGATAATAATAACTTCTATATAGACAATAAACCTTACAAAATTGTTAATTATCAATGGAATGAAGGTGATTGGCATGTAAGCACAGTTCAATTAAATAAAAATCTCTTACAAAATGCATTGAATCCTGAAAAATCTATCAACATGACAGAATCTGAGAAAGATAGAAATAGTAAGACAATTGATCAAGAATCGAAATTGCTAAAAGAATATATCAAAAATGCCAATATAAATTGTATCGAAGGTAAACAACCTGTTTCTGCTTTTTCTAAATTTATTGCCACAACATTTGCACCGAAAAAGATTGGAATCGCAGCAGAACCGGATGTTCTCTCTATTTATAATAATACTGCAACTAAATATGATAAATCTTTGAGTGGAACGAATGAAATAAAGAAAACTTATCAAAATGCTATCGACTATGTAGTTGGGATCATAAAAAGTAATGAAAAAAATGGGCAAATATTATCTGATTTGAAGAATGGATGTAGTAGAGGCATTAAAGAATTAAAGATTGATACATTTCAGTATATTGGATATTTATGTGTTCCTTTACGTGTTATTCCAGAGGGTGAAATGTATAATATTGCTTCGAATACTCTTATTGGAAATATACTATACCCTAATAACACATTAGATTTCAATATATCTGTTGGAGTAAATGATCTTTATAATAATTTACAAGAAACTGGATTACAACTAAAGCAATTATTGATTAACAATAACAAGCAAATCGGGTATTATATGGATGATAAAGTATATTCTGTTATAGATAAAGAATATACAAAATATAAAATAAATGCGACACAATCAGCTGAACAACTAGGAAAGCAAGCTCCGGATTTAAATCTTGACAGCAGTTATATGAAAATAATGACTAAAATAGCAGAATCTTTAGATAAGATGTCATCAATAATTTATAAAATAACTGACAAAAAATATAAAGCGTTAAATAATAATGATATTGAATATCAAATTGAACGCATTAAAACAAGATTAAGTATGATGAGAGAAATAAAAGAGTTTATCAATAATGGCAACACATTAATCGCCAAAAACAAAGAAGAAAGCAAGAATACTACGTTTATAAAAAATATAGATGCACTGAAAAAATCAGTATTACAGTTATTTGATCTTGTAAATGAACTCAATACGAGTATTGATAAAGTCGATAAATCTAAAAATAAACAACAACAACCATATATAAGAAATCGAACTAGTTCGAATGACTTAAAATATATATATGATGAAATAACCAAACTACGTTCTAAATTCAGTAAAATACCAAGAAATGAAGATAAGAGTAGTAGTTATGAATCAGAGAATACACAAACACAAATTGAAACTAATATGTTATTTCAGTATAATAAATTAATATTTTTGTTACAAAAATTAAGACAAGATAAAAAAAATAATATTTCACAACCTGATGCGACTATTTTTACACAAAACAATTCAAACAAAGTTGATTTTATCAAATTGTGTAAAGATGTATTATTCAATTCATTAAAAATCATGTATTTACAACGCGAATACATAAAAAAATTATATGCGTTATACAAATTAATGTATGAAGTTAAAAGAAATGAGTATTATAAAATACTTAGATCAACTGGTGGAAACAGTAATGAACAGATTGAAAATAAGATTAGAATAAACATTGTCATGCAATTATTTGCATTTGATATGACAATATATCAATCTATACTTGATAGTGAGTTCTATCGTTCTGATTTTGGTACAATAGGACCGACAATGAAACAACATATATTGCAATTGGAGAAATTGGAATTACAAATTAGTAGATATAATATAAAAGATGAAACCGATAAAAATGTAGCGGATTATGATTTGGAATTGATGATCTATACCTCTTATTTATATGTCATATTATACAATAATATCTATTTTCAATTTGTGACATGGGAAATTTTTACAGAAAAAACGAAATATATATTATGTACGTTTACCCAGTATGTATCCAAAAGCATTCGAAGTTATTCTAAATTGAATAATGAATATCAAGGTTTGTTTAAACCAATTGATGAAACGGGTAACAAGGCCCCAATAATACGAAATAGCGAAACGTTATCAACCGTTACGAAAGAACAGTATGAAACGAGATTGCGTAGTGCAGCATCATTATGTTATGATCTTGTAAAAATATATTCACAACTCAATACTATTACATATTATAGAGAATATGAATTATACAAGTTATCAGAGAAATCAAATGATTCTATATGTCAATTATCTAATTATACAATTATCATGATTAATAATATATACAATATTAATTCGAATATTGATTATCCTCCACAATTACTATTAACAAGTCCACAAAAAATAATGTTAGATCAATATAAACAATTTTCTGTCGAAGAATGGGTAATAAAACAAGAGTTATCATCTTATCGTCAAAATACAACAAAACAGGAAGAACTTCTAAAACGTTATAAAGAAACATTAGATTTGATTACGCCGAGTTTATCAAAAACATCTATAAATAAAATATGTTTAAGCTTACTTGATAACAAGACATGTCAACCAAATGTCCAACTAAATGATGTGCGAGTTATAAATGAATATAATATATGTAATTTTCATTCAATCATTGGACCTGGTTCACCTTTTAGAAATGAAGATATAACTGCTATCTTTCAGGAGTTTATTCCTACTACTCATGTTGTTATGATTGGTGGTGCTCCTTATGGAATTGGAACTTCTGTGATTTATACAGATCCTACAAATTATAAAAAATATAATGCAAAAATTATTGCTATATTGAAAAGCATAAATGATATTAAATTGTATACCATTCAAACGAACGATGGCACAAAAATATATGACATTTCAATTCGTTCAATCGAACCTATTCCTTCTCAAACTGTTCCTTCCCCTTCTGTTCAACCTATTAATCATGTTCCTTCTCCTTCTGTTCAACCTATTCCTCCTATACCAGATGATACTTATCCTGATACTCCACGTTCTCCTTTACCTCCTATACCAGATGATACTTATCCTGATACTCCACGTTCTCCTTTACCTTCTCCTTCTGTTCAACCTATTAATCCTGTTCCTCCCCCTTCTGTTCAACCTATTAATCCTATTCCTGGTGATACTCCTCCTCCTCCTCCTCGTTCTCCTATTCCTCCTATTCCAGATGATACTCCTCCTGATACTCCACGTTCTCCTTTACCTTCTCATTCTGTTCAACCTATTATTCCTGTTCCTCCTCCTCGTTCTTCTATTCCTCCTATTCCAGATAATACTCCTCCTGATACTCCACGTTCTCCTTTACCTTTACCTTCTCTGATAAATCCTTCTATTTATTCTGACAGCGATACTGAATCTACTGACAATAATGTTGAAACTCCTGCTAGTGATGTTGAAACTCCTGCTAGTGATGATCATGGTATGAGAAATGCGTTAGCTTATCGTGACGCTATTGCACCAGTTGATCAAACACAAGTTGTTGTTCCAGCTCCTATTGTGCCAGCACCGGTTGATCAAACACAAGTTGTTATTCCAGCTCCTATTGTACCAGGCGTTGTTCCAGCTCCTATTGTGCCAGCACCGGTTGATCAAACACAAGTTGTTATTCCAGCTGTTGTTCCAGCTCCTATTGTTCCAGTTGTTGTTCCAGCTGTTGTTCCAGCTCCTATTGTTCCAGTTGTTGTTCCAGCTCCTATTGTTCCTCTTCAATCAAAAGTAATAATATTTTCTTATGGTGGTAAAGAATGGGAAAATACTGTTAAAAATGCAATAAAATGGAATGCTCAATTACATAAACAAACATACGACAGATGGAATAAAATAGAAACCCAAAATGATAAAGAACAAATCGAGAAAACATTAAAAATGATGAAAATAAAAGTTATTGAAATAAACTATACTGATAATAATCCAATACAACAAGATAATCTTTATATTATACAAAATGTTGATGCAACACAAAATTCGATTACTTTACGATGTGATGATTCAAATGAAAATATAGTATCATATGATTTTGGAAATAATCTTGGTGAATATAATAATCAGAGAAATGATAATAATAAATTAACTAACATTTTTGACAACAATACAAAAATCATACCAGATCATAAATATATAGTTTATCCACGAATATTTATAGATTATTCTAGTTTTGACATAACTAATTTGGATAATATTATTTTTATAGTGAATCATAATAATAATTTCTATAATATATACTTTTCGACACAACAGACCTTTATTTATGATTATAAAAATATAAATACAAAAGAATTTGTCGATACCCAAATATTTGATAAAATCCCTTTCTATAGAATATTTCCATGTAAAGAAATAAATTCCAATTTAATAAAATATAAAGAACAAATAAAACCTCTTGATGGTTCTCTCTTTTTCAATTCTTTTAATAGTAATATTATAATATACGAACAAAATTTGAGAAATGGCGCGGTTTCAAGACCAAGTATCAGAGAAACAATTATAAATACAATGAGACAAATTAAAGACCCCTTATTTCGTAGAATTGAAAGTTATACAGATAATGAATCATTTCCTGAATTATTAAAAAAGAGAGAAGGTATTACTATTATAACAATTCATAAATATACAACAGATCTGCCAAGTCTTTCTACAAAATTAGGAAATAATGTACTGAAAAATAATCTAGGGTTTTATACATTAGACGAAGCAACTAACAAAATAATACTTATAGAACAAACATCTAACCCTGATACACCTGCTGATATGGATCAGACAAATACTGGTTATCATTATAATTATAATACACAATATGAAAAATCAGAAAAATTAATAAGTGATGAATTATTTATTACAACATTATTGACTAATAAAATAATTTGTCCGAGAATTTTTATAGAATATGATACATTTGATATAACAACCCTTTCAAAACTTATTTTTGTTATTGAAACACATAGAGCTGACATGTCAATTGAAAATAGATCCTGTTTATATATTAAAAATACAAAAAATACATTAACATATGATTATAGTGGTAATCCAAGATTTGTAGACAATCATATTTTCGAAGTAATTCCTTTTTATAAAAGAGAATATTATGAAGATGTAACTCATGATATTCTCAGATCTATCGCGAACAATCAAAATGTAACCAAGTATTTTGATAAATATAAAGAAATAAAGAATTCTTTGTTTTTTAATTCATTTTTTATGGAAAATAATATTGTTGTGAATGATGGAACTAATATCGTATATGGAGGCAAAAAAGGTTCTATTCTTCGTGGAGGTGAACCAGATTCAAGTGATCTTATCATAGAAAATATGAAACGTAAATTGGGATCAAAAATCGATAAATTTGTAGGGAAAAAACTAATAGTGCCTCCAGCTATTAATGTTATGAAGGATAAGGATAATAATTTATGCTATGTAATACAAGTATCATTAGATTTACATGAAGGTAGTAAGGATGTGACAAAGAAAGAAAAACAGGTTGCCACTTGTAAAAATAATCATGATAAAATTGTCAATGCATGGAAAATATTGACAAATCAAAGTGGTGAAGCGCCCTTAGCAGTGAAAGAAGAGAAAAATGTTCCAGCTTCAGTTGTATCCAATCGTTTGTCGGTATCAATGAAATAATATTGTATAAACTCATTACGAATTTCTTTTGGGATATAGTTAAAATCGACGAGTAGTTGGTTCAACTTCCAGCGTTCATCAGCATTTTCTCTCTTTAATCGTTCTTGAAAGAAATAAGGGTCATCATAACATTTTTCCGCAGTTTTTGGTCCACATTTCAAAAAGATAGAAGGTATATTATCACTAGTGTCTCCCATTACAATTTTACAGAAAAGATCTTTGGCAGCACATCCATAACTACTCTTCTGTTTTGTCAGATCTTTGAATCCCAGATCGACGAGATGAATATTTTTTGTTGTGGTTAATTGTAGATAGTCTTTGTCACTTGTAATAATATATATTTCTTTGTCACGTCCTTTTTGAGATAAATGTTTTACATAAAGAGCAATACAATCATCTGCTTCTAATGAAGAATGATGAAGAATCAGAGAAACAGAAGCAGATAAGAAAAGTTCATCATATGCCAACTTCATAAAATATGCAATATCGGTGTTCTTCTGGCGAGTCTCTTTATATTCTTTATAATATTGTTTACGCCATATATTTTCTCTCTTACAATCTTTTCCAACAATTATTTTTGCTCCAAGTATATTGAGTTTCTTCGGCAATGAAGTTAATGTATCTATAAATGTCTTCTTGAACTTATCAACGAATAGAGTATTTTCTGTAAACCCTGTTGAGATCATATTATCTTCTGGATTAGTTATCTTCCACCAACGAACAAGAGAGAAATATCGATAAAATACGAAATAACTGCCATCAATGAAAAGATACTTGCTCATATTTGATATATTGTGTCGAATCGTTAAATTGTTAAATTCATATAATATTTTTGCAATTATTATATGAATACTTATACTTCTGTCTTTCTCTCTTTTATTGAAAATTATATATCATAAGTATCAGAATCTTCCATAAATAATGATACCTTGTTGTCTATTTTTTTTTGTGAATTAATAAAATCAGTTTCGTTCGATATAACTATACATCTTTCTTTCGCTCTTGATATTGCTGTATATATTGCTTTTTTTTCGATGATAGAACATGATGGTTCAATTAAATATATAACATTTGGATATTGACTTCCTTGTGATTTATGAACGGTAACACAATAATTTAACACAAAATTTTCGTATAAATCATCGACGCTAATTTCGTCTCGTTTATCCATATCATTTGCACCACCAATATACTCAATTGTAACTATTATTCCATCAAAATCTTTGATTTCAGCTTGTTCTCCATTTGCTCTCATTTGTTTACTTGTATAATCATTTTCTGTTCGAATTATTTTGTCACCCACTCTAAATATATTATTATTCTCATATTTATGATTTGAAGGAATAATATAATATTCTATATCTTTTATTGGATTAAATATATTTTGTAAAATAAAATTCAAACTTGCAGTGTTAAATGTAAATGTTTGTTTATTAAAATTAGTAATAAATTTTGTGTTTTCTACATTAAAATGATGTTCATTAATAAAATCTATTAAATATTGTGTATTTATTTCATTATTACTTAAAATGAATGGTCCTTGATCTAATAAAATCATTGAATTATCTATAAAATCATTTCTTTTTAATATTTGATTACTACACATTTTTAATATATTTTTTACTAATCCTCCATTATTTTGTCTTTTTATCGTTTTTAATTTAGTTACAGCAAACATGTTAGTTTTTATTAATTGAAATAATATTTGTCCAGCACCGATAGATGGCAATTGGTCTACGTCGCCTAGTAATATCAAACGTGAATTAAAATATTTACATGCCATTAAAATATCACCAAATACAAACATATCTAACATTGAAACTTCATCTATCTCAAATAATCCAATGTCATAATTATATTCGCATAATGATTCGCAATTACAATGGCGTTTGTGTTTTTTTATGTTCGGTACAGTTTGATATAATGTTCGGTGACAAGTTCCAGATATATTAATATTATAATGCTCAGTATTCTGTGAACGTTGCATATTAATAAATGCTAATCCTGTTGGTGCTAATAATCCAATTGTATTAGGATTTACATACTTATTAGTATCTTCTTTATATTTTTTTGGACACAGTTTTTCTTTTTTATATAATTCAGAGAATACGAAATTAATACATTTTAAAATTTCGGTTTTGCCTGTTCCAGGTGGACCAGTTATAATTGAACATTTATTTTTAACAGACTTTACAACGCTTTCCCTTTGTTCTAGTTCAAATGAAAAATTTGGGTTACCTAATGCTAACTTTTGTCGTTGTTCATAAATATTTATTTGGTTTTCTATTATATCATTATTAATATCATCATACTCTTGATCATTGTATAACTCTATCATTAAATCTGTCATTTTTTTTTCAAGATTTAGCAAGTATTCAGTTGTCTTGTATATTATACTTTTACCAAATATATCTTTCATTTTATCAATTTTTTTATTAATAATAATTTTATCTATATATTCTATAAAATTATCTGGTCTTTGCTGTCTTTTTTCACAAAAAATCTTCATTTCCTTAGTATACCTCCATTTGGGTATATATATTGCGTTCATCTTTCTTAAAAATAAATCATACGACCACTTTTCCAATTTAATTTTAAAATCGATCAATAATATATACACATCGCAAATTTTTTCTGCTTTATCATATGATATTAATTGGTATTCTTGAGAAATAAAATGAAATGGATTTTTATATATATTTTCAATTTCTAAATTCGAATTTTGACATTTTTTTAGGGTTTGTTCAATTTTATTCATTTGAGACATATATAATTTACATCTATTGAAAAAATGATCCATATCAATGTCAACTGTTTTGTAACACAGTTTTGTAAAATTGTCAGAATTGTTTTTTTTATTTAAATACGATATCGTAGAATTATATCTGTCTATAAATTTTAAATACGATATAGTTTTTTGTTGTTTTTCTTTGTTTATACTCGTAATATTTTTATCATAACAATTGATAGATGTTTCAATTTGTTTATTATTATTATTTACAAAACCCAAATGATATATTATTTGCTTATTTTCAACCGTTATTTCCAATATAATATAGTATAGAACTCCATATTTTATTAATTCTCCTTTATCGTGTGGGGTTGATTTAATAGATTTTTTACTAACATTGATCAATGACTCGTCTTTTAATTTTATATACAAATTATCTGTATTAGATATACTATGTATTTTTCCAATTTGATCACAATAAGTGACATTTATTCCATAATTCAAATTTCTTGTTGCAACGGTTGATGTTGATGAAATTGAATACATTGTAATTTTTGATTATTGTTAAAATATGATTTACCATTTAATATATATTGTAATATATATTAAATAAATCACATCTATGTGCTATTTCAAAGAAAATGAAAATCATGTTCTTTCTCTCTTTTATTGAAAATGGAAAATTAAATATCAAGACTGATAGAGTTTTTGTCAGATTTGGGACGTCGTTTGCTACGTTTTGGCATACCTCCGTCTCCTTGTAAATCCTTCAAATCAGATATACTAATAGTGCTATCATTATTATTTTTTTGTTGTTCTTGAATACTGATAGTCTTTGTCTTCAATCCAGAGAGAAGATCAGAGATATCGCTGGGTCCTCGCATTTCCATTCGCTTGCCCGGTTCATCAAAATTCTCTCTAAAATTGATTCCATCATCAAAAGCAGGACGAGTGTTGGAGAATCGACTATAATCACTTGCTCCCATTGAAGATGAATTATTACCAGGTCTATTCGCCATTGGATCACGATTTTGTGTTGACATTGGTGGTGGAGGAGGACCATCATTGCTCATAATACCATTCATAAAACCAGATAATCCAGGACTCGATTGTCCCATAGAATTGACAGCAGCAGTTTGAAATTGTCTCATTAATTCTGGATTTTGTCTGAGAATATCATCCATTCCAGGCATAGAAGATTTGAACATAGTATTTGTCATATGAACCATCATGGCACTGCCACCCAATTGAAAAAGGAGTTTTAGTTCTGGCGCCAAAGATGCACGCGATTTGTATTTATCGTGTAACTCAGAGAAAATATCATCATAGTCGTTAAGATTTTCATTGATCTGGTCGCTCCATCCTTCCAATTTAATGTCAAATGGATCAAAACGATTATTCAAGAATTCAATCCCATTGATACATGCCATCAACATATTTCCTTGGAATTTCATAGAGTTCTGTTTTGACTTTTCTTCCATAATCATTTCATATTCTCCCTGCATTTCCAAGAGTGAAGATTCCATAGTATACTTCTTTGTAAGGTTGACTCCTTTTGCCTCTAAACCTTCCAATTTTCTCAGAAACTTGAATTTCTCTCTTAACATATCTTCTTTAGACATTTGTGGTTGAGAAGGAACTGCTTTGTCTGGATTGACAGGGATATTATTGAATTTGGAGAATCCATCCCATGTTTTCTTATCATTTTCTGTAGAAGCAGTAGCATGTCCTAAATTACTACTGGAACCACTGTTTGAATGAATAGTTTTGGATTCATCTGAGAACCGAACACCATTATTACTATTACTGTTTCCAATATTAAATATGTCTGATTTGTGTTCATAAGATTTACCGAACATATCATCGTCAACTAGATTATTCAATTCATTTTCTAAACTATTAATATCTTCTAATTCGACCTTCTTTGAGCTATCTTTGATTTTGTCGTTCATTAAGAGTTCTAATCCACCACCACAATTGCTCAATTTCATTGGTGCATCTAAACTTTCTGACAAATTAGAAATATCGATAATTTCTGGATCCATTGCTTATAAAGGATTAAGAACATTTAATTTTAAGTATTACGAATGAAATAATAATATAATTTAAATTCAATCCATTTCTCAAATAATGATTTGAAATAAGTAATCCAATTTATTTTATTATAAAAAAAGTTATAATAAAATATTATCCGGTTAGTATTAGTATTATTTATTAATTATTCAATTATTTTACTCTGCGAGTTTTTTCTTCACCACTTTGCGAGGCTTTTTCGGTTCAGTTGTTGCGATGCTTTGAATAGTATTCGTTTCTTGAACATTTACACTTGCAACACCAAACTCTAGATCAGTCGCAGAAGTTTGTTGAGTGCTTACAGAATGATCATCTTCGTCATCACAATCTGAGTCCTCGACTGCTACTTCACTTGAAATTTCCAATACAGATACTTGTTCTGCGACTGGTGTTACAAATACACGTTCTTGTTGTTGAGGAACAGGACTTGGTGATCGAGATCGTTCTTCTTTAGAAGCTGGTCGCACTTTGAGAAAGCATTGACCAATCAATTGCGCTCTCGGTTTTTGAACCATTGCTTGAACAAGTTTCCAAGTCACTCCAAACTTACCATTGGCAAACCAAAGTCCACCGCATGTCATTAGAACACTTACTTGGGTTGCTTTTGGAATCAACTCAACAGGACTTATTCCATTAGTATTGGGAAATAGTTTTACACCATCATCATCATATACTTCACATCTCCAAACACCTTCCCAAACAGGAAGTTTGACTTTTAGTGAAGGAGATTTACTCAAATCAGGTTCACCTGTATTTCTGTCCTTGCTGTATTTCAGCATTGGTGAATACAATGCTTCAACGACTTCAGCACTTTTGTGTAATTTGCCAAACCATTCTTTTGAGTTGGCAAGCGCATCAGCCTTTATTTTTTGTTCAAACAGCTTCATGTTTTCCAAGAAGGCTGTTGCTTCATCATTTTTATATTCATCGGTGGGAAATTGGAGTGACATATCGAATTTTCCATTGCCTTTGCCTGATTGTGGATCAACAAAATCAGATGCTCCCCATGTCAACATGACAGGAGTAGACAAATTGAGACGAGTGTTCGTCTTTCTATTCAAGATATTCACACTTTTTCCACCAGCACCCCCTGCTTTGGGTGCGGTATATTTAATAATTTCACAATTGAATTGGGTTGCGTCAATAACGGTTTCTGCCATGTTGCTTAATGATAATATACTTTACGTTGGAATCTTTAAATCAATTTTTTTATAATTTATATTTGAACATAAGACTGACATGACAAGACAATGCAAATTTCGTTTTAAACATATTAAATAAAATAAATATTCAAAAGAATAGTATTGGTATAATATATACACAAATGCTAAATAAAACACAGAATCCTATTGATTTTGTAATTTCAAACAATGAAATACTTCCACATGTTGCTATGCGAACCAAAAAAGAAAAACCCAATTTAGAAAAATTCACCCCTGACAATTATCATATTATATATAAAAATAAGTATACTATTCCACAGATCAAGGCACAATTAAAGGTCGTTAAAGAAAAATTGTCAGGAACTAAAATAGAATTATTAGATCGTCTATACGAATATTATAAAAATATATATAACAATTATAAGCATGCTGTTCTCATACAGAAAACATTCAGAGGAAAACTGCAACGTAATTTGAATATCTTTCGAGGAGATGGATTTAAGAATAGAAGTATCTGTGTGAATGATGAGGATTTCTTAACAATGGATGAGATGAAAAAAATCGATGCGAATCAATTCTTTAGTTATACTGTAAATGGTGTTACGTTTGGTTTTAACATAATTTCAATTTACAATATAATTACTAAATCATGTAAAGGGTCTCCACAAAATCCATATAATAGAGAACTTATTCCAAATGAAGTAATCAATGATATTTATAAAATCATAAAAATTGGCAAGGCAATGAATAGACCAATCGAAGTATATATTCCGTCTGTATCAGAGAATACTCAAATAAGTTCAGCAAAAAGAATTGAATTGCGAGCATTGGATATATTTCAGTATATTAATTCATTGGGAAATTATAGTGACTCTAGTTGGTTTCTCTCTTTATCGAGAGCTCAATTATTCAAATTATATAGAGAATTATGTGATATTTGGAATTATCGCGCCAACTTGTCAGCTGAGATCAAGATTAATATTTGTCAACCTAATGGAAATCCTTTTATAAATGATCGGCTCCATATTAATGTTGATTATAATTTACAGCAAATACAAAGCAAATTGTTGAATATATTCGACAGAATGGTACATTCAGGCATAGATACAGACTCCAAGGTTTTGGGATCATATTATATTTTAGCATCATTAACTTTAGTCTCAGATAATGCTAAGAATGCGATGCCATGGTTGTATCAATCTGTATCTTATATGTAATTTGAGATAATTTGATAATTTGAGATAATTTGATAATTTGAGATATTTTGAGATATTTTGAGATAATTTGATAATTTTATAAATTTTTATATAATTTATAAAATTAGTTTGGAATTTTTTATATTTAGGACAAATTATTTTGAACATCGAAATCAATAACAATGAGAAATATATAATATATATTGTTGCGTTAAATCACTTAAAAAGATTATGTTTAGATACATTATAAAATGCCAAGAGTGACTAAGTCAACCCCTGCGAAAGAAGTGTCAACTTCCAGTTCTATTATTTCCGATAATATTCAATTATCTGGTGTAGCAGTGCCTGCACCAGTCAAGACTCCAAGAGCAAAGAAAGCAGCAAAGGAAGTTGCTCCTGTTGTCGATATTGTTTCTGTTGCTTCTACTACTACACCCCTAACAACTGAATTGGTTGAGGAGAATATTGTTTTGGAGCAAGTTGCTCTTGATGCTGACCCAACATTGATTGTTCAATCATTGGAGTTTTTTGGAAAGCTTCAACAATTGGGAGTTTTGATTTCTTCGATCAAGACTGAATATCGTTCATTGGAGAAGAAGTGGACTCGTGACTTGAAGGCAGCCCAAAAGAAGGGTGGAAAGTCAAAGCGCAAGCAAGGAGTTGCTGGTGCTCAAACACGTGCTCCAAGTGGATTTGTGAAGCCCACCCGCATCAGTGATGAGTTGGCTATCTTCTTGGGAAAGGAAACTGGAACCGAGATGGCAAGAACATCAGTGACTCGTGATATTAATGCTTATATCCGTTCAAACAGTCTCCAAGACGTTGATAATGGAAGAAAGATCATCCCAGATAGCAAATTGGCCACTCTTTTGAAGTTGACCAAGGAGGATGAGTTGACATACTTCAATCTCCAAAAATACATGAGTCCTCACTTCCACAAGAACGTCAAGGTTGATGCTACTGTTGCACAGGTTCAGGTTGAGGTTGTTTAAAAAATTATAACAAAAATACAAAAATATAAATAAGTTTTCGAATTAATTATTCCACAAATTATTATAAACAATCGTTTATAATGATTCATTTTCAAACTCAAAATTCAATTACTTATTTTAAAAATCCACCAAGAGCAGTTCCAACAGAACATTCTATACCAGACACACTACCAGAAACAACCGGATCTGGTGGTGGTATTACTCCAGTAAATATTTGGTAAGCTTCCGATGGAGCTGCTCCATTTTGTTGAATATTATTTGCTTCATCTCTACCCATTAATAACATATATGCTAAAGTTGTTGGATAAATTGATTGAATGTAATCAGGTGTTACTGGTTGTATACTGTTGGTTGCTGTTTGATTCATCATATCACATGCAGTTGGTAAATAATTTTTAACATATGAACCATATGGCCATTTACCATTTGTAATATAATATTCTACTTCATCATCTGATACGAACGGTTCAATCCCCGAAACAGATTCTGCAGTATTACAAAAATCACCTTTCTCCGGATTTATAGCAACGCCGTCTGGACAACCTGTTTGAGTATTTCTAAATTTAACGTAATTATTTATTGTCGATTCACTCCATTTATTATTTGGCGAAACAGGTTTTATATAAGCGTATTCAGTTAACGTATCAGCACATGCTTCTGTCATAGTAAACCCTTCTTTAAATGATGGTATCAAATAAATAATAAAAATTATTCCTAAAATAAGTAATATTATATTTTTATGTCGAATAATAATTTTTCTCCATGTTTTTGGTATCATAATATATTCTTGGTATATTATAATACTTCTGTATGTCGTCCATAGTATGAGAATTGATCAATATTATATTTATATATAATCACCAAAGTTCGGTCCTCCAGTATCATTTGGACCAATGAGAAATAGTCGCAACAACTTATTTTTACTAAAATGAGTTTGATAATTCAAAACATCAGAGAAAGTGATTAATTCTTCTTCTTCTGTCAATTGATATCTTGGATTCAAAATATAATTCACAGCAAACTCTTCTGTCAATCGTTGAGTCTTCAATATCTCAATTAAATTATAACGATAGATATTTTTGATTAAATTATTAATACTTTGCTTTACACTTAATTGCTTTTTATTATCAGCTATTCTAGAATCGACTGAGTGATCCATTATAGTATTATTATTATTATAATACTTATTTATATTTTTCTTGATTATATATTATCACTCCAATTCACATAATGTCATTCTTAAATTATTACGAAGATTGACATGTTCTTTCTTTAATTGTAAAAGAGAATCCTGTAAACATCGAATCCCTTTAATAAAGTCCGGTCGATTATAATGAGAACTAATAAAATTACAAAGATTCATTTGATAAGAAGGATGATTATGATTTGATTGAAAGAGAGAAACATTATTTATTTTTAACCACTGAAAAAAGTCCTGATAATAGAACATTAATATATTCGTGATTACGTAATATGCTAATACGTTAGTATTCTCTCTATATTTCATTTTGACAGAAGAATTACGAGAGAAATTCATAAGATCCTCATATTTGACTGACATATAGTTGAGAACTTTTACCATTTGAAAGCAGGAATAAATTTGTTCCAAATAAATAAACATTTCACATTTTTCAATAAATACAGAAGTATGGTTTTTATCAATATAGACATTTCCTAGCCTTTTTGTTCCTATTGTAATATAATAACTAGTAAATACTGCATTCATAATTCTCGCCCAGAACTCAGTATATGCTTCGAATAGATTGACAGAAGAGTTCACATTGAAGATTTGTAGTATTCTCTCTTTTGTGTTATAATCATCTTTACCAGAAAAATCCAGACCAAATCCATGAAATGTCTCATGTATGAATACTTTGAACCATTCTTCTTTTCTGTAAATCACTATATCATTATTACTTCGACAAGTATATGTATATGCTGTGTTAACATTATTCTCATCCAAAATAGAGTGTTTGTGTTCACCATGTGGATGAGGCAATAGTTTTTCCATGCTTGTAAAATAAACGAATACGTTCAAATTAACAGAACATATCTTGGATGATTGTGTATGTAAAATATATAACCACATTAACATTCTCTCTGCATATTCATTGTATACTGCGATCTTATTATGATTGGTTGTAATGAAAAATATTTGTATTTTTCGATGAAAGAGAGAAAACTTATATTTGATAGAATACAATGAATGAGCATGAATATAATCTTCTATATGCTTTGGTGTTGCTCCATCTGTAAATATGGAAGATTTAGGTATATCATTCATATTTTTTATTTGTGATACAGTAGGTTGAAATGTGCCTCGTAATTTTCTCACATATTTGTCTGATTTGGTCAATTGTTCTAATAAATATTCAAATATATTGTGTGTCTGTTTCGACGTTTTTACTCCAGTGTATAAACATTTATTTTCTATAAAAAAAGTGATCAAATCTGTGCTCTTTTTATTTAACATATATTAATATAATATATATTATTACAATATATATTATAAATGTATTTTTGGTGGCATTTTTTTCAATAATAATCTCTTTACTTATTATATGTCTTCAGATGAAGGGTTATTAATATTATGCGTTCTCGTATTACTATTTGTAATTTTATATTTCATTAGGATCAGTAAAATGCCAACAAACCCATCTGTTTATGTTCCTGTTCCAGAACCATATTGTCTTCATTCAAAATATGGATGTTGTCCTCTAAGCCCAAACCCAAGAAATGATCCATATGGAACGAATTGTTAAATCATGTTTGAATAATTCTTTTACACCTTTTTACATTTCAAACGCCGTTTATTTTTCTTATATAAAATTATGAGTTTTGTATAAGTTCTCCATTTTTATAATAATTATAAGTTGGTGTATATCCAGATTTGTTATTTTTACTAAAAATTTCAACTCTGGAATTTGGGTGTTTTATTGATTCATTTATAGCATCTTCCTTTAATAATAATATAATCATATCTTCCCATTCACTTCCATAAAATAATACATATACAAAATCCATTTATTTATGTATTATTTTATGGTTTTATATTATAATAATCTGTATTTGAAATATAAAAATGTGTAAAAGAATTATTCAAAAAAGAGAGAAAATCATAATCATATTTCATTTCATTTCATTTACTATAAGTTATCAAGAGATCTCTTACACTCATTAATTCTTCTGCTTGATATTCTCTCTTTTTTAAAGGCGCATAAACTAATTGTGATTCATTCGTAGATATTAATACTTTCTTAAATGTTGGGTTCTGTGTAAATTTGGCATACAAAGCATCTCTTAGATTACGTGATTCTATTTCTTCATTATATACTCGATCAATTTGGATACTCTTATCTCTTTTGTAACCCTTTAGTTCTCCGTGCTGTGTGCCTTTAAATAGTTTTCCAGGAGTTTTTGTTCCAATAAAAATTGCCAATTCGACACTTTTAGATAATTCATTGGTGTGTCTATCCATAGTATTCATTATTACCTCCGAATCATTAGTGCCTAATGCAAATTTACTATAATATCCAGGATTATCTTCTTTGAACTTACATGCTTGTATATAATGCTGTACACTTGCCCAATAATATCCATTTAATTCATATTGATATGCTTTCAAAACACCTTTTTCATTGAGATCTGTCCCGGTCCAATTATTATCTAATATACATCTCCAGTTATCTATTGTTGAGAGAAGCATATAATCTATCTTCTTTTCGAATGGCATTATCTCTCCACGAACAGTTCCTGGAAACTTATTATGAGAAGAAGGACAATATATTAGTATCTTTACTCCGTCATATTTTCGCATAATACCAGAAACAACAACATCTTCCAGATCAATATCTTCTCTTGATTCACCATAAGCACTGCCACGCTTCTTGATTTCTTTGTGAAAATGCTGCCATTCTGGAATACGACTAAAATTACCTTCTACGTTTTCAACACATTTATATGATATTATATTCTTCAAGTCATATGGTAATTCCTTAAATGTAAATATTTTTTTATTTTTATAACTAACGAGACTATATTTATTCTTCAGTTCAGAGAACTCTAATAAAATGTAGTATTCTGGTTGAAACTTCGATAAGGTTTCATCTTTGATACCACAATCAATTGTTCCTTTCAAATCATTCTCTCTATTTGAATCTTCAGAGAAAAGAATAAACTTAACCTTTAACAACTTCTCCAAGAAAGAGAGAGTATATTCATCGATACTATAATTTTTTGACATAATATAATCTTTCATCTGTTCAACTGAATCGATAGTTCTCATATATTCAAATTCTTTTTTCAATGTCTTCAATTCATTTTTTTGAATCGTCAATAATTCGATTTCCTTTTTCAATCGATTGTATTCTTTGATCTCAAAATCCTGTAATTTTGTGGCAGTAGCCTTCTTCTGTTTCAACTCCTTTTTATATTCTTCCTTTTTTCTCTCTTCTATCTCTAATTTCTTTTGCGTTTGTTGATAATATTTCATTGATTCATTATATTTCATCTTCTGTCTATGAAAATAGGATTCTATAAACTTGGAATCGCCCAGCTTTTTACGCAACTTCTTTTCAAATGTTTGTTGTCCAATTTGTTCGAATGCTGATTGTATGGCATGAAAGAAGTTATCTTTGTCAGAAATATCATAATTTTCATTCTTCATAAACTTACTAATCCAATTCAAATCGTTCTCTCTTTTAATCAAATCAGCAATCTCTTTTGTTTCTTCTTTTAATAATTCAGGTCCTCGAACGTCTCCCATTAATGTAAATATATCTTTTCTGTATTCAGGTATAACATATTCTACTGCGGGAGAACGACCCCCTCTTTGTTTACCTTTTTCAAAATTGGATTCATCATCACTATCATTTTCTTCATCATCGTCATCATCATCACTATCATCTTCGGTGTTTTCAACTACAATTGGAGGTAATCTATTCTCTATTATAAATGAATTATCTATCCAACTCCATAGTAATGGCTGCTCAAATAAACGATAGTTCTTGATATCATTGATATCATTTTTATTTTCTTTGTTTACAAACTTGTATAATTCATTTTTCAAAATCTCATAAACACCTATTTGAAGAGCTGTTCTTTTCTTTGTGACAAAGTATATTGGAAAGTATACAACTCCTGGATTATATGTTTCATAATTTACTCTTGCATTTCCTATTGCGATTACGATGCTTACTTTGGGTATTTGAGCATTTTCTATTTCGAGTTCATATAATATAGACTGTTTTAATGCATCTTCTTTTTCCAGTCGACTCAATTCTTTATATGTTATATTCTTATTTAAACGAGATACTACCATAGATTAAATAAGTTTTTAATATTTATATCAATAAATATTAAAATACTAAATATCACATTTTCAAATCCATAAACTGGAAAATGTGATAATTCGTTATACACTAGGATACTTTGATACTTGCTTTAAACAGCAGGTTACGAACATAATATACACAATAATAGAAGAGAGAAGAGAGAAGAGAGAAGAGAGAAGAGTATCATAGTTCAAAAATATCCATAAATTTAAAAATGGATTTATTTGTTATACTTGGATACTGTTTTAGTTTCAAAGCAGCAAGTTGTTTAATTAATACATGATAAGATAACTCTCCAAATATACTATCTATGAGATAACCTTCAAACCACGCCTTTTTATATAAGATCGAAATATTCTCAACAATCTCGTCAACAATTGTCTTCTTATTTTCTATCAAAATCAGAGAAAAGAATTCTTGAAATAGCTTATTAACTATTTCTATAATACAACTCGTATCAATTGTACCAATTTTGACAATATTCATAATGAATGAACTAAATGCCTTTACTCGATCATTTTCTTTATTCAGTTTACATAATTGATCATAATCAGAGAGATCTGCCGTCTTTTGTTCCTTAAAGCAATCCATATAATGATCTATTCTGTTATTTAGGATGGTAAGCATAATAGGGTTATTACCACATAATTCAGTATATAAATTTGCATATATTTCTGAATAAAACCGGTTCTCTGAAGCAATATCGCAAATAATGTTACTAATCAATTCTATGTTATCTAAATCACCATTAATATATATATTCTCTAGTAATTCTTTGATTGCTGCTTTTTTCTCAATATAATTTTTTTCTGTCATCATATTCAAGAGAGAACGAATATTTACAATTTCTATATCGAATCCAATCTTTTGTTCTATTTTTGTGATTTCGAATGAACGAATTGTGTCCCAATCATCATCATTAAGTATTTCAGTAGGTTGTAATTTTTTCTTATTTATTCTAATTATGGAAGGCATTTTCGTTGTTGTTGGATTATTCGTGATTCCATTGCGTTTATTGAAAATTGGAGTTTTCACATAGGTTGGAGACCCTACTTTTGCTGCCAAATCATTAATTATGAAAAGTGTTTCCTGTGGTATATGACATACAAACCCATCAAATGATATTTCATTAATTTCTTTTAATGAATATTTTCTTGGTATTAGTTGTGTCATACAATATTATATAACCTTTATTTTTTTTTATATCTTTTGTCATTATAATATATTATGGTTAATGTGCTTAAAAAATACTTTGTAAATATGAATATATGACAGAAATAAATAATTGTGAAAATATACCAGAATTTACTGTTAATTCTTGGGATGAATTAAATGTTCCTACACAATTATTGCGAGGTATATATGCATATGGATTTGAGAATATGAGTCCTATTCAAAAGAAAGCCATTCAACCAATGATTATGGGACGTGATATCATCGCGCAAGCGCAGTCGGGAACCGGTAAAACGGCGACATTTACAATTGGTGCATTGTCGAATATCGATTTGGAATCGAATCACCCACAAGTATTAGTTCTCTCTCCTACGAGAGAACTGAGTAAACAAACTGCTGCGGTATTTAATGGAATCGGTTGTATGATGAATGGATTACAAGTTCAAACATTGGTCGGCGGTAGTTCAGTTGACGATGATTTATCTATTTTGAGAAATACGCCTCCTCACGTTGTTGTTGGATGTCCAGGAAGAGTATTCGATATTTTAAAGAAAAATCAAAAAATTTGTAAAAATATTAAAGTCGTCGTCTTGGATGAGGCCGATGAAATGTTGTCATTTGGTTTCAAAGAACAGGTATATAATATACTTCAATTATTGGATAAAGACATACAAATTTGTCTTTTCAGTGCAACTTTGCCAGATTATATTCATACTATCATCAATAAAATTATGAAAAATCCTATTAGTATTCAAGTTAAATCAGAACAATTGACATTGGAAGGTATCTCTCAATATTACATTGCGATCGAAAATGACCAACAAAAGTATGCTACACTGAAGGATCTATATTCATTAATTTCTGTGAGTCAATGTATTATATATGCTAATAGTCTACAAAGAGTATCGGATCTATATGATGCCATGTCTACAGATGGATTTCCTGTATGTTGTATTCATAGTAATATGGAGAAAGAAGAGAGAGATCAGGCATTTACTGATTTCAAAGTTGGTAAATATAGAGTCATGATCTCATCTAATGTCACTGCAAGAGGTATTGATATACAGCAGGTTAGTATAGTCATTAATTTCGATTTGCCAAAATGTACACATACATATCTTCATCGTATTGGTCGTTCTGGTAGATGGGGACGAAAAGGTGTTGGAATCAATTTCATTACAAGACGTGATGTAGCAAAAATACGCGAAATCGAAGCACATTACGCAACACAGATCAATGAATTACCAGGCAATTTGGATAAACTATTGATCTAATTAATTATTGTCAAGGATAACGCATATATTTCATATTATATATTTATTATATATAATATGTCCAAAGTAATAAAACAGAATAATTTATTCACTAGGTGGAATAATGCGGTGATATGCTGTATTGCCAAAGGAGAAGAACTATATATTATTGAATGGATTCTGTATCATTTGGCGATGGGATTTCAAAAAATATATATTTATGATAATAATAATAATCGTGCTCGGTTACCAATTTTTCTTTCTAAACAAAAAGAGTTTCCACTAATAAGAAAGAAAATTTATATTATCCATTTTCCAGGAAAAGTGAAACAGATTCCAGCATATAATCATTTTTTAAAGTATTTCTCTCATTTATGGAGATGGGTTGCCTATCTTGATTGCGATGAATTTATAACGATCAATAACCCCCAATTATTACCGATTAGACGTTTTTTATCGAAATTTTGTCGTCAAGGCGCATTAGCAATACATTGGCGACTATTTGGAGATAGTGGACAATCGAAATATACGCCGATAAATTTAACTGAACGATTTACACAATGTGAAACTAAATTGAATGAACATGTCAAATGTATTTCTGTATGTAATCATATATATCGAATGTCTGATCCACATTCACCGATATTAAAAAAAAATAGAATACAACACGATTATTTAGGTAGAATAACTAATGGTCCAGTTAATCAAATAGGTCTCAATGATCCAACTATAGGAGTCTATATCAATCATTATTTCTGTAAATCGAGAGAAGAATGGGATTATAAAAGAAGAAGAGGTATGGCAGATAATATGAGAATAAGAAGTGATATAGAATTTGATAATCACAATAAAAATGAGACAACTGATATTTTCGCTTGTCAGTTTTATAAATCAATTACTTAATATATTTTATTTCTCTGATTTCTCTGATTTCTCTGATTCTATCATTCATTTATTCTATCTTTTTCTATGATTCTATATTTTCTCTGATCTCGTTAAATACCAAACATAAATAATCATGGCATATATTATTTATGTCATCACCAACGTCAAGAATGAAATCGAACATAGAAGAGATTAATGATTATTTTCAATTACCTATTTCATTGAACCCCAGTAAAATGGAACTGAATGAAAGTATTACGACCGATCTAGAGTTGAAAAATACATATGACGCTTCTAGTATTCCATTATATAACTATGTATTTCAACCAAAGACTTTGTTCGGAAAGAAGATTCTAGAACAAAATACAAAGTTTTACACAACAGATGTGAAATACTTAAAAGATACACAAACATTGTATAAGAAATTTAAATCCAATGAAAATGAGTCAATTGCTGAAGACTACTTAGAAATAATGGCAATCTGGGATGAAATCAAGAATGATACGAATTTTAAAGAGAAATATCACTATTTAGAATGGAATTATAAAATATGTGACTCTTTGAATATGTCTACTGAGTTCTTACAAGTGATGAGTATATATAATCTAGCATCACCTCTCATGTCTTTGTTAATGCCAGTTTTTATATTGATCATTCCATTTTTCGTAATACAAATGAAAGGATTGAAATTGTCAATAACAGAATATATTGAAATTCTAAAACAGATTGCCAAAAATAACGCAATCGGTCAATTATTCACACATTTTAATACTGTTACTTCAGATAAGAAGATCTATTTGCTAGCTAGTGCAGTATTTTACATATTTTCGATTTACCAGAATATTTTAACATGTCTTCGTTTTAATGAAAATTTGAAGAAGATACATCATTTCTTTGACAGAATAAGTAATTATATTCAACACACAGAAGATAATGTGAATAATTTGCTTCTATATACGACAAAATTAAATACATATAATGAGTTTAATACACATGCAACAACTCAACTATTGGCGTTATCTGGATTAAAAGATAATCTGAAACATATCACACCATATACCCTTTCTGTAAACAAGGTTGCTCAATTTGGTAAAATAATGAAGGAATTTTATGCGATCCATACTGTCGAAGAGTTGAATGATGCGTTCATGTGGTCATTCGGTATAAATGGATATATCGATACAATTGATGGAGTTGTAAAGAATATCTCTGAACATCATATATCTTTCTGTAAGTTTGAGAAATCAAAACCAAAAGCAAAATCTGGTAAAAAACAATTAAAGAAAAACCTATTTAAAGGCGCATATTATCCCGTTCTAAAGGATGCGAACCCAATACGCAATGATATTCACTTAGACAAGAATCTTATTATTACAGGACCTAATGCTTCTGGAAAAACTACTATTTTGAAATCTTCTCTGATTAATGTCATCCTGAGTCAACAAATTGGTTGCGGATTCTATTCTTCTGCAAATATTATTCCATATAAATATATTCATTGTTATTTGAATATTCCAGATACTTCAGGGAGAGATAGTTTGTTCCAAGCGGAAGCGCGTCGTTGTAAGGATATACTAGATATTATTCATGAGAATATAAATGAAACTCACTTCTGCGTTTTCGATGAATTATATTCTGGAACAAATCCAGATGAGGCCGTATCAAGTGCAAAATCATTTATGAAATATTTAGTGAAAATTAACGGTGTAAACTGTATGTTAACGACACATTTTATAGATCTGTGCAAACATTTAGAAAACCATAAACAGTTTAAAAATTGTCATATGGACACAAAAGATAATATTGATAATGAGTTTCAATACACATATATATTAAAAGATGGCATCTCACACGTTCGAGGAGGGATGAAGGTATTAAGAGATATGGATTACCCAAAAGAAATTATTGATGATCATGATTTGTTATAATTCGTTTTCTTTATGAATATATAAAATATTCTATTTATAAAATGAGCTGTTCTTTATTTACTATCCCATATATCACATTTTTAGGATTATCTTTATTATTGATAGCTGGATTAGCAGTCTTTCTAATTAAGAGAATGAATAACCAAAATAACAAGTTTTCTTCTATTGTAGGAGTAGTTACTTCAATGGCAGAAGAACTGAATCGTTTAAAATCTCTCGTTACTAACGTGTTGACATCTTCTGGAACAAAATATGATACTACAGGAACTACTAAAGAAATACATTTAACCGAACCATCATTAGTTGCGGTTTCAGACGAAGAGGATGAGGATGAAGATGAGGATAAGGATGAAGACGATGATGAAGATGAAGATGAGGATGAGGATGAAGACGATGATGAAGATGAAGATGATGAAGATGAAGATGATGATGATGATGATGAAGATGAGGAAGATGATAAAAAAATAAAATATATCAATTTGTCTGATGATAATACAATAAATAATGTAGAAAAAGAAAAAGATAATGATAATGATAACTTCATTCAACCAGAAATCAGTCTTAACTTTATTGATGAAGAACCAATTATTGAAATAGTTGAGCAAAAAAGCGTTCCAATAGAAGATGATCATGTTGTTTCTCCGATAGAAGTAGAAATTGAAGAGATCTCAGTGCCTGAAGTATTGCCTGAAGTATTGACTGAAGTATTGACTGAAGTATTGACTGAAGTATTGTCTGAAGTATTGCCACAAGTATTGCCACAAGAATTGCCTGAAGTATTGACTGAAGTATCGACTGAAGTATTGCCACAAGAAACAGATATTCAAATTGTAGAAGATGATGTTGTCCCCACAACGACACCAATTGTAAGTTCTAGTAAAGTCAATTACAAAAAGTTATCTCTGGACAAACTTCGATCTCTCGTTATTGAAAAGGGATTAGAAGGAGGAACTGGAACTGATGATTTTGCTAAATTGAAGAAAGCCGATTTAGTCAAATTGCTTGAATCGTAATAAAATTCAAAGTAGAAATATAATAATATTTCTTAATATTATTATATGAGTTGGGGGACATGTTTTTCTGGATCAAACAACATACATTTTAATTTTCCACCAATTATGTCTGATGGACGTAATTATGCTTCTTGGCAACCATCTGCTGTTGTAAATGAAAGAATACGAAATGCAGAAAATATAAACTCAAATTGGGACTATAGACGATATATGACACACAATGGACTTCAAATTATGAAAATGAATAATCAAGAAGCGTGTCTTGCTTTAGGAATCAACCAACATGTTCATTCAGATCGAACGCCATCAGATAATGTTCCTCATTTGTATTCTAGTTCTACCGATACAAGTCAACCTGGGTATGGTTATACAACAAGCGATTTAAAGAATCCATATTTGTCGAGAGAACAATTACAATCGAAACTTTTATCACCTTCTATTGAAGTGACATTTGTACCAACTGATGCCCGACCGAATTATATTACTAATACTAGAACTTAAAGAACACCATGGTTAACGATGGTTGAAATAACATCGTGTGTGTGTGTGTGTTTTATATTTACAATTAATTAAATTGAAAAACTTAAATATATAAGTATTAGAACAAACAAACAAACGACATGGAACAACCAATTATGAAAGCGAATTTGAAAAAAGAGAAAAATGAGAAAAAAATGGAAAAAGTGAAAAAAGTGAAAAAGGTGAAACCAAGATTGGAAGACTATGAGGATGATGTGGAGGAACTTTTGCCAATTCAAACTGGTGATAAGGAACCTTTGCCTTTACCTTTACCAATTCCAAATGGTGATATTTCAGGAGTGGCAAACGCGAATGATCAATATGAAGGTTCATTGATCAAAAAATGGATAAAACTTATCCCATTCGATAAAACTATTTCACTTGAAGAATACAATAGAAAAGAACATTTCATTCCAATTGCTGATATTATATTGGATACTGAAACTGGAAAAGATTCAGACACCAAAAAAAGGAACACATTGATTCAATTTGTCAGAAAAATTTCAAAAGAAGAATTTGAAAAAAAAACAGAATGGTTATATTTACTTGTGATTAATGGTAGAATTGTTAAAATTGGTGGGACAAGAACAGGTATTAAAGGCAGAGTGGGATCTTATCTATGTGGACATCACGTTGAAGAGAGAGGCAAATCCGGCGATTGTTCCAAAACGAATGGATTCATATATAATACATTTGAGTTCTACTTAAGTTTAGGGTGTAAAATTGAAATGTATGGTTATGAATTACCAAAAACAGAAATTATCATTGAAATCTTTGGGAAGCAAACGACAATAGTAGCACAGACTTTTCATGCCTATGAGAGCACATTTTTGGAGGATTACAAAAAAAATTATAATGAATACCCTATATTGAGTGATAATTGTGATCCTGGTTACAAAGAATAAATTTCATCACATTCATATATTTTCATTAATGAATTGAATTTCATCTTCTGTAATACCGAAATAAGAATAAATTTCTTGATGGTTTCCAGTATATTCAATGTCAGGAATAGGAAAACTCTGTAAAATTCGTATGTTATTGAAATTACCCCAACGACAGATATTATTTACAAATACATATAATGGATGATTTAATATTTGCAAATACTTTTTTGCTTCGTCCTCGTTTTTACATAATATAAATACAATGGATTGTGTCATTCCACACTCATCAATAAATACTTTATATTTATCTGTTGTTGAAATAAACACCTTAAACCCTTCTTGGAACTTATGAGGTCTTGAAGCATATACTGTTTGACTTGGTGTGTGGATCAATTTATGTTTGAATATATCATCCTTTTCATTACTTATCAATGTCGCTTTTGTATATTTATGTAAATCACTGCTGGTTTTTACATCAAACTTACGTAGACTTGTATCATCGACCGTTTTCGATAATATATTTTGAACAAGTTGATTATATAATAATGGAATATATTTGCGTTTCTTTGAGACAACAGAGCTAATATATTCTCTCTTTTTCCATATTCCTGATACATTCATATTTTTATAAAATGTACAATTTTGAATTATATACCAAGTAAAACTTGATCCAATCTTTTTGAAATATTTTTTCGCAGTATGTATATCCAAATGTATTATTTGCAATCCTGTTATTATTTCAATCAACAAATTTCTGTCAGCATAAGACATCCAATTATCTGGTGTAATAAATAACAAATATCCATTTGGCTTTAATTGTGATAATGCCTTTTCAATAAAATCCTTAATTAAATTATGATTCTTGGATGCTCTTTTACCATTTTCCAACAATTTTGCATAAGGAGGATTTGCCACAATTAAATCGTATTTTTTTGGGTTATTATATTTAATAAAATCATGATTGGTTATGTTCAGGTTATATTTTTCATGACAGAACACTTTGCGCACATTATTCAATCTATCTTCATTAATATCATTGAATTCCAATACATCTTCTAATATCGTTTTCATGCTGTGATATTTCAATAATTCATATAAAATTGGAATACTAAAATTTCCATTTCCACAACAAGGATCCAATATCGACAAATCACTTTTACACCATAAATCGTTTGGTATTTTATTGATCATTTCACTAATACAACGAATCGGTGTTGGTTCATCATTGCTTGATTTATATGTGCTCTTATCCACATTCAATATTTCATCATAATATTTGGTGAGTTCCTCCATGGTTGATGTTTCGACAGAAGGATAAATATCATCTTTTAATATTATAGGTTGTGTTTCAGTAACAGCAACAACCACCGGAACAGGAGGAGTAGAAGCAGGTATATCTTCATCATCATCCATAATTAATACAGGTCTTATTTTCATTTTTTTACGTTTCATTTTTTTGATCGGCATACCTGAAGATTCATATTCTGTTATTTTGATTTCTATATTAGATGTATTCGATGATATTAGAATGCATTCATCGTTGTTAAAAAGTTGTGTATTTTCAATCATTTGAGAGGAATTTTCCGTCATTTTTTGTTTATATTAAGAAATATATAATTTATAATTAAATCAATTTTATTATAAATTATATTGATTTTGTATACGATTATCTCAATAATCGTTTCAACAATTTAAGTATTTTTATTATTTTGTTGAACTGAAACACTTAGAAATTTTATGTTAACTAAAATAAATAACATGAACAAACTACCGAAAATAGAAAAATTAAAAAAGAAAAGAGTAGTAGCTATAATTGATAATGATGAACCGGATGAGATTGCTGTCTCTGAGAAAAATACAAATATTCGTTTTCCTGAAATAAAAGTGAAAATTGTAAAAGATGTCGATTTAATTGTTGACTATCCCAAAAGAGTGATACCATTAAATAATGTTGATAAATTCTTTAATTAATTCTTGTTTTGACAATATATTATTCAATTGAACTTAAAGAAACAACGCAAAGAAAATAAGTAACAATGCGAATAATCAGTATTGATGTTGGTATTAAAAACTTGGCATATTGTGTTTTCTCTGATGGAACAACGGTAGAAAAATGGGGCGTTGTCGATTTATCACAACAACAATCAGAGAAAGAATCAAAAATATTATGTTCTTGTATAACAACAACAAAAGGTACAAAGAAGAAACCGTCTATTCAAAAACAATGTTCTTCTGCCGCAAAATGGAAGAGAGAAAATGAATATTACTGCGTTACTCACGCAAAGAAGACTGACTATTTAGTTCCCACATTACAACTGAAATCGTCGTATTTTAAGAAACAGAATATGACTTCTTTGAAGCTGATCATGGAGAAACATGGACTTGTTCCTTTAGAGGGAACGAAAAAGGCTGATCTTCTTTCTCTCTTGGATACGCATATACAGAAAATTATATTAGAACCAATAACAACAACTTCTGTCAACGCATCCACTTTGGACCTTGTTACTATTGGTAAAAACCTAAAAACCAAGTTCGATGATCTCTTCAATGGCATTCATATGGATAGAATCATTATTGAAAATCAAATTAGTCCAATCGCAAATCGAATGAAAACAATACAAGGAATGATAGCACAATATTTCATTATGAAGACTTCCAACAATGAAGATTTAGTTATCGACTTTGTTAATTCTGCGAATAAGCTGAAACTTGCACCCCCAGACCACCCATACCTTCCTCCGGACGCATATAAAGAACGTAAAGCACTTGGCATTCAACTTGTCGGGGTTCATTTGACAGATGCTAATTGGTTATCTTTCTTCAATCAATACGGAAATAAAAAAGATGACTTGGCTGATTGCTATCTTCAGGGAATCTGGTATATACAGAATAAATTATAATTACTTATTTTATTTGTATATTCACGATAATATCACTTCTCTCTTCGCTATTATAAATGTCTTTCTCTCTTATTCTCAGAATACCTTTCCCTTTTAGAATATAATACTGCTGTTTTTTTATAAAGAGATCAGCAACTGGTATTTGAAGAGAAGGTATATCAGTAATAGTTATATATTCTTCTTCAAAGAGAGAAGCAGTAAGATTGATAACGAGATTGACCAAAATATTATTATTTTCATCTATCGAAATATGATCAGGTAAGACAGGAACACATTTGACAATAATGTCAGAATCGTCTTCAAAATCCAGCTCTGAATGCCATAATGGAACGAAGAATAGTTTTTCATTAACTTCTAATTTGTATATTCTATCACCAAATAGTTCTGTCAGAGAAGGTTCTAGAATATAAATGTGAACATTGTTATATTTTTCAATAATGATCTTCTTCAATGAATCCAACCATTTCTCTGAAATATGAAGTATATCTCGATATTGAAAGAAATAATTATACATTTCTAAGGCAACTTGTTTATCGATATTCTCAAATATTTTTGCCGTCAAGGTTTCATAGTTAATAAAAGAGAGAAAAGTTGACAATACTGTATCTTCTTTGAAGAACATATTAAAATAATATGAGTAATCTTCTTGTTGTGTTGTTATATCTTCTTCTCCATTCAATAGATCATATGCTTGTCCAATTTTTTGAAAATATGCGGTAGATTCCGCACTATTTTGGTGTTTATCTGGATGATATTTCAGTGCCAGCTTATAATACTGTTTTTTTAAATCCGTTTTATTAATACTTATTTTGCCGTCTAGGTTGAAGATACAATATGCTTCTTGAATATCCATATTCATATAAACCCTATTTTGAGTTTATATGAATTAAAATTATTATAAATTGAATTAAACGATTATTTATTTAAATTATTGGAGAGAATTTGACTTTGAAATAAAATAAGTAATAATATGTTTTTAATGTTATTAGTTTATCAGTAATTTTAAATAACTGATAAAATAAATATTAATCTTCTTTACACACGTTAGCATATCAAATGCCGAATTTTTTATAAAATATATAACATAAATATAAAAATATATGTTATATATTTTATAATGACATCTAAAATACCTTCGCTTGAATTAACCGATAAATTTATTAAAGGATTACAATTTTATGGTTTAACATATGATGAAATTAAAAGTAATAATTGGAAATATTGCGGTGGAAGAGATGGTCGCCATCTTAATTACTTTACACAATGTTGTAAAGATAAAGATTTACCTGAACTGAAAAATAAATGTATTTGTGGGCATAATATTAAAGAAAATTGTTATATAACAGATGGACAACAAATATTAACATTAGGCAATTGTTGTATTAAAAAATTTATTCCAAAAAGTTCAAGAACTTGTGAAGAGTGTGGAGAACCACATAAAAATAGAATAGGTAATAAATGTAATAATTGTATTAAAAAAAATATTATTCCAAAAAGTTCAAAAACTTGTGAAAAGTGCGAAGAACCACATAAAAATAGAATAGTTAATAAATGTAATAATTGTAGAAAAGGCGTTTGTGATAAATGTAGTAAAAAATGCGACGAATTATATAACAAATGTTATAATTGTGCTTTTAAATAATCATACTTCGATATCGTATCCATGAACCAACGAAATAATATAATAGAATAAGTATTCCAAATGATAAATAGGACGATAATTGTTATTATAATATTGAAAAAATCCAAATACTTTTACCATCAACTCCGATATATTTTCTCTCTTAATATGTTTTTTCTGTATCAGTTCGTCAATGATATACCAAATACATTCATTCACATTCAAGTTATAAATGAAGATATCATAAATATAATCTCTAAACAGTAACATATCGCATTGATGTAGAATACTTTGGATTATTTTGTCGCAGATGATCTTGTGAGGTATATTATATTTCGTTGAGACATCGTCCTTCATATTTTTGATACTAACAATATCTTCCAATTTTACAGAAGAAGGTATTTTGTTTGAAAGTATTTTATTATATGTGCTTTTAGTAGGTCTCGTCATATTGATCGTTTCACAAGAACTCAAAATATTATCCGGAATAAAACTGAGATCTTCTGTAATCAACATGAAGATGATATGAATCGACGAAAAATTGTTTTTTTGAATATAACTATAGAAACTTTCTAATAGATCCGAATTGATTTTGCCAAAGTTTTTACATAAGATGATTCCCGATTTGTCTACTTTTGCAGAAAGAATATCGATGATTTGTGTATATATTTCATTCCACAATAGTTTTGAATTACATCCCAAGAGAGACATATCTACTTCATAATGAACATCACTTATTTTAATAAAATATGATTTACTGACGTTCATGTTACCTAATCCAATACTAATTTTCTTTTCATACTTCAAATTACTTGGACTATACATTTTGATACATTTCAAAGCCTGTGTATATTTTCCGATTCCTCGAGGACCATAAAAAATGACATTTTTCAATTGATTGATACTCTTTGGAAATAATTTGAACATATTGCCCAATTTAGGATGAAGGTTTGTTGTTACATTTGCTGAAATATATTCTTCAAAAAGAGTCTCATGGTGCTTCATTGGTTTATATTATTCGATTATTTCTTTATTACAACTTGAACCTATTTTATATTAATATCATATATTACAGAACTTAAAACGCACGTATAATATTACTATAATGTTACTAGTCATTCATATCAATCAATATAATATAGACAACGTGTATTTTATCGAAAATCACAAAAACATCAACGAAAACGACTCACAGAACCCGAATTTTATTCGGTTTATTTATTCTACCAGTCTATTCAGTCTAAATAGCATATCTATTCATATTCCATTGAAGATATCCAATATCGATAAATATTATAGCAAATATAAGTGTTTTTTCTCTCTATTTGAAAATACAAATATTGTTAATTTCATTAAAACGTTGGAATCATCTATACTGAATCATCAATTCATTACGAATTATCATAGTAATAAAACACCATTATTTAAGTTGAGTGAACAGATACAAAGTGGAGAAATAAAGTTATATAATATTGAGGATAAAATCAATCACATTATTCTTAAAATATCTGGTATATGGTGTACAGGAGATATGTACGGAATTACTTATAAGTATTTATCAATGGATAGATTGTAAATATTATCCATTTGTCACATAATTATATATGATTGTGTAGATAATGTATAGATACATAAATAAAATGATGGTTTCTGCTATAACAAAGAAAAGACTTGAACCTTGATCATTAAACATAGAATTTTTATTTAATTCATCTGTCCCGAGTATTGTCATGTTAATGAACATAATTGCAATTATTGTAAATAAAAACATTTGTAAATATGTTTTCATATAGTTGATGACTTCTATATGACTCATTAAATTTTGTTTGTATGATAATATTTGTATAAACCAACAAAGCAATGCTAGAATAAATGCTGTAATTATTAGCAATATTATTTTTGTATATGACAATTTATTTATTAAAGACATTTGAGGAGGTATCCCTGTTGTGATAGTTATAATTCTAATAGCAAATAACATTAATCCTGCAGCTAAAGTGATTGAGCCGATAGTCACACCGTTTCCTGTAATATCGCTACTCATTCCAATTGAAATAATAATGACACTAACCATAATAATTCCAAAAATGATCATCGACATTGCTGATTCATTACTTGTATCAACTTCCAGTGGCATATTATAATGTAATATTATTACATTATAATTCTTATCGATATGCGAACAAATAGATTAATTTTATTCTATATTATTATATTATTAATGAGTCGTTTTGTAACAAATACTACACATCCACTTATTGAAAATGCAAATGAGTTTATGTTATTTAAGAAATATGTGAGTATTCATTCAGAAGATCGTGATGTAATAAAATATCCAAATTCGGGTTATTTTGAGCTTGATTTGCCACAAGATTACTTGAATGTTTCTACTGTCACTTTAAGCAATTATACTTTCCCAATGTATTATAACGTTTTTTCTATTTCTCAGAATAATGTCTTCTTTACTTTTAGTCTTGCTTCGTATAACCCCATTTTACCAATACCAGCATCGTTATCATTAGCGATTAACAATACAGAATTTACTATTATCATTACAGAAGGAACATATACTTCTACGACAATGCCGACTGAACTGACTAACAAAATGAATGAAGCAGTGAATATTTATCTTCTTGCATACATGGCGCAAAATTCTATAGATACTACAGCCTTTATTGCTGCCGGGGGATATACAGGTTTTGTCGTCGTTTTCAATTCAGTGAGTCAAACTCTATGGTTTGGTAATACATCATCTGCTTTTGTTATCACAAATGAGAGTCCTCTATATAGAAGTGAGACACTACAATTGAATGTTTTGTTGCCAGAAGCGGTACAAACTTTCATTAATTGGGGTCTTCCTGCATACTTGGGTTTTTTTCAGTCAAATGCATATTCAAGAACGAGCAAAATTCCTCCTCGATTCTATTATGGAGATGTCGTTTCGGGTGATAATGGTTATTGGCTTGCACCAGCAACGAGCACAAGCGATGTATATTTCTTAGAAGCACCAAGAAAGCTTAATATAGTAGGCGAAAGCTATTTTTATATGGATGTTCAACTCCTAAATACAATGGATGAACTCGCTCCATTTTCTTCACATAACATTAAAAGAGAAACGAGTACAAATCAGTCTAATGGTATTAATAATTCGGCATTTGCTAAAATTCCAGTTGATCCAGCTGGCCAACAAGGTGCGCAATGGTTTAATTCTTCAGCATATAAACTTTTTTATCCACCAGCAGAGAGAATACGCAAGTTGCGTATTAAATTACGGTTTCATGATGGGCGTCTAGTCAATTTTGATAATTTTAATTATTCTTTTTCTCTGATATTTACTATTCTAATTCCACATACTCTTCGAAATGCGACATGTATTGATCCAACATTATCTCAAGGATTTAATAATTCTTTTGGAAATAAATTATCATAATTTGATTTATAAAATATTACCAACTTATATGGTAATATTTTATTTGGTTATTATTTGTATAATAATCTTCTTTATCTTTCAGAGAAACCTATTGGAAGGATTTACAAAAAACCCAAAAGTGATTATATTGGTCGGTGATAGTATTCTAGATAATGAGAGATATGCACAAGAAAGTATAACTGATCAATTGATTCAACAGTTAGACAATAATGAAGACCAAATTATATGTCTAGCAGAAGATAATAGTACAATTAAAAGTACAATGTTTTCTCAGATACCCGATTTGACAAAAGAAGACAAATATAATCATCAAAGCACATATATATTCGTTTCTGTCGGCGGCAATGACATTTTACAGAAAATAGTCTATCAAGATAATTCTCAGAGAAGCTCAGACACACTTTATAGTATAATGACAGATTACTATAATTTTGTCGCCAATATTTCCAAAAAGATGAGCAATGCGAATATTATTCTAATGACACTTTATTATCCACAAGCAAGTCATTACAGAAAATATGATTCTGTCATTAAAGAATGGAATATAAGAGTCAAAGAATGTGCCAAGAAATATCATTGTCGAGTATTGGATTTATCCAAATTTATGACAAATTCTGAAGACTTCTCTCATGACATAGAACCGTCAGATATTGGTGGTAAAAAGTTGACTGAGAATATGATATCTGCTATGGCGTAATTTTGTTTGATTAAATTGAAATAGAAAACTTATATATAATGAATAGTAATTTAAAGAACCAAAACTGTCCACCAACAACAATGAACGTCAAAATTACGCAACTGTGTATGTCATGTAACACACCAGTTAGTGAGAAAATTCTCTACGATTGGATCGATCCAGCCGATAATATCTTTGGATTCAAACTCATTATGCCTTATAGACGGATATTCAGTTTGGCACCACAACTGTATCCAATGAAGATGACGATTGAATGTTGTGAACAACTATATTATAATGTTCTGTGTGTTAAATGTACGGCGAAAAGTGATCATTGGTATTGTTTATCTTGCAACAAAACTTGGTCGAAAGATATGAAGAAATGTGAATTAACGAACGTATGCTTATTATGTATCGAAAAAGAAAAAGAAGATGATATATTGGATTGTTCTTGCGACATGTGCTCGCCAAAATAATAATACTAAATAATAATACCAAATACTAATATAATATTTTTTCTTTATTTTAACTATATATTGAAATGAATACCGACTTTGTAATTGAATCAAAATATGACAATGGAATAGGGTTTATTGAAGTAGATGACACACGAAAACTTGTCAGACATTTTGAATATATATGTGGTTTATCACAACATATTACATTGGATGTATACGAAGACGGATTAATAAAATGTCATGAAAAAATATTGAAATCAACTGATGGACATTTTAATAAAAATAATCCAGAAAATATTATTACTTCAATATTCACAATTGAACTCACTAATAGAGAGAAAATCAATGATGCTATTTTAGAGTTAATTGATAATATATATTTTTCATTATGTGTGAAAATGGGTTTTGAAGAGTTGATTGAAGTGTGTCAAGGTAACACACACATAATCTATTGCGATATTCCTTTACTATCACATGGAATAACTTATGACATGTATGGTATTAGGTTAATGCTGTTCAAAGAAACATTTAACACATTGCGCACATTGAAAAAACTATATGAAAAAATTGTTATATTTTAAGTTTTCTAAAAACACACCATGTTCAAAAAAAATTGAAATACTATTTTCAATTAGCATAGATGTTACTCAAAAAAACAACCAAGTGTTTAAAAAACTCAAAACCGCAAAAAACGAAAACAGAAATGAATTCTCAACAACAAATCAAAATTGAAGAAGAAGTAAGTGTGTCACAAAGTTCAACAGAATTAATGTGTCCTTCTTTCCAACAGATTACAATTCCAGAAGAACTCAGAGAAGATGAAGAATTGAACGCAATGGTTATGAAATGCGAACTCATGCGCCAAGAAATCGTCCGCAAAATTGACAGCAAAATGATGGAAATACGCATCCAAGCAGAATTGGATAAGATCGAAGAAGAAAACCAACAATTGGAAGAACGCAAATGTCTTGCGGATGAAGAATTCCAACAATTGGAAGAGAGAATGCGTCAATTGACAGAACAAAAATGTCAAGTTGAAGAGCAAATACGCCAAAACAATGAACGAAAACTTCGTGTTCCAGAACAGTTTATAAGAAGTTCATCGGTTCCTGATCCAGAGCCAGAGCCAGAACCAGAACCTGAACCAGTGGTTGTTCTCGAGCCATTGCCAAAAGAGAAGATGAACACAGACTTTGTGATTGAATCAAAATATGACAATGGAGTGGGTCTCATTGAAATAGATGACACGCGAAAGCTTGTCAGACATTTTGAGATGAATGAATCAGATTCAACAAATGGAGGACGACATATTACATTGGATGTATATGAAGATGGATTGATAAAATATCATGAAAAAATGATTTGGTGCTGTCGTGAAAAATGTAATGGACGAGAATACACGATTGTTGATACATTCACAATTGAACTCACGAATGGAGAGAAAATCAATGATACCATTTTGGAGTTGATTGACAATATATATTCTCCATTCTGTGAGAAAAAGATGGTTGAGGGTTTTCACAGAATGGATGGAATGGTTCAATATCCATATATTTCTCCTATAATGCGAACCTTTAGTAGAGGACAAGGCAACGATACTTTTGGTCGCATCGCTTTGTTCAAAGTGACATTCAACGCGTTGCTCACATTGAAAAAGATGAATCCATGAGTTCGCTATGTTTTGAGCGACGAAACCCATTTGACTATATTGTTTATAGGACATGTCATATAATCTTCGGGCAATCCATCCAATGAATAGAACTTCGGTTTTCGCATTTTCATTGTTTTGAAAAAGATATATGGCTGTCCTTTTTTATTTGTTCGAATGCTCATATTATCATTGATTACTCGTAAAATAGAAGAAGGTGTAACAGTATTATTATTATTCTTTTCTAAAGATAAAGAGAGAAGTTGTCGATACATTGATCCACATACATCGGCATAAGATGTAGTTCCTTTCAATATATTATCCAAATCGTCTTCCATTGATTGTGTATATTTATAATCGAATAATGCCGAATGATTCACAAGCAAATACTCCATCACTTTGATACCCAATGGTTGAATAACTAATTTATTATGTTCTTTGTTGCGTTCTCTCTTTACAACCTTTTTCTGTATATCAGTATCAACCAATTCATAGTTTGTAGAATACTCATCTTCTGTATTTTCATAACTAATTGTTTGTTTGACTACATATTTTCTTTCTTGAATCTTTTGAATCAGAGAAGAATACGTAGATGGCCTACCAATTCCATGTCGTTCTAATAGTCGCAGCAAATCTGTCTCAGACAAATGTTGACATGTATTATTATATATGGTTTTACTAACGATCTTCTTATAAGGAACAATAGAATCCATTTTAAAATGAAGAAAATAGTTATATTCTGTATTATCGATCTTCGTATTTTTTACGATATGCCATCCTTGAAATAATATATTTTCATTTTTTCGTGTATACTTCAAATCAAATGGTGCTTCAATAAACACTGTTTGTTCTTCGTATTGTACTGGTGACATAAGACTCTCCAATGATGTTTCCCAAATGAGTCTATATATTTTTCTCTCTTTCGATCCATAGACAGGATGTAATTGTTTGAGATGAATATTAGTTGGGCGGATTGCTTCATGTGCATCATCAGAGAAATCATCAGTTGTCATAGAGCCAAGGTATTGTTCATTATTATATTCTTTACAAATGAATTCTTTTACAGAAGAGAGAAACTCGCGACTATAATGAATCGAATCAGTTCGCATATAAGTAATAAACCCTTCCTCATATAGTTGTTGACAGATCTTCATTGTGTCACTAGTAGAATAGGGACTTGCCTGTAGAATTCTGGAAGTAGTCAATGGCATAGGCGGTGCTCTTATTTTCTTTTCGATAGAAGAATATATTTTATGTTGAAAGATACATGTATGTTCTAAAAAGGTCAATACTTCTGGTTCTGTATCATATTGTTGATTCAGTTCAAATGGAACCGATTTTACAGTGAAATAACCAATAATTGTGTATTTTATAGAAGCATCTTTCTTGTCAATCGCCTTTAAATGATTATCATATACTAATTTCAGTGTTGGGGTCTGGCATCTACCTGCTGATAAGGCTGCTGTATTTGCTATATTTTTCCACAGAAGAGGACTCACTGTATATCCAACCATTAAATCGATAGATTGTCTTGCCTGTTGAGAGAAAACACGATTCATATCTATTCGTTCCGGTTGCTTTATTGCTCGTTGAATAGCCTCTTCTGTTATTTCTCTGAATATAATGCGCTTTGTATCATCGATCGACAATTCGAATAGGTCACATATATGCCATGCAATTGCCTCGCCTTCTCTATCATCATCTGTTGCTATTATGACTTCATAAGCAGTCTTGATCGCCTTTCGAATGGATTCAACTAGTGCCTTCTTTTTATCGCAGATAGTATACTTTGGTTTAAATCCATCAGCAATATTTAGATGATTAAGAGATACGACTTCTCTAAAATGCCCGAAACAAGCAATCACTTTATATCCTGGTCCAAGATATGTTTCTATTTTTTTGCATTTCGCCGGAGATTCGACTATTACCAATTTCTTTGAAAAATTCATACATCTATACATCTGTATTTATATTATATACATGTTCTATTTATATAATATAACTAGAAACACAGAACAGCGTAATTTCTTTAAGAGTTTAAAATATATATAATATATATGAATCAGTCTTTTACACAGAATTCATATGATGAGTATATTATTTACACTAAAAGTGGATGTGATTTCTGTAAAAAGTTGAAAAACTTATTGGTTAATGAAAAAAAAACATTCAAAGAAGTAAATTGTGATAAGCAATTGACTAATAATAGAGAACTGTTTCTCTCTTCTGTCAAAATAGCAACTGGTAGAGATTGGAGAACCTTCCCAATCGTATTTACGAATAATACTCAATTCATTGGAGGATATACTGAAACAGTAAATTATATTGAAAGAGAGAAAAGCTTTGGTTCATTTTGAATATTAATTTGTTTAAATTTGATAAAAAATAAACACGTATAAAATCTAAACATTTATTGAAATAATTGAACAAATATGGAAAATACAAGATTAGAAGCTAGTGAATTATGGAACACTGTAATGTTGGATATAAAAAAAACTAAATCCAAATTTAAGTTTTTTATAAAAACTATAAATAATAATTCTGTACTGATGAGTTTTTTATCAACTGAAGTGATTACTCATTTAAAGGAATTAACGAAATTGTGGAATAATAATAAAAATGCTAACATAGATTATTATTTTAAAATGAAAGAACATCATTCACATATAAATTGTAAAATAACAAATGAACTATTGAAAAATATGTGGGAAGAATATATAAATTGCTGTTTAGAATTTAGAGTAAAATTAATGAAATTAAATAATTTATGTAATAGTTTAACTGATTAAAATCAAACTACATTGAAAGAGAGAAAAGCTTTGGTTCATTTTGAATATTAATCATAATCCATAATCATAATCAGAGAAAGAATTATAGGTTTAGTTTCCATTGCTTCCAACTAATATTAATTGGTTCTATGACCGTTTCCGTCTTTTCGTATATTTTGTCAAGTTTTTCTGATTTCTTCAAAGCACTATCAATATAAATGTTCTTCAACAACTTGCCTATTTGAAAAGATCCCTCATGTTGATCGATCTCTCCATTTTCTATTTGAGATAATGTGTCGATAAACAGAAACAACATTTGAATATCAATTTCATCCTTTTTGACACGATTATATATATCAGTATAATGTGTAAATAAGAAAGAACACTTTTCAATAGAAATAATGTTCAATCCTTCTAAATCATCCTTATATTCTTCTTTTAATAAGAGCAATTTATGTATATCTTCTTTTAACAAAGGACTGTGTTTTAGAGTTCTTATTTTTTGCGTTTGATCCTCTACATTGTTCATTTTTATTAATTTTTGTAATTGTAACTGTTCGTTTTCATTCATCGTAATAATATAATTATTGAAAAATAATTATATTATTTAACTAATATATGAAAGGAGGAATTGCTTTTCCACAAGGTTATTCACCATCGATTGATTTACCAGGCGGTTCACCTAGTCAGGCGGCACTAGCAATTAATGCGAATACACAAGTTGTAAAAGGGGCTGATTCTAAAGGTGGTGCTAAAGGTGGTTTTAAAGGCGGTGCTGCGACATTTGCTGTTACAAACGTCCAAACTTCAAGTTATCCAACAAATTATCCAGCAGATGCAACGAGTAGCAAACTTATGCAAATTCAAACACAACAACTCGTCAATTCGCAAGAAGATTCTGCTGCTATTATTTCTAAAGGTGGCCGAACAAAGAGACGTTATCGTCGTCGAAAGCAGAAACAAAGAACCACAAAAAGAAGATATAGGAAACGCAGTCGTAAATATCGTAGGTAAATAAGGTTGTTCGATAAAGAATATATATTATTATTATATCATATGCTTGGAGATATGCTATTAATAATATTTGTGACATTTTGGACTATTTTATTAATGTATGTTCCTTATATACTAGGACTAAAACAGAATATCATCGATGATTGGGCAAGTTATAGATGTAATCCAATTGTATTACCGATTGCCGGATGGATAAATAAAGAAAATGATCAAAGTGCATCTGAAGCGACCTCACAAAATTTTCAATATTGCACACAAAATATTATGGGTAGTTTTATGGGATATTTATTGGAACCATTGAACTTCATTACTAGCGGTTTGGCTAATATGGGTGGCGAGGTAATAGATAGTTTAAATTATGTGAGGGCCGTCATTAGCAATGTGAGAGATTTTTTTATGAATATCGTCCAAAGTCTAATGAGCATATTTACCAATATTATAATCGAGTTTGTTAAAATATTCATTGGAATTAGAGATTTAGCAGGAAAGATGGTTGGAGTAGTATTAACAATAGTGTATGTATTAGAAGGTCTCAGTTTATCTGGAGAGTCATTGATGAATGGTTGGGTTGGAGATATTTTTAATGTAGTCTGTTTTCATCCAGATACAATAATTCAAAAAATAGATGGAACAAAATGTAAAATGAGTGAATTATCTTTAGGAGATAAAATAGACGGAAATAGTGAAGTTCAAATTATTATGAAAATAAAAAATACACCAAGAGTGAAATTCTATAAATTTGTAAATGGAGAAGAAAATATATATGTTACAGGATCACACTTGATTTATTTGAATGAAAAAGATGGATATATACCAGTAGCCGAACACTCGGATGCGGAATCGACAGAAGATATAAGCGATGAGTTGTGCTGCCTAGTTACAGATAATCATAATATAAAAATAGGTAAATATGTCTTCCATGATTGGGAAGATGATAAGGCAAGAGAGAAATATGAGTATAATAAAATGATTATTTAATATATTATAAGATATGTCGGATGATGAACAAAATAAAATAAACAAACAAGGTGCGATAGATAGGGTAATGTTATTATATAGTAAACAAGGTTACTTTAATCTATATGGTCCAACTATTATTTACTTTATTTTTATGATTTTTGTATTGTTCTTAGTCATATCTTTTACGAAAGCGATGATGAATATCAAATATTTAAGTGATAATTGGGAAACAGAGAGATGTAGTCCTTCTGTCATGCCATTTGCCGGATTAATCAATTTACCCAAAGGAAAAACTTTTCTTGGTTATACAAGCGAAAACTATCAATATTGTGTTCAAAATATTCTGACAAGTATATCTGGTGCTGAATTGGAACCGCTCAAATTCGTAACAAATGCAATTACCGAAATATTTTCATTAGTATTAGATGCTTTAAATTCAATTAGAGGTATTATTGCTGAAATAAGAAAAAGTATTAGTAATATAACTGGACAGATTTTCTCAAAAGTAATCAATGTTCTTATTCCATTTCAAGAAATACTTATAAAGATGAATGATATATTCGGTAAATCACAGGCCATGTTGACAGCAGGATTATATACTATTTTTGGAATATATTATTCAGTGAAATCATTCTTCGATGCATTTGTCAATTTGTTGCTTACAATGCTTATTGCGTTGGTCATTGTTATTTTTATATTATTAATATTTTTTCAACCCAGTGCATTAGTGTTTATTTTAATATTTACAGGAATAACTATTCCATTAGGACTTATTATTAATTTTATATCAGACGTTTTTGGAACGCCAACATTTCCAGGGATGCCACAATTAAAATGTTTTGATAAAAATACGAAACTGAAATTACAAAATGGAAAAGACGTGAGCATTTCAAATATTCGGGTTGGTGACATATTAAATGATGGTTCTATTATACAATGCCATGTAATATTAGAGAGGGGAAATGAAGATATGTATAATTTAAATGGTGTGATCATTAGCGGAACACATCGTTTATTATATAAAAATAAATGGATATGTGTTGCAGATTATCCAAATATAGAGAAGATATGTGATTATAATGAACCGTTATTATATTGTGTGAATACGAGTAACAAAATAATCAAATTGAATGGTATAGTTTTCTCTGATTGGGATGATATTTTAGTAGAAGATAAATATTTACGATTATTAAGAAATGTCAGCACTGAAGAATCGATAATAAGATTAGATCAAATACATAGTATTTATAATAAAGGATTTCCGTTTGATACACTGATAGAAATGAAAGACGGAACAATGAAATTCGTCACGGAAATAAATATCGGTAATGAATTAAAATCATATGATATTCATCGTCCCATTAACGTATATGGAAAAGTATTAATACAATCACATGACTTGGTATATGGAAATTTGTTAGATAATACAATAAAATATACAGAAGATTTAGGAGGGTTTTATCATTTGCTGACCGATCAAGGATATTTTTATGTAAACGGAAATAAGTATTTTGATTATAATGCTTGCGTTGATTTATACGTAAATTAACTGGTAGATTAACATATTATATAATAATTATTATCTATAAAATATGTATAATGAAGTTAAATATTAATGTCGAGACCATTGTTTTAATATGTATACTATTAATTATTTTATACGGACATCTTTTGTTTTCTTGCGCTAAAACACACAATCCTTATCTATTAATAGAAGGATTTAAAGAAACTATGAAAAAAACAGCAGATGCGATAAAAGTGACACCATCCAATGAAAAACGCAATGGTATAACGAAAGAAGCATTTTCGAATCATAAACAGTCATATTCAGAAGGCAATAATAGCAGCATGCTTATGTTTGCGAATACGCCATTTAAACCTGAATGTTGTCCTACAACATATACGAATAGTATGGGTTGTGCATGTATTAGCAATAAACAATACCAAAATTTAATACATCGCGGAGGGAATAATGTTCCATATAGTGAATATTAAAATGTGAGTAAACACTTTGAACAATATCGTATTTGTTTTGTATCATCCAATGAAGTATCAATATGATCTATTTCTATATCATGCTTACATCGTTTTCGTAATTTATTTTCAATAGAAGAATTCAAATTATTTATTTTTCTTAAAATAGTGTAGTTATTACAATAATCTGTATTTGCATCGAAAAAAAGATTATTACGAATATATGTTCTATGCTTATTGAGAAATTGGTACATGATTAACAAATTTTCGATTGATTTTGCGTTTGATTCTTCGTCTTCTTCGTCGTTTTCTTTATCATATTTGTTTTTATTCATGTTGATTTAAATAATTACATAATAATTATTTAAACTACAAATAATACTACAATACTACAATTTCATGAAATTAAAACTTAAATGTGAATAATTTCATCAATGATTTTCTTTATAACACCTTTATGATACCATTCCACCAAAACAAACAATTAAATATCGATTTATATTTGACTTAGACATACAAGTTTCGATATGTCATATTACCTTCTTCTCTCTTTATCAACTTGTCAACAATCTCTTTTGTAACTTGAAATGGAAATGTAACCTTCAATGCCAAATCTGTTTCAAACAAGTTCTCTCCAGGTTTCATCAATCGATAAAGATTCAACTTTGTATATATAATTTCCATACAGCGTTTCAAATTACGGACTCCATCTTCATTACAGCAGTGATTCTCTATAATATGATGTAATGCATCATCTTGAATAATAACCTGACCTTCTTCGAATACAACTTGTTTTCGAATATTCGGCAGCAAATACTGATTACTGATGATTGTTTTCTGTTTTAAATCATAACCCTTCGTTTTAATACGATACATTCGATCCTTCAATATAGGATTTACCTTTGACTCGTCATTGTAACTGAAGATAAAAATACATTTACTCAAATCAAAATCGATCTCTGAGAAATACTTGTCATGAAATTGACTATTCTGTGTTGTATCTGTCAAATGTGTCAATATACTCGCAATTTCTTCCCCTTTTGGTGTATCACTGATCTTATCCAATTCGTCGAAATAGATGACTGGATTCATACTTTTGCTTTCAATTAATATTTGCACAATCTTACCCCAGACACTTCCCTCATATGTATAAGAATGTCCTTCTAAGAAACTACTATCTGTCGCACCACCCAATGCAATAAAAGCAAAAGGGCGATTTAATATTTTACTAATTCCTTCTTTCACCAAAGAGGTCTTTCCACTACCTGGTGGTCCATGTATCGCAATTGCTGTCCCAATAGAGGAAGGATTTGTTATTAATTGTCCTAGGATTTGCATAATTTGCATCTTTGTATCATTTAACCCATATACTGCAGCATCCAACGTTTTCTGTGCGTTCTCCATGAATTCATGACACTTCTCTACACCATCTGAGAAATGAATGGGTAGCGTATCTACTTTCCCGAAAGGAATTCGCATGAAAGTATCGACCCAATTTTTTATCTTGTAATACTCTCCATTAGAAGGATCCATATTACGCAGGATTGCCATCTTCTTCATAGCAGCAACCTTATATACAGCAGGTATATCCGATTCGATTAAAGATAATCTATATGGTTTATCAAATTTCTCATATTGATTGATTTCTCTAATTTTTTTAATAATGGACTTCTGTTGAACGACATCCAACTTGGCAAAATACTGAAAGTCGTTCAACATATTCTTATTCTTAATAATTTTTCGAAAAATACGTTCATTTCTCTCTTTTTGTTTTTCACCTTTTCTCTCTATCTTTTCATTTTGTTTAATCAATTCTTTCTTACATTGACTGATACATTTACTGATAAGTTTATTATTATATTTTTTCTTTATATTATCCAATTGACTGATCACATCTTCATTCTTTACTTTGTCATCCGATATACCTGCATTTTCCATATTTTTAATTTTATTAATAATTTCTTTTACGACATCGACATTTTCCTTTTTATCTCCTTCTCTAGAGGATGTATTTTTCTTAGTTTTATCTTCTTGTTTTGTCGCTCCGCGACGACCTTTTTGTACAACTTCTTCTTCTTCTTCTTCCGATTCTGAGTCAGTATCATCCTCATCTTCTGATGTGCTAACCTCTTCATCCTCATCTTCTGTCTTATAATCTTCATCTTCACTGTCAAACTCTTCATACTCGTCTTCATCTTCTTCATCCGACTCATTATCCTTTATCGTAAATATTATATTGAACTTGTTTGGTTTATCGTCCGCCATATTATTATCATAACTTTTATTTTTTTTAAATTTATTAACGCTGCTATTAGATGCGAATTTTTGTTCATCTTTTATTTTTTCTGTCATATATTTGGAAGGAAATAGTTTACCCAAGAATTTTTTATACTCTATCGAATTCAACTCTTCATCATCTGAAGATGAATCGTTTGGAGGATCATTTGGTTCATTTGGTTCATTTCTTTTCTTTGAACGTGTAATAATGTCTGATTTCATTTGATTTTTTTTGGTAATTTCTTTGTTTGTATCTCTTCGAGGCATTATGTACAATACATAAATTATTTTAAATAGTATTTAATAGTATTTAATAGATATTAAGAGATTACTATATGAATAAACAACTGACGACAAATTTTATCTCGTTCAGAGATAAATATTCTCATAATGAGAGAAAAATAGAATCAGGGAATATATTACATAAATATCCCGGCAAGATTCCAGTCATATGTGAAAAATTGAAGAACACCAAAAATATGCCGAATATTTCTAAAACAAAGTTTCTGGTATCGAGAGATCTAACAATTGGTCAATTTATCTATATTATTCGTAAGTTTATTAGTGTTCATCAAAATACTGCTCTTTTTCTATTTATTGGTGATATTATACCACCTACTTCGGCATATATTTCAGATATTTATAATATATATAAAGATACGGATGGATTTCTGTATATCACCTTTTCTACAGAAAATACGTTTGGTTAATAAGGTTAGACCAATTGAATAATTATTAAATATAACTATTCAATCTTCAATGACATGACATGACATGACATGTTGGGAAACCCAACATTTACATATTTAAGCGCGTGAAGCGGAAGCACTTGCTGCAGCCGATCTAGATGCAGCGGCTTGTGCTTGTGCGGCGGCTGATGCTGCGGCACTTGCTGCTCTGGATGCTTTTGCTGAAGCAGATCTTGAAGCAGATGCAGATCTTGCTCTTGCAGCAGATCTAGATGCACTTGCTGCTCTGGATGCTTTTGCTGAAGCAGATCTGGCAGCACTAGCTGCTCTAGATGCAGCTCTTGCAGCAGATCTAGATGCAGATCTAGACGCAGAGGATGATCTACTTTTCATTGATGAACGTTTAGAATGACGACGATGACGAGTTCTTCTTCCCATTATAAAATAGTATGAGATTATAATTTTTTTGTAAATATGGTCCAATATTTAAAAAAAGGTCGAATCAAAGAGATGCCTAAATATGTAAAGGACCCCTGTTTACTCCTCTTTTGCCAAATTTTTAAAGTTTGTTTTTCAAAAGTGAAATCTACCATATTGTATCAGTATTACGCCACCACATTTTATCATTCTTTGTTATTTTGTATATTTCCCTAAATATAATTGAACGAGACAATGGAATATTTGTTCTATATTTGTCTAAAGGATGAGGATTTGTTTTTAAATTGGCTTGTAATGCTCTTTTAAAAATTTTTTGTCGCATTTGATGAGCATAATAGACAAAAAACTTTTGAAAAGATAAATATTGAATTGGTAAAATAATATCTTTATATGTATGTAAATTTGCTAAATATTCAACGCAAATCTCTAATCCAGATATATCTGACATATCTTCACCCAACCCAATTTCTACATCATATACGATTCCATCTCTTTTTGCGAACTCTTTATATTGTTCTATTACATCATTTTCCTTTTTCTTAAATTTGATCTTATCTTCTTTCGTCCACCAATCATTTAATTTTCCAGTATGATCATATTTACTACCCCAATCATCTAAACAATGACTCATTTCGTGCGCTAGTGTAAATCCAGCATGAGCAAGAATACTTTCACGACTCATTGCTATATCGATAAAAGGTTTTTGAATATATGCTAAAGGAACATATATTGAATTTGTAGATGGCGTATAAGAAGCATTAACAACATATGCTTGTGTTCCTGTAAATTTAGGTGGGTATCGACCCCAATCCATAGTAGGAATATCTACATTATTCGTTACATGTCCATCTAATGATAATGATTGTTTAAATCTCCATTCAAATATTAATAGCATATTTTCTAGAAAGTTTGAAGTATAATGTAATATTGGATCTTTACGTAATACTGGCTGAGACCCTACAATCAATTTAAGTTTATTTAATTTTAGTATAGCACTACTTTTCGTTTTTGGTGTTAGCCAATTATTATTTTTGATAATTCGCATAAATACATGTTTTAATTCATCCATCAATACATTTAAATACCTTATATTGGTTTCATTTTTATAAATTTTAATATATTGATTGGATAAAAATGTGTTAAATGCACATCCAAGTCCAAATATGCCATCTATTCCTTGACTTGCAAAATTTTTCTGTTCGCCTCGTTCAAACTTTCCGCGAAATTCATAGATAATATCTCTCGTTTGTTTACAAAATAAAGCAGTCTGTCTAACATAATTATAAATAAAATATGTTCTAAATGCCTTTGTATTCCACTCCTTTAATAATAATTCAGTTCCGTATTTTAAATAATTTACACTTCGGGTTATGAAGAAATCTGGCACTTTTGTAAAACCCATTTCTATACAAAATTCTTCCCAATTAAAATTATATTTAGTTAGTGCTTCCTTTTTTGTTATCTTATTATAATTATTTGGATCCTCCTTTTCTGTGAGACCACCGAATGCATTTAACAATTTCACTTGTGTATCATAAATATCATTAGGATCGAAATCATTATCTTTACCAAATAACGTTTCAAATAAATCTGTTATATATTTGAAATAACGTTTCTTATAATCAGCCTTATATTTGGTATCAATTCCATCATCGAAATATACATTTATATCTACAAATATAAGTCCTGGTCCATTTAATGCAGCTCGAAATGTTGATGGATCAGATTCATCCGGTAACATTTCGTATATAAACGGTAGTCCAACGGAATTAAGTTCACCTGCTGTTTTATTCAATAATCCCATTAATTTCCAAAGATTGTCCTTATTTATCATCAAATCATCTATTTTTGAAATCATTTTATTTGCATTTGATTTTATTTCTGTTACAGTTGAAAATGTTTTAGTTGATTTGTAGAATGTGTCTAAACACTTGCCAAAAGTAGTATGTTTCGACGTTTTCAAATAGTCTTCTACAATTTCAAATAAGTGTGAGAATACTAGTCTTTGAACTAACCGAAAATCATCAAACTCTACTATATATTTGTTACCTTCTTCAACCTTGAAATTTTTTAACCAATCGCGATTTACCCAATTATAAAAATCATTCTTTGGATTTATCTTTTTATTGTTATAAAATGCATTAATCATTCTACTTTTCTTTTTGTGTCTTACCGTTTTGTTTTTACTCATCCAGTTCTTTTCGTTTTTACTAAACTCTTTTTCAAAAGTAAATATTGGAAAATCGTCGAATTTAATTCTTTTTCTTGTGTGTTTCATATTATTTTGTAATATTTTTATTATACTATATATATATTGGCTATTGGCTATTGATTAATATTAATTATGCTTAATATTAATATTAATCAATAAACAGATTTACATAAAAATAATATAAAATACTTTATTATTTATATTTATCAATGAATGCTATAGTAGCTATAGACAATAACAGTGGTTTATCGAAAAATGGAACAATACCATGGAATATAAAATCAGATATGAAATTCTTTCAAAAGAAAACAGAAAATAATATTGTTATTATGGGTCGGTCGACATTTTTCTCTCTACCAGAAAAAAATAGACCCCTTAAAGAGAGAATAAATATTGTTTTAACACATAATCCAGAAAAATATGATCATCTTGTTCAGTCTAATCTTCTATTTACGAATGAGAATAATATATCTTCTGTTATAGATGACGTAAAGAGATTGAATCCTACTTTTTCCGTATATATAATTGGTGGAAATCAAATATATGAGAAGTATTTACATCTATGTGATAACATTTTTATAACACATATCAGTGAAAACTATTATTGCGACCTATTTTTCAACGACGAGAAACTGATCGAAGGATTTGAAAAAACTATTATAGAAGAAAATAATAAGTATACGATTATTCATTATAAACGTTTGAAACAACCTATATAGATTTTATTTGAGCTATTATAACCGCACTTTATCTCTAAATAAAAATAAATTGATATTAAACAATCTAAATATATCTTCTGATATTAAAAGAGAAGAATGTCAATGAACAAAATGAACCCAAGCAAAATTATTGGAATCCAATTCAGTATTCTATCTCCCGAGGAGATTCGAAATAGTTCTGTCGCAGAAATTACTTCGAGAGACACATATATCAATAATAAACCCGTCATCGGTGGTCTATTTGATCCTCGTATGGGTGTATTAGAACCAGGACTCATTTGTCCAACTGACGGATTGGATTATATGAAGACGCCTGGTTATTTCGGTCACATTGAGCTGGCTAGACCCGTATTCTATATTCAATATTTTAATACTATTTTGAAAATTTTACGATGTGTTTGCTTTAAATGTAGCAAATTACTCATCAATAAAGATACATATAAACAGGCACTGAAATTGGTCGGAGAACAACGATGGAAATATGTATTTAATATTGCCAGCAAGAAGCATTATTGTGGTGAAGACAACGACGATGGTTGTGGTTGTCTTCAACCACTCAAAGTGCGCAAAGAAGGACTCGCTACTATCATTGCTGAATGGAAAGACGATATTATTATCAAATTGACTGCAGAAATGATTTTGAAGATATTCCGGCGCATATCTGACGAAGATGTTAATTTCATGGGTTTCAGTCCCATTTGGAGTCGACCTGATTGGATGATCTGTCAAGTTATGGCAGTTCCTCCTCCTCCAGTTCGCCCATCTGTCAAACATGATTCTTCTCAACGAAGCGAAGATGATCTCAGTCACATCTTGGTCAATATTATCAAGACGAACAATACTCTTCAGGAAAAAATACAGATGAATGCAAATGAAAATATCATCGAAGATTGGACAACATTGTTACAATATTATATTGCAACTCAAGTGGACAACAAACTACCAGGAGTTTCTTCTGTTGCACAACGATCTGGTCGTCCTCTTAAATCCATCAAAGATCGTTTGAGTGGAAAAGGTGGACGTATGAGAGGCAATCTCATGGCAAAACGTGTTGATTTTAGTGCCCGTTCTGTTATCACTGCTGACCCCAACATTTCCATCAGAGAACTTGGTATTCCTATGAAGATCGCCAAGAATATCACTAAACCAGTTCTCGTGAATGAGAGAAATCGAGCATTCTTGACAAAACTTGTGCGTAATGGACCCGATGTCCATCCTGGCGCCAAAATACTTGAAAAGAAGAATGGTAATACTATTACTTTGCGATACATTGATCGCAATTCGGTTATTCTTGAAGATGGTGATATTATTCATCGACACATGATGAACGGCGATATTATCCTCTTCAATCGACAACCAACACTTCATAGAATGTCAATGATGGGACATGTTGCGAAAATTATGAAACAAGGTGACACATTTCGAATGAATGTAGCCGATACCAAGCCTTACAATGCAGATTTTGATGGAGATGAGATGAATTTACATATGCCTCAGGATGTAGAGGCAGAATCAGAATTGAGGAATTTGGCGGCCGTTCCTTATCAAATAATTAGTCCAGCAAATAATGCACCAATCATCGGCATATTTCAGGATTCCATGTTGGGATGTAATAGATTTACACGACCTAATATTCGATTTGATGCAAGAGAAGCAATGAACCTGCTAATGGCATTTCAACGAGTCAATGAACACAAGTTGGAAGATCTATTACAGCAGAATAATGGTAAGATTTCCAATTTCCATATATTGTCACAAATTATGCCACCTTTGTCATTGAAATATCCCACCAAGTTGTTCAAAAAAGATGAAGACAAAGAAACATCCAATAATGTTCTCGAAATAAAAAATGGAGAATACCTTCGTGGACAGATGGAGAAGGGTGTTCTTGGTGGTGGATCGAAGAGTATCATTCAACGCACATGTAATGACTTTGGAAATATGGCAGCATCCAACTTTATTGATGATTTACAGAACATTATCACTGAATATATGAAATCGAGTGCTTACAGTGTTGGAATTGATGATTTGATTGCAAATGATGATACAAAGCATAAAATTATCAAAGAAATCACTTCAAAGAAGGAAGATGTGAAGAATCTCATTGATCAAACTCATATCGGCATTTTCGAAAATAAAACGGGGAAAACGAACCAAGACGAGTTCGAAACACAAGTCAATAATATTTTGAACAAGGCAACACACGAAGCAGGATCTATTGGACTTAAGAGTCTCAGCAAAGAAAATCGATTTGTTATCATGGTAAATGCTGGATCAAAAGGAAGTGACCTGAACATTTCTCAGATGATTTCTTGTTTGGGACAGCAAAATGTGGATGGAAAGCGTATCCCCTATGGATTTGATCACAGAACATTGCCTCATTTCACCAAATACGATGATAGTCCAATTGCTCGTGGGTTTGTTGAGAGTTCGTATATTAATGGACTCTCACCACAAGAACTCTTCTTCCATGCAATGGGTGGTCGTGTAGGTCTTATTGATACTGCTGTGAAAACATCTACAACTGGATATATTCAAAGAAGATTGATCAAGGGTTTGGAAGACTTGATGGTGTCATATGATATGACAGTGAGAACGAACAAGAATAAAATTGTCCAATTCGTTTATGGCGATGATGGTATTGATACGGTAAAAGTGGAGAATCAATCGATGCCTCTTGTGAAAATGAGTATCCAAGACATTTATTCTCATTATAATTTCCCTAATGATGCAGGGTTGTCAAAATCACTGAAAAGTATTATGACTGGAGAATGCTTTAAACAATACAAGAAAGAGATCACCGAAATGAATAAATTGTGTAAGTTCTACACAGATCTCATGATCAAGAAACGCAATCAAATTGTTGAAAGTATATTTCGATATAAAGACGATAGTAACGTATATTGTCCAGTTGCATTCAGTTATCTCATTGGCAATATTCAAAATCAAATGATGATTAATGCCAACTCGATCATTGATATTACTTTCTTGGAAGCGTTCCAAATGATGACAGAATGTTTATCGCATCTGGAGAAGATCTACTATTCTCCTCCAACCGAATTATTTAAGACATTATTCTACTTCTATCTTGCACCAAAAGAACTCCTATTTGTCAAACGATTTAATCGAGCAGCATTGACACTTCTATTGGAGAAAATCTCACTTGATTATAAGCGTGCCATTGTTGCGCCAGGTGAAATGGTTGGTATGATCGCAGCACAAAGTATTGGTGAACCAACAACACAACTGACTCTCAATACATTTCATTTTGCTGGAGTATCGAGTAAGTCAAACGTTACTCGTGGAGTTCCTCGTATTGAAGAAATTCTGTCATTATCGAATGAACCAAAGAATCCATCATTAACGATTTATATGAAACCAGAAGATGAAGATGACAGAACAAAAGCACAATCAATTATGTATTCTTTGGAATATACAAAACTTGTTGATATTGTCGATACGATAGAGATCTGCTTTGAACCATCAGATGAAACAACAAGCAGTTCATGTTTCAATGATACGGAATTATTACAGCAATATAATCGGTTTGAACAACTCGTAAGTGAATGTAATGTAGATGGTAATTCATCAGGAGCTGACAAATCGAAATGGATGTTACGAATGGAAATGAATGCGGAAGTCATGTTGGAGAAAAATATTACAATGGATGATATTCATTTCACTTTGAAAAATAGTTACGGAAATGAAATATCATGTATCTTCTCAGACTATAACTCAGAGAGTTTGGTATTTCGTATTCGAATGAATAATCTTCTTCAATCACAGAAGAAAAATGCGGCAGATCCTCTTGATCAATTTGATCATATCTATGTGCTGAAGAACTTTCAAGAACAGTTATTGAACAGCACTATTATTCGAGGTATAAAGAAGATCAATAAGGTTATTCTGCGAAAGATCCTGAATAATGTATCAGAGCAATCTGGTGTGTTCAAGAAGAAAGATATTTGGGTGCTTGATACAGTCGGTTCTAATTTGTTAGAGATTCTTGCATTGGATTATATTGATATGTCAAGAACATTCAGCAATGATATTATGGAGGTATATAATGTCCTCGGCATTGAAGCAGCAAGACAAACTATTTACACTGAATTATCAGAAGTTCTAGAGTTTGATGGAGGGTATATTAATTATCATCACATGGCAATGTTATGTGACAGAATGACATATTCGAGTAAACTAATATCTATCTTCCGTCATGGAATTAATAATGATAATATCGGTCCTATTGCAAAAGCATCCTTTGAGGAAACACCAGAGATGTTCTTGAAAGCGGCAAAACATGGAGAATTGGATATAATGCGAGGTATTTCAGCGAATGTAATGGTTGGTCAAGAAGGTATGTTTGGAACAAATGCGTTTCAAATTATATTGGATATTGAAGAGATGAAGACATTAACTATTAGTGAACAAAATCGGTATCACAAAGAAGATGTCCAAGATGTCATCAATAAACACTTCGGTCATATCGAAGAAGCTGGATCACAATGTTCTGCCTCTAAATTGAAGATTAATAATAATATTCATATTGATGTGAATACAGATATGGATCTTGCTGAGGAAGCGGAGGACGATGACTATTCGCCAGATGGATTATAAGAAGCGATAATAATAGAATAATATAGATAGATAAATGAATCATAATAATTTGCGGGATTATTATGATTATCAATACATTTTTTATTGAAGAAAATATTATATTATGATATTATGATATTATGATGATGAAGGTAACAAAATAGGCCTTTGTTTCTTCGTTTTAGCCTTCTGTTTCTTGCCTATTTTTTGTTTTAATTCAAGTATGGTTAAACCCCTATAGGGATTATATTGTGGCGGTAATTCTGAGTTAGGTTGTTTACGAAGCTGATTCCATTTAACCGGTTTATATGTTAGAATAATCTCTTCAATAATGCGTTTTTCCTGGTCAATGGTTTCATCTTGATCAACTTCAGGTGGCGTTAAAGGTAAAAACCTTTTCGTCTTTTTTTTGCCAGTCGTTTTCTTCTTGACAACCTCAATTGGAACAATAGGATGACCTTCTCGTTCTGCCTGTAAACTTAGTATTTCATTTAATTTAGATATTTTACCTCTTTCTTGATACTTTGTTTTCTTTCTCACCTGATATTCACCTAAAAATGTATTAATATCAGTATATTCTGTCAAAGCCAATTCGATATCTTTTTTCTTATTACATTGTAATTCATCCAATGAGAGAAGTATACGATTATCTTCGATTTTATTAATTAATTGATATGTTGCAATATGTTCATTTCTACTCGGTGATGTAATTATAAATACAAAAGTATTACTTTTTACAGCAGTAACCGCAGTAGCAGCAGTTTGAGAATTAGATATACTGGGTTCTGCAATTGTGTCATTCAATATTAAGAATCGTCTTTCGTATAAAGAGAGAAATATCGGTTTATTTGATATCAAAATAGCAGGTATCTTGTAATAAATCATTAATATCATCAAATCAAAATTAGTAATAAAATATTCTTCAGAGTAAATGACATCCATTATATTTATGCTTTTCATGTTTAATTGATCTGTCAAATACTTTTTTCCTTCAGTCTCTAATATATTGATTATTTGTTGTTTATATCGCAGAAATAGATTAGAATATAGTTTATATAAATCAGATTTAATATTTTCAATTGTCAACTCTTTTTCTCTGATACGATTCACTATATCAATAATAATTTTATAACCACAAGCACTAGTGTTATAATATTTCAATGCAGCAAAATCAGTGGATATAAAACATGCCTTCCAATATATCATTTTCACTTTTTCGATTTCTGTAACACATTCACTATTATCTTCCTTTTCGAAATCAGACAAATTTGCCCTTTTCTCTATTAAATTTGCATTATCATATGTATTATAATGAACATAAGGATTAATTTTATCTTCTATCAAATTTTCAAAGTAGTCTTTCACTTCTGTTTCCATAATTAAAATTTCATCATTATTCAAGTTATAATTCAGAGAACCGAAAGATAAATAAGTATTAGGTTTGAAAATATACGAATTGATTCTTTTGTATCGTATTAACTGATCTGTCAATTTACCAAAATATATAGTTTCATTATCATATTTCAATTCTTCTGACAAAATCCCCTTATTTGGCAAATTTAATTGACAATCCGTTGTGAAAGAACATAATGGTTGTCTGATATCACATTCTGTTTTGTCAAGAAATAAACAGGTTGAGAAGTCTTTTACTACACCGATATAATCCTTTACTTCAATATCCACAAAAATGATTTTATTACTAATGCGAACCAAATGTTTTAATATATCTAATACCATTTTATATTTCTGGTTGTAAGTCAAGAACATATTTTGTATAATATCCTCCAACTGTTCTCTCAATTTGACATAATCATATTTATTCAATAATAATCGAATTGTATTTCTGAACGCATTATAGAATAGTGTTTCTAAACGAATTAATAATATTTCTTCTGTCCGTTCCTTATCTTCTTCGCCATCATTTAATATACGATCTTCATTATTATAGTAATCCAGTAAATTATCCTCTCTTAATGGAATCAAATCGTCATCATTTTTTATATCTTCAATGAACTTCGTTGGTTCGCTAATCTTTACAAATTGATTCGTTTCTGTCAAAATACCGATGATTTTTTCATCTTCTAATACTTTGAACCTTGGTTTACAATTGATTTTTGTATTTTTATTCAAATTGATTAAAAAATTGCGGGTTTTTTTATATTTTTGATATATGCTTGGTTCACCGATAAATACATAATCATATTCATTTCGTATCGATGATGGAAAACATGGTACTAATCCTTGAACGTCTTTACCATTTTCTTCTTTATGAACAAATAATAATATGACTTTACTTGCATAGTTTACGACTTGATAAATAATATCATAATTGTGTCGTTTTAATACCTTGATCATTTCATCTAACTTCATTGGATCTTCATATTTGTATACACGAGACTTATGTATTGGGTTACATTGATGTTTCATGATTGGACCGATGACTTTACTTAATATTCTTTTTATATTAGGCGACAAAGTAGGGTTACGAATATGAAATAATGATAAGATACCAATCCTCTTAGCATCTTCATTTTTAATCATAAATATTGGCTCAAAGTATTGATGACCATGATCTGTTGCTGCGTATAAAAAAAGAGATGGCTTTAAAGAACTATATACATTCGAAGAGTAATGATTTGTAGGACAAATGATTTCCACATTACATGTTTCATCATTACATGTAGAATAGAGAATGACCAGGTTAATACCCTTCTTCTGTATAAATAAACCGTCTTGACTACATATCATATCCCATAAATATGTATAATCTATTATTACCGTATCATCGTTTAAATACCGAATGAAATTTTCATATGATTGAACAACGTTTCGAAAATATTGGTGTTTCGGGTCTGTCGTTTCAACGTCACCGTCTTTAAATAGTTTTTTATATAGAATACTTTCTGTGTATGGGGCTATATCTGTTTTCTCTGATTTCTCTGATTTGTCTGATTTAAATATCTGTATTAAATCTCCATTTTGAGAAGTAATGAAACGATCTAATGTTACGAAAGGAATCAATATATCATTTTTAAATTCTTTTATAGTTTTAGATGCAGCAACTGATTTTTGCTCTGGTTCTGCATATATAAATTGATATAATACTGATATACAAGAGAGAAACGATTGTAATGGATTGGCTTCGACGCCGATACGCAATAGACATTCTTTGTTTTTGATAATTTTATTGATATTGTCTGTATATTCTATATTACACCCAGTCTCATTTTGGTGATGTAAAAACATTGTTATATCGATCGGCAAATGTCCATACATTCCTTTTGAAAGAGGAAAATTCGTCGGTTTTTTAATATCTTCGTGCTTTTTCTCTTTTTCTGCGGGAATAGCTTTCATAGTCTTTTTCTGTCCTTCTACAGGAGGAGTAACTTCTACCGGGGGCGCAACTTCTACAGAAGATTCTTTTTGACCAGAAATATCCTTTTCGCCTTCTTTAAATGCGGCTTTAGCTTTCATTTCTTCCAATATTGGATCAGGCAAATTTGACATACATTTTGATTTTAACTCTTTTTGTTTTTTTTCTATTTTACTAAAACAGCACGGCATACACAGACCATCTTTATTATTTATAAAACCGGGATAGTGTTGTTTATAATCCGCATCATCTGTTCCATGAACATCTTTATAATAGAAATGATATACATATTCTCCGGGTTTTACAGTCTTTGCGTTTGGTGGTATTATATTTGGCCATCCACATATCTTTGCATTTTTATCGGTAACAGGTGACCATGTCTTTAAACACCAATATCTCGGACATATATAATAATTCATTGATTTTGGATTTGTACCAAAGCGAATTATTGTTTGATCACGTAAACCTTTTTCTAAAAAGTCTGGTATATCTTTTATAATTCGTCTCATCTCTGAATCCGTAACTAATACAGGTTGTCTTCTCTGAACAGATTGACATGATCTTGAATATGTTTTATATAAATTACTTACATTTTTTTCAAAGAAAACTAGTTCTTTCTTTTCTATTCTGGATTGAAATGGATTTGGGTATGTCAAACTTCGACCATCCCAATTCTCTAACCATTCATCGTCCGCAGGAGAACCAACGTCTGTGGATTCTTTTACAGCAGGATATTTTTGTTCTTCTTCTGGTTCTTCTTCTGGTTCTTCTTCTGCGGGGGAACCCATTTGACCAACTTTTTCAAAGTTGGATTCTTCTTCTGATTTTGATTTTGATTTTGTCGCAGGTAAAACATAACTGGGTTCTAATTCTGGCATTTCATTATAATCAACTTCAGGATTTGATAATTCTGTGGAAATACTTTTTTTACCAATATTTGAATATGAACTCGCTTTACTTTTAGGAAAATAACCATCATCTTCAGGTTCTTTTTGAAACTGAGATTGTATCTTTTTAAATTCGGTCTCGAAATTGGATTTTTTTTTTGGCTCACTTGATATACTTGAAACAAAACTAGCTTCTTCTTCCGGAACACTTGATATACTTGAAATACTTGGACTACTTTGAACAATTGGTTCACTTGAAATACTTGAAATACTTGGACTACTTTGAACAATTGGTTCACTTGAAATACTTGAAATACTTGAACTACTCTGAACAATTGGTTCACTTGAACTACTCTGAACAATTGGAATACTTTGAGCAGTGCTTTTATCTTGATCACTAGCACTAGCTTCTTCTTCTTCTGGTTCACTTGAACTACTTTGAACAATTGGTTCACTTGGAATACTTGGGCTACTTTGAACAATTGGAATACTTTGAACAATTGGAATACTTTGAACAGTGCTTTTATCTTGATCACTAGCACTAGCTTCTTCTTCTGGTTCACTTGAACTACTCTGAACAATTGGTTCACTTGGAATACTTGGGCTACTTTGAACAATTGGAATACTTGAACTACTTTGAGCAGTGCTTTTATCTTGATCACTAGCACTAACTTCTTCTTCTTCTTCTTCTGGTTCACTTGGAAAAATTGGAATACCCAAAATAGTTCTCTGATCTTGAATAATTGGTTTAATAGGAACAATTGGTTTACTTGAAGCAGTGCTTTGATCTTGAACACTTGGTTCTTCTTCTTCTTCTTCCGGCGATGATACAGCAGTAGCAATTGGGGAAGAGTTCTCTGATGATGATGATGCAACAATTGGTCCAGAATTGGATGATGAAGAATTAACTTGACCACCGCTACTATTACTTGTAAAATCATCAGAACTATATCCAATCATTCCCATATCATTTAGATCTTCTTCTTCATCTAATTCTGGTTCTTCTACTTCTTCAATTACAACAGCAGGTTTTCCATTAATATCTGCAATTTGACGTGTTTTATGAATTAAATCCGTAATATCTGTAATTTGTGCTGCTGCCGCTGCTGCTACAGAAATATGGGCAATCGTATCTGACACATTATAACATTCAATTGGTATTGATATACTCGATCTATCTTGTAATAACCGTATAACAGAATCTATATATATCGGTAAAATATCCAAATAAGCAATATTATTTATTTCTTCTACAGAAACAACTATCTTGAAGTTTATATTATCACAACGAAAAACTACTTTGAACCCAGGAATGGTAAACTTCAACTTTCTCATTTTAATATTTCCCATTGTCGCTGCATCCTGTTTCATTTGGAACTCTTTAGATGTTCTTGCGATCAACCGTTTTGCATCTGCATTGCTTATATTATAATTTGTCGTTAATAATTGTAAAAATTCTCGTTGTGTATATTCTTGCGATAGACTATATTCGCCTGCATTTATAAAGTCCAAAATAGACGACTCTATATACATATCTTCATCAAAATCTGCCACTCTCTTAAATCTCAATGGAACCTCTACTCCACTTATTTTTTCCGCAATAAAAACTGCATTAATACAGTCAATAATACCACTGAAATCTAACTTCTTGCTATCATATATTTCTCTCGTCATATTATACATACTTTGATAATGAATATTGTTTACTATGATATTTTCATCACGAAATTTATCGAATAATAATATATTATATCCATTCTGTTCCATATTCACTTTTAAATATTCTATCAATGGATTTACTCGACTACGAATAAAGTCTTCCACATCAGTCAATACTTTTATATCTAAAAACTTACAATAAATTTGAATATCGCCATTTTCATAGAACTCACAAATACTTATCTCCGTTTCTTCTGTATATATATACGCAGAAACTACACTTTTATACGCTTTTGTTATGATACCAAAATCACGATTCAATGTATTAATATTCGCCAACGTATCAAACCCTGCTTTCGAATTCGTTTTCATTGGAACATATGGTATTTTACGACCATCTGTAGATACCTTATTTGCATATAATCTAAATATATTTTCACTTGCCTTATCCGGATTGTATTTAATAAAAGGATTCGTCTCACTCGCGTGAATTAATTTAAAAACGATATCTAATGGTATTTTAATATTATAACTTGGTTTCATTGTAATTCGAATCATTTGAATTCCAGTTCCAATACTCACATTATTTGACCGCACTTTGGTATCTCTATATATGTCATACAACGTATCTACTTTGTTATAATTTACTCGATTCTCATCCACCATGCGAATACTCTGTTGTACCAATTCAGTTCTCTGAGAATCTAATTGTTCTATATTCAATATACCTTTTTCAAATAAATAAGGAAAATATATTTTTACATTATCCTTACGGTTATCGCCTAATACATCACTTGCCAAACACAAGTAAATACGATTATCTAATATATCGCCATTATTCATAAGTAATTCATTATTCGTTGTCGTCATTACATCGATATCATCTTGTTCGCCTTTGAAAAAGGCGGATTCACCCACCGAAAATGGATTTACTCTATAGAATTCGCGATTTATTTGTCCCAAAGTATGATCCATATAAAATACCTGATCTTCAATGTTCAATGAAATTATATCATCATAATCATATTCGGTCTTGTCTTCTATATTAAACCCAATTTTCTCTCTACTCTCGTTTAAAATAATATTAGAGAGAAAATTGTCCAATCGACTACGAGTTACCAAACGTCGCTTATGATTTGACAGTGTCTGAAATATACGGAAAATATTTATTCGTTTTTTTTCTTCACAGAAAAGGTATATTTCATCATATGACATTACTGATCCCATTGCTTCATTCACAGCATCAATAATTTTCAATTTAATATCGCTAATTGTATCATCCAAATGAATCTGCTGTCTAGAAAAATATATACTCACATTTGTGGCAGCTATCATCCTTTTCTCTGATTCACTAAATACCTCTTGAATAATCATCGCATTTTTATCTCGCTTGATTACCTCATTCAAATCCAGATCTTCATTGCCAGTATCTCCATAAAATACAATAATCCGTTCAATATCAGTCTGGTTTTTTAATTGAAAAATTTTATAGGGGTAATTACTTTTTAATTGTGACTGTGACTGTGACATATATAAATTAACTATATAATTATAAGTATTCTAATTTATATATTATATATCATAATATGGATTATCGGTAATTGTCATACCACAATAACTCTGTTGTTTTTTCTTATAGTCTACTGGATCATAGATACCAATTTTTACAGCATTTTCTAAAAGAAATTTGAAATTCTTCCAAAACTCCTGCTTATGACCGACTGAAACAGTCATTGTATGCGCTAATTCATGTATTCCAACAAATACCAATGTATTTTCATCTATCAATGTTCCAGTATTCTTCGTTTTATTCAAACAAAATGCCATTTTCTCTCCTTTATTTTCACTATATGCAGTTAATTCACTCGTCGGTAAGGTCTCCGTTATTTTGTTGGGGTTAAAATTACGCTTCAATCTCTGTACATCATCTTCATTTGGATATTTTTTCGCCATATAATCCACTAATTGTTTCATTTTCATTACGACATTTGCCAATAAATCGACAGCTTCTTGAACCATTACACGATCTCTCACGCAATATTTATTGCCATCTACTGTCGAAATGACACATTTTAATTGTAGATTTTCCGATGTATAATATACTCTTAAACACACTAATACCACGATTCCAACAAAAATATATAATATATATTTATTCATCAATATATATTATGTTAAGTTAATTACCTAGAGAGTCCCTGTAGTGCTACCGATCTCTAATGGCGGTCTCATAAAATCAGGTGTTATTGTGCTTTGTTGCCATGGTCCAACATATGTTTGTGGATTAGGTGGTTCCGAACGGATCTGTAAGTTTGCATTTCTTAATGATTGACCGACTGTATCTATTCCAATGTGATATCCAGCTTTTAATAAATTGATGTTTGCTAAGTCTCCTTTTCCTGATGGATTCAGTTGCGCCCATTGACTATTTGAATCCCTTGGCAACAGTTCTGATGGATTCTGTATATTTGGCTTGGAACATGAAGTAGGCATTCCTTTATTCGGTGTCGAAATTCCAGATACCGATGCGAATATCTCATTTTGTCCCAACGGTTCAGATGGAATCACTCCCGTTTGTGATGCGGACATAGAACCCTTTTTGGAAGGTTTCGATTGTTGATATACACTACCTTGTGAGTTTGATGTCATATATTCTGGTCCATATCTACCCTTATTATTCATATAACGAAGAAGATAACCTATCCCAAAAACAACAACTAATAATATGATGATAGTGCCTGCTCCTGTATTTTTACACCATTTCTTAATAGAATCAAATCCTGAACCCATTATATAAAATTAGAATAAAATATTTTTGAAATATACATTTAATTCTTCTAAACATAACATAATTTTAAACATTTATCATTTATATTTCTTCCATGTTATAATTTAATATCTCTTCGATATGTTTAAAATCCAATTCACTTATTACACTATCATCTTCTTCTAAATCGTCTAACATATATGTTTTCTTTATATTTTTCGCTTCTAAAAATGCTAAAAGCGCCTGATGCTTTAATCTTCTTGCCTTTTTTCTCGCTAATCTATAAACTTCATAATAGACTTCTTCTGGCTTTTTTAACTTCATAACATCACTCTGTTCCGCTTCTAAATCCATTGAGATTTCACTGAAATCGCTGAATTCGCTTGGAGTGTCTTTTTCTAAACTATCTTCTATCAATGTCATTGTCTCATCTATTTTAGGCTCTTCTTTACATAATTCGTTTACATTTTTATTGGGTTTGAAATTCATTGTGTTTCCTACAGAGTCATCTTCTTCATCTGAATTTATATCCATTTCGCCAACTTCTTCTTCTTCTTCTTCTTCTTCTTCTTTCGGGATTTGTATTTTATCAACTGTTTTGCATTTTATAACTGGATTGTTTAAATGTTTTACACCTGTATCAATCACACATTTATCGAATAACATATCATTATCTAATACCATTACTTGTTTCATTTCTATTTCTATTTGAAAACTTCGTGATGTAAATTTGATGCCCTGAATTTCTATCACTGAAATAATTTGCTTATCATGTGTTATATCATCCATTTTTAATGGCACTTCATTTTCATTATATATCTTGATAATTGGTATATTTGTAGCATGATTGATCTTAACATTTGTTCTGAGTAAATAGTTTTTACCAGAACGATAAATTCGTATCGGTGATGTAAAGGCTGTTTCGATATCTGATTTCTCCATTTTTTCTTGAAACCATTCATCTCCTTTTTCATAAATCATTTCGTGACATTTGGTTTCTAGATTCTCTAACCAACGAATAAACACAGGTTCATTATTATCGAACATTAATTCCGAATAAATCTTTTTACCGTTTTTGACAAATCCTTGTTTTGTAAAACTTTTAGGAGTTTGAACATAAAGGGGTTTTCCAGAACAATATATTTTCGTAAAATAAGCAGAACCTGGAATAGAAGATGGATGTGCTAAATGTAATAAGTCGAATTGGAATTCGTCGTTTGGTAGAATAATATTACTCATTATTAGATAAAAGGAAAAGAATAAGGGATGCGAAACGCCTCCATTATTCTTCAATGACATGACAGGTTGGGTTCCCCAACCTTTACAGGTTTAAAAGAATAAGGTTTATACATCGCAAAAATTGGTATATCTTTTTCGTTTTGTTTATTATGAAGGATAGTTTGTTCTCTCAATGTTTGGATATTTTAAAGAGAGAAGATATAAAATATAAAATTAAAAATGTATTTGAACCAGTTATTGATATGATTATGGATGAAGTGCGCCCATATATTTACATATCAGTATGTATCATAATATTTATATTTATTATGATTTTAGCGATATTAACTATTTTGATCCGTAGCAAAACATAACAAAAAATAAGTAATCGAAAGAATAAAATTTACACGTATTTAAATAAATAATATTTTTTGTAATTTAGCAATATTAATTTATTACACTATTATATTGTAATATCATATAATAGTATGTCTGAAACTGATGCTATAAAACCAAGCTCACCAGAAAATAAACCACATACTAATACTTTTACAGAAACTATGAAGAATATTGCACAAACTGCTGCACAAACTGCTGCACAAACTGCTGTAACAGCTGTTGCAAATCACCCTGATGTAAAAGCTATTACCGATCACCCTGATGTAAAAGCTATAACGCAAACTACGTTTGATACTCCTCAAGCAAATTATTCTTTTCAGGCTGAAAAAGGTGATTTAAATTCTAATCAAGATACAACTGATTCTAGCATAACTGTTCCTTCTAACACAACTGATACAACTGTTATTTCTAACACAACTGTTCCTTCTAACACAACTGACGCAATTGACACAACTGAAACAATTTACACAAATGATTCTAGCACAACTGTTCCTTCTGATACAACTGTTATTTCTAACACAACTGCTCCTTCTAGCAAAATTAATAATTCATGTGATGAAAATAATCCAGTTGTTCAAAAACTAGCATTAAATAAATTTAAAAAATTTATGGATCTCGTTATAGAAGAATTAAATATAAAACTTGCAGAAGAAACAGAAAAACAAAATCAATCAATAAATGGGGGGAGTAAGCGGCGTTCAAAAAGAAGATTACAAAATAGAAAACGAACAATAAAAATAAAAAAATATAGATATAGATATATGAGTAAACACGGAAGAAAACGAAGTACTAGAAAAAGAACTGGCAAAAATCGAAGATTTAGAGGGGGTGCAGGATTTGGAGCAACTCAGTGGGGTTCAACAATGGCAGGCTCTAATATAACAGCGCAAAATGCTGCTGTTGGAATGAGTGGTTCAATTGAACCTACACAGGCTAATTCAGGTTTTCCAGGGGTATATCAAGGAGGAAGACGCGGAGGTTCAATTGGTGCAGTTTTAGCACAAGGTTCTGTTCCTGCTGCATTATGGGCATCTCAATATATGTATGGAAAAAATAAGCGCAATGTATACTCACGAGGTCGTAATTCTGGATTTGGAAATCAAGGCAGAAAAACTAGAAGAAGATACCGATAAATAAAAGATAAATATTATAATCAATTAATTATAATATTTAGTCAAATGAATAAATAAAGTAATCATAATATATTGACTATGAATGAACATATTAATGTATCTGAAATGGTATTAATGACAGGAGGTGACGGTGAAATAGTAAGTGGTGGGTTTGATGTTGGATCTCTATTGCTGAAAAACCAACTTACTACATCAAATGATGCGGCATATAAAACACTAATTGGCAATTCTATACCATTTGGTTTATTATATGATATGCGAGATAGTTCTGTAAAAGAAGATATTCTAGAAGGGTTAACCGAAGGCGGAGGCATATCAAATAGTCAAATAATTGACGATGAATTATATACAAAATTGTTAAATGACTGGTCATTTACAGCATCTTCTGTTGATACACAATCAAAAAAGAAGAAAAAGAAGAAAACAATTAGACAAAAAGGAAATAAAGGGCATACAAATAAGACGAAAAATACGAAGCGTAATCGACATTAGAAATCACTTTTAAAAATGTGACTTTTATACTTTGCTCCAATTTTTATAGTTAAATGGCGAAACGAGTATATTATCCAATTTTTGTTTCCAGTATTTGATTTGTTCATCCTTTAATATATCTTTTTCTGTCAATGGATAAGGTGTTGTAGTTTCCATCAATTCTTTTTCTTTATCTGTCATTTTTGGTTTTTTACCGTAGCAATTGACACCGAATCGCACATTTGGATTAGCAATATAACCACCATTAACGCCTGGTCTACCGCAGTCGTTTTCGTGACCAGATATCGTTTGTAGATTTTTATATGTTTCTGCTTGTGTAGGGAATAACGCCATTTGTCCATCAGACCATCCATAATTACACCATTCTCCTCCTTCATTATAAGATTTTTCGACTTCATCATATTTTGCAAGACGCGCGTCATATGCTTGACATAATGTTGCTGCTTCCTCATAACCATAATAGTTTCCTGGTATATTGAAAACTTGTGATTTTTTAGATGAAAAAGAAGGTTTTGTATTTGTAGTTGTGTTTGATGATCCAGTATTTTGTTGAACATCAATATCAATGACTGGATTTTTAGAAAATGTATTATGTATATCTGCTGTAGTGCTAAGATTGAAAATATTAAATATATTCCAGAAGTGTCTGGGGATAATCCATATAATAAATAATATAAAGAAAACTATAAAAATGATACCGATTAATAATTTGATAATACTCATTAGAGTTGATGACGTTGATGATGACGAATCAAAATTACTTGTTTCTGTATAAGATGATGAACCCAATAAACCCATAAAAATGAAGATAACAATCAATATTACAGCAAATATGATTACATAGACATTTGGATTCGTAAAAAAACTGGAAATATACCGATACATGTTATTTGGATCTACAGTAAACCCGGTATTGACGTCCATATATTATATATTTTGTATATAATATATTTATTGGGTTTAAAATAAGAAGGACAATCAATGATTTTGTCCTTATTCTTCAATGACATGACATGGTTAGTTATTTTTCTCTCTTTTTCTGTAAAAGAATAAATATGCGTTGGGAGTAATGAGTTGATCAATATTTGTAATTTCGGATATTGTTGTATCATTAAAGCAGAACCATTTGTTAGAAACACGAATAAAAGAGTAATAATGTCCACCAAGAGTACCCCCGTGATGGTTACATATCGCATATAAATCATATATATATTGGTTCGGGGAATATCCAATAACATATTTCGATAAATCCAGATTGTTGAGGGGAAAAGATATGTGAACCTGATTTTTATTACGATAATTATAAGGATTGAATCGTTTAATATCAATGACTAGAATTTTGGGCAAACTCCAGTAAATTATCTGTTTTTGGATAGATTGTTTTGTCTTAGTATTTTCATTATACCATGCATTGTCACCGTCTAGAATCTCTCCTTGTAGGTATAATTCTAAACAATCGATGAGTGATGGTTGTTTAATTTGTGGTATTGGTAAATTAATAATAGAAAAAGGTTCAGGTGTATTGCTTAATACACTTCCTCGGTTAGGTTCATCCAATGAGATAATTTGAGAAACGTGAATGCCATAGAACATATCGTAAATTTCGGAGTAATCTTTATTATACATTTCTTTCATTTTTTTGTAGCAAGATACTGCTAATAAATCTAATTCATTATTAGGAATACCTGTTATATCAATATTTACTTGACGAGAGAGAGCAGAATGAAGACAATCGATCATGAAAAGAAAAAATTCACTGGAATCATTTTGACTAAAATTAGAGAATTCTTCTCTCTCTTTATGAATAGAAATATTTTGTAATTGTTTAATAAATCTTCCAGGAGAGATAGTACAGTTTTGAGACCACATTAGTTTTCGTAAAATATCCCATTCATTCAATAACAGAACATCAAATGGGTTTTGTTTATTCAGTTTTAACTGTATTGTTGAATCATCTAATAGATTATTTAATTCGTGTGTATGAGAAAGTATTTGGATACATGAATTAATGAAGCATGTATTACCCAAATTAGCTAACCCTGATATACCACGTAAAGTTCTAGTATTTTGTTTCTGTTGCGGATTCATTATTATTAAACAGGTATTTACATTTAAACAAAATAATTATTAATTAATATAATGAGACGTTTTAGAAGAAACAACAATAATAGCTTTTATTTAAATAATGATGATAGATATGCATTAACATATTATACTGACATATTAAATCATCAATTACGGAATATAGATCTAATGTATAATGAAGTCAGAGAAACGAGAGAAATCATAGATTATATTATGCGCGTTCATGACCGACCAAATAGGGAATTGTATACGACGTCAATACCAATACCAATACCGACACTTACAACGCCACAGCCACAACAACAACAACCACAACCACAACAACCACAACAACGTAGACGTGAAAGCAATGATTCATTAAGAGATTATTCTTACATTATGGATTTTGTAATTCCTATTATTCAAACGGAGTATGAAGATGTAAATATAGTAGCACAACAAACAGAAATAGAAAGAAATACATCACAATTGATATTTTCTGATATTGTAAATCCATTAAATACCAGTTGTCCAATTCACTTACATAGATTTGAAAATGATAGTCCAGTTACACAAATTATTGGTTGTGGTCATATTTTCGATAGAAATGGCATTACTAATTGGTTTCAAAGAAATGTCCGTTGTCCAGTTTGTCGGTATGATATAAGAAATAATCCTAATATAAATACTAATATAACTGATAATCAATCTTCTTTGTCTACACAAATACCCAACGATGCTTCTTTAAATTATATTACAGAAACATTATTGAATAGCTTATTTAATAGCACTGGCAGCACTGGTAGCACTGGTAGCACTGGTAATTATTTTTGGAACAATACAAGACCACAAGCATCTCAACGAAGCAGACATCATATATATTTTGCATCTTCTGATAACAATACAGATTCTTCTAACAATAGAAGCTAACTTGACAGCGCAGAATTTATAAATTCATCAATATTAATGTTACATAACAAAGGAGTAAATTTATTTATTTTTTCATCATTCCAATCCCACCATTTAATTTGTAATAGTTTTTCTATTTGTTTTGCTGTAAATCTATATTTAATTAATTTTGCAGGATTTCCTCCAACTAAACTATATGGTTCTACATTTTTAACAACATGACTATTATTTGCTATTATAGCACCATTACCAATAGTAACGCCTGACATAATCGTTACACTATCTGCAATCCATACATCATTGCCTATAATTACATCTCCTTTTGTTGATGGAAGCCCAATACCATTAAAATTATTGAATGTAGTTTGATGTATATGACCAAATGGATATGTTGTAACCCAATCACTTCTATGATTACCTCCTAAATATATATTTACATTTCCTGCTATTGAACAAAAATTACCTATTACTAATTTAGCATTATCATTTTTCCAATGTATTATAGGATTTCCATATGTATATTTTCCGTATGACATTATTATATTATAATGTTATATTATCTTATAAAATCTGTATTTTAAATCGACAATTTTCAAATATTATTGAAGTAATATATGTACATGTAAGTAAAAAACATCAGTTTAATAGTTGCTCATTTCTTCATTAAACGAAACTCTTTTTCGTTTCGTTTTTTTGCGTTTCTCTCTATGTCGACATCGACTCTTCTTAATATCAGTTCTTTCTGTTTCTGCTTCATTTTCTAAAATTTCTCGATCTCTTGCTGAAAGGCGTTTCTTTTTTTTGATAGATATAGCTATTTCATTAGGTGGAGCAGTATCTGTAATATCATCAAACTGTTGTTCTATACTATCATCTTCATCATCATCAAAAAAACTAAAAGAACCGCCCATAATAATATAAATAAAATTATTCATATTATTATACGATTCCACTTCTTGAAGTGGAGGGTCCACCTCTGTTGCGCACAGCAACGAGCAATGAAATACATATATACGGCGTTCTTTGGTTCAACCTATCCACTTCCCGAAGGTTGATTTCCCAAAAGTTGATTATTTTAACTGAAAGAACTGTGTCATTGTTTGATTACTTTCTTTTATATTATTTGTTTCTCTGAGAAACTCATCGAACAATAATACCTTGATTTCTTTATTCTTCATTGTTTCTAATTTCGTTTGATATTTATCTTCATTCGGTTCTGTTTCACGCAGTTTTTTACATTCTTTCTTGAACTTACCTATTTTTGCGACTTTACCTTGCTTCACCCATATATTCTCTAAAACGAGTGCAAATAATTGTTGAACTGGTTTCATTATTTGATTCGTAATATAATGAGAATAATCTATCTTTAATCGTCGTTCTTTGATATAGTCCGGAGTCTCTATCTTCTCTCCTTGTAAAGCATGCTTATTCGCATTATGAATAAAGAGATAAGGTATTCTATCTCCTGATGTCGGTTTACATTCATTTCGCTGTGTCATTCGATCTGCCAATACCTTGTGTGCAATTTGTTGCGGATTCTTATATCCACCTCTTAATGATTTACTAATAATGAATTTATGTATAGGAAATGTCTCATCTATGATACCTCTCAAGGCAGTTCTTAGAAAGGTAATCGCTTCATCGATATTCTGTTTCTTCATCAATATATCGATGATCCCACCGTAAATATCCTTGACGATTGGCGCATTATCTCGTCGTTTTAATACAATTCCCATCTCTTTTCTTTTACATTTATTTGGGTCTGTTTCATATAACATCCCTACATATCTCTTCTTTGACAGCAGACAAAATGGCATGAATGTTTTTTCATATTCCAAATCATGTGGTTGTTTCAAGAATGATGATGCTAAATGTCCTGCCTGTTGCGCCAATTCGATTGTTATCTCCAGTGCCTTTTTTCCTCTAATTAATTCCCCTTGTGGAGTCTCCAAGTTAAAAGTGAAGAATACAGAGTCTGTATTATGAACAATGATATTTCCAATTCCTGCTGCAAAATGGTGATTTTCAGTGGTCAAATCGTATACATATTTTGTGCCATTTGATCCACCACAATAATCAATCGGTATTTTTTCTTTCAAATGATAGCATTTATCCAATGAATTGCGACCATATTTAAATTGCGGATAGATCGTCAAAGAACAATCAATATCAATGTGACATTCGTATTTAAATACTTGTGTAACACACATGTATATTTCTGCAAGTAGTTCCTGATTATAATCAAATGTTCCATCTTCTCTTAAATCGTCATTATCATAAATATCTGGAACAATATACTTCATTCCTATCACTTTGATATGATCGATATATTCAAAATATTGTGTTCGTTGACTTAACCAATATCTTAATATAGGAATCTTACATGAATTATCATAGCAATCTTTAAAATACGGCAAGTTATTTTTCCAATCACATAGGTAATATTGCGATGGAATCGAACAATGTAATAATTCATCGCCAATATTCACCTGATTTGGTGATATCTCTTGTCCATCAGCAGTCAATAACGAGTGATCATCTGTCACATCAACCAAACCATTTAACGTCATAATACGCACCATTTGTTTATTAGGTGAAAGCACATGACGCACAATATTCTCGATTGGCGTCCAACCAGTCTCAGACCATGTCATAATAACTCGATCGAATTGATATACTTCTTTTTCTTCTCTACCTAGATCCATACATTTCTCCCATTTTCCATTTCCAAATCGATGAATCAAATCTTCAATCTGTACTATATCCATAACTTCTTGTCCATAAGAATTTGTCGTACAAATATAGATGGGAGTATAACTGGCAACACTGTCTCCATATATATATTCTGCTTTGGTAAGAACAGGTCCATGTGATTTTGTTTCGCATATAGTATTACCATAACATTCTTCAATAACCTTCTTCCCGTAATTTAATAACATTCGCCCGACAGCAGTCGTAGATGCTGCACAATCCTTTTCATAAAATGTGCTCGTTTTTGCACCACATTGTCCATAGAGCGAATTCGCTGTAACTTTATATCCAAGTTGTCTTTTATCCAATACATTTTTCATGAAATCATCAGTCTGTAGTGGTATCATTTTCCTTGTCGTCTTGCGTGCCAAAAGTAGTTCCTCCAAAATACTGGGCATAATTGCACGTTCCCCACTACGGGCCTGTGCGAAGCGGCATACTTTTGTTCCACATTTTACTTTGATTGCTGCACTTGTTGCCGATTTGCGTTCATAACGGAAGTTATCGTATGGAATATTAACATAATCATAATCAGGGAGATTATCGTATTTCAAATCACCGGTTTCTTTCGTCAAAACCCCTTCGAGGTCATAATCTTTTGTCCAAACTTTACTATCATGAGAAATATTCTCACTCATCATTGAAGCAGGATAAAGAGCAGCATAGTCAACGCAGGCAATTGGATTATCCAAATAAAGACCACATTTTGGCTCCAGGACAGTTGCACCTTCATATCCTTCGTCGTCTTCCATTTTTTCCATTACAGGAATCAATGTGTTCTTTTCTCGACATTTTTTTGCCACATAACTTGTCAGTTTAATACCTTGGCCACGAAGAATGATGAAATTGATCGGGACAGAACAAATATTTCCCATTTCAGATATACCTGTCCATATATCCACTTTATTCATTAGATAATGAAGTAAGTTACAATCTTGTATACAATATTTCGCGACAATCGCACGGTCTGTTGCAGATCCATTTGTCAGACGGAAGATATCTTTGGGAGTGACATCATCTTTCGCCAAACACCACCGTATTTTACATTCGGTTGTGTCAATACGTAACTGACCGATTATCGTAAACTCGCCGTCGCCAACCATCGACACTTGGAACTTCTCTCCATTATTGTAATATTCTGTAGAATGTCCCAATATTTCAATATGAATATAACTTCCAACAAAGAGTCCTGTCATGTTTGAAGTATTTATGATCACATGATTAGTATCTTGCGTAAATTTCTTGACAATATCGCCGATAAAATGGCCGGCAACATAATCCAGCTTATATGATGACAGATTCTCTTCTCTACGAAAGAAGTTGTATAGATCGATTTGAATACGACCATCCATTTTAATATATTTCAAATCATGTTGTCCACTTGCAATATGAATACTGGTTTCTTCAATTTGATAATTTCCAGTAGAATGGTCAACTGTGCCACATATATCATTGCGATTCTTGGATAGACGAAGGAAAGGAACAACACAATCATTTTCTTCCGCACGACGAAACATGAACTCATAATCAAAACCAAATATGTTATAGCCAAGAATAATATCTGGATTCTCTCTTTGAATCATTTCTGTCCATGCAACTAATACTTCTTTTTCTGTCATATAACTTTCAATTTCCACTCCAGAAATAGGATCACATGTATTTAAAACAATACAGTGATTTTTATATGGTTCTTTGTCACCGAGATTCATAAAAGTTGTTCCAATAAAGGTCACCTTGTCACCTTCCAATTTTGGAAAATAGTTTCCCATTAACACAGCAAGTGTATCTATTTTTACAGAACGATCCATCTTCTTGTTGATCAAATCAATAACAGTCAACTTCCGCATCTGGCTGGCAGATAATGAATATCCAGCCGATTTAGAATCAGTTGTATCGTCAGGATCATTTGTCTTGTTCATGCGCTCAAACATGGATTCTATTTTCAAATATTCTGTCGCAGTTCGACCTTCTTCATTTAATATAGGAATGGATTTGATCCATTTATCAAATATTCGTAATATTTCTTCTTTGATGATAGTATTTTTAGGATAAACCAAGTCAATCCCATCCAATCCCTCTGTGGAGGCAATGTTGAAGGCTTGACATATTATGTTCTTCAACAATGGTTCACTCGGTTGAGGTGCTTTTTCTCTTTCAAAGAATTCAATGATTTGAGATGCCAACTTTTTATATGATTTGATTGGGATTGGAAAGTCGCCATGACTACTACTTGCTTCAATATCAAAACTACATATCTTTAAAGGAATACGTGTTTCTTTCGAATTATATGATAATATATTTTTGTAACTGACTTCATATTCATTTGAACAACTTGTCGTCTTTTGACTAGTTGGTATCGTTGTTGTATATACACTTGATAATGTAATCCAACCAGTAGGACTCACATTTTTAATGTGAAAGAATCGAAGAAGAGGTGGTATATTGGCTTCGTAAAGTGATAGGCACTCGTCGCCGTATAATAATCCATTTGGTAATAACTTTCTGTCATTGTCATACCATAGATTCTTCGCTTTATTGAAAGCCAACATACTATTGAACTTGATCTCAATAAACTTGTAGAGTTTGCCAGCATCAAAACCATATAGCTTCTTCTTTTTCAGCAATTTACAATCAACAATTGAATTTTTATAATATTTGCCAATTCTATTTTGAATGAAAGAGAGAAACTCTGCTTTCTTCGACTTCGACCAATGTTCACCGACTTTTACATAAAAGTATGGTTTGAAATCTTTCACTGTTATTGAACATGACTCTGCGAGTTCATTGTGTCCAAACATTTGAATGACAAACTCGGTTTGGTCAGTGTATTTTGCGCTTCCATCGCTATCTTCATTCGGGTTGTCATTGTAAACTCGAAAATCGTATAGACGAATACATATATCTTGTTCTGAATCGAGGTTCATTCTTGTTCTTGTAAGTTTGTTGTGGTATATTTAATATTTTCTACAATAATACTTCAATTTTATTAATTTCTTATACATTTAAAAAAATTACACATACAGAAATTACAATAAATTATAGTAATTATTAGTTTGTTTTAGATTATTAAGTGTATTCGAAAATGATGAATTTTTATGACCATAACATTCTATTGAGTTTAACCCAAACATATAATCAATAAATGCTCGTTCTTCAAAATTTAAATCACCCAATAAATCATCATTTTTATATAGTAAATTTTGATATTTACTATCTTTTAAATTTATTAAAGTTTTAATATTGGTTGTTGCTATATAAATTTTTAATCCATTATTTTTAAATTTTACTTTTTCTATTACACTATCTAATGTTTCAACATTAATATGAAAAAAACTTGTAAAATCCTTTTCATATCTATAATGAATAAAATTGTATGGTTCATTTATTATTACATTTTTAATTTCATTATATTTCTCCATAATATGGTTAGAAGGAAGTATATGTTTATTTACTGTATAATCAACAAAGTTTTTGAATTGATTTAGACCTGCAATTTGTTTTAATACTACATACTTTTTATTTAAATTTATTAATTGATTTAAAATATTTTCATGCTTAAAAACCATCCATGCAATCTTTTTATCATTTAAATTAAAACAATTGTCATCTGTTAAATCATTTTTAATATCATAATAATTAATATATAAATTATATTTATTAAAAACTGATATATCAAACAGTTTTTCAAAAGGTTGTTCGGTCCAAGTTATTAAATTATCATTTCTAAATGCACAATGTCTAAATGTAAAAAACACATTATTTTTTAAACAAAAATTTATTCCATTATTTATATCAAAAAATTGATTACATAGTCCTCCATCTGTATCAAATATTAATATTAACATAACATATTATAATATTATTATAATATGTTATGCGTTTTAAATTTCTAATAAATATCTTCTATTATTATGGAAATAAATAAAGAAAACTGCGAAAAGGATGAAAAAGATGAAAAAGATGAAAAGGAAATTCGCTATATAAATGTAGAATATTTATATAATAATAGATCACTTCTGCTTAGAAGAGTATTAAATAAACCAATTTATATGTATAAGTATGATAATCAACAATGTAAATATTATGGTCGTTTTAAATATATTGAAATATCATTATACACACAACACCCAAAATATAAGGTTTATTATATTAAAAAAAATACCAAACCTCCTTTTTCACGAAAATTAAAAATATTGTTTTATAAACCGAATGATACAATATATTTTAATAATGCTTATTGTTTATGTTATGATTTTCCCTCCATAAAATCTAATTCTAGTTCTAGTTCTAATTGTAATTCTAGTGATAAATATAAGACAAATGAATGTTCTCAAACAGATGCTACTTCAAAACCCCAACTCACAATATCAACCGCGTCTTTTTATGTAAAATGTGTTAATAATTGCTGCTGCTGTTGCTTAAAACGTTCTACCAAAATATCGAATAGTATAATATAAATATAATAAATATAATAATTATATTTATTATATAATTATGAATCGTTCTATTCAAGCAGTTGCCGTCTTTAATGAAAAGAAAATAAAAGGCGTCGTTTATTTTACGGAATCTAAAGAAGGAATAAATATAGATATTCAGCTAAAGGGCTTAAAGAAGAATGGTATACATGGATTTCATATTCATGAAGCAGGAGATTTGACTGATCATTGTGAGAGCTTATGTGCCCATTTTAATCCGACAAAGAAAAAACATGGTTGTCCAGGAATGAAAGAGAGACACGTTGGCGATTTAGGTAATTTGATAGCAGATAAGAATGGTTGTTGTAATTATCGAATGATTGATAATGTCATTGAATTGCGAGGGAATAAGGCAAATATTATAGGTCGCGGTTTAATTATTCATGCGAATGAGGATGATTGTGGTCAAGGAGATAATGATGCTAGTTCTGTAAATGGCAATTCAGGAAAACGAATTGCTTGTGCAATTATTGGTTATTCAAAGGGGAACTTCGTTAAAACATAGCAGTTGTACCTTGTGTTGGTTTGGAACGGACTGACCTAAATCTTGTATTATAACCTTGACGCATACTCTTGCTTTTACTCTTGCTTTTACTTTTGCTTTTACTTTTCAATTGACTGCTTCTTCTTCTACTTATGGGGAAACTTCGACGCATACTTTTACTTTTGCTTTTACTTCTCTGATGGCTACTACTTCTTCTACTTATGGGAAAACTTCGACGCATACTACTTCTACTTCTCTGATGACTACTTTTTAATGGAATACCAATTTGTCCTACTTCAATGGGAGTTTTTTTTTGGTTAAAATTGTGTGCAATAAATCGATTTGAGTATGGGCGATATTTATTTGATGTATATTTACTTTGAACAATAGTTGGTTCAGGTTCAGCAGCAGAGTTGCTGTATTCAGGAACATATGTAGATACAGACGATTCAATAGGTAAACCATAACTCACTCTATTACCGATTGATTCATCTGGTTCGATCTTCTGTTGCGTCATTTCTTCTATCCACTTCGCCAAACTATATGCTGTCCTTTGTGGTCCTTCTTTTGTAAAAGGAGTTACCTTACTTTTATGAACATAACGTATTGTAGGAAAAATTCGTGGCTGTTCTCCAACATTCTCGAATGAATCATATAAATCACCATTCGCTTTTACTGCTAATAAGTCATCATTTTCTTTTTCTATATGTTGATTTATATTTTCCCATTCCTTTGATGTTTGTATACAATATGGACATTTCTCTCTATAGAAGTAGATAACAATAGGCTTTTGATTATTCAAATGTTGATTGACGTTATTTATTTGCTGATGTTGCTCTTCTTCATTGTGTTGTGAATCACTTAAATAGATCAAACGCATAATAAATGTTTAGAAAATATTATATCGAAAATAAATTTATCACAATCTATAATATATATGTTTTACTTGATATATATTATACTATTTCTTTTATTAGGTATATATTTCATCGCTAACGTGAATACACAAAATTCGACTACATCTATTTTGGAAGGATATATCAATTCATCAGACAACAAGAAAAGAGGGTTTACGTGTCCAGATATATTATTACAAAAAGGCATTCGATATTATTTGTATAATTCTAAAATGGCAACTGTTCCTGGTGTGAATCCTATAGAGTTTCAAAATTTGGAAGATTATACCGAATTTATGGAATGGCAAAGAAGTCAGGGTATTCGTTGTCCAGTATTGTATCTACAGTATAGTTATAATGCACAAGGAGAACCCATCTATAAAGGACGTCCAGGACCTACCAATTTACAAGGGGGATTACCTCCGGCACCACCAATTAACAATCTTAATAATAATTCTACGAATAATTCTATGAATAACGGAAATAGTCCTAATACCGACATTGCGGATAATATTGTGAATCCTAGTCCATCATATTTAACAGAAGATAATATTAGTATGCCTGTTGCAAGTAATTTAACTTCTTGTGCGATTGATGCGAATAATTCACATAATGAAACGACTGAAAATTTATTACACAATGGAATGAGTGCAAATGCAATGGATGATAATTGGGGAGGTATACAATATACACAGCAATTGGTCGATTCTGGTGTTTATGATGATAATAATGTATCAATCGCAATTGCTTAGGCTATTTTAGTTTGAATCTAAGTATTTCATTACATGATTCAAATTTTGTTTCCCATTTGTCATTTTATTAATATTTTCTAGTTTCTTCATTATACTCGTTGGTTCCGCATTTGTCGGGTCAATTGTCAATAATTCATTCAACATCATGCCGTCTACATAATCATTTAATTCGATAATCAAGTTTTCATAATCTGTCCTATAATTCGAAATATTTAATTTATCTTTCATTGTATGATGTGATGATTTAATTCTTTCGGAAAACTTTTCTGCGTTGGAACCATGACTCGTTATTTTGTTAGGCGAATTAGAGTTAGAGTTAGAATCGTTATTTGTCATTCCTTCTAGTTGTTTATTAAAAATAGTATAAAATACGAATGCTATAATTAGTAAAAAAACGAATAACCCAATATATTGGAAAGAACTATCAGATGACATTATTATATAAATAAATGATTTTTATTTATATAACTGAACATAAATTACAAAAAATTACAAATTACAGAATATAAATTTACAGAAGATCAAAAATATATTCAATAGAGAGAAATTTGATTATAGTATCCCCCGAAGACTTATTAATTTTACGTTTCTGTCCTTTACCATTTACATATGTTATATCTAATAATACGCGATGATTATCCTTTAATGCATTAATTAGTTCAGGAATCGATACATATCTTGCCATAATAGCACATGCTGTTACTGAACTAATACCAGGTATTTGAGAGAGCATAATCTCGCCCATATTTTCAGGCGTAATATTGTCCTTCTTTGTTTTTTTTATGACAGAACAATAATTATCCTTTTCATTGTCTTTATCTTTATCTTTATCTTTATCAGTCTCTTCTTGCGCGGTTACATTTAATGAATAATACATTGGTTTTTTTCCAGTGGTCATCGTTTTACACAATTTAATAAAAGCATTACAAACATATAGTGCAGTATCTTCTAAACTGATCGTTCGTATTACAGAAAATCCTTTTATATATTGGATAGATGTCAACGCAGAATACATTGTATTTTTAGTTATACTGCTGTTTGACCACTTTGTCAAATCACCTTCTATTAAATAACTAATGTTATGATTATGAATAGGATATCCTCCTAAACGATAGGATTGTTCTTCATATCTACCATCTTTGATAGATGCGGCTAAATCTCGCAACGTTTTTCTCTCTATAATAGCGATTTCAATTCCATTTACAAAGAAAGAAATATCGCCTATATCAAGCGGAACAGATTCGATCGTCAAGGTTGCGTATACAGTATTTGATCCAATCATTTTCTGTAAAAGAGAGAAAAGATCTGTTTCACGATTATCAATTTTGATATAATTCATCGTCTTGTCTTAATAATATAAACCCATATCGTATTTATATTATTTTCGTTAACTTTAATTTTTATGACCGTATTGCGTAACCTTCTTTGTCTTTCTTGTTCGACCTTTTCGAAAATGTTAGATTTAAATACCAGTTCCAGAGTGAGTAATAGCATAAGAACCTCTGGAATATTGAACTGGATTACGAGTCGTCATTGTATACAATTGACGGAGAGTTGATTCTTTCTGTGGTATTCTCCATGTAAAATGATTACCTACATTATTAACTTTCATAAAGACATTTCCTCCCCATATACCTGCCTTTTTATTACCACCAACAGATCCACCACTTTGTCCAGTTCTGTTGGTAGTTCTTTCAATACTTCGAGTTCCACTATAACTTGAAACTATTAATGCCATTATATATACAAACAACAAAATAATTTCTAAAAGGGTTTAAATATTCGAGCGGATATATATAACAGCAATGTCTACGCAAGAACAAGTGAACCCTTATAACTCCCTAAATGTTGAGATTACATTGAACGATGTTCAATCTATTCTGACAAAATATGGCGTAAATTACAACATTTTCAATATCCAACTTTATAAACGAGCATTCGTTCACAGTTCTTATACAAAAAAAGCAGTATTCGAAAATATGGATCAACCTACTATAGTCGCAGATTGTCCTAAAGATTGTCTTCCTCTTCATTCCAAATCGAATGAACGGCTGGAATTCTTGGGTGACGGTGTCCTTGAACTAGTAACGAAATATTATTTATATCGTAGATTCCCTAAAGCAAATGAAGGATTCATGACTGAAAAGAAAATCGCCATTGTAAAGAATGAAGCCATCGGGAAAATCGCACAAGAAATGGGACTACAAAGATGGATCCTTCTTTCTAAACACGCCGAAGAAAAGAATATACGAAACAACTTAAAGAAGCTGGGATGTCTCTTTGAGGCCTTTATTGGGGCACTCTTTTTAGATGTCAATAAAATCGATATCGCAGATGAACATGGCTGGTTCTCTTCTGTATTTCATTGCGGTCCTGGATTCCAAATGGCACAGACTTTCATTGAAGCAATATTCGATAAACATATTGATTGGGTTGCACTTATACAGAATGATGATAATTATAAGAATATACTTCAAGTCAAAATCCAAAAAGAGTTCAAAGTAACACCACATTACATGGAATTAGAACATGATATGGATCATGGATATAAAATGGGAGTTTACTTATGTGTAGGACAATCTATTCATGGTTGTCAATTGGGCGACGCAATTAAAATGACTGATAAATGGGGAACATTTCAACATATTCATGAGTATATTACAACTAATGGCAAAATATTTCTATTTCTCGGTTCAGCTCAACATAAGATCAAGCGAAAAGCAGAACAATTGGCATGTAATGACATTTTAACACTATTGAATTAACAAAGTATTATTAGTAATTGAAACTTAATAATGATAGACCTTTGCCTCCATTACCTCCATTGTAATAAACATTATATTGGAGGTAATATCCACCTCCTCCACCACCTCCATAGGTCCCAGGAGTTCCATTTAAGGTTATACCATTTCCACCATCGCCGCCATTATATACTCCACCAATACCAGTAGAACTATCAATGCCCCCTTGACCAGAATCACCTATTGTATAAATATTTTGAAATGCATTAATACCTACTCCTCCACCACCCCCACCTAATTGCGTCAAATTAACATTATTATAATAAGGTGACCCACCCCCACCACCGCCTCCATTTGTTCCTGGACTTCCAGTCGTTGGTTTTGCTGGTATTCCACTACCATAAGATCCTCCTATTCCTCCTGTCCCGTTTCCCAAACCATAGTTCGTCGAATTTCCACCATTGCCACCAAATGTACCAATAGTAATATCTACTCCTCCTCCTTTTCCTCCTTCTCCTACTGCAATGTATTGAATTGTATCTTCAAACCTACTATTTTGTCCAACGGAACCAGAGCTACCACCAGTACCAACGCCACCATTACCACCATTACCAATTGTTATTGTATAATGTTCATTTTGAATAATCTGATAATTTGAAATATATCCAATTCCTCCTCCCCCTCCTCCTCCTCCTGAATAGTAAGCAGGAGAGATAGAACTACAACCGCCGCCTCCGCCACCTATTAAATAACCATTAATGACAGGATTAGATAAAAATGTAAAGTTTACTGAATCTGAAAATTGTATATAATACAAATTAGTATTATCTATATATATAGAAGGCGTTGTACCAGATATTGATGTAATAGGATAAGAAACAAATATTTGAGATAAATCATAATTAACATTAGATATGATTGTAGTGTAACCACTAATAAATGGAATATTTGTTAAATAACCATTTGGATATGTCATAAATAATTCACTTAAATCAACACCAGATATACTTTTGTAATTAACATCAACTGTTTTTCCAGTGCCATTAATATCGGCAAATATTTGAGATAAATCATAATTTACTGAATTTAATATTGTAGAATAACCTGTTGAACCAGCAGAACTTGGTAATACTGATGTCATTATATAATATAATAATATGATTATCTAGATAGTTTCATTCAAAATAAAACCCAATTTATAAAGTATATATTTGGTTCGACCTTTGGAAAATATTGGAATATATTTTGTATAGTTATTATACAAAATATGTCGTCATTAGAATTAATAAATTTTACCGCAAAAATAGTGGGGGGAGCAAATTGGTATGGTCCTTCAATGAGTTCAACTGGACAATATATGGTTGTATGTAATTATGGTGGTGTTATAAATGTAAGTAATAATTATGGTATTACTTGGAACACAACCAATAAATTATCTGCTATAAATTCTAGTGCAACAAGCTCAACAGGACAATATATGGCAGTTTGTACTAGTAACGGCGGTTATATATATTTAAGTTCTGATTTTGGCGTTACTTGGATAACGAGCACTGCACCATTAGTTAATTGGTTTGGTATAACGATGAGTTCAACAGGACAATATATAGCTGCTTGTTCTAATAGTGGCACTATACATATAAGTGTTGATTATGGTGCTAATTGGGGGTTAGATGTTGCGCCATATAATAAACCATGGACAAGTATTTCAATGAATTCGAATGGACAGTATATAATTGCTTGTCTTAGTAGTGGAAACGATGAAGAAGGTATATATTATAGTAATAATTGTGGTAATTCTTGGTATGGTTATGCATATGAAACACCTGCGAATTTTTTTCATATAGCAACGAGTTCAACTGGACAATATTCTGTTGCTAGTTTGGATTCTTCTTTCAATACTGCTGGGAATGGAATATATGTAAGTAATAATTTTGGACCCACTTGGAATAAAGTATTATCAACATCAATAGCATTAAATTGGCGTGGTGTAACAATTAATTCGACTGGACAATATATGGCTGTTTGTATTTCGAATATTAGTACATCACCTTTAATATATGTAAGTAATGATTATGGTTCTACTTGGGTCAGCACATATTTTAATGATAATATTGGTTCTTCTTATATAGCAATGAATTCAACAGGTCAACAATTACTTCTTGCGGAAGATGGTGCTTGGGTATATTCAGGACAACTATACAATACTAATATTTCTTCGGGTTCAACTACTTGTTTCGGCATTTTACAGAATTATATTATTACATTAGATCCTAATCATTACACTACAATTATTGATACTTCAATAATTGGTGAAGGTGGTAATGGAACAATCGATATTTTAAATATCACTTCTAATTACTCGACTAATTTATCATTTCATTCTATATATTCGACTGGTATAATTACACAAAATCAAATAAAAATATTAAATGATCCCACATTTTTTCATGATCCTTATATACAAGTATACTTTTCTTATGTAACTGGTCAAGTGTCAATATATAATAGCACTACTAATCCTTCATGTAAATATAATATTACAGTAAAAGGTTCATTTACTTATAATTTACCGATAACAATTTCACAAAATGGAGGAACGCCTCCAGGTTCTCCTCCATCAGTAATACCAGTTCCATTCGAATGAATAGTTAGAATATTGTATAATATTTATCGTATTATACAATATGTCGACATTGGATGTAAGTATGAATATAACTTCCGCACCAAGCTCACTAAATTGGCTTAGTATTACAATGAGTTCAAATGGGCAATATATTGCTGCTTGCGCTGCTAATAATAATAATATATATGTAAGTAATGATTTTGGTGTTAATTGGGCTCCTTTTGCACCGAACTCAACTTGGGGGAATATATCAATGAGTTCAACTGGACAATATATTGTTGCGTCTAATGATAATACTGGTATATATGTAAGTGCTAATTTTGGTAATAGTTGGACACTAACTTCTGCACCGAACTTAATCTGGACTTGTATATCAATAAGTTCAACTGGACAATATATTGCTGCGTCTGTTAGTAATGCTGATTATATATATGTAAGTGCTAATTTTGGTAATAGTTGGACGCTAACTTCTACTCCGGCCTTAAATTGGACTGGTGTAGCAATAAACTCAACTGGACAACATATTGCTGCATGCGGTAGTACTGATAATTTCACTGGTAATTATATATATACAAATGCTAATTTTGGAATAGGTAGTTGGACACAGGCTACTAACGTTCCTTTAGATTGGACTGGTATAGCAATAAACTCAACCGGACAATATATTGCCGGAGTTGTTCCTAGTAATTCAAATTATGGAATAATATATATAAGCTCTAATTTTGGTTCTACTTGGACAATTAAAAATGTTGGGAGTCAGTATGGTAATTACGTAAGTCAAATCAAAATGAGTTCAAATGGACAATATATGATTGCTATTTCGGTTGGTCAATATTTATTTGTAAGTTCTGATTTTGGCATTAATTGGTCAAATACTTCTACTCTGGCCTTAAATTGGACTAGTATAACAATGAGTTCATCTGGACAATATATTGCTGATTGTGTAAATGCTGGTGGTATATACACAGGATATCTATATAATTATATGCCCGCGCTATTAACAAGTGGTTCTAGTGTTTTACAAAATTATAATATTACCATAAATGGTGGTAATTATACTGTAATCATTAATCCTCCAATTAATCAAGGTGGTTGTGGTGTAATGGATATTTTAAATCTAACTAATGGCTACTCAACTAACATATCATTTAATTCTATATATTCGACCGATATAATTACACAAAATCAAATAAGTATATTAAATAATTTCACATCCGTTTGTGATCCAGATATTCAAATATATTTTTCTTATGGAACAGGCGAATTAGCAATATTCTGTCCTTCTGTATTATCTACATTAAATATCGAAATTACTGGTTCATTTTCTTATAGTTTACCGAGTACAAGCACAGTTAATTCGACAACAACAACTGGACCTGTTCCTGGTAATTTCACACCCATTCCATTTTATTCGCAAACGATACCAGACTTAATTTTAACTTCTGCACCAAACAAAATAAATTGGCAAAAACTCGCAATGAGTTCAAATGGACAATATATTGCTGCTTGTTGTTATTATATAAGTAATTATATATATGTAAGTAAAAATAGTGGTGATACTTGGAATTATCAAACGGATCCATCAGGAAACTGGCAAAGTATAGCAGTTAGTTCAACTGGACAATATATGGCTGCTTGTATTTCTACTGGTTATATATATGTAAGTTCTGATTATGGAACTAGTTGGGGGCAAACTTCTGCATTATTAAAAAATTGGTCTGGAATCGCAATAAGTTCATCAGGTCAATATATTGCTGCTTGTATTAACAATGTTAATACAAATAATGGAATATATTTAAGTTCTGATTATGGTTCTAGTTGGACACTAACTTATTCAAAAAACGCACTGTGGTCTGGAATCGCAATAAATTCATCAGGACAATATATTGTTGCTTGTATTGACATTATTAATACAAATAATGGAATATATTTAAGTTCTGATTATGGTTCTAGTTGGGCACTAACTTATTCAAAAAACGCATTGTGGTCTGGAATCGCAATAAATTCATCAGGACAATATATTGTTGCTTGTATTAATAGTAATTCTCCAGGTAATGGAATATATTTAAGTTCTGATTATGGTTCTAGTTGGGGACAAATTAATACACAAAATATTTTTTGGAATAATATTACAATAAGTTCAACAGGACAATATATTGCTGTTTCTGTTTCTAATGACGTTATATATACAAGTACTGATTATGGCACTAATTGGTCATATTATCCTATTTTTAATCCTTGGTTTGGTGTAACAATAAGTTCAAATGGTCAATATATTGCTGCTTGTGCGAATACTGGTGGTATATATACAAGTTATATATATAATATTGGTAATCAACCTTTATCATTGACAAATAATGTTGGTGTTTTACAAAATTATAATAATATTACAATAAATAATAATTATACTATAATTATTAATCCTGTTGTCAATAACGGTGGAACTGGTGTAATCGATATTTTTAATCTGACAAATGGTTACTCAACTAATATATCATTCAATTCTATATTTTCGAATTTTCATCTTACACAAAATCGAATAAGTATATTAAATAATCAAACTTCTTTTTTTGATCCTACAACGTTAATTTACTTTTCTTATACAACTGGTCAATTGGCAATATATAGTATTGGAAATAATACATATAATATTGAAATAACGGGCTCATTTTCATATAGTTTACCAAACAAAAATTCATTGGTATCAGGTTCTGGAAATCCAAGTGAGGTGATTCCAGATATGAAATTGATTCATTAATAAATTGTAATTTATATTTTATTATTATTATATTAAAATATAGAATACTTATAAGTATGCTTGCGCTGATAGATTCATTGAAAGTAAAACCACCTATAGATGAAATAGTCAAAGAGTTTCTAGTGAAATATCGAGGCACAGAAGAAGATGAAGAAGGTCAAGAAAGTTTTAAAGAGTTTCCAATGGAACAATTTAAGGGAAAACTTGCTCTTCATCATTTAGAACCAGTTCCAGTTGAGAGAGAAGCTCTTCTAGAACAACATTTGAAAGAAAATCGAAGAAAAGAAATCAGAGAAATCAGACAACCAACAAAAACAAGAGAAAAAGCATTTAAAGAGCGAGGAGAAGGGGAAGGAGAAGTTGCTGCAGAAGAACAGGAAGAAGAAGAAGAATTGGAAGAATTAGAACTCGGTGCTGTTACAAAGGCTAAGACAAAAACCACAAAGACAAAGACAAAAGCAGCAAAGGTTGTAGAATATGTTGTCGATAAGGATTGGGAGATCAAAGGAAAGAAATATGATAAGATTATGGAACGATTACCCAAGTCAGCAGATCTACCTATATTGCGTCTCTCTTCTTATTATATGAATAATCGTGAATTCTTTGTTAACTTCTTCAATAAACATTTCGAATCATATAAGAAAAAACATGGTAATATCGACGATGATATTACTTGCGATAGTTTACAAAATGATGAGAAGACATTTTCATTATTGAACCATCAACGATTGATCCGTGATTATTTGAACTCTTATACACCATATCGTGGTCTTCTCATATATCATTCCCTCGGTGCAGGTAAAACAGCGACATCTATTGCAGTAGCAGAAGGAATGAAGAATGATAAGAAGGTATATGTTCTGTCACCGGCATCATTAGAAGACAATTATCGATCAGAACTGAAAAAGGCAGGCGATCCTTTGTATAGAATCAATCAATGTTGGGAATGGATTTCAGTTGATAGAGAGAAAGATATGAAGACGATTAAGACATTATCTGCGATTTTGAATTTGCCAACAGAAGAAATCATAAAGAATAAGGGTGCTTGGTTAGTCAACAGTAAAAAGGGCAGAAAATGTAATGATGAAAAGATTACGAAAGCAATGAAAGACAAGTATCCAGGAGAGACAGAAGAGAAAATACAGAACAAGATAAATAAACATAGTCAAAGTGAATCTGCCAGTTTAAATAAGCAGATTGATATGATGATTGACATGAAGTATCAATTCATTCATTATAATGGCTTGAGTAAGCATCGTCTACAACAAATGACGAATGGGTTCAAGAATAATATTTTCGATAATTCTGTCATTGTAGTGGATGAGGCACATAACTTGATTAGTCGGATTGTCAATAAATTATCGAAGAAACGAGGCAAAGATGCTGCATTCGATCCCCGCACTGGGGAGAAACCGTTGCCTGTTCATCTTTCTCTGATATTGTATGAAATGTTATTGAAAGCAAAGAACTCGAAAATTGTTCTACTGACCGGAACGCCAATTATTAACTATCCTAATGAGATCGCTATTTTATTCAATATTCTGCGTGGATATATCATGTCATGGGAGTTTACTTTGGATAGTTCCAGAGCAGTTTCGAAAGAAAAGGTCAAAAACATATTAATACAAAATAGAGGTAATGTGGATTATGTCGACTATAATAGTTCAACAAAGAAGTTGGTTATTACGAAGAATCCATTTGGGTTTACTAATAAAATAGATGAATCTTCTGTGTATAAAGGCGTGAGTAATACAAAACAACGAGGAGATGACCAAATGGTAGATTTTAATAAGGTAGATGAAGGTGATGAAAATATGATTCGGCGAATATTAGAAGAAAATGATATTCAGGTTAACAAAGTGACAAAAATACCATATAAAGCATTACCTGACAATTTGGACGATTTCGTCAATCTATTCATTCAATCCAACGACATAGAAAACCTCGAAGTGAAAAATATTGAATTGTTTCAAAAACGAATATTAGGATTAACTTCTTACTTTAAAAGTGAACAAGAGAAACTGCTTCCTAAATACGATCCAACCATCGATTTTCACCCAATTCGAATACCAATGAGCGATTATCAATTTTCAATATATGAATCAGCAAGAGCACAAGAGAGAAAACAGGAGAAAAATAACGCAAAGAAAAGAATGAAGGCAACAAATGCAGGAGGAGTATACGCCGATGATACAAGTTCGACATATCGTATATTCTCGAGATTGTTCTGTAATTATGTGATGCCAGAAACACTAGACCGCCCATTACCGAGACCGCAATTGAAAATGAAAGGTGGTCCCGAGCAAGAAGAAGTGCCAGACGATATATCAGTTGCAATTGAAGAAATCGAAGATGTTACACGCGCAAAAGAGGGAGAAGAACAAAATGAGTTTGATGAACCCGAAGATGAAGATGTTATCAATGAAGCAGGAGATGACACATATAAGACCCGTATTGGGCGTGCGCTTAAGCAATTGAAGAGGAATTCTCAGTTATATCTCTCTCCTGAGGCGCTTACTAAGTATAGTCCTAAATTCTTGCGAATGCTTGAAATGATTACGGATAGAGAAGGTCTTCATTTGGTATATAGTCAATTTCGAAGTATGGAAGGTATCCAAATATTTTCTATGGTTTTAGAGGCAAATGGGTATGGACAATTTAAACTGAAACTTCAAGATGGTGTATGGACTATTATTATTGATGAAGAAAATAGAGGTAAGCATATGTATGCATTGTATACTGGAACAGAATCATCAGAAGAAAAAGAGATGATTCGATTAATATATAATGGTGAATGGGATAGAGTTCCCAAAACGGTTTCAGAGAGATTAAAACGAATCTCGAATAATAATGATGAAGGACAAATTATTAAAGTGCTAATGATTACTGCGTCTGGTTCAGAAGGTATTAATTTGAGAAATACGAGATATGTTCATATTATGGAACCATATTGGAATCCTGCGCGTATTGAACAGGTTGTCGGTAGAGCGCGTCGTATTTGTAGTCATAAGAATTTGCCACAAGAAAAGCAGACAGTAGAGGCATTCATTTATTTAATGGATTTTACGAGAGAACAATTAGACCGAGATACGACAGTCGAATTGAAAATCAAGGATCTCAGTAAAAAGAAGAAAACGATGATAGATGCTGAAGGAAAAGTCATTGGAGTTGATTATTTGCCAATCACAAGTGACGAGGCATTATTTGAAATATCGAATATCAAGAAGGATGTGAGTAATCAATTTATTACTGCTATGAAAGAAGCATCTATTGATTGTCATTTGTATCAAGATGGTTCAAAAGAAAAATTAAATTGTATTCAATTTGGAAAAGATGGTCGTCCATCTACGAATGCATTCTCATATAAACCTTCGATCACGGATGAAAGTAAGGATGAGGTTGCTAAATTGAATAAACAACAATTAATATTAACGGATTTGGAAGAGTTTATGTTGAATGGACAGAAAGTCGTCGCTAAAAAGATAGGAATTACTGCGACGGACAATAAGTTCGAAAAAGGTGGCGTTGGTGTTGTATATGAAGTGTATGATGAAGATTTGTTGACCAGAATGCGACAACAAGACAAACAATACTATTTGAAGAAAAAATATGTCATTATTCGTTATACAGATAAGACGGTGAAATTGCGTCCAGGTGACAATGTTAAAATGATTGACGGTTCTATCTATGAAGTAACAGATTAACCGAATTATTCGGCATAATGGATATTTCTACATAAAATTGTATATAATATAAAGAATATGCTGGAAGAAATGCGTTTTGTATTGAAATATTGTGTTATCTCTCCAATATGAGTATTCGTATATACTTCTTTAATTATTTTTAATTCAGTCTGTTTATGTGTTTGATAGTTCAGTTTTAACAAATTAATTAACATAATTGAAAATATATCTAGTTTTGTAGGTGAATGAAAATTACAGTCAATATCTGTATATAATGTATCTTGAATACTAAATAATATTTCATTTGGATTAATCATATTAGTGTGTATCATTTTCATCATACCAGAATAAATTGCAATTTGTGTAATATTATCTGTTTTAATCGATGTTATTATAATTGGTTGTAATTGTTCATTTGAAATATCACGTTTTATTATTCTATCATTTTTGGAATGATGATTTTTATTATTCGTCTTGGGTATAATATAACGAGAATCCGTTTTTCTAGATAATAACAGAATTGAAATCATCATTGATAGAGAGAACATGTTTTTCATTGATATATATAATATTATATATATCAACTTCAATTTATTTATTATTTATTATTTAGTAAAGTTAGCAATTGAATTATATTATTCAATTTGTCTTCTACATTTGTCATTCTATTATGTATTGACAAATCATCATTTGATGACTCATCATTCCAAGATATATGTTTTTGCTTTGGTAACTCATCCAATATGATCGGTTTATCAACAATTACATCTGTATCTGTAATTGTAATTAAATTTGATGTATTAATAGTTTGTGATGATGGTTGTGGTGGAAGCTGTTTTTTGAATTGCGCAACATCAAGTGCTCTCTGTGTAATAGTCTGAGAAATAAGTTCTTCCATTTTACTAATAGGCGTATCCTTATCTTCATTGAAGTTTAATGTAGGGGGATTTGGTTTTTGAAGAAATTGAGAGAACTCTAATTGCTTTTTCGATAATTCGTCATTGAACTTCTCTCTTTTTATATTTTGTAATTCTTCTGCTGTTACTCCTATGGATTGACCCCAAGGCGTATCTATTTCCCCTCCATTTGTCAAACTTTTTTCAAAAGATTGTTTTTCAAAAGATTGTTTTTTACCACTTTGAACAATATATGCAATATACTTCTTATTGATTGTCATTAAGTCAGTTTTAGATAATACAATATTTCTGTGATCACTATTGAGAGAAGAAGATAAAAAGTATTTCATTTGTTCTATGTGAAAATCGCGAGTTATTGAAGGATTATTATTAGATATAACACCCCATAGTAATTGTATGTTTTCATTATTAATAAAATTCATATAATATTAAATAATTTTCATTTTATATTATATTTCTATTTGTTGAATTTATATAAATACATCTCTTATAAGATAATTTTCTAATTTTGTTAATAAATATCCACATGTATTAGAAAATACAAATAAACAAAAAATAATACCAATGAACATAAATATCGTATTAAATTGTGCATTTGGATGAAAAATATTATACACATGATCATTGGTAATAATTCTCCATGGCGTATAAATAAATAATAACCATCCAAATACCCATAAATAAGAATAATACAAAGAAGTAAAGTCGAAGATAGCATAATATGGATTTTTCCAGATTTCATAAATGAATAAAAATAAAGGCAAAGAATGATTAAGTCGACAGAAAATATGTACTACTTCTGTCATGATAACGCTTTCATTTAATTCATCACAGTCTTTCATTTCAAAGAAGATTCGTCCTACCCAATAACCGGTCGTAATAATAAAATGTGTATTAAATGCAACTGGCAACAATGAAGGATAATAATAATACAAGAAAGAAATAATATGTCCAGTATCAGTAAATCTGACAAATTGTTTGATCCAATTCAACGACGCCGGTATATTTCGATATTTATAACAATCATTGAACCAAAAGAAATAATTGGTTGAATACATCTTCAGAGAAATGATCGAAGTATGAAAGAAATCTTTATAATACCAATAATGTGCGGCAAAAAAGAATGGAATATATAATCCATTCACTACAAATTTGAGAAGATTCATTTATTATTAATTGCCGTTGCGTTTTTAAATTACTTATTAAATAAAACTATTGGTAGTTAGTAGTTTGGCCTATAAATCGGGATTGAAATACACCTGTCGAAACTTTTCCATAAATTTGTCATTTAACATATTTTTCTTCAAATAGTTTCCATCGATTTTGTCTTCTAACATATGAATAATGAAAAATAAACTATATATGCCACATTCTGTATCTCCAAATTGGTGTTCTTTCGGGTGATTTTCGTCAAAGTTGAATTGTATCGGCGGATGCAATTGCTTTCCTTGTTCGATTATATTATCAGACAACTTCTTGATCTGTTTCGGTACCTTATCGCCTGCGCTATCAAAGAAGAAGATTTTACCTTTCTTAATATCAATAAAGAGAGAAACCCAATGACTACCTGACTTGTAATGAGGATCCAAATTGAATATAATACCTATCTTATAAATGCCACGCCGCATTTCTTGTTTCAAATTGAAATTACAAAGCTCATTCCAAACGCATTCGCCATCAACCTTTCTTGTATCATAATCAATTGGTGATGGTCCCATGAAATTAAAGCACTTATATGCATTTTCGTATTGTTTCATTACATTAATAATATCCACACTACTCAACCATTCATTCGGGTTTTTCTTCCATTCATTCGGTGATTCTGGTGCAAATTCGTCCTTAACTAAATGATTCATTTGCCCTTTTGTAAAATCCTGCTTTAACCAACAAGATTCTTTATTACAGACATTACTCATATTTTGCTTTAACATTTTCCAAATTTCTTCTGGATTCTTCGAATGGATTTGTGCATCAGGATGCCTCTCATTCCACATATTTTTTAATTTGTATAAAATATCATCTGACAAACAAGAATACTGTTTTTTATGCTTTTTTCTCGCAGTTGGACTACAACTTAATTTTACTATTTTATCATACTTCATTCGATAAGTATCATGCTTTGAATGAAGGATTTTATTATATATTTGTTTTCTGTTATTGGACTGCGGATGAATCCCTTTGCTCAACTTTTTCAAAGTTGACGTTGTTCTTCTAGTTTTGGTTCTGGTTCGTGTCTTGGACCGGATCCCTCCTAACGCATAATTCCGCATTTGTCTTTGCGATTTTCGTGTCTTTGTCGTGCGTCTTTTCATATTTATTGGTGATATTATTATTTTTATGATAAGAAACACCCTTTGTTTTCAATATAGGATTATCCAATTGGATCTCTTTTTGGAGAGGGAACTGGTTAATTTCTTCTGGTTTATTCTTATTTACTTTCATGAAATTATTAAATAGAGTTGGTGTAGTAGGTTGTTTTAAAAATAAAGATTTATATTTATCTTCGGCAGTCAGAGAAATAGAATTGAATGAATCTTCATTTTCTAATTCGTCTTTAACTTCATCTTCAATTTCTTCTAATGAATGTAACCCAATATAATCTTCTTGAAGAATATCAGTCTTATCTATCGTCTTAAAGTATTCGATCATGGTTTCTAAATAATTATCAAATGCATTTACCAAATAATCAGGATAATATCTATCTTCTTCATTTGTTGCTTTATGACTCATGAAATATCTGGTCATATCATTAATCCGCTTTTGATAAAATATCTTATCCTTGCTAATATTTTTTGCAGCATTAATACTTTTTATATTCTGATATTTCTTATAATCTCGTTTATTCATTAGATATTCCAATGTAATCTCTGATATTTTGCTAAACTGAGAATAATTATCTTCAATTATTTCATTTGTTTCAGTGTTTTCATTTTCTACCATATTCCTTATATATTGCTTTTATTTTTCAATCTCAACCCCAACCCCAACCCCAACCACACTATTTGAACCACTTTTGGAAAAGTAAATTTAATTACATTTTCGTTGTTTTCCAGTTAATTCTTTAGTTTGATGTCGAGTGCTATTATTAAAAGTCAAATGACCCATATTTTCTGGATTGGGATTAAATCCAGGGAACTTTTCTTGTTGAAAAAGACCACTAAAAGGTTGAACAACATGTTTCGATTCCGTGTTATATTGATACAAATCACTTGTGCTATTTGGAACGTAGACAGCCTGACTACATTTTTGTAAAGCATATATTTGATTTCTCAATTCCGACTCGACATTGATATTACTTGCAAATCCAGACCATGGTGATTGTGTATTTCCTGGATTAAATACTTTATTTGTATTATAAGTCGGCTGTTGTTGTATTGGAACCTTGCTTGCTACACGTGGATCAACAATTGGTAGAAGAGAATACTTTGTCATCACCGGACGTATATTTAAATAAGGTTGTAACATTTGCGATGGCAGATTTCTGTCATATAATCTGTCATTTGTTTCTTTTTGTAATGTCGAATGACAAATATGTTTGTAATAATCATTTGCTATTTGCTGTGATTCAATCGATGCCATAATATTATAAGATATTTAATATTATAGAAATAACACGGTTATTATTTTATTTTCGATGCAGTCTTCTTTTACTTTTTCTTCTCTTTGTTTTACGCCTCTTAGATTTCTTAGATTTCTTTGTTTTTTTTGTTTTTTTTGATTTTCTATGTCTTCTTCTTCTTGATTTGCCACCTCCTCCAGATTCCTCTCCGTAATCATCCTCATCTCTTCCATGTGATCTTTCCTGATTCATTTTATGTAAGTTGAGTTTCTCTCTTTCTTCTTTTTCTCCTAATTGTCCTTCCTCTTCTTTATGACCCATTTATAATATAAAAACATATAATATTTCTTCAAACAGGTTAAATATTCATTATGATAATATAAATATATGTGTGGTATTTTCTCTCTTTTAAATAATGATGAAATTTTTTCAGCGAAAGAAGTAAATGATGCTTTTCAAAAAGGAAAAGGTAGAGGACCAGAAGACTCTCAATTAGAACGAGTTAATATATTATGTGATTTTGGATTCCATCGATTGGCAATAAATGGTTTAAATACAGAATCAAATCAACCCATCATGATCAACGATATTACTCTCATTTGTAATGGAGAAATATACAACTACAAAGAACTATATCAATCACTCTCTATTGAACCAACAACAGATAGTGATTGCGAAGTCATCATTCATTTATATTTAAAATACGGAATTGAATATACTTTACAACAGTTAGATGGTGTATTCGCTTTTATTCTATGTGATTCTCGTCTAACGAATGAAGATTCTAAAGTATATATTGCCAGAGATCCATATGGTGTTCGCCCATTATATTATATGGAACCTATTCCTATCGTAGATTCCACATATCAAACTAGTATATGGTATCGAACAAGCAATTTATTTGCATTCGCATCGGAAGTAAAAAGTCTGGTTGAAATATATAATTACCTGAATGATACACATCACATTGTTCATTTTGAACCAGGAACGTATAGTGTTTTTTCTCTCCCTTTTACAGTTTCACCTAAATGGTTTCCAATAATAAAGAACCGTCATTATCATTCCGTTGGATTCATTTCTCATACATTATCAACTGAATACAAAACAGAAGAGATTTATGACAATATCCGTAATCTGCTTTGTTCTGCCGTTCAAAAACGAGTCCTTAATACGGAACGACCTATTGCATGTCTTTTATCAGGTGGACTTGATAGCAGTCTAATTACTGCTTTGGTGAATTATTATCGTTCAGAGAAAACTCCATTGGAGACATATAGTATTGGATTAGAAGGATCTGAGGATTTGCGAAATGCCCGCATTGTTGCCGAGTATTTGGGAACGAAACACACAGAAGTTATACTTACAGAAGCGGAATTTGTTGACGCAATTCCAGAAGTGATACAGACAATTGAAAGCTATGATACGACGACGGTAAGAGCATCTATTGGAAATTATTTATTAGCAAAATATATTGCTGCAAATAGTAGTGCTAAAGTGATTTTCAATGGAGACGGTTCCGATGAAGTATGTGGTGGATATTTATATATGGGTTGCGCACCTTCAGCTTTCGACTTTGATTATGAATGTCGGCGTTTACTTACAGATATTCATAAATACGACGTTCTTCGGTCAGATAAATCCATTTCGAGTAATGGATTGGAACCAAGAACACCTTTCTTGGATCGGTCATTTGTTCAATATTATTTAAGTATTCATCCACAAATGCGATTTCATACGAAAAATAATGTGTGTGAAAAATATCTATTGCGACGCGCATTTGAATTATTCGATAATAATGGCAAATCATTGTTACCTAGCAATATTTTATGGAGAAGAAAAGAGGCATTTAGTGATGGTGTTAGTAAAGTGAGTCGTTCACTTTTTACGATTATTCAAGAACATGTTGATAAACTAGAGTTTCCATCTCACAATAATATTACACATAATCCTCCAACAACAAATGAACAAAGGTTTTACCGCAATTTGTATGATACATTTTATCCCAATATGGCTGAGCTTGTACCCTATTTTTGGATGCCGAAATGGGTGAAAACTATAGATGCCAGTGCGAGAACATTATCGATTTATTAAATTATGATTCTTTACACATTCTTTACAGGTTTAAACTTTTTTATATAATAGTCATAATTCATTGCTAATAGAATGTATTGAAAAAATCCTAATCCATAATTAAGTGGAACACAATTAGAATCCGGAATAAATATATTATACAGATCTATCTTATTATGATATGTATATTTCAATAAACCAACATAGTTAACAAAACCGAAAATAATTATAATAATAATCAATGCAATAATAATATGATTAAATAAAGTCATGTAATAAAATTGTTCAGGTTCAACTTTGAATAATCTGACTCGTATTGGGAAATCGTATGTTATCCAATATTGATGATCTTGAATAAAAGCAGCAGTAGTTGCGCTATTTGTTGTTGTGCTTGTGCTTGCATTTGTTTGATTATTGGAACTAGATTTTATTGATTTTATTGATACAATATTTGTATTCTGGTTCAAAGAATAGTAATATTGTTTATTTAAAAATATAAAATAAAGTAGAAATACTAATCCCAAAACAATCATTGTTAAACGAGAATCAAGTCTATTAAATATGATAAATACAATAAAATAAAATAAACAATTAATTAATTTTTGAATAGGAGGAAGATCTATTTCATGTTTACTGACGACAACCACAACGAAGTAAAATATACCGAACGTAAATATATATTTATAAATTGGATGACTATTATCAATTCTATGTTGTTGACATGTAATAATTGATGAAACCTGTGGTGCGTATAATAATCCATAAAATGCTACAAACACCAGTGTTAGGTTAGCAAATGTTTCACTCAATTTAATCGTTTCAGAACCAAAAAACCCTTTAAATCCAGAATTTGTATTCTTAGTTGTAATTGTATTTGTATTATTTTTATTGTCCATAGTATTGATTTATTTTTTATTTATTTAACTGTAACCAAATTGTTTTATCACATATATAAATGATGATATATGTGATGAGTTTATTAATATACACTTAATATATGGTGCGAAATACAATGAAAAAATATAAAATGAAAATAATGAAAGGGGGAGTATTTGGTTCTTTATTTAGAAAAAAGAGAGAAGGATCGTCGCCATTAACAGAACGAGAAAAGAAATTATCAACTGATTCACAAACATTAAAACCAGTTGATATAGATATAGATAAGTATTACGATATAATTGTCAAATATAGAAATACAATAGAGTTATTCAAGTTAACTTGTGTTCATTTTCGAACTCTTATAAATGATACTACACTTCATAATTTAGGTATTTTATTTCATATTGGTTCATCAGAAGTACAATATGCTATACCAATTGTATATGAAAATAAAAAATGGATAATTTCAGATCAACGCAAGCATCTACCGAAAATAATGATTGATGGTGATCTTAGTTCATACACGATTGAAATAATGAATAAATCAACAACAACGTTAGATTTAAACTGTAGAGGCGAACCAATATTTCATCGTATTCGTGCACCTGAACCGACTAGTGTTCCAAAGCATACAAGACAACCTCCTATTTCAATATTAGGTAGAGTAAAAAGTATACTAAAAATGCCAGATCAAACTAGAAGAGCTATAGAAACTCATCCAGATTTAGAACGAGAATCTATGTATATGTTAGATCAATATGATAATGATATTTGTTGGGCATTTTCTTCTGCTCGATTAATTTTAAAATACTTTAAATATTTAATGCCAGAATTAAACGTTAGCACTAATAGAAGTATGCGCAATAATTGGATGGATAGTATCGCACAATATGATAATTTTTTCAGTTTCAGAGACATTTATAATCGAGATATGGATGGTGGATATGTGAAATATATGAATGTGTTATTGATTGTATTTTTAATTAGATATATGTTACACAAAACGACACGATCTGCTGATGGAGGAGCAACTGGTTATAATACTTATATAGCAATCGTTCAATTTATCGAAGAAGTGAAAAATAGAGATATAGAAATTTATATTCCAATTCCCGATAATATATCACAAATGAGCATATTAGATGCATTATGTTACAATAATTTTAATGAAAGTCAACAAACAGACATATCTGCTTTTTTTGATATTTTAAGTGATTGTGTAATAACTGCTAACACAGAAGTAAAAATGATGCTTACAAATGACTTAGCTGATCCAAGCAGTTATATCTTCGGTAATATACAAACCATTTTTAAAAAAAAACTATATATCACGTATAATGGGTATATAGGCACTGATATAGAAGATCCTACTCATAATTTTCATTCAATGGTATTAGGAGGTGTCAGACTCGAAAAGGTGAATGAAACGATAACAGACCTCAATTCTGGATACTATATATTGAATTCATGGGGAAAACAAGAAAAACATTCGATTGATAGCCCACCTGTGACTACTTATGCCGATCTAAAAAGAACTAATTTCTTAAGTTTCGGTTATATTAAAGAATCTATTATTCCAGTGATATCGACATTGAGAATGCTAGAAAATACATTTATTACAATTATTTACATAGATGGAGATAAAGGTGGACGTTGTGTAGAATTAACAGAAGCTATACATTATCATAAGAGTCGAAATAGTCGTGGTGGAAAAACAAAAAAATTGAAACAGAATACTTAATAAATAAGTATTTAAAGAAGCAAACGCAAAGAAACAAATAATGTCAACGAATACAGCAATTACAGAAATCACGATCAATGGAGTTCGTGTTGAAAATCCAAACTTCATTACTCTTGAAGAACTCATGAAGAGAAAAGTTGATCCAAACGTATGTGTTGGAGTGCCTTATGTTGATGCAAGTCAATATATATTTTCAAATCCGTTAACCTTTGTGGTTAGGAGAACTGTGCATCACTATTATACTACGAAATCAGGCATTACAGCAGATGTTGCTGGCGTAGCTCTCGACAAGGCAATCGATTATGCTTGTTCAAAAATGATATTTACAAAGAGTTATCGTGGCAATTGTATATGGGAACTCAGTGGCATATCAAAGGATAATTTGTGGATTGGATGCCTATATAGGGTCACTATGGAGAAGTATCCACGAGGCCACAAAAAATATGGCTTGTTTCGAATTGAATATACTCATGTAGGATTTGACCGAGAAGAAAATATTCTTGGGGGGCTTATGGCTCGCAAATTGAAGGGTATTGTCGCGAAATAATTTAATAATAATAAATATAAATAAATAAAATAATATAAGGTGAATTATTATCAATGTAATATGCTGCGGTATTACATTGATTTAGGGTTTTTTTTACAAGAGATTGGACGCAATACGATCTGCGAGATTGCTATTTTTCGAGTCAAAAACAATATTATGGTAGATATCATGCATTACCATAATAAACCAAAGATTGACCGATATATTGTAAAAACAGACAAAACAATTCGCATCGACACAGAATCAAAACTAACTATATCTTCATTACATGGTTTAACTGTATTAAAACGGTTGAAAATCGCCAATATGATTCACCTAGATGAACTACCTTATTTTGGAGATAGTTTGCAATTGGAAAAACTCATACTATATAATAATGGATTAGTGCGTTTACCACGAAATATCTCTGATACAGTGAATTATTTGGACTGTAGTCAAAATAAACTAAAAGAACTAACTGCTATATTGCCATCAACTTTAAAATACTTGTATGCTGAAAATAATAATCTTCTTTATTTACCAACATTGCCGACTTCTCTGATTTTATTAATTATAGGATTGAATCCTTTGAATAATTATATTGGTAGACAATATAATTTAGTTAGATTTCAACGAAAAATATTTATACTTCTTCAGTTTCGTTGGAATTACTATTTTCTTAAATTTGGTCGACGCTTTTTATATTTTTTGTTAAAAAAACGAATGTCGAAACATAAAAATACGTTATTAGAGATGAGTGCAAAGATATCGATGAATCCTGCACGTATTTTGCGACTTCTAGAAATATATGATGATTTAGAAGATATATAATGTTATGATAATATAATGGAATCTGTGAAATCCGCATATGAGATAGAAACTCCACATAAAGGGATACCTTATGTGGAGTTTTATGAAACTCTTCAAAGAATGATCAAAAAGTGTATAACAGATAGATATGGAAATGAATTTCTTCCGGTATGTAATGAAAATTGTAAATGGTTATTGACTATACCAAACACAACAGGTAATGCTGCAACATCTATAGAATACGATGATGATGATTATCAAGTTATACCACAACTGATCGAGAGAATAAATGAGAATACTATTAAAGATTTAACTGTTGAACGAAAGGGTTTGATTAAAGAGCTTATTGAAGAATTACAAAAGAGAGAATTAAATTATATAATTCATTTAAATTCGTTAGATAGTATTAAAGGATGTAAAGCAGCAGGACAACTACTGATGATATTAAATTTTATACAAATTAGAATAGATACTCATAAAAAAAATCCTGGAGAATATGAAATAGTCGATTTTGTTAGTCTTGATAATTGTGCAAAAAGAAGTGATGCATATACAAGATTTGGTGCTATAAAAGTTACTCCATACGGTGAAGAAGAAATATTTATATTGGATTTAATTCGCATTCGCAATATGATTAACTTATTAGAAATTGAATCATTAGATAATGAAGAAGATTTTAGATATAAATTATGTTTTACTGATGCAATTAAGTATTGTGATTCAAAATTAACTAAAGATGTTCTTGATAAATACGGATTTACAGACCGTATTGTAAAATGGCATACTAATTTATTATCAAAACAGAAAACAGGATTTACACTTAATACGCGTGAGAATATATCCAAATGGCAACTCAAATCAAAACGCAATTTAAAACGTAAAATAGACGATACAGATATAGAAACAGAAAAGGGTGGAAAACGATCGAGAAAAAGAAGAACAAACAAAAGAAAAAGAACCAAAAAAACTAAAAGTCGACAGCGATCTCTAAGACGTTCTTATTCCAATATAACATATTGTAAACGATATAGGCGGCGATCATAATTTTGCCAATATGATACAATGAATCATGTTGTCTTTGTATAAAAAAGAGAGAAACTTCATCGGCGGCATATATCTTATAAATCGAATATAAAGAAAACATACTTGTCCATGCGATATATTTATTTACGCGATACTTAAAGAAGATCCTCGTATAGATGTGATACATTATTGGCTGTATAATCATAAAATCATATATTTGATTATGTCTTACATAGAAGAAAATATTAATCAATAGAGCATAACTATAGCCAATATGCCATGTTCTAGAATCAATAATACTTTTTCGAACCATTGTCTGAAGAAAAGATGCTATTTGAATCGCAAACATTGGTGAAAATGCGGTGTCGATATCACCGAGCATAAATGTTGTTGCTCCTATCTGCATACTACTACTCATTAAGGTTATTTGACGCTGATTTTCTTCTGTAAAAGCACCATCAAATGGTATATTTCGTATTGTTGTTCCATGTCTATCTTTCTTATATACAGCAGTTACTATATCCGCACATAACATTGTGGCATAACATGTTGCAATATTATACATAAAATGATACTTATTATAAAAAAGAAGACAACATACAACAGAACGTGTAGTAAATATTATTGTATGTAATCGATTTTCAGGATATATCATTGGTTTCGATAAATTTCTTACTCCACTAATATGAAATATCAGAGAACTCCAACTAAGAAGTCCATGTATCAAAATACAAAATATACCAAATCGATTGTTCAAATACATTTTATGAAATAGAAACCAGAGAGAATATCTTGTTACATAATTAAGAAGAACTAAACCGCCAAGAAATTTATGGACGAATAAACCATCTTCTTTGGTATTTAATTTGTGTATATTTTGAATTGACAAAGACATAAATTAATAATTTGAATACTTTTATATTGCTTTCGAATATTTACTGATGCTTGTTTAATATTAATACAAAGAAAATACACATATCACCATCACCAATTTATGTATAATTATTCGAAATATACATAAATTTAACTATTTATTACGCAGCGTCCTTTTATTTTTTCTGTGTTTACGTTTTTTAATTGTGTGCTTTTTATTTTTTCGTTTTTTGTTTAAACGCTTTTTACTATGACCTCCTCCTGCTCCTGCTCCTTCTCCTCGTCTAGCACGTTTTGTATTAAATTGATATTGTTCTCCAGGTAATCTTTTACTTCTTATACCATATTCTTTTTTATCCCCAGTAATATTAATATTTCCATTCAACTGGTTTAGCTGCCATTGTCTCTCTTGTAATTGTCTCTCTTGATCTATCCGCATTTGCATCTCTGCTTGTCTATCTTGTTCTTCTCGCGCTTCTTGTGCTTCTTGTAATAGTCTCTCTGCTTCTGCTTGTCTCTCTGCTTCTGCTTGTCTCTCTGCTTCTTGTAATAGTCTCTCTTGCCTCTGTTGTATTTTTGCTTCTTCTTCTCTTTCCCTTCTATCTTGTATAGTTCTTTCAACTTGTTCTCTCTTAATATTATGTATCTCACTCTGTGGCTCTTCTATTTCATTCATCTGCTTCCTATTTACTCTTTGCTGTTGATTTATCCTTTGTTGTTCATCTATCATTTGTTGCCTCTGTTGTTCTTCTATCATTCGTTGCCTCTGTTGTTCTTCTTCTATCATTCGTTGCCTCTGTTGTTCTTCTATCATCTGTTGCCTCTGTTGTTCTTGTATCATCTGTTGTCTCTCTTGTCTCTCTTGCTTTGTTTTTTTCTGGATTTCATCCCTAATCTTTTGTGTTTTTTGTGCTTTTTTACCCTGTACAAATTCTTTCATATTTTTACGTGTTTTTTGTAAGGCTTGACCTTGAAATTTTTGATATACTGGATTATTCTCACCTATATCTTCAACTATATTCTCACCCATAACATCAGCATTGTCCTCATCATTTTCCTCATCATTTTCCTCATCGACAATATCCTGTTCCATTTGAGTTGGTAAGGGTAGGGGTATTTCATAATTTGGCAGTGGTAAACTTATGCCAGCAAATTCATCATATTCTTCATCTTCAACTTCATTTTGAACTATCATCGTATTATGATCAATATTACTATTACCATATTCGTCAATAAAATATTTAATTTGTTCTTCTATAAATTTATTATTTTCACGTTCTAAAATAGGATAATTTTTAATATAATTATTATTATTTATCACTTCTTGATTTGTCGTATAATTTTCTGCATTAATAGTTCCGCCATATAATATTTTTTGTTTTGAATTTTTACCTCCTCCTGTAGTTACTCCTCCATTTGGCAATACAGATAATATTTTTGCTTCCATTTTTTCTAATAAACCAAGATCTGTAAGTTGTTCTGTAGTATTTAAAAATACAATTTCCCAAATATTACTTTTAGACTTGTTAGTTGGAATAGTACTAGGTTCATATGGTATTATAGAATAATCAATACTCGTTAAAAGAATACTACGTTCTCCTTCATCTTCTTTTTTATTTACTTCTTTTACGTTTGTATCACTAACGTCGTCACCAGCCATTTCAAAATAGCCTCCATATTTTTTGGATAGACTCGATATTAAATCTGTCATATTAATTTTTTCATATTTATTATCAGCAGTATCACCGAAATTAACGAATTGATTCATCGCCATTATAAAAAAACATTGTAGTGCTTCTATCACAATTCTAAACATCTTTACTTTTTTTCTCATTTCGTCATTATCTGCAACTTTCGCTGTATAAGTATAAAATACAGATTTACCGATAATTTGAGTATTATCACCCTCCGCAAAAACATCATAATATGATTTTTTAGCAGTTATTTGATACCTTAATATTCTTAATTTGTTTAAAAAATCATCAATATTTGTTTTATAATAGGCAAAAGATTCTTCAATAGTCACGGGTTGAATTCTAGGAGCTCTACCACTAGGAGGAGGAGGTAAATATTTAAAACAACCTGGATATTTACTAATAGCATCTTTAAGTAATTCCAATATTAATTCATAATTATTTATAAGAAAAATTATATTATGATTTATAGAATATGCTATTGGTGTTCCTGCTGGTGTTCCTCCTGGTGTTAATATTTCAGTAATTGCATCAAACTTTAATTCACTTAATGATAAAACAAACATATTGTTATATTCAAAATTCGATTTACTCGAAGTAACTGGACAAAATATTGAAATACCTTTTTTTGTAGTAATATAGCAATCACCTAAGTAGTAAAATACTGCTGCTTTTAAAAGTGAATATACCAATTTAGTATTATACTTTTTTTGGTTATCATCATCGAGAGCTGTATATTCAGCTAATGCTGTAGTTGTCATTGTAGATAATGCATTAAAATCAAGATTTGCAATCTTTAAAATATCAAATGCCTTAGTTGTTAATCCTTCTGAAAAAAGTTGTTTACATAATTTTTCAGTTTTGATAGAAACAGCACCTGATATTATATTAGTATTAGTAAGATCAATTAAAAGATTATATGTAGGATATTGTAAAACTCTATACATTAAAAAATTCCATAATAGACTATTATTAGAATCAGGACAAGTCCCCATTTCACAATTTCCTGATTCATTTAGATATCGTATAAGATTTTGTAATCTAGCTTCTAATCCATCACAAAATATTTTTTTATTTTTAGCTAATGTGTCAGGAGCGGTAGGATTAGTAAAGAAATTGATTCTTTCATCATTTGGTGTAATACTACCATCTGGATTCTCAATATGAAAAAACTCATAACATATTTGTTTTGGTGCGTTATTATTTTCATATGCTTTTGCTATTTTATCAAAGAAATCATTACATCCATTATTACCATCGCGTTTAAATCGGTATTCATATCCTGTTAAAGGTGAAGTTTTTGGAACACGTTCGATAAATTGATACAAATCAGATTTTAATTGATTACAACATTTATGTGCCCAAAAATATTCTAACCCGATATTTGGATCAGGTGAAACTTTTTTATCATTATAAAGTAGTAAACACAGATGTATACATGCTTGTAATACAGGAAATACATGTTCACATTCAGGACTTGACCATTTATTTTCTATAGGATATCCACATATATAACATTGACATTGAGCTGTATTAGGAGTCCCGTTAGGATTAGTAGAAGGAACGCATCCTCCGATTGTTCCTGTACATTGAGCTGTAGGGGTAATATGTTCAAATATATCTCTCATTTTGTCAGTTTTTTTAATTAGTCCGGTAATTTTATAAAAATCTGATTGAGTTCCTTCATGTTTTAACATATTTATAATTTTTTCGTATGGTGTATCTGCACCAAGAAATTGGATCATATATGATTGAACTATTTCGAATTGCGTTTTAATCGAATTACTAACAGTTTTATTATATTCTGTCAAGTCTGTAAGGGCTACCATTTGATCCTTAATAGAAACCATATGTCCATTATTGGTTAATATTAGATTATCATCAGTAATTGCTTTAAGTACTGGATCCATTTCTTTATAAATAGCTATCATTGAACGAGAAGCACAGTAATTAATTAAAAATTTACGTATATCATCAAGTGATGGAGATAATGTTGAAAAAGATTTACTTGATATCTCAATTGTTGATATTGGAACATTATTTACAATAAAATTAAGAAGATTCGTTAGACCTTTAATTTTAGAATAAAGTTTATAATAATATATACTATAAATAACAAATAAATAAATATATAAAAATAACAAATAACTATTATTTTTTAATAGTTCTTTATTTCCTCCCGGCGAAACAAAAATACAATTTTCAAAACACTTGTAGAATGGCAAAGTAAAGTCCATTTCAGCAATATATTTATTATCAAACCAATGTGTCCAGGTTACATCTAATAAATCATATATTGTTATATTATCGATTGTTAGAGAAGTCGCATCAAGTCGTTTTGTTATAAATGCTTTCCATTTATTAAAATCGGTATTATCATCATTAAATATTGCCTTAAAATCTATTTGCATAAACGTTAAATGTTTTCCATTTTTTTGGTTTCTTACTAATTGAACAATACGTTGTTTAAATATAGTGTCATATGTAATTAGAGTAGTCATTATTATATTAACTTATATTAATATAATAATATTCGTAATTTATTACCTACAAATATTATATGTACAAAGAAAATTTATTATATATTTATTGGTATACCGTTCAATTTGCCTCTTATGTGACGTATTTTTTAATAGCACTATATATTGCCGGATTCACCAATAACGATAATGCGAAAAAATATCTCGTAACAATCGATAATTATGCTAAAATAATTGTTTCTCTCTTTTTAATGTGGAAATTTAATTTATTTCGCAAAAAGATTCCCTTTACAGATTTAGATCGTTCGATTGTCTTTCAATCTGGTCTCTTTCTTTTTTTGACAACTTCATTGAATAGTATTATTGTCGAATATTTAACATATATAAAGAATTATATTCTATCATTCTACCCGAATACTAATAACAAAACCAATTCGTCTAAATAATAATTTAAAGCACAACTATATTCATAAAATTATAGGCGTTCTTTATTTCAACTTCTTCATTACATCCATAATATGTAGAAGAACTTCTTCTTGGTGTGTCAATTTTTGAAAGATGATTGCCTCTTCCATAAGAAACTCATATTTTCTTTTTTTAAAGAAATTGGTATATACGATAGAAACACCTTTATCTGTAATTTTAAAATCACAGAAAATAGCTACACCACTTAAAGAGAGAGTTGCTGTCGGGTTGCGAATATCGATCCATCGAATATATCCACCATGTTTTAGTTCATTCATATTATCAACATACCGATATTGCTTCAATTTACGCATATATTCAGACAAATCTGTATGTGTAAATTGTAGTTCTTTCAGTATATTTAGTTTGATTCGATGAATCTTCTCTGTTGTTAATTGCAATATATGCGAGTTATCATTATTACTTGCGGCCTTGATGATTTCATCCATTTGTTCATCAGAGACATTCGACATATAAGTATATAAATAATATTTACTAATATTATTTATTATTGTTTATTTTTACTTTACTTTACCATGTGCTTCCAAACGCGCCACCAAATGCGGATGATCCTTCATTTGCAGCCATTGGTTCCATTAATTGTTGTGATTCAAACCCATTATCTTGTGTAGATTGCGAATTTTGATAACCTTCTTGTGAGTTCATTTGAACAACTGGTAATTGACTAATAGGTGTGGTTTGTCCAGAATAGAGAGTAGGGGCCATTTGTTGAGGTGGTGTATAAATATTGGGGGAATGTTGTGGTTGTTGTGGTTGCTCTTGTTGTTGTTGTGTAGCACTGCTCTTTTTCTTCTTTTTACCAGTAGTTGGCTTCGATTCCCATACTTCATTCATTCGTTCAATTATAATACGTGTACCATGTTCAACTTGTGGACTAAAATTGGTAATAGAAATTAAAACGGACAAAACTAATGGAAATAAAAATAATGTACTACCGCAATGAGAATATTGACTTCCAGAGAAGTTTGGTATGTAACAAATTACACGATTTATATAATATATTCCATAAAATAATATGAACATGTACAACATAACAATGATAAGTATTTCTATTGATGATCGTGAATCATCGATAATTGGAAAATAATTCCTCATGGTATTAATTAATATGGTAACGAATACAAATGCTAAAAATATATACTGTGCCAAATTTGTTAAATCTGTTTTAGTATCATGGTCAGTATTAAATACATAATGGAAAAACCCTTTTGTTTTTGATATATAACTATCATGTTCATTTTTACCTTCTTTATGTTCCATATATGAATAACAAAGAAATTAATTATGATATCTTATATATTAAAGACCACATTTATAATAAATCATTAATGATTCAGTGCGTATATAAAAATGAAGAAGAACAATATTATCAATTGGTTCGTGATATTCTAAATAAAGGTATTTTGGAAGAAGGTAGAAATGGCAATACACTTTCTATATTTGGTGGCGCGTTATACTTTTCATTAATCGACAATAAAATTCCGTTATTAACTAGTAAAAAATTAGCATGGAAAACATGTCTAAAAGAACTATTATGGTTTATTGGTGGAAAAACAGATAATACGATTCTACAATCGCAAGGAGTCCATATATGGGACCAAAATGGGAGTCGAGAATTTTTAAATAGTCGTGGTTTAACACAATTACGTGAGGGGGATTTAGGACCTGTATATGGCCATCAATGGCGACATTTTAATGCAAAATATACGGATTGTAGTGCTGATTATTCTGGAAAAGGTATTGATCAATTACAACAGGTGATAGATCAATTAAAAGATACCCAAAATCGATGTTCGCGCAGAATCATTCTCACTTCATGGAATCCATTACAATTGGATGAGATGGCTCTACCACCATGTCATGTATTAGCACAGTTTCAAGTTACCAGCACGAGTCATTTATCATGTTGTTTATATCAGCGAAGCGGTGATGTCGGCTTGGGCGTGCCTTTTAATATTGCATCTTATAGTTTTTTGACACATATTTTAGCGAAACATTGTGGTTTAATTGCAAAAGAATTGGTATATATATGTGGAAATTGTCATATATATGATGATCATATTGATTGTTTAAAAGAGCAGATAATACGTCCAACTTATGATTTTCCGACTATAGAAATTAAGAGAAAACATGAGAAAATAGAAGATTATACTCTAGACGATATTTCTGTAAATAATTATCAATGTCACGAAAAAATATCGATGGTTGTTCGTGCGTAAATAAACGAAAAATAATATTTTATATAATTTATGAGTTCTGGAAGAGCAAATGCGTCAGCAATTCAAAGGCGAACAGCAAATGGTGGCGGAGGTGGTCAAAACCCCGGAAGAGTATCTTTTCAGGCACCTCAGCAACAGCAACAACAACAGCAACAACAACATTATAATAATGCGCGAAATCAACCTCCCCCTCCCCCAATGGCACATCCAAAATTGTCTGTTTCTGATGCGATTGCATTAATTACACTTCGTTTAGGTAAAGTTGAAACATTTATCAATACATTACCACCATTAGATCAATTAGAGTTGTATTCTGCTGGATCAGGATCAGGATCATCTTCAGGAACAGATGAACTACATGACCGAAGTAGTAATGAAAATATGCGCATTGTTGACGAAGCTGTATTTAAGAGTATTGTAGCTAGGTTAGATCGGTTAGATCGGTTAGAACAGACTAATATAGAAAAAGATAAAAATTCATCGAAACAAATAGAAGAGTTGAAAACCCTATTAAAGGAACAACTAATTATTTCAGCTGCTACACTAACACCAACACCAACACCTATACTTGTTGCTGAAGTATCTGCTCCGGTACAAACACAAGTAATTGACAACGAAGCAATAGAGGAATTAAAAGCTCAAGTAAAAGAACTACAATCACTGCTATTAAACCTTCAAAGCTATACAATGTCTACAAATAAAAAATTATGCGATATTGTCTTCTGTAATGAGGTAGACGAAAACGAGAATGATAATAATCTTCACCATAATTTGTCATTACATTTATCGCAATTGTTATCTGGTAGTATTGCAGACGAACAATTGGTTGATTGTGTAAATGAATTAAATGATGAGTATTTCTCTCCTTCAACTATTTTAGAAGAAGAATCATTGAAAGAAACAATCTCAAATGAACAAGAATTGAGTATTAATATATAAAACGCGTGATATTTTATTAGAACTATTTAAAGACATCATATTACATGATAATAACAAATAAGTATGAAATCTTTTATTAATTTAACATCAATTGTGATTAATAAATTACATATTGTTGAAATTATAAAAAGACCGGGTTCATATTGTATACATATGAATAACAATAGTATTACTGGATTTATATTTTTCTCAACTGGTGGTATAGAGACTTATAAAAATACTATTGAAATATGTGAAAAAAATGATAAAAAAGATTATGCTACTATAACAAGATTAATTAAAGAAATAGATTATTAAGTATGTGTTTTAAATGAACAAGAAATGAGTATTAATATATAAAGAAAAATATGATATAATATTAATGTCTACAGCAGATTTATTAGAAGATTGTCCAAAAAATGAATCTTTATATTCATTTACAGATAATATTTTAAACGAAACAAAGCGAATCATAAAGGAAGATATACGATCACTCGATGTTAATTCGATATTATCCAATTTCTGTTATTTCAATACAGAATCTATTATAATAGATTCTCGTTTTTTCAAGATATTTGCTATTCCAGAGAACTATGAAGTTTTTAAAACATGTATTGTTGAGAGAATTGAAGAAGCATTAAGTAATAATCAAAAGATTGTTGTACATTTAAATATTCAAACGATTCAAATAATGGATATAGAAAAGCACTATGATTTTTTAATCAAAATAGCGAAATTTATGGGAGACAAATTTCCAAATAAATTGGAAAAATGTTATGTATATAGTTCTGGATTTATTTTTCAAAGTATATATTCTATTCTTTCGATTGTGATTGATAAACAAACACGTCAACGAATTATCTTTATCAAGTAATTATATTTACAAAATTTGAATATAATTACTATGTTATAATAATAAAAATATGAAAAATCCTATAAACTTTATATTTAGTATTGGATATCGATGTAATTCAACTCTATTTTTAAAAAGATTTAATTTGCGAAAGTGTAGTAGTCCTTTTGATTATTTATTTATAGACCTCGAAACATCATTTAAACTGATAAATACTCATTTTGATAATTATTTATGTGATATAATCTTATTCAATAAAGACCAAAAAAAAATACAACTATTTTATAAAAAAAATACTAGTGAGATTGAATCTAAACTGTATGAATTATTAGAAAATAATATAGGTTATATGGCAGATAATTATAATGGTTCTAATTTGTTAATCAATCAAAATTATTTAGATGAGAACAACTTAAGTTCAAATATATATGATTGGAACACAAATTGTAATTTTTTTCACCATAATATTTTAGATGAGAATATTTATAATTCGATAAAAAATAGATATATTAGATTTAATAATATAATAAATAAATATAACGAAACAGTATCATTGTTTTATATAACTAAAATACTTAATTGTCCAAATATTATAGATTATATGAATGAAATAATAGAACTTAAAAAAAAATACATTATATGCTGCTTTTTAATAATAATAATTAATTGTGATAATATAGAAGACGAACATTATTATAATGAAACAGAAAAATGTTTATTTATAATTAAAAAAGTTGAAAATTATGAAACACAATATTCAAAATATAAAACAGATAATAATTTGTATTATGAAAAAGAATTTAATATTATGTCAGATTATTTTAGTTTTAATATTATCGAAAAAGATGATATTTAATTCGTGATTTGATGGTATACATTATGTAAACAGAAAATTAGTATAAATGTAAATAAGTATTATAATTATTATGATTATTATCAAAGATAATGCTAAAAAACGACGACTATTTACAACTATTTTTCAAATTATTAAAACATGTTCTTCAGTCGTTCATATTCATTTAACGCAAGATGCATTTTCTATTCAGGGTATGGATCACTCACATGTTTGTCTTTTTGATATCCAATTCAAGATGCAATGGTTTGATAAATATGAAGTTATTGATATGTTGATCAATATTGATACTATCATTCTGTCAAATATTCTCTCTTTTGGAGTAGATACAGCTGAGATAAGGATAGAACCAAGTGAAGATACGATTCAAATCGACTTCATTCACTCGAAATATAGTAAGTTTTTCAATATTCCATTAATAGATGTCGACTATTCGTGGATGTCTATACCAACTTGCGAGTATGATACCGAATTTTTGATTCCTGCGAAGATCATTCATGAAGTATGTTCACAGTTGATAACTTTTGGAGATATCTTGACAATTTGCTGTACAGAAGAAAATATTACATTACATACTAAAGATATATCAAAAGGGGAAATGAAAGTTGTTATATCGATTGATGACCTTATAGATTATTCTATTGTAGAAGGAGAGAAGATTGAGGTTCAATATAGTTTACAATATATCCAGAAGTTTTGTCTGAATACGAATATATGTGATAATATACATTTTTCTATAAGTAAAGATGCTCCACTGAAAATATCTTATCTATCTCACGAAGATTGTATAATACAGTTCTTTATAGCCCCAAAAATTGAAGATTAATCGAATCGATTACATTAATCAAAATGTATTTATATGAATTTAAAACCCCGATAATTTTATTGTGTATAATGTATTTTTTTATAAATACATTATATAATTGATGTTTATAATATCGCCAAGAATCGGATTATGTAATCAACTTCAAACGATCGTAAAAGGAATATTACTTGCAATAAAATACAACAGAAATATATATATAAATAAGTTTCAAATTGATTTAAAAAGCGGAAGAGTTACAGATATTAATGATATATTAAATATTAATGAAATGAATCATTTTTTACAAAATACAATAAAAAGTTCAATTAAGATATTGGATACAATAGATATAAATATAATTAATAATTTAAAAAATTATTATTTACCAAATATTGATTATAATAAAATACAATGTATACCATATATTAATGATGATATAGAATTAAATAAAAATATGAAAATAATATATTTAGGTAATATAGTTTCATTAGATATATATAAGTCTTTTAATTATATGTGGGGAGAATACACTGATAATAATTTATATTATTTAATTATGATTAATCTTAAGTTTAACCAAAATTTTTATACATTAAAAGATGTTATTAAACAAGAATTACAATTAACTAACTTTAATTGTATTCATTTAAGAATTGAGGATGACGCATTAATTCATTTTTCGAACTGTTATAAATTGTCAATTGAAAACTATAATGAAAAATTAATAAAATTTTATGAAGATAATATAAAAAATATTAGTCAAGACCAAAATAAAATATACATATGTTCTGGTATGTTAAAATATGACAATAAAATTAACTTAAATTATTATAATAATTTAATAAAAAATAATACATTGCTGTGTGATAAAAAAAATGTAAATTTAAATGCATATTATACAGATAATAGAGAGTTAATTGCTATAATAGATTTGTTAATAGCATTTGATAGTGATTCTTTTGTTGGTAGTTTTGTAAGTTCATTTAGTCAAGTAATTAATAGTCATCACAAATATTATAAAAAAAATAGCACTTTATTTAATTTAAATAAATAATTATAATACGAAAAATATCGATATTTTAAATATAAATAATTATAAAACAAAGAAAGAAGTAAATCAGACAATATATGCGGGGGAACCCAGCAATTATTTTATCGAATAATAATAATATGTTTCAAATGTTAGCGACGGTTTTCATTTTTTTGGTCATTTTAACGCTATATCTACATGTTGCTTATCATTTAAAAACGAGCAATGAGCTGAATGTATATGAGACCGTTTTTCAAACAAAAGAGCAACTAGATAATGTTTGTAAATTAAGACAACCTATTATTTTTAATTATATAGAATTTCCTTCTTTTGAGAGAGAACAATTGATTGAAAAATATGGGAGCCAAAAGATTCTAATGAAAAGCGTCGATTCTGGAGAATATGTTCCTTTTCAATTAACAGAAGCAGTTCAATTGGTAGACAAAGATACAACAGGATCTTATTATATTGAGAAGAACGGTGATTTTATCGAATCAAACCTGAAAGAACGGATAGAAAAGTATGAAAAAAATATACGACCATTATTTACAGGAAAGTGTATATATGATATATTAATAGGATCGAATGGCAGTAGTACGCCATTAAAATATGAAATCAACTATAGGAATTTCTTCTTAGTAACAGAAGGTTCTATTAGTATCAGGTTTGCTCCTCCAAAGAGTGAAGATTATTTAAATGCTCAAGTCGACTATGAAACATTAGATATTACGAGTCCAATTCAAGTTTGGAAAGAGACTGCAGTAGAAAATGTTGAATTTATAGATATTGTCGCATCCAAAGGACAAATGATACATATACCTCCTTATTGGTGGTATAGTATTCAATTTACTAGTAATGCATCTGTTCTATCTTTTAAATATAGAACATATATGAATACTTTGACACTTATGCCGCAAATATTTATGCAGATTTTACAATTACAGAATATTCAACCTATAATAGGAACTTCGTTAAGTTCATCGCCAATTATTAAACCAACTAAAAAAGTTAAAAAGAATAAAAATAAGTTGAAAAAAGGAGAGAAAAAAGTGGAACCTTTATTGGAGACAGAGTCTTTGGTAAAAAATGATGAATAAAGAAATCAATCTAACTATATATAACATATGTTATATATAATTTTCAATGTTTACCACGATAATCAAAGCAAGAAATTATAGTCAATGGTCGATCGACGGCGATAATTATAATGGTTCTTTTTCGCCATATTTTCATCCTTTAAAGTATAAACTCTTTCATGGCGACAATTTTTCGTTCTCTCTTTTCAATGAAATAGAAATAGAAATAGAAAAGTCGATAATCAGAGAAAGTCCCTATATACCAGGAGTTCTTATTTTAACAAAGACATTTGGTTCTATCAAAGGTACAAAGAAGATGTATTATAGGTGTATACCAAATGATCCACATTATCCTTCTTTTTTAGTCGCATATGAAATGCCCATGATGGGCTTTAATAAAACGACGACAAATTTATATATTCTTTTTCGATTCAAAGAGTGGACCAATCAATTTCCAATTGGAGTCATAGACAGAATAATTGGTCCGGTTGATATTATAGAAAATCTATATGATTATGAAATTTTCTGTAAAGGGTTGGATAATCCAACGATGCGTCGATTTGCCAAAGAAGTTAATCAATCGTTGTCATTATTGACACAGACGATGACGATGACGATGACAAAAGAAGAATACATATTTTCAATCGATCCACCAGATTGCCGTGACTATGATGATGCATTTAGTATCAGAGAAGACAATGATAATATAATACATTTGTGTGTTTATATTGCCAATGTTCCACTCCTATTGGATAAGCTGGCTATTTGGGACCGAATAGAACAAGTATCGACAATATATCTTCCAAATAAAAAGAAGACAATGTTACCTTCTGTATTATCAGATGATCTATGTAGTCTTCAATCAGAGAAATCAAGAGAGACGATGGTAATGGAGATTGTAATTTCTCTGAATGAAGTAAAGGATATTTTATTCTATAATCGCCAAGTATTTATTCAGAGAAATTATCATTATGAAGAACCACAACTCTTATCTAATTCGAATTATCAGTTATTAGAGAGAACAGTAAGTAATTTGGCATCTCAATACACATATATGACAGAAGTAAAGGATAGTCATGATATAGTCGCTTTCTTGATGATAATGATGAATCATCAAATAGGCAGCCGTTTAGACACTGGAATTTTCCGTACAACAGAAGAACTACAGAAGCCAAGATCAGCAATCTATGCACAATGGTGTTCGCAATATGTCGGTGCCTATATAATATTAGAAAAGAACTTAAAGAGCCGTGGCGCCAGACATGAAGCACTACAACTGGACTCCTATATTCATATTACATCTCCTATCAGACGTATAGTGGATATTATCAATATGATCCTTTTTCAACAACAAATGGGTCTCGCAAATTTCTCTCTTTTGGCGAATCAATTTGTTTCTCAATGGATATCTAAGATTGCTGTTATTAATGACCAAACAAGGAAGATAAGACGTCTTCAAAATACATGTGATATGATTCATTTATTGAAAAATATGACTTCTATAGAAGGGATCATATTGGCAAAAGATGGTAATAATGTTCATATCTTTTTTCTCTCTATTCGCAAAATATTTGTTACTTCTTTGATAACAGAAGTAGAATTATCCAAGACATATTGTTTTTGTATTCATATATTTGAAGATGAAGACAAAATGAAGAAAAAAATACGATTAAATGTTTTGTAATATTATAAAACATATTATAATATTATAATGGATACATATCATACAAAATATGGTTTAATTACTTTATATAATAACGATTGTTATATCGCAAATACTTTTCAACAAGGTAATTATTGGGATGAAGATTCTTTACTACAATTAAAACAATATATTAATCCAAATCGTAATATTTTAGAAATAGGAGGTCACTGTGGCACATCTACTATTGTCTATTCTTCTTTTTTAAATAATGAACAAAAAATATTTGTCTATGAACCTCAAAAAAATATGTATAATTTATTGGTTAAAAATATTCAACAAAATAATTTACAACATAAAATTATACCTCATAATTTAGGCGTTTTTTGTTATGATGGCAAAGGAATTATGAATAATATTGATTTAGATGGATATGGTGGAATAATTGAAAAAAGATATAATGAAGAAAGTCATTTAAATTGTAATTTTGGAGGCGTTGGTTTAGGTGAAGATGGTGAAGAAATTAAATTAACAACAATAGATAATATGAATTTAAATGATATTGGGTTTATTCATTGTGATGCACAAGGTTCCGAGAATTTTCTTTTTTCAGAGGGAATAGAAACTATTACAAAATACAGACCTGTTATATTATACGAGGGTAATACACCATATTTATTTGATACTGTATGTAAAGCATATCCTCAATTTAAAAAAGCAAGTAAATTCGATATTAAAAAATATTGTATGGAGGACCTAAAATACACAAAATGTATTGATAATTTTAATGGTATTGATATACTTTTAATTCCATAATTTGATTTAAATATATTATTCTACTTTGACTTTTTCGATGATGATGATGATGACGACATTCGTAAAGGAGAATAGTAGTTTTTATGACTAACATAATTCTTCGAACTACGACTTTTTGTTTTATGAGTCTTCGTCTTCGTCTTCGTCTTCGTTCTATGACTCTTCAGTAATTTACTACCCGTTATATGTCTTCTATATTTTTTTGTTCCAATCATAGTAACACGTTTTACCCGTTTAATATTTTTTCTACCTGGTAAGAAAATACTATTCAGGTTTATATGTTTTTCTATATGTATACGTCTAATATCTCGATCTCTATTATCATTATTAAAACCCAATTTGTGTGTTTTTGCTATATTTACGAAATAATGTTTTATATTATCGCAATGATATAACCCAAAATATCCTAGACAAAGTCGTGATTCATGAAGAGTATTATGTGTAGTAGAGTATGACCTTAATATAAAATAAATATCTAATACTACAGCATATACTGTTTCTAATATGCTGTAAATATACTCATTTATAACCGCACTAGTAACTCCTAATTCGGTCAGATAATCGCTAGCATGTAATTCTCGTAAAAAAACGAAATCTTTTCTTAAAAAAGCGAGAATTACACTAGACACAATTCTACGAACCTTTTCCATTTTTTCTCTGTCTTCTACGAGTTGTAAATAATGTGTTTTTCCAAAATCATTGTATTCCTCTCTAATAGTATATTCTGTATATTCAACAAATGAATCAAATGTGAAAATATTTTTTATTTCTTCTGATAACTTATTTATTTGCTTTTTATATGAGTATGAATCCAACAACTTCGTTATAAACATGGGAATATCATTAAATAACGTGTAATAAAAATCATATAAATCTTCTATTTTTAATAAATTATTGCCACTAGTATATACAACATCTTCAAACATATCGTATACGTTCATTAATACATTTTTCCATCGACGTTCTGTTAAAGGTGCATCATCGAAAAATGAACCAATAGCCCCAGAGAAATATAAAAAGTATGAATCTTTATATAAAAAGTATTCCATATCATATTTGCCATCGTGAATATGATGTTTATTATGTTTATTACGATATGTAAGCGTTTCATCTGTAATTTGTCGTATATCAGCATATTGCCATGTAATATTATTATATTTACAGTGTTCTCTATTTACAGCAGAGTCTTTTGAATAGAAACAACTTTTATTACGTTGGATTGTATAAAGCATATCAGATTTGCCAACTTGCGGCAAAACTTTATGTTTGTAAGTTGGTTTTTGTGATTTTTCATAAAAATCATGATTTAAATATCCTTCAAAGTAAAAATAAACAGGATATGTTTTGGCAAAGTTATTCAAAACTTCCATAAATGTCGTTTCTAATTCAAAGCATCTATCATCATCTTTTTGACAAGGTTTCATTCTTTCTGTATTATGTGTATCACCGAAAAGTATAATAGTATTTTTTAGTTGTAAATGAACAATTTCATTGGGTTCTAATATAGACATACTAACTGGACCATTTAAATATTCTATTGCGACATTATCTATATATAACGGCATTGGTATTATATTATATATAGAGAGATTGATTTGTCACAATATATTTTTGTAATTTCTTTGCAATTGATTGGACCTTTTTCATTAAATCGTAATTTTGTATTTTTTCTGCTGCACACACGATTTCATTGGTAATGGCAATAATTTTTAATACTGCTTTTGTGAACTCACCCAAAAAAATACCTCTTTCTTCTAAACGCTGTAAAATCCATTTACAATCTTCTGTCGTCTCAGCCTCCATCCATTTGACAATATATTCCATCAAATCGTAATGAATATCATATACTTCTCCAGTTTCTAATCGATTCTCTTCTTCATATGAACGTAAGTGATCCATTTCTCTTTGTATAATTTCGACAACCCTTTCTATCTCACCTTCTTTTGGTAATATGGTGAGATGTTCATTTCTTGTTACATTCGCAGTAAAACAACTAAGAATCGAAGCTAAGTCAATATCAGTCAAAATACAAAAATCTCCACGAAAGAGTAATTCTGCGAATAAAAGACAAGGAACTTCTTTGAAACACTTTGCCAATATTCCTTTTATTAAAATGTTACCGCTATCAATATAAAAATGTTTTTCTAGAAAAGTCATTGTTTTTTTTATCTTATTAGAGAGATATTTTGACGTAGTCGTTTTATATTGTAACATTACTTGTAAAACTGTTTCAGATTCTTTTTGTTTTACTAATAGCTTGAGATCTTCATCAATCGAAAAATATCGTTCTTTTAAAGAAGATATCTTTCTTTCAGTATCTTTCTTCTTCTTAAACATATTAATCAATGTCATATATTCTTCAATTTCGTTAATTGGTGTTTTAAGCAAATCGACTGTAAGCTTTAACTTGGCACAAATTTCACTTTTCTCTCTATATTCTTGTTCTTGAATCAATAGATCGCCATTTAATTCTTGTTGAAACAGACTTTTCTGTGAAGCATCTTCCAAAGAAGATAATAATAAATGATAAGATATTTTATAATGACTCACTAGTCGTTGTGGTTTACCAGACATCATATGTGAATAATCACTGACGCTTATTGGTTCGCCTCTAAATAAATTATTTAAATGTATTACATGACCTTCTGTATCTATCCCACGTCTACCTGCCCTGCCCGATGCCTGATTATATTCATATCCATGTAATAGGCGAAACTCGTGCCCATCAAATTTATGTAAATCTGTGAAAATTGTCGTCTTAATCGGCATATTGAGACCACATGAAAATGTCTCTGTACAGAATAATAATTTAATATATCCTTCAACAAATAGGAGTTCAACAATTTCCTTTAAAATCGGGATCGTTCCACTATGATGTGTTGCTATTCCCTTTTCCAAAAGAGCAACCATCGAATTATATTCTGGCAGTTCCAAGAATTCTTGATAATTTGTCAACTTCTCTCTTAATAGTGATTCACATCTTTTGCGAATAATATAAGGCGTCTTAGAATCATCTTCCAATAAAGGAAAGGTTACTTCTCTTGCGGCTTTTTCCAATTGCTTTCTAGAGAGAATAAAACAAGCACAAGGAAGCATTTGGTTTTCGACTAAATGTCGACAAACTTGATTCAATGCAAAAGATCGATTGACTCGTGTAGTTGGATCCTTTTGTTTCATTGTAGTTAATACTTTGACAATCTTTCTGTAATTGATTTCATTATAACGTGTATTTTCATGAATAGGAATCGGTCTATTAATGAGACCACGGATTTCTTTTTCCAACTCTTTGTTCTTTAACTTCTTGAAGAATCCTTCATTACATGTAATAAAAGAATAATGCGTCAATGGGACAATTCTTTGTGACAATGTTGTCAAATATACTTGTTTATTTCCGTGAATGCCTTCGCACCATTTCGCAAACTGTTCTGGATGATCTAGTGTGGCAGATAACATTACATTTTGAACATGTGCTGGTAAAAGCATAAAAATTGTCTCCCAAACATGTCCTCTATCTGGCATTCCAATACTATGAACTTCGTCATGAATTACACAAGCCAGATCATTATCGAAATCCATTTCAAAAGAGAGAATAGACCCACTAATTCCCAAAGAAGATGGTAAAATCGTCTCAGTTTTTGAACGGTAAGCATATAGCGCATTCTGTAGAATCTCGGCCGTCATAATTAACACATCCGCGGCTGGATTCAACTTGATATCGCCTGTCAATAGACCGAAAGTAATATCGGGGTATTTTTCTCTGAAATCATAATATTTTTGATTAGATAATGCTTTGATAGGACTCGTATAAATGACCTTTTTTCTTGCTCCTCCAGCACCACTACAGAAGTGTCGAATTGCGAACTCTGCGGGTAACGTCTTACCATTACCAGTTGGAACACATACTAAAGAGTGATTACCTTCAACAATTGCTTCGATAGCATACTTTTGAAAACAACTTAAAGGTGGACCACCGATAAAATATTGCCCATATTTCGCAGATTTGTCTGAAGGATATGGTTTTACACAATCGCAAATAACAACCATTTAATTATTATTATAATATATACACATCTGTTTATTATAATAATAATAATAATAATATGAATACAATTATGATCGAACTACGATGTCATATATTAAACGTATTAGTCGAACGTAATCACCAGAATATGAGAGATACTGATACAGAATTCATTGAAGGATTAACTATATCGAATTTATTCTCTCATATACCTCATACTGATCAAATCAGAGAACAATATACCAATTTAATATCGAGAGATAAACGACTTGTATTGATTGGAGTAAAAGAATTATATCATCAACAACGAGTAACTGGATTTTTGAGAACGATTAGAAGACACAGAAGAAGGATTTCTAGAAACAATAATTAATTAGGATCTACGTTGATTTTTTGTATTAAACACAATGACGCGCTTTATCGGCCTATAATCTCTATTTACTTGACCATAATTATGATATTTTGTTCGGCGTCTTAAATAATCCATACTTAAACTACTCGCGGTTCCGCCATCTGACTTACTTGGCAATACATGTTCTACAACATTAGTATGTAATACGCCTGCTTTTATATTATAGTAACCAAATAACAAGTCGGGTCCCCACATCCATTTATTTTTTATAGTATGTATAGAACAAAATATGTTGAAATCTCGAGGAGAAAGCAGTAATAAATATGGTTCTAACTGATTATGTATTGTTAACATATTACGCTGTTTTATTCTCATATACCAATGTGTGCTTTTTAATACTTTTGGCGACATGATCGTAATATTACGATTTCTTTTCACTTGTATCATTCTTCGAATATTCATATTTATGATTTTTACATCATCAAGCGTAAATATAATGTAATCATAATTTCGGTTATAAACATTATTTGGATTTGTCAGAAATAATTCTGTTAAAATACCGCGTTTTTCATAAATATATACATTTTCTATAAATGGTAACCCATGTAATAATTCTTTTATATCTTCGCACACATCATAAAATGATATTGATACGTCGAAATTTTCATTCATTTGTTGATAAATATAATTTAAATTATGTAATAAAATATCGCGTTTTACATCGAGATTTGGTTGTCCAAATGCTGGCACATAATACAATAATTTCATATATTATTTAAATATTATAATTCAGGTTTCAAATTCATTGTATTTTTTTTATAATTATATTGTATGATTATAAAAAAAGAGAGAAAAGGATCCGTTATGGTATATACCGTAGATAAAGATTATGATGATTCTAAGATGGCGAAAATACTTAATACAAAATTAAAACGTAGCAGTAATTATTTCATTATTGAAGATAATGTTGATGTTTATACTACTGACAATCGATTGTTACTGCGTTTTAGAAAAAATGTATTAGAGAAAAAAAACATCGATGAATTTTACGATAATGTAATTAAATTTGCTAAAACGCCAACACATAATAGAGGTTCTGCCAGTGGAAGTAAAAAGAAGAATATATATGATAATGGTAATATTTATACAAATATAATTGGATACTTTGATACTATGTCTCCAAATTACAAACAAATCATGACAAGAAAAGGGATTAAGAATTTTCTCTCTGTTCGACCTACTCGTTTTCTATTGAGTTATCCTGAAAAATATAAAAAATTAATTCCATTGATCAAAGAGATTGATGAGTATTATAAGAAGCTTGTTCCCGAAGAATATAAAAAACAACGTGCTCATGCGAACCAAACCCATTTTAAAATACAAGGTACTGCTTTCACTACAATCACTACGAATGTAAATTATCAAACTACTGTTCACACTGATAAAGGGGACGATGAAGAAGGATTCGGTAATTTAACTGTGATTGAACGAGGCAAATATACTGGTGGAGAAACATGTTTACCTCAATATGGAATCGGCGTTGATGTTCGCACAAGTGATGTTTTATATATGAATGTTCATGAAGCTCATGGGAATTTGCCAATCAAATTAGAAAGTCCGGATGCAATACGACTCTCTATTGTCTGCTATTTACGGAAAAAAATCTGGGAAAAAACCAAAGGAAAAAGTAAACGTTTCTTTGAAAAACATAATGCCACATTTAAACGAATAATCAAAACATAAAAATATATTAAAGATCGGGGTAGTTTGCATGAAACATTGAAATTCCGGGAGCTTTCCAAAAGTATGAGTATACATACAATGTTGCATTTGTTAATTCAACTGTATCAATAATAAGATTACTAATAGATACAGATTGTACAGTATTGATAGAAATAGCACTTGATAAACTACTAGATAATGCTGTAATGGATACTGTTTGAGAAGCATTGACTATATTTGAGGATACTAATCCAACTGATAATAGGAATTCTGTTCCAGTTGCTCTTGTTGTTTCAGTAACTAGAGCACTGGATAAAACAACAACAGTTGAATTTGTAGTTGATAAACTACTGGATAAAATAACAGCAGTTGAGTTTGTGGTTGATAAACTACTGGATAAAATAACAGCATTTGAGTTTGTGGTTGATAATCCAGTGGATAATGCTGTAATGGATATATTTTGAGAAACATTAACGCCACTTGATAAAGCAAGAATATTTGCATTTGCAGTTGATAATCCAGTGGATAATGCTGTAATGGACGCAGTTTGAGAAGTATCGACTACATTTGTTGTTGATAATCCGGTGGATAATGCTGTAATGGATACAGTTTGGGAAGCATTGACTACATTCGATGATAATAATCCAGCAGATAATGCGGTTTCTGAACCAGTTGCTCTTGTTGTTTCGGTAACTAGACCAGTGGATAAAGCAACTGCTGTTGAGTTTGTTGTCGATAAACCGACTGATAAAGTATTCACTCCAGTGGATAAAGCAACTGCAGTTGAATTTGTAGTTGATAAACTACTGGATAAAATAACAGCTGTTGAGTTTGTAGTTGATAAACTACTGGATAAAATAACAGCTGTTGAGTTTGTAGTTGATAAACTACTGGATAAAATAACAGCTGTTGAGTTTGTGGTTGATAAACTACTTGATAAAATAACAGCTGTTGAGTTTGTGGTTGATAAACCAGTAGATAATCCTGTAATGGATACAGTTTGGGAAGCATTGACTACATTCGAAGATAATAATCCAGCAGATAATGCGGATTCTGAACCAGTTGCTCTTGTTGTTTCAGTAACTAGACCAGTGGATAAAGCAACTGCTGTTGAGTTTGTTGTCGATAAACCAACTGATAAAGTATTTACTCCAGTGGATAAAGCAACAGCAGTTGAATTTGTTGTTGATAAACTAGTGGATAAAGTATTCACTCCAGTTGATAAAGCAACAGCAGTTGAATTTGTTGTCGATAAACTACTGGATAAGGCAACAGCAGTTGAATTTGTAGTTGATAAACTACTGGATAAAATAACAGCAGTTGCGTTTGTTGTTGATAACCCAGTGGATAATGTTGTAATGGACGCAGTTTGGGAAGCATTGACTACATTCGAAGATAATAATCCAGCAGATAATGCGGATTCCGAACCAGTTGCTCTTGTTGTTTCAGTAACTAGACCAGTGGATAAAGCAACTGCTGTTGAGTTTGTGGTCGATAAACCAACTGATAAAGTATTTACTCCAGTGGATAAAGCAACTGCCGTTGAGTTTGTGGTCGATAAACCAACTGATAAAGTATTTACTCCAGTGGATAAAGTAACTGCTGTTGCGTTTGTTGTTGATAAACTACTTGATAAAATAACAGCGGTTGAATTTGTTGTTGATAACCCAACTGATAAAGTATTCACTCCAGTGGATAAAGTAACTGCTGTTGCGTTTGTTGTTGATAAACTACTTGATAAAATAACAGCGGTTGAATTTGTTGTTGATAACCCAACTGATAAAGTATTCACTCCAGTGGATAAAGTAACAGCAGTTGCGTTTGTAGTAGATAAACCATTAGATAATGCTGTAATGGATGCAGTTTGAGAAGTATCGACTACATTTGTGTTTGATAATCCAGTGGATAATGCTGTAATGGATACTGTTTGAGAAGCATTAACTACATTCGAGGATAATAACCCAACTGATAATGCGGATTCCGAACCAGTTGCTCTTGTTGTTTCAGTAACTAGACCAGTGGATAAAGCAACTGCTGTTGAGTTTGTAGTTGATAAACTACTGGATAAAATAACAGCAGTTGAGTTTGTGGTTGATAAACTACTGGATAAAATAACAGCATTTGAGTTTGTGGTTGATAATCCAGTGGATAATGCTGTAATGGATATATTTTGAGAAACATTAACGCCACTTGATAAAGCAAGAATATTTGCATTTGCAGTTGATAATCCAGTGGATAATGCTGTAATTGATGCAGTTTGAGAAGTATCGACTACATTTGTGTTTGATAATCCGGTGGATAATGCTGTAATGGATGCAGTTTGAGAAGTATCGACTACATTTGTGTTTGATAATCCGGTAGTTAATGTTGTAATGGATGCACTTTGGGAAGCATTGACTACATTTGAGTTTGATAATCCAACTGATAATAAGGTTTCAACTACAGTTGCTCTTACTGTTTCAGAAACTAAACCATTCGATAAAGCAACAGCTGTTGAGTTTGTAGTTGATAATCCGGTAGATAATGCTGTAATTGATGCAGTTTGAGAAGTATCGACTACATTTGTAGTTGATAATCCGGTAGATAATGCTGTAATAGATACTGTTTGAGAAGCATTGACTACATTCGATGATAATAACCCAATAGATAACGCATTTTCCGAATTGGTTGCTCTGTTTGTTTCCACACCAAGAGCAGTTGTTAATAGTCCTTCGACAGCTGTCGCTCTGGTTGTTTCTGCAGCAAGATTAGTAGTTAATACTCCTTCGGCAGTTGTTGCTCTAGTTGTTTCCGCAGCAAGATTAGTAGTTAATACTCCTTCGGCAGCTGTCGCTCGGGCTATTTCTACATTAAGATTACTTGTTAATGGATTAATTGCCATAGTAGTAATAGCTGAATCAACATACAATTTATTCGTTGCGTCAAGATTAGAAACAGGAGTTCTTTCGATAATAACTGTAGTGGATGCTGCAAAATCCGCAATCGCTGAACTAATTAATCCAGTAGATATATCAGCATACGATTGTATAGTAGCAGCATTAGCTAAATATAATGCATTTCCTATAGACGTTGACATAATAATATATATTATTAAAAATATACCAAATAAAATAATTTTGTCTTGTATTATAATAATAAAATTAACAAATAATTTAAACTTTATGATTCTCAATAACAAACGCATTATTTGTTAAATTTAAGAAACATTCCATATTTATAGTTTTTATAATTAGAATAGTGTAGTTCAATATTCAATATTTTTGGGATAAAAATATTCTTACAGTTTATTATTGAGTTAATGAAAATTCCAAAAACAATCATTCAAATATCAAAATTCAAGCTACCAGATTATATTATACGATCGTTAAAATTGAAATGTATAGGTTGGGAATATTTACATTTTACAGATGAAGATATTATCACATATTTAAAAGAAAACCCGATTGCTGAATTTTCAAATGCTTTAGATGTATTCAATACATTTGAAAAAGGGGCACATAAGAGTGATTTTTTTAGATATTATTTTTTATACTTAAATGGAGGAGTATACATAGACAGTGATGCGATGCTGGAAATGGATATAGAAAAAATTGTAGGAAATTATTCTTTTTTTACGGTTAAATCTGCAATAAATAATAATTCGATGTTTAATGGTTTTATTGGATGTGAAAAGAATAGCACAATTGTGTATAGTGCATTAAAAAAAATATATATATCAGACAAGATTGTTCTAAAAAATGACTATTTTTATATTTGTAAAGAACTATATACCATAGTCGATAATTATAATAGGACAATAGGAGACATTTGTACAAACCCAGAAGATATAATTGGGCTTAAAAATATGATATACACAGAATCGTTACTTGAAAATGGAGTATGTAGAACTATTAATAGTAATAATGAAACCTTATTATTACATTATTTTGATAAAAGAGTGATTCCATCAAGCGTTGAAATTCCCAAGAAATTTTTAAAACTGCTAAAATATACAAAAATTGGCATATCATTACATTTACCTGAAGATACAAAATCATTATTCTCAAATGGTATACGACAGAATGTTCTTTTTTTAGGAGAATTATTGTATAATATAGGTTATGATTGCTATTTCATTATTCATGATCAAAATTGTAACGAAGAAATAGTGAATCAAATGTTATATTCGGATAAATTTAAATATATAAAATATTCGAACATTTTTACAATCGATTTCGATTTGGTAATTATGATGGGATATGAATTAGATGTTGAAATTGTAAAACAATTAAAATATATTAACACAAAAATAGTTGCATATTTATGTGGAAACTCTTACTTGATTGATACTGAAAAAATATTATATAATCAACATAAAGCAAGAGATTCTGGTAAATATTTAAATAAAAACGATTTTATATTATACGACCAGATTTGGTCTATTCCTCAAATGACAAACACAAATAAATATTATTGGCAAACATTGTATAGGAGTGAATGTATCGAAGTACCTTTCATTTGGTCTGAAAATGCGATCAAATTAGCAATATTAGCAGAAAATAAATCGTATGACGAATTATTATATAAAAATGAAATAAATCCAAACAATATTAATAAAATAGCCATATTTGAACCAAATATTAGTGTTATGAAATGGGCATTTCCTAGTTTATTAATATGTGAAAATGCATATAGAGCAAATAATGAAAGCATTAAACAAGTATTTGTAAATAACGTTTCTGATGCAAAAACGGGAATAAATGATTTTAATTTGGAGGCATTCAATAAAATAGTGAACAATTTAGATTTATGTGTTGATAAAAAGGTGTCAATTGAAGGTAGGTATAATACATTGGCATTTATGTCAAATCATGCTAATTTTGCTGTATCTCATCAATGGGAAAATAATTTAAATTATATATACTTTGATTTGGCATGGATGGGATGGCCAATAATTCATAATGCATCTTTATGTAAAGATGTTGGTTACTATTATCCTGAATTTAACTATGAAGAGGGAGGAAACCAATTACTTACTGCGATTCAAAATCATAATGCTAATTCCACCGAATATATTGATCGCAATCGATCCGTTTTACAACGTTATTTAACTACAAATGTTGAATTACAAGAAAAATATATCAAAATAATATCCGATTTATTTTCTGTAAAAAATGACAATGGTGACGTCGATGAAAATAATATTATAGAAATGAAAATTAGTGAGAAAATTGCGTCTTAAATTATGCTAAGCACATATAAATTTAATTAATCATACTTCTTTGAAATATGATTAATTATTATTATTTAATCGAATTATATACTATAATGGTTGTTTCAAATTATATCGTTGCGATACCATCTTATCATCGTGCGGAACTTTGTAACAGTAAAACGTTACATATGTTACACACAAATCATATTGAAAAATCGAAGATCTTCATCTATGTCGCAAACAAAGAAGAATATAATATTTACTCGGAGAAACTAGATAAGAGTTATTATAATAAAATTGTGATTGGGATCAAAGGATTGGTACAACAGAGAGACTTTATAATGAAACAATGGCCAGAAGGTAAACATATTGTCTTCTTAGACGACGATGTTGAATCTGTCGATTTATCAATATCTTCTTTTAAATCCAAAAACTTAAATTACTTTATTGAAAATGCGTTTAAAGAATGTATTGCACATAAGGCATATATTTGGGGAGTCTATCCTGTATTTAATCCCTTCTTTAGACAGGCAAGAAAAGAAATGACTACCGAACTTAAATTTATTGTTGGTGCGTTCTATGGAATTATTAATCGCCCTCGTTTGAAAGCAATTGAACTGACTATTACTAAGACGCAAGGTCACAAAGAAGATACAGAGAGAACCTTGAAATATTTCATACATGATGGCATTGTCATTCGTTTCGATAAAGTGGGATTTGTGACAAAGTATTTTGGAAGACAAGGAGGTATGGGTAATTTCGAAGAAAGATTGGTTCCATTGAAAGAAGCAACATTGAAACTAAAGAAGAAGTATCCAGAATATGGTAATGTTAAAATTCGAAAAAATGGAATGTATGAGTTTGTAATATTTTCTAAACCTCACATACAACCAACAAAAAAGAATACTCATACTCATGTAAAATCAAAGAAGACGAAGACCAAGAAACTTCGAAAATAGTAAAAAATATTTGAAATAAGTTTTAATGGATTTTCAGTTTCCGTTTGTAATTACAAATATAATTTGTAATTTTTATGATTTTTTTACATCAGTTAATTCTTGTAGTCGTTTGATAATTAAATCCATTTTCTCCTCTTCTGCTACAACTTCTGCTGCTTTCTCAATTAAGAGTAAAGACAATTCCTTTCGCTGTTCGTTTAATATGTTAATGAACTCATTTGAACGTAATTGAGCTTCACGCAATTCTTCTATGTTGCATATTGCGATTTCTCTCTCTTCTTGTCCTCGTAGTTCTTCTTTTTCTTCTTCAGGTTTACAAAGTTGAGTCAATAATATAACATAAGTTCCATTCTTCTTTATCCCTTTCTCTTCTCGTTTTCTATGATCTTCATTGATTTTCCTCATCAAGAATGATTCTGTACAACCATTACCTTTCAAATACCATTTTGCATTTGGACCAGCCCTCACAATGATTGGACATTGATGTTGGATTGCCAAGGCAACAATCTCTTCTTTTGTATAATTTTTATCAAATCCATATTTCTCAACCATTTTTGATCCAATAAGAATATCACAATTGAGAAATTGTTTGGAGTTCATTTTGTTCGCAGTTTGGTTTTGCTTTTGAGTTTTGTTTGAGTAATATAGGTTAAATATAGTAAAAGTATTTCAATTTTTAAAAAAATCCAAGTGAAAAAAGCGGGTTCAGCTTTATTTATTTTACCATGAAATTTCAGAAAGTCTAATCATTGTTGATGGGTCATCTAATATCGGGACTTGCTTGATGCGTAATGTCAGCCTACTTCTATCCTTGACTGTTTGGTAGATTTGTCCATTCTTCTTCAATGCAGTAAGAACTTCATTTGTCACGTAGATGCCTTGAAATTCTGTTTCGGATATCTTGTTTGAAGTGAGCTTTCGTTGAAACGTGAGTCCTCCTTCTACTTGTGGTCTTGTCGAGATTTGGATCGCTTCCATGATTACATCGCACATCTGGTTCACATTTGTTGCTGTTCCTGGTGGCAAATCAACAGCAAATTGTCCATTGCTTTGAATTGTTTCTCCGGCCTCTGTCATGCGACAGAATACTTCTTTGCGAGTTGTATTTGGGAGGCTAGTCTCGAATAGCGGTGGTATACACACATTTGTGTTGATGAACCACGTCCCTTCTTCAATACCAAATTCTGGAAATGCTTTGGGTGTATACCAGAGACTGATCTTGTTTTCGTCGGCTTCATCATTTTCACTAGTTACGCAAGAATTCGCACCAGATTCACCAAGGCAAGGAATGCCAGTCCTGATTGTTTCGCATATACGTCTTGCATGTGTCGCGTTTATCTCGCGAAATCTCCATTTCTTTGAAAGAAGTTCATTCTTTTTCACAATATCTTTCACCTTTTGCGTAATCTCTTCGTCATTGTAGTTATCCATTCGACCTGTAAGCACAGCAGTTGCAGCGGCTTCAACTCGGGCGGTTCTGTATTCTTTGCTTAAATTGCCACTTGTTATTTCGACTTCAGCAGAACCATCTAATGTTCGGTGCGCTCGCGTGATTCGCATATGTATGATTGGTTTCGCAAAGATCTGTTTGGGTTCAGCTGTCAAGTTTCTTGCTTTGGATGGCATCGTTTCTGGAAGTTCAGTTCTGCTTTCAGTCATTGTGACATATTTTTCCAGTTCTCCACTTTCAACGAATTTTGTTCTCAGACAAATCCGGATCTGGTCATTGCTGTCATAACCACACATTCTTCCAAGAAGTCCTTGAAGGATCACATCTGTATTGGAATCTGTTGCTGTTTCAATCACGAATGAGATGTGATCCTTTTTCAACACTTGTCCCATTCTGCACAAATCTTTCACTAAGATGAGCGTATTCTTTCCTGATTCTGGTGCGTTTTCGAGAATGTTCAAGCTTTCCAATTTCTTGTCACTTTGAAAGTAATGTTTGATATCCCATCCATTTGCGATTGCGAATTGCTCCAAATCATCACGAATTGATTTTCCCTTTGTATCTTTTGTAGATTCATGTGGAATTCGAACAATTCCAAACTTCTTTGTATCACCGAATCGGTCCAATGTCGCCAAGAGTTGTTCGCGAACGCAAACACTCACATCATCAAATGAGACGATCATGTTTTTCTCAATCATTTTCTTCACACCAATGTAAGCATCACTGGGAATGAATGTAATCACTTGTTTTCCTTGAGAGCAATGTGCTACATCACTGATCTCTGAAAACGCAGTTGCTGAGACAGACAGAACATAATTGTTCTTCTGTTCGAGAGGACGGAAGTCTCCATTTGGAAGAATGCCGACGCCTTCAAGAAACTGATCCACACACATCCCTTGATTCTGTGCATAATGACTTTCATCCCAAATGAAGAGTGTTTTTGAGAATGTTCTTTGTTGAGTCTTTGCCTTCTTACTTGTCAGTTGAGTCCCGAAAATGACTTCGAGAACACCCCTTTCACTGAATGTATCGATAACATCATCGATTTCTTGCTGCTCAACATGAATTGATGCAAGATACTGACGATATAGCCCCTTGAATTTTCGGTCGAAACATTCCTTTGTCTGTTCACGAAGAGCGATTTCTGGATTTCCACAGAAGATGACAATCTTGTCAACCTTCTTTCTTCTTAGCATTTCTGCTGCGACAAACGTGTAGACGAATGTCTTCCCTGATTGCATCTGTGCGGAAAGGACAACCCATCGCACAGGAAAAGTAGCATTAGTAAAAGTATTCATTGCATCATTACCTGCTGTAATGTTTTTCCCGACATGAATCAATTGAATTTGGTTTGACATCTTGAAATATCAAAGTTTTGTAAGTTTGTTTTGGTCGCAGTTTGGTTTCGCTTTCGGTTTTTTGTTTAAGTAATATGTTTTAAACATGGTAAAAGTATTTCAATTTTTTTTAAAACCATGCTAAAATTAAAAAACTTAAAAAATGATATGGTTTTTAACAAAATTGAAAAATATCATTTTTCTTCAAAAACTCCTCCAACTAAAAAAAAAGGATTTCAAATTTGATTATTTACCATGAAATTTCATAAAGCCTAATTGTTATTAAATCATTCTCATCCAGCATTGAAACATATTTGGTTTGTAAAGCCAACCCTGTTCTATTTTTGATCAATTGGTAGAGTTGTCCATCCTTCTTCATTGAAGTAAGAACTTCGTTTGCGATAAAGATGCCTTGAAATTCGTTTTTCCTGTTTGAAATGAGCTTTCGTTTAAAGTTGACTCCTTCTTCAACACGCGGTCTTGTCGTGATCTTGATTGCTTCCATAATTACATCACGCATCTGCTTCACAATTGTTGATATTCCTGAAGGTAGACCTACAGCAAACCTCCCAGTTCTCTGATTTGTTTGTCCTACCTCAGTAATTCGACAAAATACTTCTCTCTTGTTTGTATTTGGAAAATCAAATTCGAATAGCTTGGGTATGCGTGTTCCAGTTTCAGTCATCCATACGCCTTCAATACCAAACCCAGGAATTGAGCTTGCTTCATACCAAAGAATGATCTTGCTTTTATAATTGATCCTGAATGGTTCCTCAAATATATGTTTAGAACCAACAATCAAGTTTCTCGCTTTGGATGGCATAACATCTGGCATTTCAGTTCTGCATTCGGTTGTCATTGTAACATATTTTTGTAGTTCTCCACTGTGAAATATTTGCGATCTCAGACAAATCCGGATCTGGTCATTGCTGTCATATCCACACATTCTTCCAAGAAGTCCTTGAAGAATTACATCCGTGCTGGAATCAGTTGCGGTTTCAATCACAAATGAGATGTGATCCTTTTTCAATACTTGTCCCATTCTGCACAAACTTTTGACCAAGATGATTGTATTTTTTCCTGAAACTGGTGCGTTCTCGAGAATATCCAAACTGTCCAATTTCTTTCCATTGTCGCTTTGAAAGTAGTATTTGATATCCCATCCATGTGCGATTACGAATTGCTCCATTTCAACTCTAATAATTTGAGCCTTTGTATTTTTTATAGAATCCGGTGGAATTCGAATGATTCCAAACTTCTTTGCATCACCGAAACGTTCAACTGTTGATGTGAGTTGTTCACGAATACAAACAACAACATCCTCAAATGGAACGATCATATTTTTCTCCATCATTTCATTCACACCAATGTAAGCATCACTTGGAATAAATGTGATCACTTGTTTTCTTTGAAAACAATATGCTACATCACTGATCTCTGAAAACGCAGTTGCCGATACAGACAGAACATAGTTGTCCTTCTGTTCAAGAAGGTGGAAGTCTCCATTTGGAAGAATACCAACGCCTTCAAGATATTTATCCACACACATCCCTTGATTCTGTGCATAATGACTTTCATCCCAAATGAAGAGCGTTTTTGAGATTGGTTGTGGTTGAGTAGGCGTTGTCTTCTTCTTGCTTGTCAGATGAGTTCCAAAAATGACTTCAAGAATACCTCTGTCATTTAAGGAATCGATAATAGATTCGTCTTCGTTGATGGATTTGAGATACTGGCGATATAATCTCTTGAAATTTCCATGAAAACAATCCTTTGTCTGTTCTCTGAGCGTGATTTCTGGATTTCCACAGAAGATAATAATCTTCTTGACTTTATTCGTTCGGAGCATCTCTGCTGCGATAAAAGTGTAGACAAAAGTCTTGCCTGATTGCATCTGTGCGGAAAGAACAACCCATCGCACCGGAAGAGAAATGTTAGTAAAAGCATTCAAAACATCATTACCTGCTGTAAAATTTTCTTCGAAATCATTCAATTGTTGGTCTGTCATCTTAATAAAATAAAGGTTTTGTTTGGTCGCGAATTGAGTTTGCTTTGGTTTTTTTATATTTGTTGATACCACGGATAAAAGTTATAAAGTAATTCAATTTTTTTAAAAAAAGACAATTTTTGAAAAACTTAAAAATACAAGTTTTTCGACATAAAATAATAAAAAGTAAAATAACTAAATAAAGTATATATATTATTTAAATCGATTGGGGAAATTATTTATGTATTGCGTTAAAATATTGTTATATTATTTTATAATTGCAAAATAATATAATGGAACATATTTTTACAAATATTTATGAAAACAAGATTTGGGGAAATAATAATAATCCTGAATACAATGGTAGTAGTGGTTCAGGTAGTGATATAAATTATAATAAAGATAGTTATGTAACTTTTTTGAAAAAATTTATTGTTGATAATAACATTAAAGATGTAGTTGATTTAGGTTGCGGAGATTTTAGATGTGGTAAATTAATCTATGATGATTTAAATATTTCATATACCGGATATGATGTATATAAAAAAGTAATAGAATATAATTCAAAGCAATTACAATCATCGCCAAAATATTCTTTTACACATTTAGATTTCTGTAATAACAAAGAAAATATTGTAAATGGAGAACTATGTATCTTGAAAGATGTTATACAACATTGGAGTTTATATAATATTTATACATTTTTGGATTATTTAGTTGAACATAAAAAATTTAAATATATTTTGATATGTAATTGTTGCGATCAAAAAAAGGATAATCCAGAAATTGCAAATGGTGATATTAGACTTTTAAGTTGCGATTATCTTCCATTAAAAAAATATAGTCCTACAAAATTATATAATTATCATACAAAAGAAGTGTCTGTTATAAAAATAGATACAGATGTTTAAATATTCAAGTGTAAAAATAAAACATAATATATTTCTATAATATGACACAAAAACGGCATACGAGAAAAAATAAAAGTAGTCTACAGAACCAATATTTATATCCACCAATCAAACCATTAAATATATATAAATTACAAGTATCGGAAATATATACGATACCTGTTTGGACATTTGGTAACCCAAAAGGTAAACCAGTTATTTTTATTCATGGTGGTCCTGGTGGAGGAACTACTTTCAATGATGCTCGTTTTTTCAATCCCAAAAAATACTTTATCGTTCTTGTAGATCAAAGAGGTTGTGGAAAAAGCACGCCTTTAGCTAATGGTATTAAGATAGAAGATAATACTCCAAAAGATTTGATTAGCGATTTCGAAAAAGTCCGTAATTATTTAAATATAGAAAAATGGATGGTATTTGGAGGATCTTGGGGTTCAACTCTCTCTCTTGCTTACACAATGGCTCACCCTAATAAAGTAACTGAACTTATAATTCGAGGTGTTTTCTTCTGTTCTAGAGGAGAAATTGATTGGCTAATAGAACCAAAAGGAGCACAACAGTTTCATCCAGAAGCATGGAATTATTATGAGAGTTCTCTCCCAGAGAGAGATAAGTTTAAAGGAGATTATTTGGAAGGATTCAAGCGTTGTTTTAGTGGAATTTATGGTAATAAAAAGAAGGAACATTGTATGTTAGCATGGGCAGCATGGGAAGATGCGAACTCTCTTCTTCACACAAAACCATTAAAGCAGATTATCAGAGAATCTAAAAAGACAAGAAGTTATATTAGTAATGCTTCTATTGAAAACTATTATTTCAGTAATCAATGTTTCTTTAAAAACAACTATTTTCTAAAAAAAACAAATCTGGATAAAATCAGACATATCCCGACCACAATAGTTCAAGGATTGTATGATCTCGAATGTCCTTTTATGACTGCTTATAAATTACATAAAGCATTACCTCATGCTGGATTCTTTCCAACTATGGCTGGTCATAGTGCATACGACCCAGAAAATACAAAATATCTGGTCAAAGCAACCAATTCTTTTACATAGGTGGAACATTTCTAGAATATTCTGTGATTGCTTTATTTACATCAGTCATTACATTTCGTATATGTATTTTTTCCCAGTATCTCGAGTCATGTAATTCTCCGTCAGATAATATCCAACTTACTTTTTTGTCAATAATTGCTTCTGCAATCTTCTCTGCTCTCTCAAAATGAAAGTCAGAAGTGACTATATATACTTCGTCATAATCAATTGATGTTTCATTCAAATATTGTTGAACCATAATGAAGTTCTCTGCTGTGTTTCTCGCCAAAGTATCGTAGAGATAACTCCAGGTCAATTGATTTGACATATATATATTTTTCTGTTCTGTGATTAGAGTAGCCATCTTTGCCGCTTCTGTTATTGTATCTTCGTTTGGATTCTTAATTCCACCACTCAGGAACCAATTGATTTTTGTATTGTGCTGTGTTTCCGCAAACTGGACAGCAGTATTAATTCGATCATTCAATAGAAATGGAATATGACATCCCAATAAAACGATCAAGATATTCATCATTTTTTGTAAAATGGAACAAATTTTGGATTCTTTGTTTTTTCAAATTGTGGAAAAAGTAATTCAATTTTTCATTTTAGATAACAATACACATCAAATTAATTTATTGTTAATTTATTTTGTATAGTGTAGTAGTATAAATATGAAAAGTAAAAACACATTTGCTGATTCAAAAACATCTAAAAATTATATAGAGTATAAAAATGCAAAAGATTGTGATGCTCGGTTAATTCATAAATGTATTCATGATGTAAAAAATATGAAGAACTTAAATAGCGAAATGATAAATACTATTCATAATATGTGCGACCACGATAAAATGAATATTATCAGAATATTAAATGATGTTGTTCAATCATTAAAAGAAGTAATATGTAATGATAATTGAACGACCTTATTTAATATATAAATCCAATGAAACACATGCATTGTTATTTTGAATGAACAGATTCAACTCTTCTTTTGATGTAATTCCATATTTTCTCAGGAAAAACTTTTCCCAATAAGGAACCGCATCCTCAATTGAATCTCTAGGAAGAATCATTCTTTTGCCACGTTTTTCAATTGTTTCAATGAAATTATACATTAATCCTAATCCAGAAACTATGCTTTGACAGAACCTTATGTATCGTATATTATTAACTGATCGATGTGTTAATAAGATATATGCGCAGATCATTCCGTTATCATACAAAGAGAGATATTCATATTCTTCTTTATCCATTCTATCTTTGAAATATTGTATACCCTTCTTTGTCAGATAGCATACGTGTAGTCGACCGATTTCTCTCGTTATAATTTCTGCTGTTTCATCTTTCCAAAAAGAATAGATCTCGTATATCAAATTCTCAATAAGCATTCCCTTATTGAAATCACTCATACGTCGAGTTATTTCTTTGATTGTTCCATAGCGGATATACATTTTATTGTTGTATATTCTTTTGCCTGCGTTCTTTAAGCTGTTTCTTTCAAGATATTTGCGGTTGAGGAGATCAATTTTTTATTTTTTCGAACATTGATTGCATTTGTTTGTAATGTTCTTCTTTTAAAGAAGAAATAAGCTCTGCTGTTTCAGAACGAGTTTTATATTTCTCTTTATCACTTCTCTCTTCTTGTAGTTCTAATTGATGTTTTAATTTTAATTCGGTGATATCTGCATTCAATTTAGTTATATCGGTATTTAATTTAGTTATATCTGTATTCAATTTGGCAATCTCTTCTTGTAGAGCTTGAGTCGCGCCAGCATAATTTCTTCCAGCTGTTGTGTAAACTTCTTTTATCACATCAAACTCTTTTAGGTTTAATGTGACTAATTCTGTTCTTCCTTCAACCTTCAATGCTTTACCGAAGCTATCAAAAAAATTTCTAATGTATCTTTCTGCTTCTACTGTATACTTTAAATCAATATATTTGAACAATACTGGTTCCAAATTGACATTAGGTAATTTACCATAATCATTAATATGTTTTCCTAGTCTGTTGTTAAAATCTTTTGTGCGTCCATATTTATATACAGTTAGAGAATCATCGATATCCGCACTGATTCCAAATGTTTCTCTCAATTGTCCAACTTTGCCTAACGAAATAAGATAAATACAAGAGAATGATTGTGAAAATTTATTGAATACTGCTCTGATATTCTTCAAATTAATATTCAATAGATCTGCTCCAAGAACCTCTTTTTCCTCTTTTGTTCCCATTTGAATTGTGAATAATTTGTTTGTTGCCCATTTTCGAAATATAGTTGTATTTTTGTTTCTCGAGACGAATAAAACTCTCAATAAACCTTCATATGTTAAATATAAAGTAGGTTGTTTTTTATTAGCTCCCTCAATTAGGGAGCGAATAAAAAACGTATAATCATTCTCGCGATTATATCCCGAATGAGGTTGAGTAATATTTTTATTTAAATTATTTATTTCAAATCCCGAACTTACATCTTTACATCTAAAATAAATATTATTCTCATTTCGTTCTCCTCTTACTTCAATATCAATAATATTACCATTTACATCACGGAACTTTTCTTCCTCTTCCAATTCCAATATAGGTGGAGCAATTTCAATAACTTCTTCTTCTTTTCTCTCTTTTGGTTTTTCTGTATTTTCAGTTTCAATAGGTAGAATAACGGTTTCTTCGGTAGACAATACAATTGGTTCTTCTATTGACTGAACAATATTATCTTCTGTTCTTGCTTCTGTTATATTTTCACCATCATCCAAAACAGGTCGACTTAACTTTGTTCGTTTTGGAATAATGAGAGAAGCAGAAGAAGCAGTAAAAAAATGAGCATCGACCCATTCTTTGGTGAATAATAATTGTGCCTTTTTACTGCTTTCATCACTGAGATTCCATTCTTTCGTTTTTGTCAAATAATTCGCATAAACATAATCCCATTGAGGAATATTTCTTCTTTCGATAATTTTGCGCTTTTTGACAGTACAACCAAAAAAGAATTCTGGTTGATATTCAAATAGATCCTTCATATTGTAATACAGCTTGTCGCTGGTATCAATATTGAATGATTGTGGCTTGATTGATTGAAGAAGACTTGACATCTTATACTATGATATACACCATCTCTTTAAGTGTTATGTTTATATATATTAACATGTGTTAATATATATACGCGTCGGGATCATTTTTGCTCAAATGAAAACTTCCATCTTGGATTCGCTATACCATTATTATTTCCCCAATTCAAACGCACTTTAATATCATAGCAGAAATGTTTGACATCAACGACAAAACACATACCATCAATCGATTTTAGCGACATATTGATCGTTGATGTATCAAGGCCAACCGGAGACTCCAAATGGAAATCTTTGCCATCCCACATCAAGAAATGTTTGTCAGACTGTGATTCTACAATTTTCTCTTTGATCTTGTCAAAATTGAATCTTGGAGCATGTGATAGCAGATATTCTTTCATTGAATGCTTCACTATTTGCGTCTTTGTATTTTGTATTGACATTTTTCTCTGATAGAGACTACGAAAGAAGGGATTCGTATACTTGATATCGGCAACATTTCGCAGATACTCTTCTTTGGATGGTTTATTCAATAACATTAATTCGGGATCAGTTCCCAAATATTTTTCCAAGTATTTGTCATAGTAAAACTCACTATACGATGTTTCCATCATTCCATACTTCGTCTTACATGCACCATCATAAAGCTCCAAGAATTGACACAAATTTTTAATGGAATTATGATTGTGTTTGAATTCCAATTTGACTTCTTTTAATAGAACACCAGATGGTTCCCAATATCGACTTATGAAGTCGTAATTATTCGTCATTCCTGCCATCTTCGTAAGAGTGAAGAATGATGCTGCTGGACAAAGTGTTCTCAAAATATTTCTCAGTTTAAAACCGACATATGACCATTTACTTCTCAAACGATCATCATTCATTCCAAAACTTGGTTCATTCACCATCTTTACAAGTGCATCTTCTCTCAGCATATTATTGGCATGATTCATGGCGCGTCCTTTATCTTTTTTAACCTTTGGAAAAGGTTCATCCAAATGAAACTGTTTTTCAAAGAAGAGATTAATATGTTCTCTAGTAAGTCCTTTCATTGGAGGTTTTATAATACTTTTCATTTTCAATGATTTCTGTTTTTTTGATTAAGAACAAGTACATTTTGTTAGATATTTAATAGTATTTCAATTTTTAAAAACTTAAAAACCACAAATTTACAATATGTCTGAATTATTTTAAATAAAAAAATGTTATTAACATTAATATTTGTCATTGAATCCATTCATTTTAATTTAAATTGATCCTTCGATTATGTCGATTCTGTTCTTGTGTATTATTCCAATTATTTACAGAATGTAATTTGATCCATCGTAAAATATCAACAATGAGTTGATACCATCCACATAAACTCTCCCAAATTATTTGGTCTAGATGGGAACATACAATTACGAATATTTTTAAAACTAAACATATAAATAATATAATTTGCATAATCAGTTGAATACATCCAGTAAATAGAACCGAATTTATATCATCATACTCAGCGATATCTTCTTCTCTGATAACTTCATTGAAATTAATGATGTTATCTATTAATTCTGACAAATGAAATAGTATAAAGTTTCTCTGAAACGATTCCATTAAAATAAGTCGTCGTTGATGTAATAAATTTTGAATCTCTTTAATCTCTTGTTCATTTAAAATATTTATATTGTTTACATTTTGTCGACACATTGGACATAAAATTTGCTGAGTTTTCTTTGAAATGATATATTGTTTGAAACAATGAATACAAAATGCATGATTACATTCCGTGAGTAATAGATTATCATCATTGATGATAGAGTAGCAAATAGAACATTCGCATGTGACGTCAGTCTCTTTATTCACCATGGGTTCAAAAGTTTTCATTAATGATGTTGATGTCGAATTGTTGAGTTTGTGTTTTCCGCAAAAAGATTTTCAATTTTAATTTAAATCAGATTTTAAGTTATGTCAAAACTCCCGCAAAAATAAAAAAATTGAAATACTTTTTTCGTCTAGAAAACATATTACTAAAACAAACAACCAAAGTATTCAATTACGAAATGTCAAACCAAAACGAAATTCCAAGTCTTTACATTCCATTTGTCTTCACAGAGACAACTGATGAGAAAATTAAAACTGTGATCGAAGAAGATTATGATCTCGGCAAGATCAAATACATTGACCGCATCTTGAAAGAAGACGGCAATGGGAAAAACCACTATTCAGTCTACGTTCACTTTGAAACGTTCGTCTTTAACGAGAGAACCGAGCGATTCTTGGAGCACGCCAATGACAAGACCGACCCACCTCGTCTCTACTATGACCTTGGTAAATCATGGTTCTGGAAGGTGATGCTCAATAAAAGGGTCGGGAAGCACATGGCACCTGCTGTCAAGGTCGGCTACGAAAAAGAAGAAAAAGAAGAAACAGATGAATACGTCATTCCACCAAGACTTGCCGATTGGATCAACGATATCAATGATGATGGCATTATGCCGACAATGACGCTCAATCCAGCTGCTGATACGTTTATGCCGATCGCTCCGTGCTTACAAATTGCGCCATGCTTGCAACCTGCTCCATGCTTGCAAATTGCGCCATTCCTGAAGGTTGTTCCATGCTTGCCATCATCTTCGTGGCCAACTTTGCCAAAGAAAGTATTGCCAAAGAAAGAGGCGAAAATGCTCCCTCGAGTTCTTTGGAAGTCGATTCAACGACAACATGAACATTCGGTCAAATACGAATCCAAACTATTGGATGAACTTGAGCGCAAAATCGCAAATGATGCAGCATCGCAAACAGCAGTCAAAATGGTGGAGCACATGATCGATGATTTTGAAGGATCGTCTTCTATGGATTCAATCGTCGAATATGAATTTGAAGGAAGTTCAATTGACGCGATTGAAGAGCAAGGAAGTTCAATTGATGCGATTGAAGGAGAGTTTGAATCAAAATCGGTGTAAGTAAAAGTCGGCGAGAAAAGAGAATTTGTCCAGCAGAATCAGAGAAAAGCAAAAGCAGAATCAAAAATACAAAAAAAAGGTAAGTCAAACAACAAATTGAATCAAATCTATTAACTAACTCCCTTTAAAAAAGGGATGCTTGGGCAAAGCATCCTTTTTTATTTCAAATTTAATATAAAAAATCATATTTGAATATAAAATGATAATTATTTTCAGTGTATAAAAAGAATGAATATGAATATAACATTTAAAGCAATTAGTCTTTTTTCTGGTTTAGGTGGAGACAGTTTAGGATTAGAGACAGCAGGTTGTTCTGTTATTGCTTACAATGAATTGAACCCAACCTTCTGTAAATCACATGATGCAAACTTTCCAAATAGCACATTGATCAGTGATGGTAATATTCACGATATTTCGAAAATAGGCGATGAGCATTTTACAAAATTCAAAGGACAAACTGATATCGTATTTGCAGGATTTCCTTGTCAAGGATTCAGTAATGCCGGGAAAAAAATGGATGATGATCCACGCAATACAATGTTTTTGGAGTTCTTACGAGTGACAAAATTGGTAGAACCCCAAATGATAATAGGTGAAAATGTGAAAGGCCTTCTAACACGATTGACTGGCAAAGGAGAGAAATATATTGATATCATTGTTAATGAATTCGAAATGATTGGGTATGATGTTATCTTTCAAATATTTAATACAGAACAATACAATGTTCCACAGCAGAGAAAACGTCTCATTATACTCGGAATTAAAAGGGGCAATCCATATGGTTGGAAGCCTTCTTTTCCACTACCATCAAATACTAAACCAAATTTGACACAAATAATTAATTATAATATGACAGGTTCTGTAAAGGTTGATCCAACATGGTTCGATAATATTCCAGAAGAGTGTATTCTTCAAGATATGTCAGACAAAAAGCCTTATCCTGTAAACAATGAAGGACATCCTTATTTACTTAGTCAACTATATACAGAAAAAAAAGATTACAAAGATAAACAACACGCCAATCTATTTTCATTTGGAAAGAGAGATAGTCCAATTCATTGTGAAATTATTGATATACGCACTCCATCAAAGACTATTATATGTACATATGAACGTCAACCACGATTATTTGTTCCACTGAAGAATGCAACAGGATGTTACTTACGAACGATGATACCGGATGAATTGAAACAAATACAAGGGTTTCCACTACATCATATCGTTTGTGGAACAAAGAAAGAAAAAATAATACAAATTGGCAACGCGGTTCCACCACCACTGATTTGTGCCATTGTATCAAATATTATTGCCACCAAATGAAAGAATGTTCTTGGAATGTTCTTTCATGGGATTTACCGCCATCTTGATCTTCTTTGAATTAACCCCAGATAGTTTACATAACTTCTTTTTTTACGTTTTGTTTTGAAACAAGGAACATCGTCAATATCATCAACATAAATATCCCGAAGTTTAACAATAATATTATTACTTCTTTCGCTTGGATATATTTGATTTTTTTTATTCATTTTCACGTTTTGAATGAAAGAATTGATCCAAAACATTTTATCGTTTCAATGGTTTTTAGTATTTGATATTACTGTTCTCTATAGTAATTATCAAATCAATTTTATAACAACACAATAAAAAATATAACATCATTACCCATGATGTTTTTTGCTTTTGATTATTGTATTATATTTCAATATTTATAATATTATGCTGTCGAATCCGTTTTTGTTGTCGCTGCTGCAGGTCGTGGTTCGAAGCATTTGATCCCTTCTTTCGACCATTTAATCACAGAAATATCGTCATATTGTCCTCCAAAACTTGCCGCTTTTACAACCTTTGTGAAATCATTGATGTCCCAATAAAATTGCCAGTCCACTTTTTTCCATCTCGCTTCTGCCTTGGCGACCAATTCTGCAGCATTCATAACCAGCAAGTCTGCCATATCTTGTAAAATATCACTCTTTTCTTCTTCTGTCAAAGGCGGAGTATTGTGTGCCGATTGTTCCATTAATATCATCTCCCATAATCCATCAGATCCCATAATCACATCCATTGTGTCGTCTTCATCGAAGAAGATTGTATTTCTCTCTGGATCATACCCCGTAATATTGTTATGACCAATCGCCTGCGTCATTGCCAACACTGTCCCATCAACAAAGCGATTGTATTCTGCTGGAACAGATTGTAATGCCGATGCATTTCGAATGCTTGGAATTGGACGCTCTGGAGTCGTATGCGAATAACCTGGATGCGTTGCAATTCTTGCCACCTCTGTTGGATTCTTGCGATTATGCGGAGTGCTTCCATATAAGTATTCGTCATTTTTGAAGATGACAATTTGCGAATCCCCGATTGAAATGGTCTCAATGCGCGCGGCGAATGCTCTCATCATGAGCAATGTGCTTCCACTGGATTCTTTTTTCGACATTCCATAAGCAGTGCGAACTTTCGTATTATTAATAATTTTAATTGTTTCCAGAATTTTATATAGCTCCACCCAAGGGTCATCTGCGCACATGATTGCAGGCCAATTTTGTCTGCGCATCAAATTAATGAAGAAATCTGTGCCGTGGCCATCCATGAGAACAGCAAAATCAAATGATTCGCCATTAAGAACTCCTTGACCTGTAACAGTATGGTCCTGATTTTTAGACAGGCCAATGACGTGTTCAGTCATATTAATTTTGATTGTATTGATTTGAAAGCTTGACATTTTCGTTGTTTTTTGTTGAGTAAATTGAAATATTTTGATAAAAGTATTTCAATTTTTTTATTTAACTTATTTAAACATACTCCCATTGTTTAAATTTATTGATGGCACTTTGACAGAAAATAAATATTTATTTACACGATTTTGTATGATATTGTTTGATCGTCTAGTAACCACTTTTAGATGAGGACTATGAGTATGAATAATATAATCTTGTTCTGTCAAAGCGCCAACATTACCATTACAAATTGCAGTTAATAATTGTTTCCGTTTTAATGAACATTTACCACAGCAACAACCCTCATCAATATAATGTTTAGATTGAATATTTTGCCGCAACCCATTCAATTGGTTATGGTTCTCTCTACTGACAGAAGAATATAATATATATTCAGTATTTGTGAAATGTTCGAATTTATCCGTCTTCTTCGCACACCATTCATTCAAATATTTGTATCGTTCATCAGGAGAGAGATAAAAGGTAAGACTATCTGTTTGTGATATTTGTTCCAAATAATTTTCAGGTATTCTATATACCTGCTTAAATAACTTAAATATCTCAGATATAACCTTTTGTTCTGTGGTATAATCCTTTACAATATAAACAGAAAGATCTAATGTTTTTTTTAATATAGATGACCATAAATTCGTAGCATCTTGTAATCTAACTTTAATATATTTGATCCCATCATTTTCTAACATTAAATAATTATTAGTGAAATCAAAATGACGAGGAATATATGGAATATTGTATACCATTCTATAATAATCAGTATTCATCAAATGTGGAAATAAGTTATTAAATCTTTGAATAAGAACATTGATATCATATTGATTTATATTTTCTTCTGTATTGTTGAAATGATATGATATTTTTTCAAAAAAAGCTGATATTTTATGTTCAATCGGTGTTCGATAAATATCTATCACAACAACATTTTTTCCAATAAACCTGTTATATTGAATAATTTCATTAATACTTACATTTTTTATATCACATAGAACTTCTAACATCTGTTCATCGTGAACATGTAATATTGTTACACAATGTGAACAAGAAAGGCGTATAGAAGATACCATTGACGTTGATCCTACCTTGGGAGGACAATATACGAATATCAAATTTTTACTCTTAACCGACTGAATATCATCTGTTAATCCTAACTTTTTATTTGCTTCTTTCAAATATTCTAAATTCATGTACTTATACTTTCATTATTTAATAATTTCTTATACGGTTTTGTATTTATAAAATGTTGATTCATATATTTCTGTATATTGAAATAAGTAATTTGTGGATTAGAATTATCATCTTTGACATCTTCTAAACCTAATAAACATTTTAATTTTGCGTCAGGGTTAATCACCCTTTTATTTGAAGTATCTTGTAATTGATTCACTTCGATATACTTGATTAATGCTCTGGTTACATCTGTTCTCGCTAATTCTGTTCCCTCATTTTTATCTAAAAAAGTGCACAAATTATTCGATATTTTCATCGGTTTCGCAAAACCCGATGGTGGTTTTTCAACTGTCTTCTTTTTACTTTTTAATTTATTATATTTCACCTTTACATTTTTTTCTAAAATACGTATATTTTGTTGAAGGCCTGTAAGGTTTTTTTTAAAGTGCGAAATTGAAGTTAATATATTTGCAAATTCCAATGACAATTTAATATCTTTTAACTCCTCTTCTGGCTCTTGTTCTTGTTCTGTCTCCTCTTTTGCAAAATCCAATGATAATTTAATATCGCCCAAAACTTCTGAATCCTGGTTTACAAATTCCATTTATACAATTATATGATTATTATATTTTTGTAATAAAAATCATATTGAATGAATTAATTAATTTTTTCTTGACTTAGAAACGTGCTTCCAATCGCCATCCTCATCACGATTTTGATTACGCGAAATATATTCATCGCCTCGATCACGTGGAATATATGGCTTTTTTGATCGCGGTTTGTCACTGTCTGCCGATTGTTTGATAGGTCTTCGTTGTGGTTGTTGAGTTGCGTTACTATCCTTTTGTTGTGTATACTCATTTCGAGTTTCACACATGAGCTTTCCACCATTAATACCAGCAACATTTCCTGCACAAAATTCATGTGAATCATTATCAACCGATTTGACTAAATGAAAATTCACATACTCTCCTTGGACCAAATATCTATATTGTTCAGCAGCGACATTCAATGCACTATGATGCACAAATATGTCTCTTTCAACATTTGTTTGTGCGTCGATTAGAGTAATAAAGCCATAACCGACTTTACTATTGAACCATTTTACACAACCTACCAGAACTGGTGTTTCACTTGAAGATGTTTCCACAGAATACATTATAGTTAGTAAAAAAAATATATCTTTAAATTATTATATCATGTTAATTATAATACTTATATTGGTGTTTGAGACCAACGGTTTCGTATAAATCGTTTTCTCGATCTCAATAGTCTTTGATATCTCGATAACAACACCTCCAATTTCGCATCGCCAATATCGAATAATTCTGGTTCTATTGTTTCCAAATCGAAGAATCGAATGCGAATATTTTCACCTTCGTGTTCTTCTCCATAAATTGATGCCTTCATAATTTTATACTTTTCTTCTGTAATCTCCATTTCTAAAACCCATGGGTCAATTTTTTCATCTAATAATCCCTGCGATGTCCAGAAAGGATCACCTAGTCTGCGCATTCTTGGATCATTCAAATTCAATTCAATTCCCATCTCTTCTTTCAATTCTTGAATAATCGGTCCTTCTAAATCATCTGTTGCCTCATTCTTCATTCCAGCAACAACCTCAATGCGTCGACCACCTGTCATCCATCGCATCTGTTCTGTCAAAGCAACATACGTATTTCCCATTTCAGGAACTTCAATAATTACTAAACATGCTGTAGATCCACCTCGATTTACACCAATATTGGCAATAATTTTTGTTCTATCTAATGCTATATCATATACTTCTGCCATCCCTTTGAAGAACAAGAGCTTTTCTGGAATTGGTGGTCCAGCAAATATCGGCACACAAATCAGTGTATATTTTCTCAATTCAACTTGTGAATCATCCATACTATCGATCCAGGCACGATATTTTGCGGAGTCATATACTGCCTTCACAAATGGCTTAATATGATCCAATTCAGTCGTCAAGACTGTTCCGTTATATTCATATTCTTCAACAGTTGTAAATGCTGACATTGTTTGTTTTGGTTGATTTGCCTATTTCTTTAAACTATTTTATAAAATCAATTTTTATTATTATTATATAATATGTATACTCCTAAAAGGTATATTCCAAGTCAGCTTTCAAGAAAAGATAGAAAGAAACAACTTTCAATGATTCGAAAATCAAAACGACTCTATAAAAAAAATCGTTTCTATCAAAGAGAGAAATTGTCGTCTTTTCACAGCAAAAAATCTGGACATATTGTTACTGCAGAAAAAATGTATGGTGTTGATTCTATACAACCGAATAATACTCTCTCTAGAAAGACCGGTTGTTCTGTTGCCGCTTTAAAGAAAATAGTTAATAAAGGACAAGGTGCATATTATTCAAGTGGTTCTAGACCAAACCAGACTGCGCAATCATGGGGACTAGCCAGATTAGCAAGCGCTATCACTTCTGGAAAAGCTGCTGCAGTAGATTTCAACATTATCGACAAAGGATGTGACCATAACAAAAAAGCATATAAATTAGCTTTAAAACAAAAGACAAGGAAGAATCGTTAATTAGGAAATAACATTTTATCTACTGTTGTTCTTACACAGAAAAGACGATGTAATATAATTCCTAAAATAAATAATCCGATCGTCGTATAAATATACGACCATTTGAAATACCAAGCAATCAAACATCCACCTACTACTGTCATAACAACATCCACAATTGCTACACCAAATAATCTATAAGAATGAACTCCTTTTCCTGGAACACCTAATACATCTTTGTATTTACACAGAGGATTCGTCATATAATATACTATACAGTAATATATAATTAGGAGTTTCATCGAATTTTAAATTGCGACAAATATCAAAGAATCTGGTCATAAAATGAGGAATGTTGTATTTACTAGGTTCTAAGAATTTGTATTTATCTTCTATGTTCAAACTACCTTTCCACAGAAAATACATTATATATACTATTGACTCAAGATCATCTCTTCTACTCGGTTCACCGCCTTCGAGGACACGAATACTAACATAATTTGGTGTTCCAATTATTATTTCTCTCCTTTCTCTCTTTTCAGAAATATGAATCCCATTATTCTTATACCTTCGACATAAACCGAAATCAATGAGATATAATATATCATTCTTCAATAGAAAATTATCTGGTTTAATATCACGATGAATGAGTTCTTTCGAATGAATAAACTGAATCCTTTTCAACATTTGAATAGAGAGAGAACGCAAATGGTCAAACCCTAAGAAAGTATTCATACTTCTCAGAGAAGGACCTAATAGTTCCATTGCCATACAATAATCTTCACCAGATGATCCAAACCAATATACTGTGGGTATACCTTCTTCATTGAAAGATTTCAAATATTGATATATTTTCGTCTCATTTTTCAGCAGTTTGGTATCATTCTTCATCGGTTCCAATTTCAATACGACTTCTTCTTGTGTTCTAATATTGACGGATTTATAAACAGCACCAAATGAACCTTCATTGATTTTAGTCAATATTCGGTATTTGTTGGCAATAAGTAATGAAGAGTTCATATAATATATACTTTTCATTAATTTTACATAGATAACTGCGCTAATAATAAAAATTGATTTAATTTCAAATATATAAAATTAATATACTTTTCAAACAAACAATTCAAACAATGAGTGGCATTCGATTTATTAACGCTGGTGCGCCCCATTTTAGTTCTCTTGCCAAACACAATCGGCAATCCAATTATACTATTGAAAGGGTTATACATGAATCAATTGATAATATTATTGGTAATTGTAATAAACTTTATATTAATACTAAAATTAGTTCAAGCAACAGATTAACAGAGATATCTATTTCTGATGATAATCCAGATGGTTTTACAAATATTAACGAAACCAGCGTTTCAAATCCACTGAATATGGGACATAAAAGTAATCATCACGATGATGATGATTTTCACAATGAACATGGAACAGGTATGAAGGCTGCTGCATTGGCATGTTCAGATAAACTTGAAGTTTATTCTTCAGTTCCATCTTTAAATGAAAAATATTTAATTACTGCTGACTTTGAAAAAATGATCAACGAACCTGATATTAATGCATCATATAATCCCGAGATTAGATCAATACTCACGGATGAATATAACCGAAATCATCCTTTTCTGTGTGGATCTACAATTAAAATGTCGTCTATTAGAGATAGTATATGTGGAAAAACTAATCAAAAAGATATTACAAAACAATTTCTAGATGATTTCTCAAAAACATATGATAAGTTGATACCAACAATTGAAATGAGAGTGAATGGAGAATTAGTAGAAAGACCACATAATTTCTTCGAAGATCCAAAATGTAATATATTTAATATTCATGCAAAAATTACACGTCGTTGTAATGCGAATGGGGGAGAAATTTTGTTAATTCAAAGAACTGATAATAATCTTAGATGTTTTATGTATAATACTGAACAACAAAAAAATATTGGCATTGATAATCAAGAGTATCAGAAATTATGTATAGATTATCCGATATATGAAGGAAATATTCAAGTTGAATCAACCTTTACATTATATTCGGATAAGTTTAATGGTGAAGAGAAAGATACTTGTGAATTACCTAGAAATCTTACTTACATCTATAAAAATAAGAGATTATATGGTACAATCAACCTGAGAAGTAATACTAATAATGGTACAAATAATTATACTTTACATCATGTCAATTTTACATCAAAAAAAATTGGAAAAGAGATTGGGATAACATATAACAAAAGTATCAGTATGGAAGTATCGAACGATTTGACTAAATGTCTTAGAGATTTAATAAATAAAAATACGAAAGCGTTTAATGGTGATACAAGCACATCTGCAAATCATATATTATGTGAATCTGCGATTGAAAAAGGAATTATAACTCTTGATACTTGTCCTTTTAAAAAATTATCACAAAAGTTTCGAGCTGAAATAATAAGGGAAAAGCTTAAAGAAGAAGAAGAAGAATTACATTTATTAAGTGTTTCTACTTCAGCTCCAGTTATTGTTCAACCAGCTCCAGTTATTGTTCAACCAGCTCCAGTTATTGTTCAACCAGCTCCAGTTCGATCAAAACCACATCCAGTTCGACCAAAACCAGTTCTTCTTCCAGATCCTGTTCTTATTGATGATATTATTCCTCAAGAAATTACTCATTTACAAGAAGAAAAAGAGAATGAAGAAATGAGTAAAGAAGATGAAATGTTAAGAAGAAAAGAAGAAGAAGATACAGTATATTATGATACAGCTGAAGAAGATGTAGCAGGAGAAGATTCTATATTTACTGATATTCCTGATATGGAAGAAGTTCAACTAACTAATGATATTATCATACCAGAAACAGAGACAAATCAACAACAAGATATGACTAATCAAATTATACAATTATTAAATGAAACAGTAAATGACCCGAATAAAATGTTAAGTATTGATAAGTTACAAAAAATGTTATTATTGATAGTTACCGAATAATTACAATAAAATAAAAGTTATTAATATTAATATTTTTTATTGTAATTATTCGGTAACTATCAATAATTTTAGTCTCCATACGATAATAATTAAAAGGGAAAATTGATTTAAATATATAAATATATACGTAATGAACGCAGTATTTATGACAAGCCTCAGCATGAACAAACGCAATAGCAACCAATTCCAACAAGTTGGTAACCTCATTTATTATAAAAAAGTAATACATGAAGTCAAAGAAATTTGTCCTCCTTTTTACAAAATAATAGAATTTGATGCCGATTCTACACCACAACCTTTCCGGATCAATCAACAAGACCCAGAGATTCAAACAATCTTTAAAGATGTTCAATCCAATATCAAAAAGGCAAATAATTTCAAAAATAGATACAACAAAGAAATCGTCGACATCAACGAAAATCCATCAACAATACATACATTCAAACTTCTGTCGCTCGATTTCTTGATTCAATATTCTATTCAAACACGCTTATTCTCTCTGAAATCAATGAACAAATTACCTTTTGTTCTTAAGAAAACGAGAAACCCAACACTCCAATTACATAATATTATTCGCAATCCTATGGACTTTATTCTTCCAGAATATATATTTATATCATACAAAAAAGCACATGAAATATGTGAGGAGTTTGGAATCATTATTGAATTTAAAATCAAAATCGAAAAATGGTCATATGATTTGATGCATTCATTTCATTCATTCTATATTCCTTTCAACCGATTTATTGAACGATTTAAAGAATTCTGTGCCTTAAATCACGAAAAATATGCCGATGTTATTGAAACTATGAATCAACTCGTTATCAATAAAACAATCAATGGACAACATTTCCGGACAACGCGGAATCTATTGGAAATCGAAAATCGGTTGACAAATCAGTTAATTGAGTTATTTCATAATAAACAATTTCATATTTCCCGCCAACAAATTCAGGTTTATATTTCTCTCTTTGAAACAACAGAAAATATTATATTCAATGAAAAACAACTAGAAGCTATCTATGGTGCAATCGCAAACAAACTATATATTATCCATGGATTTCCTGGAACTGGCAAATCTACTATCGTCAAATGTATATTATTTATATTTTCTGAAATCTCTAAGGAAACACAACCTTTAAAAATATTGGAAGGGGATTCCCCCACAGAAGAAGATGAAGATGAAGATATAGAATATATTACAGAATCAAAATACCCTAAACAGCAACGTATTTCTATATTGGCTCCAACTGGTCTTGCATATGTCGGTCTTTCTGCAAAATGCAAAATGAGTGTTCCACTATTCCAAGAAGAATTATCTGGAACATGTCATCGAATTATTTATGGCAAATTTGATAGAGATACAGAAAAACGGGATCTAATAATTATTGATGAATTCTCAATGATCGACATATTTATGTTAAAAGATATTATTGAATGGTGTAATACATTTCAGTGTCGGCTACTCATAATCGGTGATGAAAACCAATTACCTTCTATCGGTCCTGGAATATGTCTCAAAAACATGATACAAACCAATATATTTCCACAAACGAAATTGCTCGATATCAAACGACAAAATGGACTACTTATGCGAAATATTAAAATGATGACTACGCATGTGCTTTTACCTTTACATCTTACAGATGACACAATGAAGATATTATCTATTCGAGACTTTATTAATGTGGAAACAAATACATTGAAAATTTCCAAAATCACAGAACTATTTGCTGTTGAAGAGTTTACTTTGTTAAATACAAAGGTTCTCACTTATTTCAAAGATGAAAAGTATGTATGTAATATGAATAACCTGAACTCTATCTTTCAAGACCTCTTCAATCCTAGTGGCTCTGTTATTCCATCACCTACTGCACACTATAAGAACAAACCTGAATTATATCAGTTTAGAGAGGGTGACCTTATTATTCGAACTGAAAATGATTATAGCAGTGAACCATTTCGTGCAAATGGTGAATGTGCACATATTACATCCTTCTATCGAGGAGTTGCACGCATCAAATATATTGATGACCCAATTACAGTGAAGCCGATTGAAGTGTCTACTCATACGTTATATGATGAGTTCTCTCTTGCATATGCGTTAACTGTTCATAAATCACAAGGAAGTCAATATGAGAATGTTGTCATCTTCATTGACGAGGCACAATATTCTTGGAATAAGACCGCACTATATACAGCGATTTCTAGGGCACAGAAGAGATGTATTATTATTACAACAGACCGTGATTTCTTGTCAATACAGAAAAATCTACGAGGAAATGATGATAAGGTTTCACTCTTTATGATTGAATCAAGTGTATATGATATATAGAATTCAGAGAAAGTGTAAAAGACGTATGTGGAATAATATTAAAGAAATATAATATTATTTATATTCATAAATGCGGTTGCTATTATTTTTCTTATTTTTTTGTGGTTTTTATAATTTGAATACTTATTCATTTGGGTGTATGAAGCACTACAGACGAAGTCTATCGCATTTGATGGACTTTGAAAAGATTCAAGAAGTATGTGTGGAAAATGTGAAATTAGAAGAACAATACCTGAATGCGATCCTAGACGAAAAATCACATGTAATAAAAGCATCTGGAAATGAAAATATGAGGATAGGATATTTTGCAGCATTACAAATGTTAGAGTCTAATAAAATAGATAAACTAGTAATAATCAAAAGTAAAAAAATTTGTAATGATTATGTGTCCTTATTGAAAAATAATAAAAATTGCAATTTAGTAGAATCAGGAAAAGTGTTGTTCAGTGATATGTTGAGTGTGTTATGGTTATCAAAGCCTCGATGTATGATCTTGATAGAAGATGCGTCGTCAATGTGGTGTGAGATGTGGATAAAAGATAAAAGGTTGTTGAGTTACAAAAAAGTGTTGATAACGAAAAGTGATAATGATAATGATAATGATAATGATAATGAGTTGCGATGGAAAATCTCAAAAAGAGAAATAATAAGACCGAGCTTCTCAACCTTCTCAACCTTCTCAACCTTTGGGAAAGGTTGAACCAAAGAGACGCCATAGGCGTCTCCCTTGCTCGTTGCTGTGCGCAACAGAGGCGGAGCCTCCCACTTCGGGAAGTGGATAGGTTGAACCAAAGAAGAATACAATTACTACTACAATTACTACTACAATTACTACTACAATTACTACTACAATTACTACTACAATTTCTCTCTTTCTCTCTTTCTCTCTTGTTGAGATATAGATATAGATTTGAACAACAAAACAAGAAAGAATATATTTAATCTTCTGTATCTGGTAAAAGAGAGAAACGCCAGCCCCACCAGCCCAGCTAGACCTCCCATACCACGCACGCAATCAACATGGATCTATATAATATGTATACTCATTTCTGCTTTTGTCACTCATTTCTGCTTTTGTCACTCATTTCTGCTTTTTCTCTCTTTCTCTCTTTATTGACAATATATACTTCTTCTATAAAGTCAAGTCAAGATTGAAAAGGTTGATCAATTGGGTATCCACAGAAGATTATATAGTATACTATTGACTTCTTTCAAATCAGAGAAAAAGAGAGAAGGTCTTGTAAGATCGATGATAGAATATATATATTATTACTTCTTTCAAATCAGAGAAAAAGAGAGAAAGTCTTGGAATATCGATGATAGATTATATAGTATACTATTGACTTCTTTCAAATCAGAGAAAAAGAGAGAAAGTCTTGGAATATCGATGATATATTATTACTTCTTTCAAATCAGAGAAAATCAGAGAAGGTCTTGGAATATCGATGATAGAATATATATATTATTACTTCTTTCAAATCAGAGAAAAAGAGAGAAGGTCTTGGAATATCGATGATAGAATATATACATTAATACTTCTTTCAAATCAGAGAAAAAGAGAGAAGGTCTTGGAATATCGATGATAGAATATATACATTAATACTTCTTTCAAATCAGAGAAAAAGAGAGAAGGTCTTGGAATATCGATGATAGAATATATACATTAATACTTCTTTCAAATCAGAGAAAATCAGAGAAGGTCTTGGAATATCGATGATAGAATATATACATTAATACTTCTTTCAAATCAGAGAAAAAGAGAGAAGGTCTTGGAATATCGATGATAGAATATATACATTAATACTTCTTTCAAATCAGAGAAAATCAGAGAAGGTCTTGGAATATCGATGATAGAATATATACATTAATACTTCTTTCAAATCAGAGAAAATCAGAGAAAGTCTTGGAAGATAGAATATATACATTAATACTTCTTTCAAATCAGAGAAAATCAGAGAAAGTCTTGGAAGATAGAATATATATATTATTACTTCTTTCAAATCAGAGAAAATCAGAGAAAGTCTTGGAAGATAGAATATATATATTAATACTTCTGTCAAATCAGAGAAAGTCTTAGAATATACACATAATTACTTCTTTCACTTTCAAATCAGAGAAACTATTAGATGATCGATATATATTAATACTTCTTTCAAATCAGAGAAACTCATGGAAGATAGAATATATATATTAATACTTCGGTCAAATCAGTGAAACTATTAGAAGATCGATATATATTAATACTTCTTTCAAATCAGAGAAAGTCTTGTAAGATAGAAGATCAATATTAATACTTCTTTCAAATCAGAGAAAGTCTTAGAAAGCCCTATCCGGGTAAAGCCCTCCCAGGGCAAACATCCATAGAACATCGTGGTTGGGTTCGCTATGTGGTGTTTTCCACAGATTTTAAGTTTTTCAAAAAACACACCAAAAATAAAAAAATTGAAATACTTTTCCACCTATGGATTTGTGTTACTTAAAAAAAACCAACAACGTTCAAAACGCAAAACCAATCCAAAACGAAAATGTCAACTCAATACAATGTTTCAATCTCCAAGTCCATGGAAGTTGCAATGAATACCTATGCGGTCGATTGTATCACTCGTTGCGCAGAAAAATACCAGTTTGACCTCGAAGAAGCACTCGATTTCCTTGATCTCAGTGCTCGTGTTAAGGTTGATGTTTCAGTGGATGAAGCTGTGTCCCGTTCTAATGGACGTGCCAGCAAAACTCCAAAGGAACAAGCAATCAAAGCACCAAGAGAGCTAAAAGAACCCAAAGAACCAAAAGCAGCTAAAACTGTGGCTGGTCGCGAACTACCCAGTTTCCCACTTCCGTTCTTCAACGGAGTGATTCCAAACTGCTGTTCTGCGGTTCTCCCCAACTGTCTTCTGTTCTCGCAATGTTTGAACGCCCCTCTTGACACATCTGAGCATGGTCTCTGTGTCAAATGCGACAAAGCTGCTAAGAAAACCCAAAATGGATTACCACCATTAGGGTTCATTCAAGCACGAATTGACGCAGGCGAAAACTACAAAGATCCTGCGGGACGCGCACCGCGCAAATACAAAGTCGCTATGAAACAGCATAACGTCACAGAGGAGTTCGTCCTCGCCGAAGTAAGTCGCCTATCACTACCATTTGATACTAAGCATCTCTCTGATTTAACAGATTCAAAATCCGGACGCCCCAAGACAAAGACCGCAGCAGAAAAAACACAATCACCTCGTCCAAAGAAAACATCCAATCAAGTTCGTGTCTTGGAGGATACTCAGGAACAACTTGACGTGGATGATGGAGATATATTCGCAGAACTCGTTCACGCCGCTGCAGAACAAAGGAAACCAGCAACAACAACAACAAACAATCAATTTCTGAATTACTTGAATGAGAACAATGAAGAAGATGATGCTGATTTCTCAGAAATCGAAGGAATCGAAGGAATCGAAGGACTCGCAGAAGCCGAACAAATCAGCAATATGCCACGAGCACTAACACCAGTTGCTGTTTCAGTTTCTCAAGTTTCTCAACATGATGAAATTAGCGATTTGTCTCAACCGAGTAATGATGATGACGATGAAGTGGTTCAACAAGAAGACCAAGTAAAAAAAGTTGAGAAAATCGCAAAAAAAGCAACAAATCCAGAGAAAACCGCTGCCAAAGAAGCCAAAGAAGCCAAAGAAGCTGAGAAACTTGCTGCCAAACAAGCCAAAGAAGCAAGAGATGCTGAGAAACTTGCTGCCAAACAAGCCAAAGAAATAAGAGATGCTGAGAAACTTGCTGCCAAACAAGCCAAACAAGCCAAAGACTCTAAAAAAATCACAGAAAAATCATCACAATTTGAAAAGGTTGTTGAAGACGAACTCGAACCTGAAATCATGGATGATGAAGAAGATGAGGAACAACCACTAAAACCTCTTGATGTTCCAGTTCCAGTTGTAGAAAAACCAAAAGCTCATTTCGATCCAGAAACTCCTGTTGACGCACCACCACCTATTGTTGAAGAACCAGTTGTTGTTGAAAAACCTGCTGCCAAACCAGTTGTTGTTGTTGTTGAAAAACCTGTTGAAAAACCTGCTGCCAAACCAGTTGTTGTTGTTGAAAAATCTGTTGAAAAACCTGCTGCCAAACCAGTTGTTGTTGTTGAAAAATCTGTTGAAAAACCTGCTGCCAAACCAGTTGTTGTTGTTGAAAAACCTGTTGAAAAACCTGCTGCCAAACCAGTTGTTGTTGTTGAAAAACCTATTGAAGCACCTCTCACAAAACCAGCAAAACCCGCTCAAGTAAAAGAGGAAGTCACTATTGATGGAATCGAATATATTATCACAATTGCTGATGATAACGCATTCGTAAAAGAAACGAGAGAATATGTTGGACACTATGACCGCAAACTCAATACAATCATTCTTGAAGAAGAGGAAGAGGAAAGCGATGAAGAGGAAGAGGAAGAGGAAGAGGAAGAAGAAAGTGAAGAGGAAGATGATGAAGAAGAAGCAGACGCAGACAGTGATGAAGAGTAAATACTCTCAAGTGGTGTGGAATAGTAAAAAATCAATGTGAAAAAGACCAAGACGAAGACCAAAGACCAACAACAAGTAAGTGATCATATTTAACTTCTATATTTATTCAAAACTAACCTTCTATTGAACAGGTTTTTTTTACTCATTTCTGCTATCGTCACTCATTTCTGCCTTTGTCACTCATTTCTGCTTTTGTCACCCATTTCTGCTTTTTCGACACCAGGGTAATACTATGCTTCCATGGTATAGTATAGTTTCATTCATTGATACTATACCATGGAAGCATAGTATTACCCTGGTGTATACAGTATACTGTATACTGTATACTGTATACTGTATGATATGGCTTGACAGAAGAAGATACTCTAAATATTTTTAGTATTGATACAGAATATCACACACCAAAGTGATCGACCAATCTGCACCATTCAAATTCAACAAATTACCCTTGTCATCCAGCAACTTGACCCTCATTCTCTCTATATTCACCGGACCAAAATAGACCCGCTTATTTTCTTGGAGTGAACCACTGAACTCTATATATACTGTTCCAGTTGTAGTGACCTCTGTCTGATTCAATTTCACAGGTATCAGTGCAAATATATCCGGGTTCGTCGGCGCCTTTCCACGAAACGATGTATTCGTCTCATTATTCTTCTGTATCTCGTTAATCGAATAGATCTGTGCCTGTGTCAATATACGTGGAGCCGTAGGCAACACTTGTGGTATTTTTTTAAACGCAATATTCGTCTTCTCTAACAACAAAAGCCCATTCTGGGTATTAAGCGTCGGCACCGTTGTAGCAGGTTGATTACACGTTACCGGAGTCGATGGATTATAATATGTCGGCAATTTAATTGAGTTTGATCCTTCTGTGATCGTCACCAATCCATTATTAATATGATTCTGGTTATAATCATCTATCACTAGAATTAAATACTTGGGACCAAATGTATTGAGAACAGTCGCAGCCGTATTACCTTCCACACTCACATTTATCTTCGGTAAACGATATCCCAAATTCCAACCAAATGACTGATTTATCGTATTCTGTAGTGATTGAGAACAATTTCCTTTTCCAGTTGAATCACATTTAAATTCACTATTTATATCAAAAAAAAGCAATTGTGTTGTATCATTCATTGAATATTCAATACCTGATACCGGATCTGTATATATTCCACCATATAATTTCATTGTCACCTTTCCATTATTTGAATTGTAACTTACTGGAAAATTTGCCGAAGGCACGGCAGACCCCCAATTATAACATGGTGCAGAAAAACTATTATTCGTATTTCCACCATAACCAAGATTTAATATAGATACTATTTCAATACCCGTATAATTACCAGGTGGAATCGATAACTTGAAATATATACTCGTATCTATCGGTTCAAATAATACCCAAAAACAAGTATTACTATATGCATCATCATATGTATACCAAGCATGAGGTAACTGAATAGAATATAACCACATTGAGAGAACATTATTTAATGGTTCTGACAAACTCAACGTATAATCCGTCGAAGAACTTTCTACTCCAGAAGTCGCTTGTCTAAATTGACTATCTAAATTAATGAAACGGGTCGTTGTATTCTTCAAATTAGGATTTAATGTATCTTGGGCAACACTTACACTGAAATTATTATTTATACCTAACTGCTGTCTATTCATTGGAACATGATCATTACCAAATACCTGAATCTCTTGAGCACGTGTCGTTATTTTACTATTTTGAATTGGATCTGGTTGCTTCAATGTCTCATTATTCCACCAATCCAATGTCTGCTGTTCACTAGGCGAATATGTATTGTCTTGTGTTACTGGGTTCACTTGAATATATTCTAATAATGATGTCTGAGCATCATGAAAAAATTGCGATAATTCAGGATTATTTGCTTGCATAATATATTGATTTGTTGAATCTAGGATTTCCTGCTTTGTCGGTTGATCCCCTAAACCCAATATTGTAAACATTTCTGATAATGTATAATTTTCTATATTCGTATCAATTGGAGATTCTTGTTTAAACGCGCTTGGATTATTTGACATAATATTACTTAATTTGACATAATATTTAATATATATTATGTCAAATATGTCTTCGACAATATGTCTTGAACAATCGAATGATTTCTTTCTTTATTTTTTCTTCTGCTGTATCCATTTCCATTTCCATTTCCAATTTCACTTCCAAAAGTGGATTTTCAAAAGTGGAATTGAAGGATTGACATATTTCTTTTTCATATAATTTCTTCGGTATCTTTGTAAACCCAGAACCCCTCTTTAAATGCGTCTTTTCTTTGAATAATATATAATCGAATACTTCTAATAACCCGGAATTATATCTCTCAATCATATCACGACTCAATCTATATCTGCCTTTATAGGTATATCGATTATAATTTCCATTTTTATATATACAATATCGTGGATCTGAAATTATCACTTTATTTACAATCAATCCTATTCCTTCTATACGATTACATTGATTATTCATCTCCACAACAAAATAGAGAGAATTAAATTTACAAGATTCGGTTAACATTCCTGGCGAACCATATACGCAGCCATTCTCGGGATGTAGGTCACGAAATACCTGATTTTCTTCAAATGTTTCATTATTAAAACGACACGTCAAAATTGGATTCTCCAACATTATTTTTATTAATATACTGCGTTTATAAATTATCAAGTATTTCAATTTTATTATTATACTATATTATGAGCCCAACTCAAATTAATACAAATCTCAATGGTATACAATCCAATATGGATCAACCTGGAGAAACAGTCCAAGAAAATATCCCTATTGAACCCTTTTGCGACATTGGAGACAATAAACCGACTATCTTTACAAATTACGGATTTATTATTACTCGACATGTAAATTCGCGTAAAACAAATCGTTATTGGAATATTAACGTAAAACAATTAAGGAAATTATATCCTTTGAAATTAATTGTTATTATTGACGATAATAGTGATCCTCTTTATTTAAAAGCAGACAAAAAGTATCAAAATACAATTACTATCATTTCCGAATATCCGGGTAGAGCAGAATTATTGCCATACATATATTATGCAAAAAATAAATGGTTTGAAAGAGCTGTTATTATTCATGATGGAGTCTTTTTCCATAAAAGAATTCCATTTGAACGAATTAAAATACCCGTTATTCCTTTATGGCATTTCGGTAATAGTTACAATAAAACTCATCTCGAAAATAATTTAAGAATTGCAAGTTCTCTCAACTACTCGGGTATTATCAAACAATATTTGGAAAAAAATACAACTGAATGGATTGGATGTTTCGGTGTCCAGAGCTTCATTAAACACTCTTTTCTTACTTATTTAATGCAAAAATACGCATTGCCACGCTTATTACATGTAGTGCGTGTGCGTGAAGATCGATGTTCATTAGAAAGAATATTTGCTGTCATTTTTTATTTAGAAATGAATACGAGCAAATCTATATTAGGAAGCATCACAAAAGATGGCTATTTTGGATATACATTTGAACAATATATAGGTTGTCGCAAACGTAAACGTCTCCCAAAATCAATTATTAAGGTATTTACAGGCAGATAAATCATTTATATTTATATTATATATAATTATATAATATGATTATATTGCTACGAGGACATATCCGTAATAGTTTCGATAATCCAAAACTATTTTATATAATTCAATACTTATCCGAATTATATAATATTGAAATTTATATTCATACATGGCATATTGTTCAATCTACTGTTAGTTGGAGACAACTTGAAGAAAATAATACACAAGTCACTACCGAGTTAATTTACTCTTATTTTAAAAATCTCAGCAAATTCATTAAACATATCATTATTGATAATGATAGTAATATTAAACTTATTGGAAATACAGATGGCATTATTATTCAAACACCACTTGTTGGATGGAAAAATATGTGGTATGGAAAATTTCGAATAATAGAATATATTAAAAACAATCATCAACAGAATACTATTCTTTCAAAGACAACAACAAATTCTATTATTAATATAAATAAAGAAAATGAAAATGATAATTTAGTAGTGAACCTGAGATTTGATGTTTTCTGTAATTCTAATTGTTTTGCATTTGAAAATGTCATCAAATATATTAATAATATCGTCATTTATAAAAAAAATAACCCAACTGATCTTGCTCGCAATATTTTTATGAAAAATATTCCATCCTGCTATGGTATTGACAATATTTATGTTGGAAATATTTTTACTATGTATAAATTATGCTACCATTTTCATCATCACTTAGATCATATTTTGAATATTTATAAGTATAATTCCAAAATTAAAGCACAAGAATCACTCGTCGTATTAGAAAATAGACGCATCTTTTGTGAAAAAAATAATATTGGTGGTTTCTTTCACCCGAAATACAAAAGAACATATGTGCCTACTATTTATGGTAGAAATACGGGAATTGGTATAAAATATCGTCCTCCAATAATAATAGAGAGAATAAAAAAACAACGCCCATCTATCTTTAAAATTTACATTTAAAATCAACCTTTGGGAGAAATCAATCTTTGGGAAAGGTTGAACCAAAGAGACGCCCAACTTAGTGAGGTTGGTTTTTGAAAGTGTTACGTTTTCTCTGAAATTCGCTATTGGATCGAAAATATATCTTCTTTGTCTTTTTTACATTCGAATTCGTATACTTGATATCTTTATTTGCATAAAATACAATAGTTAATTCATTCAACTCTTTAAAAATAGGCAATGTAGGTTTCCAATAAATATCACGAATCTGCTTGATTACACTGAAAAAAGGAGCATTCGCTATATCAACAACCGGATAATTAACAAACTCGTCAATCAATTCATTCTCATCATCTAGAGGAGCCACAGCAGGTAAATCTACATTATATTGAAGAATCGATGAAATAGTATAAGTATTCATATTTATTTCTTTATTGGTAACATATGTCTTTAGAATTTCAATAATCTCCGTTTTTAGAATCATATTGGGTTGAGAAAATGTCCAATGACTACTCGTTACATTCTCTATTTCATTTGCTGTATTAACATAAATATACACAATTTTTACTTCTGTAACATCTTCCAAAGCAGTGATTGATTTCAATGTCATTATTATATTATCTATTAACAACAGATAATACAATATAATATATAACTTACTTCTTACTTCTTACCTATTCTGATTCATAATCCATATCCATTTCCTCTTCATTATCATCATCTGTGTCATGATATAGATGACTTTCTGTCATCGTATAGTTTCTATTATACTCACTTTGTCCATATAATTCTATATAATTCTTTTTGTATCTTTCATGATCAGTATCAAGTTGTCTTTGAACACTGGCAACTACATCGAGATCAACTTCCAGATCCACTTCGTGAAATGGAGAAATAATAATGTCACAAGAGTCCTTTGATCCAACCTTCAAAGGTTGATCTTTCAATGTTATATATCCTTTATTATCGTCTTTTACATGTATTTTACATTCCGTCTCGACAATATTTTTATACATTGTTGAGCTTTCCTGTATTTGTCCAACTTTTTCTGTTGGGTAAGTCGCAACCAAAGAAGTAAATACCGGAAATTCCATTGTTAATACCGGGTTCACTATTTTTTGTTTTTGAAACTGATTATTCAATGTTACTGGTTTATTCTTTTTGAAATAACGTTTGTTTGCGTTTGTATTCATCTTTAAATTGGTTTATTATTTATTTTAATGAAACATAATTTTATATTGTTTCATTAAACAATATAAAATATAACATGAATGTTTAAATATTATCATATAATATGTCAAATAACAGATCAATTTTCAATAACTTTAATATTCTGAATGATCCTTCTAACAATCATTATATCAATAGTGTTATGCGAGAAAACATCGACCTTCCTCAACGTCGACCAGAATTTATTGATTACAATTATAATTATAATATTCCTGTCAATTTTGGGTTTCGCAACTATGGAAGCCTTCGAAACCTTAACCTAAATCATAGTGATAACGATACAACTCAACAGGCATTATCAAGAAGCTTATATGAAAATAATAAATATAAAATGGTTATATCTGAAGAAGCACTCAAATCTTTATCACCGACAATTTATCGCAACTTAAATCAAACTGACCAAACAACTAACCCATTTTGCTGTATATCACAAGAAGAATTCAAAGATGATGATGAGGTTATTCAATTACATTGTAGTCATGTATTTCATAAAGATGCAATACTCCATTGGTTGACAAAAGAAAATCCTATCTGTCCAGTATGTCGATATAAATATGCTGAAACTGAAATAAAAAATATCGATGAAGACGATACTAATAGTAGTGTCATGTTTACTGAAAATATTATTCATAATGATGATCAAACAGAACAACAATTATTTTCTGTATTTGAATTACTCGAACAATTACGATATGATAGTATTAATGGTTTAATAAATTAAATATCATCCAAATCAATTTCTTCTTCTTTATATGATGATGTTGTTGCTGATTCACTTATAGTTTGAAGCGATATCGATGACTTGCTCGTAGCTACTAATTGGGCATATTCTTCTTCTGCAGCAGTTGCTATACTACTACTAAACTCAAACGCATCGTCATCATATCCTGATGAATCTTTTGATGTTGAATTCGAACATTCCATATCATGCGATATAAATTTATTCCAATTCACTCCTGGAATTGTCTTCAACTTCGTTTTATCATTTTCATTATATACTTCCAACAAATCACATACCGCATTCGATGATGATGCCCAATCACGAATACCAACAAGCACCCAAGTGCCTTTTGAAATGAAATTATCTCGCTTTCCACGACTACTGCGAAACTTTCCTCGTATCACACATCGTCTTGATACATCATCTTGACAAATGACAACACAATTTTCTCCGCCACTTTTATTAGTCACATATGCATATTGTTCACCCTCTTCTGTTACCAGACGGGTTTTCGATAATGCCTTTGGTGCAACAAATTTTCTTGCTTGACTTTTATGTCCACTTCCTCCTTTCACGTTTTTGACCATTTTGATTAGTTGATTGTTTTCTTTAATATATTCTTTTTATATTGATATTTCTATTTCAATTTTTTTTTATTTTTTTATTTAATTATATAATGCCTTCATCTTTGACAAACGTCAATCGATATTCTAATTATCGCAAAGCACAACTCCAAACTCGTAAAGTTCTCGGTCCCAAAGCAAAATTGTATTTGAGTGATCGTAAAAACAAAAAATTCATGGTCATTGACCCACATACAAAGAAAAAAATCAACTTTGGACAAATTGGTTATGAAGATTGGTTAAAACATCATGACCCAGAAAGACGTCGCAGATTCTTAACCAGAAATCGACGATGGAAACGGGCTCCAAAATATTCGGCTGCATATTTAGCATACCATATTCTATGGTAAGTATTTCACATAATAATAAGTTATTATTATATGATCAATGACATACATTTAGAAAAAGGTCTTTTACCAGAAAAAATCGCAAAGCAGTTAACCAATCCTATATATAGTAATGTAATATGCGTAATAAATCCTGATGCTGATCCAGGAAAAATAAAAATGGATCGATTAATGAAGTTTATGACTCAGAGAAATATTACTATACAAATGGATTATTCCAACATTTTGCGCATTATATTAAGTATTACATCATCACCAAGTAAGGGACGATTCTGTCGTTGGGTATCTGGATTCGAAAACAAGAGTTTTCATACCGACAATTTCATATTGATCAGTTATCTCAATCACGATTCAAAGAACTATATTAATGGATTCATTCAAGTGAAAGACTGTCACGAATATCCTAATATTATTAAAACGAATTATATATGTACAGATTTACTATTTTCTGGTATTGGCAAGAATCTACTTATTTTACTGAAGATCATTGTTCGTATACTTGAAATCAAACAGTTGAGAATAGAATCTATTAACCGAGCAAGCACTCAAAACTTCTATACATCGCAAGGATTTTATCCATTAGAAGAACAAGTAAATGCAAATTATACTTGGTTTGAATGGGAATATCAGACAAGGAGAGAAAAAGATCAAGAATATATGATGACATTCAATATCCCTTTCCTTATTCAATATGACAGTCAAAAAAGTCTAGAAAACCGTGATATGATTGATAAAACCAAAATCATTCCATTTTTATCAAGAAGACATACTCGTCGTTATTCACCTCAATCAACTGACAATAATACACCACCCGAATTAGAAGATATATTTAGAGAAGTATTAACACCAACACCTCGTAAAAAAAATTCGAGTTCACCACGACAAACCAGAAAATCACGATAATATTTCAACTCTTCATCCCATCCTGTATGTATAATATCCTCTTCTGGACATCTACTGATTGCTCATCCGGTTCATATCCATACTTATCATAAAACTCTTGCTCATATATCAAATTCAAGAATACAATCTTCTTATTTTTGTGATCTTGAATACCTTTATACTTCTGTATTCTCTCTTTCCATATTGGAGAATGATAAGCGTAGTATTCCCAATGATCAAATAAATCTATGATATTTCTATGATACCTATCTCCTAACCAACCAAAGTCATTGATCCCATATAGACAACGAATCTTCAAAACATTATATGGTTTATTTATAACAACATCACCCTTATAATAATATATATGTGCTCGTATATGAACAAACACATATATTTCTTTGCAATGCGATGATTGGTTTGATTTTCGACAAAGAAGATTTAGGAGAATAATCGATAATAAACGATCCTTTTCTATCAATGTCATGTATTCTTTCTTGGAACTCCACTGGCGATATTTCTGTAAAAAGAACTTTTCAAATTTTGGATTAAACTCTTGATAAAATTTTTTGTATATTCGCAACAAATGATCAAATACTTCTGTCTGAAAACCAGAATAATATAATTCAAATGCCCAATACATTGTTCTCTCTTTATCGCGATTTAAGAGAGAAACCATCAGGACCAGAAATACCTCTTTTTTGTCATATAAATGCCTCGTTAAAATCATTTTTTTTGTTTTACTGTTACCAATTTCCTTCAATATAATTTCAATTTAATATATTTATTAATATTATAATGACAAAGTGGACAGATCATGTTATGAAAGTATTTAAAGAAAATAAAGTTAACAACAAGGATTATCGATTCAAAGATGCAATGCGTGATGCTAAAAAAACATATAAGAAACAAGGAACTCCTGAAGCTAAAACGGAAGGAACTAAAACAGAAGAAGTTAAAACAGAAGGTAAGCATAAACATCACAAAAAACACAAAAAACACAAGAAACACAAGAAACATACAAAGGATGACGATGATACTGATACAAGTAGTGATTCAAGTAGTGATTCAAGTAGCGATTCAAGTAGTGATAGCGAAGAACAAAAAATAAAACACAAAAAACACAAAAAACGTTCTCGAGTTACTTCACGAAAAATCAAAAAATCTCGTTCCAAGTCTCGATCAAGAAAATCCAAGTCTAGATCAAGACGAACCAAAAAAAATAGAGATTAAAATTTTCATATTAATAATGCATCTTTATCTTTCCACTTTTCGCCTTTGTATTTTTTAAAGACGGTTTCAAAGTTGGAATCACGAGAAAATCTGCCCATTCTGTCTCAGTATATTGTTCTATCAAATGGCAAAACAAACAATCTGTTTCTTCTAATGATTGAAAAGACATTAATACATCTTCTATGAAACCACCTCTACAAAAATTTGCCAAAGGACTATCATCAACACAATTTTTCAATACGGAAAGAAGTAATAATAAATATGATATATTCAGTCCATATATATTCCATTGTATCAGAGAACATAAATGCTCGCATATTTTCTCTCTTCTCTGATTAATAAAAGGATATAATAAATCCAAGAACCGCTTCTTTAATCGTCGCAATACTACAGCAGTAAAATATATTCCTATCGGCGATTCACAAATCATTTTAGACCATTCACTCCATACATTCTCAATCGTATCAATCGATGGTGCATAAATATTATTTTCTGTCATATATCGCATAAAATAATATTCAACTGGATAAAACATTGCATTCTTTGACTGATAATTTACCGATAATATTCTGTCAACAACTGCGGGGTTCCCCCGCATACCCCCAATTTGACCAACTTTTTCAAAGTTGGTGTCAACAACTGCGGGGTATACTATTCCATTATCGATTTTTACAAGCATACAACTTCGATCTTCATTTATATGAATATTCTGACAATTCAAACCAATGAATACTATCGAGTGTTTTTTTAATAAATGTAATAGCTTTATCATATTTTGATAAGTATGAATCAAGTCACCTAATCGCAAACGTATATTCTGATTGGAAGAAGTATCCCTTGTTGAAAAAAAATCGATAAACTCTTGATATGTATTTCGAACATTATATCGCAATAATACATGATTTGTCGGTTGATGAGTTCGAAATGAATCAGTTGTTTGTTGATATATATCACGCACAGTTGTTGTTTTTACTTCATATATCGGTAAAAAATGGGTTGTCCAATAGGGGATATGATTACGCACATATTCACTTAATTCTATTTCTCTCTTTGTTACAGAATCGAGTATCTTCAGTTTATATATTATTTTTACTGTTCTAGATGGTGTCTCCATTATCATTAGTTTGGGTTTTTTGTATAATATCATTAATTTCGTATGATATTATATTTGAGTTAATTGAACTTATAACTGGTTCTTCTTCTGTAAGGCTTTCTATTTGACTATCTTCTTCTTCTTCTTCTTCTTCTTCTATTTGCTCCATTTCAGGAAGTTGTATTTCAAAGTTGGTTTCTTCTTGATCTACTTCAATATCTGGTTCTAGAACTGGTTTTCTCACCATGAGGAAATAACGATTTTTATAAGTTTTTTTGACTTTTCTCTCTATTTCATCGCTACTTATATTATTATTATTCATTATAATAATCAACTCATTAACAATATCTTTTCTGTATTCACGACAGAAGAGATCGAATCCACTTGATGGTTTAGATTTAGTATTTACAGCAATCTGGTCAGTAATATGTTTATCCATCATTTTAATGAAGGATTTATTTACCGTAATATATTGTCGACGATCTTTTACTTCTGGACGAACCAACAACTTCTTTCTATAATAATATCGAGCACTTTTGAACATCTTATCTTCAATGTCACCCTCATATCCTAATTCTGTCAAACGACGAATTTCCACATCGTAATCATCTCTATTTTCTTCTACCCATTTTTCCCATTCTTCTTTAAATACTTTTCGGTCATCATATTGATGCACCTTTGAGAATTGAAATAACAATTCGGTAAATTCTTGACTGAATTTGAATCGATAAATCGGTGTCTGGTTTTGGTTTTGAATTGTGGTTGACATATTAATTTGCTTTGTTTGCTGTTTGTTGTTACTGAATTATAAGTATTATATTTATAGAAATCTATTTCAATTTTTTAAGTATATAAAAAAATCATTTATAATCAACTTTGAGAAATCAACATTTGGTCTAACCTTTCTCAAAGGTTGAATAAATTGAATTAAATATTGAAAATATATAACTTAATATATTTAACACAATGGAAACTGTCAAAGAAATCAGAGAAATCAGAGAAATCGAAGAAGTTAAAGATCTTGTTGCTCTTTATATCTCTCAATTATCTCCAATGGAAACAAAAGCATTCAATATCGCAAAAGAACATCTTGGAACATCTTTCTATATTCAAAAAAGTAATGGATATATTCAATGGTTACGAGAAAATCCTCAATAAAATCCACTTTTGAAAAAAGTGAAGCAAAAAATCGTATAATAAAATAGCAGAAATAATAATGAATTAACTATCAGTCATTATTATCTTCGACGAAATCTCTTCGTTTTATTATGCGCAGTTGACTTTGTATTTCGAAAAGCATGTATCGAATAATGAATCCTACGAATTATATTTTGATATTTTGTCTTCTTTTGCTTATTACTACCACCACCAACCGATGGGTTTTTTATTGATGATGGTTTAGCCAACATAGTTGCCATTGTTCCTGCCAAATCGCCTGTGGCCTTTAACATAACTGACTGGACCCCTTCAACTGCACTCTCTGCCGCAGTTGATGCAGCTGAATAACCAGGAACCGCATAAAATGATTTTACTGCTGTATTTATCGCACCAACTTCTAACTTTTCCATAATAAGTTCAGGCATATCAGTTGTTAACTTTTTCATCAGTTTTTCTTTGAACATATTAATAAATTCATCTACATTTTCAAATGGAAAGGGTATACCTCTTTCTTTAAACTTTCTCATCAGAGAAGGAACGAAATCATCAATCTGTTTATAGAAAAATTTTGGTAATGATAAAGGATTTTTATATGATTCAAACACAGCATAACTTAATTCTTTTAATTTATCAACACCTGTAAATGAAAGTATTTCTTCTTTTATTATTTCCAGAACACCTGGCTCAAATTGGTGTTTTAATTGTTCATTATTAAATGCATCATTAATTGATTCTCCTAATTTTTCTGGAGATAGCAAAAGACCTAGCATATTTCCAGCAACCTTGTCTGAACCTTTTTCTATTTCAGGAATGACCGTTTCTTTTGTATATTTTATTGCATTTAATACTATCTCGCCTGTTAAATCAACAATACTCGCCATTCCATTAATAATTTCAATAGGCACAAATACAACATTAGACATATTATTTACTAGTAGTATATAATTTTAATTTTTTATATTCTGCAAATGATATTTTTTTACCTGTCTTCTTCTCTTTCTTCAAAAATGAAAAATTAGCGATCTTACCTTCACATGTATATCGATTCGCATTTTCTTTAATGTCAATTTGCCCATTTTTTGTTGGGTTTCCTCGCACACCCCTTTGCTCGCCTTTTTTTGAGGCGGTTTCAAAGTTGGATTGTGAATTGTTCTTTACAGAAGTATTCGTATTCGATTGTAATGCCTTGACACTATTTATTGAAGTTTGATTATAGCTCTTCAATTTTGCAAATACTCCTGGTTTACTTCCTTGTTCTGCTACAGGAATAATATCTACAGCATTCTTTGGATTAACCTCTGCTGTATTATCCCCTTCATTTTTTGATACGTCTTTTATAGAAGGTTGTAATAGAATATACAATTGTTTACACTGATTATAAATTACATATTTACGAGCAACCACCTCCAAAAAACGATATGGTATCGTTGAATCAGCATAGAAAGTAAATGTGCCTCTTTTATTATTCCAAAACATAATGACATTTCCTGATGGAGTCATCTCCATCACATAATTATTATTTAATTGAATCAACTCTTCTTCGTTTAATATTCTCGTCGACAACCCTTTTAACTTTTCCATATATTTTTCTTCATATTTTGCTAATACTATTGGGGTTATTTTTTTAACAACTTCTGTATCGGTATCGGTATCGTTATCGGTATCGTTATCACAATCATCATCTGTTGAATAATCATCTTCAATTAAATCCCAATTTTTTGAACATGACGACTTGTATAATAATACACTAAACTGTAAAAAAAGAAATCCATACATTACATGAAGAACTGTAGTAACTGTTTCTAAATAATCATCACCAATTGTATGATTCATATAATTGATTACTTATATTATCTTTATATTTACATCATTAAAGATCTTTCTTCAAATAAATTATTCACTTCTTCTGTCAAATTCGCACATTCTATCAATTCATATGTTTTCGCATTTGGATGAAGTCGCACTAAAACCAACGAAGTAACAGTCTTCCCATATTTTCTCTCTATTATTGCTTTGTAGGTATTCAATTGTAAACTATAATGCCAATAATTCGTATTCGGTAACCATTTAATACAATCTGTTGTCGCAGTCTCCTTGTAATAGTTAAACTTCGTTATCTCTTTCGCCCTTTTCCAATCATATATTGAGAGAGAACCATCCTCATTCTCATAGACCATATCTATTGAACCTGCCAATTTCAAATCCTCATCATATATCATCCATTCTGTTCTATATGGTTTCAAATGTGGATGATCTCTGACAAATTGAATGAAATAATTCCATTCTGTAACAGCTGGCAATAAAGACCCATCATAAACCTCTAATAATTGTTCATGTGTATAATCACATGGTTCGCCATCTTCATATTCTAATTCATCATTCATAAAACATTCAATTCGATAATGAAGCGCCGTTCCTAACGAAGATACAGCAGCACCATTTTGTGACCAACCATCTTTGATTTGTTCTGCTGTTTGTCCCCAATATTTATTCTTTGAATTCCAATTTACACCAGACATCATTTTATTGATTATTTTGTCGGCATCAAAATGCGGAAAATGTTGATGGTTCCATGTAGTCACGCTAGTATATTTCGAGTCTGGATCTGTTACAATTGTATATTTATGAGTTGGTTCATCGAAAACCAAATTGCTATCTCTTTCATGAGCATTCTTCAAAGAGAGAATAGGTAATAATTTTGGCATTGGCAATGTCGTTGTCATTATTTTGGTAAGTTGTGTTATCTTTCTTGTGTGTCTTTAAGTTCAATTTTATATTCTAATTCGCTAACACGCTTCTTCAAATCCTTTACTTCTTTGACTAAAATGCCTATTAAACCTTGATAATTCAGCGATTGATAACTATCTGTATCTTTCTCTCCATTTACCAGAAATGGATACTCTTTATGAATTTCATGAGCAATGAACCCTATATCTTGTTTCTTTAATAGTCGATTATAATATACTTTTGGTTCCAAATTATCGACTACGTATTTATTACCTAATAATTGAATATCTTCTTTGATTCGATAATCGGATGTTGCATTAAAAGATGTGGCAGTAACTTCTCCACTAAGTGAAAATGTTACTATTGGAGGTGGTAGTTGAAATAATCCAGAACTATCTGGATTACAATTAAAAAACCTAAATCCACCATTACCACCACCTGGCATATTAATAAATTCAGTTTTTCCACCACCTCCATCTAAATTCCAATAAATAGTTAATCCTTGAGTGAATAATGGTTCAATTGGAGATATTGTATATAATCTTCCATTAAAATATATTGGAGTATATTGTGGTCCTAGTCCACCTGTTGCACCTGTATCACCTGTTGCACCTGTTGATCCTGTATCACCTGTTACACCTGTTACACCTGTATCACCTGTTGCTCCTGTATCACCTGTTACACCTGTATCACCTGTTGCACCTGTTGCACCTGTATCACCTGTTGCACCTGTATCACCTGTTGCACCTGTATCACCTGTTGCACCTGTTGCACCTGTATCACCTGTTACACCTGTATCACCTGTTGCACCTGTATCACCTGTTGCACCTGTATCACCTGTTGCACCTGTTGCACCTGTATCACCTGTTGCACCTGTATCACCTGTTACACCTGTATCACCTATTACACCGGTATCACCTGTTGCTCCAGTTGCTCCAGTATCACCAGTTGCACCTGTATCACCTGTTACACCTGTATCACCTATTACACCGGTATCACCTGTTGCTCCAGTTGCTCCAGTATCACCAGTTGCTCCAGTTGCTCCAGTTACGCCTGTTGGTCCTGGTCCTGCTGCACCTGTTGGTCCTGCTGCTCCAGTTGCTCCAGTTGCTCCAGTTACACCTGTTGGTCCTGGTCCTGCTGCACCTGTTGGTCCTGCTGCTCCAGTTGCTCCAGTTGCTCCAGTATCACCAGTTACGCCTGTTGGTCCTGGTCCTGCTGCACCTGTTGGTCCTGCTGCTCCAGTTGCTCCAGTATCACCAATTGCTCCAGTATCACCAGTTACACCTGTTGCTCCAGTTGCTCCAGTATCACCTGTTACTCCCGTATCACCTGTTACTCCTGTTGGTCCTGTTACTCCTGTATCACCTGTTACTCCTGTTGGTCCTGTTACTCCTGTTACTCCTGTTCCACCTGTTGGTCCACTTGGTCCTGTTACTCCTGATGGTCCATCTGGTCCTGTTGGTCCTGTTACTCCTGTTGGTCCAGTCGGTCCACCCGGTCCACTTGGTCCACTTGGTCCTGTTGCTCCTGATGCTCCTGTTGGCCCTGTTGGCCCTGATGGTCCCGTTCCACTCCCTGACCCCCCTGAACCAGCTGGACCTGTTGCGCCTGTAGCACCAATTGATCCTGGAGGTATAGTTCCATCGAATACTAACCCATTATAGAAATATATTTGATTTACACCAACAAGCGAATTACCGCTCATGTCTATATGACTTTCACACAATATTTTAGAATTCAATAATCCAATTTTTTCAGAAATAGTCAAGTTATCATTATTCGCATAATGATTACGGACAATATTACTATTTGCGGCATAATTCAATCCACCATATTTACGAAAAGATTGGTTCATTCTTAATTTATAATAGAAATTATAAAAAGTTTGTCCCCGCAGTAAATTATCTATTTTAATACATATGGAACTAAATGAGGTAGATATAGAAGATATTGGGTTTATCGACGAAAATAATATCTTCAATCCTACAGTTGTTGAGACATTATTGCCATCATCATCATCATCATCTCGCAATGGAATAATTAAAACGTTAAAACCGATATCAACTAAACCACCTATTGTGCCACCAAAGAAAAATAAAATATCATATGATGACCTATTATCTAATATGGGTATGTCATTAATAAATGGTAAATTAGAATTATATAATAAATCGAAATTAGCTCCTTCATATGAACAGCCAAATGATCCCCGATATCAAAATGTAAATGATTATAGATACCAACAGAATATATCACAATCCAACAACCCCAATTACAATCGTGGAAACGTTGTACAACAACAACAACAACAACCACAACAACAGCCAATGACAAAACAGCAATATAAAAAATATCTTGCTCTCGAATATTTGAAACAACAACAACAGAGAAATCGAATCGGACAAATCAAATCAAAGAAGTTATTGTTCTCTAATCCTGAATCTGCATTCAATATAAGACCGCTTAATACAAATCGATTTTTCTCATTTGTAACACGTTAAATTTCCTGAAGGTTGGGGTTTAAAGATAAGACGAATTAATAACTTATTATGAATTTCGCAGTATCAGAACAAAAATTTAAATCACCGAAGAACAGTTATGATAATAATAATAATGATACATTTTCTATTCTAAAAGAGTTTAAAAGACATGGCATATCTGCATTAACATTTCTTAATGAAATTTCTCTCTTTTCTCTGATTCAATCTTCCGATGAAGATTATTATAATACTGTTAATACAGAACAAGTATTATTGACTGATAATGAATATGATATTTTACAAAGTTATCTAAAAGAGAGATATCCAACAAATCCTTATTTTACTTCTGCTTCTGTCGGCGCAGCACCAACTACCAATAAAACGAAGTTACCTGTTTATATGGGTTCAATGAATAAGATCAAACCAAATGAAACAAATACAATTTTCAATTGGTTAAATATATACAAAGGATCATATATTGTCTCTTGTAAATTAGATGGCGTTTCTGGTTTATATGTAAGAGAAATTGATGGCACAGAAAAACTATATACTCGTGGTGATGGCGATTATGGACAAAATATTAGTCATCTTCTTCCATATCTTCATTTACCAAAGGTTCCAATAAATACACAACGTACAATTGTTCGTGGTGAATTTATTATTGTGAAAAACGTATTTAAAGAAAAATATGCAGCTGACTATTCCAACGCACGCAATATGACTTCAGGTATTATCAATCGAAATACGATTGACGACAAAATAGAGGATATTCATTTTGTCACATATGAAGTCATTGAACCTGTATTAAAACCGAGTGAACAACTTAGCTTTCTTATCGATTGTGGATATAATGTGGTCCCATTCTTCTCTCTTGAAATGATTTCCAATGAAATACTGACTCAAATGCTTGTTCAATCGAGAAACAATTGTTGCTATGAAATTGACGGTCTCATTATTACAGATGACAAGATATATCAGAGAAAACGTAGTAACCCTGATTATTCTTTTGCTTTTAAAATGGTTTCAACAGATCAAATCGCAGAAGCAACTGTTGTTGATGTTCTGTGGTCTCCTAGCAAAAATGGATATCTAAAACCACGTATTCAAATTAAACCAATCTTAATTGGTAATGTGAAAATCACATTTACAAATGGTTTCAATGCTGCATATATTCTCAATAATAAAATCGGTCCAAATGCTAAAATCAAACTTATGCGCAGCGGGGATGTAATCCCACATATTATTGATATTCTGTCTCCAGCAGATGAACCCAAGATGCCACCATTAAATATTCCATATCATTGGACAGAAAGTGGTATTGATATTGTCGTAGACAACTTGGAAGAAAATTTGGGTGTTAGATTGAAACAACTTTCTCTCTTCTTTCGCAAAATTGAAGTAGAAGAATTGAGTGAAGGAAATATACAACGTATTATGGATGCAGGATTCGATTCTGTTCAGAAGATTATTCGAATGACAATGACTGATTTTTTATCGGTAAACGGATTCCAAGAAAAAATGGCGATGAAGATCTATTCTGGAATTAGAGAGAAATTGAGCCAAGCAACAATTGATCAGTTGATGGTAGCATCTAATCTCTTTGCTAGAGGAACAAGCACAAATAAAATACAATTAATTTTCGATGTATATCCTGCAATTTTAACAACAACAGTAGGTAATGAAGCAAGTATGATCCAAAAAGTCGCAAAAATTAAAGGCGTTTCACTACAAAGTGCCACTGTATTTATTGAAACGATTCCCATATTTTTACAATTCCTTGATGAAATAGTTGACAATGTAACAAAAACAAAGATTCTCTCACAGAACAAAAATACAAATATAAATACAAATATATCAAGTCATCATCCACTTTACAAGAAGACTATTGTCATGACTGGTTTTCGTGATGCAGAACTTGTGCAAAAAATAGAAGCCGTTGGTGGAATATTAAGCGGAACCATTAATCAAAAAATATCTATTGTTCTGTGTAAAAACATGAATGCTGGAAACAATAAGTTAAAAGAAGCATCTAAGTTGAATATTCCAGTTATACAAGTGGATGAATTTATTCACGCGTATTTCCAACAAGAGTCTTTTATTCATATTTAGGAATATTTATTATTATATTTAAGTATATTATAATGAACGGTATAGCAAAAACAGTAAATACTCCACAATCTGTGACAAAGGGTGGCAAAAGAAGACGATCGTCGAGACGGTGCCGAACTAAGAAATGTAGAAGCAGTCGACGCAGAAGCACTAGAAGAAGACGATAAACTGCGGGACACCCCGCATACCCATTATTAAAAAATGAGAGCAATTAATATGAATTATAATAGTTAATTCATATTAATATTATTATTGCTGTCACATTGTCACCAGGTTTTACTTTTAAGAAATATTGATATTAATAATTCGGGGTGTCCCCGTGGTTTTAAACTTGACGTGATACCCGCATATATAAATGTTGCCACACTTTTCGATTATTCGTATCATTATGTGTGTCAATCTTAATATCTGTTATTTTCTTTAACACCTTCATATATATTTCATCAAAATTATATCGTTTTTTATGTGTTATTCTCCATTTTGTCTGAAGAGTTGTCAACAAACACTTATAAATCATACAAATCATAATCATAAATTGTTCACCCTCCATCTTTGTCCACTGAGGGCTTTGACTTTGGCTTAAGAATCCACCACCTGCACTTTGATCAGGACTAGAACCAGGACTCACGATATTTGCATCATCTACAATACCATAAATATATATTATTGATTTCTTTAGATCACTCGAAATAACAGGAGGATTTTCAGTTGTCTCTACATTGCGAGATACAATACTACAAATGACTTGTGTAATTGACTCTGTCGTCAAACATTCAACATCATCTTCTATAATATTAAATGAACCTACCCATTCATTATATGTATCATTCGGTTGTTTTTGCTGTGTATTCAAACGTTCTAATATATCAACTTTCTTCAAACTGACTCCTCCTCTTTGAATCAACTTCTCCAAATTGGCAACTTTTTCATACAATTTTTTATTTTGAACACTTAATTCACGAATTATTTTATATAATTGAAGTTGAGAAGGCATATCATCTTCCTCCATATCAATACTTTTATTACTACTCGCAATAAGTTCACATAATATGACATGTCTTTCATATTCTGTCTTTTTTCGATGGTTATACTCTTTCTCACAAAACGGACAAGTAATTGGATTCATATTCATGTTAATGTTGATTATTATTATAATAAATATTATATTTTTATTCAATTTTATTATATACGATTTATTATAATGGCGTCCTCCGGTTCAGTTAATAATAATAAAAAATTGTATTTTAATCAACCCTTCTTTAGCATTCGGTCTCCTACTTTCATTTTAACTTCAAATGATCCTGCGTTTCAATACCAAACACAGAAAATTATACAAAATACTGTTCGAGTAAGTTCTGCATTATATGCAGATAATTTGGCAGCACTCAATATTTTTCAATACCCGAAATTAAGAGAACAAGTCAACTGGAACCAAATGAGTGACCGAGCAATGCCTCATCGTCAAACAAATAGTGGTAATTCTCAAGGAAGTACTTATCATGGAAGTAGTTTACGACATACACAAACAGGATCACGACCTGGGTCAACAAATCCTGGTGGTTGGGGAGTCGATATCAAACATAACTCTTATTATCGCTATTTGGGAAGATTGAAAGCACGAAAACAATTTAAGAGAGAAATAGTATTACCTACATTCGGCCAACCAATCCCATTTAATCGTGCTTTACCTGTATATGGTGCAAAAACAATGAAAATGAATATTGTTACAGGATGTAATAATTGCCCATTACATTCGAAATATAATCCGTTGGTATATAAAATTTATGATAATGAGAATAAGTTGGCAACAGAAAATGCTACCAAAATATGCCTATAATCAAATTTTTTTACTTTATTATTATGATTCACATTAATATGCCTCCTAAGAAAAATTATATGTTGACAAATTTTTTTAATAATATTTCTAAATTTAACAAAGAAGATTTAATTACTAAAACGAGTATTTTAATACCACAATTACAAAAAAATTTGTCAACGATTAATCCTGTGATTAAAAATGCAATTAACAATATAAATCATGTATTACACACGCAACAATTACACTTAAATTATTTAGAAGAAAAAATGTGCAATAATATTGAATATTTTTTGATTGGAGCAACTGGACCACCTGGACCACCTGGAGTAAAAGGAGCAACAGGTTTAAAAGGAGCAGATGGACTAAAAGGAGCAGATGGACTACAGGGACCACCTGGAGTAAAAGGGGCAGATGGACTAAAAGGAGCAACAGGTTTAAAAGGAGCAGATGGACTAAAAGGAGCAACAGGTTTAAAAGGAGCAGATGGACTAAAAGGAGCAGATGGACTACAGGGACCACCAGGAGTAAAAGGAGCAACAGGTTTAAAAGGAGCAACAGGTTTAAAAGGGGCAGATGGAGTAAAAGGAGCAGATGGAGTAAAAGGAGCAGATGGACCACCTGGACCACCGGGACCATCTAATCTAACTCTTGATATGATGAGTGGTTTTGCTAATTCACTTATACCATTTAATGTATTAACTCCAGCAAGCGATCCAATTTTAGTATTTCCACCAGGCGTTACAACGATTGGTTATAAAATACCAAATTATTTATCAACTACTGTAGATCCTTTAATTACTCCAATTACTGATGGGACACGTATAAAACTTTTCAACACATCACAAATTACCTTACCAACAGGTACTATTTGGTTTGTGAATTACTGTTTATGGTTGACATTTTCATCATTTGCTGTTATTCCTGGTAGAACACCATTTGTATCAATTGAACTTTGTAATTACGCAGGATCGAGGTACGTATTTAAACGACTATTAATATTTAATGATGGTAATAATTTTCAAATTACAGATTCGGGTAGTTCTATCATGCCGGCAATTCGCGTTAATAACCCAGAAGAATTTTTTTTATTTGTAAATTGCTTTGGTTTTACAAGTGACGCTCCTGTTAATATTGAGAGTAGTAGTGGATTTAATATTCACAGAATATACTAATATCAACATAATTGAAAATTGAAAAATAATTAAAAAAAATAAATAATCATATAATATAATATAATGTCACGTTCACAATTAGGTCAACTATTTCAAAATGGTAGAGGGTCTGTATCTTTAGGTATATCATTAAATAATAACCCTTTACCTCGAGTCAGTTTTCCATCTCAATTACAAGCGATTCATAAAGCAAAAATACAATCTCGTCAACTTTTTAATCGTTCTATGGTGAAAATCGTTAATGAACCACATAGACAATGTGGTAGCTGTCCGAGTCATTAAATTTCCACCTTTTTATTTTAAAAAAGTGGAGCAAATAGGGAGGCACATATGGCGTTCTTTGGGTTGAATTATTATAATATTATGCTATTATATGCCTGTCCGCTTATCTCCGTATTCTCGAGCTACCAATTACTCAACCCTTGGTGTATATATTCCAGTCACAAGAATTGTGAATAACTGTAGTAATACATTATGTTATACAGCAAATCATAATTATATATCCCAACCCCATTCTGGTGTGGGAAGTGTGGGTAGAACAGCAGCATCGTATCTTCATTGTCGAAAAAGAGTATAAGTAAGTATTCGCAAATAAAAAATTGAAATTGTTTTTAATATGAAATAGAAATTACTCAAATAAAACAATATGTCTTTGTCAGCAACAAACAACGTTATCTATATTCCATTCGTTGGAGAACAATACACAGAAAATCACATTCATAATGTGTTTTCGAATTATAAAATTGGAACGATTCGTTCAATCGTCTTCTTGGATCATAATTATATGGTTGGAACACTCGACATGGGATCCGTCGAAGAAACCTGGGGAAGACCAGCCATTATCGAAATGGAAAATTGGGAAGTGAATGATTTCACTCGAGCATTGAACTTTGCGATGAATATGGGAATGACGCGATCTTCAGTTGAGTTTGATGGCCCCGATGGCGACTATTGGTTGATACAGAAATATGAGTATGCTTCAATACAACAAGATGTTCATGCGCTAATTGCAATTCCACATGAGGTGGACACGAATTTGTTTCAAGAAAATAATGAAATAATGGAATAAATTTCACTCTTTAATTTATTTCTCAATGGTTTAGTTTGATAATAATCGTTTGGCACGCTTAGCGATGCCATTTTTTTTCGTTTGACGAGCACGAATATATGCCGCATATAATCCTTTCTTATTTATTGAACATGTATTTTTACTACAAATAGGAAAAGATTTGTGTTTTCCTAAAAAACAGCGTCTACCACAACGTGTCAACATTTTTCCGCGTTCTTTATAAGAAGGTTTTTCTTTCTTCCATCCTTTCCACGGGACATTTGATCGCCTAGTTTTTTTATTAGACATAATATATATATAATAATATTATATATATGATGATAAATGATTTAATTGGGTCAGGGTCAGATGATGATGAACTTACCAATAATATACAAATTGATATTCTAACTAATATGGCAGATGAAATAGAAGAAAATCAAATTTACAAATTGAAAGAGAAAAAATTATATCATGTGAAAGATGATATACATATTTCTGGCCATATTTATGGAAAACATTCCATAAATAAACTCTCTTACAAACAAGTAGAAAAAGAAATCAATGATCAATATTCTTCTACAAATCAAGATTATTCCTCTTCTTTTGATGTATTAGCCAGTTATTTAAAAGGACATAAAATCATATATATGGAGTCGACCGATTATTGCGAACTGAACTTACACAAATTAATGATGCCTTCTATTATTCTATCGACAGGTGCAACCGTATTAGCATCAGTAGTTACAATCTACAAATGGGGACCTGTATTACTTGCTTCTGTCAACGCAACTATTGCATTTTTATTGGCATTAGTCAATTACTTTAAATTGGATGCAGCAGCTCAAGCACATAAAATATCCGCACATCAATATGATAAATTACAGAGTTCTGTCGAATTTACATCGGGTTCTATTCTTCTCTTTAATACAACAAGTTATATACAAAATTCAACTGTTAAAAGTAGTAGCCTTGTAGGAGATCGAACAGTTATGGATACTGAATTAACAAAGAAATTGAATGATGTTGAAAAAAAAATCACGGAAATAAAAGAAACTAACCAATTCATTATACCTTCTTATATACGCCACAATTATCCAATTATATATAATACCAATATATTTTCGATCATAAAGAAAATAGACGATATCAAGAAAAAGAAGATTACATTTTTAATGAATATCAAAAACCAAATATATTATTTAGAGGAATCAATGTGTTCTTTAAACAGCGAAAAAGATATCGTCAAAATAGATGAAATTAAATTACAAATTACTGAACTAGTGACAAAAAAAAGGGATTACATGGAAGAAATTCTAATGCTCAAATCAGCATTTTCTGTCATAGATGAAATGTTTCAACAAGAAATTAATAATGCGAATATTATTAAAGAAAGATGGTTGTATTCGACGTTCTATCTTTCTCTCCCTTCTCCAGAAAGAATTAATCCTTTTATTTATAATATAATGCGACCTTTTAATGAAACTACATCTTAAATGTTATTTGAATGGTGACATTCTGGTGAATCATCCAAATCATCCATACTATGATTGAGATACCGATGATAAATAATAGTATCTTTGTTATGACTATACTAGAATCATATATGAATAATAGAATTTCATTAATTCTAATATCGGTATTAGTATTTGTTTCTCTGATTTGTTCAATTGGTTGACGTTCATATGGTTCATATCTTAATGGTTGTTCTATGAAATTAGGAATATATGTATCATGGTTATTACAGAAGCGTATCTGTTGAAAATCATTTTTATTAGATGCAGATAGACTTATTCTCGAAAGTTGTTGTCTACACATTGGACAGGTAATATCACGAGTATTATCATTGGATTTTGTAATCATATATTGCTTGAAGCACGAAATGCAGTATATATGATTACAATTGGTTATTACTATATTTTCTGTATTGAGAGAACAATAGCAAATAGAACATTCTGGTTCTTCTGCCGGGATTGTCTCATATTCACAATTTTTAATTTGAAGACGGATACGAATACGAATTCTTTGTTGTTGTGTTGTCATCTTTGGTATTGATTTGATTTGGTTTATTATAAACTATATCAAAGTATTTCAATTTTATTTTTATCTTTATCTTGAAGTTAACATTTTTTTGATATTGACGTTACGATTATTTTTACATTGTATATGCTGGGTAAGTTTTTTATGTTGAGATTGACTTTTACGGCCATCTTCAAATACGAATCTTGAATTTCCTAAATCCAAATAAGTTTCGGATAAAATGCCATTCGCAATAATAGCGCTATGATTTTCACATTCCAAATGATAATATTCTACATCTTCGCAAACCATATCTTGGTAAATTGTATTTCCATTCACCAATTTTTTAGCTAAAATCATTTTACCATTTAATAATAAACGGTGACCTGGAGAAACATATAAATCCTTAAATGGATAATTTTGACCTAACGCATTTTTTTTAATACAGATGGGTCTCGACTTTGAATTTGGATTGTTTACTTTAAATTTACTAATCCAGGTTACAGGTTTTACTTCTAGAGATGCGTCCTGTTTTATAAATTTATTATCATATATTTTTCCTTTTGTAACAACCTTATTTCCTACTTTAATATTTTCAATAGGAACAAAACCATTTTTCATTAATATTAATGTTCCTTTGGCATAACAAACTACCAAACATGCAGCATCTACAGATGATGGACCAATAAATGTGATATTGCCAGGTGATGTAGCTTGAGCATAAAGACGTCCTAAAACATTTGCAGGAGTATCAAATGTAATTTGAGATGCAGCAATAAAAATACCCAGAATATTTGGAGGATTTGTTCCTGTAAATGTAATAGCTCCTGTTGATGCCAACCAAAAAATATTACAATTACTAGCACCATTTATTAAATATATATTACTCACATTAGCTAATGTTATTGATGAACTTGCAGTAATAAAAAATTGAGCATTGGAATTACCCAATGCATCAAAAGTCAGATTTATTGGACCTGTAAATGAAATTGCTGAACCTGATGAATATCTGCCAGAATAAAATGTATAATCTGCTGCTATAGTACCAATAGTAACATCAACTGTAAGAGCATTAATAGCAACAACTAAATTACCTAATTCTGTTTCTGCAGTTGTACCATTAACAGTATCCAAAACTCCTGAATATGATCCTGTTATTCCTCCAGCTCCTGCGGGAGGGTTCCATAACTACCATTTGCAATGGTAGTTGTTCCCGTTAATGTACTCGTTATACCATCAGAAGCTAAAACAGCATAAGTATTCAAAGTAGTATAAGTACTTATATTGATACTCATTATACTATTTCTAAATAAAATAATTCTTACGAATACGTGGTAATAAGACGAACTAATTTTATTAAAAACGAGAGATCTTCTCTAGAAAGTATCTAAGTATAAATTTCAAAATATGAGATTTTAAGTTTTCGAAAAAACACACCAAAATCAAAAAAATTGAAATATGGATATTCTATGGATGGTAAAAACACGGATTTTAAGTTTTCGAAAAAACACACCAAAATCAAAAAAATTGAAATACTTTTGTTCTTCAAAAAGGAAGATACTTTAAAAAAAACAACAACGCAACATCTCAAAATGTCGACAACAACAAAATCATCAACAACAGAACTGGCTATTGACTATTCTCTTATTCCGGAGAACGTCCCATCGCTATGCGTCCCGTACGTATTCGAAAACATCAATGAAGCAAGACTTCGCAGCATTTTCAAAGATTTGGAGATTGGCGATGTCACTCATATTGACATGGTGCCTTACACAGCACCAGATGGCAAGAAAGTGAATCGTGTATTCGTCCATTTGAAGTGGAATACGCAGCCGAGCACCAACAAGGTTCGCACAAAACTATTGTGTGGTCGTGATGTGAAAGTCATCTACGACGACCCATGGTTCTGGCGCGTTTCTGCGAGTCGTGCGGAAAAAACACGTGAAAAGAAGGTTCGCGTATTGAAACCACGTCCTCGCATTGAAGATGACGACGAAGAAGGCAGTGTGAGTGTGAGTGTGAGTGTGTGTAGTGTGCAAAGGCAAAAGCAAAAGCCACGGGCTTACCCTGGAAATTTGCAGAAGATAAGACGCAATCCACCACAGCGTTTGCCTAGAGCACCACGTCTTCCAGACGACGAAAATCACAACGATCAAGACCTTCATCGTCCTCCTCGAAAACAGAATCCATACACCGAACATGTTCATATTCCGCCACGTGAACGCAAACCAACTTTGTCGTTGGAACTGCCAATCGAGAATTCAGCAAATGAGTTTATTCCGAGAACTCCAGAAGGACCACCACCTCCAATGGTTCCAATGGAATGTTCATCTCCTGCAATTTCAGAGTTGAGTTTCGCAACCAACACGACCACGACAACAAGTGAAAAACCGAAAAAAAAGCGTCAAACTCGCGTATTGGATGTGGACGATCTCAAAGAAGAACCAACGGATTTTACAAACTTTCCAGCCGCAAGCGAACTTCCCGTGAAAAAGAAGAAAACAGTCAAAAAGCCAGTTGCTAAATTGTTGATAGATGATGATGATACAACAACTTCAACCCTCCAATCTTCTTCAACAGAAGATGTGGAGGTGGTTGTGAAAGAGGAAGTATAAAGATTATGACTCACAAGCGCACGCTCATATTCTTCAATTTCACGGAAAAAAAGGAAAAAAAGAGAGAAAAATCGCGATATGTGAACAGGTCTACTACGGACGAAGGCAAAGCAGAAGTACAAAAGGTGTATCCATTTATTGGGCACAAACTGGTAAGTGAAATTGAAAACTTGAAATGATTGAACTATTACTAACAATATTCCTTTTAGGGATTGGGGCGAGGGGTGCTTCGGCACCCCTTTTTTATTCGGCATTCGGTAGTATGATTATTTTTTCTTTCTTTCTGTTTACAATAAGTCCCGACAGTATGAAGAAACAAATAGAACAACTAAATAAAAATACATTTTTAGTAAAATTAAAAGATGGCAGATACAAATCGCAAATTCTCGAGTCTATCCAATATCTCTCTTTTATTCCAAAAGTAACAACTAACAATCGACGAGATGAATTTCAAATATATGCATCTTCTGTCCAAACGATCAACGACTGGTTTAAATCTACAAAAAGGATGCCATATGATATTGCTGTAAAATTGATGGAATGTTTATATCAACAACAGCAACTGCTATTAAAAAAAGGATTCTCATTTTATACCTTCAACACAGAAGATATCCTCATTATCAATGATAGTGAATTCATTTGTATTAATTCCAAACATATATGTCTTCTGGGAAACCAAAACTCCGTAGAAAATGTAGTTTTAGTTCTGTCAACAACCTATTCCAAAGAGGACTTTTGTTCTCCTGAATTACAACAATGTAATCGAATTCCAAATAATTCGATCAAGCAGAAATCATCTTTTTATTATACTTTTGCTTCTCTGATCTTTTACTGTTTCTTTGGAGAACTGTTATCTTACAATAATAAAGAGGTGTTATTGAATACAATTATATATACTCCATTATACTGGTTCTTTCAAAAAGGATTACAAGTAGACCCTAAAGAGAGAAAATGTTTCTTCATTTCTTAATAATAATTTTATACTTTCTATATAGTATATAATGTCTATTCATACTTTCAAAAAAAAGAGTATCATTAAAAATTTGGGTGTGAAAATTAGTGGAAAACCAGGAAATGGATATTGGTTAAGTCAGGGACCGTTTGGTCCAGAAAATCCAAGTCATATGGCATATGGAACCAATGGATTCTCTCTTCAAGGAGGACGTCGTAATAGTGGGTATATAGGAAAAACATATCATATGAGCAAAAATGGGACACCTTATTATGGTGTATTTCCTATTGGAAATGGTGGAACAAATGGAAGATATCCAGTAAGTCAGCCTGTTTTTAATTGTCCAAATGTGAAAGTCGATACCAGAGGAAAGCAGTATCGATATATTAAACCAAGCGTTCTTTCTACAAAGGGAATGTTAGAGAGAAAATATATGTGGATCAATAATGGACAATATCCAAATCATTGGGTTCAACCGGTATATGGTGGTAGTAATCTCTCTGATAATGCGAGTCAACAAGTATATATTAAAAATAAAGCAGCACAGAACATTACAGTCAATAATACGAATGCTTATTGGAAGTTTGTCGGTCATAATGATTGTAACAAGAATATTACTGATACAAATTATTCGAAATGTAATAATTCTACCGGAGGGAATTACAATTCTTTTAATATTCAGTCGTCAAATGGAAAATATACAAAATTCTTGACTATTCCACAAGACTCGTCACAATATACGCTACAAATACAGAGAAAGTGTGCGAATCCAATTGGTAAACAGAAGCCATTCCCTTTTGCTTGGAATAGCACACATACTGCAAGTATTGGTAGTTTGAGTTCGGCGACTGTTCAAACGGGGGTAAAAGGACCCCCTATTCAATTGGGAGAAACGCCTGTTTATTTGGAACCTCCTGCCTGGTATACAACTCCTTGTAATAATGTAGGGCAATGATAAATAGAACATAATGTGAACAATATTAATTTATTATAGAAAATAATATCATCTATAATAAATGCCATATGCGAAATCTTCTTTATACAAATTGATCAATGGTAATAATTTTTTAAAAGAAATGAGAGGTGGTTCTACAGAAAATATGACGACTGTTTTCCAATTAATGTCAGAGAAGAAACAATTCCTTCTACTTACGTTTGCAAATCTAATTATTCAATTAGGAATCACCTATTATGTAATGGAAAAATATACATCGACATTAAGAACATATGAAAATGTTGGACTAGTTATTTTGCTATTTGTCATTTTAATTGGCATGTCAATGATACCAATGCCATCGTGGGCAAAATTTTTATTATTTTCGATATTATCTGCAATACTTGGCCTATTTCTCTCTTCATTGAAGACTCATATAAGTCCAGAAATAATTAATTTGGCAATAGTTGGAACTATTTCGATTTATGGAATAATGTTTTTGATAGGTTTATTTCTATTAATGACTGGGATTCAATTGAGTTATCAATTTGGTCTGGCACTATTCTATATATTATTTGCTCTCATACTCTTTGAAATTATCACTTACTTCATGGGAACTGCCTCACTATTGCACAAAACATTTGGTGCGATTGGATTAATCCTATTTTCTTTTTACATTATTTATGATACGAATCATATTCTTCAACGCAATTATTATGGTGATTTTATTACCGCATCAATGGATTATTATCTGGACATATTGAATGTATTTACTTCTTTGATTAATCTTACAAGTAATTAAATCCTCTTTTTAAAAAAAGGTTGGGAAAAACAATATAAATATTTCGTGAAACAGAATACTAATAATGTCTACATTTGATTTCTCTGAATCTGCACAAGCCAATGAAGTCAACCAATATAATAATGTTTTTCACAAGGTATATTCGCAACAGACAGTATTGGCAAAATTCGACAAATATTTGCTTCTGCGTCTAAGTATATCAAAGAATTTGCCGAATTATAATGAAGTCCTCAATAGATATTTGGCGAGTGCTACGATTCATAATAATAAGATTTTGAATGATTTCTTTCCAGATGCGGGATTCAATCTCTTTACAACAGAACATCTGGGATGTCTTCCAGGATCAACGAATAAAATCGATTTCGGTGTTAAATGTGCAGGGACAGTAATCTGTGATACGAATCGTGCATTCCCTTCTGGTTTTTATATGTATCCAAGGTCGAGTACAGGTAGTAAGACTGGGTTGCGCTTGGCAAATAGTGTGGGAATTATTGATTCTGGATATAGAGGACATCTTATGGGTGTATTTGATAGTAAGACAGCAGAAAATTTGGCTCCATATACATCGATTGTGCAAATATGCGGACCATCTTTAGTGCCACTTTGGGTAGAAATTGTTGATGAATTGAACGATGATACAGAGAGAGGAACAGGTGGATTTGGTTCAACTGGTGTTTAAAGGTTGGGGGGTAGAGACAAAGATTGTAAATTTATATTATATTATAATGTGGTTATAATATAATTCACTATGAAGCTAAAAGCAACGAAAATTGAAATCATGATATATATTATTCTCTTCATTGTATTCATCTTGGCATCATATATTTCACCGTCAGTAATTCTTTTTTTGTTTACTTCCCCTATTGGAATTGGAATACTTCTTTTTGCCATTGCGGCAGTCGCATATTTCAACAATAATCTAGGATTCGGTTTATTATCAGTCTTTATCATTTTATATGTTTCTATTTATCACTCTATGAAACCAGATGCTGATCCAAATACAAATACGAAAGCAAAAAAGGTCAAAACGAATGAAGGGTTCAGTAATCAAGAATACGCTGACAGCAATATTATACTTAAAAATGGATGGACTAAAAGTTTGGTAATGAAATTCATAACATATCAAAATAATTATAATCCAAACGTTTATTTCGATATTAATATTATTCAGCAACAAGCAACACCAGAAGAAGCAGAAGAGTATTTAAAAACAGGTAAATGGTCATGGTCTCCAGAAATTCAAAATTTATACAAAGCGACAATCGCCAGAGATCCCCTTTATAGTTTCAGTCCTGGAACGGCACTGGATAATGCCCAACAATTATACAATGAAACTGCTATCAAAGAAGTTCTCGCATGGGATACCAAAGAAGGGCATTTCATATTAGATGGAGTGACAATTGGTCATACTAAGAACTTACCGAAAAATATCAATAATACGGTTCGATGTGGACTCGATGGTAATCCAGTAAAAGTGACGAATCGAAAAGCGACTGGAGCACCAGGATTCATGATTGAAAATTATACACCAGTTGAACCAGCAGCACTTCCTGCGCTAATTAATGGATTCTCCTTTCTAAAAAAGCCATGTAATCCTTGTGCGATTTTAAATGAAAATATTTTCAAATATAATTGCCCATTTTCATTGAATATTGGTGATGGTGGTGAAGTAAGCCCTATATGGGCCCATCTATGGGGACTCGTTCCTGGCGACAAAACCGTGAAACAAAAAGGAAGAATAGGAATCAAAAGTCGAATTCCCACAGAAGAAGAATCAACAGAAGATTATCAAATAAATACCAACTTTTAGACGTAGACAAGGTTTATGATTTATAAATTATAATAATAATTTATAAATGAATGAAAACCAACCTTTAAAAAAGGACGAATTTTATGTTTCAACCGACATTGGTTGACTACATGATCGCATTACTTCGATCTGTCTTGGAGTAGAATATGCGCGATTCAATGGACCCGAACTCAACATTCGTGTAGGAGGACCAGCAGCAGCAGTATCATCGTCTTCATCATCATCTCCATCATTATAATCAATTGTATTAGTATTAATATTACCAAAGAATGCTCTACCATGTTGTCTTTTTGGCATTCTTCTACCATTCCATTTTGGAACAATTGTTGGAACGTCTGACACATTATAACTCAATCCTCGCCCATTCGTGTTCGCCCTGGCAATCGTAAACATTTCACTATATTCGGTTCCATTTGTATTGATAATAATAACAATATCATCATGAAGTCCAACAAAGAAAGGATCTTCTGTCAATTGAAAAAGTTCCATATATCGCTTCAAATTAGCCAAATGTAAATTGAGTTGACTTTTGAAATCAGCAGAATATATTTCCTGTTGCGATTCATATAACAATTCTTGTGTTCTTTGACGGAACAAATATTTGCTGAGATCGGTCGGTTCAATCAATGTAGCTGTTTCAATAAAATCCTCATTTGTTATACAGACATTTACACCAGTAACCTCCAATATTAAGTCGTCTGGAGATGAACAACGCAGATGATATACTTTGTTCGCTTCGCCAGTGAGTGAACCGACTGTAATCGTTTTATCCCATGTATTCATTTTGTAATTGTAAATACATCCAGAATCATCTCCACCTTTCACATTGATGACTACATCAGTTAGTGCCCTATAAAGAATTGTGTGAATAATCTCTCCAAATACAAGTCCACCATTCTCTATATTATCAATGAAATAATATTGTGCGTTCTTATTATTTGCCATAGCATTCAATATTTTTGCAGAATGGTCATAACCAAATCCAATAAAGGTATTCAAGAATTGTGGATCGACACAACCGGATAATCCCAAAGCATCACAACTACCGACATTGGCATTTCCATCTGTCGTAAATATATGAGAAATAATAAAATCTGGATGCTCTTCATGAAATTGTCGCATCTCAGCATTGGCATTTCGCATAGCCAATTCAATATTTGTTCCATTTCTGGGACGCATCTTTTTCAGCAAACCCAATAACATATCCAAATTGTTAGTAGTAACCTTCTGTGGCGGTATAATTTTATCAATTTTGTCATCAAAACCATTCACTTGAACCCAAATATCGATTTCATCGGTTTGATTCGCAAAAAGAATAAGAATATTGCGGATTGTATGAATTGAATGTTCCATTTTTGTCGAACCATCAGCACAACATTCATTCATTGATCCTGAAATATCATTCGAAAATAGAACAAAAATAGGCGTTCGATTCATCAGTGTTTCTTGAACCAAAATATTAATTATACCAAAATGATATTCGTTTGGTAATGTTGGAACTAATGTATGGATTTCTTCTGGTCCATTGAAACAAGGTTCACGCTTCAAAGAAGGTGGTTCTATAATTGAATCTGGAACTGTTGTAACAGATATAGGCTCAAATATATTATCACGAACCGTATCGTGATATTGAATCGTAACAGTTTGAATTGAAGAAATTATATTCATTATATTGCCGTATCTTATCATCCAACATAATTAGGTTTAAACCGATTTATTAATTATATTTGAAAATTATAATTTAAATAGTATACTTATTTTCTGTATATATGGAGTCTGCCCCCGTAACCAATCAAGAAGGTCCTTCTGCTGCTGATATAAAAAATACGTTGTTGAATACACCAATCACCAATGAAAATATCGCATTAAATGTGATGGTGTCTTTTTTGAATTTAGCACAACGCAGAGGAGTGTATTCAATTGATGAGTCCGCAAAGATTTGGGAATGTATCACCATTTTCCAAAAACCACCACCACAACAACAACCAGTTTAAGCGATTCCAAAGCAGAAATATATTATAAGATTAATATATAATGTTAAAATTGGGTAGAAGATATGATAATTTCATTATTTTAGTTATTTTCGTCAAAATAGTATTCGTCGTATTTGCTCTCATAGCGAGATATTACGAATTTAAAATATCAAAAAGTGTATCTTCTACAGAAAAACAACAATATACACAGAACTATAATTGGGCTATCTATTGGAAAGAGAGACTAGAATTTTTATTTATTATTTTAATGGCGCTAGTATGTATTATTATTTTTTATCCATTTTATTCTGACACATTATATATCGACAAAGAAACCAGATTATTACTCTTCATTTATGGATTCATTATATTGATCACTGCGAATTGGAGTGTAATACAACGTTTGCCACCATGGATTATAAAATTGCAAAATATGGTTGGTATAACGACGAATCAAATCAGTTAAAATAAATGATATATCTTCTTTGATAAGACATATCATTTTTATTCATCCACATGAAAAAAAGACAAAAATACATGGAAAAAAGGCAAGATAGTTAGTATCAGCCGAATTCAATCAATAATATCTCTTACCTTTAATTCAATAATATTTTGTCTTCTTTCTTCTTCTGCGAACCTTTCTCATTTTCTCATAACCCTTTTGATTTACCCTTCAAAGTTGGTTTATGCCTCATCATCGCTCCAGGCATCCTTCATCACGATCTTCAAAGCAGTTACAATAGGTGCTGATACTTTTTTTGCTGGAATAACAATTGCTGCTGATTTGCCTTCGAATTCATCATCGTCCCATGCATCTTTTGCGATTGGTGCGACTGGTGCGACTGGTGCTCTTGCCGGAGGAACCGCATGAGCTCGCTCTTTTGGAAGAGCAGGAGCAGCTGGTAGAACAGCAGCTGGTAGAACAGCAACTGGCAAAGCAGGGGCAACTTGCAAAGCAGGAGCAACTTGTAAAGCAGGAGCAACTTGTAAAGCAGGAGCAACTGGTTTTGGCACTGATCTGGGAAGAAATACAAGGTTAGTCAATACAATTTTTTCAACAACAATTGGTTGCTTTGGTTCTTCTACTGCTGGAAGAACTTCTTCATCATCGTCTTCCTCTTCATCATCTGATGAATCAATATCCCAACTGGATTTCGATGCTTGTGCTTTCAGTTGCCGATGATATTCCAACATTTGTTCTCTTTTCTCATCGCTCATGCGCTTCATTTGAACTTGTTCCTCTTGTTCCTCTTGTTTCTGTTTCTGTTTCTGTTCTTGTTCTGTATTGTTTCTTGCGGTCAGTGTCAATGAATCTTTTGAAGAATCGACTACAACACCAGCATCTTCGACGTGAGCCTTCTTGAGACGACTCAAATATGTATCTGCTGCTGCAATTCTTGCTACTTTCACTTTCACAGGTGCGGGCATTTGTGCTGCCGCTCTTGTTCTTGCTTTTTCGCGTCGAATTCTTCGCTCCATTGCTTCATCATCCTCTTCATCAGATGAAGATACCATGATCGCAGTAAATGCGCCACATTTGACACGATGTTCTTTTTCCAGCTTCTTTGCGTTCTGTTGAACAAGATCTGTTCGATATTTTTCTTGAATTGCTCTTGATCGCTCATGAAACTTGTATTCCTTTTCTTTCTGGACGACAACTTGGCAATACTTGTAGGTATGCCCAGTTTCTCCACAGCAACGACAATGCTGTCCCAAAAGCGTTGGACACACTGTTTTGCCGGATGGACCTGGAGAATCACGCACAAAGTGAGAAGTGTATTCTGATTCGATTTTACCTGCGTCTTTGCAGACTTTGCAGAATTTTGTATTTTTCTCAACACGAGAGATATTGCGGTTTGATTGAAAGTTTGTTGTTGACATTTTGCGGTTTGACGGCGTTTGTTTTTTTAAAGTATCTTCATTTTCATTGGCATATAGTATTTCAATTTTTTTATTTTTGCGGGACTTTTGACATAACTTAAAATCCATACTTTTAAAGAAATAAAAATATGCGTGTGTGGATGGTAGTAATTACCATGGTAAAAATATTCTACCATGGTAAAATCAAAAAATTGAATCATTTTTTGGAAATTAGTATTTCAACAAAAAAACAAAGCAAAATCAAGCAAATCAAGCAAAAAATGAACCATCTCAATGAAACAATCTTGGATCGATTTCTGGTGAAATCCAAAATTGACAGAAAAAAATATCAACTGGACGGAATCCGTTGGTGTCTCAATCGCGAATTGACACTACCAACTAATAAATTACCAATCCGTGGAGGATTCGTATGTGATGAAATGGGTTTGGGTAAAACCATCATGATGATCGCCACGATTGTCGCCAATTTCATTCCACGAACACTGGTGGTGGTTCCAAATGCCCTGTTGGATCAATGGAGAAAAGAAATATTACGAACAACCGGTCACAAAGCGATCATTTTCCATGGAACAACAAAGAAGATGATCAACATGGATATTATGAATAAATCCATCATCGTGTTAACAACATATGGTGCTGTCGCAGCAGGTGGAATCCTAAATGAGGTGAAGTGGTCTCGTGTTATATTTGACGAAGCACACAATTTGCGCAATGGAAATAAAACCAGAAGATATCTTTCGTGTTGTCAGTTGGATGCCAAAATTCGCTGGCTCATGACAGGAACCCCAATACAGAACAAACGAGCCGATTTTATTTGGTTATGCAGGTTGCTACGCATGCCAGAATGGATGTTCAAACACGATTTTCAATACATTACACAAAACTTTGTGTTAAAAAGAACAAAAAAAGAAGTTGGTCTACTATTGAAAGATGTTGAACACACTGAAGTCAATATTCTGTGGAAACAACAAGAAGAACGGGACATTCATACACAAATTCATGGCAGTTTCGTAGGGAAGCGCAGTGATTCTATATTGCGGACTATTATTAGGTCACGGCAGATGTGTATATTGCCGACGATGTTAAAAGACAAACTATCACTAATGGTGGATAATGGCGAAGTCGAACTGAAAGATCCTATTGTCTCGGGCAATAATATGGGCACTTCCAAGATGGATATTTTGGTCGACATGATTCTGGGACAAAGAAGTAATGGTGGTGATGAAATAGGCAAACTGATCTTCTGTCACTTTCGAACGGAAATGGATGTTTTGATGGAACGACTCATCAATGCTGGTGTAACGAAAATATGTATATATGATGGGCGTGTCAAGAGCAAAGATCGTGAAAACATCCTGAAAGACAAGTATGAGATTTTGATTCTACAAATACAGACATGTTGTGAAGGATTGAATCTCCAAGAAAACTACAGTCAAATCTACTTTGTGGCACCAAATTGGAATCCTTCTATTGAAGAGCAGGCAATCGCCAGATGTCATCGATATGGGCAAAGCAAACAAGTACAAGTATTTCGGTTTTATATGGAAGAATCAATGGATAAGTATATACTGTTCATTCAAAACAGCAAACGATATGTCATAAATGATGCATTCAAATATGACGACATTGACTAAATCAACATCAACCTTTGTGGCATGAAACATGGATGTTGATTGTGTGTTCCAATACAGGGAATATTTATTTACATTTTTACATTTTTTTACAAAGAAGGTGAAATAGATGGAATAATTTGATTGAAATCATAATATTGTGTTAATATAATAATACTATGTTTTCAGTGGCGCAAAAAAAAAGAAAAACAGAATATTTTGAAGATGAAAATGAAGATGAAAATGAAGATGAAGATGAAGATGAAAATGAAGATGAAGATAGAACAAAAAAAATGAAACAAGACTCTCCACCAGTTCAGGAAGATGAAGAACTCGTAGATATTGAAGCTAGATTTGAACCAATTCCTGAAGAAGTTGATGAAATGAGAATACATGGTTCCCCAGAAGATACACACCAAACAGGGTTTTTAGATGGTTTATCTTATGTATTTAATGTTATTAAAAGTAAGGCTTCTTCTTTTTTTCAGGTAAAACTTTCTGGTAAAATAAATATTAAAGGAGAAGGTTCAATGGATCAAACCGGTATTATTACAATCCCCTTTACAATGATTCCTGATAAACAACAAAAAATAAATAGTGTAATTATATCTCAACATGGTTCCATTTCGGCTGTTTCAAAGATAGAATCTGGAGTTCAAGAAACAATAGATTATTTACGATTAACCGACAGTAATGAAGATATAGCTAAAGATATAAAATATTTTATACAATATTACGTAGTTAATTTTAGCTATGGTTTTGATAAATTGAATATAAATTTAACAACATTATTTGATTTATTTCCGATGGATAGTCCAATTGGTGTTAATATTACAACTATTAATTATACACCTAAATTAATTTGTGGTTCAGCAACACCACAGAGAAGGGAAAACGATATTTTAACACATTTAGAAATGAACAAATATATGTCAATAGACTTTCATAAGCATGAGTATAATATAAATGCGCGCTTATTGTTAAACTCATATATTCCAAATAATCCGATTATTATGCGTCCAGAAAGATGGGAAACTGAAAAACATAATACTTACTCAGAAAACTTAGGAGATGCATTTTCAATTACCAGTTTACCTGTAGATAGAATTCGACGTAATGCTGGTATTATTATAAGATTTTGTCAGACTGACAAAAGACAAACATCTAATACTTTTCCACAAACACGAGCAATTGCCAAAAGTATAACTAATCTTCGTTTATCCGAACCATTATCCAGTTATATTTTATATAAATTACGCAGTGCTGAAGGATTATTACTTTATACTGATATTATTGTGAGAGAAATTACATTTGAAGAAACGCTTGCGGATGGCTCTAAAAAATATATAAATCTACAAAAACCGACAGATATAGTTTTTAAACCATATAAGATAGATGAATTTCAAGAGGTAATGCGAATACTTGGAATAAGATTCCATAATTTGACAAGTGAAAGTCCTTATATTACTATGACAATGCCAAAAGATACTAATATTTTAGAAAATCAATTATACCAGTTGAATACATTAATTCTATTAGGTATGGAGTTAATCAACACAAATTACAAAGAAATAATGTGTGATAGTGGTTTGTTTTTTATGGCAGTATCTTATGATAAAACATATGATTATAGCAAATGTAGAAAACCACCAACTTTAAAGTTCTCTCTTGCATTTACAATTAATATCTTCGATTTGCTCTTTTTTAGAAATCTACAGGTTTTGTTAGAAGTTGATTTTAATTGTGGAACTTTAATAAGAGATATTGGGAAAGATAAAGAAGTATTATTACTCAGTAGAAATGAGTCTCTTGGTGCAAAGTATTGTGGTATAAGGCGAACTTATAGTGGGAATTATGTTCCAAAGGGAATGCCTGGACCAAAGGGGGGTCGGAAAACGAAAAAATCGAGAAGAATGCGTAGATATCCCAAAACTAGAAATATAAGAAAACGAACAAGACGTATCAAAAAAAATAGAAAAGGTAGAATTACACGTAAACGATAATATGACATAAGTATTTCATATTTTCTTTATAGAAAAAATGAGATGACGCTTCGTGTAGGGTTTGAACCTACGACCTTTCGGTTAACAGCCGAACGCTCTACCGACTGAGCTAACAAAGCAATTGTTACCATTATTCCCTAATGGATTTTATAGCAGCGACAGGTTTCGATCCTGTGATCTTTTGGTTATGGGCCAAATGAGTTGCCTCTTCTCCACACTGCTATTATACATATTTAGATGTATAACCATTATACCCTAATGGATTTTAGCTTCATGACGGAATTGAACCGTCGATCTTCAGTTTACAAGACTGATGCTTTACTACTAAGCTAATGAAGCACATGTTACCATTATACCCTAATGGATTTCAGCTTCATGTTGGAATCGAACCAACGACCTACACCTTACTAAGGTGTCGCTCTAACCACTGAGCTAAAAAAGCACAATATCTCTCTTTGCCCAAGAGAGGCGATAATCTCAATCAATTATTTAGTAAACTTCCGATACCGTCGTTCAATAATCCCAATCAATTATCAGTCTAACCCTTGGTGGGATTTGAACCCACAATCTTCACCTTAGAAGGGTGACGCGTTATCCAATTACGCTACAAGGGCACAATGCACGAAGTGGGATTCGAACCCACGAAGAATATTCACAGGGTCTTAAGTCCTGCCCGTTTGACCGCTCCGGAATCCGTGCTTAATTCTTGTTTACACTAACAAGACCTCCATAAATGGTATGCTCCTACGCAGGCTCGAACTGCGGACCTTCAGCTCATAAGACTAACGCTCTAACCAACTGAGCTACAGGAGCTAACCCACCCATTCACCTACCCCCCCACATATTACATAGGAACGAACTCTTTAAATAGGTTTATACTATAATTCATTCAAAGAAAATAATGTATGTTTATCGTTTTAAAAAAATTGAATTACTTTTTGACAATATAAAAGCTATTACAATTCTCAAAACAAAGCAAACATGTCAACAACATCAGCAGCAATCGCAACATCATATAATACTCGATCAAGTCCTCTCAGTGGATCTAAACTATATCGAGTGATTCCAACATTGACCAATTTTCTCGATAAAATATGTTCTACAGAAAATATATATGATAAAATTAATTGGGTCCACAAATTGTATATTATTATCAATACAAACATGCGACTCATTTGTGACAACAAATCGGTCGCACTTGTAGTATATGAAACCGCAGTCCGGCTGCGAGCCGAAATCATTGAAAGTTCAGCTGATCACGAAAAACTTAACCAACGTGCCAAATTTGCCACTAACCAAATGGACAAATTCATCGATTATTATTTGGATAATGTATGGGAACATGATATCATGCTAAAATAATGACACGAATATTGGTAATAATATATTTTTTTCATTTGATAAAAAAATTGAATTGCTTTTTGACAGAATAAAATCTATTACTATTCAAACAAACAAAGATGTCAACAACAACAGCAACAGCAACATGTTATAAAACTCGATCGACTATTGTCGGTGTTCATGAACTATACCGTCTGGTTCCAACATTGAGCAGGTTCATTGCCAAAATAAATGGTGCTCACAATTTTCGTGACAAAATTAATTGGATTCACAAATTGTATATTATTATCAACAAAAACATGCTACTTGTTTGTGAAAATAAAATATTAGCACAAACAGTATATGACACAGCAGTGCGATCACGACAAGATGCGATTAATATTTTAACAAATAACCCAGAACTTGAACCACGTGTTAAATATGCTACAACTCAAATGGACAAATTCATCGAATATTATTTGGATCATGTATATGAACATGATATCATGCTAAAATAAACTTTGAAAAAGTTCAGCAAAAGAGACAAAACATGACATGATGATATTATTATGTGGGCAACATATATTTTTTTCATGTAAATACATATTTTAAGTTTTCAAAAAATACACCAAACACAAAAAAATTGAAATACTTTTACAATTGAAAGAAGTAATCAATTAAAACAAACAACGACAAAAATGTCAACGACAACAATGATGTGCTATAAAACTCGATCGACTCCTGTCGATGCAAAGAAAATATATCGGATTGCGCCCACTTTGACAGTGTTGCTCAATAAAAAACATGCCGCAAAAAACAGACAAGAAGAGTTGAGAATTCTTCACAAATTGTTCATTGTCCTCAATGCGAACCGACAATTCGTAATGGATGAAGGCAGATTGTCGCAGGCAGTTTACCATTGTGCATCAAAAATGCGAGTCATGGTTGTTGCCAAATCGACAAATGACAAAGAACTTAAAATAGCCAAACATGGACGAAAACAGATGGATGCCTTTTGCGAATATTACGAAGCCTTGTGCTTGGGATCCCAATCAAGAATCACAGTTGATATGTTCCGACTAATCAACACTTATCTGTGGTTTAAAAAATGAAGAAGACATGACAAAGACAAAGAAATGATATTATATTATATTATATGTGGGCAACATATGTTTTTTTTCAAGAATTAATCTTCCAAACTTTTATAGAGAAATTCAAAATACGACAAATATATTTGTCGTATTTCAAGTTTTGGATTTACTTTTAAACTTTTCTATTTTGAGAAGAATCCTATAAATTCCTTCAAAAAATGCAGGGAGGACCCTTTGTATTATTTTTGAAAAATGATATTTTCGTTAATGAAAGATATTGGATGGCAAAAAGGTCAATATTTTTACTACTTTACTACTTTTATGTAAATTATGTAAAGTAGTAAACATGACATAAATGTAGCAAACTATTTAAAAATTGATTTATAATATGTGTAATGAATACCGTTCAAATCGATCAACATAATCAAATGAACTACTGCGAAGTAATTCCTAATAATCTTCATTGTAGTTCTTGTAATTATACAGCAAAGGACAAATCAAACTTCAATAAACATATTAAAACAATAAAACACATGAATCGAATCAATCAGAACAGTGATATATCAAAACAACGCGAAATATATGGATGTGAACAATGTTCCAAAATATGTAAAACAAAACAAGCATTGAGTAATCATTCTAAATCATGTTCTCTTAAACAACAATCAATCCAACCTCAAACTGAAAAAGTATTATTATCAATATTGGAAATAACACAGAACCAAATTAAAGTAATAGAATTACAAAATGAAATAATAGAAAAACATAATAAAATGATAGAAAAACAGAATGAAACGATTATGTTGCTTTATCAACAAATTAAAGAACTCAAAACTCCAATTGTTCAAAATATATATATGAACATCACATAAGGTTGTCAATAATCAAATAACATATTATTTTTCTTTGAAAGAAAATTAATCAATATCCAAACTTTTATAGAGAAATTCAAAATACGACAAATATATTTGTCGTATTTCAAGATTCGGATTTATTTTTGGACCTTTCTATTTTGAGAAGAACCAATTATTTTCCTTGAAAAAATACAGGGAGGAGCCTTTGGAGTTTTACTGAAAAATGATATTTTCATTAATGGAAGACATTGGATGGCAAAAAGGTCAATATTTTTACTACTTTACTACTTTTATGTAAATTATGTAAAGTAGTAAATTGACTTAAATGTAGCATAAGTAGTAATAATATAATAAACATCAAAATGTCAATCAATGAAATTCAATCAGTGACGAAAGCACCATTTTTTTGCGAAACATGTGATTATAAAACAACCATCAAGTTTAATATGAATAAACATCTTGCTTCTATAAAACATTCCAATAAAATAAATGATGTCATTAAAATACATCAATGCGAACAATGTATGAAAGTATTCAACAGTCGTCAAAGTCTTCATAGTCATAATAAAAAACCTTGTTCTGTGAAACAACAATCGATTCAACCTCAAACTGAAAAAGCATTATTATCAATGATGGAAATAATACAGAATCAGAATAAAATAATAGAAAAAACTAATGAAATGATGCAAAAGCAAACAGAACAACTAACAGAACTCAAAACAACAATGGCTTCTACTCCAGCTCAAATTGTTAACAATATCGTATATGATTCATCACATAAGGTTGTCAATAATGTTCAGTTCAATATTAAAACATATTTAAAAGATACTTGTAGTGATGCTTATAATTTCGAAGAATCATTGCCAAAAGAAATTGATATTGAAACAATATTGGCATTTGATGAAAAGAAACTCACCAATAGGAATCTATTTACTGCTTTGGTAAATGGATTTTGGAAGGGATTACCTCAAATAATGCGACCAATACAAGCAACAGATCTTCGTCGCAATACATTCTTTATGAAAATAGGCGATGAATGGTTGAAAAGCACGACTGATATTGAAATGATAAAATGTCAAATGAATGCATTGAAAAATCTATGTTTTAGACCATTACTTCAATTAATAAAAAACGATAAAGGTAGTAATGTCGAAACAGAATCAACTCCTAAACATCTTCTTGCTTTAAATGCTGTGAATCACTTCGATGACATATTCGTCGATTGTTTGCCTCAAATATTACCGAAAACAGCAATTGATCGCAAACTTATTGGTGATGGTGATAATGTATACTTATCGATTTAAATAAATTGAATTGCTTTTCAATCAAAGAAGAAGAAGTAATTCAAATACAACAAACAAACATTCAAGAAATGTCAATCACAACCGCAATGACAACAACTGGTTATAAAACTCGGTCAACACAATCAGAGAAGAAATTGTATCGCATCCAGACGATCCTGATAGATCTTATGAGGAAGCAATCGCAAACTAAAAAAGTCCCTTCTCAATTGTTGATTTTACATAAAATCTTCATCATTATCAATTCGAATGTAGGAGGGATATTTCAAGAAGAAGGCATACTATCGCAGACAATGTATAATGTTGCTTTGAAAACAAGATTTGAAGTAAGTAAATATTGTTGCGACTATAAACGAGCCAGATATGTGAAAAAACAACTGGAAAAATATTGTGAATATTATGAAATATTGTGTTTATCACAAACCTCAAAAGTCTCTGTGGATTTATTCCGCATGATTAATTCATATATAATAAAACATTAAATTGGTTAACAACTTGACAGAAAAAATGTGATAATATATGAATAATGGATATAAAGATGGATATAAAACCGGATAATACTATTTGCGATACATTTTTTTGTTATGTGAAACAATTCCTCATTGCCACTGGCAAATATGGTTCAGTCATTCTCTTCTTGACAACTATCTGTATTTTTACCAAGGTAAAATATGCCGGAGCAGATAATCATCAATACATTTTACTCAAAATATATATTTTCTGTTTTTTACTCAATTATCTCTTCAATATAATTTGTAAAATAATATTGAAACAACCACGACCCAAAGAAAATCTAGATCTCTTTCATATTGTTCAAAAATATGCACCATGGAATCGATATGGCACGCCTTCCACACACGTCCAATCTTCTATTTATACTACGACTTTCATTTCTTTCACATTAAAAGAAGTTTGGATTACTATCCCTTTTCTCATTCTTTCTCTGAATACAATGATCCAACAAGTCATCTTAACCGAAACATATTACGCATATCAAGTCGCAATTGGCGCAATATTGGGTATCATTGTTGGATACCTTGCATATCTTCTGTCAACTGCTTTACTTAAAGGAGATATATCAGAGAAAACAGACGATGAAGCACCAGCCCTCCGTGGGCTTTTATAATCAACATCACAAACCATTCCCAAATGTCGATTCAAAGGGCGACTGTGTCGCCCAAATGCTCCCACTTCGAGAAGTGGATTTAAAAATGTTGATTTAAAAGTAAAAACCCACCTCGAGCTATCTTACAATAACTTTGTATTGTCAAACCATTCACATTACCTTCTTTGTTCAATCTATTTAATAATTCTTTTCCATATTCTCCATCTAATCCTGTTATTCTCTCTTCTGTAGATTGTGTCCATTTACGATTCTCATGATTATATTCGAAATTGATTGTGACTGTGTTATATTTCGCATATTTTATCGCATCATTAGGATCATTTGGGTTGAGTATAATAGGGTAGAATCCATCGCCATCATATCTCTCATATTCATCGTAATACATCAATACTGATACCGAAATATTATTTTTCTTTACATTGACATAGTCGCCTACTTGAGAAAGGGTTGCCATTATAAGGGTGTTTATACTTCTATTTATATTAGATTTTATATTGATAATTTACTAGCAGTTTTGCGAAATTCATTGCCCACCTTTATCATTATTGAACTATCATCTAATATATTCGAAGGAAGACCACTAATTTGTTTTCCAGTCGTAATCTGTATATTATTAATAATTTTACTCAATTCATCACAAACCGAACTATTATTCATTGTTATGGTTGATGCATCATTTGTTCTTTCATCAAACACTGAATCGGCAAAAAAATCGTTGACATCTGGGATACATTTTTCTATATAATTTGGGAATCTATCAGTATTTCCACCGTAAGGCAATATTATATAATTATTGACCGGAACTATTGCTGTGTTAGGAGCATTTTGTCTTTCTATAGTATATTTTGGATCAAATTGTTTATTTATAAAACCAATATTCTTCAACTGAGTTTGTGCCGCATTTATTGCTGCCCGAATAACATCTTGATTTAATTTTTCATTCTCTACAATTACAATTCTATGTTTTTGACTAATATGTTCTTGATAACGATCATTATAATCAGCTGGTGTAAAAGCCGGATCGTATGCTAAAGCAGCAGCATTATTTATATTTATATTCGTAATTTCATTAATGTAATTTGTCGCAGTATTTTCAGCAGTATTGTATTTATTAACTAAGTCTTCCAACTCAGGATAATTCGTTGGATCATCAGTATATATATCACGTAATTTGTTATTTACAAGAAGAGCAATCGCATATATTGGTTCAGGATTTGTTTCAATTAAATCATCTATTTCTCTCTTTGCTTGGTCGATATCAATACCTCTTATCGAATATTTATTCAATATTTCTATTGCCATTTGTTTTGCTGCTTCTAATGCATTATTATACACATTAGTAATTTTATCGTTAGATATATAGGGTAATTTCCATTGCCATCCAATTGGAGGAAATGGAGGTATTGGTGGTATATTATCTCTTTGCTCACTTGTTAAATAACTATAATATCGAATAAAAGTAGCATCAACTATAATATCCTCTGCTATCATAGAATAAATAATTCTTAATCCTTCATTCGTTGTATTCAAAATTTTAGAATTTCTTGGATCTTCCCATTGAATTATGGTATTATCCGGAAGCGCTGGAACATTAGGAGGTTCTAATACAGGATTAGGTGCACCTGCTGTTTTTTGATAATATTTTCTTCCAAATGGATCCAATCCAGATGACCAATGTTCATAAGGCGCTTCAAGTGGTTCTGGTCCATTATTGATGAGTTTGATTCTTACAAGATTCTGGATTTGAACATCAGTAGGTGGTTGTCCAGGTGGTTCAACAATTCCAGTTGCCCATTTTTTAACACGATTCTGGACAACGTCTTGTGTAAGTTTTATAGTAAACTTAAATATATTTTGTAATTGCTGTATATTATTTATTTCCACTTCGGGAACTTGAGATTCTTTTGAAGATAAATATTTATATATAACATAAACATAGTATCCGTTCATTATTTTATCGAAATAATCAGTTTGACATAAATTATTAGGATCATTTTGTGGATAAGTCTCAAACAATCGTATTAATGGTTCTATTTTAAGTAAAAACCGGCCATGAATATCATCGAAATCAACATTAAAATCGGTAGATTCAACTTCAAATGGTTTTTCACCCAGAACAATCAGAGAAAATATATTTACAACCTTTTTAACTTCAGTATCCTGAATATTTGCGACAGATGCTTTTATAGATGCGCATGTTCTAATTAAATATATGATTAACGAAATAAATCGCCTTTTAATAACCATCCGTTTATCTTCAATATAATCTGCACTGATTCTATCCTTTTTGTTCGGTTTGATATGATATGTAGTATAATTATATATTTTGTCTTTTAACATGACACCTTCTCTGCGTAGTGCATCATATCCAGTTTCATAAGAATTCCATATTTCATCAATTGTCGAATCTACAAAGAAAGATTTTAATAATACAAGATTTTCCATTGTTGTCAATAAGAGTGGTGTATCTGATATTGATATCTTTTCCAAATACTTATATTCATTATTGGCATGTTGAATGATGCCTTGATTTGTTATATTCTCGCAATTTGTTGTATAGAAATATTTATAAATATTCAAGTTTATATATTTTGGTTTAACTGTTTTAAGACCGAGTCGACTTTGTTGTATTAATGGATCAATTACTTCTATGTTGATCGGTATTCGTCTTAATTTGTCTTGATTGAATGTTGTATCATTATATAATAATTCAACATTCATTTCGATTGATTCATCGTAGTTGTAAACACCATTAGCATTTTGTGAAAATGATAATCTAAAATTATAAATGTTATTTTTAATGCGTATATTATATATCATAAACTTTTTGTCAGAGAATAGTTGAAAGTATTTATACTTGTCTGAAATAGCTGGCTGAGAACCAGCCGTTCCTCTAAAAAGAGGATTTCTTGGATTAATCAATTGTCTCTCTATTACTTTTAAGTAAATGTCATTTGGGATTATATCTACTTCAATGTAATAATATATAGTATCTTTTGGTTGAACATCAGTTATATCTATTTTAGGTCCATTCGGTCCATTTGGTCCACCTGGATTGATTTTAGTAATTGCTTCTGTTACAGCAAGCAATGCATAAATGTTCGCATTTAACATAATCGCTTTACGAAGATTTTGGTAATTATCTGCTACCGTATTAGTAGTACTATTTTCCATGTCATTCTGCTTCTGTCGAAGTTCATTTTCCGCCGTTTGAATATTAGCTGGACTTAACACATCATTAATATAAGTTTTCCAATTATTATTTGGATCTAAAACAGGATTAAAATTAAAAGGTGTAATATTATTAACAATCGGTGCAACAGGAGGTGGATTAGTTCCTCCAATCATAAATTCCATAGATATTTTGCCTGTTTCGCCTATAATATGATAAAAAGTATTATTATATAAGTATTCAACATAATGAAGATCATATAATTTCTGTAATGGTGTTTTTCTAATACCTCCTTTTATATTAGTTGGGCTTAACACTGTTTGTAATTTCGATCTAGACAAATCATATGGTAGATTGACTCGATCCAATTCATTATTACAAATTGATCCATTCGAATAATTAGATATACATTCAACATATTTTAACATATCGATGGTCAATTTACTTTCTCTCTTTGTTTCGGAATTAAATAGAAGTTCTGTATTATCATTGATAAAAAACGATTGTAAATTCTTTAAAGTATTCATCGGTCGAACATCCGAATATACGCTAATATATTTCAATACTTCGAATTTCAGTTCATTTAATAAAAAAGAAATAAGTGTTTTGATACATAGCTGTATATTTCTTATAGTTATTAACAGAGTAGATTGAGTTCTGTTCGTTACACTGATTGGTAAATTTTCATTGTCTGAATTTGCGGAATATTCAGTATAACGACGTAGTTCCTCATCATTATTCAGTAAAATATATTGATCAGGTGAATAGGGTGATTCATTCGCATTCGCATTAATCGTTTGAGTTGGTTGTGCGAGATAATTATACGCTTCATATTTCCAATACTCAATTCGCGCAATTAATTCGTTTAATCCATCATTATCCAGCAGATTTTTAAAATAATTCTGGTTTTTTATTGGCATGATTTAATAATATATATCATTTTTATATATTATTAAATTTATTGAATATATGGGAGCAGGAATATTGCCAACAGCGATCTATAAGGGTAAACTATATTTTCTCTTCGGTAAAGAAAATCGCAATGCGGATACACCAGGATGGGCAGATTTCGGGGGTGGAACTGATAATAATGAAACCTATTTACAAACTGCAATCAGAGAAGGCATCGAAGAGACAACAGGATTCTTGGGTAATGAACAGGATTTGCGTCGTCTCTTATCAAGAGGAACATATCAAATCGAAAACGATGGCAGATATAATATGTTCTTGTTTGAACTAAATTATGACCCTCAATTGCCTTTTTATTATAATAATAATCAGCGTTTTCTACAAAAAAGATTGGATCCTTCTGTAATAAAGAATACAAAAATATTCGAGAAAGCAGAGATACGATGGGTTTGTATAGATGATTTAAATAAGATGCGTGGACAATTCCGCCATTATTTTCGACAAATCGTCGATCGTCTTTTAAGCGAAAAGGCAGAAATATATACATTTATGCGACGTCGAAATAAAAGTTCTCATAATCGAACACGAAAGAGGAATTAGAAATCCTTATTCACGTGTTTTATAAGTATTTCCAGGTTTTTCAACATGATCTTTAAATCGTTTTTCTTATCTGGACAATGAACCGAATGTATCTTCTGTTCTATGGAATTATGTAATCGATGTAGGGAACTCTTGTAGCAATCGATTTTATCATTATATCCATGTGCTTTTGCTAAAATCATCCATCCTAAATGCGTAAATTCATGATGATACCAATCATCCAATGAATGAAAAGTTTTTTCTTCGTCGGCTTTGCCTGTATGATTTCCCATCATTATCGTCTTTGATCTTGTTCTCGTCTTTGACCTCTTGATTGATCTCGATTTTGCCATTATTATATAAATTATTATGATAAAAATAATAATTTAGATAGTAGATTTCGAATCAATATCTCATTTATACGACGTCAAATACGGAAGAGAATAAGAAAATAAATTTCAGGAAGTGGAATTATAAAATCTTAGCCGCACCTTGTTCAAGCATTTTCAGGTTTTTCAAAATGATCATTAAAGCAATTTTCTTATCTATTTCATGTGTCGAAACTATCTTCTGTTCTATGGAATTATGTAATCGATGTAGGGAACTCATGTAGTGATTGACTTTATTATCATTACCATGTGCTTTTGCTAAAATGGTCCATCCTAAATTTGTGAATACATAATTGTATAATTTATTGAAAGATTCAAATTTTATGTCATGTGTATGATTGCTTCTTGTTTTCGAATTCTTACTTGTTTTCGATATTTTGCTTGATGTCAACAGCTTACTTGAAGTAGATTTTTTCATTATTATAAATTATTATGATAGAATAATAATTTAGATATTTCCAGTTCGGGAAGTTGATATTTGACCAACTTTTTTAAAGTTGGATTTTCAAAGTTGAATCTCTTCTTCCAAAAGCATCCTTTGTAATTCCTCAAAATAAATGACCTTCTTTTCTCTCAATAAATGAGCCCCTTTAATAATAAAATTCTTAGAATTACGAATAATAAACTCGGCATTATGATACGCATCATTAATTAGTTCAAATACATCCTTATCAATCATCTCTTTATATACTTCACTCATACTTGGATATATTATGCTGCTTCCCATTCCATAATACATAACCATTTTCTCCGCCAACTTGATTGATTCTTCGAAATCATTGGATGCACCAGTCGAAATCAACGAACTACCGAAGATTTCATGTTCTGCAATTCTACCTGCCAGAAGTATCATCAAATGTTCAAAGAGGGTCTGCTTTGTATAAATGGTGGCATCTTCTCCCTCGAAGACAGTATACGCCGGCGATTTGGGCGAAGCCACATTGATTGTCACTTTTTTGACTTTGGAATGATACTTACACAATAGTCCAACAACAACATGTCCAAACTCATGAACTGCTATATGATAAATCATATCTTCTGTTAATTCATGATTCGATGACTGCCAACCAGCCATTAAACGATTCAAAACATGATCAATATCATTATATGTAATTTCTGTGCGATTCTGGCGTAATGTCAATAACATTGCTTCATTCAACATATTCTCAATTTGTGCACCAGAGAGACCTCTCGTCAACTCTACCAGTTCATGTTTTGAAATTGATGTAGTATCATATGGTTTTCCACGAATATGAATATCAATAATAAACTCTCTCGTTTTTGAATTTGGAGGACCAATAAAGATTGATTTATCTATTCTGCCTGGACGTGTCAACGCAGGATCCAATAAGTCTATTCTGTTCGTTGCACCAATGAGGAAAACACCATTCGTATTCTTGAACCCATCTAATCCTATCAATAATTCATTCAATGTATTATCTCTCTCTGAAGATGAAGATTCTCCGTCACCTGATCTGGATCTTCCAACTGCATCAATTTCATCAATAAATATGATACATGGAATATTTTTCGTTGCCAACTGAAATAATTCACGCACCCTTGCGGAACCGACTCCTACATATTTTTCCTGAAACTGAGAACCACTTACTGCAATAAAATTGATACGTGCTTCTCCCGCCAATCCCTTGGCCAACATAGTTTTTCCATTTCCTGGCGGTCCTTCTAAGATGAGACCCTTTGGTACTCTCACATTATATGCTTCATATTTTTTATAATTCTTTAAAATATCGATACTCTGCATCATTTCTTCTTTGATATGTTCATATCCACCGATATCCTTAAAAGTAATTGGATAATCAGTAATGACTTCGAAATTTTCAGATTTCTTATTCTTATTATTCTTGTTATTGCCACCATTATTGCCATTATAACCATTATTAATTTTTAAAAACGGTGGTAAATCAACTTCATTATTATTAATATCTTCAAATGTAAATCCACGCTTATCTACAATAATCTTAAAATCGGGCTGTCTTTTTCTTTTATTTCGACCTTTATAAGAAGTGATTACAGGTGGTTCATCATCATCATCCACATCAATATCGTCAACAGGATTAATGGATTCTTGTTGAATTGTCCAATTTTTCGAATTGAGCCTCTTTAACTGTAATTCGTAAAAATGTCTTGAAAGTGGATATTTTTTATGTGACAATAAGTTGTCATTAAAAAAATCACGTGGGTTATCAGCCTGAAGAACAATATTACTTCTGTAATTAGGTCTTGGCTTAATTGATATTGGCCATCCTCCAATTAAACTAGGTAATAAATAGGAATAGACGAATAATAATATTCTCATAAAAAATATTATTATTAAGTATTTAAACTGTTTAATTAACGTAATTTTTAATAGTAATAGTTCAATAAAGCAATTACTATGTAAACGATGAATATAAAGGACAACAAAGAAGATAAAAAATGCGATATTCTAAATGTTCTCTCTTGTTTAGGTATCAAATTTTTAATACTGTCAATCTTATGTAATTGTAGCAAAAATAGGATCTTAAAAGCAAATGGTTCTATCAAATCAAAAACAGTACTATCAATAATTGACTTTAAAGCAATACCTAAAGTCCACCCAATTGCAGGAATAACAACCAATTTTAGATTAGTATTCGATTTTCCTAAACTATATGACTTCGCTGCTGTTGGTCCCTTCTTTGTATGCATCATTTGAGTTGACATATTCTATATTATTATTGTATTTTATAATTTCTGTTATTTTGTCAATATTATCCGTTTTCTCTAAATATATTTTAAGGAGAGAAGACCATTCCTTATATGGAATTGCTTTACTGGTTGCTCGTTCTAAATTGACAAGTTCATTCAATGCAAGCATACGACGTTCAATTGGCGTATTTTTAAGATATTGTTTTTTACGAGAAATTTGCTTCCATCTCCATTCAAATTGTAAAGCAGCAGTCCAGTCAGGAAATCCTCCCACATAGCAGACTCTTTGCCATGTCTCACCTTTTGCGACTTTCATTGTAGTTCGCTTGGCGCCTCCTTTTATCTCTCCATTGTGTTGTCTCAATCTTCTATTCAAATCTATTGTTGCACCAATATATGTCGATCCATCAGTTGACATGAGAAAATAAACATAACTGCTGTTCATAGTTATTATAATATCTAATAATTATATCTAATAATTATATGAAAACAATTTTATTTACTAATGGGAGAGATGAATCAAATATTGCTGAATGGGTAAAACATCATCAACTGTTGGGTTTTACACAAATAGTCATTTTCGATCATAAATCCATAGAACCTATTTTTATAAAATTACAAAACAGTAACATAAATATGAACAATGTATATATCATTCGAGTCGATCAATATATTGTTAAACTAGATTTCATGAAATTTGCATTGAAACTTGCGAATAAACATAAATATGATTGGTTATTATATTTGGATTGTGATGAGTTTCTCGTTTTGAATAAAGATATGTCTATATCTAAATTTGCGAGAAGATATATGAGATATTACCAAGTAGGAATCAATTGGTTACTATTTGGTTCAAATTATAGAGAGAAGATCTTGACTCCAGAAGAAAGTATTATTCAAACATATACACGTAGTGATCCTTCTCTGAATCGTCATATTAAATCATTCTTAAATATTAGAAAAGCCCGGCGTTTTCGTCGGCGTATTCAAATAATGAATCCACATTATTATGATTTGAATCAAATGAAAGGATCTATTAATGTCAACTATCGTCCTCTTAATAAGGTAGAACCATATTTTTATAATACAAAGGAAAATTTTCGAACAATTACAGCATTTGTTGCACATTATATGCATCAGTCATATGAAGAATATATAAAGAGAAAAGTCCGATTACCGAGAGACGATATGATTGGAGTATATCGTCCGTTAATATCACCGAATGAATTTCATGAACAAAATAATAGTAGCATAAATACACATGTAAGTGATAAATACGGCAACTGTATCCATTAAAGGTTGAGTAGATGAGAATGATTTAACATTTTTTTCTTGTTTGTAAACCATAACTATTAATAGTTTTTTCTAAAATACCAATATTATTTACAATATCAGGATGAACAGTTATATTTGTTTCCTTATCTTCAATATTTACTCTTTTCCAAACACATACAAAATCATTCCAAATATCACCTAATACATTAAATGTTTCTACAACTTTTACAGGATAAATACATTCATTCGACATTTGTTTACCAGACCAAAATGCTAATGCTTGTCCCGCATCTGAGTAAAAACGCCAATTATCTCCTGGATAACAATGATAATGTCCTCCTGTAGGAGCATTTATGTAAATATATCCAGACGGTTTTATAATCCTGGTCATTTCTTTAAAGGTTAACCAAAAACAAGGATCATGTTCAAAACAAGACGTAGATACAATTAAATCAACAGAACCATCTTCAAATGGCAAATTTTCACCTGGAGGCGTAACTATATCAACAGAAGAATGTGGTTCCATATCAACACAAAGAAAACGCATACCTTTTTCTTCAAAAAAAGAACGTAATGAACCATTGACATTTCGTCCACCTATATCAACTACTAAACCATTTTCAAAATGATATGATTTTGAAAATGCTTCGCCAGATTTTAATGATGTATAATGCATAATATATTTATAATATTATATTTTCAGTTCGAACGGCAAAAATGTAAAGGTTCATATGGAAATGATTTAAAAATATTTTATTATAATACATTACATTACGCAAAACATATGACAAATTGTAAACAATTCATTATTTCTATTCCAGAAGATGAACCTGTCCCAGATATTATACATACCTTCTGTGCCAAAGAAAATGCATTAATGATTCGCATTGGAAGTGATTGTATTCAAAAAGCACGCATTCATTTGTCGAATCTCTCTCAAGAAGAAGTATATACTAAAATGAAAAATGATTCTTCTGTGATCGTAAAGACGCTGGAATTGGATCTACTCGTTCAAAAAGAACTATTCAAACAATTGAAACAATGCGAATCAGAGAGAATCGATACAGAAATACGTCGTGCGGTCGAAATATACAAAGAGAATGAAACACAACTCAATAACAAATACAGTAAATTACAGGAAACTACAATGCTCTTAAAAGAAGAAGTAAGATTGATCGAATCAGAGAAAACTGTCGCGATTCAACAAGAAATTTCTAAAGAACGAGAGAAATTCGAGGTACTCATTTGCGAAAAGGAGACACAATATGATAGTAAATATAGCAAATTACAGGAAACTGCTACGCTCTTAAAAGAAGAATTGAGAATGATTGAATTGGAGAAAACTACCGCGATTCAACAAGAAATTTCCAAAGAACGAGAGAAATTCGATATGCTTCTCGGCGAGAAAAATCGAGAATTGACTCGTATGAATGATAATTATGAGAAGATTGCACAAAATACGAACAAGACGAGCACATTAAAAGGCATCGATGGAGAACGCGTATTTAGTGAGATTGCTTCGACTTTTAAAGATTTCAAAGGATTCGAAATCATTGATAAAACGAAACAATCAGGAGAAGGTGATTTCTATTTGAAATTCGAAGAATTCGATATTCTGGCGGATGCGAAAAACTATAAAAAAAGTGTTCCAAGTAGTGAAAGAGAGAAAATCAAAATGGATCTCATCAAGAATGAACATATTCATTTTGCTTGGTTAGTTTCTCTGAATACAACGATTGACAAATTCGATAAGTCACCGATCATGTTTGAATGGGTGAATACCCAGAAATGTATTGTCTACATTAATCAACTTCTTCATTATGAGAATCCATCACAAATTCTTCGAATTGCCTGGTTTACTTGCCGTGAACTATTCAAATTAGTAAAAGAAGAACATACTGATATTACTGAATTGACTTCTCTGAGAGAAAAACAATATAAAATGACAGATAAAATCAAAAATATTAGGAAGATTATTCGAGAACTGAATACTACCATTGGATTATTGAAGAAACAGGTCGATACGATCGATTATGAATTGAAGGATATTTTGGAAGTAGAGACGGCAGATTTGGTCGATTCTAACTTTTCTCTCTTTGATGATTGGTGGAAACTAAAAATAGAAAATACTAGTAGCTTGGAACAGAAATTAAAATCTACTGATATATGGACAAAATTTAAGCAAGACAATAAAGAAATCATGAAACAGTTTCAAATCGCACCAGAGAAATTTAAACAATATATCAAATCGATTCTTCCTCTGTCATCATATGATATCCGCAGTAATAATGGTGCATTTGATATCAAGGGTATTGTATGGAAATCATCTTAACTTTTGAGAAAAGTGAAAATTCAATGAGCGTTATTCATATGATTATAATATTTATATTATAATTATACTTATGCGAATCAAGATATTCTCTGACTTCTGTAGTACTGATTTTTGTAAACAGAAAGTTGAAGAAAATTTCCATTGTTCTCTGAAAGAATATTATGGAGAGAACGGAGAAATATATATCACAATCAATGATGACTATACACATGCCGTGATTTTAAACAAAGCAACACCGAAGTTAACTATACCAAAAGAAAATGTTGTTGGACTCGCATACGAACCGTTTGAATTTTTAGGTATAACTCCTCAATTTGTCGAATATGCACAGAAATATATCGGTAAATATTTGATCGGTAATACACACCAATTACCTGCGCCTTTTATAGAACATTATGCATTTATGTGGTATAACCAAACTTCTAGTATACAGAGTTTCTCAGAGAAGAAGACAAAGACAATGAGTATTGTGCTGAGTAACAAACAATTTGCACCAGGACATAAATATCGACACGAATTAGTGACAAAAATTCAGGAAGAGAAGTTACCTATTGATATTTATGGACGAGGTTCTCGATTGTATAAGGGAGAGAATGTAAAAGGCGAATTCGTCGGTGAAGAACCATATAATGACTATTATTTCACGATTTGTATCGAGAATTTCCAAAGCAATATATATATTTCTGAGAAAATCATCGATCCAGTAATACGAAATTGTATGCCATTATATATCGGTGCAAAAAATATATCCTATTATTTTCAAGATATCATTTCTCTGAATGGAAATATAGAACATGATATGGAACTCATCCGCGATATACTAGAAAATCCGGCGAAATTCTATAAACCACAACAACAAATTTCTGCGATTATAAAGAATATCGATTTCATCGACAATATTTGGAGATTCTTTGGTTAAAAATCGAAATCCAAATTATATTATTATTTTCTGTAAAAGAGAGAACGTCTATCACACATATATATTAATATTAATATTAATATTAATAAACTAAACAACTTAAAGGCGTGTGCGTTGGCACAAGAACTTATATTTTATTATATACTTCTCTCCATTGTTTCGATAACGTTTCATAAGTCCAATTATTTTTTACACATTGATATTGTTCTTCTGTGATATGTTTCACCTTTTCATTATCACATTTCAATTCATTCATAATCTCGATCGCTTCTTCTATAGTAGAATATTTTGGTCCAGGAATTTCGGCAAAATTACCTACTGCTACGCCTATCACTAATATACCTGACGCAATTGCTTCAAATACAGGTAGTGGTCCTGTTTCTTCCCAATAGTTCGGTCCTGAATTGATCAATAACACATCGATCGTATTATACCATTCTTTTACTTCATCATAAGATAGATTTTCTGCAATACTTAATGATAACCCGGATTTATTACATATTTCATTACACCAAAAACTCCTTTTACAACTAATATGTGTTTTACCACACCATCCTGCTTTCATTAATTTTCCATCTCGTTTTATATGATTGAAATTCGATAATGAAACACCATTATAACTATGACATAATTTTTCTTTCATTTTTTCAGGAAAAAGAGAGATAATCGATTTACTCACAATCGAATAAACCGGACCTTCTGGAAAAGAAAATGCCCGATCGATTTCGGAAGAACCATGACAACAAAATATCATTTTCTTTAATTGATGTTGTGGTGCATTAACAAAAAACCGTATATTCACTAAATTTGTAATAAAAATATCAAACTCATCTAATAATGATAATACATCATTTGGACTATGTACACTCCAATCATAATAAACTATTTCGAATTCGTCACATAAATAAGGATGTAAATCCTTGAATATTCTTCCAATTGACCAATGTGTATCAATATAAGCCAGCACTTTTTTGCGTTTAATTATATTTGTAGACATAATATAATAATATAATGTCTACAGGCTTTATTACATTTTTCCGTAATCTTATACAACCAAAATATTTAGTTATTCTATTATTATTAGTCATTATTATTTCAATCATTTGTTTATGTATATTTCTACTTATTCTATTATTAATTGTCGGTTATATTCTTTTTCAAATTCATAATTTCAATAAAACGGGCACATTTATCAATGTTTATGATTATGATAAAAAAACTAAAAAATGTTTAACCAAATATGCCAATTATAAAATACAAGGATTATTTTTATTAACAAAACAATGCTCAAATCTTTCTTGTACAACATTAAATATACTTACATTCTACAAATATAAGGAATTCATGTCGACATTACAACCATGTCATAGCCAACTATTAATTGTTGTCAAAAAAGGCAACAAAAACGCATTTTTAATTATTCATAAACGCCCAAATATTACATTGACCGATCATATTAAAATAAATTATTTACAACATATTACAAAAATACCTATTCATTCTGACAAATATACTGTAAATCAAATGTTGAATTCTGTAAAAAATAATATGAATTCAAAATATTTTAATTGGAATATCATTGACAATAACTGCCAACATTTTGTGAAAGAAATTATCAATGTTTTAAAGAAATATGACAAAAAATATATCAAATATAATATTATTAAATTTGATGAACTAACTAAAAATAAGTTTACCACATTCGATCATTATATATTAAATATTCTATCTGCATATCTTATTATAATAAGTGATAATATGTTTGATTTTAAAATGGTAACAGATTTTTTTTTTCATTTACTAATATGAACATTGAATATTAGTAAATATGATATGATATGATATTCATTATTTTATAAATATCATATTTTACTTATTTATTATAGATTTTATCGCCCACATATCATATGCAAGTAGAGGATTCGTCAAATATGCATATGGCAAATAAAAATAACCACTCGCTCCCCATCCAGTTCCCCAAGAATTGCGCATAATCCATTGTTGTTTTTTATCATCATATCCAACAACAGTAACTGCATGTCCACCTAAACATATATCTTTTAATTCAGGTAATGGTACTAGACCGGTTTTAGCAACAATATCACTCTCAAACGATTTATAAACTTGAATTCCTACACAAAAAGGTAATCCTTGTGACAAACATTGTTTCATTGCGATTATATTCTGTTGGACTTGAAATACTTCGAGTGCTTTATGCTTCTGTGCCTCTGTATAACATAACGCACTCGGCTTGATCGTAAATTTGCTGATATTATAAGGACAAGACAATTCGGAACAAATTCCCGTAGAGAGAAGCGATTTTATCCCATCGGATAAATAAGCACCACTATCCGTTGGAATATTTCCTTCTATACTTCTCTCATTATAATACAAAAATAACCTTGAAGAAGCTATCTTGTTCGTTCCAAATATTTTGTCGAATTCCATCAAGGTACATAATGCGTTGGCTGAACAAGATCCTAAGTTTCCCTGATCATATACAGGCGGACATAATGGTCTCAAATCGATACTTGTTGGCAAAACGAGTTTTGTCGCACTCGTCTTTTGTAAGAGAGAAAAAGGATGCGTTGGAGGTTTAAATTTCAAATTATATTTACGTGTATGTTGTGTTGACATTATATTATGTAGTCATATTATTTTTATTTCAATAATTATTATGCTAATGCTTGGAAAATACAATAATAAAATGCTCCGTCATAAGTAATATTCAATTGAATAATTGAACTACTTGTTACTGATAAACCAGCACCCAAATTAGTTTTACAAGCTATTGTAGTATTAGTTATAGTATAAGAACCATTAGATGTTAATATCATAGTATATCTTGCACCACTTCTACCATTATTAATTGATAAAAAATTACTTGTTGCTGATATTACTCCCGAATAATTCCAAATACTTGCTCCATTACTTGCTGTAAGAAAGTTTACGGAATTCCAACCTGAACCCAGAGAAGTAAATGTATTATTATAAATAATATTTCCAGTTATACTTCCAGTTGTTAAATTTTGTGTTGAAGGATTATATAGTAATGAACTACTCGCATCTATTGCCACATTTGAACCGATTGAAGGTGAAAATAATACATAATAACTAGCATTTGTCGAAACAGCATTTACAGCGACTTGTGAAGCAGCACCAGTTAAATTTGCCGTAACAGAAGGAACAACTAATGTTCCGGTTGAAGGGTTATAAGTTATAATATTGCTTGAAGTATTAATATATATCGGAAGATTTGAACCAGCAGAGTTTTTACTGAAAGTAAGATAATATGCTCCATTTGAAGTATCATTTGTTAAAGTTAGACTTGAAGATGTGGTTGATGTGGAAGCATTACCTATTACATTGCCAGTAAGATTACCGAGAAATCCATTAGTAGAAGAACAAGTTCCTCCAAACGTTCCATTTGCTGAACAACCAAAATTAGTTACTGCGATTGTCCCTATGGTTGCTGTATTACCCATACTCAAATTACCATTAAGAGTTGTTAATCCATTAACAGTGAGAGTATTATTTAAACTGGATGTCCCATTTACTTGTAATGTTCCACCAAGTATCGTAGAAAAAACACCTCCTACGATTAATGTTCCTTGTAAATTAGTATTATTATTTACTTGTAGTAATCCTGATAATGTTGTTTGACCTGTTACTCCTAATGTCCCTCCTAATGATGTTGAATTAGCCCCTGAAACAGTTAATCCATTCAAAGTTAAAGGATTTGTAATATTTACATTTGAACCAAGTGTAACCGTATTATTAAATGTATTTGTTCCATTCCAAGTATTATTAGTATTTGTAGTGAGTATTCCAACTGCAACAGAAGTCCAACTAGGAGCATTTGTTCCACCATTTGAAGATAATATTTGACCTGCTGATCCATTTGCTAATAGTGCTGTCGTGTTTACTCCTGATTGGTAATTTATTTCACCACCTAATCCGCCTGTTATATTTGTCGCAGACGTCGCATTTCCACTTAACGCGCCAGTAAATGTTGTCGCTGTCACATTCGCCGAAGGAAATGAAATCGCAGTTGCACTTGGCGCAGATATTGCTGTTCCTGTACTAGGAATGACAACAGTGGAAGCTGTTCCACCCAACACAATTTGATTCGATGCGGTAATTCTCGCATTCGCACCGATCGCAGTAGATAATGTATAAGTATTTGCTGATAAATCGATTCCTGTATTATACCCCAAAAATGTATTATTATTTCCAGAAATATCATTAATTCCTGCAAGATAACCAATTGCTGTATTATTACCACCACCAACATTTATAACTAATGCTTGATGTCCAACTACTGTATTATTACTGCTACCAATATTCACAAGTAACGCTTGATGTCCAACTGCCACATTATTACTGCCACTAGTATTCACAACTAATGCGCTATGTCCAAGTGCTGTATTAAAAGTGCCACTACCATTTACAGCTAATGAGTTATATCCAACTGCTGTATTATTACCAACATTATTCGCAGCTAATGCTCTGTATCCAATTCCTATACTATTATTACCAGCACTATTTGAATCTAATGCTAGATATCCAACTGCTACATTACTCCCACCAGTAGTATTCGTACGTAATGCTTGATGACCGACTGCTGTATTTTGATTGCCACTAGTATTCGTATTTAATGCTAGATATCCAAGTCCTGTATTACTAGTACCATTAGTATTAGATTGTAATGACTGGATCCCAACTGCTGTATTACCAGTCGCAGTATTCGCAGTTAATGCTAGATATCCAACTGCTGTATTATAATTTCCAACAATATTCGAAAATAATGCTTGATGACCAACTGCTGTATTATAATTGCCACTAGTATTCGAAGGTAATGCTTGATTTCCAACTGCTGTATTTTGAATGCCACCAATATTCGCAGTTAATGCTACATATCCAACCGCTAAATTAGCAGAACCAGTAGTATTCGCAGTTAATGCGCTATATCCAACTGCCGTATTACCGCTAGCAGTATTCGCAGTTAATGAGGAATTTCCAACTGCTACATTATAACTTCCAGTACTATTCGTATATAATGATTGATACCCAACTGCTACATTACTACCACCAGTAAGATTTGTAAATAATGCTGTATTTCCAACTGCTGTATTATTAGAACCACTAAGATTCGTATTTAATGCTGTATTTCCAACTGCTACATTAGCAGTACCAGTCTGATTCGCAGATAATGTACTGGTACCAACAGCTGTATTATTACTAGAAGTATTAGATTGTAATGAGTTATACCCAACTGCTGTATTACTACCACCATTATTAGTAAATAATGCATTAAATCCAAGCGCTGTATTATTACCGCCAGTACTATTCGAAAATAATGTTAGATTACCAACTGCTGTATTATTATTGCCAGTAGTATTCGAAAATAATGCTTGAGTTCCAACTGCTGTATTATTACCACCACTAATATTCGTAGCTAATGATCGATTTCCAACTGCTGTATTATTATTAGCAGTATTCGCAGTTAATGAATTATACCCAACTGCTGTATTATTATTGCCAATACTATTCGAAAATAATGCTTGATATCCAACTGCAGCATTTTGAGTGCCAGTAGTATTCGCAAATAATGAGTTATACCCAACTGCTGTATTATCATTAGCAATATTCGTATTTAATGCTTGAAATCCAACTGCTGTATTATTATTACCACTAACATCTGTAAATAATGCATTATAACCGAGTGCTGTATTGTTAATGCCAGTAGTATTCGTATTTAATGATTGATGTCCAACTGCTGTATTATAACTAGCAGTATTCGCAGATAATGAATTATATCCAACTGCTACATTAAAACCGCCAGTAAGATTCACAAATAATGATTGAAAACCAAGTGCTGTATTGTTAATGCCAGTAGTATTCAAATATAATGATTGATATCCAACTGCTGTATTATTACTAACAGTATTCGCATTTAATGCGTTATATCCAACTGCTGTATTATAATTGCTAGTAGTATTCGTAGCTAATGATTGACCCCCTAATGCTGTATTAAAAGTGCCAGTAGTATTCAAATTTAATGATTGAAAACCAAGTGCTGTATTATTACTAGCAGTATTCGTAGCTAATGATCCATTTCCAATTGCTGTATTATTACTGCCAATAAGATTTCCATATAATGATTGATATCCAAATGCTACATTACTACCACCAGTAGTATTCGAAAATAATGCTGTATTTCCAACTGCTGTATTACTTGCGCCATTAGTATTCGCAACTAATGATTGAAATCCAACTGCTGTATTACTGGGACCAACAGTATTCGCAACTAATGATTGATATCCAATTGCTACATTATTAGTTCCACTAGTATTGGCAAATAATGAACGAAATCCAACTGCTGTATTATTACTAGTAGTATTCGAATTTAATGATAGATGTCCAATTGCTACATTATTAGAACCAGCACTATTCGCATATAATGCTTGATATCCGACTGCTATATTATTACTGCCATTAAGATTCGTAAATAATGAGTTATTTCCAAGTGATGTATTATTAGAGCCAGTAGTATTCGTAGCTAATGAGTTATACCCAACTGTTGTATTATTATTACCAGTACTATTCGTAAGTAACGCTTGACTACCAATTGCTGTATTATTAACACCAGTAGTATTACCTTGTAATGAGGAATAGCCAACTGCTGTATTAAAACTTGCAGTAGTATTCGAAAATAATGCTTGATATCCAACTGCTGTATTATAACTAACAGTATTCGCATCTAATGATTGATATCCAACTGCTGTATTATAAGAGCCAGACAGATTCGTAAGTAATGATTGAAATCCAACTGATGTATTAAAAAAACCAGTAGTATTCGCAGCTAATGAGTTATATCCAACTGCTGTATTCTGAACACCACCAATATTCGCAAATAATGAATTACACCCAACTGCTGTATTAAAATTGCCAGTAGTATTCGTACGTAATGCACTATTTCCAAATGCTGTATTATTACTGCCAGTAGTATTCGCAACTAATGCTTGATATCCAACTGCTGTATTTTGAATGCCAGTAATCACAAGATTCTTATTTCCAAGTATTAAATTATTTAAAATGTCCAAATTGAGATATGCATTATTTATATACGGAACACTTAATATTTGTGATGACGGATCGTAAACAAATGAACTACTCGCATCTATTGCCACATTTGATCCAAATGATGGTGCAAATAATACATAATAACTTCCTGCTACAGAAGTTGGATTTACAGTAACCGTCGTCGCCGTTGTTGAAGGTGTTGTCCATGTTGGAGCAAGAGTTGTTCCAGAAGATGTTAGAACTTGACCTGTTAATCCATTCGCTAATAGGGCTGTCGTATTTAATGCTGATTGGTAAGGTATTTGACCACCTAATCCACCTGCTAGATTTGTCGCCCTTGTTGCTGTCGTTGCATTTCCACTTAAATCACCAATAAATGTTCCAGTTGAAATTGAACCACCTGAAAGAGTTATGTTATTCGTAAGACCATTGAATGTTAAATTAGCATTTGTTTGTAATGATTTCCCCCCTGACGCCGAAGTTAAAACAAATGGAATAAATCCCGCAGCAGTAGTAGTAAGAAATGATTCTACTAATGAAGCACTAGTCGCATTTCCATTTAATTGAAAACAAGTTAATATTCCCGAAGAGGGATTATACGATAATGGACTACTTGTCTTATCTACATAAAGTGGTAAATTACCTGAATTATTTGAAACAAAAGTTGGATAAAATGTCGTATTTGTATTATTATCTGTAATTACAACCTGGTTCGCTTTAGTCGCTGTAGAAGCATTACCTGAAAGATCGCCAATAAAGGTTATTGCTGATATTTTATTACCTCCTACAATATCTTGCGTTCCGTTCAAATCTAAACCATGTTCAAATATTGGCTTTGCGCCGTTTGAACCACCATTAATATAACTAGCATACAAATATCCACAACCAACACTACCACTAAAACTGCTATAATCTCCCGCTTCTCCAACATATAATGCATTATGTGTAAGATATGAGTTTTGACCAGTGTTAAGATCAGTTGTAGTAAACTGACCCGAGGTACTGTCTAAAGAAACAGAATTCGTTGTCGTTACCATATTAATATTTGTTGAATCAAGATTTAATGAACCATTGTTACTAAATAATTGAATAGATGTTGTATTTATAAATAAAAAATTAGTATTCAGTGTATCATTAAAAGTTAATGAATCAACGCCAAGAACAGCAGTAGTGCTTGTATTAGTATTAGTAATATTTACTGAATAATTTGTAATATTAGTTGTTTGAGTTGGTGCTCCACCGTATACATCATTTGTAATATTATATCCATTAGAAGGACTGTAAAATAAAGTATAGGTTGGGGTTGTATAATCAGTCATAACCACTTCGTTTGTCTGAATATTGAAATGTGTATTTATGGTGCCATCAGTCGATAAATTTAAATCTCCTATCAATGGATCACAATTGAAACTTGCGACATATGTATTATTTCCACTAACAAATGTAAGACCACTATAATCCATTGTAACACTATTATCACGTGGTATAGAGGTGTCAATATATCTTGCACTCATCTGTCCCGCACCAATCTGTCCTGTTAAAGAAAAGTTCGGACTTATATTGTTAACAAAATAGGCATTACTTGCACTCATTTGACTAAGACTAGTAGTATAAGACATTTCAATTAAAGTTGGGACCATATGTAAATATGTGCTGTTAACAGTATCATCGATAAATAATGAATTAGGAGTAAGAACTGCTAAAAAATTACCTAATGAATCAGTAGAAACTAAATTGTTAACCCTATTTATATTATTGTAGTTCATATCTATATCAGTTGAACCTGCTGAATTACCATTTAACAAAACTTTTAATAATGGAATATCTTTATCAGCATCTCCAAATGTAGTATGGATATGAGAATATGTAGCAGAACTTTGAAAATATATTTTTCCTTTATAACTAGCAAAATGTGCATTTTGTGCTGTAACTATAAAATATAAATCTGTATATGTTGATATATCAATTGGGTTTCCAATATACATATTAATTGAAAGTAACTGGATAGTTGATGAACTCGGAATATATGTTATATCAGAACCAGAATTTACTAAATTAACATATGTATATGTCGGGCCTGGTAACACAGTTGTTCCTATTAAATAAAAGCGTAACCCAATATTGCTTTCATCTCCTATTGTATCTGCTTGTGCATAAATGTTCATTTCAATAATACCTGGTGGAAGAATATTCAGAGTAGTTGAATAAATATCGAATGTTTTTATTGAGAACTGAACAATTGGAAATTCATCTGTATTATTAACTGGAGTAGTAAATGGAACAGTTTTTTGTAGCAATGACAAATTTGGAAGTACCTCCAATGAACTCATAGTAGTTTGGATCGTACCACCTGATAAATCTATAAATGTTGTTCCTGAAATAGTGGTAGTAAGTTGTGCTGATGAAAGAAGAGGTTGTATTGGTATTGGTGAAATATCATAATTCATGTATAATACAAGACCACCAGATCCTCCATTTATACCATTAACTCCAGTTGCACCAGTTGCACCTTTTGCTCCAGTCGGTCCACTTGGTCCGGTTGCTCCAGTGTCTCCTTGTGCTCCTGTCGGTCCATCTGGTCCGGTTGCTCCAGTTGGTCCATCTGGTCCGGTTGCTCCAGTGTCTCCTTGTGCTCCTGTCGGTCCATCTGGTCCGGTTGGTCCGGTTGGTCCGTCTGGTCCTGTTGCTCCTGATGCTCCATCTGGTCCTGTTGAACCAGTCGGTCCAGTTGGTCCTCCACCAGGTCCGGGTGGTCCTGGTGGACCTGCTGGTATTGCTGGAACCAGTGTCGTCCAATTAAGGGTTCCTACTGTGATCATAGAACAATCTGTAATATTATTACCACACATATCAATATTGCTACCAATATTCAATAATGATGTATTATCAATTGTCATAATACCAGCATTATCACTAATTATTTGTGAATTATTAGTGCTATCTCTAATATCTATGTTATTTGTGAAACTCATAGGAGCATCAATAATTACATCTCCAGAACTCTTTAATTTAAGTGAACCTGTATCATTCGTTATTGAATTACCATTACTATCGTTAATATTTATATCTGCTTGAACTATTTCACCTACTGTGAGTTGAGCACAATTTGTGATAATATTACCAGTCATATTAAGAGTACTAGCAACTTGTAATCCAGTTACATTCGTTGTTGATAATCCTCCTGGACCGACAACAACTTTAATATTATTAATAGGGTCATAAATTGTAACTCCTGTATTAATTTGAAGATTTGTAGGAGTTGTTCCACCAGTGCTATCAAATACAGCTATAATTCGATCTTCAATATTTGTCAAATATGTTGTCGAACTACCTATATTAAAATCTTTTGGTGGAAAAGTAGACATATATTTTAAGTAGAAGATAAATAAAACTGTCCAGCGAAATTACTACCAGTTGGATAAAGTTGATATGTTGCTATATTATTAATACCAACTTCTGTTGAAGCAACCGAAGTTCCACCACTTTGTTCTAACGATAAAGAAGCAAAAAATTGAACAGCCGAATCTAGGTTTGGTGGAGTAACTGTAGTATAAGGAAAAGCGAATTGAACCATTACTTTTGATCCTGATATAGTAAAAGATAGAGGAGTAAATGTGTGAGTTTGAACTGTAATTGGCGCCGTTAATAAATAATTAGGACCAGAACCCATCAGTTCTGTAAATGATGCCAATGTATAATTACTTCCATCGAAAGTAACTTGTAAACCATATTTATAGTAAAGAGGTATTGCTGGAGTAATCAAAGAAGTATTAAAATATTTGTAACCTATTGTATCTTGTAAAACATATTGATAATATATATTACAGAAGATGTAATAGTTAGTTGGACTTGTACTATAAGTATTTGCAAAATTAATATAAAAAGGAGCAATATTGGTTGATATTGGAGCAACAACAAGATTTGGATAGATAGGGATGTTATTAACAGATGAATTATTATAAGTAAATGTTATATGTGTTAATGTAGATGGTCCGGCAGATATTGCTGCTTGAACAAATTCGGTAGTCGCAATCGTATTCGAATTATCGCCTACACCAGCAGTTGGTGCTTGTGGATTTCCTGTAAACACTGGACTATCGATCGGTGCGAAATTGTTTCTTACCCAATCATTTGTTGCACAATCATTACATGTTGAAGTTGAACAACAACGATTGTTTTTATAATCATTATAAATCTGACAAAGTATTAATTTCTGTAAACGGTCATTTTTCCAATAAAAATCTGGTGGAAGAGATTTGGGTGGGTCAGACATAAAACAACTATTTCCGGGATTTATCATATTAGTGCTAGAACCAATCGTGATATTATTGTCGAAGTATGAATTGATAGCTAACTTCTGTGATACATTTGATTGATTATATGTCTTCTGAGAAAAGTCGCGAGGAATATTTTGTTTTGGTAATGGTAATGATTCAGGGAGAAAAGAAGTATTCGTTTTGGTGCTACTGTTGCCAAGAGAATTTGTAATATTATTTTCGAGAAATGAATTGATAGCTATCCTCTGTAATATATTTGATTGATTATATGTTTTCTGAGAAAAATCACGAGGAAGAGTCATTTGATATAATATATGAGAATACTAAAGTTTCAACTTTCTCAAAAGTGAATCAAACTGTAACATCATATTAGTTCAGGCATTATTTGGATCGATAAATTTTATAAATTCGACCAACAATGAATGAAGGGAGGTTATTTCATTTTTGTAAAAAAGAACAAATGAAGGTGGAAAGATTATTTCTCTTTATCGATTCGAACAACAACAAATCAATATAATTCAGTTGATAAATCGCTAGATTATTTACTTCTTTGAAATCAACAAAGAGAGAAACAAACAAGAACCATCGAAAATCTTACAATATTTTATTCAACACCCTACCCCCAAACCACCCATTCCATCCTGGCATACACGGCCGAAGGCCGCAACACGATTGAAGTATTAAATAATAATACTTCAATTCATCGTAATTTGTTCTCTTTTATTCTTTATTGAAAATATATTTATTATTTCTGTAAAAGGAACAAAAGAGAGAAGATATATTATTTCTCTCTTTTATCAATTCGAACAACAATGAAAATTAGTGATTTATAATAATATTATATACTTGTTTTTACAAAATTAATTGATCCTATCATAGTTGATATTAGACTTCTTTCACTATAATAATTCATTTGAATTTGATAAATACCAGGAGTAAACGATGAAATATCATAATAATCCGTAAAATTAACAGTTATTGGATTATCGACAGTTGGTGAAGTATAATCAGAAGTATTAAAATAGCAAGCATAAGGTGTACTAAGATTATAAGCATATCCGTATTCTAATGGATTATTATGGATGTCAAGAATAACAAAATATATAGCTAATTTACGAATAGAATTAATTGTATTCTTGAAGAAATTAATATTAAAATTAATCGCATACATATTAGCATTTAATTTAGATGGAATTGTTATTGGAATTGTATAAATAGTAGTCCAAGTATTTGGGGAAGGATAATTAAATGAAACATCAAACAGAATAGTATAACATTGATCTGCTATTCCAGTTACTCCAGTATCACCTTTTGGTCCTGTTACACCTGTTGGTCCAGTATTACCATTCGGTCCTGTCGGTCCTGTTATGCCAGTTGTTCCAATTACACCAGTTGGTCCTGTTACTCCAGTATCACCTCTTACTCCTGTGTCTCCTTTAACTCCAGTATCTCCTTTGACTCCTGTTGAACCAATTACACCTGTGTCTCCTTTGACTCCTGTTGAACCTGTTACTCCAGTATCACCTCTTACTCCAGTCGATCCAATTACACCAGTATCTCCCTTGACTCCTGTTGAACCAATTACACCAGTATCACCTTTGACTCCTGTTGAACCTGTTACCCCGGTTGTTCCAATTACTCCTGTGTCTCCTTTAACTCCGGTCGGTCCTGTTATTCCAGTGTCTCCTTTAACACCAGTCGATCCTGTTACTCCAGTGTCTCCTTTAACACCAGTCGGTCCTGTTACTCCAGTTGTTCCAATTACTCCTGTGTCTCCTTTAACTCCGGTCGGTCCTGTTATTCCAGTGTCTCCTTTGACTCCAGTCGATCCAATTACACCTGTATCTCCTTTAACTCCTGTCGATCCAATTACACCAGTATCTCCTTTGACTCCAGTCGATCCAATTACACCAGTATCTCCTTTAACACCAGTATCACCTTTAACACCAGTGTCTCCTTTAACTCCTGTTGAACCAATTACACCTGTATCTCCTTTAACTCCTGTTGAACCTGTTACTCCAGTTGTTCCAATTACTCCTGTGTCTCCTTTGACTCCTGTGTCTCCTTTAACTCCTGTGTCTCCTTTGACTCCTGTGTCTCCTTTAACTCCTGTTGATCCAATTACACCAGTATCTCCCTTGACTCCTGTTGAACCAATTACACCAGTATCTCCCTTGACTCCTGTGTCTCCTTTGACTCCTGTGTCTCCTTTAACTCCTGTTGATCCAATTACACCAGTATCTCCCTTGACTCCTGTTGAACCAATTACACCAGTATCACCTTTAACACCAGTATCTCCTTTTACACCAGTATCACCTTTTACACCAGTATCACCTTTTACACCAGTATCTCCTTTAACACCAGTCGATCCAATTACACCAGTATCACCTTTAACACCAGTCGATCCTGTTACTCCAGTATCTCCCTTGACTCCGGTTGAACCAATTACTCCAGTCGATCCTGTTATTCCAGTATCTCCTTTAACACCAGTCGATCCAATTACACCAGTCGATCCTGTTATTCCAGTATCTCCCTTGACTCCTGTTGAACCAATTACACCAGTATCTCCTTTAACACCAGTATCTCCTTTAACACCAGTATCTCCTTTGACACCGGTATCTCCTTTTACACCAGTATCTCCTTTGACACCGGTATCTCCTTTTACACCAGTATCTCCTTTAACACCGGTATCTCCTTTTACACCAGTATTTCCTGTTACTCCAGTATCACCTTTTACACCAGTCGATCCAATTACACCAGTATCACCTGTTAAACCTACTGATCCTGTTGATCCTCTGACTCCTGTTGCACCTGCTGGTCCTGTTGCACCTGTAGGTCCTCCTGGTATTGGTGGATCAAGTTTTAGATAATGAAGAGTCCCAACATAAATATTTGAACAATCTATAATATCATTATGATTCATGTTGATATTACTACCAATTTGTAATCCAGATGGATCTGTTGTTGATAATCCGGATGAGTTCATAGTAAGTTGAATACCACTTGAAGGATCCCTAATTGTCAATCCTGTGCTGATTGCAAGATTCGTAGAAGTTGTTCCACCACTAAGATCAAATACCGGGGCTAAACGCTTTTGAAGTTCTATAACGCAAGGTTTAGCATTACCGAGATCAAAATTACAAGTTAAAAAAAGAGAATCGGATGACATATATTATATATTTTATGTAGAAGATAAATAATATTGTCCCACCAAATTTACTCCGGAAGGATAAAATTCAAGTGTTCCATTATTATTAATACCGAGATCAGTAGTTGAGCCAACAGAATTACCACCACATTGGTCTAATTGCAATGAAGCAAATAACTTTATTAATGCACCACCTGTTCCGATAGTTGGATTCGGGGTCATAGTTAAAGGAAATCCAAATTGAACTTTTATTCTTGGGTTAGTTGCCGTATCTACTAAATCAAATTGAACAGGTTGAAAAGGGTATAGATTTCCCTGATATGCTGGAGGCGTAGTATATGCGGGAATACTATATGGTATTACTAAGTCTGTAGCGGGTCCTGATGCAAGCAACTGACGAGGAACCATTGGTAAATAAGCAGTTCCATCATACGAAACTTGTAGAACAAATTTACAATAAACTGGAACAGGATCAGTCAAAGGAGGAGTTGCACCATCATTATTAAAATAAGTAATTTCGGATGGTTGAACCTTTCCAGGAATAGCACTATCTTTATTTTGAATTGCAAATTGATACGATATATTACAAATAATATAATACATATATGGTATTCCTCCACCAAAACCATTAGAAAAATTAATATAAAATGGACTGATAGTGGCAATACTTGCAGTAGTAGGCGTAGGATAAATAGGACCACTTGCACTAGTCGATAATGAATTACTGTAGATATAACCATCAAATGTAAATTTGGGTTGATATCCTGAAACTACGTTTTGAACAAATTCTGTAGTAGCAATGGTTGTTGAATTATCACCTGGACTCGGGGTAGGTGCTTGAGGTGTTCCTGTAAAAATAGGATTATATAATGGTGCAAAGTATTTACGCACCCAACTCTCCGTAGCACAATCAGTGCAACAATCTTGTTGTCGTTTATTATCATTATAAATTTTACAAAGTGCTAATTTTTGTAAACGATGATTTTTCCAGTAAAAATCAGGGGGAAAATTCATTTAATATATATAATATGCGATTACTAAATTTACTAAATGTCCAAGAATATTTCAAGATGTAAATATGGTAATAAGATAGAAAATAGTTTTTGAAGTTCTTTTGTTCTCTCTTTCATTCTATGAAGGGAGTATTATTAAATATTTAAGAAAATTCGAGATGTAAATACAGTAATAAGAGAGAAAACCGTTTGAAGTTCTTTTGTTAATTTTATTCTCTCTTTCATTCTATGAAGGTAGTATTATTAATTTGATTATAATAATTTTCGATACTATTTTACAATAGTATATTTCCCTTACCATATTTCCTTATGATATATGGTAAGGGAAATGAATGACATAATGATGACAATATATGATCTCGTATTATTTACATATTCCAAACAAATTCGTTAGCATATATGATGTGAATATTATATGTCATTTTAATGACAACTTATGGTCTCAATTTATTTACAGAATCCAAACCAGTTCGTTAGCATATATGGTAAGGGAATTGTTGACATGTCATTTGAAAGTTATGGTCTCAATTTATTTACAGAATCCAAACCAGTTCGTTAGCATATATGGTAAGAGAATTGTCGACATGTCATTTGAAAGTTATGGTCTCAATTTATTTACAGAATCCAAACCAGTTCGTTAGCATATATGGTAAGGGAAATGTTGACATGTCATTTGAAAGTTATGGTCTCAATTTATTTACAGAATCCAAACCAGTTCGTTAGCATATATGGTAAGGATATAGCAGTATGGTATTACAACATAATACAAAAGTAGCATATTATGTTGTATGAATCGATTGGCATCATGTTGTGATGTAGAATGGTGTCACTATTGTGTATACTTCTCTCTTTTGTGCAGAATATCGATCCGCATAAACGTGTTGTGCGCCAAAATGGCACTATAGTGTCAATCGAATTCGAGTGATGTCATAATGATGTCAAAATTGTGCGCGATTCGGTCAATTGATACTATGCATCGATATGCCTAAACGTGTTACGTTCAAAATCGCCGTTTTGAGTGCGTTTTTCGCCGAAA